>Ga0268359_10679_pt1 | contig 435421 bp, 330 predicted proteins | sample BioMet11_FD_194416 | JGI IMG/M metagenome (GOLD analysis project Ga0268359, IMG submission 194416) | Sewage microbial communities from Oakland, California, United States - Biofuel 11 (PacBio Assembly) | ecosystem: Engineered > Wastewater > Sewage > Unclassified | place: USA: California...
CTGGCCGTTTATCGGTAGAAATCTTGCTATCACAGCTTGAGTCTTCTTCTTCCCTCCCCCGTCACGTCCAAATTCCCCTGAATATTGTTGAACGCCTCACGGCTTAGCTCTTTGGGTATTGACTATTAATTTAATTCGATGTACTATATGAAAGTGCTTTCATGTTAATAGTTGCATAATTCATCCAAACCTAGCTCGCGATCAGGAGGTGCTTACCACTGACAAATTGGTCGATTCGTCCCTGTTGTGAGAATCATCAAGAAATGAAAAAAATGGAGGATGAGAAATGAGCAAGAAAAGATTGTCGATTTTGTTGGTTAGCCTGCTGTTGATGGCCTCTATGCTTCTTTCTGCTTGTGGCGCTGCTGCTACCCCAGCCGCTACGGCTACAGAAGCTCAAACCGCAGCTGCAACCGAAGCAACCACTGAAGTAGCTACAGAAACTGCGGTTGCTACCCCGAGTTGCGGTACGGATCCTGTCGTGCTCAATGCCTACTTTGAGACCGGGTTTGATCTTCCCTTCAAACTTGCAGAAGAGTTCACCAAGCAGTACCCCAATGTGACCTGGGATATCAAGCAAGATCAGTTCTCTAACCTGATCAACGAAACCCCACGTCTCCTGGCTGGCGACAACGCACCGGATCTCATCCGGCTGCCAACTTTGGTTTCCTTCGCCAAACAAGGGTTGTTGATGAATTTGGATGGCTACGCTACAGCTTTTGGTTGGGATCAATGGCCTGTTCCTCAGCTTTCTCAGAACCGTGTGGCTGAAGATGGAACTCGTGGCTCTGGTACCCTCTATGGTATGGGTCTCAATTACAGTTTGACCGGCGTCTTTTACAACAAGAAGCTGGCTGCCCAAATTGGCATGACCACTCCTCCCCAGACTCTGGCTGAGTTCGAAGACTATCTTGCAAAAGCTAAAGCCGCTGGCCTGCTCCCGATCATGCAATGGGGTAGTGCGAAAAGCGGTATGGGTCTTGCTTTCCCGCTCCAAAACCTGATGGCTTCCGTTGGTTCCAGTGAACCCGTTAGCGAATGGATTTTCAATAAAGAAGGTGCTACTATTGATACACCTTCTAACCTCGTCGCTGCACAGCATCTTGAAACCTGGATTAAAAATGGTTATTTCCCGACGGATATCAATGCTATTGAGTACACCGATGCTGCTGCTCGTTTCGGCAAAGGCGAAGGTGTCTTCACCTTCAATGGTGACTGGCAGAATGCGGGTTATGATGCGGATATGCCCGGTAATGTTGGTTTCTTCTTGATGCCGCCTGCGGAAGCAGGTGGAGCTCCGGCAGCAATGTCTGCTCCCCTCACTTATGGTATTGCCGCCAAGGCGCAGCATGCAGATTGCGCTGCCTTCTTCTTGAACTGGGTGGCAACGAACGATGCAGCACGTGCCATTGATGTTGCTGTGGGTGGTTCAAACCCGGGTGGCCCAGCTGACGCGACGATGCCTGCTGTAGCTGAAGGTTCTGTGACGAATGATACCCTTGCAGAAGGTGCTCGACTGGGTAAAACCGGCTCGGCCATGGACTTCATCGCCAATGCAACCAGCGCGATCTTTGCTCAGGGCTGGACCCCGGAATTGCAGAAAATGGTTGGTGGAAAACAAGATGCAGCTGGATTATTGAAAGCGGTCCAGGCTGAATACGAGCTGGAATTGGCTCAATAATGAAAAAAGGCTACGTGACAATGCCTGCGTCTATAGAATCAATTGCGAAATCTAATTTGACTTCAGACAACAGCCCCGTGGCTAATGCTCTCTCCCGGCGAACTTCGGTTCGCCGGGAAACCATCATTGGCTGGTTGTTCGTGCTCCCTGCTCTGGTAATGTATGCAATTTTTGTTCTTGTTCCTCTTGTAATGAGTATTCGGTACTCGTTTTATAGTTGGAACGGAATTGGTGAAATGACTTGGGTGGGAATCAAGAACTACATTACCGTCTTTAAAGTCCCTAATTTAATCGGAACCATCGGGAATGCTTTTCAATTGGTTCTCTATTTCAGTATTTTCCCGGTGGGCCTTGGATTACTTATCGCAAGTATCATCCATCGTGTCGCTCCTGGGCAATTCGGTGAGGTAACCAGGACTATTTTATTCTTGCCGCAAATTATTCCTCTTGTGGCGGCTGGCATCATTTGGGGATGGTTGCTTTCCCTTTCTGGTCTGGTTAACGAAATACTCAATGCCATTGGGCTTGGCGCAATCACTCGTGCCTGGCTGGGTGATTTTACCTGGGCACTGCCAGCCGTTGGATTTATTGGCGTTTGGGTTCTGCTGGGTTTTTGTACTGTATTGTTGTTGACGGGTATCAATAAGATCGATCCTTCTCTTTATGAATCAGCACGAATCGATGGCGCGACCTGGTGGGAAGAATTTACTTCAATCACTGTGCCGTTGTTGAAAAATGAGATTGGTGTATGCCTTACGGTCACGATCACCAATGCGCTGGCCGCGTTCGATATTGTCTACGTTTCAACTGCTGGTGGCCCCGGAAATTCAACGGCAGTTCCTGGGATCCAGATCTATATTCTTGCATTTACTCAGCAGCGCATCGGCCTTGCCTCTGCGTTGGCTGTTTTGCTCATGATCCTGGTTGTCATTGTTGTTATTCCTATTCAGCGCCTCAGCAAGGAGTCCACGCTATGAAAATTTCACGTGGTGAGTATTATTCAGGGCGTATCTTCTTACTCTTAATGATGATAATCACGGTATTGCCCTTTATCAGTATTTTTACAACGGCTCTTTACCCTTCTGGTACGATCCCAGATGGTCTCTCCTGGCCAGCGAATCCCCATTGGGAAAATTTCATCACTGCCTTCAAAGTGGCGAATATGAGTACTCTGCTGGCTTCGAGTACCTTCATTGTTCTGGCGGTGGTCCCCATTTCGCTTTTGATCTCAACCATGGCAGCTTTCGCAATTGGACAATTAAGAATCCCCGGGTCACGTTTTCTCTTGTTTCTCTTCGTATTTGGTTTGACACTTCCCATGGGCGGCATTATTGTTCCCCTGTATTACCTGGAACGGCAGATGGGTATCTATAACACCCGGCTCGCAATTGTGCTGCCGCTGATCGGTCTGTATATGCCCTTCGCTGTGTATTGGATGCGCACTCATTTCATCAACATGCCTACTGAGATTTCTGAAGCGGCCCGAGTCGATGGAGCTTCTACCTGGGACTTATTCTGGCGGATTCATCTTCCCCTGGCCCAGGCACCGATTACCTCGCTGGGTATTCTGATGTCAGTCTGGACATGGAACCAGTTCCTGCTGGCCTTAGTGCTTGTCGAAGATCCTTCGCATCGCACAATGGCGGGCGCACTTGGAGCTTTTCAAGGCCACTATGCGACCGATGTTCCCTTGTTGTGTGCAGGGACAATCATGATCTTGGTGCCTACTCTTATTATCTTTGTTATCTTCCAGCGTCAGATCATTTCTGCAATGCTGCAAGGCTCAATCAAAGGATAAGTACTCACGGGAATGGCCGAAAAACTATTATGCTTTCAATTGCGTGCCTTTAAGCTGAGAAGTTCTTCAGGGGGTGAATTAAAGAGATCGAAGCGAAGGGTTTTAGAAAAGGATCTTTTCTAAGAGTGGTTGGTTGTTGAGTTGTAAAGGGCAATAAAAATAATTGAGCTTCTGAAAAACCTGCTCGAGATGCTTATACAGGCGGGCTAAATAGGAATTTGTGAAGTATCGTAGGGAGCTGTTATTTGTCTTATCTTATCGTTAATCATGCGAATTCGTTTTGTGAATTCCAGGAGTGGTCCAAGAATGAGTGTGAAGAACAAGGTTCAATTAATCACTTATGCCGATTCTTTAGGTGGAGATCTAAAAAATTTAAAACAGGTATTAAACACCCATTTCAAGGGACTGTTTCAGGGAGGAGTCCATATTCTCCCTCCTTTCCCCTCTTCTGGTGACCGCGGTTTTTCGCCGGTGACATATTTTCAGATAGAGCCTCGTTTTGGAAGCTGGGAAGATATTCAAGCTTTAGCTGCAGACCAGAATGTTCTCCTTGATCTGATGGTGAACCACATGTCATCGAATTCGATATTCTTTCAGGATTTTTTGAAGAATGGGTCTCAGTCAGAGTATGCTGACATGTTTCTCTCGGTAAAGAAGATCTGGCCGAAGGGGAACCCTCCGGAAGATGATCTTAAAAAAATATTCTTGCGCCGGACTGTACCATTTTCGGATTTTACGGTTGGTTCAGGTGAAAAACTGGCCCTGTGGACGACCTTTGGAAACGGTAACCCCTCTGATCAAGTGGATATCGACGTTCATTCTGAAGCTGCCAGAGCTTTGTATGCCAGGATCATTGAATTTTTCCATGCCAATCATGTCAGTGTCGTTCGTCTGGACGCGGTGGGTTATGTGATTAAAAAACCGGGTACGTCCTGCTTTTTTGTTGAACCTGAAATTTTCCAGTTCATGGATTGGATCAGAGACCTGGCAGCAAAAAATGATATCGAACTCTTACCAGAAGTCCATGCAGAGTTAGCAACCCAACTTGAATTGGTAGAACATGGCTACTGGATCTATGATTTCATTCTCCCTTACCTCATTCTAGAAACCCTGATCAAAAAGAACAGCACGAAATTGAAAGATTACTTAAAGATCAGGCCTTCCCATCAATTTACCATGCTTGACTGCCACGATGGAATTCCGGTCAAGCCAGATCTGAACGGCTATTACAATTCTGCAGAGGTAAGTGACCTGGTCAATATCTGTCTCCAGCGCGGAGCGGGGCTGAGCCGGGTGATCTCTGAGGAGCATAAAGACCCGAACGGTTTCGACGTGCATCAAATTTGTGGCACCTATTATTCCATGCTGGGCGCGGATGATAATGCCTACTTTGCGGCCCGGGCGATTCAGCTTTTTACACCAGGGATCCCCCAGGTCTATTACGTTGGGCTGCTCGCGGGAGAGAATGATTTCGCAGCAGCTGCGCGGACGGGTGAAATGCGCGAGATCAATCGCCATACTTATACTCTTGAAGAGATCGAGCGAGAGGTTGAGCGGCCGATTGTCAAGCGCTTGATGCGCCTGATCGAATTCAGAAACACTTATCCGGCTTTTGATGGAGAATGCACATTCGATGATTGCAGTGACCACGAACTGTCGATTACCTGGACTCAGGATCAATTGCATACGCAGCTGCACATCAACCTGACCTCGAATGCGGTGAAGATCACTTATGTGGATGAAAAATCTGGCAAGCGGGTCAGCCTCGCTTAGGCAAATTGCCCCAGGCGAAACAGGATATACTGGCAAGAAGACGATGGATAAATCTGTGCGGAGGTTAGAATGCCACTGATGTTTGATTTCCCTTTTGAGGAACTGAAAAATTATCAAGGGATCACTCCCAGACCGGCTGATTTCGATGATTACTGGCAAAAAGGTCTGCAAGAAATGAAATCTGTTGATCCGCAGGTCGAGATCAAACCGGCTGATTTTCATGCGCCGGGAGTGGAATGCAGCGATCTGTTCTTTACCGGTGTAGGCGGGGCAAGGGTCCATGCCAAATTACTGCGTCCACAAAAGACAGCACAACCGCATCCGGCGGTACTCATGTTCCACGGGTATACCGGGAATGCCGGTGATTGGATGGACAAGTTGGGTTACGCCGCAGCGGGGTTCACCGTCGCTGCGCTCGATTGCCGCGGGCAAGGAAACATTTCTCAAGACAGCGGCAGGGTGATCGGTAATACCCTGCACGGGCATATCATCCGCGGTTTGGATGATGCTCTGGCGGGCCGCCCTGAAAAACTTATGTTCCGTTCGGTCTTTCTGGATACTGCAGAATTGGCCGCTATCATTATGGCGATGCCTGATGTTGACCCTGAGCGAGTGGGAGCCTGCGGCGGCAGCCAGGGGGGCGCCTTGACGCTTGCCTGTGCTGCTCTGGAACCGCGCATTCGGCGAGCTGCCCCCATGTACCCGTTCTTGAGCGATTATAAACGGGTCTGGTCAATGGATCAGGGCAGCCTCGCTTATCTGGAGCTGCGTGAATACTTCCGCTTTTTCGACCCGACCCATCAAAATGAAGAGCGTGTTTTCGAAAACCTGGGATACATCGATATTCAGAATCTGGCCCCACGCATCCGGGCTGAGATTCTGTGGGGAATCGGTTTGATGGACGTTACCTGCCCGCCTTCGTCGCAGTTTGCCACATATAACAAGATCACGGCCCCGAAATCCATGACCATTTATCCCGATTACGATCACGAAGTATTGCCCGGTTTTAGCGACAAAACTTTCGAGTTCATGCTTGGGTTGTGAATCTCTCTTCTATAGCGAATAGCTTCTTTTTCTCCCCTTATGCAAACAGGGCTGCTTCATCAGACAGCCCTGTTTGCATTTAATCTTCTATGCCAGTGTTTTGGCTTCTTCGTGCAGAGCTTTTTCTTCATCCGTGTGTGGCTCATACACGTATCCGTGCGGCTGCGGTTTGCCGTCGAGGTCCACGTGGACGAAGGTGATGAAGCCGTGGACGGCAACCTTGTCATGGACTTTTACCTGGATGTAAGAGACGATCTTGGTCTCCCCGGTCAGCACTACCTGGCTGGTAAAGGCGGCCAGGTCGCCTTTGCGGATTGGTCGGGTAAAGGTCATGCCGTGAATCTTGAGGCAGACGATGTTTTCGGGTTTGGTCAGCGAAGCGGCGGCGATAAAACCAGATTCAACGAACCATTCCGCGGTACGGCCGGCGTACAGGGTGCCGTGGTGGTTCAGGTCTTCCCCTTTGACCAGATGCATGGACGTATATTGCGGAAAATCCATTCTCTCTCCTTGTATGTGGAATGGTTCTATTCTACTGCGACTTTTTACCTGCCCCACCAGTCATTTTCCACCGAAAAGGGCGCAAAATGTCATCCCCAAGAGTGAATAATATTAAGGCTGCTGTGTGGTGATAAAGAATGTGGGTATTTTTTTAGTCTTGTCTGTAGAGGTTTTTTGCTGGAGTCAATGGCTATAAGAAATTATTGACTTTCTAATATTCCAGTACTATAATAATAGAAATGACCAACGCTGAACTGGTACTGCTCAGTCTGATCGCCGAAAACCCCCGCCACGGGTATGATCTGGAACACGTGATCGCCGAGCGCGGGATGCGCAACTGGACGGAGATCGCGTTCTCCTCTATTTACTTTGTGCTCAACCAGCTGGTCAAACAGGAGCTGGCCGTGGCGCATGTCGAACCCGCCGCCGGGCGCGGGCCGGCGCGTAAGGTATTCGCGATCACCCCGGCCGGGCGCACGGCACTGCAAGAAGGCATCCAACAGGCCTTATCCTCGCCGGAGCCTGGCAGCCGGGATTTTATGCTGGGTCTCTCTTGCCTGCCGCTGTTGAGCCAGGCAGAAGCGCTGCAGGCGCTCACCGCACGCCAGGCGGCCCTGCAAGAACGCCTGCGCGAACTGGAAGCGCATCCAGCTCTGAGCGCGCCCGGATTCCCACCGCACGTGCGGGCCATGTTCACCTATTCGCTGCCCCTGCTGCACGCCGAGCTGGAGTGGCTGGAAACATTCATCCAGGAAGTCGCTCAAGGAGACATTTATGGAAAAGATCGACCTGCGTAAGCAATACAAGGAACTGTACTCCCCATCCAAGAAAGAATTCAGCCTGGTCACTGTGCCTCCGCTGCATTACCTGATGATCGACGGCACCGGCAACCCCAATACCTCGGCAGATTATCAGGACGTGCTGCAAACCCTGTACGGCCTGTCCTTCACCCTCAAATTCAACTGCAAAAAAACGTTGGGGCAGGATTACACCGTCATGGGGCTGGAAGGTCTGTGGTGGACCCCCGACCGCAGCCAGTTCTCGATGGAAAACAAGGATGCCTGGCACTGGACGATGCTGATGCTGCAGCCCGATTTCATTACAGCCGAAATGTTCACCGCAGCCCGGGAGAAGCTCGTGGCCAAGGGCAAAGGCCCGGCCGCGCAGCGGGTGCGGCTGGAGCGTTACGACGAAGGACTGTCCGCGCAGATTCTGTACGTCGGCGCCTACGATGACGAACCGCCCACGATCGCAGCCATGCACGAATTCATCCGGGCACAGGGATACGTTCCGCGCGGGGATCACCACGAGATCTACCTCTCGGACGCGCGCCGCGTGGCCCCGGAGAAGAACCGCACCATCCTGCGCCAGCCCATCCAGAAAGCCTGAAATCGTCTGCAGCGGGCAGTGAAACACCTGAAATGATCTCTCCTGTTTTGATGCAAAATGCTATAATCTATCCAGTTTTTTTAGTCTCGAAAACAATGGAGAGAATATGCGCAATAAAGTGGTCCTTTATTTATGTGTGGCCGCCTTCCTTCTGGCGGGGTGCGGAGCAAAGAATGCTGCTGGGGACGGCAGCACGAACTCAGCAGCGAGTGTGGGCAATCACGATCTGGGCAACGCCCTGAATCTGGTGCTGGGCAGCGATGAAACGCCTAGCGTTTTTTCGTCCTATCACATGGACGTTACCCTGAACTCGCCGACCGCCAGCACGGATGAGAAATCTGTGGTCAACGAAGTCACCCAGATCGCCGCGGACGTGGCTGGCCAGGACGTACACATTGTACAGACCGACCCGGGCGCCACTGCCCCTAAGGAGGGGTTCATTATCGGTGATAAAGAATATAAGATCGTCGACGGCGCCCCCCAGGAAATGATGGGACAGATCGCTATGTCGTGGGCGATGTGGCCGCTGAAAGTGACGATGGCTTATGCCTACCCGGTCTACTTCGCGGAAAAAACAGGTACGGAGCAGATCGCCGGCCGCAACGCTGACGTCTACGCCTTCGATACCAATAAAGCTTCTGCAGCGGCGTCAAATTCTGCCATGAGTTCAATGGGCCTCGGTGATCTGACCCAGGGCAAGGGTACCGTGTGGATCGATCAGGAGACGGGGGCCATGCTCAAGCTGGATATGACCTATACAGCCAAGGTGTACGACAGCAACCAGGCTGAGATCGGCACCGGCGACGGTTCAATCCAGATCGAGTTGTCGCAGATCGGCCAGACCACGGTGGTTTCACCAGTGCAGTAAACCTTTTCGCGAAAATTCACAGGCGCCCCCACCCCACAACGGTGCGGGGCGCTTTTGGGTACAAAGAATTATCAGGAGTTTGGCTGCACTTCTAAGATTTCGCTCCATGCAGTGTGCTGAGGAATCAGATATGGTTTCGATAACTGCGGGAACGAATCGATTCGAATAGGCCTTCCTCAATAAAAAAGCGGACAGCGGGGAGAATGACTAAATTTATAGCATAAGCCTCGAGGATAGAATTAATATTCTACTATAATTATACACCCGGCATCAAGTCTGAACGAATACCGTCCATGAATTTCACGATTGACATGAGGCAGCGCCCTGTTGATGCGCTCGCTCCGAAAAAGCTTCCCGCTAAAAAGGCCAGAATAAAAAAGCGAATACCGTCCACGAATTCCACGAATGGACACGAAAGGAGCGACATGGTTGGGGCACGGCATGCCGTGCCCGTACGGAGATTCCAATCCACGCTCCCACGAAGGGAGCGACGCGCAGGCTGGGTCATGGGGCATTTTTACGAATTTCAATCCACGCTCCCACGAAGGGAGCGACTTATATCCGTTGGCCTTGAGTGGCATGCAGTGGTGATTTCAATCCACGCTCCCACGAAGGGAGCGACAAGCTATCACACGAAATCAATCTTTCGTAGACCAAAATTTCAATCCACGCTCCCACGAAGGGAGCGACGCGGCTGATTGACGAGGCAATGGAGGAGGCAAATAATTTCAATCCACGCTCCCACGAAGGGAGCGACTGGTACTAGCACTAGGGGCTTGTCTCTATATAAACATTTCAATCCACGCTCCCACGAAGGGAGCGACGTTTTGGTGTCTCTGATGTCTCCGAGTTTCGACGATTTCAATCCACGCTCCCACGAAGGGAGCGACGACGCATCACTAACCCCAATGCCAGCGGAACCGATATTTCAATCCACGCTCCCACGAAGGGAGCGACCAGGCAACTGGTTATCCGCGCTTCACGCATGGGAATTTCAATCCACGCTCCCACGAAGGGAGCGACCTTTTGAGAAGACGCTGTAAAGCTGTTCGATATTATTTCAATCCACGCTCCCACGAAGGGAGCGACATGGGGAAGTTGATGGAATTAGGCGCCAGCGGAATAATTTCAATCCACGCTCCCACGAAGGGAGCGACCAATCCATGAAGCGGGGATCTTCACTTCGAAAGTATTTCAATCCACGCTCCCACGAAGGGAGCGACGCGGTGATTGGTGGACGCGTTACGCGCATCTCGATATTTCAATCCACGCTCCCACGAAGGGAGCGACCGGGTTGGTATTTTTTAACAAAAAAGGGGGTTGGATTTCAATCCACGCTCCCACGAAGGGAGCGACCATCTGCAAAAAAGCATTCCACGGGTCAATCGGATTTCAATCCACGCTCCCACGAAGGGAGCGACTATTAATTTGTTACAACAATCTCACGGGGAGTAATTTCAATCCACGCTCCCACGAAGGGAGCGACCCGGCCGGGACGTCGGCAAAATCGAGCGAAGCAGTATTTCAATCCACGCTCCCACGAAGGGAGCGACTGCAATATCGAAAATGTAATTTGGTATCCAGTTATTTCAATCCACGCTCCCACGAAGGGAGCGACCCCCAGTAGTTGAGAGCGGTGTCCCATTGACAGAATTTCAATCCACGCTCCCACGAAGGGAGCGACGCAGCGAAAAACCACCGAAATACTCGAACTGGACAATTTCAATCCACGCTCCCACGAAGGGAGCGACATTTTTTACCTTTCTCCTAATTTCATAAATTGTCGATTTCAATCCACGCTCCCACGAAGGGAGCGACGCTGAACCCCAGCTTGATGCTCTGTACTTCGCCGATTTCAATCCACGCTCCCACGAAGGGAGCGACGTATGGGCGTTACGAAGATTCTCAGACGCAATTGATTTCAATCCACGCTCCCACGAAGGGAGCGACCTTGTATCCATTGGCCTTGAGCGGCATGCAGTGGTGATTTCAATCCACGCTCCCACGAAGGGAGCGACTTTATTCTGAGAAATAAACAAGTCGTCAGACGCTTATTTCAATCCACGCTCCCACGAAGGGAGCGACTCTCAGCTTTTATCTGTGCCATGATGATAGCTCTTATTTCAATCCACGCTCCCACGAAGGGAGCGACTGTAGCACAGGTCGAAGGAGATAAACTCAGAGAAATTTCAATCCACGCTCCCACGAAGGGAGCGACTCCACTCTGCGCCATTTTCGCGCATCGCTTCATTATTTCAATCCACGCTCCCACGAAGGGAGCGACTGCTCGCGAACTTCGACGAGTACATGTTCTGGGAATTTCAATCCACGCTCCCACGAAGGGAGCGACTTGTGGGTGTTGCTTCCGCTTGGACTGGATTGCATTTCAATCCACGCTCCCACGAAGGGAGCGACGCCTGGCTGGTCAGCGGACGTGGTGGTAATAGCCCCATTTCAATCCACGCTCCCACGAAGGGAGCGACCCGTCCATCCGCATCCAACTTTCCCGTCTGGGGTGATTTCAATCCACGCTCCCACGAAGGGAGCGACCTAATCCCTAAAACTAGCAAAGATGTACAAAGGATTTCAATCCACGCTCCCACGAAGGGAGCGACATCCGTTTATCCTCATATCACTTCACAAAAGTACAATTTCAATCCACGCTCCCACGAAGGGAGCGACATGAAAGCTTACGACAGTTTCACCCTCGAGTGATATTTCAATCCACGCTCCCACGAAGGGAGCGACGTTTTGGTGTCTCTCACGTCTCCGAGTTTTGCCGGATTTCAATCCACGCTCCCACGAAGGGAGCGACAAAATAATGGATAAGAAAAAAGGATTTAAACCAATTTCAATCCACGCTCCCACGAAGGGAGCGACTTCACGTAATACTGTATCATTTCTCCTCCTTTGGATTTCAATCCACGCTCCCACGAAGGGAGCGACCTGGGAGGCAGGCAAATGCCTCCCAGCATATTAATTTCAATCCACGCTCCCACGAAGGGAGCGACCTCTTCGATGGCCGATTCGTTCGCCACGACGTTATTTCAATCCACGCTCCCACGAAGGGAGCGACTACCCGTGGCGATCCAAAGCGGACATTGGGTATTTCAATCCACGCTCCCACGAAGGGAGCGACCCGCGCCGGAGAATAATATCCTTGTGTAGCAGCGATTTCAATCCACGCTCCCACGAAGGGAGCGACTCATCCCTCGGTAGACAATGGCAACACGAGACATTTCAATCCACGCTCCCACGAAGGGAGCGACCACAGATAAAAGCTGAGATCAGCAAACGCAGCCTTATTTCAATCCACGCTCCCACGAAGGGAGCGACTCCGTGGATGACAAGCGCAGCCTCACATGACCAATTTCAATCCACGCTCCCACGAAGGGAGCGACGCTGATAGGCTTCCAGGTCGTGAGATCATCGGTCATTTCAATCCACGCTCCCACGAAGGGAGCGACCAAAATACGATTTTCCCGACGAGCTGCCCCCATAATTTCAATCCACGCTCCCACGAAGGGAGCGACTTGCGCTCACTGGCAATTTCTTCACTTTCGAAGTATTTCAATCCACGCTCCCACGAAGGGAGCGACAAAGTATCTGTTTGAAACACAGAGTGATACCCGATTTCAATCCACGCTCCCACGAAGGGAGCGACCACCCACCAATCCAAATTCGCAATTCAACACCCCATTTCAATCCACGCTCCCACGAAGGGAGCGACAACAGCGAGTTTTCAAGCCATATACGGTCGTGAAATTTCAATCCACGCTCCCACGAAGGGAGCGACGGCAATGTGGCAGCGCATGCTGCCAAAAGCCCGCGATTTCAATCCACGCTCCCACGAAGGGAGCGACCGGTACAAATCAACGAACGGAACACCCCACACCAATTTCAATCCACGCTCCCACGAAGGGAGCGACCCAGTCGTTCAGCCCAAAATTCTGGAGATTGACAATTTCAATCCACGCTCCCACGAAGGGAGCGACTACTGATTCGCCCAGAGTTCTGCGCGCGCTTTATTTCAATCCACGCTCCCACGAAGGGAGCGACTCCCGCTTGGTTACAAATTCGAAGAGCGGCACGAGCATTTCAATCCACGCTCCCACGAAGGGAGCGACATCCTGCCGTCTCCGCTGATTTATTTTTACAATTGCATTTCAATCCACGCTCCCACGAAGGGAGCGACTTATCATCGCCAAGTCCGGCAGCCCTCTGCCCCGATTTCAATCCACGCTCCCACGAAGGGAGCGACTGCAACATCAATTGTGCCAGTCGGTGCGACTTATTTCAATCCACGCTCCCACGAAGGGAGCGACAAACCGACCCCCCTCGCCGGGTGGCATCTCCAAAATTTCAATCCACGCTCCCACGAAGGGAGCGACCAGGTTACGACAACTTGGAATACTAATGTATATCTATTTCAATCCACGCTCCCACGAAGGGAGCGACACCGCAGCGCTATGTGGTGGTGGGGATCCCACAGATTTCAATCCACGCTCCCACGAAGGGAGCGACTACATTGATGTGTGACCACCTGTGTTTATTGACTATTTCAATCCACGCTCCCACGAAGGGAGCGACGCTGAACCCCAGCTTGATGCTCTGTACTTCGCCGATTTCAATCCACGCTCCCACGAAGGGAGCGACAGCAGTGAGGTGGGCAAAGACCACAGTATCCACCTATTTCAATCCACGCTCCCACGAAGGGAGCGACTAAGAAGTAAATACTTGTGATTCTCCCTGCAATATTATTTCAATCCACGCTCCCACGAAGGGAGCGACTCATCTGGTTCGACGTCGGAAACTATCTCCAGGTGATTTCAATCCACGCTCCCACGAAGGGAGCGACCGCATACTTTTTCAGCTCCCAGTTGATGCGGCGATTTCAATCCACGCTCCCACGAAGGGAGCGACATCAATCCCTAAAACTAGCAAAGACATACAAAGGATTTCAATCCACGCTCCCACGAAGGGAGCGACAACAAACTCTCAAATTTGTGGCCACTGGTCAAGGATTTCAATCCACGCTCCCACGAAGGGAGCGACGTTATAGCTGGTACTGGCCGCCCCTGGGTGGCGTATTTCAATCCACGCTCCCACGAAGGGAGCGACGGGATGTAAAATACTGAGTTTTCTCCGGCGAATATTTCAATCCACGCTCCCACGAAGGGAGCGACGTCGTATTAATTGTTATAGTGTCGAACACAGTCGATTTCAATCCACGCTCCCACGAAGGGAGCGACTTCCGGCTGCGGGAGTGCCGGCAAGCGTAATTGCTATTTCAATCCACGCTCCCACGAAGGGAGCGACGAGATCGTTGGTTCGCCAACTTGTTGGTTATCAAAATTTCAATCCACGCTCCCACGAAGGGAGCGACCACGCTGATGGGCGCGTTGAGATTAATCCAATGGAGATTTCAATCCACGCTCCCACGAAGGGAGCGACGGATACCAAAGAGGGAGGGTTCTGGATCGTAGACATTTCAATCCACGCTCCCACGAAGGGAGCGACTAACAAAAATCCGCGCCTGAAATAAATCAAGCGCATTTCAATCCACGCTCCCACGAAGGGAGCGACGCGCTCCAATATCCACAATCACATCGCCGCGCTTATTTCAATCCACGCTCCCACGAAGGGAGCGACTTCAGCGTGGGGAACAAACTGATAATTTGCGTATTTCAATCCACGCTCCCACGAAGGGAGCGACGCAGGTTGGCCACCGGACGCTGCATATATTGAGTATTTCAATCCACGCTCCCACGAAGGGAGCGACTGCAATATATGGGGGTATCCCCACGTTTTGCCAAAATATGAGCGGTTATTTCTCCTTTTTAAGCAAATTTCGTTTGAAAAACACGTCCTGGCGGGGTTAAAACGCCCTAAAAAACTGCGAACCTGTTCGGGAAGTTCTGTTCACTTGGGGTTCGCAGTCACGCGATCAGGCCCCCCTCCAGATCCAGGGGTTTCTTGGCACCGACATGCTCGACGCGATTTCTATATTCATTCCCCAGATAGTAGAAACGCACGCTGTCGGTTTCTGGATTCATGATCTTGGTAACCCCCTCCTGCAATTGCCGCAGTTGGGCAGGATCAATGATACACTCAAAAACCGAGTTCTGCACGCGCTGGCCAAAATTCTGGCAGTGCTTTGCCATTTGGCGCAGCCGCTTCTTGCCGGCCTCGGTTTCAGTGTTGACGTCATAGGTGACCAGTACCATCATGGTTCGCTCCTAATTCCAGAAAAAGGGCGGATAGGCATCCAGATCGCCGCGCAGATAACGGGCCAGCAGAAGGGCCTGCACGTAGGGGATCAAGCCAAAGGGAATGCGTTCCTTGAGAAACGGATGGATGATCTCTTCTCGCTTCCTTTCTTGCCAGGCCAGCAAAACCGCCTTGCGCGTCTCCTCATCCATCAGAATCCCGCCGCTCTCTTTGGTTACAAAGCCAGCCCCAGTGATCTGCTTGCGATTGATCAAGGAAAGCGCCAGCCGGTCAGCGAATACCGGCCGTAATTCTTCCATCAAATCCAACGCCAAAGAGGGGCGCCCGGGGCGATCCTGGTGCAGAAACCCGACCTGAGGGTCGAGGCCGACTGTTTCAAGCGCGGAAGAAGCTTCAAACGTCAGCAGCGTATACAGGTAAGAAAGCAGCGCATTCATGTTATCGAGAGGCGGACGGCGAGAACGCTCGGTAAAGAAGAAATCTCCCTTCTGCTGCAAAATGAGCTGGTCGAAATTACCAAAATACAGTTTAGCAGCGGCCCCTTCCAACCCCATCAAATCAGCTACTGAGTTACAGGAATTGATCTGCTGCAGTATAGCTTTCATGGCCTGAGAAGTGTCATTGAGCTTCTGGGTATCCAGCAGCACAGAGTGGTCTCTGACGGCGCGATCAACTACCTTGCGGCTGTTGGCAATTTTCCCGATCAAAAAGGAGGCCGCTATCGGGGTACTCTCGCGCGGGTTTTCTGAGACAAAGTACTGTTTCTTACGCAGCAAAACGTTGCCCTGTACCTTGCCGCTGACACGCGCCAGGAATCTTCCGCTGGGAGAGAGAAAACATAGCCCGATCCCCCGCTCCGCACAGGCGCCCATGAGTGCCGGGCTGACCCCCATGTAATTAAAGCAGACGATATTTTCGAGGTTCAGCAGCGGCAGGCGCATCACCACCTCATCCTTCTGCTTAATGACAATCGTCTCGCCTTCGAGGGAAAGATAGGTTTCTGGGATGGTGACGTAAAGAACGTTCAACAGTTTTTTCATTCTTCCCCCTCCAGGTATTTCTGGATGTAGCGTGAAGCGGAGAGCGTGTCTTGCTGCAGCACCGGCAAACAGATATCCCGAAGTGAGCAGGAACGGCAGGCTTTCGTGGGCTTCACCTTTGGGGTATAGCCGCGATCAAAATAGGAGTGCATTTCTGCCGCCATTTTCTGAACGTACTCTCTCAGCTCCTGAGTCAGCTCAATCACGACCCGGTGACGCGTTTTGCCGTAGAACAAACTCCCCTGAGAGATCGAAACCGAAAGCATCTCTTCAAGACACAGCGCCTGAGCACACAGTTGTACTTCATCACAGCGGTCGTGCTTTTCTTCGCCGCGCTTGTATTCAACAGGCGTGGGCAGGTAGAGACCTGTGCGGCCCTTAAGCTTTACCCCCTCCGCGGAGGGGGTAAATTCGACCACATCACAAACGCCGATCAGGCCCAGACGGTAAGAAGAGACCGGCATGGAGCGGGTAATGACGCTGCCCCCGCGGCTCTCGGAAAAGAAGGGGTCGTCCACCCGTTCGTGCATGATCTTGCCATCCATGGTCAGGCCATTTTCCTGCCACTGACGCTCCACATGGATCAAGGCCCACTGGCGGCGGCAGAAGACGAAATGCTGGATGCCAGAGAGTGGCAAAAGCTCTTCAGAAGTGTATTCTGATTTCATAACTTCTCGATCAACGTTACTCCTTCTGGAACCTTTCCCTGCTCCGCGGAAATCGTATAATCCGCGAAGCTGCGCGGCGGGTTGGCCTGTGGAGCCTTCTCGGCATGGATCAGGTCAAATAAAAGGGCGGAAGGAGCATTCCCCAATTCGCTGTCGTGCTTGAAAACGAACAATTTACGGGCAGCCATTTTACCGCGCGCGGCAGAATGATCCTGTTCGAACATGTTCACGAGAGATTCCCAGAACAGTTCCAGATCTTCGTCTGAGAAACCGGTGCCCTTTTTCTCATCATTAGCCAGTTTGGCTGAAACGTACCCTTCTACCCGATACAGGCCGTAGGGAATGATGTGTTTGCGCCCCATCGTATGTTCTTTTTCGGCGTCTTCGATGCGGGTGACTGTCTGACGGGTGATAGTGATCTCTTGCTGGGTCACCGGATCAAGACTACGGGAGAAATTGATCTGTACCGGTCCGCGTACCTGACCACAGTTATCGCCAGTATTCATTACCGCGCCAAAGGTGCGCACGTCATAGAAATTGGCACAAATCCAGCGGCGTGCCTGATCCACTTCTTCCAGTTTGGCTTTCTTTTCCCCGGCTTTCAAGCCAACAGCAGCATAAGCCTCTTGATGGGTCTTGTTCAAGGGAATGCCTTCTTTGACGTAGATACGATAGCCGGTGCGGTCTCCCATCTTGAGTTCCACGTAATTGCGCACTTTACGCTTGAGGCAAACATCGGTGATGATGCCATAGCCGGTTTCAGGATCGATGCGAGGCATATTGCCGGCATCGGGATCACCATTGGGGTTGCCATTTTCAACATCAAAGAACAGAACAAATTCGTAGCGGTTCATAATTGCAGTCATTTTCAGATTCCTTTCGGTTGAAATTAGTGAGAGTCAACAGCAGACGAAGAGTCCGCAGCAGATGCAGCAGCCGTCTTGGAAAAGAAAGCGGCCCGTTGGTGGTAGTAGCCCAGAATGAAGATGCCCTGCTCATCGAGTGTCAGATGGGCCGGAATGGGATGAGCACTGACATCGAGCAGATTCAGGATGTCTTCGATGAGGCGGTCGCTGGCATAACCATACTCGGCTTTGGCAATATGGTGCTGAGAAAGTCGCAGCAATACCGGGAAGACCGAGGCGGGCGCCGCACAGGCCGAGGTAAAATAGCGATCTTTGATACTGGCATTGACGTCGCCAATAGCTTCTTGCTGCACTTTTTCGAGCACAGCAAAGAGCCGCCCCAACAGATAGGCGGGTTGAGTGGATTTTTCGTTCAACGACATATTAAGTACCTCCCTGATCGAATCAGAACTGGAATAACGAACCTTGCGGATAAGATAAGCCTTGATCATGGCAGCACGGACGTAATTGATCTTGCGAAAACCAACATCATCCGCGTCAGCCCGAACACGAGTGAGCAGAGAATAATACAGCTCCGCCGGATAAGGAGTGTTATTGAGGATCGAGATGAGCAAAGAACCCGCCAACAGCGGCAACGGTTTTTTGTCAGAAGACTTGCGTGAGACGGTCTCACGCAAAATTTGCCAGGGGGGGATCTGCTCTGGCTGATTGGGGAACTCTTTCACGATGGCCATATCCTGATAATGCTGCATGACCTTTTGCAGCATTTTTAGATAGGAATCCTGGTAAAAGAAGCGCACCGAGATGCGAGCTGCGTTGGGGGAAAGACCAAGAACGTAAAAGCGCGTATCACTGTTGAGCTCTTCCAACCCATCCGGGTCGATCGCTTCTCCACGGCTGATTTTGGCACCAATAGCTGCCAGAAGTCTTTCGGCTTGAGGGTCCCGCACCCACTGGGACCCTGCCGCTTCAGCACCCACAGGGTCGCTTTCTGGTGCAATGCCGAACAGGCCAGCGAAAACTTCGCCGTAGACAGGATCCGCGCTTTCTGCCCAGTACACGACCGTGGCATCGCCAAGATAGAATTTCCGGTTTGGGTTTGCAGAAGAAAGCAGGTAATTCAAGGCAGTGGTATAAGCAAAAGCGGCCCGCTCGCTCACCGGCGAGTTCTCGCCCTGTGATTTGTTGTACGATACGTAGGCTGGGGCATTGAAACCCACCAGGGTGGCCCCGGTAGGGTTGGCATCGCGAATTCCCTTCACGCTGGCATGTAAACGGGCAATAGGCGCGCGCTCCCCGGTGACCAGGCACTGGCCCAGTGCGCCGGTATGCTGGCTTTTGTGAGCCTCCCAGACACGGCGGATCAATCTGTCTTCGTGCAGATAACCCGTTGCGCCCTCAAGCCGGAAAACCAGATTGCCGCCGCCGGCATTCAATTCTTCCTGATGGGCCTGGAGCAGGGGTAACTCCCGCTCTGGAGTGTAGTGGTCCAGAAAAGCCGTTACTGCCTGGGCCGCTGGGCAATCTACCTCTGTCAGCAAATCCAAATGCAGCTGGCGAAAAGCCTCGAAGCGCTTGCGGGCATACTCTGGTTTTCCCTCATTTTTGCCAGAAAGTCCAAGAACGTAGGTGGCATTATCACACAAGAAATTCGGAGCAATATTGACAGACCGCTTGACCTGTTCCGGTACCTGCAACCGCAGCGGTACTTCGACAGTATTCTTACCGCGCTGGACCTTTTCGAACAAGCGGATAAGATTGACTAACTCTCCCTGGGGGCTGAGCACCAGAGCAAAGCTGACATTGGCCGAACTATACCCGAAAGCTGGCAGCGGACTATCCTCTTCGGCAGATAAAATATCGTAATAACGACAGAGTGCCTGTAAAACCATCGCTCACCTCGCTTTCTCGGCCTGGGCGAGATCAATCACCCCGTCGACCATTTGAGCATGGAAGAAACAAGGAGTAATATTCTGCGGATCAGAAAAATCGAGATCGTAGAGCATCCACCCCAGATCGCGGGCTCCCTGCAAAACACTTGCCGGCAGAGGGGAATCTTCGATCAATTCCACGCTGGCACCGAATTCACGAGTCCCCAAACAGGGAGCGCTGAAATACTGCCCCTTACGCAGGCGGCGCAAAATCATGTTGTAGTGCTTTTCGACGGTATCCGTCGGACCAGCTTTCTCGGGTACCAGCTCGAAATGAGCCTCGACCAAGTAATCCACGTCCTTCAGTACCATGGCTGCCCGCTGCTGGCGTTTTTCATTCGACGCCAGATAAAGTGGTTCAGGGCTCCCTTTCATGGCGCCTTTGATCGAGTCCACCGAAAACTTCTCGCTCACCTCATTGCGGCGAACGCTGGTAAACCGGATCTCATTGAGAACGTGGATCTTATCAATCACCCAACGGATCGCCGGCTTCCAGTAGATGGCCTCAATGATGCCTCTAGCTGCTGAAGGAGGAATAACTTCATAACTCATGCGCTCCACCTTCATCTCTGGGCGGGTAAACAGAGCATAATTTCCTTTTATACGGACCGTAATTCCATAACCCATCTTCTTTTTTCCTCCTTTGGGGAATTACATCACAATCGCTTCTCCATCGATCTCTTCTGGCAGAATCAAGCCAGTTTTCAGGCTGTAGAATTGCATTTCCCGCAGCACCGGGATTTCTCCATTTGCGAAGTGGATTGCCCCCTTTCTCTGAAGATTATTCAGCTCCTTTTCAAAGACGTTGATTGTATAAGGCTGCAATTTTCGCAGCAGAAGGTAGGGCTTCGCCAGTAAACTGCGATCTTCAAGAAGCTCCTGCACCTGATCTGCGAATGGAATGACCAGAGCCACTGTGTTTTCTTCGATCAGCTTGAAATTCTGTGCGGCTGTTGCGAAAGAAAAATCGGTGGGTTCAGAATACTTCTTTTCAAAGCAATCCAGAATGTGATGCGAATCAAAAGCCTGTTTTCCCTGCACATCATAAAGCAAAGTATAGTAGTCTTTGATCGCTTCCAAACAGATGGGGTCGGCAGGATATTTGTCTAGGATGGAACGGGCTACTTGGGCACTCTGGGCAAGCTCTTGTGGAAGCTTGCGAATGGAAGCTGTCTCGGGTTCAAACACATGCAACATCCCTGAAGACAACCGTCCTTCTCGATTGACCCGACCAGCAGCCTGGATAATCGAATCGATGCCCGCCAGGGCGCGATAACCAAGTGAAAAATCCAGGTCAACACCGGCTTCCATCAACTGAGTAGATACTACCCGGCAGGGAGCGCCCTGCTGAAGGCGGCGCCGAATTTCGGCGATGACCTGATGACGATGCTGTGGGCACATCCAGGTCGAGAGATGGAAACTCCCCTCAAAAATCAGTTCTTTAAATAACGCCTGCGCATGACGCCGGGTGTTGACAATACACAGCCCTTGCGCCTGTTCATTCAAATGTTGGGCAACTTCAACATCGGTAAGTTTTCCATCGAAGGTCACCTGCACGCGCTTGTAACGTTCATAGAGCTGAGCAGGATGATGGCTGATCTCGTGAAAAGAAGATGCAGGTGGAAAGAACCTTGCCAAAACAGGCTGAGTAGCGGTACAGAAAATTGCCGAAGCGCCATAGTTGGTTACCAATTCGTTGACAGCTCTCATACATGGCTCCAGATATTCGCGCGGCAGCATCTGGGCTTCGTCGAAAATCAAAACACTGCGCGCCATATTGTGGACTTTTCGACTGCGGGAACTACGGTTGGCAAACAGAGATTCAAAGAATTGAACATTGGTCGTTACCACTACCGGTATATCCCAATTTTCGGCTGAGAGTTTCAGCTTCTCTGTTACCAGATTGGTCTGGTCATCAACGACATCTGCCCCAACGGCCTTTGAAGTTGCCTCCCAATCAAAATTGGAATGATGCTCCAGCACATTCTCCTCCCCCAGGCAGGCTTTGAATACTGAGGCGTTTTGCTCGATGATGGTCGTATAGGGAATAACATAAATGACCCGGTTCAAGTGATTGCGCTGGGCGTGGGTCAGGGCAAAAGCCAATGAGGACAGAGTCTTTCCTCCCCCGGTCGGCACCGTCAAAGTGAAAAGCCCAGGGGTTTGTTCCGCCGCTGCAATACATTCATGCAGCGTCTGAGCACGCTGCTGATTGACTGGGGTCACCGGCTCAGGGAATTTGGCCAAGAAAAGTTCAAGCCGCTGCAGCAATGTATCAATGGTGGCAAATCCGCCGCGGGGACGTTTGCCGCCATTGAAAAAGGTCTCGGTATCCTGAAAATCGGCATCAACCAGCAAGGAATAGATCATGCGGGTGAAGAATGAAAGAGAAAATCTCCCGGTGGAGCTTGTCGGCACGAGAGGCAATTTTGTCGGGAAAGGCGGGTCTGGTAGAGTCGCCTCTCTGACATAGGCAGAATAATCAGGAAGTTCTTTCTTCAGCCGCCCCCGCAGCGTCCCGTTTGTGGATAGATCAATACTGCTGCCATAATCCATCAGACCAGAATGATGCCCGGCAATACAATAGGCCAGCATCTCGGCAATCATCCTTTGCTGTGGATTTGCACTGTAGAGGCGTTCAATCTCTTTCGCCCCAGCCGTCGAATGGTCCACGGGCAATGATGAACCCTGCAGACGTTTCTGGAACATTAATGAATATTTACCAATATCGTGGAACAAAGCTGCCGCATACGCATAAGGCTCCACGACAGTGCCCTGCCCCAGTTGCAGAACCAGGTCAGCCGTTCCCATCAGATGACTGTGTAGCGTCTGCCAGGCGGATTTCTCTTTTCCAAGCGAATGTGCGTAATAAACAGGCTGTTCCATGTTATTCTCTCCCTGGATAAGTATAGTGCCGTTCTTTAAAAGAAATTTGCCCTGATAGGCTTGCTATCAGGGCAAAAAGTGGGTCATTAACGAGTTATTTACGCCTGGATTCCCGGCGCATGTGGATGATCTTGAAGATTGCCAAAAAGAAATTATAGCTGAAGACGATGAAGTTGCGCTTCGACTTGCCCGACAGGCGCTTCTGGAATTCGAATGGGACCTCGCACACCCGGGCCGGGGGGTCGTTTTCCCAGATCATTTTAGCCAGAATTTCTTCGATGATGTCGAAATGAGCAAAGGTCAGGGTCAACTGGCGCAATTTTGCACCGTTATACAATCGGAAGCTGTTGGAAACATCCAGAGCGGGCAATCTGACGATGCCTTTGAAAACGACATTGAGAAGACGGCTCATGAAAACCAGCAGGCCGGGATTATTGGTCTTGCCACCAGCCATGTAACGAGAGGCAATGACAATATCCGCCTGGTCACGTATCTGCCACAATTTTTCGATGAAGGCAGGGTCGTGCGAACCATCCGAATCCATATTGACCACGTACTTCCCCTGCGAATGACGAATGCCGGTGCGGATGGCGTCGCCATAATTATTGCTGTTCTCGCGGTTGAGGTACACCGCGCCATTTTGTTCACAAATGGCACGGGTATCATCCATGGGGGTATACGTGTCCACCACCAGGATCTCGTAATCAGGGGTAAGACGAGCAACTAGCGCGTTGATCCTGGGCAAGAGTACGGCCAGGTTCTCGGCTTCGTTGTAGGCAGCCATCATGATGGTGAGGCTTTCATGTGCTTCAGAAGAAATGGTCATGGTCTGCTTAGATCCCTTTGCACCAAGCAAGTGTCTTCTGGACGCCGGTGAACTTATCTACCCGCGGCTGCCAACCAAAATCATGGGTGGCCAGGGTATTATCGGCCACAAAAACCTTCTGATCTCCAGCCCGCCAATCCAGTTGATAGAACGACAGGTGCACGTGATCCATTTCTTCGAGCATGGCGAACAATTCAAGCAGCGAAAGGCTGTTTTCCATGCCGCCACCGATGTTGTACACTTTGCCGGTGGTTTTGGAGATATTGGCAGCGGCCAGTTTATAGACTTCGATCAAGTCATCAGTGTACAGTACGTCGCGCACCTGTTTGCCATTGCCGTTGATCGAGAAGGGCTGTGCGCCGGCTTTCTCAGCTTCGATGGTTTTCTGGCAGAACCAGCCCACCCAACCCTGGTCAAAAGTGGCAAACTGGCGCCCGCCGTACATGGAAGAATGGCGGAACACCACCGTGTTGAGACCATACATACGGTGAAAATCCTGAACATACTGGTCAGCCGAAAGTTTGGAGCAGCCGTAAGGGGAATGGGCCTGTAAGGCAGTGTTTTCATCGAGCCCGTTGGGGAAATCAGGCAGCACGTAGCGAGTTTCTTTCTCTTCGACGCGGATCTGGCTCAAGGAGCCATACACTTTATTCGATGAAGAAAAGAGAACAATCGTCTTGGGGGAAAAGCGCCGCACGCCATCGAGCACGTTGAAAGTTCCGCCCGAGTTGACCTCATAATCGAGGCGGGGATTTTCGATGCTGGTGGTCATGGCCACCTGCCCGGCCAGCTGTGCTATCGCGTTGGGTTGAAGATTCTTGATAATCTCGGCGATCCCCTCGGCATTGCGAGTATCCCCTTGAATGTATTTGAATTTGCGATTGTTCATGCCTTGCAGCCAGGCCAGATTTTTTTCTGAGCCGTGGCGGGAAAGATTATCCAGGACGGTAACTTCCTCACCCTCCTGCAGCAAAGAGTAAGCCAGGTTACTGCCAACGAAACCACATCCTCCAGTAATGAGCCAGTTCACAACCAACCTCCATCTATCATTAATTCGGATTTTGCCGATACCAGGCGATGGTCTCAAGCAATCCCTGTTCAAGCGACCAATGAGGAGCCCACCCGGTAACACGAAGAGACTTTTCGACATTGGCTCGCGCCGGGTCAGTGAAGACCCCCGCCTGGGAATGCGCCGGGAATGCGCTCTGTTCAGAGATCAGCGCGCGAATCCCTTGCGCCAGCTCAGCAATCGGCAGGGGAGCCCCGTTGCCAAAATCAAGGACCTCGCCGTTGGCCTGGTCTGAAAGCGCGGTCAACAACAATCCGCGCACAAAATCTTTGACGTAAATATAGTCAAGAGCACGCTCGGGCTGAGCGAATACCGGTTCCCGGCCCTGAGAAAAGGTGTCGAGCATATACGGGATCAGCTTGCTGCGCGGCTGGCGAGGGCCGAAACAGGTGAACAGACGGGCGGTCGCGACCGGAAAACGGTAAAGCTCCGCGAACATACGAGCGTAGGCCGTTACTGCCTGCTTGGAAGCGGCATAGGGGGAAGCAGGTGTCTCAGCGTTTCCCGAAGGAGCTTCAGAGGAAGAAATAACCACCATGCGGTGAATGGCATCGGGCGACAGTGCCGCCATGAGATTGACCGTGCTGAGCAAGTTGTTCTTGAGCGTCGGCAGCACCAGGGCCAGATCACGGCCGGTTTCGACCAGACTGGCCAGGTGGAAAACAAAAGCAGGTGGATCCTGACTCAGATAAGCCACCAGCCTGTCGCTGTCGTTGAGATCAAAATATTGGAGGGGAATGGGCTCCAGTTCGGCGGCCATCGTCCCACCCAGGGCAATTCCGCGGATATCCGCGCCTAATTCACGCAAAGCGGAGCAAAGAGAATAGCCAATGAAACCCGTCGCGCCGGTAATCAACACCTTCTGGTGGGCGAAAGCATCACCAAATTCTTCTTTAAATGAATATGCCTGCTTCATCTCTTCACTCATCTCCCCCCCCTGCTCATTCCCACGCGTCGATATGGATGGCTTTGGCGGCAATCCCGTGCTGCTGGAGTTCGCCGGTAAATTTCTTGAGCATGCCAGGAGGGCCGGAGAGATAATAGTCATCATCAAGAGGAGATTCGATCTGCTTGAGAATTGTGGGAATATCGAGCAGCCCAGAGGATTCATCGGGCTGAGAAACGTCACCCTGCTCAATGAAGTAATGCACGCTCAGGGCCGGGCAGCGGCGGCTGGCAGCCTCAAGCAGCGGGCGAAAGATGAGCAATCCACGCTCACGAACGCCATAGAATACGTGGAGAGATTCGGCCTGTTCAGCGGTCAGACTTTCGATAAATGCAGTAAAAGCAGTCAGGCCAGTCCCACCGGCGATCAATACAGAAGGACGGCCGGGTTCAACCCTGAAATCACCGTAGGGCATCTTCACCCAGACTTCGCGGCCTACGGATAATTCCTGCTCCATACGGCGGGTGTAGACACCTTTGACCGAATAGGTGATGGTCAAACTTTCACGCTGCTGCGGAGATGAGGCAATGGAAAAGACCCGCGATTCCGGCCAGAAACCGGTAGGATCGTAGGCGTCCAGCGTCAGGTGCAGAAATTGTCCGCTGTTGAAACGCGGAAGCCGCGCCTCAGGTTCCAGGGAAAGGGTATACACGTGATCGCCGTGATCGACAATCTGCCTGACCCGACAAGGGATCTTCTGGGCAGAAGTCATTCCGCTCTTTCCCCCTGCATAAAACGGGCAAAGGTATCCGCGATCTTGTCGAGATGCCCTTGATGAATGCCCGGATAAACCCCAATGAAAAAGGTGTCGTTCATGATCGTATCCGTGTTAGTCAGTTCCCCGACCACCCGGCAGTTGATCTTCTGAAAAGCGGGATGGCGGAGCAGATTGCCGCTGAAAAGATTGCGGGTCTCGATCTTGTTGGCTTCAAGGAAGCGGGTCAATTGATTGCGGGTAAAGCCAGCCTCTGGTTTGACGGTAATCACAAAGGCAAACCAGGATGGATCGCTGTTCGCGGTTGCGTGGGGAAGCAGCAGTCGATCACGATATGGCTCAAGAATCTCGTGAATCTTTCTGAAGTTTTCTTTGCGCTTTTCTACAAATGACGGCAATTTTTCGAGCTGGGCACAGCCGATGGCCGCCTGCATATCCGTCACCTTGAGGTTATAGCCAATGTGGCTGTACACATATTTGTGATCATATCCCCGAGGCAGCGTACCAAACTGCTGAGAGAAACGCTTGCCGCAGGTATTGCTTTCGCCGCCAGAGCAGTAACAATCACGCCCCCAATCGCGGAAGGAGCGAGCAATACGGGCCAGGTCATCATCATTGGTGACCACACAACCGCCCTCTCCCATCGTAATGTGATGCGCCGGATAGAAAGAACTGGTCGCCAGATGCCCGAAGGTACCGGTCAGGCGGCCGCGGTAACGCGACCCCAGTGCATCGCAATTATCCTCGATCAGCCATAGATTGTGCTTTTCGGCCAGCGCAGTCGCGGTATCCAGATCAAACGGGTTGCCCAGCGTGTGAGCCATAAAAATGGCGCGCGTTTTCGGTGAGATAGCTTCTGCGAGGCGCGCCGAAACAGCGGTGTAATCACCCAGATTCACATCCACGAACACGGGAACCAACTGGTTCTGAATGATCGGCGCCACCGTGGTGGGGAACCCGGCAGCCACTGTAATCACCTCGTCACCGGGTTTGAGACGGCGTTCGCCAAGTTTTTCAGAGGTCAGCGCAGAGAGGGCCACCAGGTTGGCAGAAGAGCCCGAATTGACCAAAAGAGCATTATTCAAACCCAGATATTCAGCAAAGTCATTTTCAAATTGTTCAGCGTAGCGGTTGGCCGTCAGAAAGAAATCCAGACTGGCATCGATCAAATTGACCAGTTCGGTCTCATCGAAGACCCGACCCGCATAATGGATGAAATCCTGTTCAGGATTAAATGAAGATCGAGACGCGAATTTTTCCTGATAATATTTTTTAGTCAGCTCGAGGATCTCTTTACGCGTGTCCATGGTTCCCTGCGGCGAAGTATTTTGTGTACCAATCCAGCGTTCTTTCCAGGCCTTGATCCAGCGAGAACATTGGCCGCCACCCCAACACCTCATGCGCCTTTTTGGCGCTCAAATACTGGTGACGGATCTCGTTGCTGGTCTCATTCAATACTACCGGTGAGAGAGAAGAACTCATTTTTTCGAGGATCTTTTTCACCAGATCGATCACGGTCACCTGTAATTCGTTGGAGAAATTAAAAGCCTCGCCCCGCAAATCGGGGTTCTCTGCCAGTTTCTCAGCCAACAACATATAAGCCGCAGCGCCATCCTCGACATAGAAATAATCGCGGATGAATAACCCATCCGAGCGGATGATGGGCTGCTGCCCACGCAACACAGAGCGGATGGTCCCAGGAATGATGCGATTCCAGTTAAGATCGCCGCCGCCGTAGAAATTTCCGCAGCGAGTGATGGCTACCGGCAGACCAAAACTGACCGCATAACTGTGGGCAATCAGGTCCGCACAACTCTTGCTCACGTCATAGGGGTGCTGCCCCTGCAAAGGAGTCTCTTCATCATAAGGTAACTGGGTCTGGTCGCCATAGGCTTTATCGGAGGAAGCCAGCACAATCTGCTTGATCTTCGGGCTGCGCCGACAGGCGTCGAGCAGCGCCCAGGTGCCCCCAATATTGGATTCAAACGTTGTCACCGGGTTGCGATTGGCAATGGTAACGATCGTTTGTGCGGCAAGATGGAGAACTGTATCGATCTCATATTCCCCGAGGATGCGTTCCATCAGAGCTTGATCCCTGACGTCTCCGCGCACTACCTTGACCTTCGCGAACAGCCCTGATTGAACCAGCTCAGACTGGGGCACCCAATCGCGGACCAGGCAGACCACATCTGCACCGCTCTCAACCAGCCGCTTGACCAGCCAGCCGCCCACCAACCCGGTACCCCCTGTCACGAAAGTAGGGCGATCCAACCAGAAAGATTTGTTTAATTCCATATTTTCCATGGCGCTTTTCCAGTCGACCAGAGGTCTTCTAATAATTGAAGTTCACGTTTCGTATCCATGCACTGCCAGAACCCGTCATGACGATATGCTATCAACTGCCCATCGCGGGAGAGATTCGCCAGCGGTGCTTTTTCGAATACAGTATCATCTCCCTCGATATAATCCAATACCTGAGGCTCAAGAATGAAGAAGCCGCCGTTGATCCAGCCCTCACCAATCTGCGGTTTTTCATCGAAGTGGACCACCTGGTCCCCATTGAAGCTGAGACCGCCGAAACGCGCCGGCGGACGAACCGCTGTAATGGTCGCCAGTTTCTTATGGCTTTTATGGAATTCGAGAAGCCGGTTCAGATCCACGTTGGCCACCCCATCCCCATAAGTCAGCATAAAGGGATCGCTGCCGATCCATTCTTTCAGCCGCTTAACACGGCCGCCAGTCATGGTCGATTCCCCTGTTTGGGCCAGAAATACATTCCAGTTCTCATGCTCTTTCTCAGAAATATCGACTTTGCCATTCTTCAGATGAACAGTAAGATCACACTGGCGATAGTAATAATTCAGAAAATAAGACTGGATGACTTCTGCCTTATACCCCATGGCAATGGCAAAATCTTCATGCCCATAAGTGGAATAAATCTTCATGATATGCCAGAGGATCGGCTTACTGCCAATTTCAACCATTGGTTTAGGTTTGACGTTGGTCTCTTCCTGTAAACGTGTTCCTAACCCACCCGCGAGGATGATCACTTTCATGAGGCGTCCTTCATTAATTAGTAATTGGTCTATTCTCAGTTGATCGAATTATAAACCAGAAAACATAGATTTATTAGCTCTTGAAGCAACCATGACTGATTTAGGGAACCGGTTAAGCGAAGAAACAAAACCCTCTTTTGCGGTAAAATCACTGAGATACTATTCCTTTTACAGACATCTACCGTTCATCCAGGAGTTGATCCATGCAGAAATTATGGGGAGTCATCGTGGCATTTTTTCAGAAAGCATCCAAAACGGCCCTGTTTTTATCATTAATTGCTGGTTTCATTGTTACCTGGTTTATGCGCCAGGCCGTGACTGCTTTTCTTTTGCCCGGGAAACTTTTCTCAGCCCGCAGTTTGCTCTATAAAAGCGTTTACTATCTCTCTTTTTCACTGCTTTTGGGCTTGCTGGTTTTTCTGGTTCTCACGCTGCTGCAAAAAAAACTTTCGATCAGCCAATTCTTCCAAAAATATGATCAGAAACTCTCTGATTTTGCCAAGCGTTTTCAGAACAACCCCTCCAATCGTGCCTTGTTCGTACTGATCTTGCTTGGAATCAGTACGATATTCACCTTTCTCGATACCAGTGTTTTTACGTCCCTTGATCTGGTCAATTGGACCTTTCGCACAACGACCCTCTTCCCGCCGATGAACCCGATTGGGGCTGATTTTCGAGCTGGTTTTTATGATCCTGCGCGCGCTCTTTTCATCGGTAAGAACTTGACGGAGATTTGGTCGAATGCCGTCAACACCAATGCTTATCCACCCCTGGTCACTCTGGTCGGTCTGTTCTTTCAACCCTTCGAGGAGAACACAGCTTACGTCATTCAAGTCTTTCTTCTGTTCACTGCCAATATCGCCTGCCTGGGGTTGACGATCGCTTTGATCAAACGATATATTTTCTCTACGCTCAAGTTAACGAAAGAATTGGTCAATGTCGTGTCATGGAGCCTGTTCTTTGCTCTATCCTTCATGCTTTTTGCCAGTTACCCCTTTATCTTCAGCATCGAACGAGGAAATTACGATATTTTTGCGCTGCTGTTTTCTTTGTTGGCTCTCTGGTCAATGCTGACCCAGCCGAAAAAAATGTGGTTACAAGTCATTTTTCTTTCCATCGCCACACAGTTGAAGATCTATCCGGCGCTCCTCTTCTTATTGCTGCTTAAAAAGCACGGCGCCAAGATGCTCCTCCCCACAGCGGTGGTCAACATTCTGCTTTTCTTTATCCTTGGCCCGTATAACGCCGCCGCTTTCATCCAGAAGCTTGCCGCGATCAGCGGACAATCCAACCCGTATCTCTGGATTGGCAATCATTCCAGCATGTCGTTTGTTTCTGGCTTGCTGCAAAACGCCTACCCACAGTGGTTCCCTGACCTGGCCACGTTCTGGATGGTTTTCACCCTGGCCCCGGTGTTGATCTGGGCTGCAGTGGCAGTTTTCTTCCTGATTCGACCCTATTCCGAGAGGATGGCGTTGTTTGTCTTCATGATCAGTATTCCTGTCATGGATGTTTTGCCCACTGTGAGCCACGATTACAAACTGGTGATCCTGTTTGCCGATATTGCCTTGTTTCTGGCTTTTACTCTGCGAAATATCACGGAGAAACCCGCTTTTTCTCACTTCATTCAATTGCTGGGGACATTCGTGGTGCTGCTCGCGATCAGCAAGTCATACGTATTTTACGGTCCGGCACAATACTACCTGTTGGCCAATAAATACCTGTACATCTTGTTGCTTGAAGTGCTGATGTTGTGGAGTTTCTTGAGCAATCGTCATTATGATCTGCCTGAGCCAATCCGAGCCCAGGAGATCCATCAAGCAAATTCGTAAATAAAGAGGGCCATTCTGCCCTCTTTTCGTCTTCTTTACTTGAATTTTCTTTGCTGATACCAGCCAATGCGGCTGACCGTGAAAACGTCGAAATCGGGCAGGTAAGGCTTGATATCGAGCAGCGGGGTGCCGTCCAGCATATCGGCGCCGCGGAAATGAAGAAGATTGCCTTCTCGTCCCAGCAGCCGCACCACTGAAAAGCCCAGGGAGTTCGGGCGCACCGGGAAGCGAGTGGTAAAAAGCCCATGCTCCTGATCGTCAAGGTATGGCTTGACCTTGAGTGCCAGCGGGGAATCCGCCTGATGCCAGGTATACAGCAGAAAGATGTGCGAGAAATCCTCGATACCTTCCAGGCCCTCTGCGTATTCGGGCAGGACTTCGACCGTGCCCTCGATCTCGGAACGGGCCGCCTGGATCGGGGACTTCGCTTTGTCGTAAATAGGGGTATGAATGACGCCAATCGAAGTAAATTTGATCTCCATGAGTGCCTCTCCTACTCGATCCATTGTGCGGCCGCGGCCTGCACTTCTCGAAAAACATCCGCGACCGGGAGCTGATGTGCCTGAGCCACGCGCAGGCAATCGTCGAATTCGGGGGTAGCCTGGATGATTTTGCCATCGAGGCGCTTGACCTTGACCGGGAGAGTACCCCAGCGAGTTTCGAGGCTGCGCATTTCGCGTACGGCTTCATGGCGCCAGATCTGGCTGACGCGTACGCCAAGCGTGCTGGTCTCACGCAGCAAAATCTGCGACAGCGCTTCTTCCGTTTCCTGGCGGGCGATCACGCACACCTGCACCCCAGGGCGATTCTTCTTCATCTGGATCGGTGTCAGGGTTACGTCCAGGGCACCGGCGTCGAAAAGATGCTGCATCACCGGCGCATAGAACTGCGGGTTCATGTCATCAATGTTGGTATTGATCTCGACGTAATCTGTCTGCGGATTCGTCTGTTCGCCCAGCATCAAGCGCAGCACATTCGGCCAGGGCAGGTCGTGCTTGCCCGCTCCCAGACCGGTGTAGGTAAGGGTCATGTCAGGTTGAGCAAAGGTGGCCAGTGTGGCCAGGATGGCCGCGCCGGTGGGGGTGACCAGTTCTTTTTGCGCCGGGGAAGGCGTCACCCTGGCATGAGCTGCATTCAGCAGCGCCAGGGTAGCCGGCGCCGGCAGCGGCATCAGTCCATGCTGGGTTTCCACGCTGCCAGTGCCCAGCGGTACCGGGGTGGAATAGACGCGCTCCACACCAAAATAATCCAGCGCTACCGCCGCGCCTACCATATCCAGAATGGAGTCCACCGCCCCTACCTCATGGAAGTGAACATCCGCCAGGGGCACACCGTGAATTTTGGCTTCGGCCTCCCCCAGTTTCGTGAAGAACTGAGCTGCCATCCGTTTTACCGGCTCGCTCAGACCACTGCCGGCGATCAGATCCAGAATCTGGCGCAGATTGCGGGAGTGTGAATGAACGTGGTGGGAATGATCGTGCTCGCTCTCATGCTCGCTCTCATGCTCGTGTTCATGGGGTTCGTCAAGATCGAACAGAATCTGGGTAGCACTGATGGCGCCTTTGAGTACTTTCTGGGTCCGCATGCCCTTGAACTCGGGCAGAGCCAGTTTCTCCAGCTCGCCGCGCAGATCCTCCAGTGGAAGGCCGGCATCCAGCATGGCAGCCAGGAACATATCCCCGCTGATACCAGAAAAACAATCGCAGTAGAGAATTTTCATGCTTGCGTTATCCTTTCGTTCAAACTGCCCTGAGCATAGCCGCGCAAATCAAGGGCCACGTAGGTGAACCCCAGACTGCGGAAATAAGCAAATACCTGTGTATGCCGGCGGACGATCTCAGCCATGTCGGCGGGCAGTACTTCCAGGCGGGCGGTATCACCGTGGTGGCGCACCCGTACCTGTGTCAGCCCCAGCTGCTGCAAATAGCTCTCCCCGGCTTCGATCGCGTGCAATTTTTTCGCAGTGATGCGTTCGCCGTAGGGCACCCGCGTGGCCAGACACGGAGAACTGGGCAGGTTCCACACCGGCAGCTCCAGCGCCCGGGCCAATTGACGAATCTCGTCCTTGGTCAGTTCCACTTCCGCCAATGGGCTCAAGGTGCCGGTTTCAAGCACAGCCTTTCGGCCCGGACGATAATCACCTTCATCATCCGCGTTCTGACCTTCGAGGAAAACCTCGACGTGCTGTTCCCGACCCACCTGCTGCAGCAGGCTTAATATCGTCCGCTTACAGATGTAGCAGCGGTCAGGTGGATTCTGCGCAAAATCATCCCGCTCGAGCATGCGAAAAGGAATCGCTCGATAATTCAGTCCCAACTGAGCTGCCCAGCGTTCAGCGAAATTGGCTTGCTGTTGGGACTCGATGTCAGTGGCTACGCGAATAACGAGACATTTTTCATGCAAAGCCAGCGTAGCCGCGTAAGCCAGGAAAGTGCTATCCACCCCACCCGAATAAGCCACCAGTACAGAGGGGAAAGACGCCAGGCGCGCCAGCAAGCGCTGCCATTTCGCGATCGTTTCTGCCGCAATGCCAGCGGCCCGGAAGCGTTCGCTGTATTCGTCACTCATGGGCTGACGCTCCCGCCAGGATACGCTGATTGATGCGGGCCGCGATTACCCCCGCGCCAAAGCCATTATCGATGTTGACCACCGAGACCCCTCCGGCGCACGAGTTGAGCATGGCCAGCAGCGCAGTGATGCCGCCAAAACTGGCCCCATAGCCCACACTGGTCGGCACAGCCAAAATCGGGCAGGCAAGCAGCCCAGCCACCACACTGGCCAGTGCCCCCTCCATGCCCGCGACCACGATGACCACATTGGCCTGCTGTAATTGCGGCAACACCGCCAGCAGGCGGTGCAGCCCGGCTACCCCTACGTCGTAGAAGCGTGCCGCCGCCTGCCCCATTAGCTCCACGGTCAAAGCTGCCTCTTCGGCAATCGGGATGTCGGAAGTCCCCGCGGTCACCACGGCAATTCCCGGCTGCAGCTCCGCGGCTTGCTTGCAGAAATATAGAATCCGTGCCTGCGGGTGATAAGTCAATCCGGGAACCGTGGCCTGCACTTCCGCGGCCATGCGTGGATCGACGCGGGTTGCCATACCGCGGTCACCGTGTTCCATCAGGCGGGCCATCAGTACCGCCACCTGCTCCGCGGTCTTGCCCTGGCCAAAGATCACCTCCGGGAAACCCGTCCGCGTCGCCCGATCCAGATCCAGGCGGGCAAAATTCCCCACCGGTTCAAAGGCATTGCCTTCAATTTGCTGCAGCGCCTGGGTTAAATCAATCTGGTTCTGCTGCAAAGCAGTTAAAATTCTCTTTAATTCAGCTTCTTCCATAAGCACTCCCGTAATTCATACCTGTAAATATCCTGCTGCGAATTTATGCGGCACTTTATTTTACCTTTACTCTGACAGCCTGTTGACTTGAAAGGGAACTTTCTTTCTTGTATCGAGTAAAGAGAAAAATTATCCAGAGATAATTGGATATACGCAAATCATTCCATTTTTACAGCCAGGAAAACAGAAGAGGCTGCCTTTTCACAGTACAGCCTCTTCTTGTATCCTCAAAAGAAAATCTAGCTTTTCTTTTCTTCGTGATATTCCGCTTCGGTGTTCACCTTCCAGAGCGTGGCGCGGTCAGAATCATGGTTCTGGATAGCATTGACTGCCTCAATTGCGGTGAGCATGGAATGGTCCATGTTATTGTACTTATGCTGGCCGTTGCGGCCGATGCAGTAAAGATTGGAAAGTGTATCCAGATAATCGCGCACCTTGAAAAACTCATTGTAGCTGCCAAAATAAGCGGGGTAAGCTTTTTTGACACGGATACGCACGCTATCGAGAATATCTGCGCGATCGACGATGCCCACCTTTTCCAGCTCAGCACTGGCGAAATCGATGAATTCAGCATCGCTGGCATTCCACATGGAGTCGCCTTCAGTACAAAAATATTCCAGTCCGATCCAGACCGTATTCTCGACATCCTTGACCATATAGGGGGACCAGTTATTAAAGATCTGCAGACGGCCAATCTTGACCTCACGCTCCTGCATATAGATCCAGCAATCCGGGACAATATTGGCAACTGTCTTCAGGTGCGTCTGATTTTTAATCTTTAACTTGTTGACCAGCAAACCCACCGTGATGAAATCACGATAAGGCAAGACAGCTGCAACCTGGCGCACTTCAGAGGGAACGGCCTCACCCATGCCGAGCACCAGGTCCTTGACCGGCATCGAAGAAAGGTAAACCTCGCCATGAACCTGCTCGGTCTGACCCGCATGGGCAACATCCAACGAAGTAATCTGGCCATCTTTCACCTGAATCGCCGTAACACGGGAATTTAGATGAATTTCACCACCCGCTTCGGTGATCTTCTGGGCCATATATTCCCAGAGCTGCCCCGGGCCCTTTTTAGGATAATAAAATTGCTCGATCAGTGAAGTTTCTACCTCTTTGGCAGAACGGCCTTTCTTGAAAGGCTTCGTCAATACCGCTAGGATGGCTTTGGAAAGGGAAAGCCCCTTCACGCGCTGAGCCCCCCAATCCGGGGCAATCTGCGAAGGATGAACCCCCCAAAGCTTCTCGGTATAGTCCTCAAAGAACATCTCGTAAAGCGGTCGGCCAAAGCGATTGATGTAAAAATCTTCAAGAGAAAGTTCCGGGCGTTTATGAAGAACCGCCGCCAGATACCCGAAGCCAGCCTTCAAAGTGCGCCCCAGACCCATATTGAGAAAAGTCTGCGCGCTAAAAGAAATCGGGTAGTCAAAGAACTTGCGCAAGAAGAAAATGCGAGAAACCCGATCGCGGATCAGCATTACAATATCCGTTTTCTCAGGATCGGGGCCACCAGGAGCAAGCGGTTTGGGACGGTTCAGAAGCTTATCGTCGATTGCCGGCGCTCCCTGCAGCGGCATTAACTCTTTCCACAACTCCATGACCTGATCATTCTTGGAAAAGAAGCGATGTCCACCCAAATCAATGCGATTGCCGTGATACTCCTGCGTACGAGCAATCCCACCAATGAACTCAGATTCTTCATAAATGATGGGATGAAACTCTGTATTTTTGAGAAACATGTACGCTGCTGTGAGGCCAGCCGGGCCAGCTCCAATAATGATGGCATTTTTTGATGATTTCGTTTTATTCTCCATGCGATTCAACCGATTCTTTCTGAGGCTGCTTAAAGATAAAGAGCTTACGGCCGAGATAATTCCAGAGCAACACAATGGCCGTGACCATGATCTTTACCAGCATATAGTTAATCCTGAGCCAGTCTACCCCAAGGGCCATTCCCAGTTCAGTCAGGCCCAGGCCAATAACACCAATGGCCGTAAAAACAACAAAGTCAAGGAAGGAGTGACCTACGCGAGATTTCTTGGCTATTTCGAAAACAAATGTAATCGATAAGATATAGTTGAAGATCAGACCGGCAATAAACCCGATCGCGGTAGCGGTATAAAGTTTGAGAGGGAAATCAGGCAGCAATACCTCTTTGCAGAGGACCAACGTACCAAAATCGACCAGAAAAGCAGAACCCCCCACAAGCAGGTAACGAAAAAACTCCACTAATAAGCGCTTACTTTTTTCTTTCTGAAACATGTTTCCCTCTTCAACGATAAAATTTCGACTCCATTTGCCTGATTCTTGGAGTGAGCAGAACCAATTGGATCCATGCACAACGATTATACGAGCAATACTCACGATTTTCAGGAAATATCCATAAATATCGACTTTTGGATTTTTTTTTTGCGCATTTTCGAACAATAAAAGTATACTTGACTGGTGATCGATCAACTCAAGTGAATGAAATGAAAATAAAAAATAAAAAAGCCATCTCTATCGTTATTACTGGAATCATCCTTTTTCTGATCAGTCTATTATCTGTGATCCTCCCCCATACAAAAAGAAGTCTGGGGTGGATCACAATCTCGGTCATGATCGTTGGAATCCTCCTCCTGTTGGGAGGAATCATCCTCATGTACTGGCCCGAGGTTTTGAATCGCTGGGTTGCCCGCATCCGGCCCACCTGCTGGCCTGAAAGACTGCTATGGATCATTGGGGGAATCATCGGGCTATATTTTTGCATCATGATCCCCTACGGAGCCGGGTTCGATGAATCTGCTCATTTGATCCGTGCCTACGACATAGCTCAATTCAATTTGATGCCCAATACAGGTAAGGATCAAACCCTGGCCCAATTCATTACCGATTCTTACCAGCGGCGGGACTTTCAATCGCCTGCCTTTGACCAGTTCAGGCGGCAGAATTTTCTGGCACTGCCAGAACGGAATTCTCTTTCTTCAAGCAAAACACCATCGTCTTACTTTCCTCTGAATTACATAATCCCGGCAGTGATTGCACTGCTGTTCTGGCAAATACTGAACTTCCCGATATTGCCGGTGATCCTCCTTATGCGTCTGGTGGGATTCCTTTTCTACTTGGCAGCCTGCGCCTGGACGATCCGGCGGCTGCCCTTCGGAAAATGGGTCTTTCTGGTACTGGCGCTGGCACCAACAGCGCTCTTCCAGGCAGCCACCATCAATGTGGACGGTATCACCAATGCCATCGCTTTTTTGTTCGTCGGTTACTTGCTGATGGTGCTGGCAGAGCGAGATCAACCTATCGATGGGAAACGTGCCTGGGGGCTATTTATCCTCTCTGTGTTAATCGGCTGCGTCAAACCGGGTACTTTTTTGCTGTTGGTGTTGCTTCTAGGGCTTATTGGGCACAAATTTACTGCCCGGAAATATGCCTGGCTGATTGCCAGTGGAGCGGTGCTCTCAGTGATGGTCTCGATGGGCTGGGCTTACGCAGCAGTATTGAATATGCCTATTGGCTCAGGAGATACCACCCTGATGGGAGAAATGAAACTGGTACTGGCGAATCTGGGAGATTTTCTCAAGATTTTCTTCAGTGGCCTGGTCGTCTCCCTGAAAACTTATTTCACCGATTGGGTCGGCGTATATGGCTATTGGGTCGGGAAGGTGCCGATTTTGACCTACATTCTCTACCCAATCGCCTTATTCACTGCTTTCATGACAGAGGTCCGCAGCAAAACACTTAAGTCGGGTACTCGCTTATTGCTGTTTGGACTGGAAATCGTGTGTATGCTGGGAATTGCTTCTTATCAGTTTGTCTATCACTACACCCCCGGGCAGGCCGGCGTAGGAGCGCAGGGGCGCTACTTCGTCCCCTTTGCACCCATCCTCTTTCTGGCTTTCGCGGGTTGGGTAGAATATCCTGGCTGGCTGCGAAAAGCTGGGCAGCTGCTCAGCGTGATTGCATTGCTGGGCTGTCTGGCTACATTTGGGGTAGGACTATACCGCACGTATTACACCAATTGCGTCTATGGTGTCTCGGCAGACCACCCCTGCACGATCCCGGTATATAAAAATGTGGACGTGGTCAACCGCTACGTGACACCTGTCACCTCAGAAGCCCCGGTCAGCCAGAGTATTCTGCTGGAATGCCGTCAGATTTCTTCCTTCCAGGTAATGGTGGAAAACACCAGCGGGGCCGCTGGGGATGTGGTCACCTTTACCGCCAAAGACGCCAATCAGTCTGTGCTGGCCCGCCAGGAAATTCTGCTCAATGGGCTAAACAAGGGAATCATGCTCACTCTCCCCATTGATCTCAAGGCCAACCCCGGAAAGACCCGGGTCTGGCTGGAGCTTTCTTTGCCGCAGACAGATAGCGCCGCAGCAGCACTGCAGATCTTTGGACGCAAAGGAGAGAGCCTCTACCCCGAGGGCGAATTACTGGTCGGCGGGGTCAGTCAGGAAGGTGACCTGTACTTCCAGTACACCTGCACGCAAGAATAGCCTCACAAATCGGCCGATTTTTTCTTAGCTGATTTTTAGTTAAAACGCTTGACTTTCGCCCAGGCGCTGTCTATAATGCTTTTTGTAAATGAGACCCTCGTTAGGTGAGGCGTCTGCACAGGATACAGGCCATTGCCCTGAAATGTCCAAAGACACCAAAGGGTAGACCAGATCGGCTCGGATTAAGGGCTGACCCAATGTGGCTGGGAGAGATCCCTACGCGGTGCAGTGCCAAAGCTCAACCAGAGTGGGAGACCCAGACAAAGTGGGTCTATATGTAAATTCCCTCCCTGGTTAATCAACCGGGGAGTTTTTATTTGACAGGAAGAGTACGAAAGGAGGTGATGGAAATGAGTTCTGATGATTTACCCAGTCCCAGGGTACCCAGGTTGTTGAGTCTATGCACTCGTTTCCACAACCGTCTGGAGTATTTTTGCCTTTCCAAATGTCTTGATCGTCTGGCCCGTTGATCTTCTGAGCCTCCGCCGTGAAAGAAGGGGAAAGAACTCCGACGGAATTGAATCAGAAGGAGGTGGAAGATGGCCTTCCGCGACATCACCTTATTTGCCCCCCGACCGGGAAGCAAAAACAAAAATCTAAATCCCGGCATCAGCAGCAAACTATTGCAACTGGCTGCTCTGGAACCGTCTATGCTGCTGGAACAATTCCAAAGCCGGCCCGATGGGCTCACTCAGGAAGAAGCTGAAACCCGTCTGGAACAATACGGCAAAAATATCTTCATCAAAGAACAGCGGCTTTCCTTCTTCCAGCGCCTGTGGGAAAATCTCCGCAACCCGCTGGTCATTCTGCTGGCTGTACTGGATGGGCTGTCTTTTCTCACCGGCGACCCGCATGCTGGCATTTTGATCGCGATCATGCTGCTACTGGGAATTGTGCTGCGTTTCGTGCAGGAAAGCCGGGCAGATCACGCCGCAGAGGAACTGCAGGCCATGGTCAGTACCACCTGTACCGTGCTGCGCAACGGGCAGCGGACGGAAATCGACCTGAGCCAGATCGTGCCTGGGGACGTACTGTTCCTGTCGGCAGGCGATCTGGTACCTGCCGACGCGCGCGTGCTCACTGCCAAGGACCTCTTCGTCAACCAGTCCGCGTTGACCGGGGAAGCCTACCCGGTAGAAAAGACCACGGCCGGCAACAACGCCGAGAGCCTCTTCGAGGTCAGCAACCTGTGCTGCCTGGGATCCAACGTGGAAAGCGGCAGCGGCACCGCAGTAGTGCTGGCCACCGGGATCAACACTTATTTTGGATCGCTCTCAAACCGCATCACCGCTAATGAGCGGCCCATGACCAGCTTCGACCGCGGGGTGAACAGTTTCACCTGGCTGATGATCGGATTCATGCTGGTGATGGTTCCGCTGGTGTTTGTCTTCAACGGACTGAGCAAGCACAACTGGCTGGAAGCCTTTTTGTTTGCCCTGGCAGTCGCCGTGGGTCTGACCCCGGAAATGCTGCCAATGATCGTGACTGTCAATCTGTCGAAGGGCGCCATTGCCATGTCGAAGAAGAAGGTCATCGTCAAGCGGCTGAATGCCATCCAGAATTTTGGCGCCATGGATGTGCTGTGCACGGATAAAACCGGCACCATTACCGAGGGCAAGATCGTCCTCGAGAAACACATGGACGTATCGGGGAATGAGAACGACGAAATCCTCGACCTGGCTTTTCTGAACAGCTTCTATCAGACCGGGCTAAAGAACATGATGGATCTGGCCATTCTGGAACGCACTGAGCACGTGGGGCGGGTCCATGCGGTGGAGGATTTTCATAAGGTAGATGAGGTCCCCTTCGATTTCCACCGCAAACGCATGTCAGTGGTGGTCGAAGATTCCGGCGGCGGACGTTTACTCATTACCAAAGGTGCTGTGGAAGAAATCTTAGCCATCTGCAGCAAAGTAGAAGTGAAGGGCGAGGTGCTGGAACGCACCCCACAACATGATGCCAAACGCAAAACCATGATCGATCAGTTGAATGCGCAAGGCTTCCGTGTAGTGGCATTGGCCTACAAATGGCTGCATGACGGCGGTCCGGAACCGGCGGTTGGGGTAAAAGACGAAAGCAACATGACCCTGAAAGGTTTTTTGGCTTTCCTCGATCCGCCGAAAGAAAGCGCCCAGGCAGCTCTGACCGCTCTTGAGCAGCATCACGTGGCCGTCAAGATCCTGACCGGCGATAACGATTTGGTTACCCAGACCGTGTGCCGCCAGGTAGGGCTGCCGGTCAACGAAATCCTGCTGGGCAACGCTATCGAAGCTATGGACGACTCTCAACTGGGCGAGGCGGCCGAAAAGACCACCGTCTTCGCCAAACTGGCTCCCGAGCACAAGGAACGCATTATCCGGGTGCTGCGTGACCGCGGACACGTGGTCGGCTTCATGGGCGACGGCATCAACGATGCCCCGGCCCTGCGCGCGGCGGACGTAAGCGTCTCGGTCAACACTGCAGTAGATATTGCCAAGGAATCTTCCGACATCATCCTGCTGGAAAACAGCCTGCTGGTGCTCGAAGAAGGGGTACAGGAAGGCCGCCGGGTTTTCGGCAACATCATCAAATACATCAAGATGGCAGCTTCCTCGAACTTTGGCAACATGTTCAGTATGCTGGGCGCCAGCCTGATCCTGCCCTTCGTACCCATGCTGCCCATCCAGGTGCTGGTCAACAACCTGCTTTACGACTTCTCGCAGACTGCCATCCCCAGCGACAGCGTGGACGCCGAATGGCTGGAACGGCCCCGCAAATGGGCCATCGGCGAAATCCGCCGCTTTATCCTGTTTATCGGACCGATCAGCTCGATCTTCGACTACCTGACCTTTGCGCTGATGCTGTTCGTCTTCAAAAGCGCCGGCAACCCCGCCCTGTTCCACACCGGTTGGTTCGTTGAGAGCCTGTTCACGCAGACGCTCATCATCCACGTGATCCGTACCAACAAAGTGCCCTTTTTGCAGAGCAAACCCAGCCGGGCACTGCTGCTGACTTCACTGGCCATCGCATTGGTGGGCATCGCCCTGCCCTACAGCCCCCTGGCGGGCCTGCTGGGACTGGTCCCCCTGGCGCCGATCTACTGGGCTTATCTGGCCGGGATGATGCTGCTGTACATGCTGCTGACCCAGGTGGTCAAGACCTGGTTCTTCCGCAAGTTTGGAGAATAGGCTCAACAATAATTAATAATGAAGAAAGGTGTCCCCACGCGGGGCACCTTTTTAAGTTCACAATGGATAAATGTCCTAAAATGGAGTAAAATCATTCGCGGCATTGTTATTCTTCATGTACAGAAGGGAATCGTGGAATGAATAGAAACTACCGGCTTTTAATTCTAGTGCTGGTGGTGTGGGCTCTGGTCATTTGGGCAGTACTGCCCAACAATCCGGGTATTCACATCGGGAATTTCAACCGCACCATGAAAACCCAGCTTGGCCTTGACCTGCGCGGGGGGATGCGTGTTCTTCTGCAAGTCGACGTTCCAGAAGGCACGACTGTGACCGCACAGGAACTCTCGGATGCCAAGCAAATTCTGCTCAGCCGTTCCAACGCGCTGGGCGTGAGTGAAGTCAACTTCCAGACCTCGGGCACGAACCGCATCGTCGGGGAATTCCCTGGCCTGACCGATACATCTGAAGTGGTTGCCTCTTTGAAACAGGTTGGACAATTGGCCTTCGTGCCCATGGGTTCCACCTTCTTACAAGCTGGCACCAAGGTCAACGTCGACTACACGGACGTTCTGGCTCGCCAGGCGGCAGCTTCTTCCACGGGAACCCCGGCTGCGACCGAAGCAGCTACAGCGACCGCGACCGCCACGGCAACCGAAGCAGCCACCCCTGAAGCCACAGCCACCCCGGCGGCTGATGGCACCACCACGACTGAAGTCCCAACCTACAAAGCTCTGCTGACCGGCACGGGCCTCACCAGCGTGAACGTGGCAGTCAATAATTTAGGCAAATATTACATTTCTTTCGAAATGGATCCAGATGCGGCGGCTGTGTTTGGTACCTACACCAGCCAACACGTCAATGATTACCTCTCTATCGTTCTGGATGGCACCGTGATTGAATCACCGCAGGTCAACAGCGCCATCACCGACGGGAAAGGTATCATCGAAGGCAATTTCACCGCAGATACCGCCAATCAGTTGGCCGTGCAGCTGCGCTATGGTGCTCTGCCGGTTCCGCTGAAAGTCGTCGAAACCGAAGCCGTGGGCGCTACCCTGGGTCAGGATTCCGTTAATAAATCCGTTCTGGCCGGCATCATCGGTCTGGCAATGGTCATGGTCCTGATGATCTACTTCTACCGTCTGCCGGGTGTGATCGCCGACATTGCTTTGATCATGTACACCATGACCAGCTTTGCCCTGTTCAAGATCATCCCTGTTACCCTGACCCTGCCCGGTATCGCCGGCTTTGTCTTGAGTATAGGCGTGGCAGTGGATGCGAACATTCTGATCTTCGAGCGCATGAAGGAAGAGATGCGCGCCGGTCGAGTCTTGCGTCAGGCCATTGACCTGGGCTGGAGCCGTGCCTGGCCCTCCATTCGCGATTCCAACATTTCGACCTTGATCACCTGTCTGATCCTGTTCATCTTCGGCAGCCAGTTCGGCGCAACCATCGTGATGGGTTTTGCCGTCACCCTGGCGCTGGGCGTGCTGGTAAGCCTGTTCACTGCCATCGTGGCAACGCGCACCTTCTTGCATCTGGTGCTGGATAACCTGAAATTTGCGGAACATCCGCGCTGGTTTGCAAAGTAGGAGGAGATCATGAATATTATTAAACACCGCTACCTCTATTTTGCAATTTCATTGCTTGTGATCGTCCCGGGCATTATCGCCCTGATCGTCTGGGGCTTGCCGCTGGCGATCGACTTTACCGGCGGTTCCATGCTCGAGGTTAAATTCGATTCCGGCACGGCTCCGCAGCCGGCTCAGGTCTATGAACTGCTCAACACTGAAGGCCTGGCTGATAGCACCGTGCAGTCTGCCGGTACGGACGGCATCATCATCCGCTCCAAAGAGATGTCGGAAGAAGTCAAGGCAAAACTGATCAACGACATGCAGACTGCTTACAACAGCAAGATCACCATCAACTCTTTTGAGTCGGTAGGCCCCACCGTGGGTCAGGAAGTGACCAAACGGGCTGTTCTGGCCGTAGCTCTGGCCGCTCTGGCAATCATTCTGTACATCACCTTTGCCTTCCGCGGCGTGCAGCACTCCTTCCGCTACGGTACCGCGGCCATTCTGGCCATGCTCCACGATGTGCTCGTGGTGGTGGGTATGGAAGCGCTGGTCGGCCACTTCGTGAATTGGGAAGCAGATTCCATGTTCCTGACGGCAGTTTTGACCGTCATCGGCTTCTCGGTGCACGATACCATCGTGGTGTTCGACCGCATTCGTGAGAACAGTGCCATCTACCGCAAGCTCTCCTTCACCGAAGTGGTCAATCACTCCACGGTACAAACCCTGGCCCGCTCCATCAACACTCAGTTGACCGTTATGCTGTGCTTGCTGGCCATGGCTTTGTTCGGCGGCGTGACCATTCGCCACTTCGTGACAATTCTGCTCATCGGTGTGTTCAGCGGTACATATTCTTCCATCTTCAACGCTTCACCGATCCTGGTAGTTTGGGAAAATCACGAATGGCGCTACTGGTTCCACCCGGACCAGTGGAAAGCCATGATCGAAAAATAGGATGCCCTTCTGATCAAACAACTTCCGGGAGTTTTCTCCCGGAAGTTTTCATTTAAAAATAGGGATTAATCTGCTCGCTGATAGAGATTGTAACTGCCAATGCTTTTGACATAAACGTAATGTGAGCAGATATAACCACGGATAGCCGCCAGACCGTCTGTGGCCGCTGAATTCCCAACCCGACACGCAGCCAGACTTTCACCAGCCAGCAGCGGCATTTCTGAATCTACAGTATCCAGAATATAAGACGGAGGATCACTTTCGATATCACTTAGCAGAGTTTGCTGAGCCTGAGCCTGGAAGGGAGAATCCAGATAAAGAGGGAACTGAAACGCATAGCGGGTCGGGGCTTCACGCTCCGCCAGGTAGTAGATGCCTGCCTCCCAACCCCAGACCAGCACTTTTTCTCCGGGCTGCGTGACCGATTTGAGATAGGCTGCGGCAGCCGAGCGGTCATCTCCCCCAGCCGAGGAGCGCAGGCGCGTGAAGATGCTGCTCACTGGCGCAAAAATCCCAACCAGCATCAGACTGACGAACAGGTAATTCCAGAAGCGGTGAGCCTCCTGCGCGCGCAATTTTTGCTCAATGAACAGAGCAGCGCCCGAAAGCAACAAGAAAAGCGAAGGAAGCAAAGAAATGTAGTAATGGGGAAAATTTTGCCCGGAGAGCGAAATAAAGAGAGCAGTAACAGGAAGATCGATGAAACCCAGAAAGAAGAAAGACTGAGGGCTGACCCGGGTCCATTCGATGCCCGCCAGATTCTGGCGCAGAGAGGGCGCAGAAGAAAGAGGAGTCGGCCGAGGATGCCGCCAGAACAATACAGCAGCACCCAGAGTGAAAAAAATGCCCAAACCCAGGCAGATGCCCTGCAGAAGGCCAATCCCTGCCTGTGCTCCGCGGAGCTGGGCATAGCCAAACATTCCCAGGCATGCCAACCCCAGACAGAGTAAAACCCAACGCACGGCGGCCAGATACTGATGGTCGCGAAGCCAGTGGATCAGAACAGCCGCAATAAAAATGGCCAGACTGCCCCACAAGGCCACAGCCAGAAAGAGCAGCGGGTAGTCGGAGTTGAAAGCCAGCGCCATTTGCAGCGCATGCAGCCACTCGAGCAGGCCCTGCTGTGAATAAACCTGATTAATGAGAAAAGCATCAACCCAGTAATCCCGCAAAGCTCCGCGGCTGAGAAAGTAAATGAAAAAGCCCGCGTTGACAAGCAGAAAACCTGCGGCATAACTGCCAAAATCCACAAGCCGACGACGGTCTCTTTCAAACCAGGCCAGAAACAGCATAAAGAGGGCAATCGCTGCGCTTGTGTTGAGATAAGTCTGTTTCAGGCAGAAAGGAAGGGCAGCCAGCACCCCCATCCCCAGTGCGGCCAAAATACGCCGGCAAAAGCCCAACTGACGCAAATAGACCAGAAAGAACCACGACAGCAAGAAAAGATCGAAAGCCACCGCATACTCTTCGGTGAAATTGCCGCTCATTACCTGAAAAATAGTGAGAAAGCTCCCCGCGCACAGGAGCCAGGCGGCCGCAGGATGGAGACGGCGACGTAAAAGAAAGTAGGCCAGCGAAAATGCCGCTCCAAAGAGAACCAGCTCGATCACCCATACTCCCCAGACCGCTCCCCCAGAAAGCCAAAGGCCAGCCGCGTTCAGCAGATAGATCAGCGGCTGCTTGTTCTCCCAGATCTGCTGGTAGAGCAGCTTTCCCTGCAGCAATTCAGAACCAACGTAGAGAAAGATACCCGAATCGCGATGCGGAACAGTTTCATAGCGAGGCGAAAGCAGGAGAAAAGAAACCACCAGTACAACCCACAGGCACAAAAGCGCGCCGAGATCGACGAATTTGCTCTTGCGGAGCATGTATCCCTCCAAAACCGAAATTCCCTGTCTTGCAATGGAGTCAATTCAGTCGTGTCTCGATGGTGACCAGAATTTGTATTAACCCCTTTTGAAGCATAATCCAGCCCCCTGCAGCAAATGTGCGAAAGCTGTGGAGAACTGTGGAGAAATAAAAATTCCTGCAGGGTTTGTTCCCTGCAGGAAAGAATATATGTTTCAGAAAAGGGATATTACTGAGCCGGCTGTAAATACCAGAGCTGATTCATGCCGCCATGCCGGAAGGACAAGGTATCGATCTTCTCGCCAGTTTCCGTAGAGTCGTCCGGCAAATCCAGCACCCGGCCATTGGCTGGAGTAACCAGCCAGACGGAGCCGGGAGCCTGCTTACAGGCATAAGAATCATCGGCGCAGGAAATCTGCTGCCATTTTTGCCCATCGCTCTGGTCGCAGGGGTTGAGGAGCACGAGGGTACCTTCTTGATTGGCCGCACCGCCCACACTATCGAGACAACGGCTGCCATCCGCGGATTGGATGAGGAACAGACTGCCGGAGTCATCCAGCGGGACCAGGCTCCATTGCTGTTCGCTCGCACCTTTGCTTGGCTGCTGTTCGACTGTGGCGCCGTTCTGCCCAGCGGCACTGTCGGTCAATACTTGCTGACTGACCGCTGATTGAATGAAATAGACTTTGGCAGTAGCGGAATTAGCTTCAACTGCGGCGGGAGTAATCCCTCCGGCTGGTGCGGTGGCGGGAGCAGTCGATGCCACTGCCGGCATATCTGTAGCAGGCGCCGCTGTCGCTTCCGTGGCAAGAGGGGACGGCTGCGCCTCAGTCCCTGCAGAAGAAAGCGCGCTTGAAGAAGTTACTGGCGCCGCAGCACAGGCACTGGCCAGCACAACAATGACAGCCCAAACGAGCAAGAGACGCACAGCGCGAGCAGATTTCATAGGGATACCCTCTTGAATTGAAACTGTGAATGAAAGGAACCTGTTAATTATAGAGGGGAATGCAGGGAACAGGAAATGGAAAACCCCTCCCAATTTTCATTTCGAGGAACCTGAATCGACTGGCTCAGCGCTGTTCTTTTTATTCCAGTTTCAGAGGGTGAATGGCAGAATGGATGCTCTTTTCGCTGGCCTCCTGCCCATATTTATCCACCTCATTCTTGTTTTTGTCTCCATGGGTCAGACAGCCGGCCCCGCCAATACAACCGCCTACACAGGCCATGCCTTCGATGAAATTGTAAGGCAATGCTTTGCGTGAAGCACTGTTGAGCGCAGCCCGGCAGGCCTCGATACCATCGCAGGCAATCGGGTTGAACGCAAAATCGGTGACGCCCTGTTCCTGGAGAGCCTGACGCACCGCATCGGTAACCCCGCCGCTGCGGGCGAAGATACGGCCAAAGTATGAAGCCGTATCCAGAGCTTCCTCAGGCAAGGTATCGATCTCCATATCGCGGCTGTCAAACAGAGCCTGCAGTTCTTCGAAGGTGATCACACTGTCGATATACGGACGTACTTCTTCCTTCTGCATTTCCATCTTCTTGGCCGTGCAGGGGCCAATGAAAACCACTTTGGCGTTTGGAGTAATTTCTTTGATCTGTCGGGCAATTGTCGCCATTGGGGAAAGGTTATGCGAGTTGTTTGGCACCAATGCCGGGTATTGCTTTTGGATGTAATCCACGAAGGCCGGACAGCAAGACGTGGTCAGAAACCCTTTCTCGACCAGCTCGCGTGCTTCTGCATCTGCCACCAGGTCTGCTCCCAGCGCGGCTTCGACCACCGCAGAAAAGCCCAGCCGCTTGATGCCGCTGATCACCTGCCCCGGTTTGGCATAGCTGAACTGGCTGCCAATCGAAGGCGCCACCACCGCGTAAAGTGGGTAGTTGCGGTTGCCAGCGCTGTTTTTGATGAGCTCTACCACCTGCAGGATGAAAGACTTATCTGTGATGGCCCCAAACGGACACTGATAGACGCAAGCCCCGCAGGCAATACATTTCTGGTCGTCAATCGCGACGGCATAACTTTCGGTCATGCTGATGGCTTTTACCTTGCATGCCTTTTCGCAGGGTCGCTTATTATTGGCAATGGCACTAAAGGGACACACTTTGGCGCACTGGCCGCACTCGATGCACTTTTCTTTATCGATGTGGGCTTTCTGATGCTCGTCGAAACTGATCGCTCCACGCGGGCACACATTCTCGCAGCGGTGAGCAATGCAGCCACGGCAGGAATCGGTCACTTCATACCCCCCTACCGGGCACTCGTCGCAGGCGATATCGATGACCTCGATCACATTGGGATTTTTCTTGTTGCCCCCCATTGCCATCTTGATCCGTTCCTGCACAATCGCTTTTTCCTTGTAGATGCAGCAGCGCATGGTCGGTTTGTTGCCAGTGACGATGAGATCCGGGATATCTGTAAAGCAATCCATGAGATGATCGTCAAAAGCGTAACGCGCCACCTCACGCAGGACTTTGTATTTTAAATGCTGGACTTTCGTATCGAATTTTCGCATGCCTCTACCATTAACAATCCAATAAATTGCCGTCCCCTCTTTCTGTTCGGGGAACGAGCGGCAGAATTGTCTTTCTTGATTATAACAGTTATTCGTGAAAATAATCACGAATAAATTCTTTTCTTTGACTTTCCTTACCTGATAAGGGAAGAATGCTCCATTTAACCACAAAAACTCCGGTTTGGAATCAACAGATTTATGGAAATTCGCGAAAAAACCCTGGTAATTGGTCATCCAGGCCGCTGGTAAGCCAATTCGTTCGATACTCGAAACTCCGTTTCCGCGTATAATAATGCTACGGTAAAGTTGTTTATCATCTATCTTCTGTACTGAGGTTGATTAGATGAAAACAATTGATATTCTCAAAAGTCTGACTCTGGAACAAAAAGCCCGCCTGTGTGTGGGCATGAATTTTTGGATGACCCAGAATTTCCCAGAGAAGGGAATTCCTTCCCTATTCATGTCAGACGGCCCTCACGGATTGCGTAAACAAGACCTGAATGCCAGTGATCACCTGGGGTTAAATGACAGCGAACCCTCAGTGTGCTATCCAACTGGCTCACTGGCTGCCTGCTCGTGGGATCGCGACTTGATTCGCGAGATGGGGAATCACCTGGGTCAGGAAGCCAGCCAGCTTGACGTGGATATTCTTCTGGGCCCGGCAATGAACATCAAACGCTCTCCCCTGTGCGGACGAAATTTCGAATACTATTCCGAAGACCCCTATCTGACCGGACAACTGGCCGCTGCCTTCATTCAGGGCGTCCAAAGCAACGGTGTATCTGCCTGCCCGAAGCACTTCGTGGCAAACAACCAGGAAACCCGCCGCAAGGCCGTCGACACCCTCATCGATGAACGTACCCTGCGCGAAATCTACCTGGCCGGGTTCGAGACTGCCATAAAAGAAGGCCCAAGCTGGTCTTTGATGTCTTCATACAACAAGGTCAATGGAACCTATCCGGCAGAACATACCCACCTCATTTCCGAAATCGTACGCGGAGAATGGGGCTTTGCAGGTGCGCTGATCACTGATTGGGGGGCCATGGATCAAATTGCCGCTTCCATCCACGCTGGCCTGACGCTGCAAATGCCCGGGGATGACGGTACTTCAGCCAGAAAGCTGGTCCGCGCGGTCGAGAAGGGAGAAATCAGCGAAGCGGAGCTGGATCAGGCAGTCACGGCGCTGCTCTTTGTCATCGAAAAGACCCGCGGGCGCAAAAAAGGCGAGAAACACGGCGAACAGTATCACGAGGTAGCTTATCAGGTCGCTTCACAAAGCATGATCCTGCTCAAGAACGAATCAGGGATCCTCCCGCTTAACCCTCAGAAAAAAATCGCCGTAATCGGTGAAATGGCGAAGCAGCCGCGTTTCCAGGGGAGCGGCAGTTCTCACGTGAACGTTTTCCGTCTGGTCGATGCTTACAGTCAAATCGAGAAAATTTGCCCGCAGCTCTGTTACGCGCCCGGATACTCTGATGAGACCACCACTCCAAAAATGATAGCCGAAGCCGCTCGTATCGCCAAAAATTGCGATCAGGTAGTCCTTTTTGCTGGCCTGCCCAGTTCGTATGAAGCGGAATCTTACGATCGCCAGGATATGAAGATGCCGCAGGCACATAATGACCTCATCGCTGCCGTGGCTCAGGCCAACCCCGAAGTAGTGGTCGTCCTTTCCAATGGCTCACCCGTAGAAATTCCCTGGCTGGGACAGGCAAAGGGATTGCTAGAAGCTTACCTGGGAGGAGAAGCCAGCGGGGCGGCAATCGCGGACATTCTTTTTGGCAGGGTAAACCCCAGCGGAAAACTGGCCGAGACCTTCCCGGTCAAGTTGGAAGATAACCCCTCCTACCTCAATTTCCCTGGCGAAGGGGACCGGGTAGAATACCGCGAAGGAATCTTTGTAGGATACCGGTATTACGAAAAGAAGAAAACACGTCCCGCGTTTGCCTTCGGGCACGGGCTTTCATATACCACCTATGCCTATTCGGATTTGAAGCTGGAAAAGTCATCTCTCACGGACCAGGAACAACTTAAAGTCAGCTTCAAAGTAAAAAATACCGGACAGAAAGCCGGCAAAGAAATTATCCAGCTCTATGTAAAAAACAGCGACTACCAGATCAACCGTGCAGTCAAAGAGTTGAAGGAATTCGCCAAGATCTCTCTGGCGCCGGGTGAAGAAAAGGAAGTCGCTTTCGTTTTGGGGAAAAGGGCTTTCGCCTATTACGACGTTTCTCTCCAAGATTGGCACGTGAACAGCGGAGATTACGAGATCTGCATTGGGGCAGCGTCTGACGACATCCGTCTCAGCGCACCTGTTCATGTACAATCGACCCAGAAGATCAAACTGCACATCACCCGCAATACACTGCTGTTGGATATTCTGGCAGATCCCCAGTTGGAAGAAGCCTTTCTGCCCTTTTATACCCAGATTAAGCCTTATTTACCCTTTAATTTGAACCAGAAGGATCTGAAAACAGATAAAATGGCCCGTTCCATGGTCAATAATATGACTTTGAATTCACTGGCCAGCTATGTGGGAAGATTTCTGAGTGACGAAGAACTGGAAAAAATTATCCAGATATTGAACAACATTCAGTAGCCGAACTTAGAGAGGTCCCGAGCCAGGCGCTCGGGTCTCTCTATTGATAATTGTCCAGACAAAAGAGCTGTTTAATCACGTGGGTGAAGCAGCCAATAATGGAAGACTGGTTCCCCAAGCCAGCGAACTCCACCCGGGTACAATCCCAAACGAATGGCCACAGGCTGGTCTTGAGTTCGATACGGCACGGATTCATCACCCATTTCCCGGCAATAACAATGTCCCCACCCAGGATGACACATTCCGGGTTTAAAACCCTGACCAAATTAGCGATTCCCCGGCCCAGGTTCTTGCCGATATTGTTCAACATACTGATGTACTTCGCATTCCCGTTTTCAGCTTCTCTGACCGCGTCCTCGAGGGTAACCTCAGGGGGCAGGGTCAAGGCTGACCCCAGAATCTCCCAGCAGCCGCGTTTGCCACAACGACAAACCGGGCCGTCGGGGTCGATCACGAAGTGACCAATATCCCCAGCGAACCCATTGGCACCGCGGTAGAGGTGCCCATTGACCAGAATACCCGCCCCAATTCCCAGCCCGATGGAGAGGAAAATGGCATTGGAGAAATCTTTCGCAATCCCAAAGTATTTTTCCCCCAACATCGAATTATTCGAGGCAGTATCGACCCAAAGCGGCACATTGAACTGCTGCCTGAAATATTCACCAATCGGAACGTTGTACCACTTGAGACTGCTGTGAATGGCATACATCATGTCGTCGGGCTGACGCAGCAGACTGGCCGTACTGATGCCGATACCCAGTAATCGCGAAGAAACGTTGGAGCAGGCGGCAATTCCATCGCGCAGCAGTTCGGCCACGTGCTGCAGCACGTGCATCGGGTCATCGTCTTGCGGATAGAGGAAATCTTTTTCCCACAAAATTTTGGCGAAAATGTTGCTGATGGCCACCGTGATCACTGAATGGCGAATCACTACCCCACCACAGATCCCGTAATTTTCATTGAACATGATCAAATTCGAGGCCCGGCCTGCACTGGATTTCTGCTGGCCAACGTTCGTCACCATGCCTTCTGCGATGATCTCATTGATCAGGTTCGTAATCGTGGCTTTATTCAACTGCGTAATATGAGCCAACCCCGTCCGAGAAACAGGCGAGTTTTCCCACAACGCACGAATGATTTTTCTTTTATTGTTTTCTTTAATTAATGCCTGATTGAGTGAGCTATCTTTTTCCATGCCTATCCCGATTATTTATTTTCAATATTAACACATAAATACAAAATGCACAATTATCAATCCATAATTTTCTATATAAGTTTATAGAGTAAACAAACATTAATGGTTTTTTTACCGTACATACACACAAAACAAACGATTATCGCAATTTTAGCCCGTATTTAGGAGATTTAGAGCTTTATTTTCCCTGTTGACAAAGAAAATTTTCATTATATAATTTAAGCGATAAACAATTTTACCGAGATTGATATCATAAACTTATAGATTTCAGGAGGCTATTATAAACAAGGTAATCGATATTCACTCCCATGTGGGGAACAGTGCTTCTCTGTATGTGGCCGGCAGCATCGATGCCGTTGTAGAACGGATGCACAATAACGGCATTACACATTCAGTAATCTCCCCCATCCCGGGGTTCGAAGACCCTGAAGGGGTTGAATCCGTCCGGAAAATGAACAACCAGGTAGCGGAAATTCGCAACCAGAATTCCGCCATGTTCCCAATGGCTTTTGGTGTCGCCGAAGTTCGGCACGGCAAGATTGCGGTTGAAGAAGCCGCGTATGCGCTGGGCGAGCTGGGCCTGGATGGGCTGATGTTTCACCACGATTTCGGCGGGGTTGAGATGCACTCCCCGATCATGTTCGACGTCATCCGCGAAGCCAGCCATTACAAGAAGCCCATCATCCAGGTACATACTGCGCAGCATTCCATGCTTGAGCCACCCTTCTCCCTGTGGATTTTGGCCGAATCTTTCCCTGAAGCCACCTTCCTGTGCGGGCACCCCATGATGTCAATGATTCAGCTCGACAACATGGCTGCAATCGCAAAGCACTGCCCCAACGTCTACTTTGACACCTGCTGTACCTGGACACACAACCACCAGGTAGAAAGAGCGCTTGATAAACTGGGCAGCTCAGATCGAATCATGTTCGGTTCGGATAACCCCTATTATGATCCGAAACTCTGCATCGATAAAGAATTGATCGAACAAGCCAATATTCCCCAGGCTGACAAAGACAACATTTTTTACAAGAATTTCGAAAGAATCTTCAAACAGGTAGGGATCTGAGATATGACCAAAAAAATCGATGTTCATGTGCATATCGGAAACGACGCGTACAGCCAATACACGGATGAAGAGGCTTTGCGCCTCATGGATAAAATGGGTATCGAATACGCGGTGATCTCTCCAGTTCCCTCTTACCCTCTTCCTTACGGCATCAAAAGCTCGATGGGGCAAAACGAAAATATCGCCTCGGCGTTGCACCACCACCCGGATCGTTTCGTTCGGGGTCTGGGCGTTGTGGACCCGCGGCACGGAAAAGCAGCCGTTCCCGAAGTGGACCGCATTTTCAAAGAGCTTGGCCTGCACGGGTTGATGTTCAGCTGCGATCATACCGGGATCACCATGGATAACCCCACAATGGTCGAGTTCATGGCCCACGCCGCTACCTACCCCAACCCGGTCGTGTTATCCTATACCTCTCAGTATTCTGTCCTTGAAGCCCCCTATATGCTGCGGAAGCTTGCAGAGCAATTCCCGCAGATATCTTTCATCAACGGGTCTTCCATGAAAGACACCACCCATTCGAATTGCTCCCGCTACCTTTCAGCCAGCGTCAAGAATGTTTACATGGACGTTGCCAACATCCACCAGTTAATGCACCCGGTTGAATGGGCAATTCGCGATTCTGGCGTCGATAAGATTTTATTTGGAACAAACATTCCTTTTTGTGAATTTAGCTCTGAGATCCGCATGATTGAAGCCGCAGATATTACTGCTGAAGACCGCGAAATGATCTATTGGAAAAATGCGGCACGTATCTTTCAGTTGAGCTGAAAGAAAAGAAGCTTTTCTTTCAGAAAGATTTACCATATTATGTTAACGGAGGAAAAGATGAGCAAGAAGGTAGTGATCCTGATCGTAGCACTATGTATGGTCTTGGGAGTTGTCACCGGATGCGCGCCAGCAGCCGCTACCCCCACCGAGACCACCGCCCCGACTGAAGCAACCGCAGCAGCCACCGGTAATCCGGCGGCTACTACTGCTGCCGGAGTGGATTACTCCAAGTACGCCGGAACAGAATTGGTTTTCTTGCGCCACTCAGGCTATGATGCTGATTGGATGGCCGAAAAAGCCCAGGAATTCTACGAGAAGACCGGGATCAAAGTGACCATCGAACAGGTGGCCTACAGCGAATTGCACAACAAAATCGTCGTGGATATTTCTTCCGACGGTGGGGTATATGACATGTTCGCAACCACCGACTACTGGCTGCCCGAATTCGCTGCCGATGGATGGGTGGTTGACCAAAATCAGTACCTCAATGACCCCAGCCTGTATGACCCCGCGTTCGACCTGCCTGATGTTTCCGCGGCTTTTCTCGAAGCCAATACCATCGATGGCAAACTGCTGGCCATGCCCTGGAAGTTCAACAGCCAGTTCCTGGTCTACCGCACCGACCTGGTTGCGACTCCCCCCACCAACTGGGATGAACAACTGCAAATGGCCGAAGCCAACAATAAAGATAACGTCTCAGGCATTTCTTTAGCGCTTGCCAAGACCAGCATCATGGATATTTACCTGAACCTGCTGTATCAGGATGGCGGCACACTGCTTTCAGATGATTTGAAAACCTGTAATCTGGATGCTCCAGAGGCCAAAGAAGCACTTGAGTATCTGGTGCAGCTGTCAAAATACACTTCTGACGGCGCGATCAACAGCCATTGGGATGAAGCGGCTGCCATGATGGAACAGGGCAACGCTGCGATGGCCCCCATGGTGAACTCACAGGTTGGGAACATCATGAGCACTGAGAAATCAATGGTCACCGATAAAGTCGGCTTTGCTGAACTGCCCGGCAAAAAAATCAGCTCGGCAGCTTCCAATACCTGGGGCATTGCAATCTCGCACAACAGCAAAAACCCTGAAGCCGCTTTCCTCTTCATTCAATATCTGATGCAGCCCGACATCATCAGCGAAATCGTGACCAGCACCAATGGCGGCACCATCCCGGTGCGTGCCTCACTGCTCTCGGATCCTGACATGCAGGCCTCTTACCCCTGGTTCAAGGTCATGAATTCCATCGCTACTACCCCGGGTCATGCTTTCTCTTACCCGAAATCCATCCAGACCACCTCGATCATGGATGTTCTGGCCGGACACCTGCAAAACGCGATCAACGGCTCTGAATCAGTTGATGACGCCTTGAAAAACGCCAAAGCAGAGATTGAGCAACTTCTGTAACAGGTAATTCCCCAAATCCGGCAGCGATGAGAGGTTTCCCCACTGATCATCGTTGCCGGTAATTTTCAAGAAAGAAAAACCCACGCAAAATGATGCAAACAACTCAGGCAAAACCTAAACGCTCTATTTTTACACAAGATAACCTGTTCATGTATGGGATGATGGCGCCGGCAATGATCATCGTCTTCGTTGTCTCCATCGTCCCGTTGGCATATACATTTTATCTCAGCTTCCAGAATTACATCCTGACGAAGCCGGGAGCAATCCATTTTGCTGGCTTCGAGAACTTCACCAAACTTTTCACTGATTCCACTATCCGTGACTCGATCTTGCACACTTTCGTATACACGGGGGCGTCTGTCATTCTATCGCTGATCATCGGCCTGGCCCTGGCAGTTGTGATCAACAACGTGACAGTCGGAAAGACATTTTTCCGTATTGCTCTCTTTACCCCCATGATGCTTTCTTCTGTCGTGGTCGGCGTTATCTGGAGGTTTTTGTTCAACAATGAATTAGGAGTGCTGAATTATCTGGTCGTCTTTTTCGGCGGGCATAAGGTGAACTGGCTGGGTACCGGAACAATGGCCATGACCAGCATCATCATCGCGGATATCTGGCAGTGGGCTTCCTATACGTTCATTCTGGCTTTGGCTGCACTCGAAGCCATGAACCCGGAACCCCTCGAAGCCGCCACCATCGACGGGGCGAATTCCTGGCAGATATTCTGGAGTTTACGCTTCCCGCAAATGCTGCCGGTAATCGAGGTCGCTGCAGTCTTTCGCTTTATCTGGGCCTTCCGCAGCTTTGACCTGATCTATGCACTGACCAAAGGTGGACCGGGTACTTCCACGGAGACGATGGCGCTTGAAGTCTGGCGACAGGCTTTTACCCGCTATGACGTTGGAACTTCTTCGGCTGTATCTGTGCTGATGTTCTGCCTGTTATTCCTGATCAGCATATTCCTCCTTCGCAATAGCGTGAAGAATTCATAGGCTGGAGGAAAATTATGAAACAATCTGTTACTTCTAAAATCGTCAATTACACCATTGCCTGTCTCAGTGCTGTATTCTTTATATTCCCACTTTACTGGACGCTTGTAACTTCCTTTAAAACTTACAAAGAAGCATTCCAGCAACCCCCCACCTTCCTTGTCTGGCCAAATTTCAACAATTACATCGCCTTCTTTCGCCAGAGCGACATCCTGCTATTCTTGAAGAACTCAGTCGTGGTGACTCTGGTATCAGTGATCATCTCAATGGTGGTGGGCGTGATTGCTTCTTATGCGTTGACCCGTTCTCGCCTCCCCGGGAAAGAGGGATTTGGCCTGTTTTTGCTTGCCTCTCGCTTTATTCCCCCAATCAGCACACTGATCCCGATCTATCTGATCTTCCGCAAAGTGGGCCTCTATGACACTCGGCTTGGATTGATCCTGCTCAATTGCGCAATGAATATTCCTTACGTTGTCTGGATGATGCGCGGTTTCATTCAGGAAGTCCCAATCGAGATCGAAGAGTCAGCCTGGGTGGATGGGTGCGGAAAACTCCGGGCTATGACCAGTATCGTCCTCCCCATGTGCCGCTCAGGGATGGCCGCCACGGCCGTTTTAATCATGGTCTTTACCTGGAATGAATACCTGTATGCCATGATGATGACCAGCGTCAATGCGAAAACCTTGCCCCTTTCAATGATGAACTACATGGGTGAAATGGGGATCGAGTGGAATATGATGGCAACCGCTGGAATTGTGATCTTGCTGCCAACGATTATTTTCTCTATCTTTACCCATCGCAATCTTGGTTCTGGCCTTTCTTTCGGAGCTGTCAAAGGCTAATTACCGAAACCCACAGCACACTAAAAGCCAACGGCCCCTATCGTTGGCTTTTTTATTGCTTTGTGCCCAATAATGTTATAATCATCTTGTCCAACTTGTAAGGAGAACTGAGTGCGCACAAACAACCTCTAATCAGACAGTTTTTTCGGGTAGACCGCAGCGATAACATTCACGCCGAGGGCTTCTGCCCTCGGTTTTTATTTTCTTAAGAGGTTGTTTATGCTTTCTGTTCACCAACTCAGTAAATCTTTCGGCGTCCAGCCCATACTGGAAAAAATTTCTTTCAATCTCAACTCCGGCGAAAAGATCGGCCTGGTCGGGCCCAACGGCTGCGGTAAAAGCACGCTGCTGCGCATCCTGGTCGGGGAAATCACGGCTGATTCCGGTTCGTTTTCGATTGCCTGCCCCGCCCAACAGGTGGGATATCTCCCACAAGCACTTGATCTGTCGCAAGAGATGTCGATTCAGGAATACCTGGACCAGCTTCAGCCCGATCCCAGCCGACTCGAAGCGGAATTCCAGCATCTCGCCGGGGAGCTGGTCTCCGCACCGGAACAGCCGGCCCTGCAGGCGCGCTATGATGCCCTGCTCGATGAAATAGCCCGTGCCGGCGCCGGGGAAAGTCAGCTGCAAGCCATCCTGGCCGCCTTCGAGCTGGATGCCCTGCCGGGGGAACTGCGCGTCAGCGCTCTCAGCGGCGGTCAGAAGACGCGTCTGGGATTGGCAGGTCTGCTGCTGCGTCATCCACGACTGTTTTTGCTCGACGAGCCTACCAATCACCTGGACTTTGCCATGCTCGATTGGCTGGAAAGCTGGCTGATCCAATCAGAAGCTGCTGTGCTGATCGTTTCACACGACCGCCTCTTTCTGGATCACACAGCCGACAGCATTTTCGAACTGGACGGCGCTACCCATCAAGGCAGACTTTACCCTGGCGGTTACTCTGATTACCTGCAAACCAAACAGGCAGAAAAAGATCAGCAGTGGCAGGAATACACCGACCAGCAAACAGAAATCAAACGTTTGCAGGCAGCCGCCCGTCACTACCGTGACCTGGCCCGCTTCCGCAAAGGCGGAAAGGCCGACAGCGGCGATAAATTTGCCAAAGGTTTTTTTGCCAACCGCGGATTGGGTACAGTCCGCCGGGCCAAATCAGTTGAAAAACGTATCGAGACCCTGCTTACCGATGAGAAGGTGGAAAAGCCCATACAGGGCTGGCAAATGAAAATGGAGCTGGAAAGCTCCTCTTCAGGCAGCCGTCTGGTGCTGGCTTTGACTCATTTAGATATTGGCTACGCGAAAAACGCATTAATTACTGACCTCAACGAATCCATCCGTCAGGGAGAGCGCATTCTGCTGGTCGGGCCCAACGGCTGCGGCAAAACCACCCTGCTGCGAACTCTGGCCGGGCTGCTCCCCGCCTTGGGCGGACGGGTGCAGATCGGGCCCAGCATCCAGGTCGGCTACATGGCGCAAGATCAGGCCGAAAATCTTGACCCGCATCTGAGCGTGCTGGCCTCCTTCCAGAAAGTTACCGGCATGAACGAGACCAATTCACGCAACTTCCTGCATAAATACCTTTTCAGCGGTGACGAACCGCTGCTCCCGGTAGAACAATGTTCCTTTGGCATGCGCTCCCGTCTGATGCTGGCTTGTCTGGTGGCCCAGGGATGCAATTTCCTGCTTCTGGATGAACCCCTGAACCATCTGGATATTCCCTCCCGCAGCCAGTTCGAATCCGCTCTGGCCGAGTTTGGCGGCACCATTCTGGCCGTTTCGCATGACCGCTATTTCATCCAGCGCTTCGCCACCCGCATCTGGGAAATCAATGCAGGAGAGCTCCACAGTGTATTGCCTGAATTGAACGAGGAGTAATTAACCGCCCCGATATTCTTCAGATTCGATCATCTGCAAGAAGACCGGTACAATCGCCGGGTCAAAATGGATGCCGCTTAACGAACGAATATACTCGATCACCTGCTCGCGCGGCCAGGCGGGCCGGTACGGCCGATCAGAACGCAGCGCGTCCCAGACATCCACGACCGCAAAGATGCGGGCCGCCAGCGGAATTTCTTCCCGCTTCAGTCCGCGCGGATATCCTGAGCCGTCCCACTTCTCGTGGTGGCAGTAAGGGATATCCAGCGCCGGACGCAAATACACGATTGGGTACAGCATATTGAACGAAAAAGTCGGGTGCTGGTGCATGATGAGCGTTTCCTCTTCGGTCAGGCGATCCGGTTTGAGCAAAATACGATCCGGAACCCCCATCTTGCCGATGTCATGCAGCATGGCTCCGCGGCGGATGTGCAGCAAAGCGTCGCCGCTCAGGCCCAGAATTTCTGCCAGCCGGAGGGTCATCTGAGTCACCCGCTGAGTATGCCCCTCTGTCTCGTGATCGCGCAGATCCAGCGCCCGTGACCAGCCATCGATGGTCTCATCATACGCCTCGACCAGTTCTCGATTGGCCTGCTGCAACCCATAGAAGAGCTGAGCATTGTCGAGCGCAATGGCAGTCTGGTCGGCCAGCGATTCCAGAAAGTTTCACCAATCAATGTCGGGGTTGAAAGATCTGCGGTGAAAAACCTCAATCACCCCCAACACGTTCTCTTTGACCACCAGAGGAACCGCGTGATAAGTGATAAACCCCTCGGAAGAGAACAACGGCGAGCGCAAGAAATCGGTTTTGTGCTCCCGCAAATCTTCCACGTAGATGACCTTGTGATGCAGAGCCGCTTTACCGGCGTAGCCCTCTCCCAGGCGCAGGCGAGTGTACTGCAGAGCGTTGGTACGAAAACCGCGTTCCGCGGCAAACTCCAGACGTTTTTCACGCCGGTTAAAGCGCAAAATGCTGACCGCATCCGCTTCGAGCAAAGTGATCATTTCATTGAGAACGACATCGAAAATAATGGAAAGATTATTCCCATGGGTGATAGCAGTATCCACCTTGCGGATAGCGTTCAAGCGCTGAACTTGATCCAGCACGATCTTCTGAGCCTTAAGCGGGTCGTATACGTCGCGCACTTGAATTACGAGATAAGGGCTCTCCTCCCCTGCCAGCCTATCCACCTGAATCTGCATCGGGAAGAAGCTGAGGTCCTTTTTGATACCAAACAGGGTAAACTCGTGGCGCAGTTCTTCTGGCTGATCCTTTGAGGTAAGAGATTGAAGGTACACCTGCGCCTCTTCCGACTTTTGCTGAGAAATCAGGCCCAGAACAGATTGGCACTCCAGTTCCGCCTGAGAAAAGCCAAATTTCTCCAGGGCGGCCTGGTTTGCGAAAGTCACTCGCAAATTTTCATCTGTAACGATCACCCCATCACGAACATTTTGGAGAATACTGTGCCAGAAGGATTCATTCATAAGGACCAAAAATAAGCGAGATAAAAACAACAGACTATTTATTGTACATTAAATAAGTTAAAAGTAATAAAAATAAAATGTTTTAATAATTTTACGATTTTTGACACTTTTCTTATCCTTTTTGCATATAATAATCAGAGTATTGTTATCCAATTATTAAAGAGTTCTCTAGAAAGGAGACTTTCGTCATGTCTTTCCCCATCGATACCCCGGCACCCGATTTCACCCTGCCCTCCCATCTGGATAAACCAGTAACCTTGAGCGATTTGCGCGGCAAGAACGTCGTGCTGGCTTTCTTCCCCCTGGCCTTCACCCCCGTGTGTTCCAGCCAGATCCCGGCGTACGAAGCCGAAATGGACACCTTCAGCAGCCTTGAAACGCAAATTCTGGCCATCAGTGTGGATAACAGCGCCAGTCAAAAAGCCTGGGCCGAGAGCCTGGGCGGGATTCACTACCCCATCCTCAGCGATTTCTGGCCCCACGGTGCCGTAGCCGCTGCCTACGACGTCCTTCGCCCCGAGGGTTACGCCGAGCGGGCCGTCTTCCTCATCGACAAAGCCGGTATCCTCCGCTACGTGGATGTGCACGACATTTCACAGGCGCCCAGCAACCTTGAACTGCGCCGCCAGATCCGTGCCATGGACCCGCTGGTACGCAATCAACCTGAGCACAGTGTAGCCGGGCCGCTGCCCCACGGCGGAGTGGTCATGTACTGCACTTCGTGGTGCCCGGATTGCCGCCGCGCCCGCGCCTGGCTGGGCACGCATAACATTCCGTATACCGAGGTGGATATCAACGCCAACCCCGCCGCGGCCAAACAGGTCGAAGCCTGGAATCATGGCAACCGGACTACCCCCACCTTCGATATCGACGGCACCATCCTCTCGGATTTCGACCCCGATCTGCTGGCAAAAACACTGAAGTTATGAACAAACACTCCTCGTCAGGTTTGACGAGGAGTGTTTGTATTCTACCCCACCAACTTCATTGCACTGGGCCTGTCAGATAGGCACTGACCTCTCCCTTGTTTTTTATGTAGTAGCCAATCCATAGATAAGCATTCTTGTCAACATTCAGGTTCCCGGTATCAGCAACGGCATTCCCATCCTTATCTAATAACTGAAAAGAAACAAGTGAACCCGATTTGTCAATTATCACTGTCCAGGGGCCCTCAAATTCTTGTGCGGTTAAATACTTACCCCCATTGTATGTAATCGGATCTTCACATGAATCATAGATATTGACCGGCATGCAGATAACCCGCATCCGCTCACCAGTATTAAGATCCTGATAAACACGGAAGACAATGTATTTTCCAAATCCCGGCTCTGATTCATCAAACGATTTGACAATATGATCAGACTGATGGATAACCTCATTATCCAGACCAATCACAAGTTGGACATCGCAAAAGCCTGTCTCCGGACAAGGATCAGCAAAATCAAGAAATAGATCAGAGATCACGATCTTATAATATTCATCTCTGCCATTCAACCTGCTCACAAAGCTACTGGTGCTATTTACTGAGGTCAGTTGTTTATGTAACCAAATTTGGTCATCCTTCACCTTATTAATATCTCTTATCGTATCGAATCCATATTCAGAGAAGTTATAGTAGTCCGGAAAATCACGATAGGTACGACCCGTAAATTTTGGATCGGAAATATTCCAAACAGCTTTATTAAAAATCTCTCGGAATGAATTTGTTACAATTGGGGAATTCGTGGCAGTTGGGACTGGCAAAGCCGTTTCAGTAATTTGAGTCGGAGGTACTATTGTAGAAGTAGGAGTTACCGTCTCACCTGAAACATCTCCATTACAATGGTAAGAAATAGAACTCTTCCCGCTGTAAATCACTAACATTATTATCAACGCAGCTGAAACAAAGCCTAACCCAAAACACGTTACCCAAGTCAGATTCTTACTCTTTTGTTTATATTTTTTAAAAAACAATAAGAGCAAGAGTATTAAAACGGATATATGAGCGGATAAAGTTACAAGGAGGTCTAACCAAGAACAAAACCTGTGGCTAGAATAGAATTGGGCAATATCTACCAAAAGGGGAATTATGGAAAGTAAAATCGTCCACAATAATTCCCGAATACCCATTTTATTATTTAAGTCACTTTGGAAATTCCCGGTTTGAGAGTTGTCTGCTTCTTTTTCTCCAATACCTTGCTCCTTATTACCACCGGCATCTTGTATCCCATTACTCAAAGAGGAATCTATTCCCGATTTTTGGAAATGATCAGTTGGTGCCTGAACAAAACTCTTTTTTACTTCCTGATCTTTTTTAAATCCATCAGTCCTCTTTTCATCCATTTACTCCCCTCCATTAATTTACAGTGATAATTGCATTTACGAAACCAAAATTTTTAATACTGTACCCAACATAGAAAGAATCATCCTCATTGATCAGGGCATTATCATCATTATTCGTCGTTAGTGGTTTTTCTTCCCCAGACAGATTTTTTTCAACAACATCGAAGGTAATTTGCCGGCCTTGTTTATCAATGCTGACTTCCCAGGATGAGTTGAATAATTCACTATCCGTCATATTATCAACCTGTGATAATGGCTCATTACAAGGAGTGTATAGAGAATCCAGCAAGCACACACGATTTTTATAAGTACCAGATTGAAGATCGTAATACTTTCGAAAGACCAAAAAGAATCCCGATTTTGCTTTTTCCCCTGTAGCCAATATTGAGGCGTTTTCTTCCCGGTTTTGAAATGGTTCGCCAATCCCAAAAAATAGTTGTGTATCACATGAACAATCTCTGGGGCAATTTGACGGCCCCGACAATACTAAATTTGAAATCTGAATCTGATATTGATTATCCGTGTCACTTCTCCTTTTGACCGCAGCATAGGAGTTTACATAATCAACGGACGGAGAATTGATTTGAAACTGATTCTGTTCCAGACTGGTCCTTTCGCCACTTGAGTAGAACCCAAATGGGCTCAAATCAAGATGGTGGTTATAAACACTTGTTTTAGCATTGCTGTTTGAGACAACACTCCAAATATTCTCATCGAAAAAAGAGAATCCCACGCTTGCCGTGGAAGTTAGCTGTATCTGTTCACAAGGCAGATTTGGCACCACCACCGTGCATTGGGTTGGAATTGGGGGTGAAGTTGGGGTGATCGTTCCCTGACCATCACCAAACCTCCCGATATAGGAAATAAATACCAATGGGATTAATAAGCCTAAACCAATCCCAATTAAAAATGATGGTTTTTTTGCCCCGTTGATGATCGAAATACTTAGTATATCCAGCAGAATTCCAGATATACAAAAACCTATCCCAAGCAGAAAGAACCCAACAGACAAAGAAGTAGCATCAAAAATAATGACGAAAGAAAATAATAAAGCAGAAAGAATAATGGGAAGAACGGCAACGATAAAAACAAACGCTTTCTTCAAAGTCATTTCCTCCCTGATTGACTCTTTTGTTCACAAGTATGTATCTTATTATTCACGTTTCATAAAATTTGTCTATAGAAAACAGCTAAATTTTTCATGTACTTTTGCTACTTCTCCTCTCCTTTTGCGTAGATTAATAGGTAATCATTAAAAGGAGTGAGAAACGATGAAATTCAGCAAATTGGGAATCGCACTTATTACTTTTCTTGTGGTGCTCAGTGCCGCCTTCGTGGTGGTTTCTCCGGTGCACGCCGCCAGCATCAACGACAACGGCACGCTGCCGGCTGGCGAAACCGTGGATGATGATCTCATCATCGGCGGGGAAAACGTCCAGGTGGATGGCACGGTCAATGGCATGCTGATCGCTGCCGGGCAGACGGTGACCATCAACGGCACCATCAATGGTGACGTGGCTGCTTTCGGCCAAAATGTGGTCATCTCGGATCAAGCGGTCATCACCGGCAACCTGTTCACCGGGGCCCAGTTCGTGACCGTCAACGGACAGATCGGCGGCAGTATTTTCACCGGCGGTTATCAAGAAAATCTGGGGAACACCGCTACTGTAGGCCGCAACGTTTACTTTGGTGGGTACAGCCTCATTGGCGCTAAAGGCTCGGACATCACGATCGATCTCCGGGCAGGCGCGGGTGAGGTCAACCTGCAAGGCAACGTTGGACAGAACGCCGTAATCGACGCTTCGGACGTGTCCTTGAGCGGCACCATTGGCCGCAACGCTGAAGTCTGGCTGGATGGAGAAAGAACCTCATCGAATAATTCCACCCCACTGCGGGTAGACGCCAATGCCATCATCGGCGGCAAATTGATCTACACCAGCCCCCAACAATATGACATCGCTGGCAAACCCGCGGGAGGCATCGTGTTCAACGAGGCACAGCCGCAGCAGTCTTCACCCTCCTGGGGCATGGACCGCTTTGCAGAGAAAACCGGCATTGGGGCTCGCGTGTGGCGTGCCGTTTCATCCTTCATCACTTTGATGCTGGTCGGATTGCTGGCCGTGGGAGTATTCCCCAAATGCTTCACCTCCACCGTGGATGTGGCAGAAAAACGCACCCTGGCTTCAGCAGGCGTCGGCCTGCTGGTGCTGGCCCTGGCCATCCCGGCCTTCGTGCTGGCCGCCTTCGTGATCGTTCTGGTTGGACTGCTGCTTTCTCTGGTCTCTCTGGGCGGACTGACCTTCCCGATCTTTGGGCTGGGTTTCAGCGCACTGGGCCTCGCCGGCGCGGCGTTGATCGTGGTCATCGCTGTCGTCAGCAAACTGATCGCAGCTTACATGATCGGCGACCTGATCTTCAAAGCCTTCAAGGCCAACCTGAGCGGTTTTGGGGCCAAGGCCCTGCCGCTGCTGGTAGGAGTTGCCATCTTCGTGGTGATGGCTACCCTGCCGCTGGTAGGCTGGCTGTTCAGCCTGCTGGGAATCATCATCGGTACCGGTACCCTGTGGTTCTGGCTCTTCCCTGGCAAATCCGCGGCTGCGCAGCCACCTGAACTGACCCCGGTCAACCCGGCTGAGTGATCTGCAAAAAACGTCAGAACAGCCCTCTCAGTGAGAGGGCTGTCTTGATTAATCATGACCTTTTCTTATCTCATTCTTAACTGAGGGGCAGTATACTGCTTGCGTAAGGAATATTTTAGGAGTTGAAATGAAAAAGGACTATTTGCTTCTTTCTTTTGGTATCTTTGCCGCTCTACTCTTGAGCGCCTGTCAGTCAACGGTTCCCCCCTCTTCTTCAATCGCCACAGCGACGCCGGTACCCACAGACGTTACCTACACCGACCCGGTGACCTACTGCGCCGCCGTGGGCACAATCGACGCGCCAGACGCCCGCTACACCGGTGAGGCCGTGCCTGATTCGGTCCTGACCGACTACCTGAAGGCTGCCGGGCTGCAGAACAGCACCGAACCGCTGGACACCCTGCGCGCCGGTACCTCCTGGCGCTGCATGAACAACCAGGTCTATGCCTGCAACGTAGGTGCTAACCTGCCCTGCCAATCCAAAGCCAACACCGCGACCACCCCTACCCAGGCCATGAACGATTACTGTACCGCCAACGCCGACGCCGCCTTCATCCCGGCCAGTGTCACCGGTCACGAAACGATTTATTCGTGGAAATGCCAGGGCACAACGGCCGTGACCGATCAGCAGATCGATAAAGCCGACGATGCCGGTTTTCTGGCCAGCATCTGGTATGCGCTGCAATAAAGGCCGCTCTTTTAAAAGAAATCATGGTATAACCAGAACATGGTTCCGTTCTGGAAGATCAAACCATTATCAGAAATGACCCGCGAAGAGTGGGAATCACTTTGCGACGGATGCGCCCAGTGTTGTATCATCAAGTTCGAAGATGAAGACACCGGGCGTATTTATCATACTAACGTGGTCTGTGAACTGCTCGACATCTATCACTGCACCTGTACCTGCTATGCCGAGCGCTCCACGCTCGTGCCCACCTGCCTTACCCTTAACCCAGAACTGGTCAAAGAACTGAGCTGGATGCCCCCTACCTGTGCCTATCGCCTGCTGGCCGAGGGGAAAGACCTGCCCGATTGGCATCCGCTGGTCAGCGGAGACAAAAATTCGGTGCACCGTTCGGGGAATTCCGTGCACGCCAAGGTGGTCTCGGCCCGCGACATCGACGAAGAAGACCTGCCCGACTACGTTGTAGACGAGGATGAATAGACATCCTCGCCGAGATGAATCTTTTTTCAATATCCGGTATAATCAAAGCTAGATTGATAACTCCCTGACGGGAGATAAAAAAGGAGATAGCCATGATTGTTACAACCAAGAAATTGTTCGAAGCCGCTTATGGTAAGTATGCCATTGGCGCATACAACGTCAACAACCTGGAACAGATCATGGGGTTGTTCCGCGGCAACATCGACAGCCAGGCACCCTTTATCATCCAGATCAGTAAAGGCGCACGTGCCTACACGGATAAGATCATGCTCGAAGGCCTCATCCGCAGTGCCGATCAGGTTTTCCCCAAAGCAATTTTTGCCGTCCATCTCGATCATGGTGATGAAGCTTCTTGCTACGATTGCATCGACAGCGGATTCTATTCCTCAGTGATGATCGATGCTTCGGCTGAACCCTTCGAGAAGAACGTCGAGATCACCAAACGTGTGGTCGAAGCCGCCCACAAGAAGAACATCGTGGTCGAAGCCGAACTCGGCCAGCTGGGTGGTGTGGAAGAGCACGTCAAAGTAGACGAAGCCAACGCCAAACTCACCGATCCTGATCAGGCCAAGAAATTCGTTGAATTGACCGGCTGCGATTCCCTCGCCTGCGCCATCGGTACCAGCCACGGTGCCTTCAAATTCACCGGCAGCCAGGGCCTGCATTTCGACGTTTTATCAGAGATTCAGAAACGTCTGCCTGGCTTCCCGCTGGTTATGCACGGCTCCAGCTCCGTTCCGCAGGAAGAAGTGGCCCGCATCAATGCCGCCGGCGGCAACCTCAAGGGTGCCAAAGGCGTTGACGCCGACCAGTTCCTGCAGGCAGCCAAACTGGGTGTAACCAAGATCAACATCGACACCGACGGCCGTCTGGTATGGACCCGTGTCCACCGCGAATACTTCCGCGATCACCCCGAAAACTTCGACCTGCGCCCCATCGGCAAAGAATTCATGGCCGAATACGCCAAATTCATTGCGGCCAAGAACGTAAAACTCGGTTCCGCCGGCCAGCTCGAAGCGGTTCGCAAGTACCTCGGCTAGAGCATCCCCGTTACAACCAACGACCTGTCTTTTGCAGACAGGTCGTTTACTTTAAGTAAACGTAAGATTAACAACCTTAAAATATTCTAATAATACTTGTAATTGGTTTCTGAAAGTTGTATAAATTTATCTTATAAGGTTGACCCATGAGTTACATACTCCTTGTTTACTTCATGTTCCTTTGGTTGCTTGCCATTATTATGGTTCGAAGCACATACCCCATTAGGTCGGCTCAAGTAAACAGGAAGTGGTCGTAGACCAAACCATTTGAAAAACTTAAAAGCCACCTAGAAAAAAAGGTGGCTTTTATTTTTTTACGCAATTATCTTTTCGGTCAGGAGGTACGTCAGAAATCAGCACGTCAGGCAACATCAAATTTTGTTCAAAAATTTGTTTTATACCCAAATAGGAGAAGTTGAAATGAAGAAAGCCATGAAATTAGTCTTTATCTTGTCGATCGTCGCCTTCCTGTTCACAGGATGTGCACCTGCCGCAGCAGCCACTGTACCGGATGCCTGCAAAGCCGATAAATTTGGTTGCGCAAGTTTCGCCGCTGGCGAAGCGATCAAAATTGGCATGGGCGCCCCCATGACCGGTGGTAACGCCAGCTACGGTATTGACATCTCTCAGGGTGCCATCATTGCCGCATCTGACGCTGGTGATGTTCAGGGTTGGAAGTTTGCCCTCGATGCCCAGGATGATCAGGGTAATGCTGAAGGCGGAGCTGCAGTAGCCAACAAGTTCGTTACAGATCCTGCAGTTGTCGCTATCGCTGGTCACATCTTCACTGATGCGACCCGCGCTGCCATGCCTATCTACGAAAAAGCCGGCATCCCCATGCTCTCCCCTTCCAACACCGTGGCTGATTTGACCACCCTCGGTTCAGCAGTCTTCAACCGCATCGCCTTCTCAGATACAAACCAAGGGAATGCAGCCGCTGACTACCTGTTCAACAAACTGAATGTCAAGAATTTAGCTCTGTTGCATGACGGAAGCTCTTATGGCAAAGGTTTGGCCGATACAGTAGCCGCGCAGTTCACCAAAGACGGCGGTACAGTTGTGATGGAACAGGCAATCACTCCAGGCGAGACCGATTACACTGCTGTTCTCTCCACTGTTGCAGCAAAGAACCCAGATGCCCTGTATTTCGGCGGCTACACTGCCGAAGGTGCCATTATTGAAACCCAGATGAAACAAACTGGTCTGGATAAAGCCATCTTCTTTGGCGATGATGGTACCTACGGAACTGACTTCTTAGCCCGCACAGGTGCTGAAGGTGAAGGCGCATTCGCTACCATCGCTCCTGCCAGCCCAGATAGTGCAGCAAAAGATACCTTCAATAAAGCTTACCTGGCCCAGTTTGGTAAAGAAGCTGGTTCCCTTTCCCCATACACCTGGGCCGGCTATGACTCCGCTGCGATTTTAATTGCTGCTGTCAAGAAAGTTGCTTTTGTTGAAGACGGTAAACTCTATGTTCCACGCACCGCTTTGATGGACGCAGTTCGCGCTACCTCTAACTACGTTGGTCTTTCTGGTACTTTCACTTGCACCTCTGTTGGTGAATGCAATGCCGGACTTCCCCAATTCGTGGTTGTAAAGAACGGCGCCTGGGTTCCTGCCGAGTAAGACTAAGCTTTTTCCTTAATGCCTAAACTGGTCGGGGAGAGCACCACTCCCCGACCAAATCCTTTGTTAGAAAGGCAGTAATTGCCATCATGACTGCTGAAATTTTCTCTGACCATAAGAAGAAAGGTTACCAGTTACTCAAACTTATCCGCCCACTTCTTGGTGGAATTGTTGGTTTATTCCTGGTATACCGCCTCTATATTGTTTTAATCGTAGATCATCCCTACGGCCCAGATACCTGGACGCGCCTATTAATTGCCGGCCTTATTTTGGGTGGCGTTTACTCTTTGATTGCAATTGGATATACCCTCGTTTATGGAATTCTTTTCATGATCAACTTCGCTCATGGCGAAGTGATGATGATCGGTGCCTTTGGTGGTTACTTTGTTTTTGAAGCCTTAAATGCTTTGAAAGTTAGTGGGGGCACTGGTACAAACAATTTTCTCAATGCCTATCCGTATTTATCCATTATCTTCGCATTTATCGCCGGAATGACGATTTCTGCCCTCACCGGCTTTTTTCTGGAAAAAATCGCTTACCGACCTTTACGCAAAGCTCCTCGCCTTGTCCCTCTGATCTGTGCTATTGGTGCTTCCATCTTCTTGCAGAATGCTGTGCAACTGCTTTTCAGCTCACAGCTTCGAAATTACACCAATCCGGACGTCTTACGCCGAGGTGAGGGATGGACAATTGTGATCAACCATAGCAATGTCATTGTTCCTTACACCGGGGTTTTTTCTTTTGTATTATCAGTTGTTCTGCTAATCTTGCTTTACACCATCGTTAGTAAAACACGGTTGGGACGGGCAATGCGCGCAGTTGCACTGGATAAGAAAACAGCTGCCTTGATGGGTGTGGATGTCGATCGTACCATCAGTCAGACCTTTATTCTCTCCGGTGCCCTGGCTGGTGCAGCAGGTGTCATGTGGGGAATTCATAACGGTCTGGTCTATTACTATACGGGCTTCATCCCGGGTATTAAAGCCTTTACGGCTGCCGTTTTGGGTGGCATTGGCAATTTGCCTGGTGCCATGCTTGGAGGTTTGTTCCTGGGTATCGTCGAGTCTATTGGCCCGGCAGCGCTAGGTATAAATTTCCAATTAAAAGATGTTTTGGCTTTTGGCATCTTGATCATCGTCTTGATCTTCAAACCCTCCGGTCTGCTGGGTGAATCTTTAGCGGAGGAAAAATTATGAAAAAAGAAACGATTCGTCAGAGTTTCACCACCGGGATTGTTTTCGGCATCATCCATATCTTTTGCGTGCTGATTGCCTTTAATGCCATGATTGGCTCTTTGCTAGCAAAAATTGTAGGGGTAAGTTCAACCATCACCTCTCCGGTCGTAGGATCTTTGATTGCCTACGCTGTTCTATTAGGCATCTGGGCCGGTTGGATCTCAGCCCGCCGTCAGCATGAAGCCAGTTCTAAAGAACGATTGGTTGCCAGCACGATCACCGGGGTTTCATTTGGGCTTATGGCCGTTTTTCTGGTTGGCATTTTTCAAATCATGCTCACCAATCAGGTCAACCCGCGTGATTATTTGACCAACCTTTCATTCCCATTCATGAAAGCCTCTCTGTATAACCTCACAGCCGTTCCAGGAATTCTGGCTAACTTCTTCACATTCCTCCTTTCATCACTGTTGGGTGGTCTGATCGTTGTTGGTTGGAATCTTACCCGGGTCACTGACTTGCGACACAAAGCCGCAGCAGTCCTCAAAAATGGATACGCCAAAATCAGAGGCGGTTCTGCAAAAACGCAACAAATCAAGAAATATGTCTTTTACGGCTTGTTATTCCTACTGGTTGCGATTCTCCCTTTAAAATGGGGCTCATACTGGAATTATGTGATGGGCACCGTTGGTCTATATGTCATTCTGGGACTGGGGTTGAACATCATCGTCGGTCTTTCAGGACAATTAGTGTTGGGATACATCGCTTTCTTTGCCATCGGCGCTTATACCATGGCCCTGTTGAATGCCCCCCTTCCGCACAATATTTTGCTGGGCTTCTGGCCAACTCTGGTCATTGCAGTGTTATTAGCTGCCCTGGCAGGATTGTTGCTCGGCCTGCCATTAATGCGGCTTCGGGGTGATTATCTGGCCATCGTAACCCTTGGTTTTGGAGAAATCATCCGTATCTTGTTGAACAGCGATATTTTAACCAGCTTTACCGGAGGTCCCAAAGGAGTTCAAGATATTCGTGGCCCCTCGCTTTTTGGTAGAGCATTTAACGACATTGATTACATGTATTTGATCATCGCTACTGTTATTTTGGCAATTTACGTATATCGACGCCTTCAACATTCACGCACAGGCCGCGCCTGGCTCTCCATAAGAGAGGATGAGACCGTTGCCCGCTCCACTGGTGTCAATACAGTCAATTACAAACTGCTGGCGCTTGTTTTGGGTGCTGCTTTCGCTGGTCTGGCCGGAGCAATTTCAGCTTCACGCAACCAGTTTACAGGTCCCTCCGAACATTCCATGATGGCTTCAATCAACGTTTTATGCGAAATCATCGTTGGTGGTTTGGGCAATATTCCGGGCACTCTTTTAGGCGCTTTCGCCCTCAAAGGCTTGCCTGAACTACTGCGCGAAGTTGAGAATTACCGTATGTTGGCCTTCGGCGCATTACTGGTAGCCATGATGCTTATTCGCCCGGATGGATTGATTCCATCACAGCGGCCTACTCTTGAGTTGGAAGAACAGCAAGATGAACCCCCTTCCTTTGATTCAATGAAACCCAATGAAAGCAAACCCACAAAGGGAGCAACCTCATGAGCGACAATATCATTGAAACCCGCCAGATTACCAAGATCTTTGGTGGATTAACCGCAGTTAATAAAGTGTCTCTTACCATTCCGCGAAAGAGCATTTTTGCCATCATCGGCCCTAATGGTGCTGGTAAAACCACTCTCTTCAACTGTATTTCAGGGTTTTATACCCCGGAACATGGGGATGTCCTCTTTGAAGGCAATTCGCTGCGTGGAAAATCGACTGATCTCGTTGCTGGTTTGGGAATTTCTCGTACCTATCAAAATATTCGACTTTTCTCTAATCTGACCGTTATTGAAAACGTTCTGGTCGGACAGCACCATCGCTTAAAAGAAAACTGGTTGGACGCTGTGTTCAATTCTCGCCGCTACCGCGTCGAAGAAAAAGCTTCCATCCAAGAAGGGATGCGCTGGTTGAATTTAGTTGGACTAGGCCATGTGGGCAACACTCCTGCACGCAGCATGCCTTATGGTGCCCAGCGCCGTCTCGAAATTGCCCGTGCTCTGGCAAGCAACCCCAAATTGCTGCTGCTGGATGAGCCGACCGCCGGCATGAACCCGCAGGAAACCCTCGAAATGACCACCCTGATTCGCCGCCTGCGGGATGATTTCGGCATTAGCGTCATCCTGATCGAGCACGACATGCACGTGGTCATGGGCATTTCCGATCAGATCGCCGTGCTGGATTTCGGCCAGAAGATCGCCGACGGCACCCCCAAAGAGATCCAGTCGAACCCGCGCGTGATTGAAGCCTACCTTGGCCCCGGTGGGGCCGCGCTGGCCAAAAATACAGCAAAGGGAAGAAATAGCCATGATCCTATCAGTCGATAACATCAACGTTCATTACGGTGCCATCCAGGCACTGCGCGGCATCAGTTTTAACCTGGAAGAAGGGGAGATCGTCACCCTGATCGGCGCGAACGGGGCCGGGAAATCGACCAGCCTGAACACCATTTCGGGCTTGCTGCGCCCCACTACCGGTACCGTGACCTATCATGACCAGGACATCACCCAGACCCCACCGCCCGAGATCGTACGCCGCGGCTTGATTCAGGTTCCAGAAGGCCGCAAGATCTTTGCCTCCATGACAGTCTGGGAAAACCTCGAAATGGGAGCTTACCTGAACCCGGACGAGAAGGAAAAAGAAAGCCTCATTGAGAGCGTTTTCGAACGTTTCCCGCGTTTGAAGGAACGCCGCAGTCAGAAAGGCGGCACCCTTTCAGGTGGAGAGCAGCAGATGCTGGCCATTGGCCGCGGTTTGATGGCCAAACCCAAAGTGCTGCTGCTGGATGAGCCCTCGATGGGCCTCTCGCCCATTATGGTAGAGCAAATCTTCGATACCATTCGCGAGATCAATCAAATGGGCACCAGCATTTTGCTGGTGGAACAGAATGCGCTGATGGCACTTTCCATCGCCGACCGCGGCTACGTGCTCGACACCGGCCGCATCGTGCTGGAAGGCCCAGCCAATGACTTGCTGCACAATCCGGTCGTCATCCACGCCTACCTGGGCGGGGACACCGGTGAAGCGTAGAAAACACTTATCTCTCCAAATGAAAATCTCGATCTAACTAGATCGAGATTTTCATTTCCCGCCCAGCTCACCGCTTCCAGAGAAAAGCCTTTTTGACGAGCGAGGCTGACTTCCCACGGCGGGAACCCTCGGCAATGGAATAACTACCCACCACGAAAAGCCCAGCAAAGTCATTTCAGTTATATAGACATACCACCTGTTACCCTCAGAACCAGCCGCGCTTCTTGAAAAACAGCAGCATGGCAATGACGATAACCGCGAACAGCAGCCACACGTACAGGTAGCCATACTGCCAGTTGATCTCAGGAAAATAGCGAAAGTTCATCCCGTACACCCCGGCAATGAACGACAGCGGCAGAAAGATCGTGGATACAATCGTCAGTGCCTTCATCACCTCGTTCAAGCGGTTGGAAGTTGCTGACAGGTAGATATCCAGCGTACCTGAAACAATATCTCGTACCGACTCGGAAAGATCCTGAATGCGCACCAGGTGGTCGTAAATGTCTCGGAAATAGATGCGATGGTTCGGCGCGATCAGATCGAATTCGTCCCGACTCAGGCGATTGACCACTTCCCGCTCCGGGCCAATTACCCGGCGCAGGCTCAGAGTGGCATGTTTCAGCGCCAGGATGCGCTGCAGCGTCTCAGGGCTCGGCTTTTCCAGAACTTTGTCTTCGAGCCATTCGATCTCATCATCCATACTGTCGATCAACGGCATGTAATCATCCACCAATGCATCCAGCAGCGCGTGGCACAGAAAATCCGCGCCATTCTTGAAAAGGCGGTCGTCTTTCTCCAGACGATTCCATACCCGCTCTACCGGCGGCATCTCCGCCGACCGGTAAATGCTGACCACGTAATTTCTGCCCAGATACAGATCCAACTCGCGCATTTCCAGGTCAGCCAGATCCTGATTTTGCGGCAGCAACGCATGCGAGATCAAAAAGATATACTCGCCGTAATCATCCACTTTGGGCGTCTGATACCCCTCGTTCCCGCAGTCTTCAATCGACAGAGGGTGAAACTGGAAGGTATCGCGCAACACCGTCAGCAACTCCTCCTGGTCAGGACGATCCAGCACCACCCACAGCAATCCCTGCCCCGAATTGCGAACCCGGCCAATTTCTGCCAGGCTTAAGTTACGGGATTGCTGCTGTTCCGGTGAAAGGAAAAAAGATCGAATCATGGCATACTCTCTTCTTCGGCTCTTCTACCTACGGATGAACACAGGTATACCAGAAGATCAAATCTGCATCCTGTTCGACACCATTGACCAGCAAATTGCCCTGAGGATAGATCGCCGCCCCGCTACGGCCAACGATCTCAAGAGACGCATGGGCAGAATCCCCATCTACCAGAGCAAAGCGCATCCACAACTGCTCTTGCCCAGCGGGTAAAGCAAAGTCCAGCGGGACCGACAACTCTTTACTGTCACCCGAACCAGAAAGAGCAAATGTACTCTCCGCCAGCACCCGCTGTTTCTCGTCCAATACCTGTACCTGTGCCTGATCACTGGCTTCTGCACTGATCGCTTGGATACGCAAACTCACCGCGTTCATCTGATTGCATTCCGGAGTAAAACTTTGCATCACAGTATGTTCTGCGTCCACAGTGAACAAAGGGGGATGCTGGATATCCACATTTTTATACACCGGAAGACGGCACGGAGAAGCCGCAGATACCGGGTAGACACATTTTGTATAATAGGTCTGGTACAATCCCCACCCGTAAGCCGCTACAGCACCAATATACAACGCCACTGCCAGCCAGACGGCCACAATCCGCGCGTTTCTTTTCCAATCTAACCAACCTGCAAAAGCCAGAAAAACACTGGGAATAAAAGCGACGAAATAACGACCGTTGACTGCTATGGTTTGAACCCCCGGCTGAAAACTGTAGACGAATTGATAAGAACTGATCGCCAATAAACTGAGCAACCCACCTGCCAGAAGCAAAACCCTGCTTCGCAGTGAGAATTTTGCCTCACGCTGGTCATAAAGATAGGCCAGCAGTATCGCCAGTGGGAACAACACATACGTAATCCAGGGGACCTTGCCCACCCAGTATCCATAGACCCCCACCAAATCGTGGAAATAATTGCCCAACGACAATCCGATTCCACGCAAGAAATTGAGGATGAACTCGCCCAGATGATGGTAGATTACAATCAGTTTGCTCATCAAGGTTTCTGAAGAACCAGGAATCGGAGCAAAGAAAACTGCAAAAATGGCCCAGAAAACCGAAAGTGCCGTTGAAAATACTGCGCTTCCAGCAACCCACCAGGCATATTTTTTCGCAGCAAAGTGACATTGCCATAGAGCGATCAACAAGAAAAGCAAGAAAAAAGTGCCTGGTTTAACACAGCCTACCAGCAAAATCAGCACAGCCAGAACGGCTGTTTCTTTAGCATCAATTGCTCTATCACGCGCCACGATCAACTTGACCAGATAAGCAATAAAAAGCATCCCCAATGCATTGGTTAGCCCATCCGTGTTCAATGTGGCTGCCTGAAAAAGGGCCATTGGACTGAAAGCAATAATCAAAAAGAGAAGCCTGCCCAAAGGCAATTGCTTGTGTGCCAGATAGATCAAGCCAAAATACATCAAAAAACCGACCCAGCGCATCACGATCACCCCAGGAATGATCGGCCAATCAAAAACCCGCCAGAAGATACCCGCTACAACTGCCTGAGGAATGTAAAGCAGCGGGAAATAGGCTGAGCGGGTCGTTCCATCTGCCATATTCGACCAATCCGGCTTTTCCCAGAAGAGCTTGCCGCTCAAGAGATCTGTGGCGGGCGATTGAAAATTGCGGCGTTGATAAGATAGGTTGATGAACTCTCCTAACGTGTAATCCCCATTCTCGATCCCGCGGTTGGGAATGAAATGCAGACCAGAAACATCAAAATAACGCACAATATGAGCTTCTTCGTCGAACCCGGCGCCATAAGGAATAAAGACGCACATCAACAATCCAATAACAAGTGCCAGAAAGAGAACGATCTTTTCAGGATTCCACTGCCATGTTTTATTTTGAGTCATAACCTACCCCAATCATTAAAAATATTTTTTATGGAAGATAAACGCTGAAATGATCAGGCAGCGTTTCGACAAAATGGTAATGGCTGTCGAAATAAACAAAAAAACTGTTCAAACAGCTTTCCTGGACCGATTGCCCATTCTGGTGAAAATATTCGGCGCGAGCGGCCGGGTCAAGCGGAATGACCCAGGGATTGATCGCGGAAGTATCCACGATCGTCGGCTGGGCCGTTTCAATCTGCTGTAAGAATTCTTGTCCAATCTCAGGCGTGCAATAACTCTCATTGAAAAGCGGATACTGGTAGAAATACTTGTTCGCAGCGGTCAAACCGCTGAGTAAATTCCAGGATGCATAATCGCCCCACATCAGCAAATGCGGACGGGCAGTCACCGTCTCCGCATGTTCCTGGATCATGGCTGCTTCCGTATTACCGCGAACTGGAGTGCGTAGCTGGCTCCCCCCTTCGCAGAGGAACAGAAGAGCTCCTGCAGCGCAGAAGGCCATTGCTACTCCATGCCTCGATTTTGGAGAGGAAATACGCTCGATCCCTCTCGCGAACCCCTTCAAGATCATCCCCGCCAGCAACGCCGCCAACAATACCAGCCCGGTGGAATAATGTAAAAAGCTCTGACGGGAAAGACGAGAAAGAACAAACTCAATGGCAATGGTAAGAAACAACAGCCCAGCGAAACGCCGCTGTGCCTCAGAGAATTCTCCCTGTGACATCTGAACCAGAAGAAGCATTCCCCCAATCAAGAGAAAGGCCATCGCGGCAATCAATTGCGGCGGCAATGCAAAGAAACGGCTGAAAAAAGTTCCTTCTACTGGAGAACTCGCGACATATGCAAAATTGTACAGGAACATCTGCTGCCACAGGTCTCCCAGGGCATGCTGAAGCGCGAAATAGACGCTAAATGGGAGTACCCCTGTAATGAAGCCCACGGCCATCCCCCCCCAGCTTCGCCACAACCAGTGTGGCTGATGATGATAAAGCAACAGCCACAGTAAGCCCCCGGCCAGGAAAACGGAGATCAAATTCGGCCGCAGTAAAAAGCTGCCCGCCCCACACAGCCCCGCCAGGAAAAGACTCGCCCAGGTTTCTTTTTCAAGGGCATGCTGTAAACACAGCAAGCCACCTGCCAGAAATAACAAGTTGACAGTTTCGACCAGATTGAGCTCAGACATCACCGCCGGGGCGGTCAGAGAAAAAGCCAGCAAACTTCCCGTGGCCGCCAGCGTTCCTGCCCAGCGCTGAACCACACGGAAGAGCAAAGCCTGGGCAGCCAGAAAGATCATTGAAGTGATCGCCCACACTCCCCAGCCGCCTGCCCCACCCAGCAGGACGCCAAGAGCATCGATGAAATAGATCAACGGGCCTTTGTGATCCCACAAATCGCGATAAGGTACCTGCCCGTGTATCCACCCGTTACCAATTACCTGAAAAACGCTGCTGTCAACCCCAGGTGCAGACAAGCGAGGCTGAGCAAAATAGATCACCCCAGCACTGATCACTGCGGCTGTTCCGAGGCAGAGACCCGTGAAGACTTTTTGCCAGATGAGCATGTCTTCATTCGCTTCCCCCGAAACCGCTAAAAGCAAACGAATTCCACGCCACAAAAGGCCGGTCAGAAAAGCTCCCAGCGGCCACAGCAATACTGCAACGGCCAATTCCGTCCCCAACGGTAAAGGAAACTCGTGCTCAAAAGGGGTTTCTTCTTTATTTAAGAGACCGACATCAACGCTGGATTTGGGATCATGATCCCACTGCACCGTCAATGTCGCCGCTGTCTCGCCCCGAAGCACGTATATTTTGCATTGGCTGCCCGTCCATCCCGTCCAACTCACCTGCGCCGGGTCGCGAAAGATGAGACGAGCCCCATTCTCAGCGCGCTCGATATTTTCCGCACCCTGGAATGTATTGATATACAATGTAGTCAGTTCGCATTCCACCGGCCGGATCGATACCTCACCGCCCGAACTGGTGAGGATCAGCGTATGCTGAGGCAGCAAGGGGAAGATATATCGGGACGTACTCGTCAATACCGTGCTGGTAAAACAAGCGGCCAGCAACCCCAGCCCCAAAACCACGGCAAACCCAAAACGGCTCAAGGGATATTTTTGCAGGTATGGCTGCCCAGCAAAATAAAGAAACGCGCTGAGCAAGAGCGCCAGCAAAACCCATACCGCGGTGATCTTCAGGCTGATGAATCCTTGAGGCAGGGTCAGCAGCCATCCCAGGGCAGCCACAGATGCCGCCACCAACACAGATGCGATCAGACGTTTTGCTCGAAATGGCTCAGCCAATTTGTCTTGTAACCAATGGATCATGGAAGTTCCCGGATGAATAAACTGTCCAAATTATACCCTGTGAGAGTCTTCGTTTTAACTTAAGTTATGTCTTACTAAATAGTTGATTTCTTAGTAAAACTCAGTTTAATTATAAAGTTGAAATCCAACCATGCAATGGAATTGAAACCGATATTGAAAAAAGAAATATCTTCTCTCTTTTGTATTAGCTGCATTGAAAATGGACAAATGTAGAGATTTGTCGAAAAGGCAAGCAGTTCCACTGGTCAAAAAAAATTTAGAGGCTAGATTATGATTGAAACAAAAAGATTGATTTTACGTCCATTTCTTGAAAGTGATGCGGCAGATGCATTTGAATATCTGAAAGAACCGATGGTAAATTGTTTTGCTTGCATGAAACTGAATTCTCTTGAGGAAGCAAGAACAGAGATGCAAAAAAGAGTCGGCGAAAAGGAGTATTATTTCGCAATAGTTTTGAAAGAGAACGGTAAGGTCATTGGCGAGATAGATGCTTACCCCGAAGCGGCTAATCCAAAAGAAAAAGCGGTTGTATTAGATACATTTAGTCCTTGTTGGATGCTTAACAAGGACTATCAAGGCAAAGGTTACGCCTATGAAGCTGCTCGTGCTTTTTTTGATTATTTATTCCGCGAAAAAGGTGCAAGACGTATTTATGCGTATACAGAAGATTATAATTCATCGAGCCAGCGACTCTGTGAAAAACTCGGTATGCGCCGCGAGGGAATGTTTATGGAGTTTGTATCTTTCGTTAATAATCCTAATGGAACACCACGCTACGAAAATACCATTCAATATGCAATACTGAAAAAAGAATGGAGTAAATAACTCGATTTTGTACACGCCGATAAATTCCAGTTTGAGGTTGAAAATTATAGGAGAACTGTTGCTCTCCAATATAAATAGCTATAAATAAACACTGTGTTGTGACATAGCTTTAACTAAAAAGAGAAGGAAAACCCTTCTCTTTTATCTCTCGCAACCATGGACTTTATAACTCGCGTTCTTGAAAAGCCTCCGTGATCTCATCGATCAACTGGCGCCAGATTTCTGGACGCGTCTTCTTGCAGGTAGACAGCAGGTTGATCACGGGAGCCGCCGGTTGAGACAGTGCCAGCTCACGTACTTTGGCCGGACAAATGAAGGGAGTAGAAAAAACAGAAGCTGCCGCACCTTCCACGGGCATCAACCAGTTGCTGCTGGCCAACCCCCATTCCACCAGTTCAATGATCTTCGTCCAAGGCTGAGCGCGATCCTCAGCCAAAATATTGTAGACCGTGTTGCGCACGCTGTAATCACCCGGTACCGCAAAAGCTTGACTGGCGATGAAAAGAATCCCCGATTCAAGAGTAAATCCATTCCAGTTCGGAGTTACCTGAGCAGGCCGAATGATCAGATGGGTCTTTTCTTTTAGCCCAAGCAGCTTACGGGTAGTGACTGGCTCAAGAGTCAGCCCATTTTCATCTTCAGTAGCCAGAATAGCCGCAGCCACCATCAAGGTTGCCAGGTAATTTCCATCCACGGTTCCATCCGAACACAAAAGAGGCAATCCGGACTCGCCTTTTTTCTCAGGAGCAAATTTGTCTCCATTTAATAAGATAAACTCGCTGGGGGTGAAAGAATAATCACTGAATGGCATAGGATCTCGCTAAACTACACTAATGTTTCCCTCTCAACAGACTACAAAACTGTAAATTTTGTTTTCTGCTGACAATCGTTATAATAATTATAACAAAGACAATAATTTTCGGTCTAACTAATTGAGAGAAAACGCAATGCCATTTTACACGTGGCCTAATTACTTAAACATCTGCCTGGCCGTATTTATCTTTTTTTTGACGCTGGGGATCTCTTTCTATGTCTGGCGCCATCGCAGCATCCCTGGAGCAAAACATCTGGCTGGGTTGGCGCTCTCTGTTTCCCTCTGGTCTCTGGCATATTTTCTTGAGTCGATCTCCTTTCAAATTGATTACAAGATCTTCTGGGAAAACATCCAGTACATCATTATTGCTTTGATCCCGCTCCAATACCTCTATTTTATCCTTACCTATACGCAGAGTTTCAAACTCTTTCACCATTATCTGCTTCCCCTGTTCTTTATCGAGCCCTTAATCAATCTGGTATTGCTGGGGACGAATCTGTGGCCCACTGCTTTCAGACTCAATGCCTTTATTCAAACCAACGGCCTTCCCTTCCCGGGCTATCTCGTCAGCCAATACGGACACTGGTTCTGGTTTTCAATGATCTACCTGAACGTTTTTTTGCTAGCTGATTTCGTGGTGCTGTTGATCGCTTACTTGAGAGCCCCCCATTGGGCCCGAGACCGCTACTGGTACCTGCTCTTTGCGATCCTCATTCCGTGGATCTTCAGCATGGTCGATCTGCCAGACTGGCTTTCGCTGCAGCAGGATTATCTCTTTCTCGCTGCCATTGCCGCCTCCATTTTAATTATCGGCTGGAGTTTGCTGCGGACACGCATTCTGGACATCATGCCCATTGCCCGCGATACTGTACTCGACCAGATCAACGATGCCATCTTCATCGTGGACTCTGAAAAGAGGCTGGTCGAGATGAATCAGTCTGCCCGTAAGATGAATTCCGTCCGGCCTGATCTACTCATTGGCAAACCCATTGAGCACCTCTTCCCGCAATTGTCTTCTCTTGAGTTGAGCATAGACCACTTTTCGCCAAAAGAGCTGGAGATCTCGCTCAATGATCGCCGACAGCCTACTTATTATGACGTTAAAGTCAGTTCCCTGCTCGACCCAGAAAAACAGATTTCAGGATGGCTGCTGATCTTCCACAACGTAACCTCGCGTAAACATGAAGCGGACAAATTGCGTGCTGCTGAAGCGCGCGCGGAAGCGTCCTTGCACGAAGCCCAAAAACAAACCGCCGCCCTGAACACGATCCACAACTCCACCGAAAGTCTCAATCAGGCGGGTACTTTGCGGGCCGCATTGATCCCTACCCTGACCACGATTTTCGAGATTCTCCCTTCCTCCAATATCTGGCTCTGCCTTCTAAACGAGACGCGTCCCGATTATCACCGCGAGATCAATTTCAACCCCAATGATCCTGACCATTCGCTGCAATTCTCTGATCTCCTCCCCAATCACTCGTCTTCTCTGCGTGATCTACTCGACGGCACCCTGCAAAACCCGCAGGAATATCCTCTGACGGACAAATCCACCCCCGTCGCCAAAAACGCCAAGCCGTCGACGGTCGTATTCCCATTGCGTACCCGCAATTCTCTGATCGGGATTCTCAGCCTGGTTCCTGCTCAAGGCGTAGTACCAAGCGATGAAAGTATTCATCTCATCGATACTTTGTGCACTTCACTGAGCGCCACTATCGACCGGGTCCATTTGCTACGTACGGAATACGATCAACGCCGTTTGGCCGAGGCCTTCCGCAACATTGCCTCCATGATCTCGTCCTCGTTGAATACCAATGACATGCTCGACATCCTGCTGGCGCAACTTTCCCGTCTCATCCCCATGGATGCCGGCAACGTTTTTGCCATCGAAGGGGATACCGCCCGCATCATTCGCACCAAAGAATACGATAAATTTGGAATTGCCTTACCTAGCAATGCAGAGGAATTCAAATTCTCCATCTCAGCGACGCCTAACTTGCGCAGAATCATCGAATCGCGTCAGGCGATCATTATTCCAGATACTCACACCGATCCCGAATGGACGACCAACCGGATTTCTGAACACTTCCACTCGTGGATTGGCGCACCGGTACTCATCGATGACCAGATCGCTTACATTTTTTCGCTGGATAAAGTCGAAGCTGATTTTTATACTTCCGCGCATCTTGAAAATTTCGAATCCTTCTGCGAAGAAATTTCCCTCTCGATCCAAAAAGCGCGCCTTTTCGAGTCAGATCGTAAACGGATTCGCGAGCTGGAAATTCTGCAGTCCACTCTGACTGCAATTTCGTCGCAACTGGAAATCAACCACCTTCTGAACGAAATTCTCAATCGTGCTCTCGAATTACTCGAGTCTTCTTCGGGGACACTGGCCCTGTATGAACCTGAAACCCACACCTTTCGTCTGGCAGTAAATTCTCCCGCCGACCTGGCAGTCAAAGATAGCCGGGTATCCGCAGAGCAAGGCATCATGGGAGAGATCTATCGCACCCGTCTGCCCCTCGTGCTGGATGACTACTCTTCCTGGCCGCAACGGATCGAGAAATTTGTGCCCTCTTTCCCTCACGCTGTGTTAGCCGTCCCGCTGAATGCCGGCTCGGAATTGATCGGCGCCCTGATCATTGGCAGTCAAGACAGCAAGAGTTTCTATAGCCAGGATGACACCCGGCTGCTTTCTCTCTTTGCCCAGCAGGCTACCATTGCCATCAACAATGCCCACCTCTTTGCCAACGCGCAGGCCCGTGCCCATGAGGCGGAAACGCTGCAAAAAGCCAGCGCCATCATTGCCTCGAGCCTGGAACAGCGCCCCACCCTGCACCAAATTCTGAAACAACTTGCCCGGGTCATTTCTTATGACAGTGCTGCCATTTTGCTGCTGCATGGAGAAGAGCTCGAGCTGGTACAGGGCAACGGCTTCGAAGATCAGAGCGAACTGATCGGTTTGCGCATCTCCCTGACCCAGAATCAACCTGGGGCCGAGGTGTGCCGCCAAAAGAAACCTTTAATCGTCAACAATTTGCCCGTTGAATACCCGGCTTTCTACGACATCAATCACCACAGCATCCTCTCCTGGCTGGGTGTACCGCTGATCTACAAAGGCCGGATCATCGGCATTTTGTCTCTGGATTCGCTCGAAGATAATCACTTCACTGAAAAACACGCCAAGATGGCCAGCGCCTTTGCGGATCAGGTAGCAGTCGTACTCGAAAATACCCGCCTGTACGAGAGTGCCATCGACTCAGCCCGCCAGTTTTCCGCTCTGTATGACCTCAGCAATAAAATCAGCCTGGATCTGCATCCGCAGGAGGTTTATCAGGCCATTCACAATGCCGCCAAGGTCCTTATGCCCTGCGATTGCTTCTTCCTCTCCCTGTATGACAAAGAGACTCGGCTGATTCAGGACGTGTATATGATCGATAACGGCGTAATGCAGAAAAACGGCTCCCGTACGCTGGGACAAGGTTTATTCAGCCTGGCAATTACGCAAAATCGCTCCCTGATCTACAACGATTTCACCGCTGAGATGCAGGAAGCCACACAGGCCATCGTGATCGGCGCTGAAGAAGACCCCACTCAAGTCCGTTCGCTGATCGTGGTTCCCATCCGGCTGGGCAAAGAGATCAAAGGGGTCATCTCTGCTCAAAGCTACCGCCCCAATGCTTACCGCGAAGAAGATCGCGAATCGCTGGAAATGCTGGCCACGCAAACCGCCATCGCCCTGGAAAACAACTCGCTCTTCAGCAAAGTACAGGAAATGGCCATGACCGATTCCCTTACCAACATCTTCAACCGGCGTCGTTTCTTTGAGCTGGCAGATGCTGAATTTGAGCGTTCGCATCGCTATCAGCACCCTCTCTCGATCATCATGATGGACATCGATCATTTCAAACGGGTCAATGATAGCCACGGTCATGCGGTCGGAGACATCGTGCTCAAGCAGGTCGCCGCGATCTGCAAAAGTTCCCTGCGCACCGTGGATATCTTTGCCCGCTACGGCGGGGAAGAATTTGTGGTCATGCTGCCCGAAACCAACGCTGAAGAAGCCAGCTACACCGCAGAACGCATGCGCTCGCTGGTAGCCCGCACCCCTATTTCACTGGGAGACAAATCAATTCAAGTCACGCTGAGCTTTGGCGTCGTCGAACTCGATGAATCCTGCAAGAACATCGAGGAATTGCTTGATCGCTCGGATCAGGCACTGTATGCTTCCAAACACAACGGCCGCAATCGTGTGTCGATCTGGCAAAAGAAAACTGAGTAAAAGAAGGATCACCCGTTATTCTGGGTGATCCTTGGGTTTCTCATACTCAGTTGAATAAGACACACTGACATTCGTAGAAGATCCAGCCCGGCCCTAAAGCAGCGCAGCCTCCCGGGGGCTCCACGCAGGAATTTCCGGGTGCAGACTGCGGCCGCGGAGTTGGCGTCGGTTCTGGGGTAGCCGTAGGCACAGTAAATTCACAGATATTTGCCAGCATCCGTGAAGGCTTGCTGTTGTAGATCCAGCCACAGGTATTATCCATCTTCCATACAGTGCTTTCTGACTGGCTATCCACCAGTTCAAGCTCCTGCGGAGTGCTCGCCTGCAGCATTGTCCAGGTCCACCAGGCAAACACCTGATTTTCAGGCACGAGTGAAGGTTTGAAGGCAAACTCTATCCCGGCGCCATCTTCAGGATCGATCCGCGCCCAGGCCAGGTCTGCATCTTCCCCCTGCCCAGCATCAAAGAGCAAAGTCTCATAGCCGTTTCCGGCCTGATCATCGGGACGATGGGGTTTTTGCCCACCCACATCCCCGTTCTCATCTTGCCAAACCTGTACCCCCTCGGTCGTCCACTCTGTAGAATGGAGCCCTTTGACCAGAATCAAAATGTCACCGCGTGAATCCAGATCGGTATCAAGTTCCACCCCCACCGAGAGATTCTCAGGCAAATTGCCGGCGGCATCCTTGTATAGCTCCACCCGGGCAAACATCCAGGCCTGATTTGTTCCCATCGAGGCCCGCACGATATCCACGACCGGGAAGTAGTTTCCGTTCAGCGCGTCCACCGGGCGTTCAAGCTTGTCTTGCGACCAGTCATCACACCCACTCCCCACCACAGTAGTGGCCCCCAGAGCGATGCGTTCGCCAGTGCTGCAGTCAGTCACCTTTTGATCGCGGGTATAGGTCGGGTTCCCCGGCACTTGCTGATGCTGGATCACCACAGGGGTTTGTGTCGGAATCGGGGCCGCTTGCCCGGCCCCGGTCACCGGGTTGGCAAGCGTTGCGGTTGCTGGCATGGCGGCAGCCGTTTCAACGGCCGGTAAAGCCACTGTCTCTGCGGGAGAATCCCCCCCCTTGCCCAAGACGGAACAGGCGCTCAGCAGCAGGATACTCAGCAGTAAAAAAGTCATTTTGACAATCTTTTTCATTCTTCCTCCATTTTCTGTTGCGAATTTTCGGCTTGCTTTTTCTGGGTAATTTGGGTTAAATAAGTTATCAGTGCAGCAAAATCTTGAAAAACGAGCACTTCGCGGGTGGATGGATCTTCAAGAGAAATCTGCCACTGGTTCTTTTCAGGTATCTGCTGCTGCCACAACCGCAAAAGAAATGAAACGGGTTGTTTGCGATTGAACAAAGATCCCACGTCATCCGATCGCTTGAACATCATATTCATAGCTTATTCGCACCGCGTCAAAAGAACGTCAAAGAAACGCTTTTCTGATGAGAGCCACGCCTATTTGTTCTTCCCCGCTGACTGTGAAATTTCTGGGTGACTTTAAAATTCAAGTCGACCAGCAAGAAATTTCAGGCCTTTCCACGCTGAAAAGTAAGGCTTTACTGGCCTACCTGCTGATGGAAGGTAAAAAGGCCCAGGCCCGCTCCACTTTAGCAGCGATCTTCTGGCCGGATGCCCCGGAACAAACCGCTTTGCACAATCTGCGCCAGGCCCTGATGGTCATCAAGAAGGCTTTCGATCAGACCGGATGTACAGAAGAACTTTTCCTTTCCTCACGGGAGGCGATCACCCTCAACCCGACGCTGACAATAGAAGTGGATGCCCTTACCTTTGCGCAGGGGATGGAAGAACTCTTTAGATGGATGGATGGCCCGCCCCGGCGCGGATTCCCCATCCGGCGCCTGCAATCTCTGATCGACCTGTATCAGGGAGAATTCCTGCCTCACCTCTCCCTGCCCGATACCAATGATTTCGATGATTGGGTGGTGCTCAACCGTGAGTCTCTCAACCGCCAGGCCATTCAGGGGCTCTCCTGGCTGCTGCAATATCATGAAAATCGGGGGGAATGGCACTTAGCCTGCCCGGTCGCACAAAAGCTGATCCGTTTTGCTCCCTGGGATGAACAATCTCATTTCCGTTTCATTCAATGCTTGCTGGCACTTTCTCACAACAGCGCTGCTTCTGCCCATTACCAAACGGCAGTGCAGTACTTTCGCAATGAATTGCAGGTTGAGCCCGGCCACTTTTTAAACGCAGCCAAACGATCCATCGAAAAGGCAACTGCCTCCGCCCCGGCAGCCAGCAGCTTTCAAACTGCCGCTTTGCCCCACTTCCCCACCGCTTTCATTGGGCGAGCCCGTGAACTCGATACGCTCGAAGCCTGGATCGCCGATCCGCACTGCCAGATCATTACCCTGACCGGGCCAGGCGGCAGCGGAAAAACGCGTCTGGCCGCTTTTCTGGCCGCGCAGCAGGTTTCTCTGTTTCAGGACGGCGTATACTTTGCTTCCCTGGCAAATTGCAGCGGTATACAACAGATTTCTGCCAGCATTTTGCAGGCACTGGGTACCCTGACCGAACAAAATCAGGACGCGCTGGAAGAACTGCTGGCCTGGGCAGAACAACGCCAGGTGTTGCTCGTGCTGGATAACGTTGACGACACGTCGGCCGCCGCAGCCTTCGCCGCCCGCCTTCTCGAACGTTCTCCCCGCCTCGTTCTGCTGTTTACCGCTTATTCGCGGCTGGACCTGCTGGGAGAGAAAGTCTTCACCCTGGCCGGGCTTTCTCTGGAAACTGATCCCTGCCAGGAAGCTCCCCCAGAAGCCATTCAGCTTTACCTCTCACATCTGCAGCCCGAAAGTTTGCCTGAAATTCGATCAACGGAATTTTTGACTAAAGTGGAGACCATCTGCCAGCTGGTGGAAGGGATGCCCCTGGCCATTGCGCTGGCTGCCGGGCAAACGCGCTGCATGTCAGCCACAGACCTCGTTGCGGAATTGAGCCACAATCTAGACGTACTGCGCACCTCTTCCGCCAATCTGCCAGATCGTCACCGCAGCATCCAGGCTTCTTTCGAGAACGCCTGGAGCCACCTTTCGCCGCAGCGCCAGAGCTTCCTGGCCCGGCTCACCCTGTTCCGCGCCCCCTTCACGGCCGCCGCCGCGGAAGCGGTCTGCGCAATCCGTTCCAGCGATCTGCATGCCCTGGCCGGTGAATCGCTGCTCACCTGGGATACTACCGAGCGCTACCGTTTCCATCGCACCATCTGGCAATATGCCCGCGAAAAGGACGTCTTGCCTGCCACTGCCAAAACCGCCCTGCAGCAGAAATATGCCGAATGGTTCGCAAACCGCGTGCTTGAATTTCTTTCCGATCACGAATTGGCCCATTTTGCAGCAATGCTGGCTCAAATCGAAGCCGAACTGGAAGATGCACTGCAATCCCTGTACTGGCTGATCGAGCAGCAGGATTGGGCCCGGGCCAAGCCCATGATCATGGCTCTCTTTCGATATTATGAGGCCCGCGGCAAATACCGTGCCGGCAGCGCCACCATGAGCGAGATCGCTGACGCCTGCGGGAAAATGGAAAACGGGCTCGAGGCTCAGGTGATGGCCTCTTCCCGAGCCGCCTTGCTGGCCCTGCGCATCCAGCAATTCGCGTCGGCTGCCCGCTGGATCGAGTTTGCCGCGGCTCAGGCTACTGCACAGAACTGGCACGAAGAAGAGGCTTTTTGTCTGAACGTGCTGGCCACACAGGCAATGGCAACGCACAGCGCCGGCGCTGGTGAAAAATATGCCCTGCAGGCACTTGCGTGCGCCCGCCAGTACGCTGTGGCAGAAGAAGAGGCCCACGCCCTTTACACTCTGGGCAACTCCCGGATCAACAAGGGGGAACTCAGCCAGGCAGAAGCCGATCTGCTGGAATGCAAACACATCTGCCAGGAACGGAAAAGCTGGAGAAAACTGATGCGGGTGCTTAATTCGCTGGCGGATGCAGCCTGCTACCGTTCAGATCGGCAGACGGCCCTCGACTGTTATTTTCAAGCCCTCGAAATCGCCGAAGGTACGCAGAACCCCTACTCTCAGGCGTTGATCGTCAATAACATCGGCACAGTCTACATGGAATTACAGGACTACCCGGCTGCGCAGGAACACCTCACACACAGCGTTGAGCTTTGCCAGCAGGTTTATGACCGCGAAGGGGAAGCCGTAGCGCTTGCCAACCTGGGCGAAATCGCCCTCTGGCAGGGGGAAAGAGATCAAGCTGTAGAACTCTGCCGGCGCGCCCTGCAGATCAGCCTGGAAGCCGGCTCCAACTGGGGCGAGATGTCTGCCCGCATCATTTTGGCCCAGACGTACCGCGAACAGGCAGACATGGCCAAAGCACGAGCGGAACTCACCCCTCTTTTGCAAATGTCCGTGGCTTCAGACAGCCTGAACTTCTTCTATCGCGCCCTGGTCGAAGCCGCCGAATGGCTGGTCCAGACCGGCCGGCCCGCCGGGGTCGCCGCCCTGCTGGCCAGCGTCATCGACGCTGAAGGCATGGAAGAATTCACCCGCGTTTCGGCCCGACGCCTGCTGACCCAACTCTCCGCGCCCACCGCCCCCTGCGCTCCCCTGCCCCCGGCGGAAATGATGCAGCACCTGCTGCAAGCACTCGACTCAGCCCCAGCAGCGTAACCAGCATTTATCATTTTTTCTCCCATTGCGGCAAATCAGGGATTGACAATTTCTGGCTCTTCAGTATAATATTTTTTATTAGTATACAGTAGAGTATTTATTATGTCAGTACGTTATGCCCTCCTCGGATTACTCAAACAGCAGCCGCGCTACGGTTATGAACTGCGCGCGGCTTTCATTGCGCTGGCCGGGGGTGTGGAAGCCTGGGAAGTCAAGCCCGCCCAGATCTACACTACCCTCAACCGCATGGTCGAGAGCGGCCTGGTCGAGAAGCAGCTCAACGAAAGCGACGGCAGCGACGAAAAGGTCGTCTTCAGCCTCACCCCCTCTGGGGAAGCTGAGTTCGCCGGCTGGCTTGGGCAAGGCATACTGGATGATCCGCAGCAAGACCCGTTCTATCTCAAGCTGATGCTCTCGCTTGAGCTGCCCGACGTGGATGCCGGGCGCCTCATCCAGACGCAGCGGGCCACGCTGTACCAGGAACTGCACCGCATCACCACGGTGCGCACCAGCCTCGATCCGCACACAGAACTGGCGCGCATTCTGCTGATGGACAAAGCCATCATGCACCTCGAAGCAGATCTGCGCTGGCTGGATATGATCGAAGCCCGCCTCGAGGACGTCAAAAAACAACCTGCTCCGCACGCCGAGCTGCGTCCGCGCGGCCGGCCAGCGCGGACCGCTTAGCCCCACGTCATTTCCATGTCTACAGGAGAGATCATGTCAATTATTCAGGTAAAAGAATTATCCAAAGTTTACGGTGAAGGCAATTCCACCGTGACCGCGTTGAACGGGATCGATTTATCCGTTGAACAGGGTCAGTTCGTGGCCGTCATGGGCCCCAGCGGCTGTGGCAAATCCACGCTGCTGCATCTGATCGGCGGGCTGGACCGTCCGACCTCAGGCTCGGTGTGGATCGAAGGCAAGGACATCTCGGTAATGAAAGATGACAACCTGACCGAACTGCGCCGCCGCCGCATGGGCTTTGTCTTTCAGTTCTTCAACCTGATCCCGGTGCTGAACGCCAAAGAAAACGCCGCCCTGCCCCTTATCCTCGATGGGGTCAAACCGGAGACTGCCTACGCCCGCGCGGCGGAATGGCTCGAACGCAACCAGATGGGCGATCGCCTCAACCATCGTCCCGACCAGCTCTCGGGCGGGCAGCAGCAGCGCGTGGCTATTGCCCGCGCCCTGGTGGCCGACCCGGTCATGCTGCTCGCGGATGAACCCACCGGCAACCTCGACAGCAAATCTTCTGACGAGATCGCTGGCCTGCTGCGCCACGCCGTTTCGGATTGGGGACGCACTGTATTGATGGTCACCCACGATCCGCGCATCGCCGCATACGCCGACCGCATCGTCTTTCTCAAGGACGGCCGCGTGGTCGACGATACTCTGCTCGATGCCGGCAATGCAGATAACTCGCGCCTGCTGAAGGAGAAAGTGAACCTGCTATGAGAATCCAGTGGATCCTGGCGACGCGCTACCTGCGCGGACGCCTGCAGCGCTCGATCCTGACCACGCTGGCCATTGCCTTTGGCGTTGCCATTCTTTACGGCATGAACGGGCTCATCCCACCCATGCTGAACACCTTCCGGCACAGCATGTACACCAGTGCCGGGCAGGTTGATCTGACCATTTCCAGCGCGGCCAATGGCACCTTTGACCAGAACGTGCTGAGCCAGGTACAGCAAACGGAGGGCGTTTCTGCTGCCACCGCTTATCTGGCCCGCACCGTCACCCTGCCCACCAGTTTGGGCGGCGCAACCAGCCAAGCGCTGAACGGCGTATCCGCCATCAACCTCACCGGCGTCGATGCGGAAAACGCACAGAATACGCACGCCTACTCGATGGTGGAAGGGCGCTTCCTCACCGCGGCAGATACAGACGCCGTGGTGATCTCGGAAGCTCTGGCCGCCAACCTCAGCCTCAAACTGGGGAATACGTTCACCCTGCCCTCCGCCAGCGGTACTGCCGCCCTGCAGGTGGTCGGCATCATGAACGTGACCTCCCCGACCGCTGTTACCCAGGTGATCACTCCCCTGACCACGGCCCAGGCCCTCCTCGGCCTGCCGGGACAGATCAACTCGATCGACCTGATCTACGCGGCCAACGCCAACCCAACCACAGTGCAGCAAGCCCTAAGCCAGAAGCTGGGGAATGCTTACAAATTCGGAGCTGTTGAAACCGGCAGCGAATTCGCTACCGCCCTCTCACTGGGCTCCTCGATCATGTGGTTCTTCGGCATCGCTGCCCTCATCATGGCCGGATTCATCATCTTCAATACCTTCCGTACCCTGGTAGCAGAACGCCGCCGCGACCTGGCCATGCTGCGCGCCATCGGTGCGCGCCGCAACACCCTGGTGGGCATGATCCTGATCGAGAGCCTGCTGCAGGGGATTTTAGGCACCGCGGTCGGCCTGCTGCTGGGCGCCCTGCTCACCCTGGGAATGCTGCATGCCCTCAGCGGCTATCTGGAAAGCTTTTTGCATGCCACCATCGGCAGCCCGGAATTTTCAGCGACCAACCTGATCGCTTCGATCCTGCTCGGCATCGGTTTTTCGGTCGCCAGTGCCTACCTGCCGGCGCGTTCAACGCTGAACGTGACCCCGCTCGAAGCCCTGCGCCCGGCGATGGGTGCGGCCGAGAACCGCAAGATGCAGCGCCGCGCCTGGATCGGGTTGAGCCTGGTCGTGGTCGCCAGCCTGTGCCTGCTGGTTAAAAACGTCGGCCTGACCGCTCTGGCCATGCTTCTCTTCATCATTGGCCTGGTCATGATCGCCCCGGCCATTGTGCGCCCGGTCGCCGTCGGTTTTAGCTGGCTCTTCAACTTCCTCTTCCCGCGCGAGAATACCCTGGCCCGCGAAAACCTCAGCCGCCAGCCGGACCGCGCCGCCATTACCGCCTCAGCCATGATGATCGGGCTGGCCCTTTCCATTGCCGTCACCGGCATGGTCACCAGCACCCGTCACGGCTTTATGACCTACCTCGACAAGAGCCTGAGTTCTGATTACCTCTTCATGCCCACCTCACTCGTGCTTGGCAACGGCAATCAGGCCGCTGATCCGCAGCTCGCACAGGATATCCGCGGCATCGACGGCGTCAGCGCCGTCACCACCCTGCGTCTGGCCAACAGTCAGATCGGGGATGCCAGCCTGGAATTGATCGGCATTGACCCGATCACCTACCCGCAGGTCTCAGGCCTGGAATTCAGCCAGGGAGACGCCGCCAGCGCTTACGCGGCCCTGGCGGATGGGCACGGCATCATCGTCAACGGCATCTTTGCCGCAGCCTATAACGTCAAGGTCGGCGACACGGTCACCTTGAAGACCCCGCACGGCGATCAGGCCTATCACGTGGCCGCCATCGGCATGGATTACCTGAACGCCAAACTGGCTACCGGCTACATCTCGCAGCAAGACATGCAAAGTGATTTCAACGTCACCGCGGACGTACTCATCCTCATCGACCAGGCCGCCGCAGCCAACTCGCAGCAGGTGATGGCCAAACTGCAGCTCCTGGCCAACCAGTATCCCGCCTTCACCCTCATCAACGCCGCCACCTTCAAGCAGTCGCAGGAAGAGATCTTCACCATGGCCATGATGGCCCTGTACTTCATGGCGTTGGTCCTTTCCATCCCCGGACTGATCGCCATGGCCAACACCATGAGCATCAACGTCATCGAGCGCACCCGCGAGATCGGCATGCTGCGCGCCGTAGGCTCGACCCGTCCGCAGGTGCGGCGCACGATCCTGGCTGAGAGCCTGCTGCTCTCGCTGCTGGGATCCCTGCTCGGCATTGCCACCGGCCTCTTCATGAGCGATTTCATCGTCGAAGCCATGGTGGTCAAGGGCTTCAAGCTCGACTTCTACTTCCCGACCGGCGGCGTACTCGTCGCCCTCGTCATCGGGCTCATCGTCGGCGTGTTGGCCTCACTGGCCCCGGCCCGCAAAGCCGCGCGCACCGAGATCGTCGAAGCCCTGCGCTACGAGTAATTTTTTTAGACCCATGATCAGGCCCTCTTCAAACAACGAAGAGGGCCTGATTGATATTGTGGATAATTGCAGAAGCGGGTTACATCTTTGTCAGATCAACGTTCTTCACCTTTACATTATTCTTTCCGCTTACGATACAAGGATGCGGTGGCACCGCACCCTTAATAGAAGGGTAATTCCTCATTTCTGTAAGAGTAGATCAACGTTCATCATCAGAATAGAATTTATGAAATTGGTGCAATGGGTAATAACGTCCATCTTTTGGGGTAAACACAATTTTATCCAAAGGACAATAATACAATTCATCCCAGATCGGTTTGTCTTTTTGATAAGCTTGATGGTTCATTGCAGCAATCCATGCGAAAAGTATCACAATAACGAAGAAAACAGGAATAAATACCCACCAAAAATGCCCCCAAAGGTTAAAGATGATCATTAATCCCAAGGAAATAACCCCAGCGAACAATAAAACCAAAAGAGTGATATTTGAAGAATTTTCAAAAGGGTCTTGCGGAGGAGTCAGAATCTTGGATAGTGCAGTTTGCTCCATACCAACGCAATCATAGCCATAAGATCGACCATCTGCATCTACATGATGCTCTTTATATGTATACCCCTTTTCAGCTTCATAATAATTGCTGACCAACCCAATATTACTTCCTTTACAAATTGGACATTGTATTTGATCAACCACAATCCCCTCCTTTGGATTAATATAATGACTCAAGCCAAGGGTGCGGTGCCACCGCACCTACCACTATCTGGGGGCTAAAAACCTCGCGACAGGATCACCAGCAGCCAGGCGGAAAGCGAGGCAGTGACCACCTCAAGCGTATCCGGAGCCAGCGCCATCAGAAAAGTTACCCAGGAATGGAACATCACGTGGGGCGACAGCAGCGGCGACAGCGCTTGGGCCAGACGTTCTTTCTTGCGATGCAGTGCCATAACCAGCATGATCAATCCAAACGGGATGGAGTATGGCCAGGCACTCGCGTTATACGCTGCCGGGACGGCAAACATCCGCTGCGGCCAAAAGCCGAAAAGGGCAAAAGAGACCAGCGTGACAATGAGGATCGGGGCAAAAGTTTTTATGAATCTTTTTTCGCGCAGAGAGACATACCCCCAGTAAAGGATCAAACCAAGGCCAATTTGCGGCTTGAGCGCGAGAAAGAATAAACCAATCTCAGGGGGGAGGACGAATCCCAGCAAGGCCAACCAATCGATGTTGCCATCGATCAAGTTATACAGTACCAGAGGGGAAAGGAGAATGGCCACTACCCCCCAAGGTTTAGCCTTGAGTTTAACGGCAATCCAGGTATAGGCGCATATCCCCAACACCACCATCACTGCCATGCTCAAATCTTCCGGGAGCAGGCTGATCGGGATGAAAACAAAGAATACCCAGGGTGCCAGCATGAACTGGTCCGTATTATAGGGGTCTTTCCCATGCAGCAAAGCCAGTGTTGCCGGGCGAAAGATCGTCCGCCAATCAATGCCGACTGAATGCCCAATCATTTTCCAGGCAAAGAAAACAGCCAGGCAAAAAAGGAGGAGACACAGAATGATCTTGCTGGGCTTCTTTTGAAAGAACGTTCGAACTGATGATTTGATCCTTGCCAATACGATCATCTTCCACCCGTGGTTATTTCTTTAATTATCTTCCCTTGATGAATTCAAATTATTACACAAGAATGAATAACTCACCATTGTTTCTAAGCTATGTTTTTTCTTAAAAGAATCTACCTATGACCTTTCTCCCCCTAAAGGCAGGGTACCTCCCATGTCGAATTAAGATAAAATCAACGTTTAAAGGAACACACCTCCAGAATGATCCAGTTCAAAGGTTTGCCCATCATCCGTACCAAGATCATGATCCCGGCACTGCGGGCGCGCATGGTACACCGGCCGCGTTTGCTGACGGAAATCGAGCGCGGACTGGCCGATGAGGGCTTCATCCTGGTATCAGCGCCGGCCGGGTACGGCAAGACGACGCTGGTCTCAGAGTGGGCACAGCAGAGCCAGCACCCGGTGGCCTGGCTCAGTCTGGATGAACACGACAATGAGCTGATGGCCATCAACCGCTACCTGACCACCCTGGCCGAGAGCCGCCTGCCGCAGCTCAAGATCGACGCGGATAATCTGCCGCCGGCGGGTAACCCCGAAGAGGAGTTCCACAATCTACTGATCTCGATCATCAACGGCAGCAGCGAACTGAGCGAGCCGTACACGGTGGTGGTGGATGACTACCAGGTCATCCAGAACCCGCAGATCCACGCGGGGCTGGCGCTGCTGCTCGATAACAAGCCGCCGCAGATGGGGCTGATCGTCATCTCGCGCACCGACCCACCCATCCCGCTGGCACGGCTGCGCGCCAATCACCGCATCCTTGAGATCAACAGCCGCGAGCTGGAATTCAGTCTTGCCGAGGCAATGGAGTTTCTGCACAACACGATGCAGTGCCAGCTCGAGGATTCGCGCCTGCACCAGATCGTCCAGCTCACCCAGGGCTGGGTCACCGGGCTGCAGTTGATCGCGCTGGCGCAGCACTCGGCGGATAAGTCCCACCCGACCGGGAGCGTGCCGCAGGAAAATCAGGGGCTGCTGCAGCAGTACATCATCGAGGAGATCATCCGCAAGCAGCCGGCGGAAGTACAGGATTTCTTGCGGCGAACGGCAGTGCTGGATAACCTGTGCGCGCCGCTGTGCGACGCCGTGCTGGACCCCACGGGGCAGCAAAAGGTCAGTCAATCCATTCTCGATACCCTCAGCCGCGCCAATCTGCTCATCACGGCGCTGGATAACGAAGGTAAGTGGTTCCATTACCATCCATTATTAAAGGAAGCGCTACAGCGTCTGCTTTCAGAGCAAAGCCCGGAAGAGACCAAAGCGCTGCACCTGCGCGCCAGCGAGTGGTGCGATCAAAATGAACTTTACGAGGAAGCGCTCAACCATACCATTGCTGCCGGCGATTATCCGCGCGTGGTTTCGCTGCTCGAGAAGTATTCGATGCATGTGCAGAAGAATGGCGACATCCTCGATCTGCTGCGCTGGGTCAAGAAGGTGCCAACTGAGGCTATCAACGACAGCCCGCTGCTCTTTCTCATCTATGCCTGGGGGATGATCCTGTCGTTCGAGATGGATAGCGGCGAGTTCTGGACGGAACGCGCCAGCAATTTACTTGAGGAACGCACCAACCAGGAAGACCGCGCTTACGTGCAGGAATTGCGCGGGGTGACCTACGCCGCCCAGTCCATTCTGGCAGCGGTACGCGGGGAAGGCGAACGCTCCATCGAGCTGTCACGCCAGGCACTCGAACTGCTGCCTGAAGCCAACAGCTTTGCCCACTGCTTCGTGCTGCTCGATCAGGGAGTGACCTATTCGCTCAACAGCGAGCTGACCAAAGCCGTCGAGATTCTGCAGGAGGCCATCCGGCTGAGCCAGACCACCGGCAACTGGATGGTGCTGATGATCGCGCGCATCTTCATGGGCGACGTGCTCATCAACTGTGGCAAACTGAGCCAGGCGCTGAATATCTTCAAGCAAACCCTTTCCGCGGCAGCCCCGGGCGAAGGCAAAAGCACCGGCTTCGAGGGGATGATCTGTATCGAGACAGGCGAGATCCACCTGCTGCGCAACGAACTGAATGAGGCAGCCGCCGATCTGCAGCGCTCGATCTCCCTCGAAAAATCGTGGCTGCCCATGCTTTACGAACTGGATGCCCACCTTAAACTGACCCATCTACACTTTGCCCGACGCGACTTCGCGGCCGCTGCCGCCGAAATTAAGACTGCGCGCTCGCTGGCCGAGATCAGTCAGGGCAGCCTGGATGACCTGTTCATCGACATTTACGAAGCCAAATACGCCCTTCTGCGTGGGGATGCCAACCTGGCGCTGCAGTGGCTGCAAAAGAATGCCCTGCTGCACCAATCCCCGGTGGAATTCTGTGCCAACCTGCCCTTCTCGTTCGGGACGGTGATCCAGCTACTGGTAGTCCGCTGCGACGTGGTGCTCTTCCGCCAGCAGAAAGAGGCGGAGCTGCTGCAGCACGCGCGCTCGGTGCTCGACCCGCTGCTGGAACGCCTGCAAAGCTCGGGGTACGTAGACGCGCTGATCGAGGCTGATCTGCTGCTGGCCGAGATCGAACAGGAAGAAGAGAACAACGAGGCCTGCCTGATGGCGCTGCAAAACGCGCTGGCGTTGGCCGAACCCGAACAGTACCGGCAGAACTTTCTGGATGAAGGGCTGCCGATGGCGCGCCTGCTGACCACCTTGCTGGCAGCAATGAAGCACGGCAAGATCGCTTACAGCCTGACCACGCGCAGCTTTGTGACCGATCTGCTCTTCCGCCTCACCGGCCAGCAGGACGAAGCCTCCGCCGAGGCACACCCGAACACCCCTTCCCCGGACGCTTACACGGCACCGATCGAACTGCTCACCCCGCGTGAGATGGAGGTGCTGCGCCTGGCTGCCAGCGGCCGTACCAATCAAGAGATCGCGGCCGAACTCAGCCTGTCGGTCAACACCGTCAAACGCCACCTCAATAATATCTTTCTCAAACTGGGCGCCACCACGCGCACCCAGGCCATTGCCCTGGCCCACCAGCAGGGCTGGCTGCATTAAATTTCCCCTCTTAATACCAAAATAACACCTTCAGGCGAGCCGCATCTCGACTGATTCAGGTATCCTCACTATCAGTGGTACTTCCTACTGTTCGTGTACCGCACTTTATTGATAGCGAGGAGCAACATGCAGATCATCTTTCTTTCGGATATCGGGACGGCCATCGCCGACGTGGTGGCCTGGATCATCTTCCATCTCAGCATCGGCTACTGGAGCTCCAGACTGCCGCTGAGCTTTTTCGACCCTAAAAAGCCTCTCTATCAGACCTATAAATGGGAAAAGGGCGGCGAAATCTACCAGAAGATCTTTCACGTGCGTGCCTGGAAGAAGATCATCCCCAGCGGGGCCGCACTTTACCGCGGTGCCTTCCGCCTCAAGAAGCTGCCCAACTTTAATCTGGAGTACCTGCGCCTGTGGCTCAAAGAAAGCTGCCGGGCGGAATTCTGCCATTGGGTCATGATCTTGCCGGGGTTTCTCTTCTTTCTATGGAATAGCGTGACCGTGGGCTGGTGGATGGTGGCCTACGCAGTCGCCAACAACCTTGTCCCCATCGTCATGCAGCGTTACAACCGTCCACGGGTGCGCAAGATGCTCGCCCAAATCGAAAAGAATCTTACCGAAAAACAGGAGTCTTATGTCCAGTTCGAACCAGCCCAGGCGCTTTCTCATTCTTACCGGTGATGCCGGGTTTGGGCACCGCAGTGCCGCCCAATCCGTCAGCAACGCTCTGAAAGAACTCTACGGTGAGAATGCCGTCACCTCGATCGTCGATCCCGTCATCGAGCGGCCTTCCCCGAGCGTACTGCGCCGCTCACAAACCGATTATGACAAGAACGTCCTCAACAATCAGGACTTCTACCGCTTCACTTACGAGATCAGCGACTCGCGTACTGCCAGCACGATGGTGGAAGGCGCGCTGGCCATGCTGCTGCACAAGAACATGCAGGAGGTCATCCAGGAGTTTCAACCGGATGCGGTGCTCTCGACGCACCACATGTTCAATCCGCCGCTGGGGACATACCTGTACACCCATCGCCTGGATACGCCGTTCTACACGGTGGTCACCGATCTGGCGGACGTGCACGCGCTGTGGTTCCATCCCTCCCCGGACCACTTCTTCGTGGCCACCGACTCGGTGCGCGCACAGGCGCTGACCGCGGAAATCCCGGCCGAGAAGATCAGCATCAGCGGCATCCCGGTGGATCCCCGCTTCGCGCACCCTTCCAAAGAGCGCACCCTGCGCCGCTGCGTCATGGGGCTCGAACCTGACCTGCCTACCCTGCTCTTCGTCGGCAGCAAGCGGGTCAACGGCATACTTGAAGCGCTCGAAGCACTCGAAAATTGTCCGCATCCCTTCCAGGTGCTGGTCGCTTCTGGTGGAGACGAGACGCTCTACCAGTCGGTCACCAGCCGCAACTGGAAGTTCCCGCTGCATTGCGAGAAGTACGTCAGCGACATTCCCGACTGGATGAACTGCGCGGACGTGCTCATTACCAAAGCCGGCGGTCTGATCGTCAGTGAAGGTCTGGCCGCCGGTCTGCCCATTCTGCTGATCGACAATCTGCCCGGGCAGGAAGACGGCAATGTACGTTACGTGACTGAAAATGGGGCCGGCCTGCGCGTCGAAAACGAGATCGAACTGCTGGCCGTGCTGAAAGCCTGGCTGCTGCCGGGCAACCCGGCGCTGGCCGAAGTGGCTGCCCGCTCGCGCGCCCTTGGCCATCCGCGCGCCGCGCTCGACGTGGCGGAAGCGCTGTGGCAGATCTCCGCGCAGGGCATTCCGCACCATGTAGTATTGCCGCAGCCCAACTGGCTGGCGCGGGCTCATGAACGAGCAGATTGAATCAAAAACCAGCGAGAATCAGGGCAAGATCGCTCGGTTGATCCTGGCAGTACTCCTGATCGCAGCGGCCACTCTGGTGGCCCTGCATCAGGATACCCACAAACTGCAAATCTTCCTGAAAGAGTACGGCCGCTGGAGCGCGCTGGCCTGTGTTTTTATCTACGCGCTCCTGGGTGCCACCCCGGTGCCTTCCGAACCGATCACCGTGCTGCTGACCACCCTGTTTGGCCCGTGGTGGACGGCGCTGATCGCCACCGTTGGCAATACGCTGGCGGCCCTGATCGAATTCTTCATCGGCGGACGCATCAACGACCTCTCTGATTTCGAAAAGCGCAAGGCCAAACTGCCCTTCCATCTGGGGAAATTGCCCATCGACTCGCCGGCTTTCCTGCTGATCGGACGCATGCTGCCCGGCTTCGGCCCCAAATTCGTCAGCGTGGTCAGCGGCGTGTACCAGGTGCCGCTGTGGACCTATTTATGGACGGCTGGCCTATCGAACGCCGTAGGCGCCGTGGCGGTGGCGCTGGGCGGCTACAGCTTGCTGCAGCTGCTCTAAAGCAGTGGCCCCACGCGTACATCCACGCAGGTCTGCTTAACACCAAAATGATCCTTTTGCAGGAAGCCAGCCCCCTCCTTTCGGCCTAAACTGACACTGAAATCATTTGCATCATGGAGGAAAAATGAAGAGCACTCAACATGCAGAGATTCATTCTGAATACGGCGGAGAAATGGACGCCTTAATGAACGAACTGATCAACTCCGGGCCAAAACTGGCGCACAACCCCATCCTGCGCAAATCGGCTCTGGCCATGGCAGAACACTGGGTCAAGAACAACGCCAAGAAACGCCACCAGAGTGACCCCAACCACACTCCCAGCGGGGTGATCGACGATCAGGAAGCCATGACTTTAGCCATCTTGCGTTCAGTAGAACGCGCCTTGACCGAATTCAACATCTCAGATGCCACCTACCGCGAGGCCAGTGAAATTCTGGGCCGCGACCTGCTGGTCGAAAAGAAACCGCGCATGGAAAAAGCTGCCCAGTTCCGCGAGAAATACGGCTTCCCGCAGCCCTCCTTCCTCACCATCAGCCCATCGAAGGTGTGCAACCTGCGCTGCGTGGGCTGCTACGCTGACGCGGATGCCAGCCTGCCCCATCTCGAATGGGACGTAGTGGACCGCATCGTCCAGGAAGCCCACGACATCTGGGGGACCCAGTTCATGGTCATCAGCGGCGGTGAACCGCTGGCTTACCGCTCGCAGGGCAAGGGCATCCTTGACCTGGCCGAAAAACATCAAAGCAGCTACTTCTTGATGTACACCAACAGCACCCTCATCACTCCCGAAGTTGCCGATCGAATGGCCAATCTGGGCAACGTGCTGCCGTGCATTTCTCTGGAAGGTTGGGAAGCCAGCACCGATGCCCGCCGCGGCAAGGGTGTTTACCAGAAGGTCATGGACGCCATGGACCTGCTGCATGAGAAAGGGGTGCTCTTTGGAGTATCGCTGACCGCAACCCGCCAGAACGCCGAAGAAATCCTCTCGGACGAGTTCATCGACTTCCTTTTCAACGAAAAGCATGCCCTGCTGGCCTGGATCTTCCAGTACATGCCCATCGGCCGCTCCTATACTCTGGATCTGATGCCTACTCCCGAACAGCGGATGTGGATGTGGAAGCAATCCTGGAAGATCATGCGCGAGAAGCGCCACTTCCTGGCCGACTTCTGGAACCACGGCACCGTGGTAGACGGCTGCCTCTCCGGCGGCGGACACGGCCGCGGCGGCTACTATTACATCGAGTGGAACGGCAACGTGACCCCCTGCGTCTTCGTTCCGTACTCCCCAGTCAACATCAACGAAATCTATGCCCGCGGCGGTACGCTTAACGACATCTACAATGAACCTTTCTTCGATAACATCCGCCGCTGGCAGGCCGAATGCCATACCAGCAACCTGCTGGCACCCTGCCTGATCCGCGACCACAATTCCTTCCTGCGCGACCTTATCCGCAAATATGAGAGCGAGCCGATCGACGACAACGCCGCCTCCGCCATTCAAGACGCTGACTATGCCGCCGGGCTGGACCACTACGCTGCAGATTACTCCGCCCTCTCCGGCAAAGTATGGCAGAAATATTACATCGACGGGCAGCCCATCAACGATGAAGACTTTCATAAGCTGCTGGATGAATCAAAATCTGAAAAAGTAGGAGCCTGATTTTCACGTATGCCTTCCCTGCTGTCATACCGCTTTGAGCGTCTGCTGCACGAGAAACTCCCTGCTGAGAGATCCACCTGCCATTTGCTGGCCGTGACCCTCTACGTGGAGAATCCCGAACAAGAAAAAATCTTCTACACGCAACTGCTTGGGTGTCTCCCCCGACCCGAAGCAGAAGATGCGTACAGCTTTACTCTGGCCGACGGCCTGCACCTGATCCTGGCGCCGGCCGCCCCAGACGCGGCTACCTCCAAAGCAGCCCTGCAGCCGCATACCGGCCAGGTCAAACTGGACCTCGAAGCCACTGAATTGATGTCCGCCTGGCACGCGCTGGTTACTGCGGCCATCGACAAAGGGAAGGAACTTTATTTGCTGGGCAAGCAGCAAGTGCTCAAGGCACTCTCGCCTACCGGTCTGTTGCTGTGTCTGCGCCAGAAAATCCTGCAATGACGAAGGTACAGGGTTACCTTCCCACAGGTAACCCTGCTTCTTTTTTGGGGTTAATTACGTAATTATTATTATCATTATTCTTTTTCTCAGTATCCACCCGGGTCACCCGATTCTGGCGGATACGCCATTTCATTCGAGGTCAAAATGATCATTCATCTTCTTTCATTTCTGGATCATTCTGCCCTGTTGACCGTCCTGCTGTGGACGGGGGTTGGCTATCTGTTGGGCAGCATTCCTTTCTCGCTGCTGCTCAGCCGGTGGCTGGCAGGGACAGACATTCGCCGCGTAGGGGACGGCAATCCCGGCGCCTACAACGCCTGGCAGGCCGGCGGCTGGCCGGTAGGAGTGCTGGCCATTCTGTGCGACGTCGGCAAAGGACTGCTTGCCCTTTTGATGGCACAGCAGTTGGGCGGGCTCAGCCAATGGCTGCTCGTCCCGGTGGCGCTGGCCCCCATTCTGGGCCATGCCTTCTCGCCATTTCTGCACTTTCACAAAGCCAAAGCTGTCGCCACCACCCTGGGGGTATGGCTGGGGCTGAGCGGATTGCCCGGCATCATTGCTTTCGCCATCGGCGCTTTCGTCGCGATGGGGCTGCAGGAAGAACACGCCTGGGTGGTCATCGCCGGAATGTGCAGCATTCTGGTCTTCTCGATCTTCATCGCCGGTCAACTGAGCTGGGTAGCCGCCGCGGTGCTCAACCTGCTGCTGCTCCTGTACACTCATCGCGCCGAACTGCACCAGCCCGTGCACCTGCATAACCGCGTGGGCGAACTTCTCCTGCGCAGGAGGAGTTCATAATGGCCCTCTCAATGCTGCTGCTGTTCATGGTATTGATCTTGACCGTTGGGCTGGTCATTTCCTTTTCCAACCTCATTCACGTCAAGCGCTTCGATGAATTCTCACCTGCCGCGGAGCATCCTTTCGTCTCGATCCTGGTACCGGCTCGCGACGAAGAACGCAACATCGAAGCCTGCGTGCGTTCCCTGCTGGCCCAGAACTATCCGAATTTCGAAGTAATCGTCCTCAACGATCACTCCAGCGACGCGACCGGAGCCATCCTGCAGCGTCTGGCTGCCGCCGACCCGCGCCTGCGCGTGGTCAACGGCGCTCCTCTGCCCGAGGACTGGCCCGGCAAGCACTGGGCCTGCCACCAGCTGGCACAAATTGCCCGCGGAGAATACATCCTCTTCACCGACGCGGATACCCGCCATGCACCCCATGCTCTGAGCGGGGCCGTCGCCGCCGCCCTGCAGGAGCACGCGGACCTGGTCACCGCCATCCCGCGCGAAGAAGTACTCACCTGGGGTGAAAAACTGCTGGTGCCCTTTATGAGCTTTGGCATCGTCAGCTACCTGCCCCTGCATTTCGTGCAGCGCCACCAGTTTGCCCCACTTTCGGTGACCATCGGCCAGTTCATGCTCTTTCGCCGCAGCGCCTACGAAGCCGTGGGCGGATACGACGGCGCCCGCCTCAACGTCAACGACGACGTCTTGCTGGGCCGCAATCTGATCGAACGCGGCTACCGCTGGATGGTGCTTGACGGCAACGGCGCAGTGACCTGCCGCATGTATCACAATTTTGGCGAAGCCGTTGAAGGCTTCAGCAAGAACGTCTTCGGCTTCTTCGATTACCGCATCCTGCCTTACGTGCTGGTCTGGAGCGCCGCAGCCTTCCTCTTCGTCGAGCCGCTGCGCCTGCTGGCCATGGCCCTGCTGGGCGGCTGGATGGGCACCCTGCCGGCACTGCTGGCTGCCGTGGCAGTCTTCGAATCGTTCTTCCTCTTCTTCCTCGCCTACCGCCGCCTGGGAATTCCGCTGTACATGGCCTTCTTCTACTGGCTCACCGTCGCCCTGTTTGCGCTGGTGGCCATGCGCTCGATGGTATTCTCCATCACCGGCCACGCCTCCTGGAAGGGACGCACCCTCAAGAACGTCGACGTCCGCTGGATCTAGAGTATTCCTGTGGGGTGCAGAAAAAAAAAAGCCTGCACCCCATACCAATTTCATGGTCAGACCCCCCGGCTGCCCGATCAAGGCAGCCGTTTTTGATAGGTATTCAACAAATCGTCGTTGATCACGTAAGCCACTCCCTCCGCGTTCAACACCAGATCCTGATCGAGTATCTCGGTGGTATATTGCCAACCCTGCGGCAAAGTCAGGCGCGACCCCAACGCATCCAGATCAGCCAGGGTGAGATTCGGGTCAACGATCTGCGAATAGGACTGCATCACGTAGGTCTCGCCAGCGGGAGAAATCAGCTCGTAGATCTTCTGCCCGGCGAAATAGGTGAACACCGTCGTGCGCTTGACCTGGTTGGGCGTGTAGGCCTGATCGCCAATCGTCGCCTGCCACAGATAAGTATCGAGAGTGGCGCGCTGCGTCATTTGAATGCCGCCAAATTCTGCGGTCTGGCCCGCCAGCGTGGAACCGCCGCCGCTGATCGCGTCGATCACCCAGTAGCGCGGGCCGTTCAGCTTCACCAGCCGGGCCCCCAGTTGTTTGGCCAGTACGGAGGCATCCAGGCTCGCCCAGGACTGCCCCGGGCAATCATTCAACCCCAACGTGTTGTACACTTCCACGTGCAGCTTCAATCCCTGCTGAAAGACCGGGATCACCTCGCAGTAACGCCAATCGCGCAGATCAGCCGGCAGCGGCAGGGATTGCGACGGCGTCACTGCCGGAACCGCTTTCGTACCCGTCGTCCCGCAGGCAGTCAACCCCAGAGCACCCAGACCTGCCAGCAGCAGAAGGATCAGCGTGCGCTTCGTTTTCTTCTCCATTGTTCACCTCTTTCTTGTAGGAGAACCCCCGCGCCGCAATCCGCGGTCATTGGCTGCCCCGCCAGAGCGGACAAATTTCGCATCCGGGCATAAAATAGCAGAGCAAGCAAACGGAGGTTCTTATTTCTATTTATTTTACAGCGTATAAATTATACATCGTATATAATAGAAGTCAAGAAAAAGGTTTCGCTGGCCATAAAGGAGAGTGACCCATGCCCAGACCGAAAAAGACAGAGGCTGAAATTCAGGCGATGCAGCAGCGCATCGTCGAGGCCGCGCTGGTACTGCTCGAAGAAGGCGGCAGCAGCGCCATCAGTTCACGCGGAATTGCCGAGCGCATGGGCATTGCCCACATGTCCCTCTTTACCTACTTCGACAATCAAGATGCCATCCTCGAGGCCGTGCGCCGCGAGATCGTCCGGCGCTGGCAGACGCGCCAGGCTGAATTCATCGAGCGCGCCGACCGCCACGCCGAGATCCGCGGGCTTGTGAATGAACTGCTCGACTCTTACGACCAGTTCGCCCTCGAACAGCCCAACCTGTTCCGCATGGCCTGGGTGCTGCCCGAGAAGGCGCTGGGCAACCCGGAGGAGAACCGGCAAAACATGCGCCGCCACGTCGAGACCCTGGCCCACCTGCTCTCGGTGGGAATGGAAGCGGGCGCCTTCGTGCCGCGCGATGCGGTGACTGCAGCCGCGGCGGTGCTGGGGATGATCTTCATGCCGCACATCCTGTTCAACACCGGCAAACTGGTTGACCCCGCCCTGCGCGATCGCCTGATCGGTGAGATGCACTCCGCAGCAATTCTGTATCTGCAAACCGCTGAGCAATAAAGGAGACATTTCTCCCAACGGAGAAAATGCGAGGGACTGACCATGAATTCGCCCCAAAAAAGGCTTTCCGCTAAAAAGGCCAGAATGAAAAGCTGGCAGAAAAGGCGAAAAAACGTCCACAAATTACACGAACGAACACGAAAAAAGCCTTCCGCTGATCCACCAGAAATAATGCCGGAAATACTGCGTTCCGATGAGGAAACACGAGGCAGCGCCCTGACCATGAACTCGTTCCAAAAAGGCTTTCCGCTAAAAATGCCAGAATGAAAAGTTGGCAGAAAAGGCAAAAAAACATCCACGAAATTCACGAACGAACACGAAAAAAGGCCTTCCGCTGATCCACCAGAAACAATGCCGAGAAGGAAGTAGCGGGTGCGGTGGCACCGCACCCGCTTTCCATAAGTTTCACGAATTTTTACAATGGTAGCCGCGCCCTCACATGAATTCAGCCGGCTGAACGAAATAAATAAAATAATTCTGGAACTCCGGTATAATCCTATTTACTCAAACTACCGGTAACCTTCAGGGAGAAATATGGTATTCAGCACAAAGTTCTGGATAATATTAATTGCCTGTGCAATTTTCGCAGTATTTCTTTTAATTCGTTTTGGCAAATGGGCCAATGCCAATGCTGAAGAATATCAGAAAGCCCAGGACGAGAAATTAAAACTTCTCGAAAAAGAGATCTCCGATTCTGGATTCACACCAGTCAACGCTTATCATTTCGGTGATATCGATTTTTTAGTCGACCCGGCTTTAGAGCAGATTATTATAGGTGATCTCAAAAGTATGACTTTCAAAACAATCGCCTTTGCAGATATACAGGATGGCGGCCCTCAAATGGAGTACGATGATTATGTTACCAACGACTTCAATGACGGAACTGTCATCCCTTACAATTATTCTATTTGTATCGGTTTGAAAGGGGGATCTGAAATTATCCCACTATTGTCCGGAGTAACTTCATCCACCTCAGCAATAGGGCTGAAAGCCATGGATTTTGCCAAGCATGTGAGTGCAATTTTAAGAATTGTTGTTAAAGAAAACAAAAAGAATAACTTCTGGAATAAATAATTGCTTTCTTTTTGTCTGAGCTGAGGAGAAATCATTGATGAACGAGAAATTAACGATCTGGCCTTTCCTAATCCTTTTGGGCATCCTGTTCCTTATTTTTTTGCGCAAAGAAATCAAGCAATCATCTATTAATAAAAGCATACTGGATGATAAATTAAAGCTCATGGAAAAAGAAATCGAACAAACGGGATTCGTTGCAGCAGAAGTTTATTCTTCCAGTACTTTCGATTTCAGAGTAAACCAGGCTCAGAATTTGATCGTGATCTGCAATTTACGTAAAGCGACCTATGAGATCCTCAAAACTGAATCAATCATCGAGTTTAATATCGAATCACCGTACGAACCTGTGGCACGGGCTACTTCTACCGGTGAAGATCGCCCTGATCGGATGAGTATTGGAGAGCATTATCATGAAAACTATGCGGCAATGTATATTACGATGAGAGACTTTGCCAACCCCCTCGTGGTCATTCCGCTCGCCGGGACAAACGACGTTTTCGTCAAACACGCCGCTGGATTTCTACGTAAGCTCATTGAAGAAAATAAACGGGCAGAATTTTGGGGAAGAAAAGTCAATTAACTCCATTCTTCGAATTGAATGGGGGAATGTTCATCAAGGGAAAATCCTATTCACAGAGTTTTCCCTTTTTTAACAGCGTTTCCAGAACAGGTGGAGTGTACTGCACCAACGTAGATTTCGAAAATCGTCCACGAGTTTCACGAATTGACACAAGGCTGCGCCTGCTTGTGAACTCGCTCCAAAAAAGCTTTCCGCTAAAAAGGCCAGAATGAAAAGCTGGCAGAAAAGGCGAAAAAACGTCCACAAATTACACGAACGAACACGAAAAAAGCCTTCCGCTGATCCACCAGAAATAATGCCGGGAAGGAAGTAGTATCGTAAGAGTTAAAACATAATGTAGAGATCAAGAACGCTGATCAGACAAAAACGGGAGAATCTGTTCGCACCTTTGGGCATCAAACCTGTCAAGCAAATAAGATCTCATCTTCTTTCCCAAAAAGCCGCAAAGAGTTTATTGTTTTCTGTGTTTTTACAGGAAAGCCATCACCACCTTTCAATAATGAAAGGTAAATCTAGTACGTTGTAGTAAAATACGGGTGTTTAATTAACCACGTAGGAAGATCGAGACAAACAGAAGGGTGGAATAAGGAAATAATGCAAAAACGTTCTAGTAATCAACGATACTCTTCGCATGAGAATTTTTTACCCGAATCTGTATTGCAATCCTATGATCAGTTTATTAATAACCCATCAATTCGGCCCTATATAAAGAGATATAGAGAGGATTCAGCTTTAGCTAATCATGCGCTTAAAAAAATTCTTGATGATCTTTTGGAAATTAACCAACAAAGTGTAGCGAAAAATAAAACTCCCGCATTTACTGCTTGTGATGGACGTGTAAAATCGGAGGGGAGTTTTTTTATGAAATTCTTCCTTATTTGTCACGAAACCCATACTCAAAAAACGGAAATTACAGAAAAATTAGTAAATGATGCCTATTGTAGAATTCATGACCTTTGCGGTGCTCGCTTTTCTTGTCCATATTATCATGATGTCATTCCAACGATCAAAGATATTGTACGGCCACAACTCTTAAAACGAGGGTATTTAGTTGATTTACAAAGCAACCGAAAATATCACGACAAAGATTATCTTGATCTAGGTGATAATTTTGGCTACCGCTCTTATCACTTTTATGTAAAAATTCCAACGACCATTGATATATATGGGAATAAAAGAGCTTGTCTATGTGAAATTCAGGCAAGAACAGAATTACAGCACGTTTGGGCAGTTAAGTCCCACGACTTATTATATAAACCAGATTCGGGATGGACTACTCAAGATTTGACAATCCTAAATGACTTAAAACAAGTTAGTAATAACCTCCGGGCTGCGGATGAATTTCTAGACAGTATCCGTACCAGATTAAACAATGAAAGAATTCAGGCTTTAAATGAAAAACAATAAACGTCAAAGCAATAATTCATTAAATACGAATGAAATTTTAGGAAAATTCGTTATTAAAGCAAAAGCGAATAAACTATCCTCTGCCTCATCTCGAAAAACTAATACACGATCTATGAAACACTTTTCTTCTCATAAATATTTTTGGAAACGATCATGCTCTATCGCTGCCAATCCAAAATTAAAAATTGTCTTTGTAAATCAATCAAACTCACGGTCAAACGAAAATCGAGCAGCTTGGATACTTCCTATTTCAATTGAAGTTAATGACTTTGATTTATCTCAAAATGCTGGGTTGCAAAAACTCTATTTCAACAAGTCAAACAACTCACTGGGATTTGGAAGATGTTATGGAATTAATTCCATCAACGGGCTACCTGTAGAAATTGGAGATGTTAATGAATATTTCAACAGCTCTCACCCAAATTCAATCAAACCTATAGATTGAATTAAATATTAAAAACTCCCACAGAGGGGCATATTAATATATTTCAATCCACGCTCCCACGAGGGGAGCGACGCGACGATAACACCCGCCTCGGCCCCAGAACTGATTTCAATCCACGCTCCCACGAGGGGAGCGACAGGGCGGACTCTATTTTAAGTCGAATAAACAAATTATTTCAATCCACGCTCCCACGAGGGGAGCGACCCGATGTCGTGGGTTAGTAATATTCTCTCAAATATATTTCAATCCACGCTCCCACGAGGGGAGCGACAGGGGTGCATTCCTCTCTTCCGCGACCGCCTGCGATTTCAATCCACGCTCCCACGAGGGGAGCGACAAACAGTAGACTACATCCATTTTGGCAGCATACATTTCAATCCACGCTCCCACGAGGGGAGCGACTCACAGACCATAGCTGGTCTTGCCTCGCGCGAAATAATTTCAATCCACGCTCCCACGAGGGGAGCGACTTAGGGTATCTGTGCATAACGTTTTTGCAGAATAATTTCAATCCACGCTCCCACGAGGGGAGCGACAATGACCAGCACACCTACCATGATTAGTATTCCCCAATTTCAATCCACGCTCCCACGAGGGGAGCGACCTCGGCTCATTGTTTTTGGCTGGCCAAAGAGCAGATTTCAATCCACGCTTCCACGAGGGGAGCGACGGACATGCCCAGGCGATGATCGGCCTGCTAGAGTATATGTATTTCAATCCACGCTCCCACGAGGGGAGCGACTAGGGCGTTTCGGTAGCTTTTTCGTAGGCTCGATATTTCAATCCACGCTCCCACGAGGGGAGCGACAAATCGTCGCATCCAGAGATCTGGCGGGCGATCCAATTTCAATCCACGCTCCCACGAGGGGAGCGACCCTCCTATTCCTGCGGGATTTCTTAATCCCTACAGATTTCAATCCACGCTCCCACGAGGGGAGCGACCAAGGTCCATATCACCGCGATTCCCGCGGCAGAAAATTTCAATCCACGCTCCCACGAGGGGAGCGACAGAGGTATCAGGGCGAGGAATCAGAGTTCCACGTCATTTCAATCCACGCTCCCACGAGGGGAGCGACGTGGTGTTACATCTATGTACGATCAACCCGCACCTATTTCAATCCACGCTCCCACGAGGGGAGCGACGGTCGCTCACTCATTTCTTTTCCTCCTGCAAGATCATTTCAATCCACGCTCCCACGAGGGGAGCGACCCGCTTATAGCGCGGCAAAAACCATTCTCCCTCCAATTTCAATCCACGCTCCCACGAGGGGAGCGACGTTTCCGTACTTAGGAGAGTAATAGCCTTCCACAATATTTCAATCCACGCTCCCACGAGGGGAGCGACCGCCGAACTGCTCGAAAAAAGTCTCGAGATTAATATTTCAATCCACGCTCCCACGAGGGGAGCGACCCTGCAGGTAGTGCAGTTGAAGCAATAATTTTGAGATTTCAATCCACGCTCCCACGAGGGGAGCGACAGAGAGCGCCTGGCGCCTCGTCGATGTCTTCGGCAAATTTCAATCCACGCTCCCACGAGGGGAGCGACTTTTCGCTGCCCGTGGCGATCCAAAGTGGGCATTGGGTATTTCAATCCACGCTCCCACGAGGGGAGCGACGTGGGGATTGCAAGGGGTGTGCATTGCGGACGGGATTTCAATCCACGCTCCCACGAGGGGAGCGACCAAAGCAGAAGCCTACAAATTAGCAACCGCAAAGTATTTCAATCCACGCTCCCACGAGGGGAGCGACTTGTATCCATTGGCCTTGAGCGGCATGCAGTGGTGATTTCAATCCACGCTCCCACGAGGGGAGCGACCTACCAGCGCTACCAAAACCGCCCCGGTGTCACTGAATTTCAATCCACGCTCCCACGAGGGGAGCGACCGCGATGACTATGAAAAAGCTATTGCCGATCTGGATTTCAATCCACGCTCCCACGAGGGGAGCGACTGGCAGCCGGTGCAGTAGAGTTATCTGCGTTTATTTCAATCCACGCTCCCACGAGGGGAGCGACTCAAATGGTTGTCTTTATCTACTGGGATGCGAATTATTTCAATCCACGCTCCCACGAGGGGAGCGACGACATAAGGCGTGCCGGCAACACCAGCCCCACCGATTTCAATCCACGCTCCCACGAGGGGAGCGACCGCCAACACCCACACTTGATCCCAAAGTTTATACATTTCAATCCACGCTCCCACGAGGGGAGCGACGATGCCGGGGTTACAGTACCCCATCCATACGGCTGATTTCAATCCACGCTCCCACGAGGGGAGCGACAATAGAGCGGCGCCATTGCTGGTACCGCTCTATCAATTTCAATCCACGCTCCCACGAGGGGAGCGACCCGGTCTACGTGACTGAATTCAACGCTGCTCTCGATTTCAATCCACGCTCCCACGAGGGGAGCGACGTACCGCACCATAAAATCAAGCGGTACCACATAATTTCAATCCACGCTCCCACGAGGGGAGCGACCGCAGGCTTTTGATCGTGTCCACCACCCCAGCCACCATTTCAATCCACGCTCCCACGAGGGGAGCGACTTACTCTATCGAGTGTTATCTACCGTCAATTTCATTTCAATCCACGCTCCCACGAGGGGAGCGACGATCCGATGTACCTAGTCAGGTTACGACAACTTGATTTCAATCCACGCTCCCACGAGGGGAGCGACAAGCGAGGTGACATTACCCCTGGTGTAGAAAATATTTCAATCCACGCTCCCACGAGGGGAGCGACTCAAACGTCCAGATAATCGACTATTTTAGGAGATATTTCAATCCACGCTCCCACGAGGGGAGCGACGTCGAGGGAGCTGTGAAGTTAAATGGATCTGTTATATTTCAATCCACGCTCCCACGAGGGGAGCGACGGTAGAACTGGTGGCCATAAAACTTCATTGTCATTATTTCAATCCACGCTCCCACGAGGGGAGCGACCCGCAAAGGATACGAGTACAACAAAACAACTGCTAAATTTCAATCCACGCTCCCACGAGGGGAGCGACACAAACAGATATGAAAGATTTAGTACTGGCTCATATTTCAATCCACGCTCCCACGAGGGGAGCGACGATCGACTTCACGACCGATAATCACACCGTAAAACATTTCAATCCACGCTCCCACGAGGGGAGCGACATCGAGGCGTCGCTGGCGTTATCCGCTGATCCGGCAATTTCAATCCACGCTCCCACGAGGGGAGCGACACACGATAACACTTAACGGCTCGATAAGCATACCGATTTCAATCCACGCTCCCACGAGGGGAGCGACCGGCCGGGACATAGACCGGGAGAAAGATTAAAATGATTTCAATCCACGCTCCCACGAGGGGAGCGACATAACAGCAAGTCTGGCTCAGCGTTGCAAGTAGTGATTTCAATCCACGCTCCCACGAGGGGAGCGACAAGAGGTGTTTTGTTAAATAGGAGTAATCATGCAAATTTCAATCCACGCTCCCACGAGGGGAGCGACGTGTCGACTGGAGCGTCCTTTGCGGATTGTGCCTATTTCAATCCACGCTCCCACGAGGGGAGCGACTGCAACCTGTGGGGGATTTCCCCAGATTGTGCGCCAAAACAGGGAAGCATTCCTCCCTTTTAAACGTTCGCTGCTTGAATTTTACCCATTTTTGGGAGAAAAAGTCAATTAAAAACTGCGAACCTCTTCGATAAACTCTGTTCACTTCAGGTTCGCAGCTCGACAGCCAGTTCCCCGCCAGATCTGGGGGGCCATAAAAGTTAGCAGGTAAAATCTACGGCATTCTCCCCTGCCTGCTCCATCTGCAACCGAGCTATTCCTTGAACTGCCCCCTGATCTGCGCGGCCAGTTCGCGGGCCGCGGGGGCAGCGATGCCGGTATAGCCCGCGACGCTGAAAAGCGCGCGCAGCTCCGTTTCGGGCAGCCAGCGCAGGAGCGCGGGTTCGTGGGCGACGGCCTCGACCAGCGGATTCCCCTGACCGTCCTGAATGCTTTGCCAGGCGCTCATGCTGAGGCGGCGCAGCACTTCGTGCAGTTCCTGGCGGTCAGCGCCAGCCTGCACAGCGGCCATGAGCACCCGTTCCACAGCGGCAAAGGGACCAAAGGTACACAAATTGCGCTGGATGATGCCTTCATTGACGCGCAGTCCGCGCAGGATCTTCGCCAGCGTCAGCAGAATCTCATCCACGGCCAAAAAAGTCTCAGGGAAGAGTGTGCGCCGGTTAGCGCTGTCGTCGAGGGTCCGTTCGAGCAGGGAGTTGGCATAATTGTTCCAGGCAGTCAGCGGGGCCGCGGCCACGGCGCGGGCCAGCGAGTCAAGTTTTTCGGCCTCGATGGGATTGCGTTTGAAAGGCATGGCAGAGGAGCCCACCTGCTGCGCGCCAAAGGGTTCGCCCATCTCGCCGATGGCCTCGGACTGCAGCAAGCGCAGATCGAATGCAAATTTATATGCACTGGCGGCCAGTCCGGCCAGGCGGCTGAGCACGTCGTAATCCTGTTTGCGGGTGTAGGTCTGGGTGGCTACCTTGAAGAAAGGCAGCTGCAGCATCCAGCTCATTTTGGCCTCGAAGCGAGCAAAGCCTTCCGTACCGCCGTAGAGCATGACGTACGAGGCGGCATTGCCCACCGCGCCTTTGAAGCCCTTGCCTTTCAGGTTCTGGCGCACCGTCAGTAATGCCTGATAATCGAGCCACAGATCCTGGCCCAGATTGGCCAGGCGGTAGCCCAGCGTGGTCGGTTCCGCCGGCTGCAAATGGGTAAAGGCCATGACCGGGGTATCGGCGTAGGTTTCGATCTTGTCTGCCAGCAGCAACAGCACTTCCTGCAGGCGCGCCAGCACCAGATCGAGCGATTGGGCCTGCTGCAGCACCTCAGCGTTATCCTTGATATCCATCGAGGTCGCCCCCAGATGCAGGATACCGCCGGCACTGCCGCACTGAGCGGCGTACACTTTGATCTCGGCCATCAGGTCGTGGTGCAGGCTTTCTTCCCATTGGAGCGCGGCGGCGACATCGATATCGTTTTCGTGCTCGCGCAGAGTATGCGCCTGCTGTTCCGTTACCAGCCCCCACTCGGTCTGGGCCTCGGCCAGGGTCACCCACAGCCGCCGCCACAGGCGCCGCTTGTTGAGCTCGCCCCAGATCGCACGCATTTCAGGTGATCCGTAACGCCAGCTAAACGGACTCTGGTAACTGCTGAAGTCACTCATCCCCTACCCCCGCTGGATCATGGCCAGACGTTCCGGGCTGACCGAAATGGTCCGCACCGGCACGCCGATGGTTTTCTCGATGAACTCCACGTAAGCGCGGGCCGCCACAGGCAGGTCGTCCCAGGTGCGGCAGGCGCGCAGGTCTGCGTCCCAGCCCGGCAAAGATTGATAGATGGGATGGCACTGTTCCAGCAGGCGGGCGTCACCCGAAAAGTCGAGGGTGGCAAGCTGTTTGCCGTTGCGCTCATAAGCCACGCACACCGGAATCTCTTTCAGCCCCGAGAGCACGTCGAGTTTGGTGAAGAACAGTTCGGTAAAGGCATTGGCCTCATGGGCATAACGCAGCAGCACCAGATCGAGCCAGCCCACCCGACGCGGACGGCCGGTGGTGGTGCCGTATTCATCCCACGGATTGGCCCCGCTGCCGCGCAGGAAGTCGGCCGCCTCTCCCGCCAATTCTGTCGGGAAAGGCCCGGAGCCTACGCGCGTCTGGAAGGCTTTGGTCACCCCCACCACGCGCTCCACGGTCTGCACCCCCACCCCCAGACCGCTGAATACGCCGGTCGAGGTGGTACACGAACTGGTCACGAACGGATAGGTGCCCTGCTCCACGTCGAGCAAAGTACCCTGCGCCCCCTCAGCCAGGACGGTCTGACCCTGGGCCAGGGCCGCCTGTACCAGCGGGCCAATGCGGCGGATATACGGCCGCAGTTCCGCAGCAGCCGCGAGATATTCCGGAAGAAGCTGATCGGCGTCGAGTGCCGGCTGGTGATATAGCTCCACCAGCAGCCGGCTGACCTCGGCGAAATGGGCCCGCACGCGTTCGCTAAAAGCCGCCTCATCCAGAATCTCGCTGGCGCGCAGCCCACGACGGGAAGCTTTATCCACGTAAGCCGGGCCAATGCCGCGGCCGGTGGTGCCGATCTTGCCTTTGCCCAGCGCAGCATCCTGAGCACGATCGAGCAGGCGATGTGCCGGCGTGATGAGCTGGGCCGCGTCCGAAATCCACAGGCGCTCGGGGGTCAGTGTTACCCCGGCCGCGCGCAGCATGGACATCTCTTCGACCAGCGTCTGCGGGTTGATGACCATCCCGCTGCCCATCACCCCAACAGTCCGCGGATGGATGATGCCGGACGGAATGACGTGCAGCTTGTAAATATGTTCGCCTACGGTAACGGTATGGCCGGCATTATCACCGCCGTTGTAACGTGCTACCAGTTCGGAACGCTCCGAGAGCAGGTCCACGACCCGCCCTTTGCCTTCATCGCCCCACTGGGCGCCAATCACGATTTGCAGAGGCATGATCAACCCTCGCCTTTCTTGAGATCGATGGACGCGATGTAGGGCAGGTTACGCCCTTTCTCGTCATAATCGAGGCCATAACCCACCACGAAGTAATCAGGAATGCTGAAACCCAGATAATCGATGCCCACTTCCACCTTGTGCCGTTCGGGTTTGTCGAGCAGCGCGCACACCTTGAGGCTGCGGGGTTCGCGGTCGAGCAAGAGTTTGCTGACTGTACGGATGGTGTAACCCGAATCGACGATGTCATCGATCAAGATCACGTCCCAGCCGCGAATGTTGGTCTTATGGTCCGAATCGATGCGTACGAAACCGCTCGATTCAGATTTATTGTACGAGGAAACGGACATGAAATCCATCGTGAGCGGGCGATGGATCTTGCGCATCAGGTCGGTAATGAACACCACACTGCCGCGCAGCAATCCCAGCAGCAGCAGCTTTTCAGAATCTTTGTAATCTGCCGTGATCTGCTCCCCCAGAGCCTTCACCCGCCTCTCGATCTCTTCCTGCGGAAAAATGACGCGGTCAATGAAATCATAGGGGAAATGTCCCTGATTTTCCATGTTGTTTTCAACCTTCCTGAATTAATTTGGAAATGATGCTGCCGTGGAATTTAAACCCAAACTTTTATTCTAATCGATAAATCTCATTTTTCCAGAAGGAATTTCAGTCAAATTGTCTGCAACTCTCTGACGGGAATTGCGTATTTATAGGTGAAAGGAAATGATCGATGAAAGCACTTATTCTCTATGATTCTTATTTTGGCAATACCGAAAAGGTAGCCCAGGCCATCGCGGACGCCCTCGCCCCCCAGGTGGAAGTGACCCTGGCCCGCGTCAATACTTACTCAACCGGGCAACTGGAGGGCGTCAACCTGCTCGTACTCGGCTCCCCCACCCGCGGCTTCCGCCCCTCGGAGGCGACCCAGGCCTTTCTCAACGCGCTGCCGGCCGGCAGTCTGGAAGGCATCCATGCCGCCGCTTTCGATACCCGGGTAGATCCGCAGCGCATTGATTCGAAGATGCTCAAGTTCATGGCAAAAACCTTCGGCAATGCCGATAAACCCATGCTGACCGCCCTCGAAAAGAAGGGGGCCCGCATCGTCTCGACCGGGCAGGGCTTCATCGTGCTGGGCAGCGAAGGCCCCCTGCTCGACGGCGAGCTGGAGCGCGCCGCAGCCTGGGCAGCCACCCTGCTCTAACAATTCCAGGCCAGGGAGAGGAAACCTTCTCTCCCCGGCCTGTTCTCGGTCCACCCGCAGCACAATACGCCTCTTCGCAAACTGTCGAAGAGGCTTTTTCTTGCCGTGGCATTCAGAAGATCATGTGATGAAAAACTGGCGGGGTTCGGCAGAAGCCAGAAAGGAAAGCAGCTCCTTTTCAGTCGGGCAATGGCGCGCTCCCCGTTGGGTAAGGTTAAGCGCGGCAGCGGCACAGCCGGCCCGATTGGCTTGTGCAAGGGGCTGGTTCTGGCTGAGCGCCCACAAAAAGCCGCTATTGAAAGCATCACCAGCGCCCAGGGTATCCACCACTGCCACCGGGAAGGCCCCACAGGCGTATTCTCCGCTGCGGTCAAAAGCAATGGAACCTTGCTCACCCATGCGGCAGACCACGGTGCGTTTCTCGGTCACCAGTGAGCGGGCTGCCGCAAGCGGATCGCGGATGCCGGTGAGCGGAACCAGTTCCTCCGCGCCGGAGCCGAGCAGATAATCGGTATACTGCAGCGCCTGAGCCAGAAAGCGGCGGTCGCGCTTCGCGGTCTCGATGCGGAGATTAATATCCAGAGATACCTTGACCCCATGGTCAGCACAGCGAGCGAGCAAGCGGCAGACGGTCCCCGCGGCCGGTTCCTCGAACAGCATCAGCCCGGTCGTATGGAGGCAAGAGATCTGCTCCAACAGGTCATCCGGGAGATCCGCATCGTAAAGCTCCAGATGGCTGGGCTTCTCCCGCGGCATTAAAAAGGGAAAGCGGTCGTTCTTCTCGTCGATCACGACCAGGATCATCACCGACGAAAGAGATTTTTCTAAAAAAAACCACTGCGTGTCGACGCCGTCTTCTGCCAGCGCGGTTTTCATGGTGCGCCCAAAATAATCGTCCCCCGCTTTACCCAGAAACGCACAGCCAGCGCCCAACCGGCCCAAACCAGAAGCCGTATTGGCCACTGCCCCTCCGCAGGTAAACTCGGAAGGAATATCCACCCCGTTTTTCGCCGCGCCGTAGGGGATGAGGATATCCGCGCAGCTATCGCCGAGGCACAAAATGGGTTTCATAGCCCAAGTTCTGCAGCGACGGCCTGCGCGTTTTTGACAAAGAGACGGACTTTTGCGGGGTCCTTTTTCGTGTTCCCATCAGGAAGCTTATCGCTGGTGCGGGTAAAGGAATCGACCCCCCACGGCCGAACGGTGCGGATTGCCTCAGCCACATTGTCGGGGCCAAGCCCGCCAGCCAGGATAACGCGGCAGCGTGCCCTGCGCACGATCTCCGCATCGAGCGCCCAATCGTGAGTGATACCCGCCGCCCCGATGCCGGCGATGTTGGGATCCACCGAATCGAGGATGATCAGGTCGCAGAATTCCGCAAAATGCAGCGCCTGGTCAACGGCCTCCGGGCCGGTCATGGGGATGGCCTGCAGCACTTCCACCCCCGGGCAAAGTTCCTTTGCTTTGGCGACAAATTCAGGAGTGGCGAAAAAATCGTTCCCGCAGATGTGGATCACGTCGGGTTGCAGCCGGGCCAGGGGGCCGTAGACCTCCTCCCCGGTTTTGGTGATCACAATGAGCACTTTCGTGGCTTTCTGGCCAATCGCGGCAAAGATCTGCTGGCACGTCTCCTCACTCACCTGCGCCGGGAGACTCATCCCTGTATCCACGGCCACCCCAATCCGATCGACACCGGCCTCAACGCAGGCGACTGCCTCCGCTGCTGTCTGTATCGAATATATCTGAGTAATCATGACTGAAACCTTCCCATATTCTAAAAGTTTAGGTCATTATACGCCCAGCACGGGACAAAACTGAGAGAGTATTTCAAATGCGAACACGCGCAGTCTGAATATTACTCAAAACGAATAGTGATTGCCCACCGTGAGGGGGATATTATGTGGTAAGATGCGGAAATTTATATATCTGGAAAATGTCCCGAAGGATCTGTATAATTAATAGGGTTGTTACTTGAATAAGAGTACCGGTTCCAATCTTGAGAGTTATATTGGTCAGGTATAATTATGTCAGGCTGTATCCACCGGTTAAGATAAGAATCGTAGAATCGGGCATCGTAATCCACCTGCCCTCGCTTTTAGGAGGGTCAGGCCGGTGGCATCCACGTTCTGCTGGAAAGTATAGCCATAATCCGTTTGGGGGATCATGCCTACGTCTGTCCGTACCTGGCCAAAGGGTAAATAACGCGTCTCGGCGATCAATGCGCCGCTTGAGTCGGTCACTCCCACCACCGAACCCAGATGATCCAACAAGAAGTAGCTGAAAGTGCTGCCCTCCCGTACGGCCACGGTTGAGCCACCGATGCTGTAGTATTGCTTCACAGTCTGAGTCGTGCCATCACTTTGAACTTCGTAGCTCCCGCCCGCGTAATAATACGTGGTCAAAGTTCCCGAAGCATCAGTATACGTTTGCTTGACCTTCTTTCCGTCGCCATCATAGGTAAACACCCAGGCTTTTTGCAGGTCGCCTGTGTCATCGCAATTTCCTGTAACGAGTCCAATCCCGTTGAGCCGATTTTCTGCGTTGTAAGTCTGTAAGTAGGTCTTGCCTTCTTCGATGCGGCAGGCAACTAATAAATTTTCAGTTATCTCTGCAGATGTGCCATAATCATTTAATAAATGAGCTTTCCACAGTTCTGCACTTATTTCCAAATATTAATTAACATAAATATACAACTAATTATCAGCAAAACAGAACCAAACAAACCAGAGTATGCGTAAAAACGTATTCTTGAGAAATAATTATTCATTATTCGTTCATATTCTGTAACTGAAATAGCTTTTACTATCATAATGACTGGCCAAAAAAACAATAATCCAGATAATTTATATTTCTTCCCATAAAATAAAATCTTTGGGCAAATTACAATCTCTCGCAAGCATATTAATAAAAGTAATAGATAAAAAAAAGAATCAAGGATATTTTGTAATGGAAAGAATGAATTCATTTTTTAAATTCTCCAAAATTAATAGTTTATTTGCGGCTTCAAATTATCATAGATGCTATACAAATTTCCAATCACACCAACGATTGGTGCAGCTCTTCCGAAACGTGCTATGATTACAGGATTATCTTTAATCAGATCAAAGTTGACGCTTCTTGCGAGACCATTAACACCAGAAAAGTCATTATTTGTCACTTCGTTTAAAGTTTTTACTCCTCCCGCCAATTCCACACTGGTTGATACCATATCAATTATTACACCTGGCCCTGGTTCTACAAATACCAAGGCAACATCCCCAGCGATACCAACAATATCCACTGTTAAATCTATATAGTCTACTTCATTCCAATCGACAGAAATTGAAAATGTTGGGGAACTAGAAGGATTAGGTGAGGGTTGAGTAGGTAGTGGAGCTGTAGACGGTTGAGCTAAAATTCTAGCTTAGGGTGTGGCCGTAGGAGATGGTTGTGGGTGAATAACTGGCTGTTGTGTCGACAAACCAATTCCAAATGGACTCATTGTAGGCAAGGTAAACTGTGGAGTAGATGTAAGCGTAGAAGTTGGCCCAGAAGATTGGTTTTGGAAAATTGGCCGATCATAATTTTTCCGATTAGGATTCCGATATCTCCCTTTATATGGGCCAAAACAATACCCATCTTCGTTGCAAACATCATGCCCACTTGGATCATTGAAGCTAATCGGATTATTGCTTACATAAGCATACCGATTAAATGCTTGCGATTTTCCAATGCCAGGAACCATTGTGTCCGCCTGGACAAACCGGCCGAGCAGAGGGTCATAGAATCGGGCATCGTAATCCACCTGCCCTCGCTTTTAGGAGGGTCAGACCAGTGGCATCCACGTTCTGCTGGAAAGCCTGTATTTATTTTTCCAATTCATAACAGCAAACATCTACCTTCGATATTAGCTTGGGTCTGAATAACCCAGGCATAATTCTGCAAAAACGAATTTCTGTAAATCCTTTTCACTTCATAATTGGTTTGTTTTTTCTCTTGTTTTCATTTTCAATAGTAAGGGAATAGAAATAAATAAAGCAAAAATAAATGCAAAATATTTTGTGTAATGGAGTAAGGTTGGGAGAAACCGAGACAACAAGAATTCCATGATGAGATAAGTAGAAATTCCACTCAATAAGCTGAAAATCACCAGACATGATTTCATACCCTTTCTTAAGCCTGATATTCTAAAGGGCGCCGCCCCATAATAGAACCTGGTGATTGATTGCTCAAAATGGGCTAAAAAATGAAACGACTGGCATAGACTGAAGACGATTAATATTTTGATCAAAAAATCGATAAGGGTTGAAATAATCAATACTCGCTCTTTGAAAAAAGCGGGGAGGATCAGAAGCATTGTTATAGAATAGAAAAAAATATACCCTCAAACATGTAGGGAAGCGTATCCGTTTTCATTTTCTTTATCGTAGATTCACAAATTATTCTCACTTTGTCTCCCGCATTGTTGCCACCATGTCGTTTTATCCAATCCAAGTGATACTCCTAATGTTAAACCAGCTCCAAACCCTGAGTAAACAGTAATCGGTACTTGCCCATATAACGGATCAATAATTGGTAGGTTTTTTCCTTGTTCAAATGGAGCACTAACCGATAGCTCGATTCCATACTTTGCTGCAGCTACCCCACTAAGCTGGGCCAGAAGTGCCTGTAGTTGTATCTTCAATTCTAGACGACCCTCAACCAATCAATGGCCCCATGGAGGCAATTCTATCTCATCCCTTCAGCGATCTTTCAATATAGGGATAGATTCATTTTCTGACGCATCCATTTGAAAAGTATAAAAATAATTTGCTGCAGATACTAAATCGCCAGTGTTTATATAGGGCGCTAATGCCCGAACATTACCTTCACCTCCATTATAAGCAAGACTCACAAGAGCATCATATTGCGCCTGATCCATTAATTTTGGCCCTCTTAAATTCTTTCTCGTTGCCTATGCCTACCATGAAGTTACAGCTATTGTTGCGTGTCATTTTGTTTCTAGCCTCCAATAAGTCGCTTTATTCTTCTGTCCGTTTACTTTACAGACCAGCGCCAAAGAGTCCTTCTACAGGCTTCCTGTTGGCCTGAACGGTAACGGATACGGTACCGTATTCATCTCTTTTTTCCTTTTTCCTCCTCATGTAAGAATTGTTCTGGAATCTCAGGCATTACTCAATCGCGTACGAAATTCATCGACCGCGCTGGTTTAGTGTAAGGGGCAAACTTCTCCATTTGACCAAGCGCATCACGACACAGGTATTTGACTGTTTGACTGTTGGATGTGCCAACAGCAGTTGAAAGGGCTTGCACCAAATTTTTTTAACTGCGGTGTCAAATCATAAATACGAGGGTGTTGAAAAATGAAAAAATCAACCTGTGGCTTTGCCTTTGCTATCTTCGCAGCAAGCTGACAGAGTATTACACAAAATCAAGAACATCAGTCACCTCAAAGCATGGAACCAACTTAGCAAGCTACGCGGTATTCAGCTTCGCTAATAATAATTTGTGCGGATATTTTCTTTCTCCTCTTGTCAGAAATAACCCGGTGGTTGTAAAATAGGTCGCATGCAACTTATTTCTTGGGACAAGATCGTGCACCTGAGCAGACAGATCAAAGTCTTGAATACCATTCTCGAGCGGGAGATCAACCGCCAGCTGGCCAGCTACGACCTGACCGGCGGGCAGGGCAGGATCGTTGGCTACCTGAGTCACCACCTAGATGAAGAAACCTGTCAGAAGGATCTGGAACGAGAATTCGAGCTCTCTCACCCCACCATGAGCAGCATCCTCAGCCGCATGGAAAGCAAAGGGATCATCGTTACCGCTCCACTGCCGCAGGACAAGCGCTTCAAAACCATTGCCCTTACCGAAAAAGGACTGGCACTGGACCGTGAGATCCATTCTTCCATTGAAAATATGGAGGCCCGCCTGGTAGCTGGATTCACGGAAGCCGAAAAACAGGAAGCCCGCGAACTCCTGCACAGAATGATCCAAAATTTGACCGAAGAATAACCCACTCTTCTAGGCAAAGCATTCACCTGAACTCTATCCGCGGGAGCAGGTGCAGGTGCTTTTTCGCTTCAACACAGAAATCGCATTTAACTCTGGAGATCGAATTCATGATAAAAAAACTACTGGCCTGTGTCGGGGAATATAAAAAAGATTCCATTCTCTCCCCGGTGTACGTCACTGCAGAAGTGATCATGCAGATCATCATCCCCTTCTTGATGTCGTACCTGATCGACCGCGGCATCAATAAGGGAAATATGGATGAAATCTGGCGCCTGGGCGGCATTCTGGTGGCGTGTGCCATGATCTCGTTGACCTTTGGGGCACTCTCGGGCAGATCAGCCGCCATTGCTTCTTCTGGCTTTGCCAAAAATCTGCGTCAAAAGATGTATTACAACGTGCAGGATTTTTCATTTGCCAACATCGACCGGTTTTCCACCGCCAGCTTGATCACTCGCCTGACCACGGATATCACCAACGTGCAAATGGCCTACCAGGTCATCATCCGTATTGCCGTGCGGGCACCGGTGATGCTGGTCTTTGCTCTGATCATGGCCTTTACCATCAGTCACAACCTCTCGCTGATCTTTCTGGCAATTGTCCCCTTTTTGGGCGGGATCCTGATCTACATTGCTTATCACGTGCACCCCACCTTCGAACGGATTTTCAGAACCTATGACAAACTAAACAGCCTCGTTGAAGAGAACCTGCGCGGAATCCGTGTGGTCAAATCATACGTACGCGAAGATCACGAAAAGAAGAAGTTCTTCGGCATTTCGAACAGCATCTATACCGATTTCTCCCACGCCGAGAGAATCCTGGCCTTCAACAGCCCGGCCATGCAATTCAGCATCTACGCCAGCATGCTGCTCATCTCATGGTTCGGGGCCCGGATGATCCTCAACTCGACGATGACGGAAGGGGAGCTGGTCAGCATGTTCGCCTACGTCATGCAGATCATGATGTCACTGATGATGCTCTCGATGGTCTTTGTGATGATCATCATTTCACGCGCCTCGGCAGAAAGAATCACCCAGGTGCTGGATGAAAAGAGCGACCTGCACGACCCGGCCGACCCGGTCATGGAAGTCAAAAGCGGTTCAGTTTCTTTCAAGAACGTCAGTTTCAGTTATGCTCAGGACGCGCAAAAGCTATGCCTGAGCGGCATCAACGTCGACATCCCCTCCGGCGCGACCGTCGGCATTCTGGGGAACACAGGCAGCTCGAAAAGTACGTTCGTACAACTGATCCCGCGGCTTTACGACGCCACCGAAGGCTCGGTGAGTGTCGGCGGCGTGGACGTGCGCGATTACGACATCGAAGCGCTGCGCCAGCAGGTCGCCATGGTGCTGCAAAAGAACGTTCTCTTCTCAGGCACAATCAAAGACAACCTGCGCTGGGGCAAGGAAGACGCCAGCGACGCGGAAATGATCCACGCCTGCGAACTGGCCCAGGCAGACGAGTTCATCCGCGGCTTCCCCGATGGGTATGACACTTACGTCGAACAGGGCGGCTCCAACCTCTCCGGAGGGCAAAAGCAGCGCCTCTCGATAGCGCGTGCCCTGCTCAAGAGCCCCAAGATATTGATCCTGGATGATTCGACCAGCGCCGTCGATACCCACACTGAAGCTCAGATTCGCCAGGCCCTGCACCAAGAATTACCCGAGATGACAAAGTTCATCATCGCCCAGCGTATTTCCTCCATCGAAGATGCCGATACGATCCTGGTTCTGGCCGGCGGGCAAATCCACGCTGCCGGCACCCATACGGAACTGCTGCAGAGCGACCCCATCTACCAGGAAATCTACGCGGCACAAACGAAAGGAGGCAAATAACATGGGAATGAATCGAATGCCTCGCAATCTGCCCAAAGGATACGACAAGGGCAAACGCATCAACGGCAAGGTCGTCAAACGCCTGCTCTCTTATGTGAGCGGAACGTATAAATTCTCCTTCGCAATCGTGCTGGTGTGCATCCTGATCAGCACTCTGGCCGGGGTGGCCGGATCCATGTTCATTCAGCGGCTGATCGATGATTACATTGTCCCATTGCTCGGTCAGACGAATCCCAACCTTGCCCCGCTGGCACAAGCCGTCCTCACTATGGGCGGAATTTACCTGATCGGCGTGGTTGCCACATTTGTGTATAACACTGTCATGGTGACCATCGGCCAGGGCATCCTTAAGCGCATCCGGGATGAAATGTTTGCCCATACGCAAACGCTGCCCATCAAATACTTCGATACGCACAACTTTGGCGACATCATGAGCCGATACACCAACGATACCGACTCACTGCGGCAAATGATCTCGCAAAGCATCCCGATGATGTTCTCTTCGGTCGTAACCATCGTGGCCGTGTTCGTTGCCATGCTGGTCACCAGCATTCCTCTGACCCTGCTGGTGCTGGTGATCTTGGCCGTGATGCTGATCGTCAGCAAAAACGTCGGCGGTAAATCCGCAGAGTATTTCATCAAACAGCAAAGAGCGCTGGGGGCCGTCAACGGCTTCATCGAAGAGATGATCAATGGGCAAAAAGTGGTCAAGGTCTTCTGCCATGAAAAGAAGAATGAGCAGCAGTTCGACGAGATCAACTCTGACCTGTGCCACTATGCCACAGAAGCCAATAAATTCGCCAACATTTTCGGGCCGATCATCGGCAACCTGGGCGACCTGCAATACGTGCTCATCGCCATTGCCGGGGGAGCCATGGCCATCAGCGGATTCGGCAGTCTGACCCTGGGGGCCATTGCTTCCTTCCTGCAACTGAGCCGGAGCTTTACCATGCCGATCAACCAGATCGCCCAACAACTCAACTCGGTGGTGATGTCGCTGGCTGGAGCCGAGCGCATCTTCGAACTGCTGGATGAAGAACCGGAAAAAGACGATGGCTACGTCACCCTGATCAACGTGAAAGAAGACAATGGCAAACTGGTCGAGACAACCGAGAAAACCAATTTGTGGGGTTGGAAGTATCCCCACTCTGACGGGGATACCACCATCACTCCGCTGACGGGAGACGTGCGCTTCTTCGACGTGGATTTCGCCTACGAAGAAGGCAAGCCGGTACTGCGCGACATTTCTCTCTTCGCCAAACCCGGCCAGAAAGTAGCCTTTGTGGGCGCAACCGGTGCCGGCAAGACCACCATCACCAACCTGCTCAACCGTTTCTACGATCTGGCCGATGGCAAGATCCGTTACGACGGTATCAACATCAACAAGATCAAAAAGCCCGATCTGCGCCGCTCTCTGGGGATGGTGCTGCAGGATACCAACCTGTTCACCGGCACCGTGATGGAAAACATCCGCTACGGCAACCTGGAAGCCAGCGACGCCGAGGTGATCGAAGCCGCCAAGCTGGCCAATGCCGACGACTTCATTACCCGCCTGCCGCAAGGTTACCAGACCCTGCTGACCAGCGACGGTGCCAATCTTTCGCAAGGGCAGCGCCAGCTCCTGTCAATTGCCCGGGCCGCCGTGGCCAATCCGCCGGTGATGGTGCTGGATGAGGCAACTTCCAGCATCGATACGCACACCGAGGCCCTGGTACAGCGCGGCATGGATAGCCTGATGAAGGGCAGAACCGTATTCGTGATCGCCCACCGCCTCTCCACCGTGCAGAACTCAGACGTGATCATGGTGCTGGAGCACGGCCAGATCATCGAACGTGGCAACCACCAGCAATTGATCGAACAGAAAGGCAAGTATTATCAGCTCTACACCGGAGCTTTCGAGCTGGAATAAAGCGGAATTCAGAGCCGGGAGATCTTTTGAGTCTCCCGGCTTATTTTTTAACCTTTCTTCAAAAATTCAACCCTTCTTTTAGTTGACTCAACACTCCATATCTATAGAATTAATCCATCTCAATTTATCTCAGCAGGGAGGAATTATGACTGATCGTTTAGAATTTCGGGGAAAGTGGTCGGATATCATTGGTCCAATCTGGCTCATGATTTTGGCAGGGATCTTCACTCTGGGGATTGCTGTTCCGTGGGCATTTATCAGTTACCGAAAGCGGATCATGCATCTCACCTACTTGCAGAACCAGCCGCTGGATTATGATGGTAGGGGGGGTGAATATTTTGGTGAACTGTTAATCGGCTTTTTACTGACCCTGGTCACCCTGGGGCTCTACTCTACATTAGGTTTTTACCAGGCCCGTCTCTTGCGCTATGACGTGAATCACACCATTCTGCCTGACGGCCGCCGGCTCGATTTCCAGATACATGGCATTGACTTCTTCGGGCAATATCTGCTCATCGGATTCCTTTCTGCAATTACTCTGGGAATCTATACCTTCTGGGGATATGCCCGCATGCGTCGCTTTATTCTTGAACATACTTTTGTAGACCAACGGCCCCTACGCTTCGATGGTACCGGCGGCCAATTTTTGGGCAACAGCCTGGTGATCTTTCTGTTGTCAGTGGTTACTCTCGGAATCTACGGCATTCTTTGCGCCGGTAACGCCCGTATCATTCACTGGGATGGCGAGCATACCATCGTTCCTATCAATTAATCCGTTCCAAGCGACCTCGCCCTTCCAGGGCGAGGTCATTTTGTCTTTATTTTCGAATCACTGTAAAGTAAGGCTCTCTATCCTCTAAAGCCTTAGTTTGCAGTCAAACAATTTATCCACAGACAAACCCACCCTCTTTTATTGGTGTGGGAGCTGATTGAATTTACTTTCTGGAGGGTTTAATGAATCAATTGATCGAAACCGGCAAAAAGAACATGATCTTCGGCGCACTGTGGTTTTTCGGAGGCGGCATTGCCACAATTTGGGGATTCACTGCCGCCTCGAATTCCGGCGGGCGTTACTACATCTTTTATGGGGCGGTCATTGCGGGAATTGCGCAGTTCTTCACCGGCTTGAGCCAGTATCGCAAAGGGAAGAAGCCAGGGGCACAACCCAACCCGATCAGCACCGCAGAACCCGGTGCTTCAGTTCCCCCGCCTTTCACCACGACACCGCCAGCGTTTCCCGCAGCGGCACCCTCTGAGCGAAAAATGTGGAAACTGGGCAAGCGTGAGCTTCTGGCCGGATTGATCGGGATGGCAATCTACATTGCTGCGGCAGTCGTCTGGAATCTCCTCGACGTTCGCCCGATCCCGACCTCGTTCGGTGAAATCAATATCTACCCGGCCACGATCATTCCGATCTTCGTGGGGCTGGTTTTTGGCCCACTGGCGGGTGTGCTGGCCGGCGGACTTGGATCTTTTCTAACCAATATCGTCCTGGGATACGGCGCCAGCTTCCTCGGCCCGTTCAGTCTGGCCATCCTCGGCTTTGTCCCTGGGTTGATCTGGACAAAGTTGACCGTCTATAAATCAGGCAAAGACATCCTGCTGGCAGAGGTGATGGGCGCGGTGGGGATCACCGCCAGTGATCTGTTTCTGGCTATTTATCTGGCAATTCAGGGATTTGGCTTTGCACAGGTTTTCACGCAATTCAGTGTTTCTGACGCGATCAGCGCTCTGATCCTGCTCCCTCTGTTCTTATTCCTCTACGGCATCATCGTACAGAACGCACGCGAATCTGCCTGAGTGCCGCGAAATTCCTGTCAATCGAGTAGGGAGCGGTGACTAACCGCCCCCTCTCACACCACCGGACATGCGGGTCCGCATCCGGCGGTTCATCAAGAAATACATAGTTCTTGGTACCGACCTTTTATGCTCTTCAGCCCTAAGTTACGAAAATAGCCGTTGCTTAGGGCTTCATTTATCACAGGTGAGTTGGACATTCGCCAGGGACTTGTTCCTGCTGCTCCTTCTTGTGCCCACCTCTTCGAAACTCCCAATCTCACCAATTCTCGGTATCGGGTCGTTCCTCTTTTCCATCGTTTCCAGATCATCTGTCGCAGCCTTCGTCTAATCCATCCGTCCAGTTCCTCATAAACACTCGGCGTATTCGCCTGCCGGTAGTATCCTATCCATCCCACTATGTAGGTATTGATTTCTTGGATGATGTCTTCCAGCTTGCCCGACCGGGTACGCTTGGTCAGGCGGCGGAGCTTGTCCCGAAATCTTTCCAGACTTCGGCCAGCTACTCGTATGAGCATTTCCCCTTTGTATTTGTAGAAACTGAACCCCAGAAACTTTACCCTTTTGGCTCTATCTACTTTGCTTTTCTTCGGGTTGACTTTAAGCTTCAACTTCTTCTCTACAAACTCTCTCACGCTTTCCATGACCCGTTCGCCTGCTCGCTGCGTTTTGACATAGATGTTGCAGTCATCCGCATATCGAACAAATTTGTGCCCCCGCTTCTCCAGTTCCTTATCCAGATCATCCAGCATGATGTTCGATAATAATGGCGATAACGGCCCTCCCTGTGGCGTGCCTTCTTCCGTATCCATGACCACTCCGTTCACCATCACACCGCTGTTCAGATAAGCTCGGATCAGCTTCAACACTCGTTTGTCTTTCACCTCGCGTGCCACTCTGGCCATTAGCATGTCGTGGTTCACCCGATCAAAGAATTTCTCTAGATCGATGTCCACCACCCATTCGTATCCTTCTTGCGTATACTCCTGAGCCTGCTTTATGGCATCGTGTGCACTTCGTCCGGGTCGAAACCCGTAACTATGAGTCGAAAACTTGCGCTCGAATATGGGCGTGAGCACCTGTGCGATCGCCTGTTGGAGTAGCCGGTCGATCACTGTCGGTATCCCTAGTAGCCTTATCCCGCCGTCTGGTTTGGGTATTTCTACCCGCCTCACCGGCGTTGGCTTATAGGCTCCGCTTTCGAGGGCTGCCCTGATCTCCAACCAGTGTTCTTTCAGGTACGGCCGCAGGTCTTTCACCGTCATCCCGTCTGTGCCCGGTGCGCCTCGGTTGCTCTCTACTCGCTTTAACGCTATGACTAGATTTTCTCGTGCCCAAATCTGATCCCACAGCTCTACGTTGGACTTTCCTTTGTCTCGCGTTGGGGACGGCTCGGCCCTCGGGTCAGTCATGGAAAGCTTCACTTCCCGCCTCTGTCCCGCAGTTCCCCGATCTGGGGCAGGCTGCCTTCTTTGTTCATCCCTCAAGCTACTCAATCTACTCGCCCTTTCTCGATGTTCGGCCCTTCCCTTCGCGACGGCTCCGGTACTATGGCCTCGGCTGACTCCTGCCATCTCAATCTGTTTTCTCAAACAGGTTTACCGTCTCCGGCTTGATCACAGGTCTCCCCAGGTAAGTTCGTTGACTTTCCCTGCACACTTGTCCAATTTACTGCTTCGGCCCTTGGTTGTTTGGGGCTTCGTTGTTGTTTGCCAGCTCGCCCGACCTCACAGCCTCTTATCGGTTTCGTGTTCCTCAAGTCGCAGGTTTGCCTCCGCCTTCCTCCAGACCTCGCTTCGCAGTGACGCCCTTGCCTTTGGCTAACAGTTGGTACAACCATCCTCTGTTTGGGACTTTCACCCTTTAGTCATCGCCCATGCTGGGCGCACAAATAATTGCCCTCCAGAAATTTGGAGGGCAATTGTATTTCTAAGGGATCATGAAGGCCGGGACCCAGAACTTGCCGTACCCCAGCAGAGACAGCGCCAGCGAAAAAAGGAAGAGCACGACGCCAACAGCGATCAGCACCCGATCGCGTTTGCGGTAGGTCAGCGTCTCGAGCCAGGTGCGCGGGCCAACGCCAAAGGCGCGCAGGTCCATGGCGTCGATGATGTCTTCACTGCCGGCGATGGCGTGGATGGTGACCGGGATGATCAAAGGTGCCAGCTTCTTGACCTGGGCAAACAAGCCGCCGTCGAGCTTTTCGATCTCGTAGCCGCGGGCCTTCTGGGCATCCATGGTCAGGCTGAAGTCACGCCCAAAGGTCGGGATGAAGCGCATGGTCAGGTCCATGCCATAAGCGATCTTATCCGGCAGGCCCAGACCGCGGAAAGTGATGCCGTAATGGGCCGGGTTGAGCGAATAGGGGATAAGAATGGTCATGCTGGCAATCGAAAACACACGGATGAGCATGCTCAAGGCATACATGGTCTTTTCGGCGCTGATATTCAATACCGGGCGCCAGCCAAAGATCGTGAACGTGGCGGTGAGTTTGGCCAGGGAGTGTTCCGAGCCATATAACTCCATCCCACCGCGGCCAGTCAGGAAGGTCAGCAGCGAAAAGAACAAAATAAAGCCCATGATGAAGATCCAGGCGCGCGCCATCTCGTTCCAGCGGATCCCCGAAGTGAATACCGAAAGAAGGGCAATTCCGAAGAAGAGCAGCAAATAACGGAAGTCCCAGAAACACAACGTGGAACCCAGAAAGCACAGGAAGAAGATGATCCAGGCTCGCGGATCGAAGCTCTGCAGGAGTGAATCACGTTTGCGATAGCGCCAGGCAACCAGCATAAACTCACCTCATGGGAGGGTGGGCAGAAAAATCCGCCCACCCTGTTTGGAATAGATTAGCGACCCGTCTGTTTCTGGATGGAAGCGTAGGCCCCCACCAGCAGTGGAACGAGGATGGCAGCAAAGATCAGGTTCGGGCCGGCGGAGGGGATGAACTCGCCCACCAGGGCCACGACCGGGCTGTAGCCGTTGATCCAGATGTCACTGACGGCAGCGAAGCCAATGCCCAGAATGTTGCCGAGCATGGCCCAGGTAACCGCAGCCGCCACATCGATGTTCTTGTGGAAGATGAAGCGCACCAGCAAGACAATGACGAAACCAACGACCAGCGAAAGGCCGGCGCCCAGAGAAATCTTGGCGTCACCGAAAATGTTGTTCGCGGCATCAAAGAACACACCATTGGCCGTGTTCGGATTGACCAGGTAGAGAACGGTCGCCAGAGCCGCCAGCACAGCACTGACAATGAGGACCACGTTCAGGCTCTTTTTCTTGTCAGTGAACAGCCAGGCCAGGCCAGCCACAAAGCCAACGAGACCATTCCCGATACTCCACTGCGGTGAAAGGCCGAAGCCGGTCAGGGCATCGCCAAACATGTTACCGACTGCACCAGTGAAGAAGCCCACCACCGGGCCAAAGGCATAGCCGAAGAACATGGGAATGGCGATGGCCGGACGCAGGGCCACCTGGCTCACCGACGGCACCACGAAGACGGTACCGTTGAAGAGGTAAGACAGGATAGCATACAGCGCGGCACCGATGGCCATGTAAACCACCTGACGGGTACCCACTTCCCACATCTTGCTGTTCTTGGTGAGCAAATAAACGACGAAGACGATCAACAAACCTACGCCAACGAATACGAAGCGCAGGAGCGCGGTCTGGTCCAGGTTCAAACTTGGGTTGATGATCCGGCCGATGAGCCAGATCCCCAGGAAGAAGGCCAGGACTGCCGCTAACGACAAAACAACAGACCAAACTTTTTTCATTACATCCTCCTCATAAGATGGACGAAAGGCATGACTGCCCTAAACGATATGTGCCAGTTCTTCGGCACTGAAGAAAGCGTGGGTCTTGGGGAACAGCTCCAGATTCTTGGCCAGCAGCGAGGTGGGCACCAGCCGATTATGCTTCAGGCGCTCGGCATCCTGCAGCACCTCGGCGGGCTTGCCGTCACAGACAATGGTGCCGTCGTTGACCATCAGCACCCGGTTGGCATAGATCACCGCCATGTCAATGTCGTGGGTAATGAACAGAACGGCCTCGAAACTGGGCATCTGCAGAATGGAATCCATGAAATCCATGTAATTTTTGTAATCCTGCCCGGCAGTGGGTTCATCCATGACCAGGATCTTCGAGGTCATGGCCAGCACCGAAGCGATGCTGATGCGTTTTTGCTGCCCGAACGACAGGGCCAGCGGCGGGTTCTCTTCCATCCCTTCCATGTGCACGATCTGGATGGCCTGACGGGTATTCCGCTCGATCTCTTCCGGGCTGTACTTGAGATTGGTCGGGCCAAAAGCCAGCTCCTCGCGGACGGTTGGAGCAAAAAGCATGTGGCTGGGGCTCTGGAAAACGTAGCCCATCGTGCGCGCGATCTGGGCCACACTGAGGTCATGTGTACTTTTGCCCTCGACGATCACCTTGCCGCTCTTGGGTTTGAGCAGGCCGATGGCGTGCTTGACCAGGGTGGTCTTGCCGGCCCCATTCGGGCCCAGCACAGCAATAACGTCGCCCTTACGGATCGACAGGTTAACGTCGTGCAGAATTTCGCGTTCGGGATCGTACCAGAATTTGACGTCCTCAAAACGCACCAGCTCTTCAGACTGGCCCTGCGCGGGGCGGGTATAGCGCGCGCTCTGACGCAGCGCGGTCAACCGCTCCGGGGCGGGGTCTTTGGCCGCACGTTCCATGATCATGGCCGCTGGCAGCTTGACCTCGTGATAATCCACCGTCTGATCCAGGCCGCGGGTCGGGCCGTAATATTTCATCTCCCCATCCATCATGAAGATGGCGTTTTCGGGGGAAATGCGCAGCACATCCTCGACGCGGTGCTCAACCATCAGCACGGTCATGCCCTCATCCGCCAGTTGACGGATGATCTGCAGCGCATCCTGAGCTGAGGCCGGGTCAAGCGAGGCCAACGGCTCATCCAGCAGAAGCAGACTGGGATGCATGGCCAGCACTCCGGCCAGGGCTACCTTTTGTTTTTCACCGCCGGAAAGATTGAAGGTTTCCCGGTCGATCAAGTGCGGAATTTTGAGCCGCGCCAGCGACTCTTGAATGCGGAATTTGATCTCTTCGCGGTCGAGGCCGAGGTTTTCCAGCCCGAAGGCGACCTCATTGGCCACCTTGGTGCCCAAAATCTGCCGCTCGGGATCCTGCAGCACAGTGCCTACCAGCTGCGAAATGCGGGCCAGGCTCAATTGTTTGATGTCGTTCCCGCTGATGCGGATCTCACCGCTGAGTTCCCCCTTATAGCTGCGCGGAATGAGTCCATTGATGCAGCGCGCCAGGGTGGTCTTGCCGCAGCCGCTGGCCCCGGCGATGAGCAGCACCTGCCCGGCCGCGACAGTCAGAGAAATATCCTTTAAAGCCAGTTCGGTACGGCTGTTGTAACGAAAATTCAAGTGGTCGATCACGAGGGGGAGGTCTGCTGTCATGTCTGTTCCTGACTTAACCGAATTGGACTTTCACCGCGGTGCCGGCATCAGCGTGCAGCCGGGCGGCGGCATTGCCGTTCACTACCGAAATTTGTAAAACGCCCGAAGAGTCGATCATCGCGATCAGTTCTCCCGGCTGGCGTTCGCCGAAGGTCGTCACGACGCCTGCGATCTGAGCCTCAGCGACATTGATTAAAACCCATCCGCCGGCTGAAAGATGCTGCGGTTTCAGGTTGGTGAGCAGGTTGCCGAAATGATCGACGGTCATCACCTGCCCGATCACCTGACCGCCCTCCTGGCGTGGTTGTGGAATCTCGACGCGCCGCGGGTCATCGATGAGGGTGCCCACCTGGGCCAGCGTCTTGCCGGCGGCCAGATGCGCCCCCACCGGGGCAAAGATGTCGCGCCCGTGGAAGCTCTTCGAGACCGCTGCCAGCCAGAATTCCGGTTTATCGAGCGTATAAAAGCGTACCGGCTGCCCCGCTTGTCGGGCCAGATCGGCAACCGCGGTAAAGAGGCCGTTATCGGGGCCAACAAAGTACTGCCCGCCGATCTCGGCCGCCAGCGCGCGCCGCTCCGTGCCCACCCCGGGGTCCACCACCGCCACGTGCACCGTCCCCGCCGGGAAGTAAGGGACCGCCTCGGTCAGGGCCAGGCTGCCCTGCACCACCTGCTGCGGGCGGATGGCGTGGGTCAAATCGACGATGTGCACCTGCGGAGCGATCGAGTAGATCACCCCTTTCATCACCCCAATAAAAGTATCCTCGATCCCAAAATCGGTCAGCAGGGTCACAATTTGCATGGTCACCTTCGGTATAGAGTTAATTATAGTGAAAATGAAAAAAGGTGGGGGCTTTCCCACCTCGCTTGTCTGGACATTATTTTAGCATAAATTGGTCAACAACCCAAACCGTTTTGGCGCACGTAGCGGATCAAATCGGCGCGCCGGTCGACGTTGAGCTTTTGCTTCAGGTTCGAGATGTGCCCGGCCACAGTCCGCACGCTCAGGTGCAGGTCCGTGGCGATCTCGCCATTGCCGTAGCCTTTCACGAGCAGACAAAGCACGTCCAGCTCGCGGTCGGACAGGTGTTGTGAAGTGTGGGTCTCGGTCATCATCCAGCTTCGTTCTCAGTAGAGATGACCTTATTTTAACCAAAATTACCGTCTTTAAAATTAACAATCACTTAACACTATTTTTACCCGGCTTTTCGGGAAGCAGGCGCAGGGTGACGATCTGGAACGGGGCCAGGTCGAAGGCAACGCTGCGGCCGGCGACGGGCAGCGGTTGCTGATCGTTCTCGAGCAGATCACACACGGCCGCGCCGCTCAGGTCGAAGCCAGTATGCAGGGCCACCCGCCCGCGGCAGCGCTGGCTCTCGTACAGGCGCACGATCCAGCCGCGGCCGTCTTCGGCGGGCTTGACGGTCTCGATCACCACGTTGGCCGGTTCGGCGCGCAGCAGGGTCAGAGACTCGGTGCGGGCCGCGCGTGTGCTCTCGAGCACCTGCCACGGATCATTGAGCGCATACGCCGCGCGGACCGTCCGTTCGTTCCAGCGGCCGGAGTGCGGCAGCAGCGAATAGGTAAAGGCGTGAAAGCCCTCGTCGGCGTGGGCATCCGGTTCAGCCGGGCTGCGCAGCAGGCTGAGGCGGATGACGCTGCCGTGGATGTCGTGGCCGTATTTGCAGTCGTTGAGCAGGCTGACGCCGAAATTACCTTCACTGAGATCAACCCATTTATGGGCGCAGGTCTCAAAGCGCGCCCAATCCCAGCTCGTATTTTCGTGGGTAGGCCGCTGCACGCTGCCCCACTGGATCTCGTAGGTGGCCTCTTCGGCCAGCACGTCCACCGGGAAGGCAGTTTTAAGCAGAACGTGTTTCTCGCGCCAATCGATCTCGGTGCTGAAATCCAGGCGGGCGCTGGCGTACTCCAGCGCGATGGTCTGGACGTAGTCGCTGTGCAGGATGCGCCGGCGCATCTTGAGCGCTCCGCGCAGCGGACCGGCCTCGACGATCTCGATGGATTGGGCCGGCTCGGCCTCCCAGACCTGATCCTCGTAGCTGCGGTCCAGGTCCCAGGCATCCCAGTTGACCGGCAGATCGCGGAAAGCCTGCCAGTGATTGGCCTTCTGCCCGGCCGGCAGCAGCTCACGCTGCGATTTCTTTTCGAACAGGCGCACAATATCGCCGGCCGCGTCGAATTCCACGCGCAGAAAAGCATTTTCGAGGCTGCGCTCACTGACCTGCACGCCTTCGGCCACCGGGGCCGGCTGCCCCGGCTGAAGCGAACAATGGGTAAGGCTATACGAATCACGTTCGCCCGCATCGATCCAGGTGCCGGACGCGCTGTCCTGGCTGGGCAAAGCCCGGCCCTGATGGAAGAGCGCCGTCCCGGGCGGCAAATGCCCCGGCCACAGGGCCAGATCCCGGCGGGCCGCGGCGGCGGGATTCAGCAGCCACAGCCCCGGCTGTTCCTGATCCAGCTCAAGAGCGCGGGCCAGGTGCTGGGAGGCTTCCTGGCTCACCGCCTCTGCAGCGCAGAGCACCTGCTGGTACTGGGCCTGCGAGTCGGCGTATACCGGCGCAGCGCTGCTGCCCGGCAATATATCGTGGAACTGGTTAAGGCAAACGGTCTGCCAGGCCTGATCGACGCGCTCGCGCGGGTACGTATACTCCCCGGCCAGCAAACTGGCGGCCGCTCCGAGAAACTCGGCGTCGTGCAGGGCAAACTCGCTCTTGCGGTTGGCGCGTTTGTTGCGGCTCTGGCTGGTGAAGGTACCGCGGTGCAGTTCCAGATACAGACCGCCCTGCCATACCGGCAGACGCGCCCCATCCTGGGCCTCCAGGCGCCGGTAGAAATCAACGACGCTGCTCGAATGCACGCGCGGCATGCCCGGAGTCTCCGCCAGCACGTTCAGGTTCTCGATCATCTCGCGCGTCGGCCCCCCGCCGCCGTCGCCAAAGCCATAGGCCATGAGCAGATTGGGATGCAGCTCCTTCTGCTGAAAACCGCGCCAGGTATCCAGCACCTGCCCCGGCTCCACTTCGGCATTGTAAGTCGCCGCCCGCCAATCGCTGCCCACCGCCGGTGTGGTGGAAAAATGAGCCAGCACCCGCGAGCCATCCAGCCCCTGCCACCAGAAGGAGTCATACGGCAAATGGTTGGTCTGGTTCCAGCTTAATTTGATGGTGAAGAAGTATTCCAGCCCGGCCAGGCGCATCAACTGCGGCAAGCTGGCACTGAAGCCGAAAGCATCGGGCAGCCACAGTACCGGCGATTCCGCAGCAGGGCCAAAATAGCGGGCAAAATACCGCCGCCCCAGCAGGAGCTGGCGCGCCTGGGCTTCGGCCCCGCTCAGATTGCAGTCCGCCTCGACCCACATGCCGCCCAGCACTTCCCAGCTCCCCTCGGCCACCCGCTTCTGGATCTCGGCAAACAGGTCCGGGTGATCGTGACGGACGAACTCGTAAAGCTGCGGCTGGCTCTGGCTGAAATGAAAGGCCGGATACTGGCGCAGCAGATTGACCGCGTTGGTAAAGGTGCGCGCTGCTTTTTGGCGCGTCACCGCCAGCGGCCACAGCCAGGCCACGTCGATGTGCGCATGCCCGGTGGCAAAGAGATCCACGTCGAGCGGGGCTCCCGCCGCGCGCAGCCCTTCCTTTAATACTTCGGACGCCGGCGCCACACTGGCCCTGAAAGCCGCGTCTTCGCCCTCCCGCAGATCGAGCACGCGGAAGGCTGCATCCAGAGCGTTGAGCAGGCGGGCGCGCGCCGGTGCGTCCTCGGCCAGTTTGCGGGCGGAACCCAGTGCCACGCGCGCCTGGGCCACGAAAGCGCGCAGCCGCGGGTCAATCTCGACCACCTGGCAGTGGCGCAGCTGCAATTTGCCGGGTTGGGCAAAGATCTGCCCGCCCAGGCCCGTCCAGCCGTGCAGGCTGAGCAAATGCGCGGCGCCGTCGCCCCACTCCGCGGCCAGTTCGAGTTCCTGATGGTTGCGGTCGCAGGCGCCAAAGCGGCGTCCATCCACGCGGGCCAGAGCTTCGGGATGGCTGAAATCACCGGCTTCACCCAGCGGCAGCCACAGCGCCAGCGGGCCCCGGCCGCGCCAATCCGCCGGCAGGGCAAAACGACAGGTCAGCACAAAATCACGATTCCACGCGCCCCAATAATCATCAGCGTGCACAAGTTCCCCACTGCTCTCGGTCTGCTCCGCCTCCCCGGCAGCCGCATCGTGCCCGGCCGGGTAGAGACTGACGCGGAAAGGCGGCAGGTCCCAGGCAGCACAGTATACGCGCGCCCGCAGCAGGCGCAGCAAATGGTCGATCTTGTCAGCAGTAAATCGGGCTTCGTGGATCACAGGGCAACTCCCAGGGAATCAAGTTCAGCAACTCGTTAATTTTATGCCCGTCAGGCGATTTCGGCCACCAGGGCAAATAGCTCCACCATGGCCGCCTGATCCAGCAGCCAGCGTACCGGGCTGTCGAGCTCTGTCTGCCCGCTCCAATCGGGGGTGAAAGAGCCGTCCGCCGCCCGGGCATGTTCCCAGGCATAATTCAGATTGGCCTGGAAGAAGTGCACGTAAGTCGGGTCGTGATCGGGATCCACGCGATAGAGTTCCAGACAGCCGCGCAGCAGCACAGCATTGAACCAGGGCGTGTTGGGCAGGATCCGTTCGCCGCTGTGCAGATCGAGGCGGCCAAAATGGCGCAGGGCCGCCGCGGCGAGCGCGCGGGCCTGCTGCAAATATTCTTCAGCGCCGGTAATGCGGTACAGCAAGGCGCTGGCATGCAGCGGCGTGCCCGTGTTATAGGTAAAGGTACGCTCATCGACCGACCCATCCGCCTTGACGGCATCCAGATACACCCCGGTTTGGGCAGACAGGAGCGCCTGATTCCACGCGAGAATCCGTTGGGCAGCCTCCAGATAGCTCTTCTCGGCAGTCTCTTCATATAAAAGCAGGGCCAGCACCGCCGCCGGACCGTTGGAACAGGTATTTTTGGTCTCGGGGTCGTTCTCGCGCCAGTAGATGCCGCCGCCCATTGCCTCGGACCAGCCGCTCAGCGCAAAATCGAACATGGCGCGGGCCCGGTCCAGATCAGCCGGCTCCTGCAGCGTGCGATACGCACGGATGAATTCGATGCCCAGCCATTCGTTGTCGTCGTAATATTTCTGCGCCCCGCCCTCATCCAGCAGGTACGAGTCATAAGCCGCCGGCCGGGCCGCGGCGTCGTAATAGGCCTCCAGGCCCGCCAGCGCCTGACGCAGGGCAGCGTAATAGCGCTCCCCGCACTGCGAATGCGCGGCCAGCGCGTTGGCCGCCGAAACCACGCCGGAATACGGCCACAACTCGCTGAAATTCCGGTCCGTGGGCAGCCGCTGCACCCGTTCGTAATACAACCCCGTCCCCGCGGCGCGAAAACGCTGGTTCATGGCCTGCCAGGTCTGCTCCGCGCGGGCAAAGAAATCTACGCTCATTATTTGCCTCCTTCGAAGGCGACGCCCTGAGTAAAGTAGCGCTGCGCAAAGACGAAGATCAAGATCATCGGCAGCATGGCAATGATGGAAGCCGCCATCATGGGGCCGTAATTGGTGCTATGGTTGGAAGAGAAGACCTGCAGACCCATCTGCACCGTCTTCAGCTTGGGATCATTGAGCACGATCATGGGCCACAGGAAGGAGTTCCAGCCTGCCTGGAAGGTGAAGATCGCCAGGGTGGCCAGCGCCGGTTTACACAGCGGCAGATAGATATTCCAGAAAATGCGAAACTCGCTGCAGCCATCCAGGCGCGCGGCTTCAGCCAGCTCTTCAGGCAAAGTCATAAAGAACTGGCGCATCATGAAGACGGCGTAACTGCCCACGGCCCAGGGCAGCACCACGGCCCAGATGGTATTCAGAAAACCGTAGCCCCCCTGCCCCAAAATGTTATTGCCGCCCACCAGCGGGAAGGAACGCAGAATGAGGTAAGTGGGGATCATAGTGATGATCGACGGGATCATCATCGAAGCCACCTGACTGCGGAAGAAGAAATTCTTGTGCTTCATACGCAGCCGGGCATAAGCGTAGCCGGCCAGCGAACCCAGAAACAGGTTGGTGATCACTCCCAGGCCCGCCATCACGAAACTATTGAGAATGTAGCTGCCGTAGGGAATGACCTGGAAAACCTCGGCATAATGGGCCAGGGTCAGGTGGGTCGGCAGCCAGTGGGTCGAGAAGATCTCAGAATCGTCCTTCAAGGAAGTCAGCAGCGACCAGACGAAAGGCAGGGCCATGAAGACCCCCACCGCGCTCAGCAAGAGATAGAAGATCGTTTCGCGCAGCACGCGCCACGGAGTGAATTTGCGGGTCATGAGGCCACCTCAGGGTTGAAACGCATATTCAGGAAGGAGAACACCAGAATGATCAGGAAGAGCACGAAGGCCATGGCTGAGGCATAGCCCATCTGCAATTGCTGAAAACCCATCTGGTAGATGTAATACACGCTCGTCAGCGTGGCCTGCCCCGGACCGCCCTGTGTCATCACGTAAGCCTGGTCGAAAAGCTGAAAAGCGTTGATCAGCGTGACCGTGGTGATGAAGAAAGTGGTATTGCGCAGCGACGGCCAGGTCACGTAGCGGAAGCACTGCCAGGCGTTCGCCCCATCGAGGATCGCCGCCTCATAATACATGCGCGGAATCCCCTGCAGGCCGGCCAGGTTGAGAATGATGTTGCCGCCCAAGCCCTGCCACAGGGTGACCATTACGATGGCGATCATGGCCGTATCCGAATCAGCCAGCCAGGCGGGGCCGGTGATGCCCACCAACGCCAGTAACTGATTGATCAGGCCATAATTGCGCTGCAAAAGCCACACCCACACGGTAGCCGCGGCCACAGATGAGGTGATCATGGGCAGGTAGAACAGGGTGCGGAAGAAGCGCATCCCGGGCACCGGCCGGTTCAACGCAATCGCGATCAGCAGGGAGAGAATGACCATGAGCGGCACAAACATCACCACGTAAAGCAGCATGTTGCGCAGGGTGACGAAAAAGACGGAATCTCCCAGCAGGCGCTGATAGTTCTGCAGCCCGATCCACTTGATCGGGGTCAGAATGTCATAGCGGGTCAGGCTCAAGAAGAGGGCCATCAGGCTGGGCAGCACGGTGAAAAGAAAGAAAATGATCAGGGTTGGCGCCAGAAAGAGATAGCCCATCAACTGCTGATAATTGAACAGCTTACTGCGGTAGGGTTTTCCGCTTTCCCCACCCGCTCCCCCTGCCCCTTGGTGCTCGCGAATCAAGGTCATGTTCTCACCTCTACTTCAAGACATCTTCATCAACCAGCCGCAGAACCCATTCAGCAAACAGGCTGTTGGCCCAGGCAAACCAGCTGCGCGTATAGCGGGCCGGATCATTGGGGTCGAAACTCTCGTGCATGTAATGGGTGCCCGCGGTAGTCCGCACCAACTGGTCGAGCAGCGTCCGTTTTTCGGCGGCCGCGCTGGCCGTCATCCCCTGCACGATCAGGGAGATCGGCCAGATGAAACCCGCGGCGGTATGCGGGCTGCCAATACCGCTGGCCTGCGCTCCGTTCACGAAGTACGGATTCTCACTGCTGAGCACAAAAGCACGCGTATTCTGGTAGATCGGGTCCGCTGCCGTCCGGTAGCCCAGATAAGGGATGGAGAGCAGGCTGGGCACGTTGGCATCGTCCATGAGCAGATGATTGCCAAATCCATCGGTCTCATAAGCATAGATACGTCCAAAGCGCGGATGCTGCACGATGCCGTAATCTTGAATGCCCTGCTCAACTGCTTTGCGCAGGCTGCCCGCCTGCCCGGCCAGCTGCGGATCGTGATAGAACTGGTGGGCAAAGGTCTCGATGTAGCCCAGCACCACCACCGCAAACATGTTCGAGGGAAGATGGTAGCCAAACGTGCAGGCATCGTCGCTGGGGCGGAAGCCCGACCAGATCATGCCGGTGACATTGACCGCCCGGCCGCGCCCCTCACTGACCAGGGTATCCAGCGGACGTTCCTCGTCATGGCGCATAAAATAATAACGCGAATACACATCGTGTCGCTGCTCGATCAGCATGACCTCGACCACGCGCTTGAGCATGGCGTAGATGTTCTCATCGAACAAACTCTCTTCGTGGGTCACCTGCCAGTAATCGTACAGCAATTGCACCGGGGCGCACAGTGAATCGAGCTCGAATTTGCGCTCCCACACCCACGACCCCATTTCGGTATGGTCCGCCGAATTATGGAGGCCGTTTGGCTCGCGGTTAAACGCGTTGGCGTAAGGGTCGATCATCAGACAGGCTGCCTGCTGCCGGATCAATCCCCTGAGCAGGGCTGCCAGTTCAGCATCTGCGGCTGCCAGGGGAAGATAAGCCCGCGCCTGGGCGCTTGAGTCGCGCAGCCACATCGCCGGGATATCCCCGGTGATCACGAAGGTGTTGCCGTTGGGCAGCCGTTCGACCGTGGTTTCGAGTGTATTCAGATAGCACTGACGAAATATCTGCGCCAGTTCAGGGAATTTCTTGAGTTTTTCCGCGGTTTGCGCGCAGGTAGCCTGCACCGCTTTCAGTCCAAATCCATTTTGCATAGTCGCCCTGAAGGAATAAAGTTTTTTCGTGCCAAGTCATTTCTGCGATCGGGTCTTGTTGTCGGAATTCCTGTTTGAGCCAGGAATTCCGTCCCCCAGATTCAGAAAGCCAGGCCAACTGCTCGCCTGGCTTTCCAGAAGTGTTTCAGCCTACAAAGGAGAGAGATTTACTGCGCAGCATTATCCGACAGGATCTTGTCGCCGGCTTCCTGGGCCTGCTTCAAAGCATCCGCGGCGCTCAATTTACCCTGCATGAAGTTCTGCAGATTGGGAACCAGAGCGTTGGCTTCCATCGGGGAGTAACCGGTAACGGTCGGGCGAATCTTGGCGAAAGCCAGGGTATCGAGGATGGGTTTCCAGAACGGATCATCCTGGAAGAAGGGATCTTCGATGGCTTTGAGGTTAGCCGGGATATTCCAGCTCAGTTTGGCGAAATTCAAAGCGTTGGTCGAGTCAGCATTCCACCACTTGATGAACTCCCAGGCAGCGTCCTTGTTCTTGGCGGCAGAGGGGATGATCATCCCGAAACCACCCATGACACTCCCTTTATCTCCGTTCGGACCAGCCGGGGCCGGAGCCACACCAAAGTCGAGGTCCTGACCATATTTTTCGTAGGTGCTGAGCGCCCACGGGCCGCTGTACATCATGGCCACCTGGCCGGTAACGAAGGCATCGGTACCTTCACCCAGACCAGACTCGAAACCGATCTGATAGACCTTATCCTGGTTGATCAGTTTATCCCAGTAGTTCAGGACGGCCAAACCGGCATCGCTGTTGAAAGCCGTCTTGGTATTATCGTCAGAGAGCATCTGGCCGCCGGCCTGCATCAGGTACATGCTGAACAGACCCGCATCAGAGAGGGAGAAGCCAGAGACCTGCAGCTTGTCGCCATCCCACTTGGTCAGTTTGACAGCATCCTGTTCCAGTTCATCCCAGTTGGTAGGCGGATTGGTGATGCCCGCTTCAGAGAAGAGCTTCTTGTTGTAGAACAGAGCGCGGCAATCGACGGTCATGGGCAGGCCATAGACTTTGCCGTCGTAGGTCATTTCGCGCAGGGCCTCAGCGTAGAAGGTATCGGCGCTGATGCCATCTTTGGCCATATAATCATCCAGCGGTTCCAGCACACCCTTGGGGGCATACAGAGCTGTACCATTGCGGTCCCAGATCATTACGTCAGGAGCCTGACCACTGGTCGAAGCGGTGAGGAATTTGGTCACCGGGTCTTCCACGTAAACGTAGGTGACGTGAATGTTCGGGTGTGAAGCGTTGAAATCGGATACCATCTGTTCGACAGCAGGTTGGCGATCCCCACCCCAGTCAGCCCAGAAGGTAACTTCGGTGACCGGGCCACTGGCTGTGGTCGCGGCTTCAGAGGCAACTGCGGTGGCAGCCGCCGGAGCTTCAGTAGTGGCAGCAGGTGCAGTGGTGCTCGCGGCAGAGGCGCAGCCAGCGAGGACGCTCAACACCAGGGTCGAAATGGCGAGCAATGACACAAACTTGACTGAATGTTTCATTTCTTCTTCCATCCTTTCAAATGATATATATTCCGTGCTGAAATTAGTATATTGCGTATTTTTTAGTATGTCAATATATCATTTGAGGTTTAAATGGTATATAATTTAAAACAGCGGGAAATTCCCGCTGTCTCATTCATTTATCAATGTAAGGGCCCGGAAGAACGCCCCTCTTTCAACTCATACGGCACCGTGGTCTGCAGCGGTACCTCCTCGCCCCGGATCTGAGCCAGCAGCATCTCCACCGCCTGGCGCCCCATCAGTTCCTCGTCCTGGCAAATGTGGGTAAAGATCGGGCCATCGATCGCGGTTTCGACCGAATCGAAACATACGATTGAGTAATCTTCCGGCACCCGATGCCCCAGGCGGTGCAACACCTGTTCCAGCACCAGCGCCAGATTATATTCGCACACCACAAAAGCGGTCAGATCAGGGTGAGCAGCCAGAAACAGGCGAATCGTCTCTTCGTCTTTCTGGATATTTTCGGCCACGAAAGCGCCGGGCAGCGTGGAATACAGATCGGTCAGGCAGTCCTCGGGGCCAAAACCCAGGCCATGAGCCGCTAGACCCGCTGCCACCCCCTGCATCCGTTCTTCAATGGTAGAAGTGCCCTGCACCGGTGGGGACACAAAAGCGATCTGGCTGTGCCCCAGCCCAATCAGATACTCGGTCAAATCGCGCGCCGCCTGCTGATTATCCACGTACAGGCTGCACGCGGAAATTCCCTTCAGATAGCGGTCCACCAGCACCAGCGGGAAGCGGTCCAGCACCATGCGCAGCAGCTTTTCGTTGTAGAACTCACCGTGTACCGGAAAGATGATCAGTCCATCCGCCCCGGCCGTCAAACAGGCATCGATCGCCCGCGCTTCTTCTTCCAGACTGCCGCCCGTACGCCGAAAGAGCATGGCCATATTATTGGCCCGCATGGCCGTTTCCACCGCCCGTAACAAACGCGCGCCGAAGGAATCCGCAAAGTCAGGCAAAATGAAAGCTGCCAGAGTCTGTTCCGGCGCGGCACCGCTCTCAGAACGCGACCGACCGGTCAACCCGGCAAAAGGCACCTTGCCTGAAACGAATGAGCCTTTGCCGCGGGCGCGATCCACCAACCCTTCCTGCTCCAAAATCTGCAGCGCGCGCTTGGAAGTGATGCGGCTGACGTTGAACCGTTCCGCCAGCTCTTTCTCAGAAGGCACCCGCTCCCCGGGTTTGAGTTTGCCTGATTCGATCTCGGCCTGGATACTCTTGAAAATGATCTCGTATAAGGGCTCTGTCATACCAACCTCGTTATGTTATTATAAATAGTATATCATTTATTGTTTGTCTGTCCAGAGCCAATAAAAAGCTCCCCTTCTCAACTAAAGAAGGGGAGCCAATTACACGATTCTTTGTTATTCTTCTACCGCGTTAGCGGCAATGACCTGCTGGAAAAAGTAAGCACTGTCTTTGGGGGTGCGCTTCTTGGTCGCGAAATCGACGTGGACCAGGCCAAAGCGCTGGCTGTAGCCGGCGGCCCATTCGAAGTTATCCAGCAGCGACCAGCAGAAATAGCCTTCCACCGGCAGACCGCTCTCGATAGCATCAGCAACCGCATTCAGGTGGCGGCGCAGATAAGACACCCGGCGCGCATCGTGCACGCGGCCATCCGCGCCCGGGCCGTCGTGATAGCTGGCGCCATTCTCAGCAATGAGCAGGCGTTGGGGGGCATAGGTATCCATGACCCAGCGCAGCAGCTCGGGCAGGGCCTGCGGGTAGATCTCCCAACCAAAATCGGTGACCTCCGCCCCGGATCCCACGACCATGTGCCCCAGTTCAGGCTGTTCAGGGTGCTCCGCATCCGCCGCAACGCGGTGCGGACTGTAATAGTTGACACCCAGCAGATCGGTAGGCGCAGCAATGGTTTCCATATCCCCGGGCTGAATCACCGGTTCGACTTCCTGCCAGATGCCCAGGCGCTGGAAATCCGCGATCATGTCGCTCGGATAACCCTTGCCATACTGGGCATCCATCAGCCAGCGATTGATGACCCCATCGTGAAAACGATTGGCATTGCGGTCAGCCTCACTTGGGGTAGCCGGATAAGTCATGGTGGGGTTGACCACCAGGCTCACGACCGCATCGGGAACATTGGCACGGATGACCGGTACCGCCATACCGTGGGCCAACTGCACGTAATGCCCGGCGATCAAGGCATGGGCAATATTTCGCTCCCCAGGGGCATGATCGCCGCTGTAATAGCTGATGAAACTGGCGCAAAAAGGCTCGTTGATGGTCGTCCACATTTTGACACGGTCCCCCAGGCGGCGCGTAACCGCATCGGCGTAGTCGGCAAATGCCATGCAGGTATCACGGTTCAGCCAGGCACCGGGCAGCGCGGAGGGCAAATCCCAATGAAACAGGGTGATCATGGGTTCGATACCGGCCTGCAGCAGATCATCAACGATGCGTTCGTAATAAGCCATGCCGGCTACGTTGATCGTACCGCGGCCCGCAGGCTGGATACGCGGCCAGGCAATCGAGAAACGGTAATCGCTCACGCCCAGCATCTTGATCAGGGCCAGGTCTTCCGGCCAGCGGTGATAGGAATCGGCTGCTTCATCGCCAGTATCGTTATTGAGGACCTTCCCGGGGGTATGCGAGAAAACGTCCCAGATCGATTCTCCGCGGCCGTCTGCGTGCACGCCGCCTTCGATCTGATAAGAAGAGGTGGAAACGCCCCATTTGAAGTTCTTGGGAAAGGTTCTCAATCGTGCCATGACTGTTCACTCCGTATTATGAATGGATGTTCCCCGCCAGCGCGGACCAATCAGGGATTTTTTGTGCTTCGCTCAGGACCAGGCGGCGCATGGGTTCGTCAAGCTGAAAATATTCGCTGTTTTCTTTCCCCGTGTCGGCATTCTCGACCAGCGCAATGACCGCATCCCGGCTCATGACCACCCCGTGCCAGGTGCCGAGGGTAAAGTTATATGCTTTCAGTGCCTGCATGGGTTCCGCTTCAAGCCGGCTCACGACAGCCTCCCGGCCGCCGTTGAGCAAGGTTGCCTGCCCATGCAACAGGATAAAAACTTCATCCGTTTCCATGTGGCGTTCGACAAAACTGATCGTCGGCGGATACAGGTCTTCGCAGTAACACAACGTGGCCACCCGCCAGTCTTTGAAGAAAATGAGCGGTTTGAAACCGTGGGTAGTGAATTCGCTGATTTCCAGACCTTGATTAGACACAATCGACTCCTGAGAAAAAGTTGAGTCCCCTACCCGACGCTGCGCGGATCAAACGCGCAGCTGAAATGACGGTCAGCCGGTCAGCAAGACCCAAGCCAGACCTCGACCTGACAGTGCCCGGATTGATAAGGCACCAGGTTGCCGGCCAGCTCCTGGCCATTGACGAGCAGACGCTGCACTCCCCGGCAGACCGACCCCGGGTTGTGCACCATGATGCTATATTCTACTCCACGACAGCGCCGCGTTACCGTGAATTCCGGCCACTCTCTGGGGATGCACGGATCGATGCGCAGGCCGCGGTATTCGGCACGGATGCCCAGAATGTACTGCGTCACCGCCTGATAGGTCCAGGTGGCAGTTCCCGACAGCCAGGAGTTGCGCGCCAGCCCAAACTGCGGGTGTTCATCGCCGAGAATGTTCTGGGCGTAGACGTAGGGCTCGCATTCGTAATGGTCAGCCTGATCGTTGCGGCGTGCCGGGTTGATCTGATCGTAATACTGCTTGGCACGCTGGCCGTGCCCCAGCCGGGTTTCGGCGATCATCGCCCACGGATTGGGGTGCAGAAAGATGCCGCCGTTCTCTTTAGCGCCGGGCGGATAGGTGGTGATGCCGCCCACGCGCGGAGCGAAGCCATCATAGCCCGGGGCACTCAGTTTGATACCGCTGGCCGTATTGAGCTTCTCGAAAACGCTCTGCATGGCCCGCTCCGCCCGTTCCGGGCTGGCAAAGCCTGACAGCACTGCCCACGACTGGGCATTCAGGTAAATTTGCCCCTTTTCGTTGAGGTGAGAGCCAATTGGGCTGCCATCGGCATCGAAATAGCGCACATACCAATCCCCATCCCAACCATAGCGTTCGACATTCTCTTTCATGGCCGCATGATCCCGACGCAGATCATCCGCATCAGCGGCGCGGCCCAGCTCGTCAAAAAGATCGCTCATGGCCAGCAGCGCCCGACCGTACAGATTGGCTGTGAACAATGATTCTGCCCCACCGGCCAGGTTGACGGTATCGTTCCAGTCGGCAAAGCCCAGCAGCGGCAATCCATGGGCACCGCAGTTCGCGCGGGTGAAGCGCAAAGCGCGCCGCAAATGCTCCAGCACCGTTCCGCTTTCGAGCGGACGCTCCTGTTTGTCTTTCTCATAGAAGGGCAGTTCCTCTTCCATTTTGGCAAGGTCGCCCGTTTCCTTCAAATATTCACACACGGCCAGCACTGCCCAGAGGGCATCATCCGAATAATAATGCGGGCGATCCTCCCGCTCCAGCGAGTCACCCGCGCTGGCAATCATCGTCAGCGGGTTGAACTGGTGCATGGCGGAACCATCGCGTTTCTGCACGCTGAGCAGCTTTTCCAGCAGTCCCCAGGCAGCCGCAGCCCCGCTGGGCAAAATCGCCATCACGTCTTGAGAAGAATCGCGGAAACCGATGCCGCGCGAACCATAGCCCAGTTGATAATACGAAAGGTAGCGCGACCACGAATAAGTGGTCCAGCACTGACGCAGATTGAAAACGTTGACCATGCGGTCCAGGTCAGCATCCGGCGTCTTGACCTGCAAGGCCGCCAGGCGTTCCTGCCAGACTGCCTGCAAGTGGGTAAAAGCAGTCGTGACGGCTGCCTCACTCTGCCAGCGCGCCAGAATGCGCCCGGCCTCCGCCGGGTTGGCCGCCTGCCCCAGCACAGTGACGAAAGAAACGGTTGCACCGGGGGCCAGCTCGCCCAGATGGATCAGCAGAGCGCCGATGTTCTCGCCGCGGTTGGCTTCGTGATTGCCCAGCTCAGCCTGTTCCAGACTGAGCGGTGCCTGCCAGGTACCGTATTCATTGTCGCCCAGAAATTCCTGACGGTCGCTCTCGAAAGAACTGACCTCACGGTTGGTGCCGAAGAAATTGATCTGGGTATCGCGGTTCATAAAAGCATACTGCACCAGCGCCAGGCGACCTTCCAGGTGCATGGCCCGGCTCACCATCGTCTGCGGCACCCAATCGGCGTTGGTCAACTGCTTGAGCGCATCGAAGTGAGTGTATTCCACCACCGGCAACGCATCCACCTGCAGCGGGGCCTTCTGCAAATTGGTGATCTGGACCCAACGAATTTCGGCGTGTTCCCCTTCTGGGACAAAATCCAGCACCTCGCAGCGCACGCCGTGCATCTCACTGATGAAACGGCTGTAACCCAACCCCACGTGCGTCTCGAAACGGTCGAAAGCGGTCAGGGTAGGAACAAAAAAGGGCGAAAAAAAGCGCTCCCCGATCCAATCACGGGTGCGCAGATACAACGTTTCCCCTTTCATTTCACTGGCCGGCGTCTGTGTCAGGTATTTGGTAATGCGGTTCAAGGCCGGGTCGCGGCGGCACAGCAATGCCCCGCCCGTGTGATCCACAAAGCCGCCGAATTCCAGCGAGCCAATGTAATTGATCCATTTTACCGGGGTGCGTGGATTGGTAATGACGTACTCGCGCGCCCGATCATCGAAATATCCGTATTGCATACTCCCTCGCCGTATCGAAATTCAGGGCTGGCTGCGGGAGTCCCCTGTACCTTCTCCCGCCAGCCAGCCCGCTGGTTATGCAGGTGGAAAATTACGCGGTATTTTCCATCTGCGCGAATGAGCCAATTGAATTATGAAAGGACGACGTCCACACGCACGGATTTCGTCCCGGCCGCGGGCAGCGGAACGATGCAACCCGCCACAGCCTTGCCCTCCACGCGCATGGCCACGGAATTGCCCTTGCCCTGGCGGGTAACGCTGATGTCATAGCGCACCCCGCGGAAAACGCGCTGCGCCTGGAACCCGCTCCACGACTCGGGCAGCACCGGTTCCACACACAGGCCATTCAGCTCCGCGCGGATGCCCAGAATCCACTGGGTAATGGCCACGTAATTCCACGCCGCCGTCCCGGTCAGCCAGGAGTTCTTGGCCTCCCCGAAGCTGGGGGCTGCCTTGCCGGCGATGGTCTGCGCGTACACGTACGGCTCACAGCGGTGGACTTCACTGATCGCCTCACGGGCGGAGGGGTTGATGCGCAGGTAATAATCCAGCGCTTTCTCTGCGCGGCCCTCTTTGGCTTCTGCGATCATGATCCACGGATTGGTATGGCAGAAAACGCTGCCGTTTTCCTTATACCCGGGCGGGTAAGAAGAGATCTCTCCCAGATTGAGATAGTAATGCGAAAAAGCCGGTTCCAGCAGCACAATGCCGTGCTCAGTGGCCAGGTACTGGGCCACCGCATCGAGCGCCTGTTTGGCCTTGCCATCCGCGTGGCCGATGCCCGCCATGACGCACATTCCCTGCGGCTCGATGAAGATCTTGCCTTCCTGGCACTCTTGCGAGCCCACCGGCTGGCCCAAGTCATCGTAGGCGCGTCTGAACCACTGTCCGTCCCAGCCCGCCTCGAGCACCGTTTTTTCCATGCGTTCGGCTTCGCGCAGATAATTCTGCGCCTTACTGCCCTCACGCCGGGCGGCCAGGCCGGCCATTTCTTTGCCGGCCAGCACGAACAGCCCGCCGATGAAAACGGATTCAGCGGTAATGCCGTCTTTGTTGGTCGTGGTCTGGAAAGATTGGCCCGGGGTATCCGAGAAGCAGTTCAGGTTGAGGCAGTCGTTCCAGTCTGCCCGGCCAATCAACGGCAGTCCGTGCGGACCGATGCGCTTGAGAGTGTAATTGATGCTGCGCTGCAGGTGTTCATAGAGGGGCATTTCACTGCCCACCATGTTCTCGTAAGGCACCCGTTCATCGAGAATTTCCCAGTCGCCCGTCTCTTTGACGTATGCCGAGACGCACAATACCAGCCACAGCGGATCGTCGTTGAAGCCGCTGCCCACGTCGTTGTTGCCTCGTTTGGTCAGAGTCTGATACTGGTGATAGGCACCGCCGCTCGAAAGCTGGGTAGAGGCCAGATCGATGATGCGCTCCCGGGCACGTTCGGGCACCATGTGCACGAAGCCCAGCAGGTCCTGCGCGGAATCTCGGAACCCCATGCCGCGGCCAATGCCGCTCTCGTAATACGAAGCCGAGCGCGACATGTTGAAAGTGATCATGCACTGATAGGCATTCCAGATGTTCACCATGCGGTTGGTGTGCTCATCCGGGCTCTGCACGGCGTAACGGCCAAGCAGGTCATCCCAATAGGCATTCAACTCCGCGAAGGCACGGTCAACCGTCGCGAACTGGAGGTAATCAGAAAGAATGGGGCGAACGTGTTTCTTGTTGATCGTCTGCGAATCCGCCGGGTCGAACTTCTCTTCCACGGCGTTTTCTTGATAGCCCAGCAAAAAGAGGATGCGCTTGCTTTCGCCGGGCTGCAGCGTGACCTTGATCTGATGCGAGCCGATCGGCTGCCAGCCGTGTGCCACGGAATTGTGCGCCTGCCCGGCTTTGACCACCTGTGGAGCGGCAAAACTGCCGTACGGGCCCAGAAAATCCTCACGCTGGGTATCGAAACCGGCCACCGTTTCGGAGCAGGCAAAATAAGCAAAATGATTGCGGCGTTCGCGGTACTCGGTCTTGTGATAGATCGTACTGCACTCGATCTCCACTTCGGCAATATTGAAATTACGCTGGAAGTTGGTGGCATCGTCGTTGGCGTCCCACAGGCAGAATTCAACGAATGAGAATAAGTCAAGAGAAGCTGCCTGAGCCCGCTTGTTCGTCACGGTCAGATCCCACACCTCGAGGGTTTCATTCAGCGGCACAAAATAACGGACGCTGGCAGCAATGCCTTTGCGCTCCGAGCCAATAATGGTGTAGCCCATGCCATGACGGCAGGTGTAATTTTCGACCTCGGCCTGCACCGGCTGCCAGGAGGGCGACCAGAAATCCCCTTCGGCATCGCGCACGTAAATGTAGCGTCCGCCCGTGTCGAACGGAACGTTATTGTAGCGGTAGCGGGTCAAACGACGCAGGCGGGCATCTTTATAAAAGCTGTAGCCCCCCGCCGTGTTGGAGATGATGCCAAAATAATCATTGCTGCCCAGATAATTGATCCAGGGTAAAGGGGTATCCGGACGCGTGATGACATATTCACGGTGGGAATCATCGAAATAACCAAACCGCATAGCAACCTCGAAATGTGGAGTTTATTGGAGCGGGACGAGCAGCAGGGTTACGGATTCCGCCGGAACGATCACGGTGAAATCTTTGTCGATCTCGACTTCACTGATGTGCTCGTGGAAACGGCAAGAATCAGAAGCAAACAACACGGCTTTGCCCATGTGCTTCAGGTTCAACGCCTTCATCGAAATAGAGATGTCCCGCGGACTGCGGTTGTGCAGGATCATGCGGGTATTCCCCTCGCGGTCATCCGCCGAATAGATGGAGCAGTCTTCGTACACCCGCGAAGAGAAGGTAACACCCGAACTGAATCGTTGCACCATTTGCGAGGCCGATAGGGTTGTAGCATTGGTTTTGTGAAGTAAGGTATCAGTTAACATATTCATTTCTTCCACTTTTCTAATGCACTCCTGACTGACATTCCTTTTCAAACGAATCAACGACCTGGAAGCCGGGTGAGGTTCCCCTCCCCTTTTCCCGACCGGTTATGCCCATATTTATGCCGGGATCTTGCTCCTCGCACCGCAGGTACTGCGTACGATCAACTCGGTCGCCAGCAGCAAATGCTGTGTCTGTTCACGCGGATGGTGAATCAGATCGATCAACATATCTGCCGCCAACGAACCCATCCGCACCACCGGCTGCCGGATCGAAGTCAACGGAGGCATGACCTGGCTGGCTGCCGGCAGATCATCGAAACCGACCACCGCCACATCCTCGGGGATGCACAGCCCGGCTTCACGGATCGCGCGGATCGCTCCCATCGCCATCATATCGCTGGCCGCAAACACCGCATCGGGATGCTGCTCCAGCAGCTTTTTCATGCCCTGGTAGCCGCTCTCTTCGGTAAAACTGCCTTCCACCACCAGCGCCTCCTCCAGCGGAATCTGCCGGGACTGCAGCGCCTTCTGGTACCCCTGATAGCGGTCGAAACCGCCCACCATGTTCAGCGGGCCGGTAATGGTCGCCACACGATGATGATTTTGCTTGAGCAAATGCAGCGTCGCGTCCATGCCGCCCTGAGTGTTATCCACATCGATGTAATTCACATCCAGCTTCGGATGGCGCCCGACCAGCACGAACGGCATCTTGCTCTGGTACAGCGACTGCACGATCGGATCGTCCATCACCATAGAAGACACCACCACCCCATCCAGCAAACCATTGTGCAGGATCTGGTTGATGGTGCGGCGTTCGAATTCGAGATCCGCCAGCCACAGCATGACGGAATATTGTTGAGCATTGCAAGCGGCGGTTACACCGCGAATCAGTTGGGGAAAGTAAGGGTCAGTGAACAGTTCAGAAACACCCGCCGGGGTGACCAGCCCTATGATGTTCGTCCGGCGCGCCGCCAAACCGCGCGCGGCCAGGTTTGGCTGGAAGTTGTACTCCTGAATGACCTTCATGACCCGTTCACGGGTCTCGCTTTTAACTTTCTCATCCCCGTTAATCACGCGAGAAACGGTGGATCGCGAAACTCCGCTTTTTTCAGCAATATCTTCGAGGGTCAGTGGCATAAGGCTTCTGGGAGCGCTCTCATTTCTTGGGATAAAAAAACCGTTTAAAACGGCTCTTTTCCGGCCAATTGGCTGGTTTTTCTGACTTATTTCGAGGATTATCGAGCACTTTTTGGGAGCGCTCTCATAGATTTAATTATAGACACTATTTCCAAAAAGTCAATAGCTCTTTTTTTACGCAAATCTCTGGTTTGTGACTGAGAATGAAGCTCTTTTTCAAGATCCCCGCTCTCTTTTGGCGCTTCCTTTGCTTATTCTCTGGAAGCGCTCTCATCATTATTGTCATCCCTTAAAATTATCCTGGCCAGGCGGCCAGGATATAAAAACGCATCAGAAAAATACTGCCTAATCGAACCAGCTTTCTTCGAAAGTTGCCTTGGCGGGTGTTTCAATCGCTACATCCGGCAGGCGCCCAACTTCCTGCAGAATATCCTTGGGCTGATCCCCGGTCAACAAACGCCCCCGTTGTCGGCGAGAAGGTCCCGCAAGGTATTGGGTAAAGTCCAAATCAGGGGCATGAACTACTACCTTCTTACCCGCCTGGATATTCTTCTGCCTACGCTGATTATTCCTGGCTGCCGCCCCAACCATCGTATTTGCGCCTACAGACACCAGGTAGATCAAACAGCCATTTGCCAGCGCAAGCAGCCAATCCACCCAGGATGTGCTGCCGTTGAGCAACAGTTCCGTAAAGCCCAACGCCAGAGAGAGCACAAAACCCACCCACTTTTTGATGGCTGCGGTATCACCATTTGAAAACAGATTGCACACTGTGCTGGTAATCACCTAGACCAGTGTGCTTGCTCCCGCGAGCGTCACAATAGAAGTACCAGAAAAGAATTCATTAGGCAAAGTCATATTTTCCTCCTCTTGACGAATGAATTGATCTTCCAGAAGCTCGGCTAACAGTAATCCTTACGGATAAACAGAAACACGAATTCATTCCCCCAGCAACCTAGATACCTGAATTAATTATAGGGACAATAAAAATAGAATTCAATAATGACAGAAATTAGCTATCCGTAAAACTTTATGGGAATGTCGTTACTTCTATTTTTCCCAGCCGCGGGAGTGGCCGGCCTTTCCGCGGCCCATACAAGCGCGTCTATGTTTCTGCGGCTTTTCTGCGGCGCGGATGAAGGATCACGCCAAAGAGGATGAAGCCGGCGGCCAGAGTGTAGCCCACCAAAGCCATGACATAGAGCCAGTAAGGGCCGATCAGATCAAAGAGGCGCCCGCTCACCGGGGACATGAGGATACTGAGCAAGCCGGCGATGGTGACGGAATACAGGGCCAGCATGGTGCCGGACTGCCCGGCAGGAGCACGCTCAACGATGAAATAGGTAAAGGAGACCGAATACAGGCTGAGGCTGACTCCGTTGATGGCGCGATATAAAAAGAAACTTACCACTGTGGGATGGATCACGATGGCAGAACAGGCCAGCATATACGAGAAAAAGCCGATCAGCAGCGTGAACTTTGAACCGCGCTTGCGCATGATGCGGTCCGAGAGCAGCATCATGGGGAATTCGATGACCGCCCCAATGGTATTCTCCCAGCCGATCAGCCCCTCGCTGGCACCCAACTGCTGCAGGTAAACCGATTCGAAATTAACGCCATTGGCCAGCACCCAGACCGAGACCAGCGCCAGCAAGAAGCAAGTCAATTCGCGGTTCTTGATGAGCGAGTGAAAGACCTCTTTCATCGGCACCGGAGGCTGTTTTACCCCTTTGATCTCGGTCTGCGAAACCGGCTGCGGGGTGTGCACCCAGAAAAGAATGCCGGCAGCCAGTAAATTCAAGACAAGAAAAGCCACAAAAGCGGAGACCAGACTGGTCCTTTGGATGATCAGCCCGCTCAATGCAGACATGATGGCCCAGCCTGCGGATCCCCACATACGCACACTGCCGTAATAGGCACCGCCTTCCGCCGCGGCCAACAAAGCCTGGGCCTGGGAAGCCGGGTTGATGCCCGAACTGATAAAAGCATTAAAACCGATCAAGATAGCCATGTACAGAAAAGCTGTTTGCTGGCTGAGAAAATAATAGGCCAGTGCGTTCAGGGCCAGGGTAGCCTGCAACAACAGACGCGGCCGCCGGACGTTATCATTGAGCCTGCCCCACAGCGGCGCGGAAACCATCCCTGAAATCGCGCTGATGGTATTTAAAACGCCAATCTCCGTGCCCGACAAACCATTATGCACGTAGAATAGATTTACAAAAGGATTGACGCTGCCCATCGCGCCAAAATAGGCCAGATAGTAAAGGCGCATCAGCCAGAGATTTTTCGAACCGCTCAATTGTCGTCTAAACACGAGAAACCACTTTCACCTAGGGTAAGTTCGACGCATAATTATACTGATATTCGACAAAAACATAACCAGAAATAAGAGGTTTTCTTAAACAATTTTGTCCCCGGCAGATAAACAACACTCGCTAGTGCAATCCCCCATATCAAATGGGAGGGTTCATCTGCAAGAGACAAAGAAACTAATTTTCAGGGACCAGATCGTGCAGGTCATGAGGTACGCGCAGGCTTTGCTCATTGATCCCCGTTTCGACGGGATCAAAGGATGTCCCGCTTTCTATGGCATCAAGCAAAATATTCTGACCGGGCTGAAAAAACGCATCTCTGATTGCATCCGACCGGTTTGACGCTTTGCCCGTATCCGACACCCAAATCTGCAGACACATCCGTCTCCCCACTACAGAGGGGTCCTTCAAAACGGGTATCAGTTCATGCAATGAATATTCACCAAGTTTTCCATCCGGCGGCGGAATGATCACATTCGATCCGATCGCCTCCGCATACGTTCCCCCAGCGAATAGATCAAAGTTGGTATACAAAAGGTCATTATCATTCAAGGGAATCGTGATCAGATAAAATCGATCTGGATATTGAGGATTTGACGTGGTAAACCCAACAAGGTAGATATCACCCCCGGTCAGGTTTTTAGGATCACTTTTTGGCTGTACCAGCTTGATTCCCCGAAAATCTACGCCGATTTCCTGCAGATGCCAGATGTTTCTGCCGGTATCTTTGCCGCCGACTTCTTCGATTGTCCCAATATATCCCAGAGGAACAATGGGAGTTTCATCCAGACCGTTTCCAGAAGGATCCTTTTCCCATTCGGCGGGAATCACCACCTTCCGGACCACGTACGAACCGATTCCCCCTTTCGAATTCGGCAATGTTTCACCAGAAAAGACCATTTGGAGATTTTCGCGGCGATACACCCATTCATTTTCCGACGCATCCCAGGCAGCGGTCACCTGTCCTTTGGCATTTTTCACCACCCAGGCATGGTTTTCCCACACTTCTGTCACATTATTTACCGGTAAAAGTGCAGGTGGGGTCAAAGGTCTGGCTATCTCTGGCGTTTCTGCCTGCGTGATCGTGGGGCTGATCTCAGTGGCCGTAAGGAGCGTCGGGGAAGAACTCGCTGAGAAAGGCTGCGGTGTTTGTTCTGTACAGGCAGCCAGGAATAAAGCCAACACAATCATGGCCAAAATGTTTTTCGTCTTGCTACAGCCCAATAGATCATGGAATTTTGTGCAAAATGGCTGATTCATCATTTTCCCTCAACCAGGCAAGGATTGCGGTTCTCATGCTTAACTATAGCATCAGATCTGTGATCCGATAGGTTTTTGAGGGGTCTACCCAGGAGCATGAAGATATGAATCCCCCTGAGCATTTTATTATCCCTTTCGTTTTTGATAGAATTCATCACACTTCTGAATATCACAGATCCCTGGCCTTTGCGCGCCATTGCACCTTAAACCCGATTTATCCGTATATTGTGTATCCACCGACAAGAATGAGGGCTTTTCATGGAATCGATTCTGCAAGCTGAACACCTGATCAAGAAATTTGCTGATTTTACCGCGGTCAACGACATCTCGTTCGATCTGCACGCCGGAGAAATCTTCAGTCTGCTGGGGCCCAATGGGGCCGGCAAGACGACGACCATCTCGATGCTTTCCACGCTCACCTCCCCAAGCGCTGGGGATGCCGTCATCGGCGGGCATTCGATCAAGCGCGACCCCATGGCCGTGCGCCAGTTGATCGGGGTGGTGCCGCAGGAAATCGCGCTTTATGAAGATCTGAGCGCCCGTGAAAACCTCAATTTCTGGGGGCAGATGTACGGATTGAGCGGAAAGACCCTCAAACAGCGCGTCGAGGAAGTGCTGGAACGTACCGGCATGACCGAGAAAGCTGCCCAGCGGGTGAAGACCTACTCGGGCGGGATGAAACGGCGCATCAACATCGGCGTTGGCCTGCTGCACCGCCCGCAGCTGCTCTTCATGGATGAACCCACCGTGGGCATCGATCCGCAGTCGCGGCGCGCCATTCTGGATACAGTGAAGGACCTCAATCACGAGGGTATGACCGTGCTGTATACCACCCACTACATGGAAGAAGCTCAGGAGCTTTCAGACCGGGTCGGCATCATCGACCACGGACAGCTCATCGCGCTGGGTACCCAGGCTGAACTGACCCGCCAGGTCGGGGAAACCGACACGCTGATCCTGCACGTGGGCGAGACAGACATTACTGACGGCCTGGTCGAGAAACTGCGCGGCCTGCACGGCGTCATCCGCGCCGACAGCACTGATCACACCGTGGCCGTGATCACCCCGGCCGCCGAAGAAATTCTGGCCCCGGTCATCTCTGCGGCCAACGAAAGCGGCATCAAAATCCGCTCGGTCGACATTCAAGAGCCCAACCTGGAGTCAGTTTTTCTGCATCTCACCGGTCGGGCATTACGCGATTAAGCAGGCAGCCATGAAAAAGATCTTTCTCATTGGCCTTAAAGACCTGCTCCTTATCTTTCGGGACCCGGCTGCTCTCATTTTGATGCTGCTGGCCCCCTTCGCCTTGACCATCGGCCTGGGCTTCGTGACCGGCCGGATGGGGAACTCCACCAGCAGCGGCATCAGCGATATTCCCGTGATCCTGGTGAACCAGGATGGCGGTCAACTGGGCACCGCCCTGATCGAGATGTTCCATTCCTCCGACTTGCAGGACCTGGTCGCGCCCAGCGAAATGGACGATTTCACCCTGGCCCAGCAAGCCGTGGATGACGACCAGGCGGCCGCGGCCATTCTCATCCCGGCCGGGTTTAGCAACAGCATCATCCCCTGCGCCAGCACCGCCAGCCTTGACAGCACGGTGGTGGCCCTGCAGCTCTACAGCAACCCCACCCGGCCTACCAGTGCCGGCGTGATCAAAACCATTCTCGAAACCTTCCTCAGTCGGGTCGAAACCTCGCGCGCGGGCGGCATCGTCTCGATCGAACAGATGCTGAAGCAGGGCCTCATCGCCCCCGATCAGGCCATGAGCGTGGGCAGCCAGATGGGGGCGCAGCTCAGCGCCCAAGCGGGGAATACCGCCAGCAGCATCCCCATCCAGACCCAGAATGGACAAACCGGCACGTTCAAAGTGGATACCCTGGCCATGATGGCCCCAGGGATGGCGCTGATGTTCCTGATGTACACTGTCACTTACGGCGGGCGCTCCTTGCTGACCGAACGTCAGGCCGGGACGCTGCCGCGCCTGCTTGTTTCCCCCACTTCGCCCCGGCAAATCCTGGCCGGCAAGGTCTTTGGCATCTTCCTGACCGGTCTGGCCCAGATGGCGATCCTCATCATGGGAACCAGCCTGCTCTTCCGCCTCCACTGGGGAGATCCCCTGGCCATTGTCGTTCTGCTGATCGCCGCCGTGGCCGCCGCCACGGGTTGGGGCCTGCTGCTGGCCGCCGTTGCCAAAACTCCCGGGCAGGTTTCCACAATCGGCTCAGCCATGATGCTGATCTTTGGCCTGCTGGGGGGCAGTTTCTTCAGCACCGATAACCTGCCGGGCTGGGTACAGACCTTCGCGCGTATCTCCCCCAATTCCTGGGGAATGGACGGGTTCTCCACTCTGGCCCTGGGCAACGGACTGAATGCCATCTGGACGCCGATCCTGGCGCTGCTGGCAATGGCGGTGATCCTCTTCTTTCTGGCCGCGCTGCTGTTCAACCGCCGCGGTTTTGCCGCCGCCTGAGAGGTCAACATGAAAAAAATCTTTGCTATCGCCTTGAAAGATACTCTGGTGCGTTTTGCCTCCCCGTCGGAATGGCTTTTCTTCCTCATCCTGCCCATCCTGTTCACGGTGATCTTGAGCAGCGCCACCGGTTCAGTTTCAGATACCCGTGTGCACCTGACCGTCGTGGATGAGGCCCAATCCACGTTCTCGGCACAACTTATCAGCGAACTCGAGCAATCTGCCTCGGTACGCATCACCCAAGAAGATCTCGATCAGGCGCAGGCCAGCTTCAACACACGGCGCTACGCTGCCGTCTTGATCATCCCGGCAGATTTCACCCTCGAAAGCGCCAAAGCCGGCACGCTGACCCTGCAGATGCTGCAGCAGCCCAATAACATGGACGCGGTGATCTCGCGCCAGGCCGTGGAAGCCGCGGCCAGCCGGGTCAGCAGCCTGAATGACATCGCTTCGCAGAGCGTGGCCGCGGCCGCGCAGATCCAGCCCTTTGCCAGTGAGGCTGACCGCGCAGCCTATTACACGGCCGCGCTCGACGCTGCCCAAACGCAACTGGCCGAGGCCCCCCAGCGGCTGCAGGTCAGCGAAGGCAGCACTGCCGATCAAGTGGAGTACGACCCGCGCGCCAATTCCTCCGCCGGGCAGCTCATCACCTGGGTCTTCATCCCCCTTATCGGGCTTGCCGGTATGTTCGCCTCTGAACGCCAGCAAGGGACGCTGCGGCGCATCCTTACCACCCCCACGCGTAAATCCACTTATTTGCTGGGCACCATCCTGGGGCAGGTATTGACTGCGCTGGTACAGATGGCCCTGCTGGTCACCTTTGGCATCGTCGTCATGCACGTCGACTGGGGCCAATCCCCGGCCGCGCTGGCAGTGATCCTGATCGCCGCGGCGCTGGCGGCTGCCGCCCTGGGCACCATGCTGGGCACCTTCGTCAAGACAGAAGGCCAGGCCAACGGCCTCAGCGTCATGCTGGGCATGTCAATGGCCCTGCTGGGCGGCTGCTGGTACCCCCTGGAGCTTTTCCCCAGTGCCGTCCAAACCGCGGTCAAAGTGCTGCCCACCACCTGGGCCATGCAGGGCATGATGGATATCGTCCTGCGCGGCGGCGGACTCATGGCCATCTGGCCCGAAACCGCCGTTCTACTTGGCTTCGCAGCCGTCTTTTTCACCATCGGCGTGCTGCGCTTCCGCTACGAATAATTGCCTTTTTCTTCCCGCGGCCAATCCCCGCGGGAATTTTCTTGACTTTTTGTGTACCGATTGGTATACTATTGGCATGTCTGAGAACCGGGAATTGATCCTCGAAAGCGCCCTGCGCCTCTTTGCCGAACGGGGCTATGACGCCGTGGGCGTACAGGAGATTGCCGAAGCAGCCGGGGTGCAAAAACCCACCCTGTACCACTACTTTGGCAGTAAAACTGGCCTGCTGCATACCCTGCTCGAGGAAAATTTTGCCCCCCTCTTCGCCGAACTGGAAAAGAGCGCCGTCTATCATCACGACGTTAAAAATGCCCTTGAAGCAGTGGCTGCCACCTACTTCCGCTTTGCCCGTCAGCAGCCGCGCTTTTACCGTCTGCAGCTTTCGCTGTGGTTTGCCGCCCCCGATAGTGAGCCTTTTCAGGCAGTGGCGCCTTTCAATCAGCGCCAGCAGACCCTGCTCGAGGCCCTCTTCACCGCCGCCGCGCTGGATCACGGAAATATGCAAGACCGCCAGCGAGCCTACGCCGCCACTTTCTTAGGCATGATCAACACCTACGCCGCGATCGGCCTGAACCATCAGGTCGAGCTGGACCAGACGCTGGTGATGAAATCCGTTCACCAATTCATGCACGGCATCTTCTCGTAATATTTTTTTTGCTTAATACTATACCTACCGGTATGTACCTAAGGAGAATCCCTGATGAATCAATTTTCACCCACCCATTGGGCCAACCAGAGTGTTTTTTACGCCCTCTATCCGCTCGGCTTTTGCGGAGCGCCGCTGCGCAATGATTTTTCGACCCCGCCGATCCCCCGGCTCGAAAAGATCCGGGAATGGCTGCCGCATATTCAATCGCTGGGAGCCAACGCTCTCTATCTGGGCCCCGTCTTCGAATCCAGCGCACACGGCTACGATACCGCGGATTACTTTCACGTGGACCGCCGGCTGGGAACAGATGAGACTCTGGCCGCGCTCAGCCGTGAAATTCACGCCCGCGGCATGCGCCTGATCCTGGATGGGGTGTTCAACCACGTCGGTCGCGATTTCTGGGCGTTTCGCGACGTGCGCGAACATCTCGCAAATTCCGCTTACGTCTCCTGGTTCGCCGGTCTGGATTTCAGTGCCGTCAGTCCCTGCGCGGACCCCTTCCGCTATGAAGGCTGGGCCGGGAACTACGACCTGGTCAAACTCAATCTACATAACCCGGCTGTGACCCAGCACCTGTTCGATGCCATCTGCAGCTGGGTCGAGCGTTTTGACATCGACGGCCTGCGTCTGGATGCCGCGGACGTGCTGGATGAGGATTTTCTCGAAGCCATCGGCCGTTTCGGGCACTCGCTCAAGCCAGATTTCTGGTTGATGGGCGAGATGGTAGGCGGCGATTACCGCCATCTGGCCCAGCCGCAGCGTCTGGATTCTGCCACCAATTATGAGTGTTACAAAGGGCTTTACTCGAGCCTGGCCGAGAAAAATTATTTCGAGATCGCCTATGCCCTGAACCGCCAGTTCGGTGCTTCAGGCCTCTACCGGGGAATTCCGCTGTATGCTTTCGCCGATAATCACGACGTCAATCGGGTGGCCAGCAACCTGCCCGACCCGGCCCTGCTCTTTCCGCTGTACTGTCTGCTCTTCACCATGCCCGGGGTACCCTCGATCTATTACGGCAGCGAATGGGGCTTAAAGGCCGCCCGCACACCGCACAGCGACGCCATGCTGCGCCCCTGTCTGGATCTTGAGCTGTGTCAGGCCCATCCAGAAGTGCCCGATCTCGCCGCGGCCATTGGCCGACTGGCCCAACTGCGGCGCAGCTCCCCGGCCCTGCTCTACGGGGACTACCAGCCAATCGCCACCCAGCACGAACAACTGGCTTTCTTGCGCGAAAGTGATACTGAAACCGTACTGGTGGCCCTGAATTCTGCCCCCCAGACCACTTCAATGGACCTTGCCCTACCCTTCCCGGCCCGCTGTGCGGTCGACCGGCTGAATGGCAATGAAAATATTTCCGTTCAGGGAAACGGAATTCACCTGGAGCTGCCGCCGCGCTGGGCCAGAGTGATCCAGCTTCAGAAATAGATTCAGCCAGGAAAATGGGAATGACGGTGGGAAATGTCTGGGGTATGCGCGTGATCGTGGGTAAGTGATTCGTGCTGATGCGGATGGGAATGCGTGCCCACAAAAACCGTCCCGTCCGCGTGCAGGTGCTCATGGTGTGGATCAGGATGAGTGTGGGCATGCTCGTGGGAACAGGCCTCGTGAGTATGAACATGATGGTGGTTTTCGAGACTCATCAGCAGAGTGCCCAGCAGCATCAAAGGCAGCCCCGCGAAGAAAAGCCAGTTCGGTTTCTCGCGCAAAAGTACAAGTGAAAGGACCACCCCCATAAACGGAGCCGCCGCGTACAGTGTACCGGTCCGGGCACTGCCCAGGCCGCGCAGCGCCAGCACGTAAAGCACAATGCTGATGCCGTAGCACACGAATCCGATCAGCAGTGCCTGAGCGGTCACTCCCCAGCCCGGAAAGGGCCGGCCCAGAACCAGCGCCAAAAGCAAAGAGAAAGTTCCGGCACCCAGACCTTTGATCGCCACGATCGCCAGCGGATCTTTCGCGGAAATATTGCGGGTGAGGTTATTATCCAGGCCCCACAGGATACACGCACCTAAAATCCCCAGTCCGCCCCACGACACGCTCTGCAGTGCGTTCCCCTGCCAGGAGAGCACCAGACAGGCCAGCGTAACCAGAACCATCGCCAGCCAGGTACGTTTGCCTACCGCCTCATGGAAAGCCAGCACTGCGATCAGCGTGGTGGCGACTCCCTCGAAATTCAAGAGCAGTGCCGCGCTGGCCGCAGGAGTATGCCGCAGGGAGAGCAGCAGCAGAATCGGTGCTGCCACCCCGCCAGCCAACACCGCGCCGGCCAGCCAGGGAACCTCCTGGCGCAGCAGCGGAGCCTCACGGTGATCTCTTTTGAAGACCTTTTGCTGCAGCAGCAAGATCCCTACCCCAATGCCGCTGCCCAGATAGAATAATCCCGCCAAAAAAACGGAATCCGCCGTCCCCAGCAGCATTTTCGCCAGCGGGGTACTGGCGCCAAAGAGCAAGGCAGCCAGCAAGGCGTAGAGCACCGGTTTCCAGCGGGAATCAACCATTTTGGGTCAAGGTTACTTTTCTTCGCGGTCCAACCAGCGTTCGATCTTATCCGGGAAGCGATAATTGGCAAGCTTTTCGAGTAACCCCTCTGGGGTGTTGTCTACAACGAAAAGCTGCAAATGCTCTTCATAGATGTAATGGTCCTGATGAGCGCGCTCGATCCACTCAAGCAAATGATCGTAATAGCCGTTCACGTTGAGCAGTGCCGCCGGCTTGCGATGCAGGCCGATCTGCGACCAGGTAAGCACCTCAGAGAGCTCGTCCAGAGTGCCGAAGCCACCCGGGAGCGCAATGTAGGCATCGGAGAGTTCGTTCATGCGTGCTTTGCGAATCTGGATATTCTCGACGGTAATAAGCTGGGTCAACCCCTGAGTATAGATCAACTGCGGGCTATCCAACCCCTTTGGGACGATGCCAGTTACCTCACCGCCAGCCTCCAGACAGCCCCGCGCCAGCGCGCCCATCATACCCGTACGCCCGGCCCCATAGACCAGCCGGATACCCCTTTGGGCCAGCAATTCGCCAGTGGCGCGGGCAGCCTCATAGTACTCTGGGGCCAGATTATCTGCGGAGCCACAAAAAACGGCAATCGTGCGTAGTGAATAAGACATATCTACCTCTGCATGCCAGAATAATCTCAATTGTACCGGTTTTCAAGCCGCAGGAGCAGAAAATCACCTTAAATTTCAGCGAAACGGGCCAGAGAAATTTCTCTGGCCCGTCTTTTTTTCTCAGGGTTGGATCATCAGTACGTAGGTACCCGGCTGATTGACCTGAACCTGGAGCGTATCCCCGGTTTGGGTCGCGCCGCTCACCACCGTCCAGGCCTGATGGTCATCCGCGCGGTACAGCACCTGATAGGTACCGGTGACGTTCTGCGGCAGGTCAAAGCTCAACGTAGCAGTCTGACCTTCCGCCAGGTCAGGCTGTACCTGACCCTCCACCTTGGTGTAGAACTGCAAGCCGCTCACAGCGTACTGGTCCGCAGGCAGATCATGCAGAGTCCAGACGGCCACCGGCAGGGCTTTCAATTCACCCGCGCCGCTGCAAGGCACTGCTACGCCGGTCGTGCCCAGATCCAGGGAGGCGTCGCCGGTGGTGCAGGTCAGATCGGCATTCTTAGCCTTGACCAGAAGGACGTACTCGCCCGGAATGGTGACCACCGCAATTCTGTGACCGATGATACCGGTCTGGTTGAACGGAGTGAACAGGCAGTGCGGATCACCCTCACCCGTCCGCGGATCGTATTCACAGTGCGCGGGTACGGTCTTGAGTTCAGGAACGTAGCTCGAAGCGATCTCTTCCCATTTCTTCGTCGTGCTATTCCAGCGGGCAATCATCAGATCCTGCGGATCGTAGCCTTGCGGTACAACAAAGCCCAAGGTTGTGCCGGCTTTCTCGCCAGTATCAGTGACTCCATTGTGAGAGAGGTCATAAGCGATGCCAAAGACCAGAGCGGTATCTTCAGGCAACTGTTTCTCGAGAGTGAAGGTATCGAAGTACGCCAGGGTGGCTACTTCACCATTCAAGAAGCCGAAGTACATCTCATTGCCTTCGGGCAGGCGCAGGAGCGCAGCCAGATAACCCGCGAAGAACAAAGTCGTTTGATCACCGCTTTCGATATCGATGACGATCACTGTCGGCTGCTTTTTATTCGAACCAGCATACTCAGAACCCGTCACAGGAACGGGTACCGGCTGCGGTTCAGGTCCGGGAGCCGCCAGCAAATTCTCGATGTCGTTCAGCGGGACGATGTAGGTGCCGCCGGCAGCGATGTAAGCCGTATCATTACCGTCACCACCGTAGAGGATGTTGTAGCCCGTCCCACTCCAGAGAGTATCGTCGCCGCCTTCGCCAGCAAGGATGTTATTGCCCGCGCCGCCGTCGATGACGTTGTCGTTATCGTCGCCCACCAGAATATCATCCCCGGCGCCGCCGATCACGTTCTCGATACTGGTGACACCGCCGTGGAAGACGTTGACGTAACCATTTTCAAGGGTCACTTCCAGATCGGTCAGGAAGTCCGAGAAGTCGAGGGTATCGGTACCGCCGCGGCCATCGATGCTGCCTGGCAGGGTAACGCCATTCTTGATGATGAAGGTATCGTCGTAGCCCGATCCGCTCAAGGTTTCGATGCTGGCAAAAGTCAGCGTGCGTGAAGCGGAGGTGTAGCTGCCGCCGGTTGGGGTCACCGTCCAGATACCCGGGTCATTGGTGCCACTCAGGGAATCGTCCCCGCTGCCGCCAAGGATCCGATTGATATTGTCGAAGGTGCCGATGATGCTGAACTCGATCCCCGCGAATCCGTTCAAGCTGCCCGTGCCGGTCAAGATGATGTCACGGCTGGTGGTGTACGGGCTGAAGTCCAGGGTATTGCTGCCACTCTGACCATCGATGGTGCCGGTCAAGGTCGCATCGTTTTCCAGACGGAAGACGTCATCCCCGGCGCCGCCGTTGAGATTGTAGGTTTGCGCACCGCTCACGTCAAAGGTATCACTGCCCGCACCGCCATTCAGGGTTTCGAAAGCGTTGGCGGTCAGGGTATGGCCGGTGCTGGTGTAAATCACATTACCGTTGATCGCAAAGTTTGCATCCAGGTTGGCGCCCGTAAAGGTATCTTGATGGGACGATGTCGCCGTGATCGTATCGATGTTGGCAAAGCTGCCCGTCAGGCTGGCTTCCAGACCATTGAACTCATCCACGCTGCCCAGCCCGGTCAGGACCACGTTACGCGCAGTCGTGAAAGCGCTGAAGTCGAGCCAATCGCTGCCGCTTTGCCCATCGATGCTGCCGTTCAAGGTCACGCCGTCACTGAAGACGTAAGTATCATTTCCGGCCCCACCGCAGAGCGAAATGGCCCGATTGCTGTTGATATTGAAGAGATCATTGCCACTGCCGCTCTGGATATTCTCGATGCCGGTCCCGCTGTGACTGACCCAGTTACTGCCGTCGGTCACGGTCAGAGCGTCCAGAGTGATCGTCAAAGCGGCGCTGATCGCGCTGAAATCAAGAGTGTCATTGCCTTCCGCGTCGGCTTCGATCACATTGTCACTGCCCCAACCTGCGTTGAAGACGTAGCGATCATCGCCAGTGCCGCCGGCCAAAGTGTCATCGTCCAGGCCACCGTCAAGGACATCATTGCCGCCGCGGCCATTGAGCGTATCGTTCCCGCCGTTGCCTTCGAGGTGGTTGGCGTTTTCGTCGCCGCTCAGGGAATCCGCCGCACTACCGCCGCGGACGTTTTCGATGCCGGTAACGAGTCCGCTGATGCCGCTGGCGCTAAAGGCCGCCAGGTCCACAGTCACCGAACTGGTGTAGGCCGAGTAATCGAGGGTATCGCTGCCCGCGGCACCGTTGACGCTGCCGGTATGATCTGCCCCATTCGCGAAGACGAAGGTATCCGCCGCGCTGCCGCCCACCAGATTCTCGATGGCACTGTAGTCAAGGGTGCGTCCGCCGCTGGTGTAGTTCTCCACCGTTGTACCGGTGAGGTTCCATTCAGCCGCCGCATTCAACCCGGTCAGGCTGTCGCCGCTGAGGCTGGTGCCGATCAGGGCAGAGATGTTATCGAACCCGCCGTGCAGGCTGGCCTCACTGCCGGCAAAGCCCACTGTCGTCCCCAGCCGGGTCAGCACAAAGCTGCGTGCGGAACCATAAGCGCTGGTGTCGAGCGTATTGCTGCCGGCGCCGCCATCGATCTGGCCGTTGACCACCGCACCATTCTTGAGGGTGAAGGTATCATTGCCCAGGCCGCCAACAAAGTTCTCGACGTTGTTGGCCGCGCCCGTGTTGAGAGTGTTAGTGCCGTCACTGACGGAAACCGTGCTGCCATCGAAGGTAAAGTTGAGGTCATCGGTTACCGTGCCAAAGTAAATCGTATCGTTGCCCTCACCCGGTTTTTCTACGACTACATCGTGGCCCCAACCGTTGGTGAAGATGTAAGTATCATTGCCCTTCCCACCAATGAGGATGTCATTCGAGGACCCGCCAACCAGAACATTATCGTTGTCATCACCGGTAATGGTGTTGGTGTGCAGTGCTGAACCGGTGAAGTTCTCCATGTTCTTGATACCGCCGCTGACGCCCGTTGCCGTACCCAGAGCGAAGTTGACGTTAACATCCGCGTCATAGCTGAAGTAATTCAGCATATCTGCGCCGCTGCCGCCGTCGATCGCGCCGGTTAAGGTATGGGTGGCATTGAAGACAAATTCATCGTTGCCAGCTCCGCCGTTCAAGTTGCCGGAGACGCTGCCGTTGATCAGGAAGACATCCGTGTCACTGCCGCCCACCAGATTCTCGAAGCCGCTGTAAGACAGTGTATTCGTGCTGGTGTAGGTACCGGCAGCCAGGTCAAAGACCGCCGCGGCATTCATCCCGGTCAGGGTATCTGCCGCACCCGCGCCGCCGCGGAGAACGTTGATATTGCGGAAGGCCCCGCCCAGAACCAGGGCATTGCCATTGAATCCGTCGATATCTCCCAGACCGGTAAGGGTCACACTGCGCGGCGTGGTGTAAGCGCTGAGGTCAAGTACATCCGCGCCCGTACCACCGTCGATGCCGCCCTGTACGCTGGCGCCGTTGCCGAAGACGAACTGATCCGCACCGCCGTTGCCGTTCAGACTGACGTTATTGGCCCCGGTAATGATGAAGAGATCGTTATCCGCGCCGCCGTTGACGGTTTCGAAGCCGCTGAAGCTGAGCGTCTTGCCGCCCAAAGTGTAAGTGCTGCTGGTAGAAATGGAGTAAGTAGAAGGTGCATCCGCACCAGTGAAGACATCGCTGCCGTTCCCGCCCAGCAAGGTATCGATATTGGTGAAGCCAGCCCCCAGGTGAGACTCAGTACCCGCGAAGCCATCGGTGGAAGTCGAGGTGATGTTGAGAGTGTGGGCCAAACTGCTGCCCGCAAAGGTCAGAGTATCACTGCCGCTGACGCCATCCACACTGCCGCTGAGCGAACCGCCGTCTGCCACGCGGAAGATGTCACTACCCGAACCGCCCTGCAGATTCTCGATGCCGCTGAAGGCGAAGAGGCCATCTACGTTGCCGGAATTACTGCCAGTGATGTTGAAGGTGGCGCCGCTGTTGCTGCCAACCAAAGTGTCGGCCAGAGCGGAGCCCGTCAGGGCATTGATATTACTGATGGTGCCAGTAATGCCGGTGATGGTGTGCGCGGCCAGGTTGGCCACAATCGCGCTGCCAAAGGCAGAGTAATCGAGGGTATTCGTACCGCTGCCGCCGTCGAGATTGCCGGTCAGGCTGCTGCCGCTCGTGAAGCGGAAGGTATCATTGCCGGCGCCGCTGTTGAGATTGATGCTGGCAGGAGCATTGAAGGTAAAGGTGTCATTGCCAGACCCGGTCACCAGATCTTCGATCTGATAGCCAGTGTTGCTGACACTGTTGATGCCATCACTGACGGTGAAACCACCGGCGTTGAGGGTCACGTTCAGATCGGCCGCCAGACCTGCAAAGGTCATGGTATCGGTGCCGCCCAGGCCGGTGACCACATCCCCGCTGCCCCAATTGGCTTCGAAGACGTAAGTATCATTGCCATCGCCGCCGTCGAAGACATCGGTGCCGCCAATATCGGTGAAGACGTTATCATTGCTGTCGCCAGTAATGCTGTCGTTGCCTTTACCGGAGATCACATTCTCGATGCCGCTGACCAGGGTGGTCACACCATTCGCCAGCGCCGTCCCGGCCGCGAGATCGATCGTCAGACCGGTGGTATCAGCGCGGTAATCCAGAGTGTCCGTTCCTGCCAAACCTGCCAGAGAACCGCTGAGCGTCGCGCCGTTGGCGAAGACGAAGGCATCACTGCCGCTGCCACCCACCAGGTTGGCGACATTCGCGAAGGTAAAGCTGCCGTTCAAAGTGCCGCTGTTGGCAGCATTGATGTTGAAGGTATTGCCGCTGTCTGAACCGACCAGCGTCGTCGAGACACTGTCTGAACCGGTCAAACTGCTGATGCCGCTGAAGGTACCGCCTAACGCCGTGGCCGTACTCGTCTGCATATTGACCGCCACCGGCCCAGCCGTGTAAGCGGAGTAATCCAGGCGGTTGGTGCCCGTGCCGCCGCTGAGATTGCCAGCGAGCGAACCGGCGCCGATCAGATGGAAGACATCATTTCCACTGCCGCCGTTCAGATTTTCGATGCCCGCGAACGACAGAGTGCGTCCGCCGCTGCTGTAAGTATTACCGGCATCGTTCAGGTTCCAATCAGCGTTCTGATTGAGCCCAAGCAGGCTATCGCTGGCGCTGCTGCCTACCAACCCGCTGATATTATCGAAACCGGTCGGCAAAGCGCCGCTGACGGTACCCTTGAAGCCATTCAAGCTGCCCTGAGCGCTCAAGGTAAAGGTGCGGGTGGAGGTGGAAGTCGAGAAGTCAAGCACATTCTGTCCTTCCCGCCCATCCAGTGTCCCGGACAGGGAAGCCCCATCGCTGAAGCGGAAGACATCGTCTGCCTGGCTGCCCAGCAGATTTTCGATGCTGGCACCGTTGACGGTGAGCAGGTTGGTGCCGTCCATCACGGATAGGCCGGCCGCGCTGATCGTCGCCTGCAGCCCCAGTGTCTCCCCGGCGAAGGTGATTGTATCGGTACCACCGGCGTCGGTCAAAACATCCTGGCCCCAGTCATTGCCGAAGACGTAAGTGTCGTTGCCTGTACCACCTTCGATGCGGTCGTTCCCGCCACGTCCGTCGATGACGTTATCGCCGCTGTTGCCGGTGATGTTATCGGCGAAGCTGCTGCCGATGATGTTTTCAATGCTGACCAGAGTGTCGGTGCCGCTGTCGCTGCTGGTAGCCAGGCCGGTGCTCAGGTTGATCGTCACCCCGGCGCTCAGATTGCCGCTGTAGTCAACGGTATCGATGCCCGCGCCGCCATCCAGCAGATCGTCGCCGCCCAAACCGATCAGGGTATCATTGCCGCCCAGACCGTAGATCTTATCGTTGCCGCTGGTACCGACAAGGACGTTATCGTTATTATCGCCGTAGATCGTGTTGGCTACCGGGCTACCCAGAACATTTTCGATGCTGGCAATGCCGCCCGGAACCCCCGTGGCCGTTCCACTGCTCAAACTGACGCTGACCGCCACGGTAGCCGCTGAGTAATCCAGGGTATCTGTGCCGGCGCCGCCGTTGAGCGAACCGCCCAGGGCCGCGCTGCCAACGAAGGCAAAGGTATCCGCCGCGCTGCCGCCCTGCAGGCTCTCGACTCCGCTGAAGGAGAAGATCCGTCCGCTAGCGTTCTCGCGGTAAGTGTTGCCGGAATTGCTGATCTTATACAGGCTGGCGGTGTTCATGCCTGTTAATTTATCGCTGCCTGTTCCGCTCAAGAAGACATCCAGATTGCTGAAGCTGCCGCCCAGACCCGTCACGGTACCGTTGAAGCCGTCCACGCTGCCCAGGCCGGTGAGGACCAGATTCAAGGCAGTCGTAGCAGCACTCAGATCAAGTGTATCCGTGCCGCCGTTGCCATTGATGCTGCCGCTCAGGGAGGAGCCATGGGTCAGCATGAAGGTATCCGCTGCGCTGCCGCCCACAAAGTTCTCGATCTGCCCGTTCTCGTTGGTCACCTGGTTGGTGCCATTGGTTGCGCAGGTTCCACTCGGGCAAGCTGCGGTGACGCCGCGGACGAAGGTTACCGGCACGGTGGCCGCCGCGAAGCTGAAGGTATCATTGCCGCCGTCATCGCTGACCACGTCGGTACCCCAGTCGTTGCCAAAGGCATAAGTGTCATTGCCCAACCCGCCCAGCAGCAGGTCATTGCCCTGGCTGCCGTTCAGAGTGTTATCGCCATTCGAGCCGATCAGGATATCATCTGCAAGGCCGCCGGTAGCGGATTCAATGCTGATAATGCCATTTTCGAGACCGCCGTTGATGCCAGGAGCGGAGTTTCTGGGGGTAACGATGCCGTCATGGGTGTAAGGAGCATCACTCAGGTTGATGACCACCGGGGTGGTGTAGTAAATGTAGCTGACGCTGTCGTTGCCCGCCTGACCATCGAGAATACCGGTCAGGGTTGCGCCATTCTGGAAGGTGAAGGTATCATCGCCCGCCCCACCCAGCAGATTGTAGAGGGAGGCACCGCTAATGATAAAGGTATCGTTGGCGCTGCCGCCGGAAATGGTCTCGAAGCCGTTGAACTGGATCGAGTGGCCCGCGTAACTGTACTCGTTGGTGGTCGGAGTAATGTTCCAGGTGTAAGCCACATTCATACCGGTTAATTCGTCTGCACTGCCGCCGCCAATGAGTACGTTCATGTTGGCAAAGCCGGTGCTCAGCATGGGTTCACTGCCGTTGAAGCCGTCAATGCTGCCCAACGCGGTGAGAACTGCCTGCATCGAAGCGCCCAGGTGAGAGTAATCGAGGGTATCGCTGCCCGCGCCGCCATCCAGTGTGCCAGTATGCGCCGCACGCACGTCGAAGAGGTCCGCGGCACTGCCGCCGACCAGAGTCTCCACCCCGCTCAGATCCAGAGCATAGCTGCCGGTCAGGTAACGCTCGCTGCCATCGATCTCAAAGGTAGCCGCAGCGTCCAGGCCCTGCAGACGATCGACCCCAGCGGAGCCGATAAAGCTATCGATGCCGCTTAAGCTGATGCCGAAGACGCTGTCGCTGCCGGCAAAGCCCAGAGCATCGACCGCGTTCAGAGTGCTGTTGAAGGCAGTGGCTACCCCAGAGAAATCGAGCACGTCACGGCCGCTGCTGCCATTGAGTTTCTCGAGCGAGGCAAAGCTCAGGCTGCGTCCCTGCGTGGAGTAAGTGCCGCTGGTGACATCAGTAAGAGCAAAGCTGCTGTCGCTGGCAAGCCCATTCAGGGTATCGCTGCTGCTCGAGCCGCGGATCGTACTGACGTTGTCGAAGCCCGCACCGAACCCGGTGATGGAACCAGCGAACCCGGTCAGACTGCCGAGACTGCTCAGGGTTACAGTCTGTGCCACGCTGGAACCGCTGAAGTTCAAGGTATTCACCCCGCCGCGGCCATCGAAACTGCCGCTGGAGGGGGTATTGGTATTTTGATTGAAGACATCATTCCCGGCGCCGCCGATGAAGCTCTCGATGCCCAGGCCAGCGTAAGTGACCGAATCGGTGCCATTGCCGGCACTCAGGTCTGCACCCTGCGTGATGGTCACGGCCAGGGTCGAGGCGCTGAAGTCGAAGGTATCCAGGCCCGCACTGTCGAGAACAATATCGCTGCCCCAGCCATCGCCGAAGCGGTAGGTATCGTCGCCGTCGCGGCCGTTCAAAGAATCATTGCCGCCCAGGCCAGTGATACGGTTGCTGCCGTTATCGCCGCGCAGATCATCCGCATAAGCGGAACCAGTGATATTTTCGACCGCGCTCAGGCTGCCGTCCGCGCCGCCGTTCAGAGCGGTTGCCGAACCACTGATGAGGTCAACCACCACAGCGCTGTTGAAGCCGCTGTAATTGATTTCATCGCTGCCCGCGCCGCCGTCGATGGAGGTAGCAATGCTGCCGCTGCCCACGAAGGCAAAGACGTCCGTGGCACTTCCGCCGAACAAGCGATCAAAGGCCGAGAAGACCAGACTGTTGCCGCCGCTGGTGTAAGTACCGCCGTTGGTCTGATCGATGGTGAAGACTGCGTCAGCGTCGACGCCGTGCAGTTCATCCGTGGCGAGAGCTGTTCCGATGACAAGGTTGATGCCGCTGAAGCCCGCGCCCAGGCTGGCTTCGCTGCCGGCAAATCCGTCGCTGCCGGTCAGCCCGGTCAACTGGATGTCGCGCAGAGAAGTGTAAAGCTGGTAATCGAGGGTATCGCTGCCCAACCCACCATCGATGCTGCCGGCCAGGGTTACCGTATCATTGAAGACAAAGGTGTCGTTGGCGCTACCGCCGATCAAGGAATCGACATAAGAGTAATCAAGCGTGCGGCCCTGGGTCGTGTACTGGCTCTTGACCGCGCGGTCCATCAGATTCCACAGACTATCACTGTCGAGCCCTTGCAGAGAATCGAGGCCGCTGCCATTGCGTCCGAGCAGGAAGTTGAAATTCTTGAAGCCGTCGGTCATGCTGGCGACTGCCCCATCGAAGCCATCCGCCGCGCCCAGACCAGTCAAACGGAAGGCAGAAGCGCTGGCATAAGCCGTGCAATCGAGCTGATCGTAACCCGTGCCGCCATCGGCATAACCGGTGAGGATGGCGTTATTGCTGATATAGAAGAAGTCGTCATCCGCCAGGCCGTAGAAGTGGCCGGTATGGTTGCCGCTCATGTTGAAGGTATCGACCAGAGCGCCGCCGTAGAGGTCTTCGATGTAGTTGAATTTCAAGACACGGCTGTTGGTCACGTCGGTGTAGGTATCCACCCCATCGACCACGTCGTATACCGCCAGCGTGTCCCGTCCGTGCAGGCTATCGACCGCAGTGCCGCCCAGAATCTGCTGGATGTTGAAGGCACCGCCGCTGAGACTGGACTCGGTCACGTTGAAGTCATCGGTCACGCCCAGGATCGGGGTCAAGAAGAAGTTACGTCCGCTGGTATAGAGGCTGTAATCGAGAGTATCGAAATCGCCCTGCCCATCGAAGAAGCCGATCAGGCTGGCACCATCTAGCATACGCAGGGTATCGTTGCCCGCGCCGGCATAGATCTCGGCACTTTGAGCGCCGCTCGAGATCACATATACATCCTTCATCCAGGAGCCGTTCAGCGTCTCGAAATTGGTGAAGGTCAGGATGCGGCCGGAGCCATCTACTGTGTAGGTATCAACCGGAGTCGTTACCGTCCAGGTACTCTCCAGGCTCAGCCCGGTCAGAGAATCTTTCTTCGCGGTACCCAGGATGTTCTCGACGTTGTCGAAACCGGCCGGAGTGTAGCTGTCGCTGCCGGCGTAACCATCCAGGCTGCCCAGAGCGGTGAGGACGATGTTGCGTCCGCTGGTGATGCCCGAGTAGTCGAGGGTATCACTGCCCAGACCGCCGTTGAGGGTGCCATTGAGAGCCAGCCCATCATGGAAGATGAAGCGGTCTTTGCCGCTGCCGCCAATAAAGTTTTCGATGGCGGTAAAGAGTGCGGTTACCTGATTGCTGCCCTGGCTGATCGTGATCGTATTGTTCAGATCGAAGGTCAGATCGCGAGTCGAAGGCGTAAAGTCAAAGGTGTCATTGCCGGCACTATCCACTACGGTATCGACACCATAGTCATCGCCGAACACGTAGCGGTCGGAACCACCCTTGCCATTGAGCGTATCATTGCCCTTGCCGCCGGTGATGACGTTGCTGCCGTCTGTGCCGGTCAGCGTATCATCCCCATCACCGCCGATCAAATTCTCGATGGTGCCGTTGAAGGTCAGGGTCAGGTTGGCGCTGACGATCTGGGCCACACCCGGCTGGGAAAGATCGAAGATCACCGCATAGCTGTTGGTCAACTCAAAGGAAATCGTATCGATGCCCCAGGTGTCATAGATCGTCACCGAGTTCAACTGTGTATCGGCATCGAAGATGTACTGATCGTTGCCGCCCTGGCCATAGATAATGTAGCCGCCAGAGCCGTCGATCGTGAAGACATTATCGTTATCGTCACCATAGAGCGTGGTGGCACTTGTGGTCGAACCGATCACGTTTTCGATACCTGCGACACCATTGATCACGCCTGTCGCCACACCGCCTACTAAATTGACGGTCACCGGGGAGGTATAAGCACTGTAATCAAGGGTATCGATGCCGCCCTTGCCGTCGATGCTGTTGGCTGTGCCGGGCAGGACTGCGCCATCATCGAAGATGAAGAAGTCATCAGCGTTGCCTCCCACCAGGTTCTCAACGTTGGTCAAATGCAAAGTCGTCGTCCCCACCTTGTAATCAACACTTGTGGAGTGAATGGCGAAGGCAGCGTTCTGATTGACGCCCTCGACCGAATCCTGACCCAGACCGCCCACAATCTCATCCACGTCGACGAAGCCGGCGGAAATGCTGGCTTCCGTACCGTTGAATCCGCTGGCGCCGATGCCGGTGAGGATAAAGTAGCGGCTGGTCAATTGTGTCGCTGTGTCGTTGTGGTAATCGAGCACGTCATGCCCGCTGCCAGCGTCGATCTTGCCGGTCAGTGTGCCGTTATTGATGAAGTAGAAGGTATCGTTGCCACCATTGCCGTAGAGATCAATATCGCGGGAACCGTTGATGGTAAAGACATCGTTGCCAGAACCCGAGCGGAAGACGTCGGCGTTCAGGAACGACAGAGTATTGGTGCCATCGGTCACCGTGCCGGTCGCGGCCAAAGTGACCGTCAGATCAGCACTGAGAGCGGTGAAGTCAAGCGTATCCTCACCCGCGTTGCCATTGGCCGAATCATGGCCCCAGCCTGCGGTGAAGATAAAGGTATCCGCACCGCCGTTGCCGACCAGCGTATCGTCGCCGCCGTTGCCGGTGATGACGTTATCACTGTCGTTGCCGGTCAAAGAGTCATTCGCGGAACCGCCGATCAGGTTTTCCATGTTGCTGACGCCGTTGCTGACGCCCGTGGAAGTGCCAGTGAGCAAATTAATGGTCACCGAAGAAGTGTAGGCACTGTAATCGAGGGTATCCACACCGGCGCCGCCGTTGAGCGAACCATTGAAGGTCGCACCATTCGCAAAGACGAAGTCATCGCGCTGGCTGCCGCCGTTGAGGATTTCGAAAGCGCTCAAGGTCGCGAAATGGGTATTCACGGTGTAGCTCTGCCCGCTGGCAAAGTTGAAGCTAGCGTTCAGATCAGCACCGGTGAAGACATCTGCGGTGTTATTCCCGCCCACGAAGCGGTCAAGGTTGTGGAAGCCGTTGAGCAGGCCAGTGGCGCTGCCATCGAAACCGTCGAGCGCGCCCTTCGCAGTCACGGTAACCTGCACAGCAGAGGTGTAGCCCGCGTAGGTCAATACATCGGTTCCCAGGCTGCCGTCCACCGTGCCATTGAAGGTATTGCCAGAGGTCACGAAGAAGGTATCCACATCCGATCCGCCAATCAGATGCAGGAAGTTATCGAAGGTCAGGGTGCGGGTCACGGTATAGGTACCGCCATTGGGGCTGGAAAGCACCCAGTTGGCAACCTCATCCAGACCGGTCAATGAATTTTCGACCAGCGGGCTGCCGATGAGGGTATCCATGCCGATGAAGCCCACCGTTAGATAAGTGGTACTGCCCGTGTAACCATCAGCAGTCGAACCGCTGAGCACGACCGCTTCCGGTCCGCTGACCAGCGTGTAATCGAGAACATCCGTACCCGGCCCACCCTGCAGGGTTTCCACCGAGACGAAGGTAAAGTTGCTATCCACGTCGCCCTGATTGGCGCCGCTAATATGGAAAGTGCTGCCTGTCGGCCGGCCGATCAAGGTATCGTTGTACGGGCTGCCCAGCATGCCTTCCAGGTTATAGAAAATGCCGTTCAGGCCCGTGGCCTGCCGCCCACCCAGATTCACGGTCACTGGAGTGCCGTAGAGGGTGTAGTCAAGCAGATCGGTGCCGTCCATGCCGTCGATATCGCCGTTGAAGACTGCGTTACCCACAAAGCGGAAGAGATCGTTGGCTGAGCCGCCCACCAGACGGTTGAAACCGCTGAAGGTGACAGACTGCGCGCCCGCGACCGTTTTATAAGTATTGGTCGTATCAATAGTGAAGATGGCATCTTCGTCGCGGCCAATGAAGCGATCATTGCCGGCTGTGCTGCCGTCACTGCCCACAAAGTGGCTGATGTTGGCAAAAGTACCGCTCAAGCCCGAAGCTGTGCCATTCATGCCGGCTTCACTGCCGTCGCTGCCCATCTTGACCCAGACCGGGCCATTGTAGCCGGTATAGGTGAGGGTGTTATCGCCCGCGCCAGCGTCAAAGCTGCCCGCGAAGGTCGCTCCGTCCATGAAGTGGAAGGTATCGGCGCCAGTGCCGCCATAGAGCATTTCCAAACCGTCGAAGTTGGCGGAGTGTCCGTCCACGGAGTAGGTATTCTGAGCAGCAAACTCGAAGGTAGCATCCCCGTCGGTACCGTAGAAGGTATCCAGACCAGCGCCGCCCACGAAATTATCGAAATCGTCGAATGCAACCGCCAGCCCCTCGACGGTCCCCTGGAAGCCATCCTGCGTGCCCAATGCGGTCATGCGGAAGGTGAGCGGGGTAGCTGCGGAATAGGCGCTGTAGTCAAGCGTATCATGGCCCAGACCACCCTTCACCGGCCCGGCAAAGGTAACGCCCTCAGTAACGCTGAAGGTATCGGCGCCGCTGCCGCCCGTGACCTGGTCAAACCCGATAAAGGTCAGGGTATTGGTGCTGGTGTAGCTGCCCTCGTCTGCTGAGGTCAACTGCCAGGTAGCCGTTGCATCCATACCGGTCAAACTGTCCGTGGTCGAGGTCGGAGCCGCAACCAGACGGTTGATATCATCAAAAGCGATCCCGCCCAGTGTGCCCTGGAAGCCCTGATGTGTGCCCAGAGCGGTAAGTACCACGCTCATGGGTTCGGTCGAGGTCAGGGTATTGGTCAACAGATCGGCGGTACCAATCACGTGTTCGATATTGAGGCCTGCGTGACTGACCGTGTTCGTCCCATCGCTGACCAGCAAACTATCTGCGGTGACCGTGAAGGTCAGATCACGTGTGACAGCGCTGAAGTCGAGGGTATCATCGCCGCCGGCGACAGCTTCGATCACGATGTCGCTGCCAAAGTGATCGGCAAAGCGGTAGAGATCATCTCCGCCCAGACCATTGAGCACATCGTCACCAGCGTTGCCGATGAGAACATTGGCATTATCGTCGCCCGTCAGTTGATCCGCATAAGCAGAACCGGTCACGTCCTCGATATGAGACACACCCAGGGTAGCGGTCGCGCTGCCGCTGGCTAGATTGACCGTCACGGCGCTGCCGTAGTTGCTGTAATCGAGTAAATCTTTCCCTGCCCCACCGTCGATCGTGCCGTTGAATAGCCCGGTGGCAGTGAAGGCAAAGGTATCATTACCGCTGCCGGAGACCAGAGCTTCAATGTTGGTGTTATTCACGGTGAGGGAACCGGCAGTGCTTGCCGCGTTCAGGCCGTCGTGGCTGAAGGTAAAGAGGAGCGCCTGCGTCACACCGCTGAGATCAAGCCGGTCAGAACCCGCGTTGAGCAGTTCGACGACCGTATCATTGCCAAAGCTGCCGGTGAAGACATAGGTATCATTGCCAGCGCCGCCCGCCAGGGTATCATTACCGCCCGCGCCGTTGAGGACGTTATCGTGGCTATCGCCATTCAAAGTATCGTTGAAGGGTGAGCCATTGACGTTCTCGATGGCCGTAACATGGCCGATGTTGGTGGCGGTTCCCAGCGCGAGATCTACCGAGACCGCGCTGCCAAAGCCGCTGTAATCGAGGGTATCGGTGCCAGCGCCGCCATCGAGCGTGCCGCTCAGGCTGCCGGTACCGGTGAAGTTGAATTGATCGTTGGCACTGCCGCCGTTCAGGTTCTCGAAAGCGCTGAAGATCAGCACCTGTCCCGCAACGGAGACGCTGTCAATCGCGCCCAATGTGTAGATCGAGGCGGTGTTCATGCCCGTGAGGGTATCCGTGCTGGCAGCGGAACCGATCAAGGTATCGATGCCGGCAAATCCGCCGCTGACGACGCTGGAAGTACCGCCGAAGCCAGCCGCATTCGCGCTGTTCAGGACCACGCTGCGTGCGCTGGTGTAACCCGCCAGGCTGAGCGTGTCATTGCCAGCGCCGCCGTCGATGCTGCCCGTGAGGACGGCATTGTTGGCAAAGTTGAAGGCATCATCGCCTTCCGCGCCACGTAGATTGAAGGACTGGCTGCCGCTGATATTGAAGATATCCGCCGCACTGCCGCCGATGAGAATTTCGACCGCGTTGAAGCCAAAGGTATGCGTGCCATTGACGTACTGGTTGGAGCCGTTGAGATTCCAGGTGGTATCCACGTTGCGGCCGGTCAGGCTATCCGTGCCAGCAGCGGAGCCCACAAAGGCATCCAGGTTGGTGAAGGTCCCGCCCAGGCAGGCTTCGGTGCCGCTGAAGCCATCGATGCTGCCCAGATCGGTCAAGACCACGCTGCGCGCACTGGAATAAGCACTCAGATCGAGTACATCGCTGCCCGCACCGCCGTCCAGATCCCCGGCGAAGGTGGTGGTGCCGCTGAAGACGAAGCGGTCACTGCCGCTGCCGCCGCGCAGGGTCTCGAAGTTCTGGTAGGTCAGACTGCGCCCGGAGGCCGTGTACTGGCTGGAAGAGATCGTCCAGGTAGCTGCGCTATCCATACCGGTCAAGCGGTCACCGCTCAGCCCGGAAGCAATCAGGGTTTCGATATCGCTGAAAGCCGCACCGTTGATCGTGCCATTGAAGCCATCCAGGCTGCCCAGCGCTGAGAGTACAAACTCGAGCGGGCTGAGGGCCGCGCTGAAATCCACGGTATCGGTACCGGCGCCGCCGGCAAGGGTACCGCTGAAGCTGGAGCCCGCCGGGAAGATAAAGCGGTCATTGCCACCATTGCCAGCCAGCAGATCGATGCCGCCGCCGGTATTGATGACGTTATCGTTATTGTCCCCGGTCAAGACATCATTGTTGGTGCTGCCCAGAATGTTTTCGATGCCGCTGACCGCACCGCCGACTGCTGTCGCCGTGCCGCTCAACAGATTGACAATTACACCACTGGCATAACCGCTGTAGTCGATCCAATCGACCCCAGCGCCGCCGGCGAGGCTGCCGTCCAGGCTGCCGCCAGTCACGAAGTTGAAGCGATCCGCGCCGCTGCCGCCGGTAAGATTCTCGAAAGCGCTGAAAGCGTAAGCATCGGCCAGGCCGCTGTTTGCGCCAGAAACCACGAAGTTCGACCCGTTGTTTGTGCCAACGAGGGTATCACTGGCAGCGGAACCCACCAGGGTCTCGATACCGCTGAAACCAGCCGCCAGGCCAGTTGCGGTCAAAGTATTCAAAGAAACGGTGACCGGGCTGGAATAACCCGCGTAACTCAAGGTATCGCTGCCCGCGCCGCCACTGAGCGTACCGCTCAGACTGCCGGAAGAAATGAAGTTGAAGAGATCCGCACCCGCCGCGCCAACCAGATTCTCGAAGCTGGCAAAGGCCAGGCCATCCACGCTGCCGCTGTTGGCACCGCTGATGATGAAGCTGCTGCCCGCGTTGCGTGCCAGGATGGAATCGCTGAACGCAGAACCGATGACGGTCTCGATGCCGGAGAAGGAAACCAGACCGGTAGCCGTGCCTGCCTGCATATCCAGGGTAACTGCCGTCGGATAAGCAGTGTAATTCAGGGTATCCGCACCCGCGCCGCCAATGAGATTTTCGATGGAAGCAAAGGTGAAGCCGCTGTTCAGGGTACCGGAAGCCACACCGGTCATGTTGAAGGTAGTGCCGCCGTCGGATGCAGTAATGCTATCCGCGTTCGCAGCAGAACCCACCAGCCCTTCGATGCTGGTGAAAGTGCCTACCAGACCGGTCAGGGTCATGGATTGCAGGTTGAAGTTGATCGCAGAAGCGTAGGCGCTGTAATCGACCCGATCAGTACCTGAACCGCCGTCGAGGGTACCGGTAAAGGAATAAGTACCGCCAAAGGCGAAGGTATCGGCCGCGCTGCCGCCCACCAGATTCTCGAAGGAAGTAAAGGCCAGCGCATGCGTGCCGCTGAGGTAACGGTTGCTGCCATCCAGTTCGAAAGTGGCCGCCTGATCGATTCCGCGCAGGGTATCACTGCCAGCGGTGCCGATCAGTGCGTCGATGTTGGCGAAGCCGCCGCTGACCACCGCATCGGTGCCATTGAAGCCATCCACGCTGCCCAAAGCCGACAGGGTCAACGTGCGCGCGCTCAAAGCGGAAAGATCAAGGGTATCGCTGCCGCTCTGCCCATCGAGTGTACCGGTCAGGACTGCCCCGGCGGAGAAGACAAAGCTATCCGCTCCAGCGCCGCCGTTGAGCGTGGCCGCGGTGAAATGACGAACGGCAAAAGTATCGCTGTCTGACCCGCCGTTCAGGATTTCGAAACCGCTGAAAGTCAGCGTATTGACGCTGTCATAGCGGTTCACGGTATCCAGCGTGAAGGCAGCTGCCGCGTTCCGTCCGGTGAGGGAATCCCCATTCAACGGAGAAGCGACCAGCACGTCCATATTATCGAAGCTGCCCATGGCCGCTTCGACGCCGGCGAACCCATCCACGCTGCCGACATTGGTCAACGTGACGTGGCGAACGCTGGTAAAGGCGCTCAGGTTAAGGGTATCCGAACCGCCCCGGCCGTCCACTTTCCCGGCCACCGAAGCATTGTTCTCCCAAACAAAGGTATCCGCCTTGCTGGTGCCGATGAAGTTCTCGACGTTGCCGTCGGTCGTGATCGTATTGCCCAATCCATCGGTGATCACAGCGGAACCCACCTTGAAGGTAAAGGTCAAGCCCGTGGTCACATTGATGAAGGTCAGCGTGTCGTTCCCGGTGGTATCGAAGACGTAGTCGGTACCCCAATTATCATAGAAGACATAGGTATCATTCCCGCCCAGACCGTGCAGGTTATCATTGGTGCTGCCCGAAACCAGAATGTTGTCGTTGTCGTCGCCCCAAATTTCATTGTAGAGGACACCGCCCTTGATGTTCTGGATATTGGCAATGCCATTGGTCTGTTCAGCATTGACGCCGGTAGTGGTATGAGTGGAGAGGTTGACGTACACCGTGGTGGTGTAAGCCGTGTAATCAAGAGTATTGTTGCCCGCGCCGCCGTCGATGAAAGTACCCGGTAGGTCGCCTGCCAGTACCGCACTATCCGCGAAGGCGAAGGTATCATTGCCCAACCCGCCCAGCAAGCGTTCGATTACGTTACCGCTGAGACTGGTCAGCATATTACTGCCGCCACTCACCGCCAGACTGCCCGTGCCGATGGCAAAGGTCAGATCGTTGCTGGCATTGGTGAAGTCAAGCGTATCGCTGCCGGCGGTATCGCTGAGCGTATCCTGGCCCCAATCGCTGCCGCTGAAGACATAAGTATCATTACCGCTGCCGCCATCGAGGGTATCGTTGCCCGCCGCCCCGGTCAGGGTATCTGCACCGGCGCCGCCGATCAGGATATTCGCCACCGCGCTGCCGGTCAGGCTATCGTTGTAGCTGCTGCCGCGGACGTTTTCGATGTTTGCCACGGCATTGACACCAGTCGCGGTGCCGCTGCCCAGATTGACCGTCACCCCAGAAGCGTAGCTGGTGTAATCCAGCCAATCTGAACCCAGCGAACCATCGATCCGGCTGCTGGCTGGCAGAGCGAAGCTGCCGGTGAAGTAGAAGGTATCGTCAGCCGCACTGCCGATGAAGCGTTCGATGATATTACTGGTATAGGTAACACTGTTGCTGCCGTTGACCGCGTTGAACGCAGCCAGGTTGAAAATCACGCTGCTGGTCACCGCGGAGAAGTCGAGAGTATCCACGCCAATACCTTCGCTCAGAGTATCCTGACCGAAGTTATCGCCGAAGAGATAGACATCGTTGCCATCCCCACCATTGAGGACGTCGTTGCCGCCGTTGCCCTTGAGGACGTTTTCACCATTATTGCCCAACAGAGTATCGTCCGCAGAACCACCATACACGTTCTGGATGGCATCGATCGAGGTAATGTTGGTCGCAGTACCGGTAGCCAGGTTCACGCTCACAGAAGTGGTGTAATCGCTGTAATCGAGCAGGTTGACGCCGCCGCCGCCCTTGATGGTACCGGAGAGGCCAGCGCCGTTGTTTACGTGGAAGACGTCATCACCGGCATTACCGAAGAGCAAGCCATGTTCCGCGCCGTGCAGAATGAAGGTATCCACATAGATACCACCCTGATATTGTTCGAAGTTCTGCAGCGCAAGTACGCGGGTACCGGCGGTGTAGGTCGTATTGCTGCCGTTGAGGTCCCACTGAGAATCAGCATCCAGCCCATAGATCGTATCGGAGACCGCCGTGCCAGAAGCACGCAGACCGTCGATATCGTCAAAGCCGCCGCTGAGCAGATTGGCGACCGTGCCGCCAAATCCATCATTCGTTCCCAGGCTGGTCAGGCGAATAATATTCGCCGCCGTAGTAGCGCTCAGGTCGATCCAGTCGCTGCCGACGCCGCCGTCAATACTGCCGGTCAGGTTGCCGCCCAGACCAAACTGGAAGGTGTCGTTCCCTGCCGCACCAAAGAGATCATAAGTCACCGGAGCCGTGATGGCAAAGGTATCCGCCAGGGCGCCGCCGTAAAGTTTTTCGAAGGCACTGAAGGCCAGCTCATGGCCGCCGCTCAAGTAGCGATCGCTGCCGTCCAGTTCGAAGGTAGCAATCTGGTCGGCACCCGTCAGGCTGTCGCTCAGGCTGCTGCCCACAAGAACGTCAATGTTATCGAATCCGCTACTGATCGCGCTGGCACTGCCGGCAAAACCGCTTACCGTGCCCAGCCCTGAAAGCACAATGCTGGCCGGGCTGCTGCTGTTCTGGTAGGTCAAACGATCCACGCCGCTGCCCGCGCCGCCATCAATACTGCCAGCGAAGGTATGTGTGCCTTCAATGGCGAAAGTATCCGCTGCGGAACCGCCGATCAGCGCTTCGAAACCGCTGAGAGATGCCGAGCGGCTGGCTGAGGTGCTGTAGATCGTGGTTGTGTTCAAATTCCAGGTGGCATCGGCCGCCATCCCCGTGAAGGAATCGCTGGCACTGCTGCCCTGGAAGAGATTCATGTTGGTAAAACCGCCGCTCAGGTCTGTAGCGGTGCCAGTGTAACCCTGCAGGCTGCCTTCACTCACCAGAGTGACCGCCACAGGGTCAGAAAGCAATTCATAGGACAACGTATTGTTGCCGGTGCCGCCCCACCAGTTCTCGATCGCATCGAAAGCAAGGGTGCGCGCGGTGTGGGTATAGAAGCCCGCATCCGTGCCGGTCACCTGCCAGGTCGAATCACCGTTCATACCGGTCAGGCTATCGCTGCCTGCCGTGCCGGTGATCTGATCGATGTTCTGGAAGCTCAGCGCACTGGTGGTTTCACTGCCGGCAAACCCATCGCTGCTGCCCAAGGCCGTCAGCGTGATCACTGCCGGACTGGTCAGAGCGCTCAAGTCAAAGTTATCCGTGCCAGTAAGCCCATCGACAGCCTGAATCTGCTGGAAGACAAACCAGCCGTTCAACGTGCCGCTGCCGGCGCCGTCAATGGCAAAGGTATCCGCACCGGTTGTGCCCATCACCGTATTGGTATGCAGGGCATTCCCCGTGAAGTTCTCGATACGGGTAAACGTACCGTTCAAACCCGTTACGGTCGCATTCTGCAGATCAATGACCGCATCACTGCTGTAATCACTGAAGTCAAAACCGTCGCTGCCCGCCCCGCCGTCAAGAGTACCCGTGAAGGTACTGCTGCCGTGGAAGGCAAAGGTATCCACACCCGCCCCGCCGACCAGAGCTTCGAAGCCAGCGAAGGTCAGGGTGTTCATCGAAACGTAAGTATTCTGAGTATCAATGTTCCAGGTCGAGTCCGCAGCCAGACCAGTCAGAGAATCACTGGCCGAACTACCCACAAGAGCATCGATATTGGTGAAGCTGCCGCTCAAACTGGTTGCAGTCCCGGCGAAGCCATCCGTAGCACCAGTTGCCGTCAAGGCCACCGTCTGTGCGGAGCTGGAAGTGCTCCAATCCAGCGTATCGCTGCCCGCCGCGCCATCGATCGTACCCGTCAGGGTCACTCCCGTGGCAAAAATGAAGCGGTCAGCGCCTGCGTCTCCATCCAGATTGGCACTGCGGCTGCTGTTGACCTGGAAGGTGTCGGCATTGCTGCCGCCGACATAATTCTCGATCTCCAGGCCCGTGCTGACGCTATTGGTGCCAGTGCTGACTGTGGTCGCCGCTGTATCCAGGGCAAAGGTCAAAGCTGTGGTCACCGCGGAGAAATCAAGGGTGTCATTGCCCGCGCTGTCGACCACTGTATCCGTGCCAAAACCCTCCAGGAAGGCATAGGTATCATTGCCGCTGCCGCCGTTGAGAACATTGTTGGCCGTATTGCCAGTGATCGTATCGTTGCCGCTGCCCGTCAGGACGTTCTCGAGGTTGGCGAAGGTATCGCTGCCCAGGCCCGTCGTCTGTGCCGAGGTCAGGCTCAAGTTAATGCTCAGATCAACCGTGGCGTTACTTTCATCGAGCGTATCCACCCCACCGCGGCCAGCGATGACGTCATTCCCGGCCCCACCGCGGAAGACGTTGTTGCTGTCGTCGCCGTACAGGGCATCGTTGCCCAAACCGCCGTACACATCATTGATATGCGCAATCCCGCCTGTACCGGTGGCCGTCCCGGCCGCCAGATCTACACTGACACCTGAGGTATAAGCGCTGTAGTTCAAGCGGTTAACCCCGCCCTCGCCATCGATCTGCCCGGTCACGCCGGCATTATCGGTGGTCAATACAGCCCCATCCTCGAATACGAATTCATCCTCGCGCTTGCCGCCGCGGATCAATTCGATGGAATTACCATTGAAGGTCAGCGTGTTGCCGCTGGGGAGCGTCGTCGTGGCCGCAAACCCGCCCAGGCCCAGGGTGAAGAGCAGCGCGGTATCCACCGCGGAGAAGTTCACCGTGTCGAACAATCCGCCCAGATCAGAGGCTACATCGTTGCCCCAATCCGCCAGGAAGTTGAATATATCGCTGCCCAGACCGCCCAGCAGGGTATCATCGCCCTCTGCGCCGTCCAGTACATCGTCGCCGTCGTTACCATCGAGCAGGTTGTTCCAGATGTCTCCGGTCAAAACGTCGTTATAGACCGAACCAATCACGTTCTCGATGCTGGAAAGACCGCCAACCAGCGCGCCATAAATTGCGGTAGCCGCGCCCGAAGCCAGGTTGACGTTGACCCCACCCGTGGTGAAATCAGCGTAGGTCAGGGTATCCGTACCGCCCTGGCCATTGATCTTGCCGGGCACCAGAATGCTGCCGATGAGAGCAAATACGTCATTGCCGGCGCCGCCCAGGTATTCTTTCACCTGTTGGTTGGTATCCATAAAGTTGAAGGTGTCGGCCAGCCCGCCGCCGCTGACGTGCTCGAACTGCGAGAAGGTCAATACGGTGCTCTCGACCGTGTAGGCATTTTCGACCGCGTTGATGGTGAAGGTGGCTTCGGCATCCATTCCGGTGATCCGGTCGTCGCCTGAGGCGGAACCGGTGATCTGGCTGATGTTATCGAAGCTCATCCCCATCTGCATCTCTGTGCCGGCAAAGCCATTGAGAGAACCCAGATTAGTGAGCAGCACATCACGCTCGCTGGTGTAATTCGAGAAATCGATGCTGTTCGTCCCGGCACCGCCATCCAGTTTGCCGGGTAAGACGGCGTTATCGTAGAAGATGAACTGATCGTCGGCCGTACCGCCGGTCAGATCTTCGACGTCGTTGCCGGAGTAAGTCACTGTGTTGCTGCCGTCGCTCACGTTCAGGCCCGCCGCCAGCAGATTGAAGGTCAATGGAATGGTAACCGCAGCGAAATCAAGCAGATCCGTGCCTTCATCGGCGTATTCATTGACCACGTCGTGGCCCCAATCATTGCCAAAGACAAAGGTATCGTTGCCCAGACCGCCGGTCATGACATCGTCGCCGCCGTTGCCGGTGATGATGTTATTGCCCGCGTCGCCAGTGAGGGTATCATTGCCACTGCCGCCCACAAGATTTTCGAGGGTGATCAAACGCCCGGTCGCTGAGCCGCTGACGAAGTTCGCCTGACCAGTGATCAGGTTTGCTGTCACGCCAGTGGTGTACTGGCTCAGGTCGAGGGTATCGATACCGCCCTGCCCATCAATCGAGGACTGGAAAGCCGGATGAACGTCAGTCAGGTCGCTCAGGGTGGCCCCATTGCTGAAGACGAAGCGATCGTCCCCGGCGCCGCCGTGCAATTCAAAGACCTGATTCTCGAGAATGTTGAAAGTATCCGCGGCCATGCCTGCCAGCAAGCGTTCGATGTTCATGAATTCAAGCGAGTAAGCCTCTACCAATGCCGTGTAGGTATTGGTATCCGCCGCCGGACGCTGTACCACGGCCCGATCCGGGTAGAAGCCCGGTTCAGTGTCTTTGATGATCCCATCCAGGTCAAACTGGCTATCCTGATCAAGCGTATACAGGCTGTCGATGCCCAAACCGCCATAGAGATACTCAAAAGTACGGGAAGTGAAATCGACCTGATTGGCAGAATTGCCGTTGTCTTTGACCACGTCGCCGCTGGCATCATTGGAAAGGTAGAAGCTCAAGTCTGCCCGTACCGGCTTGGACATATAGGTAATGGTATCGCCGCCGTACGAGTAGAAGAAGTTGCTCGGAATGCCGTCGTAAGCGTAGAAGTCGAGAGTATCGGACCCTTCGCCGGCGTTCTCGATCACGGTATCGTGACCCCAGTTGTCGAGGAACATGTAGGTATCATCCCCCGCTCCGCCGGCCAGGGTATCGTCGCCCTGAGCGCCGTTGAGGACGTTATTGTTGCTATCGCCGGTAATGGAATCGTTGGCGTGGCCGCCGGTCACGTTCTCGATGCCAGTCAAGGTCGCCAGGCCCGTCGCGGTGGAAGTGGAGAGATCCACGGTTACCGGGGTAGTGTATTCAGAGTAATCGAGCAGGTCCGCCGTGGAACCGCGGGCATCGATGTCGCCCAGATTGCCGCTCGGGTCACCGCTGGCCAGAGAAGCTCCATCCGCGAAGTGGAAGGAATCGTTATCCGGGCCGCTGATGAGATGCTCGATGGTATTGCCGGCCTGCCAGACGCTGTTGGCTGTGTTGGTGGTTGGGTCGATGTTGCCAATGGTCACGTAGAAATAAGTACCGGCAATGTAGAAGCGCAGTTTTTCGCTGCTGCCCACGCCACTGAAATCGAAGGTATCCTCACCGGATTCATCGACCACAGAGTCAATCTGGCCCCAATGCGGCGCGAAGACCCAGCGGTCGTTATCCGTACCGCCATTCAGGGTCAGGTTCACTGCTGCGGGGGAACCATCGCTGAGCAGGTTGAAGAGGTCGTTGCCGGCATCGCCGAAGAGATTCAAAGTACCAACGGCCGCGGCAGCCAGCCCCAGGTTGAAGACGTCATTGCCGCCATCGCCGTGCACGGTGACGGTGGCCGAGTTGGTAGTCAGGTTGAAAGTATCGTCGCCGTCATCCCCGTCAATCATGACCGTGCCGCTTACCGGAGCGCTGCTGTACTGATTGACGACATCATTCCCGCCGCGCAGGGAAGCATAGGTGTTGCCGCTGAGATTGAACGTGTACAGATTCAGCACGTCGTCATCAGCGTAAGTATTGATGTAGAGGCCGCTCGGAGCGGTCAGGGCACCATTGATATTCATCACAGCGCCTTCGCCCGGATCGCGGTCCGCATCAGGGGTCGCGTTCAAGGTGGTGCTGAGATTCTGGCTGCCCCAGTCACCGCGCAGTTCAATGGTGGTCTTGGCAAGGAGAGTAGCGCCATCAGCGATGGTCAGGCTATCGCCGGCCACCAGCAAAATGTAGGAATTCTTGGCCCAGATGGTGTAACCCGCCGGAACCGTGATGTTATCAGCAATGACGTTGCCACTGCCGTCGAGGTCATTATCGTCGCGCGCCCACAGCACGATCTCGTTGGCTTCAGAGGTCATGTTGGTATTGACGGTGATTGGGCTGCCAGCAGTGATATGGATCGAACCACCCGAATCGACGCCTGTCACGTCATCAGAGATTCCACCAGTCGTCAGACTGCCGTTATTGATGATCCAAGTGCTGCCGGCGCTGGATTTGCCTTCGAGGTAACCCACCTGAGAAGCAATGTAGTTATCCGCCGCGCCAATGTTGTAAGCCGCAAACAGCTTGGTCTTGCCGCCGATGATATTTTCGCCGCCCGGGTTGCCGTTGAGGATGCTGCCGCTCGGAGCAGTAATGTAAGCGGTACGGTCAGGCCCGGTCTGAACAGTATTCAGGGTCAGGTCGTTATCGGTCTCAATGATGTAAGCGTTCAGCAAGTTCCCGCTGGTCGAGGTCAATTTCCCGGCCGCCGAGAAGGCACTGTCGATATCCAGTTCGTTGGCTGAAGTACCGATGCCGCCCAGCACCGCGGTCAGGGTGATGTTGTTGCCTATCACATCCTTGACCGGCCAGCGTCCGCCCACACTTTCCCAGGAATTTCCACTCATGGGATCTGTCGGCTTCGCTACATCCCCGGCATCGAGGATGGAGTTGGCAGCTTTCAAGGTCACGTCGCCGCAGAAGGAAAGGATGATCCGTACGCCCATATCCTCTTCGGAATCAGCGAGATTAATGTTATTGACAGCATAAGCAGTCAGGTTGCCCGCCGTTGGCTGGTCCGCGCTGTACCACGTGTGGACTTCGAGCGCGTCGGTATCTGTCCCGATGGCATTCCCCGCCCACAGATAGACCTTGCGGCCAAAGACTTTGGTTGCGTTGTTCTGCAGAGCATCGATAATGCTGCCGTCTGCTTTGAGATAGATATCGCCATTCTTCGAGAAGACACTCTCGATGCGCAGGTCGCCCGCGGAACCGCCCGGCATGGTGGAGATGGTAGCATTTGGCTGGCAGCCATCTACAATACCAATACCGCATTCATAGATATAAATGTCGTTCAGAGCACGGGCCGCAATGTAGCCCGTATCCGTCAGATCGGTGTACAGGGGGTCGTTGCGTGTACCAATACCGCCATCCGCGGCTTCGAGGATGACCTCGCCGGCAGAGGTAATATTGGCCAAACCATCATAAGCCTGATTCAGAATGCCCTTGACGCTCTTGACGCGAACGTTGCCGGTCGTGTTGATGTGTTCGATCTTTAGATCGTTGTCTTGCTGGCCGGAGCCAATGTAAACATTGCCCACCGCAGAGATGTTGATCGTGCCCGTCAAATCAAAGTTGATATCGTCGCGCTGCCAGATCTGAATGGCCTTGATCGAAGCGGCAGAAGTGGAGGGATCTACAACCACTGGAGCGACTGAAACCTGGCTGTAGCTCTCTTTATAAAGGGTGGCATCTGCCAGCGTCATCACAGCGCCATCAATGCTGGCGATCTTATAATACTGGCCGGGGTTCGTATCGTTATTGAGACTGCCCGCGATCATAATGTAATCGCCAGCAGCGAAACCAGCACCGCTCCAGGAGCTGCCGTCAGTGCGGTAGATCGTCGAAGCTGAACTGCTGAAATTCACTTCCGTGCTGATCGGCAAAGCCGCCAGGAAAGTGATGTCACTGGCTTCGGCTGCGGAGAGCTGCGCCAGTTCATCAGCGGTGAACACGATCGGCGTCGGTCGGCTGGTCAGATCGATCAGCGTCGCGCTGGGATTGTTGGTGCCCACGCTGTTGCTCACGATGATGGTCACGTTCCGAGCAATGATGTTGGGGGCTTCCACGTTCAACGTGGTATCGGTGATAGTCTTGAGAATGGAAGAACTGATCAGGTTCAGCAATTGATCTTCCGTCCAGACCTTTACCGAAGCGGTAATCGTGGCGATTTCAGCGTCAGTAGCGGTGTAATGATAATCAGGATCAAAAGTCGTGGTCAAAGACGCATACTGGGTCTTCAGGTTGTCATACTGGTCCTGACGTGAATTGCGCAGTGTCGTCAGCGCGTTCTGGATGTAAGTGGTCAGATCCGACCCGCTCAGACCCTGTGATTGACCCAACTGGGTGTAGTAATTGGTGAAGTAATCATTTTCAACCGTGGTCAAAGTCACATGACCGCCGGCATCCAGAGAATTCTTGTATTGCCAGTAAGAATTGTATTCAGAGGTACGCACGGCTTCAAAGCTGGCGATCAGGTTGGCGATCTTGGTCGCCGCGCCGGTCTCACTGGTCAATTGCAGGTCGCTCCAGATACCGTTGTAGAGTTCATCATAAGTACGCTCATCCCGTTCGGCGTATTTATTGGCATCGATCAAACTGCCATCATCGATCTTGATCCAGACGTCGCCATCGGTGGTCAGTTGTTCGAGCCACAGATCCCCGGCAATTTCCTCAAGGAAGATATTGCCCTTACCGGTGACATTCACCTTGGTATTATTGGCAACCTTTGTCTGCCCTGCCGGCAGCATGCTCGAATCAAGCTGGATCGGATGATCACTGCTCAAACCGATGATGCCATTGGCGGTAAGAGTCACATTCCCGCCCTGCACCAGACCGCTGGTATACGCGGCAGCATTATCGGCATACGCCGGCAAGATGCCGCCAGCGGAGTTCAAAACTACCGCACTGCCTTTGGTCGCGCTGATATTGTTCACGTACAGATTGCCGCTGATCTCGCTGACGTAAACACCCCCGCCTGAACTGATGGTCAGCCCTGGATACAGTTTGACTGGCTTCCATATCGTAGTATCCGTGTAATCGGTGTTGCCCAGATCGAGCGTGGTCGGAGTCCCTACATAGGTGTAATAGACACCATTGACATCCACTACGTCGCGGGAACTCGAGAAAACGCGCACCCACTTGGTAGTATCGAAGTAATTGGCTGTGGAAAGATTGATAGTCGCGTTGTTGCCTACGTACTTATACACGGCCCCAGCCGCGCCCTTGCTGCTATCATAACCGCTACCCACGCGCACAGTTTGATCAGCGTAAAGATTGACCGACCCGCTGCCGGTGGTGTAATTGTAGGCAGGTGTATTCAGTTCCTGGCTGCCATCACTGCTCAAGAAATTGTAAGGAACATCCACCAGATTGATCGCCAGAGGATTGGCTGCGGTGCCAACGCCCTTGGCGGCCGTGATATTGATCTGACGAGAAACGATTGGCGTTCCCTCTCCGCTGGTCTGCAGCGAACCCGAGGTATTGATCGTGGTGGTGCCGCTGGGATTATTAATGCCGCCGAGCAGGATTACACTGCCAATGGAATTAATGCTCACCGCACCCGCTTCATTGCCGGTGAAGGTAATATTAATAGTCCGCGAAGCCGTCATGGTGTGCGTGTAAGTGAGTTCCTGACCCTGAATCTCCTGCCAGTCTTCCACATACACGTGACTGCCGTACCAGGTCCAGTAGCTGTGATGATAGGTGCGGACCGGGCCAGTATCACTGGTAACCACGAGTTTTAAGTTATAGGTGTAATCATCCACACCTGTCTGATAGTAATAGTAAGGACCTGAACCGCCGTAATGCGGGGCACCCTGAACTTCTACAGAATCCCACTTAATATTCTCTTTCTGGAAGACATCCGGAATGATTCCCAGCCAGCTACCGCTCTTGATGTGCTTCTTTTTGATGATGTCGCGGTCGAGCACGGTCGTCCAGCCATAACGCAGGCCATATTCCGGCAGGTAAGAAGAAGCGTAAGAAGACAGCAGCGTCGAGACCTCAGAAGAACCCGTGCCGCCATTGGTGGTGATGATCAGACCGCTTTCCGTCCACTGGTACAGGGTCACGTACGGATCGCTGCTGTGAGTGGCTTTGGTCGAGGTATCAGGGTTGCCCGCTGAATAATCAACCAGAAGCAAAGTACCGGTGCCGCGTTCTGAAATGTTGATGCGGTTAAGGGCCAGATCAATAGACGTGCTGTTGGTGATATTAATGGTGGGGTATCCGCCCAGAACACGGATATCACCATAACCTGTGTTGGCGATGTGGCCAATCAATTCCACGTAACCACCGCTGGTCTTGACCTCTTCTACCTCAAAGCGGTTGGTGATGGTATTGAAGTAAACTTCGAAACCCGGGTTATTTTTAGAAGTGGTAGGCAGGAAGAATCTGCCGGTCTTCCCGCGGGCCCGCATCACGAGCACTTCGAGCAGAGCGCTGTCATCCAGCGTCAAAGAATAGGTATCCAAACCGCTTTGCAGAATGCCATTGACGTTGATGTAATCAGCGGCAATGTGAACGCGATCCCCATACAGGCTGTAAGGTGACTTGGGGGCATCATTCATCGCGAAGTAGTACTGCACCCAGTTGTTGAGCGCGGAAGAAATGCCGCCAGCTTTAGCACCCGTGTTCGGATCATAAGTACCCAGGGTAGCATTCTTCATCAAATCGGCTTCTTCGCCGCCGATCGAGTAACTTACCAGTCCATCCAGGTAAACGCTTCCCCCTGAAATGACCGAAATATTTCTGGCGCGCACGGTATTGAAGATGCGAATGTTACTGTGCCCAAAGGACAAAGTCGAGAGAATGATCGTACCGCTGTCGTTGTACAGCCCGGTGCCATCATCCGCCAGGGACAGGACGATGATATCCGGCCACTGATAGGTATGGTCAGCGTCATTGATTTCATTGATATTCAGCGTATTTTCGACATCGATGACCGGAGCGTTGGTGGTAGGCTGTGGCAAAGAACTGTAGCCAGCCGTCAGAGTATCCACGTGGCTGTCGACGCCCGAGAAGTTGTGCTCGTTATCGTCATGCGCGGCACTCTGGTTCGAGGTGTTGATATCGGCCACGTCAGTAACCAGGCTGCCATTCAGATAGACTCCGCCATTCTCTTCAGGAATGTAGATCCCCTTCAATTCCAGGAATGCGGGAGTGTTATTGATGATAGTGACCGAGGCATCGCTCGGGGCAATGAAGTTGCCGGAACCGCCCAGTTGATCGGCGCGGACATCGATACGGCCGGCAGAAGCATAGATCGGGTCCACCGTGACAGTGAGAACCTCGATCGAGGGATAGATCACCTCAGTTTCCCAGGTGCCGGTCGCGGAATTGAAGCGGGTGACCGTCTCAGAAAGGCCCTCGTCATCCAGTTCCTGTTTGATGCGGGCAATTTCCTGAGTATAAAAGTTCTTCAAGGTTGAGTTCAGGCTGCCAAAGGTGGCCAGCATGTATTCAGCCGAACGCAGGGACTGCACCAGATCATTTTCGAGGCCCTTGATGCTGACAGTATAGGTTACACCTGTAGAAGCCGTAGCGGTCACAGTACCAGCGTTGATATCCCAGCCGGTGATATTCAGACTGACGTTGCGGGTGATGCCCGTTTCGACGGTACCATTGACGATCACGTTACCATGCGCTTCAGAAAGAGCATCGCCAACGTATTGTTCTTCGCCGCCGCCGCCCAACAGACTATTGATAGCATCGCCAACTTCGCTGATCCAGCTCACTGCCTTGGCTTTGCCCAGCAGATCGACCACGCCCAAACGCTCAGCGTAGAGATTGATCTGACGAGCACCGCTCAGGTAACTGCCGCTGTTAAGCGTGACCGTATTGGTCTGGACAATGTATGCCCGGGCATCGACATTGCTGATGGGGATTGCCGAACCGGCAAATCCGTCCCAGCGAGCGGTAACTACGTAGTAATCGGCTGAAGTCGCCATATCCGGGTTGGAATCGCGCCCGGTGACCAGACTCATATCGCCCATCGCGGTCAAATGCGCCCGGTCATTGACGGTAATGGTATTGGTAGGCATTACCTGCACTTTGGTTGTACCCACAGAAACGGAGGCAGCGCCATCGGTTTCGATGTCTGCCTGGCCCACAATGGAACCGCGTCCGCGGGCTGAAATCGTCATGGCGCCGGCCGCAATCAGCACAGCGTCGCTGCCAATGGTGACATTGGCATTATCTGTCTTGACGTAAATAGTCAGGTTGGAATGGTCCGCCCCTACCAGAGCACCGCCGCTGATGAATACGATCTTGACGTCAGCATTAATGACATTCAGGGCTGCGATATTGAAGGTGAGGTCGTCAGAAGCGGACCCAACCACCTCAAGGTGAGCCGAATTGCCAATCGTAACGTTGGTATTCAACACCAGGTCGCTATAACCATCCGAAGAAGCTACTGAAGCAACGCCGCCGGTCGTGCCATTTGATTTGTCGGTCAGTACGACACGATTGTTGGCATTGACGTTGATCAAACGGGCATAAATCGCCGCACTGCTGTCGATCTTGGCATCCACAGCCGCATCATGATAGTCATTTAAACGAGCGCCGGTGCCAGCGATCACTCCGCCCACTTCGGCTTTAATAGTGCCGTTGATATTGGCAGTATGGTCCGCAGTCAGATTGAATGCTCCAGCCCCCACATTGGTCAAATAAATGTGAGCGCCATCTTTGACCTCGGCAGTGGTCGTGCTGTCGTCGTTGGTGGTGGTTTCTACTCCTGCCACACCAATGACCCCACCAGAACCTGCAGTCGATACGGCGTTATTGGTATCCACGCTCACCGCGGTCACGGTGAGATTATCCGCGTGAATGGTTGCCCCTTCACCCAGAGTGGCCAGTGTGGTGGTATCTGTGCTGGCAGTGGAATAAGCAGAACCATAACCGAAGAGAATGCCCACCAGAATGTTGGTGGAAACCGCATTTTGCTTCGTCGTCTGGCTGGCAATCAGAGAAAGATCCCCGAAAGTGGTCAGACTGCTATTCTTGCCAAAACCGACTTCGACGTGACCACTGTTGCTGGCTTCGGTAAAACTACCGTCGTAGCCGATCAAGGTACCGGAAGAGCCGTTGGCATAAGCGTAGGTCGAATCAGTGGAATCGTCTTTTGGAGCCTGAGTCGCGCGTACCTCGACACCGCCCGCTTCAGTAGAATCGAGCAATACCGTCGCTCCGCTGACACTTTCGTCCGTAATCTGTGTAGCCGGGTCGAAGTAGAGAGTCGAACCATCCGTGGAAATATTCTGAATGGTGTAAGAACCGTCGTTATTGACTGTTCCAGCAACGCTGATGACATCGCCCACGCGGAAGCCATCATTCCACCAGGAACCACTGCTGCGCTGCAGTTCATCGGGTTGACTGACGAATTGCTGTAACTGGCAGGTGCCGTTGCCGCTGCCAACCGTGCAGGTAGTGCCGTCGGCCATGGAATCGAAGGCATCGAAGGTCATCAGGTGCAGGAGTTTGGCATTACTGCTATCGATGCTTTGGGCCCCCAGAGACAGGGTGGTGGTCGTGCCGTCCGCGGCGATGAGCGTCAGGGTCAGCATGCTCGACCCGGAGAAGCCCAGGTTGTCCCAGGTAAGGCTCGCGTCAGTATCCACGATCTCGATGCTGTCGTTCGAGTTGACCGTGATCGTTCCCTCACCATCGACTGTCGAACTGCCCTGATTGAATTTGAGGGTCATGCCGTCATGGCCGCTGGTGCTGGTAACCAGTATGGTCTCGCCGCTGGTATCCACAAAGGTCAACACGGGGGTACCGGTGAGTTTTGTCCCGCCAATCAGGGTAACGGCGTCGCCGATCCAGGCTTTGGTCTCGGGAGAAGCGGAAGCGGTGGCTGAAGAAACGCCCACCAGCACACCAGAAACGTTGATCCCTTTTGCCTCGGCATGGCTGATCGGGGTTTCGAGAGCCTGAATGCTGATATCGCCGGTAAAGATCACCGTGCGGTTGCTGCCAATGTAAGCATGTGAGGAAGAATCAGCGTAAGAATTCGAAACACTACCGCCGCCGGTGGCAACGCCGCCGGTACCGGTAATGGTGTAAGCATAAGCATCATCCGTGGTCTGGCTGAGGATGTTGATGTTGACCGCTCCAGGTGTATTCGCAGTGTTGGCCACGTTGCTGGAAAGGTAAGCCTCAGAATCACCATCTGATTTGGCAGTCGCCACACTCACGCCAACGCCCACGATGCCAACGGTTACCCCGCTGGCTTCTGCGTCGGACTTGATATAAGCAATGGTCTTGATATTGATATCGCCGAAATTGACCAGCAGACTGGCACCGGATAAGGTGTAAGCCGTGAGAGACGGGGTGTTGCTGGCGTAAGAAACGGAACCGTTGCCCGTAATTGCGCCGCCGCCGCTGGCATTCGAAACGGCCTTGGCCCCACCGCTGACCTGACTCAGATCAGCATTGGTATTTTCACGCGACCAGATGAGCAGGTCGCCGCCCACGGTAATGGCACCAGCTTTGATGCCCGTATCAATCGTGGCATCTGCCTTCGAAACGGCCACTGAGGCACCCAGAGCCACGTACAGGCTGACGGAGACCCCTACCGCCAGGGTTTCACTGTTCGAGTCAAACTGCGAACTCAGGGTGAGATCACCGCTGGTCTTGATCACCGAACTGGAACCGCCGATATAGGTCTGAATATTGGGATTCTGTTCCGCAACAGCGACATTGAGTGCTCCGCCATAGATGGCGACACTCCCGGCCGCGACACGGGCAAAAGAACGCTCGGCCACGTGGTTATCGAGATTAATGCTGCGTGCCTGAATGTTGGCATTCTGGATGTACAGGTTATAACTGCTGCCGTTGGTCAAACCAATGGCCAGGTTGACGTTGGCAGTCACCGCGCCAGCGGTAATGCCGTAAGCCTCGGCTTCGGACTGGTTGTAAGTCTGCGAGAGCAGGGCCAGGTCACCCGTGGCCACGATGATCGTGCCATCATTGATGTAAGTATTGACAGTAACCGTGCTGTGAGAAGCCGCGATGTCGCCCTGGATCGAGCCCAACCCAACGCTGCCGCCGTAAGACTGAGCACTGGCGCCTTGATCCTGCGTGTTACCGGAATCATCAACGTTGTACAGGGTCTTGATGGTAATGCTCGACGCATACAGCTTCGTCTTGTGGGAAGTATCGCTATCCACGTAAGCCTGAATGGTCGGGGACATCACCGTAACGGCCACGTTCAGACCGCCGGCGAACAAACCGCCGTTGCCGTTGATATCCAGAGCCAGCGCGTCAGCACGGGCAATGGCGATCACTTTGATCGCCCCGGTAACGCGGATATCGGCACCCTTGGCAATGAAGGCGGTGGACTTCGGCTGGGTGGAATTCACTGAGATCGCCCCGCCAATCGCCAGATCACTGCCGAAGTTAACGCTCATGCCCATCACTTTGGAGGAGCTGATATTGTTGAGAGCCTTGACTGTTACGTTTTTGACACTGTAGCCGCTGGTCTCGCCTGCCTTTACCAGACCCATGTAAGCCAGGCTCTCGCCGGTCACACTCGAAACGGCAATTGCCAGACCGCCAGCCGAACCCACAATCGCGACATTGACGCCGGAAGCATCTGCCAGAACCTTGCGGTCCGCAGAGGCCATGACCAGCACGTCGTTGGCGTGGCTGATGGTAACCACATCGCTGAGAGAGGTGCTCAAAACGCCAATGCTGGCACGCTGATTGCTGTGATCGGTAAAGACCACTACCTGCCCGCCCACACTTTGAGCTGCCGAGAAGTTGCCCACAATGGCCCAACCCGACATATCGGTACTCTCATATGCCTGCACCTGGATGTCATCCCCGGCGAAGAGGGTGGCTCCGCCCAGCACGTAGGCTTCGATATTGCTGCCTACGACATTGACTGAAATAGCCGCACCATAAGCGGCACCGCCAGCACTGACTGCACCCGCGGCCCCAACGAAGTGAATGCGTTCGGCCGCATAGATATCGATATCCCCGCTCAACGCGGTGATCACTGCCCCGGTACCTACATAAGCCACGGTACCGGAACGGCTGTCGTCTTCCCCAGCGGTCAGCGCATCGTTGGCGCGGCTGCCCGCATTTTCACCATTGAGGGTGGCTCCGGCGTCATGCGCTGCCTGGCCGCTCAATTGCCGGTTATCGGGGGTGTCATCGTCGGAACCATTGGCATCGCTGCTGTCATAAGCCCCCAGAATGCCGCCGAAAGTGCCGGTCGAACCACTGGCCCCGCCCACCTGGCCGGTCAGATAATCTGTGCTATTCTTGCCGGTATTTTCGCTGACCGGGTCTTCATCGACGGTCTCAGAATAATCCCCGTCATCACGCGCATCACCGTTTTCGTCGCGATCGGATTCGCTATAGGTCACGCTGTAATGGGTCAGGAACTGCGAACCCACCACGTTGACCAGCATGGTCAAACCAATGCCCGCTCCGCCGCCGCTGAGAGAAACTGTGACCGCGATCAAATCTTTATTGGAAAGAGCCGACACGAGTACGTCTTTCGACGCAGTCACGTGAGCATAATCGCCGATGTACGCCTTGGCATCATTGCGCATCACGTTGACCTGGATACCGCCTGCCACGCCCACGATGCCGCCGCCGACAGAACCAGCAAAGTTGAAGATCCAGGCATGATTCAGGCTGTTGACGATCACGCTCTGTTCAGCCCCTACGCTGCTGCGGTCCTGGTTGATCTGAGCATTCGCACCAATGAAAGCGCTGGTATCCGATTCGAAGACGTTCACCAGAATGGCACCAGCCACGCCGGTATACAACCCACCGGCACCGGCTCCCACCACGCTGATGACGTTATCGTAAGAATAAGCCTGCACGATCACGCCGCGCACCGGATGCGCGGAATCATAAGTACTGAAGCTGCCATCACTGCCCATGCGATTCTTGTAGACCATGTCTACCAGCCCAGCACGATTGGCTTTGGCATCTACCTGTGAGTTCGGGCCAATGAAGGCAGAAACATCCTTGACCACAACCAGAACGCCCAGGCTGGCACCGACACCGACCGCGCCGAAGCCCAGACCCAGTGAACCTGAGACCAGAATTACCTGAGTTTTATCGTTGGCGTCCACAAACACATTGCCGAGCGCCTTGACAATCGCGCCCGCGCTGCTGAGGTCATTCTCGCCAATGTACGCCTTCGTGGAATTGACCAGACTGACCACCGAAATAGAACCAGAGACCGAGACCATGCCCGAACCGGTTACCCCGACCGAGACGGAGACGATCAGGTTCTTCGAGTAAGCGTCCACCACCACATTATCAGCAGCATAAACTTTTGCCCCGCCGGAGATGTGGGCATTGACGTTGCTGACTTCCACCAATACATCCGCTTCAGGGGTGACCGAGACAACGCCCGCGCCGTTGCCAACTGCGGCAACGCCGATGCGGAAGTAATCACTGCCCGCGATCACGTAAACGCTCTGATCACTGCTGACCGGATTCAATAAGTGTTGGTTAATTTCGGCAGCGCCGATCGTGGCATCCACGTCGGCGGTATAGACGTTGGTCAGACCGCTCAAATTGACGGCTACCGTACCCGCTCCGCCCGCGGAAATGACAAAGGTCAAAGCCATATCGCGGTTCAACGCTGTTACCGCCACACCATAGATCGTCACGGTGTTGGGAGTAGTCGAGCGTGTATGGGTCAGGGCATCCTGGTCAGAGTTGATATCATCGGTGCCATCCCCGTTCAGGTCAGACTGGAATTGCTCGCCCGGGACGTTCACGTTGGGAGTGACATTATCGATGGTGCCATTCCACAGCGTATGCTGACTGCCTGTGGCTGAGGCATTATCAAGGGTCACTGCCACCCCATTGCGGGCATCGAGCTGATCCAGCGCCAGTTTAATGGTGGTGTCATCGACCACGATCACGTAATAAGTGCGGCCCTCAATCAAGCCGTCGATCACGGTACCGCCGTTGGCACTGTAGACCAATGCCTGCCCGGTAGTGTAGCCGTGGTGATAGCCCAGATTGATGCTGCTGTTGGTGTTATCGACCGCAGTGGAAGGATCGAAAGTGGGGCGTTCTACATCGACCACATTCGCCTTCGTCAGGCTATAGGTCTTGCTGCTGTCGCCTGCGGCAGAACTCAGATCAACTGCCGTACCCGCCAGCGCATCCGCGTAAGTATCGGCCAGCTTCAAGGTATTATCGTCGACCACGATGGCGTAATAGGTATGGCCATTGGTCAGCCAACCCGCGGTCGCATCCGTTCCGCTGGTGCCATCGCTGAAAGTTACCATCTGCCCGGTGGTCAAACCGTGATCGGCAATGGTGATCGCATCGTTCCCGGAATTCACATTGGCAGTAGTAAAGGTAGTGCTGGGGTTATCGGTGTAAGTTTCGCTGTAGGTCCCGCTGAAGCTCACCACCCCTTCGCCATTGCCTTCCGCATCCACCGTCGCGCCGTCAGCAATGTAAGCCGATACGTTCTTGACCTCAACGGAGACATCGAGACTGCCGCCCACTCCGACGGTACCTGCGCCGCTGACACCGCCCGCGGAAAGGACCACGTTGGTGTCGTCATTCGCGTTGACGAGCACGGAACCGATGGCGTAGAGCACTGCGCCATCATCGACGTGCGCTTTGGTGTTGAGCACCAGGGTATAAATGCCGGCAGAACCGGCCACCCCCACCGTCCCGGCCGCGCCGAGAGAAGCGGAGATCAAAATTACCTGTTCATAAGAAATCGCCTGCACCAGGATGTTGCCCACGGCCTGGACCGTCCCGGCAACATAGGCTTCCACCGTCTTGGTCAGGACGCCAATATCCAATCCAACGCCGACGCCCACTGTACCGGCACCGGCCAGCGCACCCGCCACACCCCACATGATCGTCTTCCCGGCGGCGAATACATTTACGTTCTGCAGCGGCTGCGTACTATGACTGTCCGCCTCCGCGTCGGCATCGCCTTCGATCACCGTGGCACCGCTGTCAATGTGCGCTTTGATGGAATCGACGACGGTCGTGAGCGAACCGGAACCAGCGACCGCCACGTCCCCGGCACCCACACCGCCGACTGCAAAGGAACGGACCGCGTGAGCAGAGACCGCCGTCACGGAAACGCCGCGCATGGCGACCTGCTGCCAGGCCCCTGGCTGAGAAGTGCTGCCGGTGTAAACCTGACTGGTGGCTTTCTTGCCCTTGCCGTAGACCTTGACGCCGCTGCCAATGTAAGCCTCGATGTGGTTATCGGTGACCAGGGTAGTGTTGGAAATGCCCACCGCCACGGTACCAGCGCCGCCCGCTACCCCAGCAACGAAGACGAGGGTAAGGTTGTCCTCAGCATTGACCCCGACGTTGCCAAAAGCGGTTACGGTAGCGCTGTTTTCGAGATAAGCTTTGACCGTGTTGACCAGCGTGCCGATCACCACAGAACCACCCACGGCCACATTGCCGGCCCCTTGCCCGCCGACGGCCAGAGCGATCATCTGCCCGGCGCTGGTGGAAAGGACCTGCACATTGCCATTGGTGGAGGTAACCGAACCCCCGCTGATGTAAGCCTGGATGGTTGCCCCGATCCAGTTGAAAGCCACGCTGGCGCCGACGGCTACTTTGCCAGCCCCGGCTACGTTGCCTGAACCGGCGTTCACCTGTGCGGTATCGTCAGCTTTGACCAGAATATCTCCGGTGGCCAGCAGAGTACTGTCTTTGACGTAAGCCGTGGTGGTATTCAATACCACGTTGGCCGCGACGGCCGCAGCTACGGCCACTTTCTGTGAACCCGCGCCGCCCGCAGTGGCGGAATCGATAATGGCACTGTTGACCGCTTTGACGGTCAGCGGTGATTCATCTGTATCCAGCGCGGAGCGGTCCCCCGCCAGCAAATTGGAATTGGTTACCGCCGCCCGAATAGTCGGGGCAATGAAATTGAGACTGATTGCCGCACCAACACCCGCGGTCTCTCCGCCGCCGACCGCGCCCGCCACATTATAGATAGCGTCGTCATTGGTCGCGGCAATGGTGACCGCACCGGTATGGCTGGAGAAGCTGGTGTTGACCGAGTCGAGCAAGGATTCGATACTGCCCAGAATGAGGTTGAACGCCAGCGTACCGCCGAAGCCAACCTTGCCCTTCGAGGCACCCAGAGCGCCCGCGGCAGAAATGATGGTGGCAGAAGAATCCGCCAGGTTCTTCATCTCGCCCGCGTAAGAAACGAGCACAGAGTACATCTTGGCACGGACTTCGTTCAGGATCAGGTTGACCGCTAATGAAGCGCCAATGCCTGCTTTACCACCGTAAGACAGCGCCCCGGCGATGCCAATGATCTGCGAATCGTCCGCAGCGGAATTGGTGATCCCGCTGTTTAAAGTGGAGCCGGCGCCGATACCCTCGATCAGGGCTTCGGTGACGTTATGAATGATGTTAATGGCCACTGAACCGGCAACGGCGATGCCCTTTTCACGTGGAGCGCCTGCGCCGCCGGCAGCAATGGAAATGATATCGCTGCCGCGCTCGGCTTCGACGTCCAGACCGGTCGCGGAATCAGCCGTCGTACCGCTCAACGCCAGGATCACGTTCTCAACCTTGGCGCGGGTCGTGCCGTCCATCCAGTTAAAGACCACGGAGCCGGCAATGCCGACGGATTTCTCGGTACCGTTGGTGTTGATGGCGGCAGAACCGGCCAGCAAGCGGAAAGCGGTATCGTTATTGGCCTTGGCAGTGACCGTCTTGGCCCGGATCAGACCCGCATCCAGAATTTCGGCCTTGACGTTATCCACACTGACGTTGATGCTGATATCTCCGCCCAGGGCCAGGGAATTCTTGGTCTGCTGAGTGGAATTCTGTACTGTGGAGGTGGTGGAACCCGGCAGGTTTTTGCCCGCCAGCCCCATCTGCACCAGCAGAGTTGCCTGCCAGTGTTTGCGCGGCATGCCCGAACCACCGGAAGAACCGCTCGTCGAAGGCTTCGAAGGAGTGCTTTCCTTTGTCCCGGCCCCGGCCAGAGACAGTCCCCAGATCTGGCCATCCGCCTTGGCATTCAGGCTGACGTCACCCGTCAGGTTCAGCGAGGGATTCGCTGAATCGCCGCTGAGGGCCTTCACCGTTACGCCGCCGGCCGCCGCGATTGAGCTCATCGCGTTCAGCGCTGCCGCTACCTGCGCCGCAGAAGCGTTGTACGGTAAGAGCGCGCTGGTTTCCCCACCAAAACTCAGGGTAAAGGCACCGCTGTGAGAACTATGGATCAGTGCCTGTGATTCCTTGCTGGAAGAGGTACCGTTTTGCAGGGTATCGGTTGAGGCATTGCCGTCGAAAGCGTCATAAGCAACGAACTGGATGTAATCCCATTCGCCGTATTCAGAGAAAGTAATGTCGAAGCCATCCCCGTTGGCCGCTACGGTCACGTAGGCCGTGCCGGCAGTGTTGAGGTTCTGGACCGCGCTCAACGCGTTCAGCGCAGACTGAATCTGGCTGGCTGTGGCATTCCAGGCTAAAGGAGCGGTGAATTCTTCTTCGAACTCAAGGGTATAAGCTCCCTGGGTGGCATCTGACAGGCTGAGGTGCTGGACTTCGTAGGTATTGACCGCGCCGTCGATATATAGAGAAGAATCCACCTCGGCTTCGTAGGTCGCGGTGATGGCGGATTTATCTCCATTGGAATTGAAGGTGATCGTCCAGGAATCGCTGCTGACCTGAGTCACGGTCACGTCGGCGCCGATAGCGCGCAGAGCAGTCTGCAGTGCGGCCGCATCCACGTCGTACGCCAGAGCAGCGGTAGAAGATCCATTATAAGAGAAGGTCAAATCATTGCCGGTGGCATCATTGCGGATGGTCTGCACTTCGGGAGTGCTGGAAGTGCCGTCGGTAGAATCGGTGGTCAACTGCCCGCTGAAAGGCGTTCCGCCGCTGACTGCAGCGCTGGCAATGGCCGATTTCTCTCCAATTGTGTTGAAGGTGACCGTCCACGGGTCGCCATCGCCGCCGCCAGTAACTGTTACGCCGCCTGCCGCGTTGATCGTGCTGAGCGCGTTCAGAGCGGACTGAATCTGGCTGGCTGTGGCGTTCCAGGCCAGAGAACCGGTCGTCTGATCTTCATAAGTCAGGGTGAAAGCGCCCTGCGTGGCATTGGTCTGGATGAGCTGCACGGCCTGAGTATCCGTCGAGCCTACTGTCACTTTGGTAATGGTGCCGTTGCCATCGAAAGCCGGCAGCAGGGTCATGGTAATGGGAGCCTGATCGCCGTTACCCGAGAAATCGACTTCCCATGGGCCCGCGGTGCCGTCTTCATAATTTCCAATGAGGGCCACCACCTGGCGGTCGATGACATTGAGGGCGACCGAGATGCCCACACCGGCGTTCCCGCCGACAGCAATGCTGCCGACCAGGTTGATGTTGATCGTATTATCCGTCGCGCTCACCGAGACGCTGCCACCCACCACATGGATGGTGCTGGCAATGCGGGCGATGGTCGAACTGACGATGCTGACCACAGAAATGGCACCCGCGATGCCAAATCCGCTGCTGGCCTGGGAACCGGCCTGCACCAGCGAGAAATTGATGACGCTGGTACTGGCATTGACATCCAGTTTGCCAGAAGTGCCTAAATTAATGTTGGTATTATTCCCCACCTCAGCGGTGGTATTGAAGATCATGATGGGCAGGTAAACGCTGCCGCCCGCCCCATTCTTGCCGCCGCCCGAGCCAAACGGGGTAAAGACGGTGGAGGGAAAGCCCTTGAAGTACTTCTTGACCGATTCGATCTTCTTGTTATCGGCCAGACCGGGCTGCAGGGCAAATCTGAAATTACCCACCACGTTGACGAAGGAAGCTTCCGTGCTGGCGGAAACGGTGACGTTCTGGGTAGTCTGACGATAATTCACGTCCTGGTTGACCTGGACGTTATCGCCAATGCGGGCAGTAGTATTGCCGCCCAGATAGACGAAATCGATGGAACCCGCTACAGAGGCCTTGGTGTCCGCGCCGCCCTGCGCCAGACTGCGCACAAAACTATTGAAAAGATCGGTGCAAATGCCCCAATCGGGTAGCTTGGAACCAGCAAAGATCGTGCCGAAGATGGAACCAGCCGAAGCGTTCATCAAGTCGGTCACGAAGGTCTTGATCAAGAATGGGTACTCAAGTGAAGCATCCACGGTCAAATTGCGGCCGGCGTCCACATGCGCGCCATCCGCGATCTCGGCTTTGATGTTGTCGAGCAGCACCACCAGATTGATGCCCGCGCCAATGGCGGCTGTTTCCCCGCCCGCCTGCGAGCCAGAGTCATTTGTGCTGGTGGTAGCGTCCGCCTGTACCACACTGCTCCACTTATCCCACTGTGAAGCAATGACCGAAATATCCTTGCCGCTCTTCAGCACCGCCGTCGATTCCACCAGTGCCTTGACGTCATTGTAAGTAATGGTTGCAGAAATAGCGCCGGCCAGATCGATCGAGCCTTCAGTGGGAGCGGCTTTCGGTTCATCTGGGGTGACCTGTTTTTTGAGAACATATTGTTTGAACAGATCCCACAGCTTGAAAACGCCTTTCTTCGGCAGCCCCACGATCACAGACGTGATCAGATAATTCTGCAGCATGTCGGTAGCCGTATAGGTATTGCCTACCGCCGCGCCGGCAAACGATTTTTCACTGGTGCGGAGAATGGCACTGATGCCGATACCATTGGTCAAACCGGTTTCGAGAACGTGATCGGAACCATGCGTGGTCGCGCTGACCCCCAGATCAATCGGGCCAGTCTGTTCGGCATTATCCAACGACGTTGCCAGCATGATGTGATCATTGTCTACTTTGACGACGTAATAATAAGTATTGTTCGTCAGCCCCGCCAGCGCAGCATCCATGCCCACCTGCGTCTCGGTCTTGGTCAACGTCTCGACCGGCGCATAAGCAGTGCCGTTCTGGCTCACCGGATCGTAGGTCACAGTGCTGAAGGTCACCACCTGCCCGGTGGTCTTATTGGTCAACTGGATATACGCACAGGTGGCGTCTTCTTCGGTGCAGGCCGTCAGTGCGGAAATTACGTAGGTAGTGCCGTCGGCCAGGCCTTCTATGCTGGAATGATCGGTGGTGTTATAGACCACTTCATCCCCCACTGCCAGGTCACCGGCATACTGAATGCACAGGGTATTGTCGGTCGTGTTGATTGCGTCCAGGCCTACCCCGTACTTATAATTAACGGAAATATTGGTCGTTTTCGTCGGGTCAACGGTGTAAAGGATCAAATCCCCGGTTTCAAAGCCATGATTGGGGATGTAGATCGTGTCGTCATTGCTGTTGATCACGTTGTCATCGGAAACGCTGATGATCTTGGCGTTGGCGCTGTCAGGATAGACGAATGCCTGATTGTCGCTGCCGGAAGGAACGGAGGTGATATCCACCAGATTACCATCGCTGTCTTTCAACTGGAAGGTATTGCCCACCACGTTGAAGACCGTGTACTGGGTCATATCGGATAGACCGCCGATCAGGTCATTCTGCAAAGCGGAATAAACGATTACCTCACCTGCGATGAACCCATGCCCGCTGATCGTGAAGGTATCCGTATCCGCATTCAGACTGCTGCTGGGGACGAAATCTTTTACTTCCATCGGGGTCAAGGATTGCTGAGAGCCATCATTGACGTTGCCGTTATCGATGTCGATAGGCGCCTTGCCTACCAGCTCGATATGGTCAGCATCCAGAACGATTACGTAGTATTGCTCGCCGTTCGTCAGGCCGTCGATGGCAGTGCTGTAATCGCCAACGTGGTAGGTCACCACGTCACCGGTTTTCAGTCCGTGATTGGGGATATTGATGATCGAGTTGCTGATCTTATCCAGATCGATGGGCAGATCACTGGCCACATTGGTCTGCGCCTGCGCCGTGATCGTTCCTTTGACATCCGTGCTGACGTTGGAAACGCCAATGAAAAGGCCGATGGTGATCGAACCATCACCACCGCCGGTAATGTAAGCCGTACCGCGGGAACCGCCAAAATTCTTGCCTTCGGCCAGCAGATTCACTGAACCATAAGCACTCAGGGCCGCGCCTGAGGCCAGGGTGATCTTGGAATTCACCACCGATGCACCCAATGCAATTGCCAGCAGCTTTCCTTTGATGACATCCGTCGATTTGGTAGAGCCTACCTCGGCCCCTACTTCAGCGTCGTTATCATCGATCGAGCGGATCAAAATATTGCCCGCCGTGCTGGTAATTTTGGCAGTGTCATTAATGGAAACGTTGGCGTACCCATAACCGACCGCAATCGCGATCGCAAATTTACCAAAAGCTGTCGTCAGGTTGGCTTTGACCTCAGAACTGGCAATCAGGGTGACGTCTTTCGCCGCCGTGATCGACGAGGTACCGTTCAGCTCGATGTTCGAGGAAGAAATGCGCACGTTGACGCCAATCGGGATTGGCAGTAACCCCTTCTGGATCGCAGCAATCGAGGTCAACGCCTCGACAATCGAACCCACTTCGGTGCCCTCGAGCACTTCCTTCAGGATGTAATAATCCATCACGTATCCGGAATCCACATTAATGGAAACCGAGTCGCCCAGAATGCTGGCATTATTGAGGATCACCTCAGCATAGTTGAGGTAAACCCCTTGCTGGGTACCGATCAACAGGTCCAGGTGCTCACGGATCCAGTCGATGGCATCGATGGCGTACCCCATCGTATCCGCCGCCTCGATCTTCACGCTGCCGCCAGAGTAGGAAGCGCTGCCCTGAGCAAGGATTTTCGAGCCATCCTTCATGGTGAAGGAGACGGCCTGAATATCAACATCACCGGAAGGGCCGATGGAAGTTGCATTTTGATAGTCAGGAATCCCCGCGCTGACATCAATGTCGCGGGTTGACAGGATCTTGCCCGCTTCGAGGATGATATCCCAACCTTCGATACTCAGATCGCCGCCCAAAAGCAGCAGATCGGATTTGATATCAATGTCGTTGTAATTCGAGGTACCTAATAATGAAAGGTCCCCGCTGTAGGGATTATCGAAGGACTCTACCGTCAGGTCAACATCACGCATGGTGAGTTTGACCGTTAAAGAATCGCTTGGATTATTAAAAATGAAATCGCCGGCATCATTATCCAGGCGCATCCGTCCCGTCGCGCCGGTATCAGCATCTTTCAAAGTGACCGAATCGTACCGGTCTTTAAGGGTGTAGGTAAGGTTTTTGGTGTTTACCTGCGAATCGATGGTATCAAAGCCATCCAGCGAAAGGGAGATCTTATCGCTGGCTGCGCCATCCATCGTATAACTGCCGCTGATGCCCGAATCCGCGGTAAAGTCGCCATTATCGTAGGTATGTGCCGCGCTGATCACTACCTTATTGCCCGAGCCACCACCAGAGTCAACCTTAACGTCCACTCCACTGGAACCGGTGACGTTGACCGTGATCGTCTGGTTATTGCTGCCATTACCGGTGAAGGAAACGTTGCTGTCATTCGAGATATTGATCCCCCCCGAGAACAGAAAATTCAGGAAGGAAATGGTGCGGGCGGAATTACTGACCGTCAGACTACCTTGCAGCGTGGTGAAATCACTTCCCGGAATACAGGTGCCGGTTGAATAACTGCCGCAGCCACCGATAAAGGTCAGCGAACTATTCAGCAGTGTGTTCGCGAACCCATCGAGCGTCAGATTCTCGGTAACCATACCTGCCGCGACATAAACCTCGCCCGTCAGGATCGAGCCGGTACCATCCGATGGATCGATACTGTTGGTTTTGATATAATTGAGCGCGTCCTGGAAAGGCGTATTCGTCGTACTGACGTGGCATATCACGTTCGCGCTGGCAGTACAATCCGCCGCGCTCGCCACGAAAACGTGCTGCACGTTGCCCACGTAGAACCATGGGTCAAGACCTGTGGCCGCTTCGGCCGCCAGGCCATCAGCAGAGGCGCTGGTCAGGTCCGTGGAATCGGTAGAATTATCGACCGGGGCCAGGGAAAGATCATCTGGCGCGGCCTGGGGCAAAACATCACTTAAATCAGTTTGATCTTCGGCGGCGCTCAGGGTGTCGGGAAGATCGCTGCTGTCGTTTTCGGTTGTGGAGGTGGGCTCGGGAGTAATTTCGTCATCGGGGGCGGCTGGGGTTTCACTGATGCTGCCCGGATCGCTGGTTTCTTGAATCAGGTCAGGAGTTGGTGTGGGAGTAGTTATCTGGTTCTCTGTGTCAGTGGGGGTTGGGGTTATACTGGTGACTTCCGTTACGGGTTGTTCCTCTGCATCACTATCGGCCGAAACCGGCAGTGCTGGTAATACAAAAAAGATACCCAGCACAGCAATTGTGCAAAGCAAAAGAACAATGGTTTTCTTCAAGGTTAACTGACTTTTCACTTCACACCAAAGAACCAAAACTGAGATTTTCAGCAGCAATAATATTTAATTTTCAACAAAGGGAACCAGTGAATTGACCACCCACAACCAGTAATTTATCTGACTTTTTTATTATAATGATAATATTGTATAATGCAAGTAGTTAATTGGCTTTTAATAAATCTCCATAATTCTGGCCGCCCATGCAGACTCATAAATCTCGCCCGTTCTACGTCTTTTCCATTATCGTGGTCTTCACCATGATTCTCTCTACCATCGGCGGAGCGGTCGCCACCCCCTCCACGCAGTCGAGTCTGTCACTCTTGCTGGACGCTGCTCAGCAGGCAGAGGCCAAGGGGAATCGCGATTCGGCGCTGTCTGCACTTGATCAGGCGCTGAAGCTTGACCCGGCCAATGCAGAGGCGCTGCTGCAGCGAGCGGAACTCCTATATAATGAAGGCGACTACAATGATGCGCTCAGCGATCTGAATTCCGTAATCGCCGGGCACCCCGAAACTATCGCTGCTTATCCCTACCGCATTCGCATCTACCTCGCAAACGGAGAAGCCAGCTCTGCCCGCCTCGACCTGCAGACGCTGCTCCGCCTCGACCCCCAAAACAAGGAAATCGACGTTCTGAATGGACAGCTCTATTTGCAAAACAAACAATATGATGCTGCCCTGACCAGCTTCGACAGAGCCCTGACCCAGGATCCCCAGAATCTGGAAGCCCTTTACGGGAAAGCCAATACCTATTTTCTGGCCCAGCAGTATGATCAAGCTTTAGCGGCGATCTCTACATTATTAAAGGCAGATGCGAAGAACCGCCTCGCCCTCACCCTGCGTGGCCAGGTCTATTTCAACGAAGGGAAGTATGAGCAGGCCGTCTCGGCCTGGCAGGAAGCCATCACTCAGGCCGGCGAATCCGCCGACCTCGACAGCGATCTGGCCAAAGCTTATTTCACACTCAATGACTTCAATTCTGCCAAAAAATCGTGGGACGCTGCCGTGGCGCTGGCCCCGCAATCCGGGCAACTGTACGCCCTGCGCGCCAAAGCCGAGGCCCAACTGGGAGACGTCGACGCGGCCCTGGATGACTTGAAGAAAGCGGATTCCCTCTCCCCGAATCAGGCCGAAATTCTGGCCGACCTGGGCCTGATCTACCTGCAAAAAGAAGACTACACCAACGCCATTGCCACCTACGACCGTGCCATCCAAATTGCTCCCAATGAACCGGTGCTCTACTTCCGCCGCGGCAACGCCAAACGCCAGAGCGGTGATCTGGATGGGGCGGCGGCCGATTACACCAAGAGCCTCGAGCTCGACCCCAAGAATGCCGATACCCTGAATAACCGCGGCATCACTTACATGAATCAGGACAAATATGACCTGGCGCAGACCGATTTTCAGGCCGCCCTGGCCCTCGAACCGGATTACACCCTGGCACTGGTGAACAGCGCCGTGGTCTATCTGCAGACCGGTGAACCACAAAAAGCCCTGGATGAACTCAACCATGCCCAGCAGATCAGCTCGGACTACCCGGTGATCTATGACTATCTGGGGCAGGCTTATTTCCTGCTGGAAAAATATCCGCAGGCCATCGAAAGCTGGCAGGCCTTCTTCACCACCCAACCCAATTCTGTGGTCACTCTGGACTGGATCGCACGCTGCTATTTGGCCATGAAGCAATACAGCAACGCCGTCAGCGTGCTCGATCAGGCCATTGCCCTGGATAACACCGTCGGCGATCTGTATTACCAGAAGGGATTGGCGCTGGTCGAAATGGGCAAATATAAAGATGCCCTGCCCATGCTCGATCAGGCCATCGCGATGCAGGCCGACCTGGACCTGGCTTATTTCAATCATGGGGTGGCTGCTTACAATCTGGGGCAGAAATCAACCGCGGCCGATGACTTCCGTCAGGTACTGGCCATCAGCACCAATGAGCAACTGGTCACCCTGGCCAAAAATGTGCTGCAATCCATGGGGGAAAGTACAGAGGTCACCCCCATGCCTTCGGCCACCCCCACTCAGCCCTGAGACATTCGTGATATTTTTCTTGAATTCCTCCACCAAACGGTTGATTTTTTGTAATCCGTTGGTTCTTTTTGTGTATAATCATCTTGATATTCTTTGATTGCGATCTACAAATATACGTTCCCGTTTTGTCATCATATCTCCTTAAGGAGCCTCTATGAACGACCCCAAAGTCAATTTTGTACAGGAACTGCTCGATCAGTATCCCAGTTGGTTCACTGACGCCGGCCGCATGGATCTGGCACAGATGACCGACAAAAACTATCCCTACACGTCGCTGTTCGCGCCGATCCAGGTCAACCGCCTGACGCTGAAGAACCGCATCGTCATGGGGCCAATGGGGAACATCGACATGGCCGAAGAAATGGGCCGCCCCTCCAACAAGATGATCCAGTACTTTGCCGACCGCGCCCGCGGCGGCACCGGACTGCTCACCTCGGGCTTGATCCCCATTTCGCAGGCGGTGGACCCCACCGTGACCGAGCGCGGCAATAAGACTTACTTCCCGCGCATCGACAGCAGCCGCACCGTGTACAGCGGCTGGCGTGATCTGGCTGAGACGGTGCACGCTTATGGGGCCCGTTTCTTCATCCAGTTGACTGCCGGCCTGGGGCGCGTCGGCTCCCCCGAATCGCTGCTGACCAAGTTCAAATTCCCGGTCTCGGCTTCGTGGAACCCCAACTTCTACATCCCGGGCATCCCCTGCCGGGCCATGACCGACGGGGAATGCCGCACGATCATCAAGGCCGCCGGCCAGGCTGCCGCGGACGCCAAGGCCGCGCTGATCGACGGGGTCTATCTGCACGGTCACGAAGGCTACCTGCTGGAGCAAATGACCAACCCCGCTTTCAACCGCCGCAAACTGGGGCGTTTCGCCAACTGGCAGAACTTTGGCCTCGACATGGTCAAAGAAATCCGCAAGCGTGTTGGCCCCAACTACCCGATCATGTATCGCATCGATCTCTCGCTGGCCCTGAACGAGACCTACGGCAAGCGCATGGACAGCGTTACTTCGCTCAAAAAATTCAAAAAAGAACGCACCGTGGCCCAGACCCTCGATTACATGGTCAATCTGGTTAAAGCCGGCGTCGATCTTTTCGACGTGGATCTCGGCTGCTATGACAACTGGTGGCTGCCGCATCCCCCCAACTCGATGCCCTCCGGCTGCTTTTTGCCGGTGGCGCGCCTGGTCAAAGAATACTTTGCCCACGAAAAAGTACTCAGCAATGCCGGCCTGCCCGTGCCTGTAGTGGCCGTCGGTAAACTGGGTTACCCTGATCTGGCAGAGCAGGCGCTGCGAGACGGCGATTGCGACATGGTCATGCTGGCCCGCCCGCTGCTGGCCGACGCGGAATGGCCCAACAAAGCCTTCGCCGGGCGCACCCGCGAAATCCGCCCGTGCATCGGCGATCAGGAAGGCTGCATCAACGAGTTCGTCGAAGGCGGACACCCGCAGTGCTCGGTCAATCCGCGCACCGGTTTCGAGGACGTTCTGGCCCGCGAATTCGCCCCCACTGACGCCCCCAAGAAAGTTGCCGTGGTTGGCGCCGGCCCGGCCGGGCTGCACGCCGCCATCATCGCCGCCCGCCGCGGCCACAAAGTCACCCTCTTCGAGAAAAGCGACCGCATCGGCGGCATGCTCGTGCCCGGTTCCCAGCCCAAGATCAAATATGAGGTCAAGAATTACCTGGCCTTCCTCGAAAATGAACTGGCTGAAGCCGTCAAGAAATACGGCCTGAAAGTCGAGCTCAACACCACCGTCACTCCTGAATCGCTGAAGGGCAAAGGTTTCGACACCATTATTGCCGGTGTCGGCGGCGCTCCAGTCACCCCGCGTCTGCCCGGCATCGACCAGCCCAGCGTCGTGCAGGCGGTTGACCTGCTGCGCAAACCCGAACTGGCTGCCCAGGCCAAGAACGTGGTCGTCGTCGGTGCCGGCGCCGTTGGCTGTGAGACCGCCCATTATCTGGCGGCAGATCTGGGCAAAAAAGTGACTGTGGTCGAAATGCTGCCCAACGTCATGCCCGGCATGTGCACCGCCAACCGCGGGCACCTCATCCATGAACTCGAGAGTCTGGGGGTCCCGCTGTGGAACTGCACCCGACTCGTCTCGATCGAGGGTAAAAAAGTCAACGTCAAGCGCAATGTCTCAGCCACCGTGCCCGATCCATACATCACCTGGACCCCGCTGCTGCCGGAGAATATTGCCAATCCCTTCGCCAAACCCATCCAGGAAGAACTGCAGGATCAGGTCATTGAAGCGGACCTGGTCGTGCTGGCCATGGGTCTGTGCCCGGCGCGCGACCTGTACGAGAACTGCGTCAAAACCCAGGCCGCCCCGGAAGTCATCCAGCTTGGCGATGCTTTCCAAACTGGTCGCGTCTTCGAAGCGGTCAAAGCCGGCGCCCTCGTCGGTCGGAATCTGTGAGGAATTCATGACAGAAAACCAACTCGTCTTAACCCCTGAAGAACAGGCCATCCTCGACGGAAAATCGGGCGAGGTGCTGGCCAAAGCCATGAAATCAATCGTGCTCTATGGCGAAGCTTTCGGTGCCACCCACCTGGTGGACATCGTCGGTGACCAGCATTTCGTCACCAGCTTCGGCGCCAACACCATCAAACCCTACTTTGCCATGATGCAGGAACTCATCGACGCCGGGCTCAAAACCAAGAACCCCTTTACCGTTGATCCGCGCCCCATCGAATATGAAGCCGTCAATGCCTCCCCGATCGTGAAACTGGTCTTCAATCTCGTCTTCGGTAAACAGGCCGTCTACGAAAAACAGCTGCGCGCCCTGGGGCTGAAGAACGACAACGCCTTCACCTGTACCTGTTACTTCCCAGAGGTGGGCAACACCCCCAAACGCGGCGCCATGCTGGCCTGGTCCGAAAGCTCCGCGGTAGTCTACGCGAACTCCATTCTGGGAGCGCGCACCAACCGCAACTCCGCCGGCATTGACGTCCTGTGCGCCATTCTGGGCAAAGCGCCCTGCTTTGGTTTCTTGACCAACGAAGGCCGCCGGGCCACCTGGAAGATTGAGGTCAAGACCAGCCAGAAACCCAACGCCCAGTTGCTGGGCAGCGCCATCGGCCTCAAGGTCATGGAAGCCGTGCCCTACATCACCGGTCTCGAGCGTTTTCTGGGTTCAGAGATGAACCCAACCGTTGAAGCTTTTCTGAAAGACATGGGGGCAGCCACCGCCTCGAATGGGGCCGTGGGGCTGTACCACGTCGAGAAGATCACCCCTGAAGCGAAGGATCTGGGCGAGAAACTGCTGGCCCCGGGTTACCAGACCTACGTCATCGACGACGCGGAACTGGAACGGGTCTATCAGAGCTACCCGGTGCTGTGGAAGAACCTGGATGCCGAGCCCCAACGCATTTTCATTGGCTGCCCGCACCTCAACCGCACCCAGCTGGAAGGCTGGATCGAACGCATTTCAGGCGCCTTGAAAGCCACCGGTCAGACACGCACCAAGATGCCGGTAGCCCTCTCCACCCCGCCCGACATCGCCGACATTTTCCGCAAGGACCCGGCCATGAAGGCACGTCTGGAAGCCATGAACGTCTCGATCACCACGATCTGCCCGCTGATGTACATGAACAATCCGCTGGCGGCCACCGCCCCGATCGCGACCAACTCCAACAAGCTGCGCACTTATTCCACCGCGCGCTTCTATCTGGATGAGGACATTGTCGAACTGATGGTGACCGGCACGGTCAAGAAAGGAGAAAAAGCACAATGAGCCAGATATTCAAAGGTCGCCCAATCCTTTCAGGGGCCTGCCAGGGAGAGGCGCTCGTCTCTCACGGTGGTTTCAATACGCTGGCTTCGTACCAGAAGGCGCTGATCCTGAACTCGAAGAAAGCCGAGTGCACCGATCAGAACAACCCCGATCTGTACAAGAAGATCATGACCGATAAGATCCTGTGCCTGCCGCAGACCATCGGTTCTACCACCGGCGGGCTGGTGCTCATGACCACGTGCAGCATCGGCAGTCAGCCGAAGGCCATGCTCTTCTCGGATCACATCGATTCGCTGGCCGCCGCCGGGGTCATCCTCTCGGATATTTGGGTGGGCAAGCGCATCATCGTCATCGACCAGCTCGGTCCGGAGTTCCTCGCCGCCGTACAGACCGGTGAGACGGTCAGCATCGCCGAAGACGGCACCGTGACCCTCGAGTAATGTCGCTTCAAGTACTAACCGCCGTAGATCAATCTACGGCGGTTTTCATTTAATGACAAGGAACCCCACCAGCTTTGAAGAAGGTTATGCCCCACTCACCCAGAACTCACTGGAACTTTAAAAAGCTTGCCCACTAATTTCACGAATTGATAAGAATTAGAGCAAATTCACAATCATGGTTTCGATAACTGTTGGAACGAATAGAAACGAATAGTGTGTGTTATCAGCATAATGGAGCAGAATCATTGAATCTTTGCGAATCCAGAAAGCTGAAAAAGATTCAAGACCTGCTGTTAGGAAATATCAAACCTCGGCTTACCAGAATGATAAGACAAGAATCTTTTATATAGAATCTATGTTCTGTTTTAATAATACACCCATTGTCAATAGATAATTGACTTTTTCTATAGATCATCTACTGAAAAAGTATGATGCTCTAAGTTCGAGCCATTCGAAGAATATTCCAAGGTCCTTATTAGCGAACCTAAGGAAAATAACTTTTTAGCCTATCTTGATGAACCTTATAAGTATTAAAATACTACACACCTAATGAAACATAAACTTGTTCAGTCACCATCATATAGCTGCAAAAATATTACTTAGAAAATAATCTGAATTATGGATTCGATATTAATGCTTTCTGGATTTTCAAGTGTTTCGTTCCTCATTGCCAACACGATATTTGAAAAACAATTCTTTGAATCCAAAGTATCAATTTGAGAATATTGTGCAAATTCCTGCATTCTTTGTACAACCTCGCGGCTGCCATAAATTAATATTCGAGCTTTTGCTTCTGTCAGCTTTATTAATGCATCAGGTATCTTACTTTGTTGTTTTTCTCGTCTCGAAATTGAGAGTTCAGCTACAGATTTAATAAAATCAATATATGCAGATGTTTTTTGATCTTGATAAATATTCTCTTTCTTTTCTGTTTTTCGAAAAATATAATTAAGAATTGCTCCAAAAGCCACACTAATAAGAGTAATAACAGCAGTTATTATTGCAGTCAGTACAGTAGTATCCATTTTCTCTCCCCAAATTTTAATATACCTTACTTTAATTAATCAAATAATCAAAATACTACAATCCTCATTTCGGTACCCCCCATCCTCCACCCCTAGATGATCTGTTTGCTGTCTTTCAGCAAGACGTCGTGGGCACCGCCTTCGACGATGCTGGTGGAAGAAACGAGGGTGATGCGGGCGTTCTGCTGCAATTCGGGGATGGTAAGACAGCCGCAGTTGCACATGGCCGAGCGGACCTTGCTGAGAGAAAGGCCCACGTTATCCTTGAGGCTGCCGGCATAAGGTACCAGAGAGTCAACCCCTTCTTCGAAAGAGAGCTTGGCGTCGCCGCCGAGATCGTAGCGCTGCCAGTTGCGGGCGCGGGCACTGCCCTCCCCCCAGTACTCTTTCATGTAATTCCCATTGACGTTGACCTTCTTGGTGGGGCTTTCGTCGAAGCGGGCAAAGTAACGGCCCAGCATCAAGAAATCCGCGCCCATGGCCAGCGCGAGGGTGATGTGATAGTCATGGACAATGCCGCCATCGGAACACACCGGCACGTAGACGCCGGTCTCCTTGAAATACTCCGCACGGGCGCGGGCAACATCGATCACCGCCGTGGCCTGGCCGCGGCCAATGCCTTTCTGCTCGCGGGTGATGCAAATGGCCCCGCCGCCAATGCCCACTTTGACAAAATCCGCGCCGGCCTCGGCCAAAAAGCGGAATCCGTCGCCGTCCACAACGTTGCCGGCACCGATCTTGACGCTGTCGCCGTAATTCTGGCGAACGTATTCGATGACGCGTTTTTGCCACTCGGTAAAACCTTCGGAGCTGTCGATGCAGAGGATGTCGACCCCCGCCGCGATCAGGGCAGGAATACGTTCCGCGTAATCACGGGTATTGATGCCCGCGCCGACGCGATAGCGCTTGGAAGTGTCGATCAATTCACTATCGTTCTCTTTGTGCGAGTTATAGTCCTTGCGAAACACCAGTGAGACCAGCTTTTGATCGCGGTCGATGATGGGCAGACAGTTGAGCTTATGTTCCCAGATGATATCGTTGGCCTCACTCAGAGAAGTACTGTCATCGGCGCAGACAAGATCGGCAAATTTCGTCATGAATTCGCTAACCCGTGTATCGAGAGACATACGGCTGATGCGGTAATCGCGGCTGGTGACCAGACCGACCAGCTTGCCGGTAGGGCTGCCATCTGCGGTCACGGCAACGGTGGAATGCCCGGTGCGCTCTTGCAGCCCCAGAATGTCGCCCAGTGTCCCCGCAGGGGAGACGTTGGAATCGCTGACCACGAAACCGGCGCGGTAATTCTTGACCCGCGAGACCATGCGGGCCTGGTCCGCGATGGGTTGGGAACCATAAATAAAGGAAATACCCCCCTCTTTCGCCAGCGCTACCGCCATGCGGTCATCAGAAACGGATTGCATCACGGCAGAGGTCAGCGGAATGTTCAGCGCAAGGGCAGGAGCTTCCCCTTTCTTAAACTTGACCAGCGGCGTGTGCAGACTGACGTTTTGCGGGATGCAATCTGCCGAGGAATAGCCCGGAATCAACAAATACTCGCCGAATGTATGAGAAACCTCATCCAGAATTCTTGCCATTTTTGCTGTGCTCCTTGCGGTGAATTAAAGGGATGTGAAAAGATTCAAATCAGTGACGCCGAAAAACCAAAATCATTGCCCCACCTGCGGATATTCAGGCTTCGAAAACTGCAGGAACCCTCAAAAAACAAGGGAGAGCAATAAAACAAATTCTTTTCTAAACAGACCTGGTTAAAAATAAAAGACGGTGCTCGGCGGACGCAGGTGGATGAAGGAGAAAAACCGCCCTTCGTCAGGTTGACTGGATACGAGCAGGCCCCGTCTCATTGTAGTCTTAAATCTTCTGCTGATTATACTATGGCGGGCCAGCGCCCCAAAGGGGCATCCGTAACGGATACCCCTGGAGTGATACACGATAAAGTTAATTTTCCGTCGCCACAGGTGTGGCGCTGGGGAGAAGGAGCTGCATGTAACCGCTGGGAATCCAGCCAATGCGGCCAGCGCTGTCCTCCACCTGAATCCATTCCAGACCCGCGTAGGTCTGCTGCTGATAAAGATAGCTGATCTGCTGCCCGGGATACAGATAACCAATCATGGGGCCGCCCGGCTCCTGGTAAAGAAGCAGCGCGGGCATGGTCGGCCACACCACCCATCCCTGCGCCGGGGTGGGCGTGAGCGTAGGAGTGCTGGTCAGCGTGGGCAACGGGGTAAGGCTGGCGGTGGGGGAAGGCGTCGGTGTAAACGTGGCCGTAGCATCCGGCATTGGTGTGGGCGTCGCGGTAGGCGCGATCAGCGGATCAAGCTGTTCGGCGATCACCTGATTCACCTTCAGCTTCACCGACTGGTTCAACCCCGCCACGATCTCTTTCTGCAGTTGGACCACCTGCTCGTAATCGAGCGAAGACGCGGTGCGGATGGTGATCTCCATATCCAGCGCGTCGCCATCGCGGGTGACGTCGAGGCTAACCAGTTCCGCGCCGTTCAATTTGCTCACCTCACTGGTGACTACGGTATTGATCAGGCGATTTTCAGCCGCCTCGCGGAAGAATTTCACCCCATAAAAGGTCAGGGGGATGAGCAGGAGCACGATCAGACCGGCAGCGATGACCAGACTGCGAGGCACTTTATGGTCCGTGATGCGCAAATCCGAAGAAAAACCGCGCAGGAAGAAGACCAGCGCCGCGGCGAAGGCAATGGTGACCGCGTTGGTCAGGAAGAGCAGACTGGCGCCGCCGGCCACATCCCAGCGGTCGATCGCCGCCCCAATACCGATGGTGCATAGTGGCGGCATCAAAGCAGTGGCAATCGCGACCCCAGGCAGCGCTGCCGAAAGGTCAGGCTCGGTCAGGGCGTAGGCTGCCGCGATCCCACCTGCCAGCGCGATGACCATATCCACCGGGGTGGGATGAGTACGGGAAGTGATCTCGGTCGAAAGCTCCTGCATGCTGTAAAACGGCAGGGCATTATTGATCAGGGTCATGAGTGTCGCCAGGATCACCGCGAGCATCGCCCCGACCGCCAGCGTAAAGAAGGAGCTCTTGAGCAGTTTCGTATCTCCGCTGATCGAAGCCAGGCCAATGCCAATGATTGGCGACATCAGCGGTGCCAAGAGCATGGCCCCAATAATGACGGCCGCTGAATTGGTGATCAGCCCCATGGTCGCAATGCTGCAGGAAAGCACCACCAGAAGGAAAAAGTTGAAGCTGGGACGCGTCGTAGGCGTGATCTCCGCTGTGATCCCTCTCCGTTTTTCCAGAGACATGGGATGTACCAGTTTCTTCAGCCAGTTTTTCGAGATTTGAATTTGTTTGATCATCATCATTGATTATAAAGAATTTTTCAGCATTTCTTCAACCTCTTGCAGGGTGGGTGCCTGCCGACCCGCCCCCACCTTGCCAACCATGCACGCCCCCGCCGCATTGGCCAGGCGGCCACAATCCGCCAAGGAAGCCTTGTGTAAATAGTTAACCAAAAAAGCCGCGTCAAAGACGTCCCCGGCACCTAGGCTATCCACTACCGGCACCGCGAAAGCCGGGCAGGCGAGATCGAGGTGGGGGGTAACGATGCGGCAGCCCTGCGCCCCCTGCTTGAGCACCACCAGACGGGCCCCGTCCTCGAGCAGCGACCAGGCCCCCTCGACACCTGAAAGCCCCGTCCAATTAAATAATTCCGACTCATTGAGAAACACGCCGTAGATCGAACGCATAAAATCTCGGTCCAAGAGGGGCCGGCGCGGGCCGGGGTCAAAGAATACGGGCACACCGGTTTTGGCCGCTTTGGCCGCGGCTTCCACCACGGAATCGTGAAAAGCCGGCTGATCCAGGGTAAAACCATCCAAAAACAGAGCCGCAGCCCCCGAGATCTGTTCCGCCCAGGCCAGCGGGAAATTCTGCACCGGCAGCTCCCCGCCTGAAAAAGGCAGGTAAGTGTGCTGGTCCGCACCATCCGCCAGCACCGCCACTGCCCGCGAGCGCAAACCGGGCAGCCGCCGCACGGACTCCGTTGCCACCCCTTCGGCACGCAGCACTGCCATCAAAGCAGCGGAATCTTCGTCCTCGCCGAGAACATCCAGGGCCAGCATCTGTGCCCCCAGGCGCTGGCCGGCGATCAGAAAGTTGGCCATCCCGCCGGGTTCACGGCGCAAATCCGATAGAGCCTGATGGTCCGCCACTTCTACCGGTAAATGAGGAAGCCGCATCAGCCAATCGGTGATGAGGTTTCCGAAAGCGACAATTTTAGGTCGATCCATATTCTTCCTTCTCAGTAAAAAATCAGGGGAACGTGTTCCCCTGCGCATCCGCCAGCACCCGGGCCGGGAAATGATCCAGCACCAGCTCGCGGACAGCCTCCGTACCCAGATCGGCAAAAGCGATCACGCGCTGGCTGCGGATGGTACTGGCCAGCAGCGCCCCGGCCCCACCGATGGCGCCGAAATAAACCGCCCCATACTGCGCCAGGGCGGCCACTACCGGCGCGGAACGCGGCCCCTTGCCGATCATGCAGCGCAGCCCCAACTGCAGCAAACGCGGAGTATAGCGGTCCATGCGCGAACTGGTGGTCGGCCCCGCCGAACCGATGATCTGCCCCGGCGGCGGCGGACACGGGCCTACATAATAAATGATGCTATCCGTCAACGGGAAAGGCAGCGGCTGGTTAGAATCGAGCAGCGCAAGCAAACGGGCGTGAGCGGCATCCCGGGCGGTATAAACGACCCCGCTGATCGCGACGCGCTCGCCGGCCCGCAAAGAACGGGCAGCTTCAGCCAAAAATGGGGTTTCAATTTCGATCATCGCATTCTCGTTTCACAGGGTAACGCTGGCATGGCGCAGGGCATGGCAGCTCAGGTTCACGGCCACCGGCAGGCCTGCAATGTGGGTCGGGAAAGGCTCGATGTGCACCGCCAGCGCAGTGGTATGCCCACCCCACCCCGCCGGGCCAATGCCAAGCCCGTTGAGCGCTTGCAGCAGCTCCGCTTCGCGCGCCGCGTACTGCGGATCAGGGTTTGCAGCGGTCAGCTCGCGCAGCAGCGCTTTCTTGGCCAGCCAGACAGCCTTTTCTGACGTACCCCCCAGGCCCACCCCCACCACCAGCGGCGGGCAGGCAGAGGCCCCAACGCGGGCCACCGTTTCGATCACGAATTGCTGCACGCCCTCCCAGCCATCGCTGGGAGTGAGCATCTTGAGCGCGCTGCCGTTTTCACTGCCAAAGCCCTTGGGGGCCACCGTCAGGGTCAGAGAATCCCCGGGAGCAATGGCATAGTGAACAATGGCCGGGGTATTGTCGCCGGTGTTGACGCGCTGCAGCGGATCAGCCACCACGGACGGGCGCAAGTAGCCTTCCCGATAGCCGCGGCGAACGCCAGCCTGAATGGCTTCTTCCAGCGCGCCGCCGGTAACGTGCACCTCCTGGCCCAGATCGCAAAAGACCACCGCCATGCCGGTATCCTGGCACAGGGCCATGCCATCGCGTTCGGCCACGGCGCAGTTCTCGAGGAGCTGTTCGAGCACGTCGCGCGCGGTGAAGGAATCTTCCGCCTCAAGGGCGGCCCACAGCCCGGCGCGGACATCCGTGGGCAGCTGGCGGTTGGCCTGGATGCATAACTGGCTCACGGCGGCGCTAATTTGATCAACGGATAGTTCACGCATCAAAGAGGCTCGCTTTCTTCTCTCCATTTAACCATAAAATGAGGGGGCGGGTATAATCGGGTCAAAGGAAAATTCTATGGAACCGAAACAAAGCTCCATTTTCGCAAACATGAACTGGCTGGATTGGCTGCTGGCGCTGGTTTTCACCGGGGTGCTGGCCTGGATCGGCGGGCTGTTGCTGCCGGTATACGGCTGGCCGCTGGGGGCGATCGCCGGGCTGGCGCTGCTCTATCTGGCCAAAAGCCGGCGCGACCGCGCCATGCACGAGCAGGCGCAGGGCAAGGAAGACGAGTAACCGTCAGGCTTAAAAGCGAACCGCCAAAAAGGCCGAATAGAGCGATACAAACATCGTAGGGGCACGGCAATGCCGTGCCCCTAACAAGAACGCTATGCCCACGGATTGCCATATCCGTTATCCGTTGGGCCTGAAGGCCCTACCTACATCTAAATCTACCCACGAACGATACGAATTCTCCCAAAAGAAAAAGCCACCGCCAAAAAGAGCCAGAATAGATGCAATAAAAACATCGTAGGGGCACGGCATGCCGTGCCCCTACTATAAATAAAAACGACAAAATCTCTCCATGAAGCGGCCCGTGAAAATGACGCTATAATGGAAGCGATGATCAAGGAGGTACTGATGACCATTCTTCTTTCACGGGTGATTTCTCTGGTTCTCTTTGCATGGCTGGGAATCGCGCTGGCGCGGCGTCAGGCGGCTCCCCGCTCGAAGGGGATGTGGGTCGCGCTGGTCCTGGGATTGGTGCTGGCGGAATTCATTGGGGTGAATACCAAGCTGCTGGCTTACGGCGCCGCGGGAATCTACATGAATCAGGCCCTGCAAGGCCTCTTCGCGGGGTTGCTGATCGGGCATCTGAGCCGACGCACTGAAGCCGCTTCCATTCAATAAACTCTTCTCAAAGAGCTGAATTCTTTAAGAAAATCGTACAGAAACAATCCGATTTTCTTATGCTACTATTGGCGTGTTGTTAATTTCATCTCCGTGAAGCAACACACTTGCTTCACCATTCTTTAATGAGGGAAAAATGAAACACAGTTCCAACAAACGGTTGTTATTTTTATTTACTCTTCTACTGGCCGCTGCATTCATGCTGGCTGCCTGCAACGGAGCTTCTTCGGGCAGCAGTACCTCTGAACCCTCTTCGGCCGCGGAAACGGATAGCGCGCTACCGGCGGCCACCACTGCCGCCCCCAGCCTGCCGGGTGATTGCCTGATCGGGAGCTGGTCGCTGACCGACTTCAGCTCATACATGGCCTCAATCCAGCAGAACTTGAGCAGCGCCAGCGGTAACGACGTCACTTTCAGCAGCGGCGACTTTAGCGGCAGCGCCACCTGGACCTTCAACGCGGATAACACCGCCGTTTTCAGCGCAGAGAATTTTCAGCAGAACATGACCATGCACACTTCCGTCAATGATACCGTGATGGACATCCCCATCTCGATCAACATCAACGGCAGCGGAACCGGCAAATACGCCGTGGAAGACGATAAGATCTCTTTCAGCGATCAGGATAACAGCAGCATTGCCATCAACATCGACGTCATGGGCACCGCTTCGACGATCGATCAGAGTTTGATGGGCGAATCGGGGACAACCCGTCTTTACCAGTACACCTGCTCTGGGGATACCCTTTCACTGAAAGTGATCGCCGTCGAGAACATGGATCTGGCGCCGCTGACACTGACGCGAATTCACTAATCAGGGAAGACTGACCGGCTGGGTTCCCCAGCCGGTCTTTTTTTGTCTTGATGGTAAAATTAAGCTAACTCAATCCCCCAAAACAAGAGGCGAAACAATGAATGCAACTGATGTGCAGCCGTTGGTCGAAGTTACCCGCGGTGATATTGTAGAGTCGATTCATTTTGGAAGCTTTGTCGTGGTCGACCCGGCGGGGAAAGTAATTGCTGCGGCCGGTAACCCTGAAATGGTCTCCTACCTGCGCTCGTCGGCCAAACCGTTTCAGGTGCTCCCCTTTGTCGAACGCGGCGGGGTGGAGCATTTCGACCTGACCGATCGTGAATTAGCCATTCTGTGTGCCTCGCATCACGGCACCGATGAACACGTGGCCGTCATTCAGGGAATCCATCGCAAAATCGGGGTCACGGAAGCCGATCTGCTGTGCGGCATGCACTCCCCCAGCGATTGCGAGACCGCCGAACGCATGTACCTGAATCACGAAGCCAATTCTCCGCTGCGTCATAACTGCTCGGGCAAGCACACCGGCATGCTGGCGCATGCTCTGCTGCGCGGTCTGCCCACCGCCGATTACATCAACCCCAAGCACCCCATCCAGCAGACCATCTTCGAAACTTTCAGCGAAATGACCGGGATACCGGTGAGTGAAATGGCCTTCGGCACTGACGGCTGCTCGGCCCCCGTCTTTGCCGTGCCCATGCGGGCGGCCGCCTGGGCTTTTGCCCAACTGGCGGACCCAGGCGCTCTGCCGGAACCGCGCCGCTCGGCCCTGCAGCACATCTTCAAAGCCATGACCACTTACCCCGACATGATCGCCGGCCCGGGAGCTTTCGACACCGAGCTGATGACCGTCGGCGCCGGCAAGATCCTGTGCAAAGGCGGCGCGGAAGGCTATCAGGCCATCGCCGTCCTGCCCGGGGCATGCGGCAAAGGCAGCCCGGCCTATGGCATCACCATCAAGATCTCCGACGGCGATCTGGCCCCGCGCGACCGCAGCCTGCCCGGCAAGCACATTGCCGCCAACGGCGGGGGGCGGGCCCGGGTGACGGTTGCCATCGAAATCCTGCGTCAACTGGGAGCCCTTTCGCCGGCGCAGCTGCGCATGCTGAGCAATTACGACCGCCGGCCGCAATTCAACTGGCGCCACATCGAGGTAGGGGAAATTCGCCCGGCCTTCGACTTCAAACAACTGCGGCACTGATTGATTCGGCCACCCTTTTCTTCTATACTGAATGGAGTGAGGAGAACTGATGCGACCGATCTACTTGCTGGATGACAGCCTCTCCGTGGAGATCGCCTATTGTGCGGAAGACGCCGATCTGGAGGATAACATCTGCTTCAAAGTGACTGAATCGTGCCCGGAGGAAGAAAAAATCTTTAAACACGATGAAAGCCACCTGTACCTGACCCGGCAGCAAGCACTGGCGCTGGCCAATGCCCTGCTCAGCGCGGTGCACAAAAGCGAAGAAGAATAGACCAGACGGTGCGGGAATCCCGCACCGTCTGATTTTACAGCTTGTTGCTCTGCAAGTGGGCGTAAGCCCCACCACGCTGCAGCAATTCAGCGTGTTGGCCAATCTCAGCAATATGCCCATGATCCAGAACAACGATGCGGTCAGCGTTCTGGATCGTTGAAAGGCGGTGGGCCACCACAAAAGTGGTCCGCCCCTGCATCAGGCGCGCCAGAGATTCCTGAATCAACTTTTCAGATTCGTTATCCAGGGCCGAAGTGGCCTCGTCCAGGATCAAGACCCTTGGGTTGCGGATCAGGGCACGAGCAATGGCCAGACGCTGCTTCTGGCCGCCAGAAAGACGAGCCCCGTGTTCACCGATCAGGGTTTCAATCCCTTCAGGGAGCAATTGGATGAACTCCCAAGCGTTGGCATCTTTCAGCGCGGCCAGGACCAGTTCATCAGTCACCCCGGTCAGGCCATAAGTGATATTTTCGCGAATGCTGCCCTCAAACAGCAAAGATTCCTGGGGAACCACGGAAAGAAACCGACGGTAAGTGCGCAGATCGATCTCGGTCAGATCCTTTCCATCTACACGGATACATCCGCGGGAAGGACGGATAAAGCCGATCACGAGATTGATAATGGTGGACTTGCCCGCCCCGGAATGCCCTACCAGAGCAATACTTTCACCGGACTTAACCTGCAAATTGAAATCATCGACTGCCTCCTGGTTTGACTCAGGGTAAGAAAAAGAAACTTTTTCGAAGGTAAAATTTCCTTGCACACTTGCCAGAACCGGTTTGCCCTCATTTTGCTCGAGATCTGAGGACTCGAGCACCTCTTCAATGGAGTGAATCGACTCGAAGCCTTTACTGATGGTAGGCACCAGGTTCATAAGGCCCATCACCGCGTTGGTCAGGCTGCTGAAATAGCCCGTCAGCATGACCACATCGCCGGCAGTAATGGGCAGGATTTTGTAGTAGGCGATCCAGACCGAAACGACCAGACAAATCACATTAAAGATGTTATAGGATACCCACGAAAGCGAGCCAAAAAGCGCATTGGTCGAATCCAGCTCCAGACCAGCACGACGTACCTGAGTCAGCGTGTTTTGCATATTTTCAAGCTCATTACGCTCCAGGCCGTGTGCGCGAGTAATGGGGATGAGATGGGTCATTTCGATCACCCGGGCCGACATGTGCTCCATTTCCTTGCGAAAGCGAGTGTTGTGGATCACCAGACGTTTGCGCATGGACTGCATGAGTATCGTCGAGATGGGGACCATGATCAGAAAGATCGGTAGAAATTCCGGCACACGGATAGCTGTGATCACAATGGCGCCCAGTAAATTGCAAATGGCCGCCAGCCCGCCATCGAAGGAGTAACGCACCATATCCACAATGGCTTCCACATCGCGGACCACCTTGGTCTGCAGTACCCCGGCACTGGCCCGGGTATAGTAACCAATGGAGAGGCGCTGGAATTGATGGGCCAGGGTGAAGCGCAGGCGGGTTTCCACCCGACGCAGGGCAATACTCAATTGTTTGACATACAATACGTGCAGAGGAATGTTCTGCGCCAGTAAAACTACCAGAACAATGGCGTTCCACCACAACTCACGAATTGGCTGATGCTGCACCACCACGTCGATTAAGTTAGCGGTCAATAAGGGCATTAACCAGGTAGGGCTGTGCTTGATGAGAAAGATTCCGGTGGCCGCATAGACATGGCCTCGGTCCCCACGGAAGAAATTCCACAGGGTGGCCAGCGAAGTTTTCCCTTTGTAATGTTTATCGAATAACTCAGTTGTGACCGGTTGTGTTGTCTGCGTGTTTGGCATTTCCTTATTCATCCAGTAATAAAAAATGAGTACGAACGAGTTCTTCCAGGTAAGCAAGGCTCAGGCGTTCCGTCACGATCTGGCAGGGGTAGCCAAACTGACGAGCCTGTGCGGCGACGCCAGCAGCAAAAAGTTGATCGCGGGCCATCCAATGGGCAAAAGCAGCCTCTGGATCAGGGCACTGCGCCAGCAGCGACCGCACCCAGGGACGCTGCCAATAATGAGCGTGCTGAAATTCGGCAGAAGGGATCAAATAAAAGACCCGAGCCGGCAGCACCGGCAAAGTGTGTACCAGCTCAGGCAAAAAATCAGCCCCCTCGAGCAAGAGCGGGCCATCCCCCACGAGAGAATTCAGATCTTCCAGGATGAGCTCAAAGCGTTCACGATAATACTGCCACTCGTCCCGTACCGCTTGCTCCAGCGGAATGGCCATGATCTGCGGCCAGGTCAAAGCCCGATAATGCGTCATGATGGGCTGTCTGGCCGCAGTACAGCGCGTCAAAAGCTTCGCTTCGTGAGCATCCGCTGAATACAAAGCCAAAGGGAAGTTCCCGCACAGCCGTTCAGCCAGAGTGCTTTTCCCGCTGCAGGGGGAACCTCCCAAGACATAAAGTTTTCGTGATGTCGCCAGACTCATAAAATTTCAGTTACCAGCCTTCGTTGCCATCTCCGAGAGTGAGCTGGAATTTATTTTTGGGAGCGTTATTCAGTACAGCAGATTTCGCCGAACCACTCACCACCACATGGGCCAGGCTGGCCTCCCCAGAAAGATCGGAATGCAGGAAGATGCCTTCCGCGCCCGAATCGAGCACCCGGACGCCATCCAGGGTGAGGTCATGAACCGCGTGACTGCCCTGAATCTCGATCCCGCTGAAAGTGGAATCCTGGATTGTCAAATTGGTAATCTGCAAACCGGTGATATCGCCCTGGTCCGCCCAAATCTTGAGCGCCCCATGCTTCTCATTGAACATTGGACCGCCGGCACGAACCAGGGTATTATTTGCCACGATAGTCTGACCGCCAAACGGGTTCGAGTTGAATTGCTGAGCAATCAAAATACCGGGATAGGTGACCACATCAGCACAGTAGTTATTCTCGATGCGATTATCCTCCCCACCATAGATTGCCAGACAGTTCGCCCGCCAGGGAACCTGAATGGTATTGAAGCGGAAGACATTACCGGTGTTCACCGGGCTGCCCTGCGGGGACCAGGAAGCAATGGCATCATCGCCTGTGTTGCGGAAATGGCTATTCTCAACCAAAGAATTGCTGGTGCCGTTGCAGAAATTCACCCCATCCGCGTAAAGATCGCGGAAGCGGCTGTTGATGATCACCAGTCCATTGGTTGTGCCAGGACCAACCCAATAGCCAACTTTGGTATGTTCCACCCAGATATTTTCAAGACGCGAACCGCTGCCAGCCCCGCCATTAAAGCCATTTTCAGGCGACTTATCGTCGCGGGCAATGGTCTCCCCCAGAATGGCAAAATCGGCAAAGCGGCAATTATCGCCGGTGCAATTGAAGCGGGCATATTTGCCGTGAAGAGTCGAATACCACATGCCGGCCCCCTGAATGGCGACGTTGCTCACCTCAAACGGGGAACCAACGCTCTCGAAGACCCCTTCGGGAATCCAAACGCCGGTATGCTGCGCCTGCGCCTGCAAAATGCAGCGACGAATCGCCGCGCCATCATCTTTGCCATCATTGGGTACGGCGCCAAAATCTGTGATGCTGAGGAACCCTGCCGGCATGGCCTTAGGGGCCGCCACCTGCTCAAGATCAATCAGGTCGACCACGTAATACTCCGCCGTATCTTCAGCATCGATCTGCAGCTTCACCGTCGCACCGGCCGGGATGTCGCCGACCAGAGCGCGGGTCTCATCATAGAAGTGGTGCGCCCCACCGGCTGCCGGGGTATTGAGGGTGTATTCTTCGCCACCGTATGACCAGGAATAACGGGAAGTCAGCGACAGCTTCTGACGGAATCCGCCGTTGACATACAGGCTCAAAGTAGCGTCCAGCCCTTTGCCATCCTCAGAATCAGGGATGATGTAGCGTACCACAATGGAATTCGCTTGATTGAGGGACGTGAACTGCACGTACTGGCCGAGTCCAGCTAACTGCACCGCACTGCGCCCAGAGGATTCCGCGGCAAAAGTACCAAAAGTGCGATCCGGCTGGAGGATTGTGCCGTTCGTTTGCCCGGCTTCCGCCTCATATTCGTCCCAGGGCACCACAGCACCCTGAACATTTTCGGGTTCAGCGGGAGCAGGTAAAGTAAAAGCAGCGGCAGGTGTAGCCGTGGACAAAGTTTCACCTCCTATCGAGATCAAAGTCCAGCGCGCGCTTGGATCCTGAGCGTCGACTCGATCATAGCCCAAAGTGCCATCTTTAACGTAGAGAATCTGCCAGTTGTGCCACACGTTGCGGATCACCACGGTCTGAGTAGAAGGATCGGTCTCGAACCCCCAGCGCGGGCTCATCCAATCAGACTGAATGGAAATGACTTCAACGTAAGGCTGCAAATGTTCGATGGCCAGATATTTACCGGTCGCCAGATTCTGAATGCGCTGGCTACCCTGATAATCCTGTACGCTCCACTGCGAGCGCAGATCGCTGGCGGGCAAATTACCCAGCGCTGCCTGACCAGAATCAGCATAAAGATAGAGCCCAGTTGCCTCGTTCTGGATGCGCACTACCTGGCCGGGAAGAGATGTGGGGGTTGCGGTAGCGGCGGCAGCGACAGTCCCCGTCGGGGCTGCCTGGGTAGGTGTCACCGACGGCGCCACCCCGGCGGAAGGACTGAGCATGCATCCTGCAAGGAAGAGCAAGGAGAGAAAGAATGACAGGAATTGCAGCAAAGATCGGTTCATAGCCTAGAAGGTCAGCCCGCCTTTCATGTAACGCTGCAGGAAAACTGCCGCCAGCAAAGGAGGAACCATCGCAATGAAAGAGCCGGCCATGAACAGGTTGAGCGGATAGTTGCGGGTCATGTTATACAAACGCACCGAAATGGTTTGCAAAGAAGGCTCACGCAAAACCAACAACGGCAGCAGGAAATCGCCCCACAAGGAAATAAATGAAAGCAATCCCAGCACCAGCATGATGCCGGTAGAAAGCGGAATGGTGAATTGATAGAAGAGGCGGAATTTCGAAGCCCCGTCAACCTGAGCCGCATCGTAGATATCCTGAGGAATATTGTCGAAAGCGCTCTTCAGCACCAGAATCATGAAGGGGTTGACCGCATAGGGCAGCCACAACCCCCAAAAGGAATTGATCAGACTGAAATGAAAGAGGGGAACGTCGGCCAGGGTGATGTACAGGGGAACCAGATACGCAATGCGTGGTACGGTCATGGTGACGAAAACCAGAGCCATGATGATCTTGAACCCGGCCGGCTTGAGTCGAGAAAGGAAGAAGGCCGCCAGAGTCGAAACGAGCAACTGAAAAACGACACCGCCACCGGCCACCCAGAAGGTGTTGCCGAACATGGTGACCATCTTGAATTTGTTCCAGGCCTGCACGTAGTTATCCCACAAGGGCTGGTCAGGCCACAGATTTACCCCAGCCTTGGTAATTGCCACGCTTGTCTTCAACCCGGCGGTAAATGAATAAGCAAATGGGAAAAGCACAATGAGGCTCACCAAAATCAAGATCACCAGAAACAGCCCCAGGATGAAACGCCCCTTGGGAGAGCGGGCTTCGATATTTGACATGATTCCGCGAGTAGTGGTCATGAGTCTCCTCCTTAGGGTTATTCCGCTTCCTTGCGGAAGGAAAGAATCAGATAGACGATCGAAAATAATGAAAGAACCAGCAGCAGCGAGACGCTCCAGGCAGAAGCCAGGCCGAAATCACTGTTCTGGAACGCGGTATTGTACAAACCCAACACCGGTGTGATCGAGTGGTTTCCGGGGCCGCCCGAAGTCAAGATGTATGGCTCGGTAAAAATCTGCCCCACATTGACAATCTGCAAAATAAACATGATCTGCATCCGCGGGCTGAGAAGAGGCAAAGTAATGAACCAGATGCGCTGCCAGGGGCTAAACCCATCCAGCTCGGCCGCCTCGTAGATCTCAGTGGGAATCTCCTGCAAGGCAGAAAGGTAAATCAGCACGGAGCCGCCTGCCCCCAGCCAGGTCATCACCACAACCAATGAGGGCTTGACCAGCAAAGGATTCTGCAGCCAGAGCTGCCCATGCAAGCCGATGGCCTTGAGAAAACTGTTGAGAAAACCACTGTCAGGGGAATAAATCTGCCGCCATACCATCAAGGCAATAGCAATCGGGATTAATGAAGGCAGGTACACCATCGTCTGAAAGAACTTGCCCAGCGAGCGCATCTCATTGATCATCATCGAAAGGATGACTGGAACCATGAACCCCATGATGATGCTTAAGCCCATGAATTCCAGAATGTTCTTCCAGGCCATCCAGAAAACGGGGTTACCGAACATACGAACGTAATTGTGCAGTCCGATCCATTCAGCGGGTTTACCAAGACTAACCTTCTGGAAACTGTAGATCACCGTCGTAATGATCGGTCCGATCGTCATAAAGCCAAAAATCACCAGCAGCGGGATTACATAAATGTAAGAAGCCAACTGGCCTCTCCACTTTCCCTGGCTCTTTGCCGATGCAGGAGTTCGGCTGTTCATCGTTTCTGCCTGTATGGTCATAAAGCGGGCTCCTTAACTCAATATTTCTTGATTTCTTGCTTCTCTTGCAAAGCGGGGGGATCTTTCGCGCAAAACGTTCTTGATTTCAATATTGTAGCGTGCAAAACTCGATAAAAATAACGAGGAATGATAGCAAAAGAAACGAGCGGGTGGCATTACGTAAATGCCACCTGCTCGCCGAAATTAGAGAGTCGACTACTTCAATTGATCCAGCACATTAGATTGGAAGGTATCAGCAGCCTGCTTGAGGGTAGCGGCTACATCAGCATTCTGATCAGTCACGACGGTGCTCAAAACAGTGCCCATCGCGCTGTAGAAGTCCTGACCAGCCACCAGTGGTTCAGGCTGCAGGCCCACTTTGCCGGAGGAAACAGCGTCCAGGAAGAGCTTGTAGTTCGCCACAGGCAGGTTGGCGTATTCTGCTTCAACGGCTTCAGTCGCGGCTTCGTAATCGCCAACGTACAGCGGCAATTCAGGAGCACCCACGACAACGGTCGGATCGGACTTGCCGGATTCATAATTGCGGACGATCTCATCCGGGTTGAACTGGGTGAACAGGCGCCAGTAAACAGCGGCTTCTACCTGATCGGCCGAGGCCTTGGAGCTAACCATGGCGATGTTGCCACCTACCAGAGAAACGCTCTTGCCATCAGCACCACCGGCGGGTAATGGAGCAAAGCCGAAATCCTCGATGGGGGCATCAGGGTAGGTCTGGCGCAGCCAGGTGAATTGATCGCCAGCCATCACAACCATAGCGGCGGAGCCATTGGCGAGAGCAGCACCATTGGTATCCCAGGCCAGGTTCTCGAGGGGCAGCACATCATATTTCCAGCGCAGATCATGGATGAAATTCAGGGTATCGAGCATGGGGCCGGTGGCAAAGTTCTGAGTATATTTGCCAGCGGATTCGGTCACGATCTGGTCATTCTTGAGGCCAAAGTTATAGGCCAGGGTGGTAAGATGCCAGCCAGCGGCGCCGCTGCCATCAGTGATGAAGCTCAGGCCGGCAACGCCGTTATCGCGATTGGTCAGTTTCTGAGCCATAGTAGCTAATTCGTCCCAGGTGGTGGGAGGAGTATCGAAACCAGCATCCTTGAGCATCTGGATGTTATATGCCAGACCCATGGCATAAGCAAAACGCGGAATACCATAGTATTTTCCGTCTTTTTCAGCAATGCCGAGAATATCGGGGTTGAAGATCGTATCCAGTTTCTGATCTTTGATGAAGCTGGTCAGGTCAGTAGCAATGCCCTGATCGATCATGGAATTGGGATCAGTCAGATAGACCTCGAAGAGGGTCGGCACCTGATCGCCAGCTACGAGGGCCGCGAAGGAATCGGGAGTGTAAGCGTAATCAGTGCCTTCGATCGACACGTTCGGGTATTTTTCCTGGAAGCGTTTTACCTGATCTTCCCAGGCAGCGACGGCATCCGGGTTGGAATCAGCCGGTTTCTGGACAACGGTAATGGAAACCGGGCGGCCTCCAGCGATCTGATCTGGCCATTGGATGATGTCAGGCAACTGGGTGGTACCCGCGGCCACGGTGGTCGCGGCTTCAGTAGCAGCCATAGTGGCAGCTTCGGTGGGAGCAGCGGTCGCGGGAGCCTCAGTGGCTGCCGGAGCTGCCGTACCCGCGCAGGCACTGAGCAGCAGTGCGCCGAGCAAGACGACATTCAAAAGCAGAACATACGATTTGGTCTTCATATTGCTTTCTTCTCCTTTGAAAATTTGGGTCAGAGTTTTTTTAGAAAAAGCGCATTCAGATAAACCGACATTGCTACAGACGCTTAATCTGTTTTGAGTATAGACAGAAACAAAATGTGTTTGGTCTAAATATAGTCTAATTATAGTTGAACGTTCAACAAATGTGTGCTATCATTTTCGTAAACATGGAACCCATCCTACAACACCACCTGGATATATCTGGTCCCTGGGACGAGGAGCACGTCAAAGCCCTGCTCCATTTTCCGCGTTTTCCAGTGCGCATCATCCAACAGGAACCGTGGCAGAGCTGGATTGGCGAGCACGGGGGCATGAAAGCCGTTCTGGATTACCTGCAGGAGTATCCGTTCACCCCCAGCCACCGCCGCATGCTTGACGTTATCCTGGCCAGCCCAGAATCCATTGCCGAAGTCTATGCCGACCGGCTGAACATCAGCCGGGCCACCTATTTTTATCAATTACGCGAGATGATCACTGCTGTCTTTCAGGCATTGAATCACTGGTGTCTGCCCGAAAGCGCGCTCCACCACGCCGCCGCACCCACGCCTCAGCCCAAACAGAAGCTGCCAGCCCCCCTGACCTGTCTGATCGGAGTGGAAGCCTCTCTCACCGCTCTCACCCGCCTGATGTTCAGGGAAGACGTACGCCTGTTGAGCCTGTTAGGCCCCGGCGGCATCGGTAAAACACGGCTGAGCATTGAACTGGCCCGTAACTCAGGCATAGATTGTGCCTTTGTCGATCTTTCCGCAGTGAGCCATGCACCCCAACTGCTGCCGACCATTTGTGAGACGCTCGAACTGCGCACCAATACGCTGGCGGCCATCCAGAATGCTCTGTACGGGCGCGAATTTCTGCTTATTCTGGATAACTTCGAACAGCTCTACCCCACCCGCGAGACGATTCTGGAGCTACTTTCGTCGCTGCCTCAGCTTAAAATCATCGTGACCAGCCGGATCGCCTTGAATTTGAACGGTGAACACGAATTCATGGTACCGCCTCTGGCCGTGGCCAGCATCGAAGCCGTCAAAGACCAGCAGTTGTGGGCCAAATCACCCGCGGTCTTGCTCTTTGCGCAGCGCGCTCAGGCCATCTGCCCCACTTTCAATCTCAATAACGATAACGTCGAAGAGATTACCGAACTGTGCCAGCGTCTGGAAGGATTGCCGCTGGCCATCGAACTGGCTGCCTACCAGATCAAATATCTTTCGCCCAAGGCTATGCTGACGCGCATCCAGAACAGCCGTCTGGCCTTTTTCGATCTGAACGTGAAGAAAATGCCTTCCCAGCAGCAATCCATGCGTTCTGTGTATGATTGGAGCTACCGTCTGCTGCCGCATGGGGTACAAAATCTCTTCTGCCAGCTCTCAGAAATCCAGGGTGATTTCTCACTTGAAGAAGCTAAACCCTTCTGCACCTCGAAGAATCTGGAAAATGATCTAAACTTACTGGTAGACCATTCTTTACTGGAACAACACGCTGACCACAACGGAGAACCACGTTTTAAAATGTCGGGAATGACTCGTGAATACGCTTCAGAACGCTGCCAATGTCTGCAAACGTCTTGACAAAACGATTGATTTCTTAGAAAATGGAGTTGAACGTTCAACTAAGGATTGACGATATGAGTGTAACCATTATTGATGTTGCCAAAGAAGCCGGAGTTTCACGCACCACCGTCTCAAACGTGTTCAGCGGCAAGGATAAATGCACTGAACAGACTCGACAGGCGGTCTTAGCCGCTGCCAAAAATCTGGGCTACAAACCCAACCTGGCAGCACGTTCGCTCATCACCAATCAATCCAAGTTGATCGGCATGATCCTGCCGTCCTACGTTGATACCAACACGCTGACCAACAGCCCCTTCTACAACATCATGATGGACAGCGTCTATTCCGTACTGCGCACTGAAGCCTATTACGACCTGATCATCTTCCCGGTGCAATACAAAGAAAAACTCATGCAGGTAAGCGAATGGATCGACTCACGCAACGTGGATGGCATTTTGGCCCTGGGCGAGTTCGATTCAGGCTTTTTGCGAGACCTGAAATCGAAGGGGATCCCGGTGGTGCTGATCGACAATTATTCACAGGGGAATTACGAGAACTTTTCCTACGTCAATTCGGATGACGAAACTGGCGGTTACCTGGCCACGCGCTATCTGATCCAAAAGGGATACCAGAACATTGCGTTGTGCGCGGTTGATCTGCACGGCTTTCTGATGCAAAAACGCTATCAGGGCTACAAACGCGCCATTAAAGAGGCCAAGCTCAAGGAATACCTCTTCGATAAATCCGAGAATCCTTTCGAAGCCGGCCTGAGTTATGCGGAGATGGTCCTGGCACAGGGAATCGATGCAGCCTTCTGCACAGAAGATATGGTCGCGGTCGGAGTTCTGCACGGTTTGCTCAAAAAAGGCGTCAAAGTTGGGAAAGAGTTCGGGGTGGTGGGGTTCGATAACATCCTCATTGGCCACCAGGTTTTCCCGGAGTTGACCACCATTGATCAAAACATATTCGAAAAAGGAGAAACGGCAACCAAAACTCTTTTGAAGATCTTGAACAAGACCAGCTCTCTGGGCAGCCGTTTGATCCTGCCGGTCAGCCTGATCGAAAGAGAGAGCGCTTGATTCTCTCTTTTTTTGAGCACTTTGTTGAACGCTCAACCTGATTTTCGTTTGTGCGCCTGATCGCAACTGAATCTTTGTTGCAAAGATCAAATTGCAGTTCATTTGATCTGTAGCTTAATTTTCGTCATTTTAAGGAAGCCATGACCACTAAAAACGCTGACCAATACCTCAAAATCCATCCCTGGAAGATCATTGAAGAAGGATTTCACCCCGATCACAGTGAAATCTCGGAATCACTCTTTTCGCTGGCCAACGAGCACCAGGGGGTACGCGGTTTTTTCGAAGAAGGCTATTCTGGCACCAGCCTGATCGGCGTTTATCTTAATGGCATTTTCGAGCAACGGTTCACAGAGGGGAGTGCCTACAAAGGCGTCTCGAACCGATTGGCCTTCATGGTCAACACCGTGAACTGGCTGGCAACTCGCGTCAGTGTGGATGGCGAAACTCTTGATCTGGCGGTCAGCCGGTTCGATGATTTCAGCCGTGAACTTGATTTTCAGACTGGCGAACTGCGCCGGGGATTTGTTTGGGAGACCCGCAGCGGCAAACACTTAAAGTTATGCTTTTCACGACTGCTCAGCATGTGCACCCCGGAACTGGCCTGCCAGAAGATCGAACTGACAGCATTGGATTTCAGCGGAACAGTAACCCTCACCGCTGGGTTGGATTTCGCAGTACCGCACCGCTCTTTTGCCCATAATTTTTGGGAATGCCCTCGCCGCGAAAAGTACGCCCTGCTGGGCGTGACCGAATCGACCCATCAGCGTTTGTTTGCGGGGATGAAATTCCGTGCCCCGGGGGAGGCGCAGGAAATCCGTGATGAAAAATACACCGGCGTACAAATCGAGATACCGGTATTCCCCAGCCAGACGCAAACCTTCGAGAAGCTGGTAATCTTGGCCAGCAATCGTGACCCTGAGCAGCCCTTTGCAGAAGCCTGGGAGCAGGGCATGGCCCAACTGAACGGATTGCAACAAGCGTACGCCGAAGTACGGCAAGAAAACGCCGCCTACTGGCACGAATTCTGGGAAGAATCAGACATCCACATCGACGGTGACGAAGAAACACAGCAGGGGATTCGCTTCTGCATTTTCCAGATGCAGCAAACTTACCGGGGCGTCGTCGCTGGAGCCAATATCGGCGCCAAAGGGTTGACCGGAGAAGCTTATAACGGCAACGCTTTCTGGGATACCGAGACCTACTGCCTGCCTTTTTACCTGTTCAGCAATCCCCAGGCGGCCAGGGCCCTGATCGATTTCCGCTACAAAACCCTGTCCCAGGCCAAAATGCGCGCTCACGATCTGGATTGCGCCGGCGCTTGCTTCCCGATTGCCACCTCAGACGGCAGCGAGAGCTGCACTCTGTGGCAGCATGCCAGTCTGCAGTTACAGCCTACCACCGGGGTAGCCTATGCCATCTGGCACTACATGAAGATCACGGGAGACAACGCTTTTCTGCGGTGCGAGGGGAGCGAATTGCTGGTGGAAATCTGCCGTTTTCTGGCCAGCCGCGGCCAGTGGTCCCCACAGGGAAAGTTTGGCTATTACGCCGTCATGGGGCCAGATGAATTCCAGATGATGGTGAACAATAACGCCTACACCAATTACATGGCCAAACGCACCTTCGAGTACACCTTGAGCGTGCTGCGAGCTGGCGACGCCAATCAATTGGGGGTCAGCGCAGAAGAAATGGCCAGTTGGGAACACATGGCACAAGAAATGATCTTGCCCTATGACCCACAGACGGGATTGTTCGAGCAGCACGACGGCTTTTTCCGGCTGCCGCACATCGACATAGACACCATCCCGGTGCGCGATTTCCCGTTGTACTCGCACTGGGCCTATGATCGCATCTACCGCAATGACATGATCAAACAGCCTGATGTGCTGATGTTCCTGTTTCTGTATAACCAGTCTTTCACTCTGGAAGAAAAACGCGCCAACTACGAGTATTACGAACCGCGCTGTATTCACGAATCTTCCCTCTCTCCCTCTGTGCACTCGATCCTGGCACAGGAACTGGGCAAATATCCAGAAGCCTTCGAGTTCTTCCGTTTTGCCACGCGCATCGACCTGGATAACTACAACCGCAACTCAGGCGAGGGCATCCACACCACCTCAATCGCGGCAGCCTGGATGAACATCGTCTACGGATTTGGCGGCATGCGTTCGGATGGGGACGTACTATCGTTCCAGCCAACGCTGCCAGCCCACTGGAGCGGGTATGGCTTTAAGATCGCGTACCGCGGCTCACGCATTCAGGTCGAGGTCAATCAAAAAGAGGCTGTTCTGCGTGTCAGCGAGGGAATGCCTGTCACGGTAAAGGTAGCCGGAAAACTCGTACAACTGGATCAAAAGGGTATTTCGGTCGAGCTGGCTTAGAACCTCAGCAGCATTTTTGTGGTGAAAATACAGGTTTGTGGAGCAATGTGGAAGCATGGAATGGATAATTACTGAGAAAAACCAGCTCGCGTCTCAAGATGTCGACCGGCAGGGAATCAAAATGCTGATTGGCAATGGGTATTTTGGTTATCGGGGTACCCTCGAAGAATTTACCCGCAAAGAGAAAACCGCCAGCATCGTTGCCGGGCTTTATGACCAGGTAGGCGATCAATGGCGGGAGCCGGTCAACTTTCCAAATGGTGGGTTTGTACAGGTATTTGTCGATGGGGAAGCGCTGCATGCGCTGCACAGCCGGGTACGCGAGCACGAACAGAGTGTGGATATGTTCCGGGCCGTCCACTTGCGCCGGACGGTCTTCGAAACAGCCAAGGGGAATCTCATCACCATATCCGCACGGCGCTTTGCCAGCCTGGCCCGTCTGCATTTGCTATGCGAGGAATTCACGGTCACGGCCAATGTGCCATGTGAGGCAGAGATCATCACCGGAATCGACGGTGACGTGTGGGACATCAATGGCCCGCACCTGACCCAATTACAGGTGAACCACGAAGAGGGCATTCTTACGGTCAGCGCCCTGACCCACGAATCCACACGCCCGCTGGCAGTAGCGGAATGCATCGTTCCACATTCTGCGGATACCTTGCTGCGGGAAGAAATCTTGCCGCAGGCTGCAACGGGATCGATCTACCGGCGGCTGCGAGTAACCCTTTCGCCGCAAGGATTCACTTTCTATAAATACGCTGCTCTGCACAGCGACCAGGGCAGCCCCGAGCCGCTGGCCGACAGCCAGCAGACCTGCCGCGAGGCTATGCGCGTCGGGTTCCCCGCCCTGCTGCAGGAGCACGAAGCTCTCTGGCAGAAGCGCTGGCAAACCTGTGACATTCAGATCGAAGGGGACGCAACGGCTCAGGAAGCCCTGCGCTTCAGCATGTATCAGCTACTTGCCATCGTACCGGCTCATACCGAGGCAGCCTCCATCCCCGCCCGAGGAATTTCCGGGCAGATGTACAAGGGAGCTATCTTCTGGGATACCGAAATCTTCATGCTGCCCTTCTTCACCCATGCCTTCCCGGAGATGGCGCGTAATCTGCTGCTGTACCGCTACCACACCCTGGAAGGTGCCCGGCGTAAAGCCAGTGAACTGGGGTACCGCGGCGCGTTCTACGCCTGGGAAAGTCAAGACAGCGGGGATGATGCCTGTACGTACTTCAACGTCACCGACGTCTTTACCAATCGGCCGATGCGCACCTACTTCCGCGATAAACAGGTGCACATCAGCGCCGACATTCCTTATGCCTTCTGGCAGTATTACACTGCTACGGGAGATGAAAGCATCTGGCGGGATGGCGGGGCAGAAGTGGTCTTTGAGTGCGCGCGCTTTTTCCTTTCTTACGTATACTACAACCCCGATAAACGCCGCTACGAGATCCTCGACGTCACCGGTCCCGACGAATATCACGAGCGGGTGCACAACAATGCCTTCACCAATCGTCTGATCGCCCACACTTTCGATATTTGCCTGGTTCTTTCAGCCTCTCTGCAGGAGAATGATCCTGAATTTTACGATAGCCTCGTTACCTTGCTGGACTTTGAAGCCGACCTGGCCGTCATTGCTGACATTGCCTCCAACCTCTACCTGCCCGATATCGTCCCGGATGGGGTGGTGATTCCGCAATTCGATGGATATTTCGCGCTGGAAGACATTTCAATCGCCAACCTGTTAAAAAAACGTCTCAACCCCAATGAATATCTGGGCGGAGGCAACGGGCTGGCAACCACCACCCAGGTCATCAAGCAGGCTGACGTGGTACTCATGCTGTATCTATTCAGCGAACAATACTCACTGGCCACCAAAACCGCCAACTGGGAATTCTATGAGCCGCGCACCGAGCACGGCTCCAGCCTGAGCGCCTGCTCTTATTCGATGATCGCTGCCGAAATCGGCAAAGTGGAGTGGGCTTACCAGTATTTCTTGAAAACTGCCATGATCGACATCAATGGGGAAGGTAAACAATACGTCGGCACGCTGTACATCGGCGGTACCCATTCCGCCAGCGACGGCGGAGCCTGGATGGCCGCAACATTTGGGCTGTGCGGTATCCACAGCAACGCAGACAGCATCTCCATCGATCCGCACCTGCCCGGCCGATGGACGAAGGTCAGTGTGCCCTACGCCCTGCGCGGACAACGATTGCTCATTACCCTGACTCACGAAGCAGTCACCATCAAACCCCAGCACCCTTTGAGTGCCAACCTGACGGTGACAGTAGCCGATGCGGTATATTCCCTGCATTCCACCGGCGAACTGGTCATCCCGCTGGCCGGGAAAGACGGCCAAACAAAGGAGCAGCCATGATCCTCGAGTTTCACGCCGCCATTTTTGATCTGGATGGGGTCATCGTCGACACCGCCAAGTATCATTACCTGGCCTGGAAGCGCCTGGCGCAATCACTGGGCTTCGATTTCAGCGAAAGTCAAAACGAACGGCTCAAAGGCGTCAGCCGGGCGCGTTCCCTGGAAATTCTGCTGGAAATCGGCGGCATCCAGGCAAATGCTGCCCAACAGGAAGAAATGGCAGCACAAAAGAATGCCTGGTACGTGGAATATATTCAACTGCTGAAGCACGACGAAATTTTGCCGGGCGTGCTCGATTATCTGCGACAGGTGCGCGCGCGCGGCATCCGCACCGCCATCGGCAGTGCCTCAAAAAATACGCTCATGATCCTGGAAAAGCTCGACATTGTTCCGCTGTTCGATGCCGTCATCGACGGCAATCTGGTCACGCATGCCAAGCCCGACCCGGAAGTATTCCAGCGAGCCGCTGAGGCGCTGCAAGTACCCGCCCGGGAATGCATCGTCTTCGAGGACGCCACCGCCGGCATCCAGGCTGCGCTAAGCGCCGGGATGGGTGCGGTTGGCATCGGTAACCCCGGGGCTTTACAGCAGGCCGATGTTGTGGTCAGCGGTTTGTGGCAGCTCGCCCTGCTTTAATCCTCCCGCCCTGTAAATCAAAAGGACTGGCACCCATTTGCACAGGTGCTCAGTCCCTTTCTTTAAAAAAAGGAGAGTGAAAGAAGCTGCGCCTGATCTCCAAAGCCCTATTTAGAAATCAGCGCAAAGAAGTGCTATTGCTTTTGGGGCTAAATTTTAAGCACCGCCGAATACGATAGAGATCACAACAACGATGACGGCAACGCCAATTACAATCAACCCGGTACGCAGGGCATTCTTGAATTCAGGGGAATCAGTAGGTTTGCTTTTTTTCTCGTCCATTGGATATCCTTTTGATGGAATAGTTGAGATTTTGATACTGTTATTGTAACGGAATTTGCGGCTTGGGCAGAAGTACCAAATGTAAGAGATTGTCGGATGACATGTAACAGGCAAGCCCGGGCCACGAACAGATTGCTTCCTATTTAACATCCCGCGATATAATTGGGCAATCCCACCTCTTGGAGGACACTATGCCCGGATTCACCCCAGGTCGACGCTGGCAGCAAGCCTACTATCCATTCAAAAAACTCAACTTCGGCGATAGTACCATGATCACCTTCGAGCGTGCCGGAAAGGGCCTGCTGTTCGGTTGCCGCATGTGCGGGAATTGCCTCCTGCAAGAGACCGCATTCATCTGCCCAATGGAATGCCCCAAGGGGCTGCGCAACGGCCCGTGCGGCGGTTCCACCCCAGAACACTGTTACGTCGATGAGACCCGTCCGTGCATCTGGTACCGCATCTACGAACGCGCTGAGCACATGAACCGCCAGGAAAAACTAATGGAGGTGCTGCCCCCACTGGACTGGGATAAGACCGGTACCTCCGCGGTTAAAGACGTTTTTATTCACCTGCACGAAATTGGCGGGGCCAAAGCCCTGTGGCGCGGCCTGCGTCTGCCGGCCGCCCAGCGCCAGGAAGCCTGGGACCACTTTTTCTACGAGATCCGTCAGCCGGCCTGGTGGAGCGGCGACGCCCTGCCTCACCCCGCCCCGGAGCACGACCCTGTCTCCCATCTGGAAGAAGTACTGCGCAGCGGCCAACTGGCCATTACCGCCGAGATCGCCCCTCCGCTCTCGAGCAACCCCGAGGACGTGATCAAGAAGGTCAACCTGCTGCAGGGTTGGGTGGATGCCGCCAACTTCACTGATGCCCCCTCCGCGACCGCGCGCATGAGCTCGCTGGCCTGTTCCGTGATCTCCTTACAGCATGGACTGGAACCCGTCATGCAGATCGCCGGGCGCGACCGCACCCGCACCGGCTTCCAGGCAGAAGTGCTGGGAGCAGCGGCCCTGGGAGTGCGCAACATCCTGTGCCTGACTGGCGATCACCCCCGGCTGGGGCCCGCTCCGCACAGCCGCAAAGACATCTGGGACCTGGACTCGATCCAAATGGTATGGCTGCTGCGGCGCATGCGCGACGAAGGCCACTTTCTGGATTGCCGTGAGGTCAAGTGCGCTCCCCAGGTTTTCATCGGTACCGCCGGTTCCCCCTACGCCTCCACCCCGTCCATCCAGGCCATGCGCGAAGAAAAGAAGATCAACGCCGGCGCCCAGTTCTTGCAGACTCAGGTCGTCTTCGACCTCGACGCCTTCCAACGCTATCTCGAAGCTCTGGATCAGCGCGGCCTGCTCGATCGGGCAGCCCTGATGGTGGGGCTCACCCCGGTGCGCAGCCTGCGTGCCGCCCAGGCTATGGCTGAGGTGCCGGGCATTCGGGTGCCCCAGCACGTTTTCGAGCGCCTCGAAAAATCCGCCGACCCTAAGGAAGAATCCGTGCAGATGACGCTGGAATTGATCGACGCGATCAAAAAACTGCCCGGGGTCAAAGGCATCCACTTTATGGCCGTGGGCTGGGAGTCGATCGTCCCCAGACTGATCCAGGAAAGCGGATTGCGCGCTCAATAAAGCCATTTTCAACTAAAAGGTAAGTAAAATCGAGATTAATTTAAGATAAATAAGATAGAATTTATCTTATTTATATGCTATAATCGCATCAACGAATTAAATAGTCGCTCCATAGTAATTTTCCCCGGACAGAAGAGCGGCGCTATTATTTCAGGATGCGATGATCTAAGGGTTTATTTGGTCGCAAAACTCGACCCTTAAGGAGCAAATTGCGAAACCGGCCTGTGCGAAACAGACCGGTTTTTGTTTTTAACTGCTTATCCATTGTTTCAGTTGACGAATTCTTCGGAGGAAATATGAACACCAAGAGAAACGCCCTTATTAAATGGATCAACCGCTCCTTCTACTTCATTGGCAGCGCGATGATCGTTGCGGCTCTGGTTTTGGGGGTTGTCTTTCACCCCGTCCAGGCTTCCAGCACAACCAATACCTATTCAAGCTACCAATTAAATCTGTCGCACATCGCCTGCTACAATAATCAGGTTGAAATCCACTTCGTGCTGCTCAATGTGCCCAACGGCACCACTCCCGGCAGCACGGTCACTTTTACCGCCAAGATCAACGGCGGCTCCACTCAAACTTTTTCGGCAACCCGCACCGGGAAAACCGGCAACGTCTGGCACTACTACTATTACGGGAATGTCAACGGTACCTATAATGTGACTTCTGCCTACGTCTGGGTCAACAGTACCAAAGTCAACCTGCATAACCCGGGTGATTACAGCACCAACTATCAGAGCTGTGTCCCCACCCCAACCACCACCACCCCCGTTCCAACTACTGTGACCCCGGTCCCCACCACTGAAACTCCAGTCCCAACTACGGAAACCCCGGTCCCTACCACTGAAACTCCAGTTCCCACTACAGAGACTCCGATCCCGACCACGGAGACCCCAGTTCCCACCACCGAAACCCCGGTCCCCACCACCGAGACCCCGGTCCCTACCACTGAAACTCCAGTTCCCACTACAGAGACTCCGGTTCCAACCACGGAAACCCCGGCCCCTACCACTGAGACGCCTATCCCCACTACCGAGACGCCAATTCCGACCACTGAAACTCCCACCACTCCCCCAGTAGTGAATCTGCTACCCCTCTCCATCGCACTGGATCCATTCTGCACCGTTGGCGGCCAGATGCAGTGGACAGTTGAGAACCCGAACTCTGTTGGCTTCCACTTCCTCTCATACACGATCGACGGCGGCGCTCCCCTCGGCGGCTTCACGGCTGCCCCTGGCTCTAATCCGCTCACGACTACCGCGCTGGGAACCCACACCGTGGATATCCTGTACGGTGATGGGCAGCATGTCTCGCTGACCGATACGCTGGCAGCCTGCCCATTGACCATCCCGGTCACGGGTACGGGCGGCCTGCTCATCCCGGTTACCGGAGCTGATCAGAGCCAGAGTCTGAGCCACGGATTGCTCTTTGGCGGACTTTCCTTCGCCGGCGTTGGCATCCTTCTCTCTGCCCTGCGCAAATTCCTGAACCTCTAAACTTTTCGAAGCCCGGCAAAAGGCCTCTCATTAGAGAGGCCTTTTTTGTTAAGTTACTGTAATTTCACTAAAAAAACGGTTTTATTTACGCTATATTTATGTAATTTTTATTATTTTTGTATTTGTTCTATTGGATTCAAGAAAAAACTATGCTATGATGATGTCACAGTAATTCAGAATATTTAGGCATAATTGTCACAGCAGTTCCTCCACCGACCCAGTTTGGCGCCGTTGGAGCATCATTTGCCATTCATACGCATGAATCATTCAGGGGTGCTTTGATCCGAGAGGGCAAAACTGGTCGCCAGAAGACGACATTACGCCCACCTCTCGGGGAGCCAATTGCGAAACCGACCTTGAACAAGGTCGGTTTGTCCTTTAATACCTGAGTGAAATTGACCTAACCGTCAACTTTCAAAAAGAAAATGGGGAGCGAAGATCCCTGGATGAAATTTGGTCGCCATGCCCGATAGGGCCCATCCAGGAGGAGCGAGTGGCGAAACCGGCCTTATTTTGAGGCCGGTTTTTTGTTGGACAGGGAGTACCAAAAAATCGTCCTCATCGAAAAACGAGTAAATGAAGAGGAGGAAAGTATGAAAAAGGAATTTTTAAGATCATCATGGAAGCACGCTTTGTTGTTGTGTAGTGCTGCAATTGTGCTGACCTTGTTGGTGCTCTCTCTACCCAACAGAACAGTACAAGCCACTTATGGCCCCGTTCCTTATTACGTCGACTCCTGGTCCCCTGCTGGGGGTGCCCAAGCCGAATGTAATGCCGCCAGCGCCTACACCGGGGTAAGTTACAATGGAGCACTCAAAATAGATGGAACCAGCAATGGGGTCAACAATGGTACCTACGGTTCTGGAGCGATTACCATCTATGGAAATTACGGATGGGGATTTAGCTGGACATCCACACCTAGCATTGGAGCCGTGATCGTAAAAGCAGCTACTCATGCCTATATCTTCCCCTATTCACCCGCAGCCACGGCCGGTTATTACCTATACGCTCCAGAATATAAGACTGTCAGCCATGCCACTTTTTGCTGGAATGTTTCTTGCCCTGTTGGCCAAGTATTATCTGGCGGCTCTTGCGTGACAGCATGTGTATATGACTCTTCGATCCCAGCCTCAAGTCCGAGTTGCCACGCTCCATGCGCCACCAATGAGACCTGGAACGGCACCGCCTGCGTGATTACCTCCTGCCCGACCGGGCAAGTATTAATCAACGGAGCATGTTTGACGGCCTGTCCGTTCAACAGCGCCATTGCTGCGACTAACCCGGCCTGCCCGAGTGCCTGCCCCTTCAACAGCGCCATCGCTGCGACTAACCCGGCCTGCCCGAGTGCCTGCCCCTTCAACAGCGCCATCGCTTCAACTGACCCGGCTTGCCCAAGTGCCTGCGAATATGATGCCAGTATTCCTTCTACCAGCCCAGATTGCCACGAAGCCTGCGCGGTCAACGAAACCTGGGATGGCGAGAGCTGCGTCCCCAATTCCTGCCCCACCGGGCAAGTATTAGTCGGCAGCACCTGTGTCACTGCCTGTCCGTTCAACGGGGACATCGCTGCGACTGATCCGGCCTGCCCAAGCGCCTGCGAATATGATGCCAGCATTCCTTCCACCAGCCCAGATTGCCACGTGCCGTGCGCTGATAATGAGACCTGGAATGGAACTGCCTGCGTCATCGTTTCGTGCCCGGTCGGTCAACTGCTGATCGAAGGCGAGTGCGTGGATGCCTGCGAATTCAACGCTGCAATCCCGGCTTCGAGCGCGGACTGCCACGAAGGCTGCGCGGTCAATGAAACGTGGAATGGCGAGAGCTGCGTCCCCAATTCATGCCCCACCGGTGAAGTGCTGATCAATGACGTGTGTGTCACTGCCTGCGCCACCAATCCCAGCCTGGCTGCGGATGACCCCGGCTGCACGCTGCCCCCACCGGTCAAAGTGTTGAGTGGCCTTTCTGTGGTACTGGATCCCTTCTGCAGCGTGGATGGACAGATGCAGTGGACCGTCGAGAACCCGAATAGTGTGACTGTGTACGTCACCGACTGGACTGTAGACGGCGCCCACATGGGACCTCTCTTCGCTACTCCTGGTTCTACCCGCCTGACCGCTACCGTTCTGGGCACTCACACGGTAACCCTGTACTATGACGATGGAAAGACCGCTTCGCTGACCGACAGCCTTTCCGCCTGCCCACTGACCATCCCGGTCACGGGTACGGGTGGCTTGCTCATCCCTGTAACTGGGGCTGATCTGAGCGCAAAGATCTACCTTGGCCTTCTCTGCGCCGGTCTCTCCCTGACCGGTATTGCACTGCTGCGCAAGCAGTTGCTCAAGAGATTGACCCACTAACGATCCATTGAGCACAAAAAAACAAACTGCCCTCGAGTAGAGGGCAGTTTGCATTTCAGCGAATCTTTTGTGCAGAGTTCAGGCTGCGACCTTGAATTTGCCATTCTCATAGAAGAGAACGTCATCCACCCAGATTTGGCCGCCGTCCCGCAGATCGCAGATCATATCCCAGTGAATGGCTGAACGCGCCAGGCTGCCCGTCTCAGGATAACCCGCGCCGAGCGCCATGTGGAAACTGCCACCGATCTTTTCGTCAAAGAGGATCTGGCGGGTAAACTGCTGGATGCCCTCATTGGTGCCAATGGCGAATTCCCCAACGTAGCGGCTGCCGTCGTCGGTATCGAGGGTTTTGAGCAGAAAATCTTCGTTCTTGTCGGCACTGGCTTTGACCACCTTGCCCTTGGAAAACTCAAGGTGCACCCCTGTCACTTCACGGCCCTGATAGATGGTCGGATACGAGAAGGAAACATGGCCCTCAACACTGTCTTCCACGGGGCCGGTGAAGACCTCGCCATCAGGGACGTTCTTCTTGCAATCGCAGTTCTCGAAGACGCGGCCATCGATGCTGAGGCGCAGATCCGTGCCTTTGCCGAGCAGATGCACGGACTTCTTGCCCTTCAGCCATTGAATGATGCGCTCCTGATGGGCCGAGACGCGGCGCCAGTAGCCCACCGGGTCATTGGCATCGGGCATGACCGCGCCATAAAGAAACTCGGTATAAGCCGCCAGACTCATATCGGCATCCTGGGCGTAGGCCTGGGTCGGATAAGCCGTCAGCGACCAGCGCAGGTCACCGCTGGCCGCGCGGGCCATGTAGGTTTCCTGCAGGGTGCGCAGCGCCTGGGCATTCTTCTTGACCTTGAGCGGATCGACATTGTTGAGCGCGCGGGTGTTCTCATCCGCGATGATGCGCAGCATGCACTCGTAGGTGGTCATGGCTAACTGCATCGGCTCGGAGATATGCGTCAATTGATCATCATTGGCATATTTGAAGAACAGCTCCCTCGTTTCGGGAATGTCGATGAAAATAAAAGGATAGCCCCCGGCCTGCAAAACCTGGGCGTAGACCGCCTTGACCAGCGGTTCCGCCAGCCAATCCGCACGGATCATCACCCGCTCACGCGGTTTGACCTCGAGTGAATAATTGACCAGCAAATCGGCCCACTTTTCCAAACGAACGTCTGCCATATTCTTCTCCCGTAATCAGTGATCCCCCCTGGGGCATTATACGTGTGAAGGGGATTTAAATCAAATTTGAGCCATTAACGCGAAAAGGCAGCACCAGGCTGCCTTTATCTTCAGGAAAACTTTAATTGTTAATCAGGCCTGAGGAGCTGGCGGGACGATCTTCTCACCGCAATACGGGCACACAGACCAATCTGCGTCCAGAGGCTTGCCGCAGTGAGCGCAGACCGGTTGGGCGGCTGCGGAGGCAACAGGGGTCGATGCTGGAACGGCCTTGCGGCCGCGTTTCACCAGAGACGCAATACCGAATCCCGCCAGGACGAGCACGCCCAACGGCAGCAGCCAGCGGAAGAGCATGAGCAGGCCCATGCCCAGGAACATTCCTCCGAACACGCCTGTGCGACCCACGTAAGTCCGTGGGTAAGTATGCCAGGCCATCAGAGAGTCACCGCGCAGGAAGAAAAGCGTACCCATAAAAACCAGCGCCATCACCGCCAGTACACCCAGCACAATCAAAAACCACTTCCAAAAACCTTTCATATTATGCTCCATTTCTACCAATAACCCAATTTTTCATTACTGATTTTCTGATTGCTGTAACCAGTATTCATACATGCCAGGGCCCATCGGGTAAGTTCCCTGCCGGGTATTTTCTTCCCAATAGGCTTCGCCCGGGCAGAAGTAACCATCGCCGTCGGGGTCAGCCGAGCGATCTGTAAAGCGTTGATACTGCGGGAGATTTTCCTGCGCGATGGAAAATGAATTCACCGCTGCAGAGGTATCCTCAACGGCCGGTACGGCACGATCAACGGCAATCGCCCCCCCCACGCCCAAAGCGCAGGCACCTGCCACGACCAGGGTAACGATCCATCCTTTTTTCATCACAACCTCCTTTCTTCTTTCATTTTCTAGAGTGTATTGCAAAAGTATGAAGAAGTTATGAAAGAACAGATTAGACAATTCTCAGAAGATTTATAGGAATTTTTCATACTCCCCCTGGAATTTTCCCCTGTCAAAGTGGGCAGCAGGATAGCGCTTTTCTGCATCACAGAGTCAGCCGATAAGGTGCGCCCTGGCAGTATGCAATCAGAAAAACTATGCTAAAGTAAATTCAACTTACTCAGCAGCCCGTTAAATCCAAAACAGGAAAAGGTGACCCCCATGAAAAAGATCGCTCTGGCACTCCTGACCTTGACCTTTGCCCTCTCTGCGTGCAGCGCAGGGAATGCCGCATCCCGTTCGGCCAGCCCCACCGCAACGCAGGGGTCGACTCAAACCAATACACTCCCTGCCAGCGCCACCGTCACCATGACACCCACGATATCTCCCAGCCCAACCCCCACAGCGATTTATAAAGTGGTTGGGCTGAATTTTGGCCCCTATACTGAAACCGGGCAAAGCCCCGATCTGGGAACCGTCATTTCAGCAGAGCAACTGGCCCGGCAAATCGATCTCATTGCCCCCTATACCAAATGGATCCGTACCTATGGCTGTGCCGGCCTGGAACAGGTCATCCCGCTCGCCCACAGTCACGGAATCAAGGTGGCTTTCAGCGCCTGGCTGGGAAAAGACGAGGCCGCCAACGATCAGGAAATTTCGTGCCTGGTCAAAGCCGCCGTTCGCTACGAACCCGATCTGCTCATCGTCGGCAGCGAGACCCTCTACCGCGGTGACCTGACTGCTGCCCAACTGATCGACTATTTGGACACGGTAAAGAAGATCCTGCCGGAATTTACGGTCGCCACTGCCGATACCGCCGAAAGCTGGCTGAAAAAACCAGCCCTGCTGCAGGCCTCTGACATCGTGCTGGCCAATCTCTATCCATACTGGGCCGGCAAAGACGCCGCCCACTCCGTCGCCTGGCTGGACAGCGCTTACACACAAATCCAGCGTGCCGCCGGCGAAAAAGAAGTCTGGCTTTCTGAAATCGGCTGGCCCGATTCAGGGAACACGATCCAAGAAGCGGTTCCCTCGCCCGCAAACGCGGCCGCGTTCTTTTTGAATTTCGTCTCGTGGGCCCAGGCCAAAAATGTAAATTATTTCTACTTCGAAGCCTTTGATGAGCCCTGGAAAGGGACAGACGCAGCCCCACAGGAAGCTCACTGGGGGATCTGGACGAGCGACGGGCAGATGAAAGACGGGATGGAGCAAGTATTCAACGGCGGCACCGTCCCCGACAACTGGACCCCCACCGAAACCCCAACGCCAACGCAGGTCCCGGTCAGCGCCGGAGCCTACACGGCCCCTCCCAGCAGCAACGTCACCCAGGGGCCGCCGGCAATTTTCATCAGCGGCTGGCCGAAAAATGGCATTGTGCAGGGCAGCGTCAAAAACGTCGACCCCAGCAAGTATCATGTCGCTGTATACATCCAGGTGAATGGAGGCTGGTGGACGAAGCCCTATTTCGATGCCCCACTGACCGCAATCTCGACCTACGGCTACTGGGCCACGAACTGCATTACCGGCGGAAACGATGAAGATGCCACCGAGATCGTGGCCGTCTTGCTGCCCAACGAAGCCAGCGTGCAACTGGCCGATGGCGGCGGGCTGCCCGATTTCAGCAATTACGCGTCCGCCCGGATCTCAAGATAACAATCAAGGGCAAAGCTGGCTTTTGGATGTTAATTATCCAATCAATTACCCTTCATAAAAGCAGGCAAAATTATGGATAACACACTCTCCCCAATTCATCCCGGTGAAATCCTCCTTGAGGACTTCATGAAACCACTCGGATTAACTCAATACCGGTTAGCCCATGACATTGGCGTTGCCCCGATTCGCATCAGCCAGATCGTCAATGGGCAGCGGGCAATTTCCGTGGATACGGCCATGCGCCTGGCACGCTACTTTGGCACAAGCGCAGAAGTCTGGCTTCGATTGCAGGTCCGGTACGACCTTGAAGTCACACAAAGTGAATTAAGTGAGCGCATCCAACGGGAAGTTAAAGTTTTCCGCCACCCAGCAAATCGAATTTAACCGAAAATAAGCCTGGACCGATTCCCCTCACTGCAGTCCCATCTCGCGCATGAATTTCTCTTTATTGGCCAGGCGGGCGTTCTTGCCTGAACTGGTCTTAATGAGCCACTTTTTCTCGACCAGATGCACGTAACGCAGAGCGACAGCGGAACCGGTGGTCACTGTCTGGCGGATGGCGTCGGCAATGTGCTCGCGCTCCTGCGCATCAGCGGTGTCGACCTCAGCCACGAGCACGACCTCCTCGGTACCGGTGGATTCATTGAACAGGCCAAAAGCCACTACCCGACCAGCGTGCACCCCGGGGACCTGCATGGCCAGCTCTTCGAGGTCCATCGGATAGACGTTCTTGCCGCCCACGATGATGATCTCTTTCTTACGGCCGGCGACGAACACCTGTTCACCCACCGTGTAGCCATAATCCCCGGTCAGATACCAGCCCTCAGCAAAAGCCTTCTCCGTGGCATCGGGGCGATGATAATACTCACTGAGCATGCAATCCGAGTGCAGGGCCACCTCGCCCACCACCCGGTCCGGCAGCACGTGATGCTGTTCATCCAGAATGCGCACCTGCGTATTGGGCAGCGGCCGGCCTGCAGAAAGCATCTTCAAGCTGGGACGGCCGGCAGCGGCGGGACGGGCCACGCGCTCGACCTGCATGGCTTCGCGGTCGATCTCATCCACCGGCACCGGGCCCTCCAGCCCGCCCTGGGTAACGGCAAAAACGTTCTCGGCCATGGCGTAACAGGTGCACAGCGCCGCCGGGTTCAAGCCGTAGGGCGCGAAGCGCTCGGCAAAGGCGTGCTGGCTCTCATAGCGCATCGGTTCGGAACAGTTCGAGACCGCGCGCCAGCTGGAAAGGTCCACCCCAGCCAAATCACGCTCGCGAATCTTTTGCGCGCAGAAATTGTAGGCAAAATTGGGCAGCCAGCTCAAGGTACCGTGATAATGGGTGACCGCCTGCAGCAGTTTATAGGGCGCACGCACCCACTCGAACGGAGAAAGCAGTACCAGCGGCACGCGCAGTAAAACCGGCATGAGAAAACCAGCGATCAGGCCCATGTCGTGATACAGCGGCAGCCAGCTCACGATAACGTCCTCGGCATTGAGGTGCAGCGTGCCTGAGTAAGCCTCAAGCTGGTTGAGCACAGCCCGGTGTGACAGTGCTACGCCCTTCTGCAGGCCGGTAGTGCCGGAAGAGTGCTGCAGCAGGACAATGTCAGCACCCCGGCGCTGCAATCCGCCAAAGGCGTCGGGGTCAAAAGACGGCAGCGGCGTCACCTCTTCCGCAATGAGCACCTGGCGCACGGAAGAATGCACGCCGATGGCCGCCCGCACTTCGGGGGCAAAATCGCGGTAGGTGATGATGGCTTCGGGACGGGTAATGCCCACCAGCGCGGTGAGATCCGCGCGGTAGCGTTCGGGCAGCAGCTTTTCGGTGAGGAAGGGCATGATCGATGGGATCGAGCCGTGCAGAATCGTGCCCCAGTAAGCGTAGATCAGTTCCAGACTGTGCTGCTGAATGAGGACCACCACCTCGCCGGGGAGAATCCCCGCGCGGGTCAGGGCCGCATCCCAGGCCGCCGCGCCCTGCAGCAGATCACGGTAAGAGAGCGGAGTATCGGGCCGGCCGTTGAGAAGCACCGTAATGGCCGTCTTTTCCGGGCAGTCGCGGTAAGAAGCGACCAGCAGTTCAGCAAAATTTTCCATGCTAGGCCTGGCGGGAAGCAATCAGAGCCGCCAGTTGGGCCAGCGTATCGAAAGTCTCTTTATTCAGCTCGGAATCATCCAGATGGACGCCGAAAGTATCTTCCACATACATGGCCAGGTCCACCAGGCTGAACGAATCCACGATGCCGCTCGACAGCAGCGGCTGATCGGGGCCCAGTTCACGGCCGGGCTGGTGCAGAATCTCAGCGGCAATGTGAGCGGAAAGTTGTTTAATCAATTCTTCAGACATGAATGGCTCCATTCAATGAACAGAATTTCAAACCCATTATAACTGCCAAAACGCAGAGAAGACAAAAAAAGAACCTTCTGTTTAACTACAGGAAAATTATTCTCTTGTTCTCAACGTTCTTCAATCGGGTTTGTACTTATTTTCTTCTTCCATTAAGCGGGGTTGGAATTCCGTTGAAGAAACTGTCGACGAATAAATGACTTCATTATTCCATTCTGAATCGACCTGATTTCCCCAAGAAGTCCAATTCGGTCTGGAATGTCTCGCAAACAATTCTAGAAATGGTCCCTGACTGCATTTCTCAACAACATCATAGACTTCTTCAGGCTTTCGAGAATGTTCTCGTTTTTGAGAGATGATGATATTAGGCATCGATCGGCCCGGATCCAGAGTTCGAAAATTACCTTTGACTCCGAAGAGAATTAATTCAGTCACGTTGCGAAAATAAAAGCCCACTCCCCGTCGATCAGGGCCACCATCTTTGCGAACTTTATACCAAACGATATTGGTTTTATACGTAAAACCCCAGCGCCTCATCACTTCAAGGCCAGTTTCAATCAATGCATTCGGTACCCAGAGATACAGATGGCTTTGGGGTAAGGCGATTTCATTGACTGGCATTGACATGATCTCTTCATTCGTCATCGTGGGATAACGAAATAATCGCTTGTGCTCAGGGGCCATCTTCCCGGTACTATTATTAAATAGCCAGGGAGGATCCGCCATTATGGTAGCAAAGCGCCCCAGAGTGATTAGATCATCGAAATTGGTTGACATCATTCCTCAACGTAGAGTTTTTTTGTGATTCCAAAAGCGAGAATCGGACAGCCTCCACCTGACCCACCTTCAATTCTAGGGATCAATCTTCCCATATGAGTGGTGGATTGGCCGTACGAACTTCCTTTATCCAAGTTATCAAAAATCTCCTGCAACTCATCACTGCGAGTGATGATTATTCCAGCGCTAATCGCACGTAAATCGAACAGTAAACGAAAATTGTTCAGATCACGATCATAAAATGGATCCTTATTATTCCACTCAGTTTCTACAGCCACATGGTTTTTGTAATAATCCACTTTATGGGTCGGCGAATCGTATTCGTTGGCATCAACGATGATCTTCGTTTCAAATGATTTTTCTACCCACCCCAGCGGTAAAAACCGATCATCAATTGCTTCCGCAATCGGGGATTTCCTTCCGCCCGGGGTAACGATATCATGTTTATAGAGCCGAAAATCACACAGGACGCTGACAATATCATTCCACTCATTCGGAAAATCCTGAAACAAGACGGCCGAAGCATGGCGCCATTCATGGATCTCATAATTAGCCTTAATGAATTGTGGAAGCTCATTAATTGTCATGATCCCTCTTTGTATTCACGCTAATTTATTGTAGCGCTTTTGCCGATCAAGTAACCTTATTTTGTCTCGGTCACTTTATTGATCGTGCGCGGTTTCTCGGTATCGTAGCCCTTGATGGCAGTCAGGTGATAGGCGAACAACTGCGCCGGGATGATACTCACCAGCGGGGTCAGCCATTCGGGTACCTCCGCGGGGATGCGGATGGGGGTCTGGGCCAGCGCCAGGGCTTCTTCGCTGTTGGAGATGACCACCAGCTCAGCGTTGAGGTCGTGCTTCAACTGGCTGAGGGTCTCGAGCATTGAAGAATAGACCTTGCCCTGCGGGATGACCGCCAGCACCGGGAAGCCGCCGTTGACCATCGCAATGGGGCCGTGCATGAAATCGGCCGAGGAATACGGTTCTGCTTCAACGTAGGTCAGTTCTTTGAGCTTGAGGGCCCACTCAAAAGCAGTGGAATAGTTATAGCCGCGGCCAAGCACGACGCACTGGTGCATATAGCGGTAGCGCTGAGCTACCACGGCAATGCTGCTGTCGAGGATGCACATCTCCTCGACCCAGCCGGCCACCTTTTCAAGCTCCTGCCAGGACTGCTCGTCGCCAGAGAGCGCTGCGGAAAGCATGGCCAGCGCCATCAACTCGGCAGAGTAGGTTTTGGTAGCAGCAGTGGCAAATTCAGGGCCGGTATGGATGTCAATGACGTCATCCGCCACCTGGGTAATCGGGGAACCGGGGACGTTGGTAATGGCCAGTGTCTGGCAGCCCTGATCGCGGCCTTCCTTGAGCACGCTGACGATGTCAGGGGATTGCCCGGACTGGGAAATGCCGATCACCAGCGCGTTCTGCATGAGGGGCGGCGTCTGGTAATAAGTAAACAGCGAGGGGGTCGCCAGTGCCAGGGGCAGGCGGTTGACCCCGCCCAGCAAATAGTTGGCGTAACGGCCAGCATTATCCGAGGTACCGCGGGCGGCCAGCATGACATAAGCCGGCTTGCGCTCACGAATCTTGTCAGCAATTTCAAGGATGTGCTGGCGTTCGTTTTCCAACATCCCGGCCAGACAACGGGGCTGTTCCAAAATCTCTGAATGCAGGCTCATTTCCACCTCTTTCGGGAATTTTCAATGAATTTTTGCGTCAAACTGCTCTATTTTAACGCATTTCAGTGCAAATGAGACGCTAATTTGGGCAAATCGGCTCATAAACGAGCACGGATTCATCAGAGTAAATGGCAAAGTAACTGGAATCGCGGGACCATTTCACCTGGGTAAGCAAGACGTTCTCGGCAATCATCGAGGTCTGATGATTGATGGCCGAAGCCATCCAGACGTTGTCGTTGACGTCCTGGGCCAGCTGCCAGCGGCCATCCTGTGAAGCGGTCTCGTTGGTAACCGTCAGGGCGGTATCTTCCCCTTTGCGCATTTCTTCGAGGGTGGTTAGTTCACCGGTCTGGGTATCGAAACTGTAGCGGCGCGAGCAATCCACGTCGCAGGAGGAGGTCACCCACAGCGTGTGCTCATCCTGCCAGGAATCCACGGCTTTGGTGCTGGACCATTGATCGGTCTTCTCGGAAGCGGAGTCAAAGACCTCCATGATGCCGCTGGTGTCCAGATCGAAGACATCCACGGTGTAGGTCTTGGCCTGCTGGTCAAGAACGACGAAAGCCAGCATCTTGCCATCCGGGGACCAGGTCAGGTCGCCGGCGACGGCCAGGTTCTGCGATTCGTAAAGCTTTTTCTCAGCTTTGACGTCGTAGAGCACCAGATTGCCGATGAACCAGCCCCATTTGTCGTTCTGGGGGGTAACGTAGGCCAGGACGTCCTCAACGGGGGACCAGGCGATCATGTCGCCCTGATCGTTGTTCGACTGCGCGGCGGTGAAGGATTGGATCTGGCAAGATTTCGTGCGCACGGTGGTCAGGCTCTGGGCGGAAAACTCAGTCGGCAGTGGGTTAGCCGACTGGGCCGTGAGCAGCACATCCCCATCAGAAAGGGTGGTGTTGGCTACCCCGATCGAACAGGCCACCAACGCAATCATCATTCCCAGAAACAGCAATGCGCTGAAAAGTATCTTGGGTATCTTCATACAGCCTCAAAACTCCTGTCATGGGGAGCGGTGCCCCATTGCACACATTCTATCGTATCTTATCGGCGAAAATCCGCCTCTCGTTAGCATAACATAAAATCAGCCGCGAAAAGTACCCGAACAAAAACCTTAACCGCTAAAAAATCCAGAATAAATGCGACAAAAGAACAAAATCTGTCCACGAATTGCACGAATTCTCCCGAAAAAAATTCTCTGCTAAAAGCCGGAATAGACGCGATAAAAATTGTAGGGGCACAGCATGCTGTGCCCCTACAAAGATAATATGGCCTTCTGGTCCGACCTACGCCAGCCAAAGAGAGCAACGTGGAGGACGCGGCGTGCCCTTACTCGAGGTAACGCTGGCGCAGGGTTTGAATCTCGGCTTCGGTCAGGCCGAGGCCGGAGTGCACGTAAGCATCGAAGGAACCATAATCCTGGTCGATGGTGGCAAAAGCGGTTTGCAGGTATTCCTCTTTGGCGCCGGAAAGCTCGCGCACCAGGCGCACGGCGCGCCGGCCGCGGATCAGGGTCAGGTACAGAGCTGTCTTCCAGAGGGAGCGCTGCCAGTAAATCTGGGTGAGCATGTAATCCTGCAAAATGGTGGTCATGGGCACCTGTAAAATACGCAGGAGCAGAGCCGCTGCAAAACCGGTGCGGTCTTTGCCAGCGGTGCAGTGCCACAGGATCGGTCGGCCCTGGGCAGCCAGCAGTTCGCGGAAAAAGACCTGGTACTGCGGGGTGAACTGGCGCACGAAGGCAGCATAAGCTTCATTCAATAACTCGTCAGGGTGGACGTCGTCGTAGCGGCGGGCGACGATGCGTTCGCGCGCCTCGACGGTCAAACGGCTGTTGGCATCCATGATGGGTAGCGCGAGAAAACGCATCCCAGGTATGTCTGGCAGGCGGTCGGGGGCCATTTGCTGCTCCATCTCGGAGCGCAGATCGATGATCTCGACCAGGGGCAGGCGCTGCAGCGCCCGCAGATCGCGGCTACTGGCCGCTTTCAAAGAATCCGAACGGTAAAGCAGTCCCCATTTCACCTGCTGGCCGGCGCTATTGCGATAACCGCCCAGGTCGCGGAAATTGGCAAGCCGATCGAAGCGGACGCGGCGGTATGCTTCCCGATCCGCTGCGGGCAGATCGATCGGAAAAAGGATTTTGCGCAAAAATATCATGATGTTCTTCCTCACAAGACAGACACAACCCCTCGACGGAATCTGGTTCCGCTTTCAGTATGCTGCCCAATATTGAAATTTTCTTCAAAAGCGGGTTAAGAGCTGGTGAATACCCTTAGCGCGCAAAAATTCCCTGCGCTACCGGAACCCACCAGGTAAAACCAAACAACAGGTTCATCAGGATCGTCCAGAACGGGGAAAGGCCCTTTTCCTGCCCCACCTGCAGGGCGCGGCGCATTTCGGTCAGATGCAGCAAAACGAGCAGCCCCAGCAGGATCCAGGCCGGTCTGGCCTGACCCAGCAGCGTGCTGCCCCAAACAATGAACGCATACAGCAGGAGCGCCCCCACCTGCAACGACCGCCAGAGTATTTTTTTACCCATCATCGACGCAAAGTCCTCAATGTACTTTCCCGGCTGCGCCCCCGGCCGGCAGTGCCACGGGAAGCTGCATGGTAATGGCTTCGACAGGGCAGGTGTCGGCACAGAAGGAACAGGCGATGCAATTCTTTTCTTCCTGCAAAACTGGCAGCAAGTGAGCCGGGTGCCCCGGTTCATCATTCCAGGCCAATGCCTGGGTCGGACAGGTCTCGACGCAGGCCCCGCAAGAAACGCAGCGGCGCGGATCGACCACCGGGTGTGCCCAGGCAGACCGCTTGATCATCTGGCAAGGCTGCTGCGCCTCATCCAGAACGGCGCCGGCCGGACAGACCCGGCCGCATACCCCACAGGCCACGCAGACCGCCGGGTCAATGGTATGGCGCTGCTGGCGCACGCCGCTGATAGCTGAAGTCGGGCATACCCGCGCGCAGGCGGTGCAGCCCGTGCAGGATTCGGTAATGAAATAAGCCATCGCGCTACGCCTCCACCCAATCGGTCAAATCCAGCTCCGCCAGAGACTGCGGCGTGGGAGCTCCGCTGTCGCGGTCCCAGCCGATCTCCTGCCAATACGCATGCATCATCGCTTCCAGATCAAAGGTCACCCCTTTGTTGGGCCCTTCGGGCAGCGGAAAATCGTACAGACGCTTGTTGACTTTCAAATCCATGGGCGAAATGCCCTCGCGCACGTTGAAAGCCTGGCGCAGGGTCTGGATGCGGCGGCCAATGCGCATGTAATCATCGGGGGAATAATCCCAACCGGTAGCCGCATTGAGCCACTCGAAGATGGGAACACGGTCCACCCCGATCAGCATACCGAACATGCAGCCGCCCGCCCCGTTATAGACCTGCTGAAATTCACTGTTGGCCACCGCGGCGGTAATCCGTTCGCCCCGGGTATCTTTTTTGCTGGCCTTGCTATAAAAGAAAGCCGGCTGGGGAGCCGCGGTCACGCGCTTCCACAGGTGGTACATCTCGTAATACTGCTGGGAGCCGGTCGTGTGGCGCCCCGGAGTGGGTTCCACGCTGGCGTGCAGGCCCATGCCCGGGTCGAGGCGTGGATCGTGGAAACCGATCTCCTGGCCGCCGGCCTGGACGGCCGCGGTCATGGACTGCGCGTTGAGCTTGCGGGCAGCCGCCCGGGTACCATCGGCCAGCAGCGCGCCGATGCCCTCGCGTTTGACCATCTGCTCGAGCAGGGGCAGCAAAATGGCGTCGTTGCCCCAGGTCAGTTCCATGCCGCCGGTATCCGCCGGGGTGATCCAGCCCTTCTCGTAGCATTCCATTGCAAAAGCCACCGTATTGCCGGCCGAGATCGTATCCATGCCGGCACGGTTGAGGTATTCATTGGCCAGATAGACCGCCTCCATGTTGCGGCTCATGATGAGCGCCGTGAAAGCGGCAATGGTCTCATATTCCGGCTTATGGCTCTCAGGCAACTGCACCCCCAGGCTGACGATGCCGCCGCAGCCCAGCGGGCAGGAATAGCAATGATATTTGTGCTGCTCGTGGCTAAGCAGGCGTTCGCCATTGGTCACCTGGTTGATGGTGGGGTATTCTTTCCAGGAGCCGGCCCAGTTGCGGAAGGGTGTATCCCCCGTCTCGACCCCATAAGGGGTCAGGCCGGGTGTGCCCCATTTGGCCAGGATGCCTTCCAGCAGCAGCCCGTCGAAGGTGAAGCCAAAGGGCAGCTTGCTGACCAGCTTGCCAATGAGTACAAAGGCTTTGGAATTGGGGAATTGAATGGGCAGAATGGCCTTGCGCCGGCAGCTCCAGCTCAGGCGGTGCATCTGCAGCGGGCGGGCCGCACTGATCCGGCGGGAGCCGGCCAGCACCACCGCTTTGAGCTTCTTCGAGCCCATTACCGCGCCCAGGCCAGAACGCGCCGCCAGACGGCCGCGGTCGTTGACGATGCCTGAGATCAGGGAAAGGTTTTCGCCGGCCGGTCCAATGCAGGCCACCGCAGGTTTCTTTTTGCCGGCATGGAGGCGCTGCAGCTCATCTTCGGTCTCGATGGCGTCCCTGCCCCACAGCGCAGCCGCATCACGCAGCTCCGGCCCGTGCGGGCCGATGTAGAGGTAAACCGGGGAAGCGCTTTGCCCTTTGAAGAAAATGCCGTCGTAACCGCACTGCTTGATGGCCGGGGCCAGCGTACCGCCGCAGTTCGCATCCCCCCAGGTACCGGTGAGCGGAGACTTGGCCACCGCCATCCAGCGGCCGGTAAAGAAGCTGCCGGTTCCGGTGAGCAGGCCCGAAACGAAACCTAGCACGTTTTCGGGGCCCAGCGCATCGGCTCCCCGCGGGATCTCACGGTAGAGCAAAGCCGAAGCCAGCCCCAGGCCGGAAAGGTATTTGCGATAAAAGGAATCGGGCAGTACTTCTTCGCGCCAGGTTCCCAGCGACAGATCAACCCATAGGACCTTGCCTGCGTAAGCGGTCAACGTTTTCCTCCAAGCGGATCGTTTACTTTACCTGCTCCAGGGGAATCCCCAGTACCCGGTAAAGGATTTCGGTAGTGCGGAACAGCGAATCAACATTCTTTTCATCGAGGTTCTGGAGATTCTGGGTGATGCGGGTGTAACTATCCTCGGCGATACGCTCCACGATCTTTTCGCCTTCCGGCAAGAGGGTGAGCTGAATGCTGCGCCGGTCGCGGGAATCCTTTTCTTTGGTCAGCAATTTCTGCTTAACCAGCCTCTCGACCAGACGACTGGCCGAAAACATCGGGATATCCAGCACTTTGGCAATATCAGTCAAGCATTGAGGGGATTTGCGCCGTAACGTTTGCAACAAATAAATTTCTTGATAATTAAGCCCAAACTGGGCGGCAATGTTGCGTTCGTAGTGGTAAATAGTACGCAAAAACATGAACAGATCATCATCCACTTTTTCTCTCGCAATTGGTTGGCCCATGGTTCTCTCCTTTCGAGTTTCTTTCATATTACACCTATTTTATCCGATAATTAATTACAAACTGCATCTACTTACAAATATTTGGCTGAATTTTACGAAAAACTAACCAAATGTATACTCAAAACACCCGAATCGTTGGCTCGATTCGGGTCGAAGAGGAAAAACAGCCGTTTTTATTCACACGGGAAGAAAATTTCAGCGCTGCCGGCCGGGATCAAAGGCAGATGCAGCGTGCCAGCCTCGGATGTGTAGACCACGCCGGTCATGGCTCCCTGCCAGCGCGGCGCTGAACTCAGCGTCGGCAAGGCAAAATCGGCGATGGCTTCGCGCGGATTGAGCACTACCAGGGCCTCGTCGCGGCCCGCGGACATGCGGTAAGCGTAAATGCCGTTGAAGGCGGCCAGTTTCTGCGGCTGCCCGCAGCGCAGGGCCGGATGCTGGCAGCGCAGGGCGATCAACTGCTGGAACAGACGGCGCAGGGGTTGATTCCAAACGGCTTCGTCCCAGGGCATACAGCGGCGGCAGTCGGGATCGTTCTCGCCAGGCAGTCCCACCTCGTCGCCGTAATAGACCAGCGGTGCCCCGGGCAGGGCCATCTGCGCGGTCAGGAGGATGCGCAGCACACCCAGATCCCCTTTACAGGTGGTGAACAGGCGCTGGGTATCATGGCTGTCAAGCAGATTGAGCATGGAAGCAGCCGCCGGGCCGTGCGCGGCCAGCAAGGTGCTCAGCTCGTAGCCGAAATCTTCGCCATCCAGCACATGGGTCAGCGCGTAATCGAAAAGGATATCGCGCAGCCGGTAATTGGTCACCCCGTCGAAGGCGGTGCCCTCGATCCAGGGAGCGGCCTCACGCCACACCTCCCCCACCAGATAGGCCTGGGGGTTGATGCGTTTGACCGTGGCGCGGAACTCGCGCCAGAACGGGAGCGGAATCTTGAAGGGCACGTCCAGACGCCAGCCGTCGATGCCCACTTCCTCCAGCCAGTAAGCCGCCACCTTGAGGATGAACTCCTGCACGGGTCGGTACGCGTGATTCAGTTTGGGCAGATAAGTACAGCCCCCGCAGGTCAAAAAGTTCAGCGGATCAGAGCGCAGCGGGTAAGAGCGGGCCACGAACCAGTCGCGGTACTCAGAACGCTCCCCGTTCGCCAGCACATCCTGGAAGGGCGCAAAGCCCAGCCCACAGTGGTTGAAGACGCCGTCGAGGATCAGATGCATGCCGCGGCGGTGCATCTCACTCACCAGCGCCAGCAGGGTATCGCGGTCCCCGAGACGGGGATCCACCTGAAAGTAATCGCTGGTATCGTAGCGGTGGTTGGTCTGCGCGGCAAAAATGGGGTTCAGATAGATGGCATTGATGCCCAGCTCCTGCAGGTAATCGAGCTGGTGCAGCACCCCGGCCAGATCGCCGCCGAAGAAATTTTCGCGGGTGGGCACGTCGCCCCAGGCCGCCAGCGGCTGGGGATCATTGGCCGTATCCCCGTTGCAGAAACGATCGGGGAAGATCTGGTAGAAGACCGCGTCCCGCACCCAATCGGGAGCGAAATATTGCCCTGATTCACTCATCGGTTTGCCTCAGACTATGCCTTTTCGATTGATTTTAACAGCAAAAGATACTTGGCATGCGACCACAGCAGCGGGGAGGCAATTTCTCCCCAGCGCTCGACCCACTCCGGGTAACCCGCCGGCGCAAAGAGCGCATGGGGAACCTGCTCGGGCAGCTCCAAACGGTCGTTCGCCTGCGCGCGCGTCCAATCCAGGATCGCCTGGGCCTTCGACCGCTCACCGGCTTCCGCGTAAGCCCAGCCCAGCCAGGCCGTCAGCAGCACCCATTCGCCGGCGCCGTAGTAGCTGTCGCCGCGATAACGGTGCAGCCCCGGTGTGCACAATTCCTGCTCGATGCGCGCCAGCGTGCCCTGAAAGAGCGGATCGTCCCAGGCGAGCAGGCCATACGGCTGCACCAGGCCGATCAGGTTGGCATCAACGAGATCGCTGCCCACCGACTTCACCAGACTGCCGGAAGACACGCAGCGCGTCAACACGAACTCCCGTACATGGGCGGCAGCGTCACGGCTACGCGCATCACCGGAAACGGCGGCAAACTGGCTCAACCCCGCCCAGATGGAAGCCAGCGTATACGTGTGCCTCTGATCCTCGTGTTCTTCCCAGCAATCGGAGCAAGGCTCGGGCCAGAGCGCGGCCAAATACTCCGCGGCCAGTGCCGCGGCTTCATCCACCTGCGCACGGGAAGGCAAATTTGCGGCCGTGGAGTGCAGCCGGCCGTAAAGCCACAGCCAGGTGCCCAACCCGTCGAGCTGATTGTGGCCCCAGTTGCCGGGGACCTCGAAGCCCTCGAGGGTGAAACGGCTGTGCAGGCACTCCGCGGCGACCAGGGGCAGCCCCTGCTGCCGGCGCTCAATACAGCGCCGCATCTTCGCCTGATAGCGCAGGATCACCGCCGCGCCCCACTCAAGAAAGCGGCCGGCAGCGGCCTCATCGCCGTATTCCGCCAGGGCCAGAGCACAATAAGAGCCGTCGCGGAACCAGGCATAACGATAAGTGGCAAAACTGGGGCAGGCAATGAAGGCCCCGCCGGCGGATTGATGCTGCCGGAGCAAATCCAGACTCTTTTGTTTGAGCAAATCCATTCTTTAACCTTTGACCGCGCCAGCGACCATTCCTTTGACAAAGTATTTTTGCAGCGAGATGAACAGAATGAGCACCGGCACAATCGCGATCAAAGAAGCAGCGAAGACCAGCCCCCAGTTGGTAGTATGCACTCCCTGAAAGGTGGCAATCGCCACCGGCAGGGTCCGATTGGTCGGAGTATTGGTAATGGTGGAAGCCCAGACGTACTCATCCCAGGCACCCAGAAAAGCGATGATGGCTGAGGTTGCCAGCGCCGGCCGGGCCAGCGGCAGGATCACGTGCCAGTAGATCGCCCAGGGAGAAGCTCCATCAATAACAGCCGCCTCCTCGATCTCTTTGGGCACGTCCTCGAGAAACCCTTTGAGCAGAAAGACCGCAAAGGGCAGATTTTGCGCAATATCCATCACGATCAGGCCCGCCAGAGTATCCGTAAGCTGAAAAGTGTGCGCCAGGATAAACTGGGGCACGATCAGGCTCATGGCCGGCATGGTCATAAAGAAAACCACGAGAGCGTAGAGAAACTTGCGGCCGAAGAACTGGTAGCGGGCCAGCGCGTAGGCCATCATCGAAGCCATCAGCAAAATGCCCAGCACCGAGATCACGGTCACTAAGGTGCTGTTGAAGAAGTAACGGCCAAAATTGTTGCTCGAAAAGGCCGTGATAAAGTTCTGCAACGTCGGCTTTTCAGGGATCAGGCGCGGCGGAATCTCGAAGACGTACACCTGCCCCTTGAAGGCCGTGGAGATCATGTAAATGAACGGGATCACGGTAGCCAGAGCGCCGACGCAGAGCAGCAGGGTGAAGATGACCTGACGAAGAATGCGTTTCTTTTTCATGCCCATGGGACGCTCCTCAACTCTTCAACGCATTGGCGCGGGTCAAGCGCATCTGCACGCGGCTGATGCCAAAGACCAGCAGGGCCAGGATGTAAGCCAATGCCGAAGAATAACCAAAATTCAAATCTTGAAATGCCACTGAGTACATGTAGCTGATCACAAATTCCGTGCGGTGCAGCGGCCCGCCCTTGGTGATGAGTGCCACCGGAATGTAAGCCTGGAAGGCCCCGATCATAAGCATCACCGAAACCATGATGACGGTCGGCACGATGATCGGCAGGGTAATGTAGCGCAGCAGATCCCAGGAACTGGCGCCATCCATCGAGGCCACCTGATACAGCTCCTCGGGGATGGTCTGCAGCGCCGCCAGGAAGATGATCATGGCGAAACCGACCCCTTTCCAGATGCCCAGGGTATCGATCGCCACAAAAGCCGTGTGCGCCTCGGTCAGCCAGCTCACAGGCTTGGTCACCAGGTGCAGCATATCCACCAGAAAATAATTAATGAGACCGGAAGAACTGGAATTGAAGAGGAATTTAAAAAGCAGGGAAACCACCACCCAGGACGTGACCACGGGCAGGTAGAAGAGGGTACGGAAGAACACCTTACCGCGGGTGATCTGCTCGAGCATGAGGGCCACGATCAGCCCCAACAGCAACTGGCCAAGCACGGTGACCAGGGCATACACGGCCGTATTCTTCAGGGCCATCCAGAAGACCTGATCGCTAAAAGCCGTCAGGTAGTTCGCCAAACCGATGAAAGGGCTGGCCGCATCGGGCATCAGATTCCAGTTGCGCAGACTGATGTTCAGGGCCGAGAGCATGGGGTAAACCAACCAGACAACCATGAACAACAGGGCCGGCAGAATGAAGAGGTAAGCGGTTACAGTATCGCGTGCGGTTTTGGTGTGCATTTCTGTACCTTCCAAGAACAGAGGCCGGGGAGGAGAGAACCCCCGGCCTCTGCCTGTTCAAAAGAATTACTTCAGTAAAGCGTCGATCTGAGCAGCAGCGTCATCCAACGCCTGCTGGGGAGTCTTTTCCTCGCGGAAAATGTATTGACCGGCATCTGTAATAATTGTATCCATCTGCGACCAGGCCGGGTGAGCGGTGCGGGCTTTGGAAGTTGCCATCTGTTCGAAGAAGATACCCAGATAAGGATGGTTCTTGACCTCGTCGGTATCAGCCAGATCAGCGCGAACGGGCATTTGACCCACTTCCATCATCTTCAGTTGATATTCTTTGCTGAGCAGGAAGCGGATGAATTCCATCGCCTCGGCCGGGTGTTTGGACTGAGCGGTCAGGTTGACATCTTCGCCACCAACGATATCGATGGAACCGGCAGGGCCCGCCGGGAACAGGGAAGCGCTGAACTTGAAATCGGGGAACTGGCCAGCCAGAATGGAGTAAGACCAGGGGCCGTTATCAGTGCTGGCATAGGTGCCGGAAGCGAAACCGGTGAAGACGTCCACACCGTCGCCCATGATGACCGGGGCGATGCAGCCCTCTTTGTAGAGCTTCAGCAGGTAGGTGTAAGCCGCCACAGTTTCGGGGCTATTGAGGTAACCGGTGGCCGTGGTGATGTTCTCATCCGTGACCGAACCACCTTCACTCCACACCCACGGCAGCGTGACCCAGGAATACAGGCCATCGGCAGCGAAAACGTAGGCATCGGGGTTGACCTTTTTGATGGCCTGGCAATCAGTCTCAACGTCGGCGAGGGTCGCCGGAGCGCTGGTGAGACCGGCCTGGGCGAACAGATCCTGATTCCACAGCCAGACCTTGGTGTTGGTATCGAGGGGCAGACCGTAGTAGTGACCCTGCCAGTAGTTGGTGCTCAGCGGGCCATCGTAAACGGCGCTCTTGAAGTCAGCAAAATCGGGCATGACCTCATCCAGGGCAGCCAGAGCACCAGTGTTGGCCAGTTCAGGCACCCAGATGATGTCGGTGCGGATCAAATCTGGGGCATCGCCGGCGGAAATGGCAGCCAGCAGCTTCTCGCGGAAGTTATCGTAGGGGACGGAAACCGCGGTGACCTTGATATTGGGGTGGGCCGCTTCGAACTGCGGGATCAACACATCATTCAACGTGCTGGCTTCGGTACCATCTTCGTTATAAGTGTGCCAGAAGGTGATCTCCACCTGCTCGCCACTGGGAGCGGCAGTAGTCGCAGCAGCGGTGGTGGCCGCATCGGTCGCGGCAGCAGCAGTGGTCTCTGCCGGGGCCGGGGTGGCGGTAGCGCTGGCGCAGGCCGAGAGAACCATTGAGGCAACAAGGATCGTTGCCAGGACGACGAACAACTTTTTATTCATGAACGTGCCTCCTTTAGACTCATTACGGTTATGTTGCACTTGCAGATCTTTCTCTTGCTTCATTCGTATTGCAGGATCCTCTGACTTGAAACGTTTCAATCCGCAGCGAAATTTTTTTAGTCCGGACACATCCCGGTCGACTCCCGCACGATCAGGGGAGCCTCCAGCAAAATCTGCGGTGAGGCATTCTCACCGGAAAGAATGGAAAGCAAAGATTGCATCAAATAAAAGCCGATCCTACGGAAAGGCTGAGAAAGCGTCGTCAGAGAGGGCTGCCAGTGGTCGGCCAGACTGATATCGTCGAAACCGATGACCGATACCTCTTTACCCACCTGCAGCCCGTGATTCTGCAGGGTGCGGATGGCCCCGAAGGCACAGGTATCATTCGAGGTCAAGATCGCCGTCGGCGGCTGCGGCAGTGCCAGCAGCTGCTCAGTGCAGCGGATGCCCTCCACCTCGCCGAACCCGCCCTGGATCACGTACTCTTCTTCGATGGGCAGACGATTCTGCTCCATGCCGCGTACGAAGCCCTCCCAGCGCTGGCTGGTGCACATCAGGCTTGGAGACGGCGTGATGTACGCAATGCGCCGGTGGCCCAGCCCGGCCAGGTAATCGACCGCCGCGGCCAGACCGGCCGCGCCATCCACGTCGACGTAGGGGTACTGCAGGGGCAGATCAGAACGGCCGTAAGCCACGAAAGGGAACTTCTTGGCGCTGAGGAATTTGAGGCGCGCATCGTGAGCGTTGATGCCCATCAGCACCATGCCATCCACCTGGGCCTCCCCCACCACGCGCTCGTAGGTATTCAGCTCCTGAGCGGGATTGGTCGCCGCCGAGATGAGAATGTCGAAGCCGTTTTCGGCGGCCACGGTGTTCAGCCCGGCCAGCAGCTCGAGGAACGCATTGTCCCCGGGGTCCGCGGAACGGTTATCCTCTGGCGAAACCACTGGCACCAGACCGATGCGGTGGGTCAGACGCGACTTCAAACTGCGGGCGGCCGCCTTGGGGTGGTAATCAAGCTGCTTGATCACCCCCTCGATGCGGGCGCGCGTTTCCTCCGCCACCAGTGCCGGATCATTGAGGTAATTCGACACGGTGCCAATGGAGACACCAGCAGTTTGGGCAATTTCGCGAATGGTTGTCATGAGAGTTGAACCGTTTCAATTGAGTATTATAGAGAGTTTTGTCGCCGCTGTCAACAGGCAATTTGAACCGGTTCAAAACGTCTCACCGCGCAAGCCAGCGCGTATGATTGGGGGCGGGGCGAAGCAGCGTCTGATTATGAAGGGGGAGGCCACCCATCGACGTAATCCTGCATTCCAACACAGATCATGGATTTTACGCTAGAATAATTCTTAATATGTGTGCCAGATTTACACTCATCCTCACTCCAAACGGGTATGCCCTTGTTTACGACTTCGACACTGCATTTGTCACTGAAGTAATGGTCCCACGATACAATGTTGCCCCCACTCAGAACGTCGCGGTGGTAAGCGACCCGGAAACCAGGCGAGTGCAGTGGATGCGGTGGGGGCTGATTCCCTCATGGGCCAAGGACCCGTCGATTGGGAATAAAATGATCAATGCCCGGTGTGAGACCTTAGCTGAAAAGCCCTCTTTTCGTAACGCTTTCCAGAAGCGCCGCTGCCTGATCTTAGCGGATGGGTTCTACGAATGGCAGCAAATCCCCAACGGGCGATCGGTACCGTACTACTTCACTCTAAAAGATCATTCTCCTTTTGTTTTTGCCGGTTTATGGGAAAGCTGGAATTCACCTACCGGCCAGCCCCTGCAAACCTGTACGATCATCACCTGTCCCCCCAACGAACTGGTTGCGCCCATTCACGACCGAATGCCAGTCATTCTGAATCGCCAAGCCGCTGACAACTGGATCGGCCAGACTTCCTCTCCCCAATTGCAGGCCTTACTTTCTGCTTACCCTGCCAATCAGATGCAGCGGGTACAGGTTGGGCCAAAAGTAAACAACCCAGCCATTGAATCCCCAGACCTGATTTTCCCCGAACAAACCCTTTTTTAGAAAACTTGATATAGAACATATTTTCTGTTACAATAAGGGCATGAACTCCATGCTCTTTCCTGCTTCTACAGGTACGATCACCCTGGCGATTGCTCCCCATGCCGGCATCTCTTTGGTAGATGAAGTGATTGCTCACCTTGCTTTATCAAACTCGGTCCGCGTCTTCGACTGTGGGAATCGCACCAATGTTTTCCCGATAGCAAAAATAATTCGCAGCCTGACCACTGACGTCGATAACGCGCTGGCCGCCATCCAGGTCAGCCGTGCTTTCACTTGCTATCAAGTAACAGCCATGCTCCATCAAGAACCCGCGCTAAAGGGAACCCCCATCATTGTCGTTGATCTGCTGTCTACCTTTCTGGATGAAGACGTCTCGCTGACTGAAAGTCACCGCCTTCTGGCGCAGTCGATCTCCAGCTTGCAGCGCCTTTGCAAAACCTCACCCGTTCTGATCACCATAAACCCACTGCTATCCCTCAGTGCCGAGCGTATCTCCTTGCTGAATGCCTTGGCGCAAATTGCCCAAATCACCTATCGTTTTGAAGAAACTGTTCCTGTACTGCCCCAGCAACAAGAAATGCTGTGGCCGCCAGAGATATGAGGATTTTATGGGTAGAACTCAAATCTCCATCACTCAGCAATTACAAGCCGAGGAAAATGCGTTTTTCCCTTTTCGACGAGCACTTCGCAGAGAAGACCAGGCAATCTTTGATGAACTTTTTGCAATAGCTAAAAATTATCGCGCCGCCGCCTCACTGGCTTCTCGGGCCTTACCAATGGAGTCGATCCTTCTTTCGATGCTCATTGCTGAGCATAAGCAAGTGAAACATCTGCAAAATGTCATTGAGGACTTACAAAAGCGGATCCAATAATGAAGAACTGTATTGGATGGCTCCTTGATCTGTACCCCAGCCCAGAATCAGGTGTTGTGTTATGGATCATTACGCAAACTGGTAAAAGGTTATGCCTTCATCAACCCCTGATGATTGAATTCTCAATTGCAGGGCCATCACCGCGATTGCGCAGCGCGTGGCAATGGCTGCGCCATCAGCCCATCCCGGTGAAACTCGAGCGCAGCCAGGGACGAGACCTGTTCTTGACGGAGCCGGTCACACTGTTAAACATACAAACAGATGCAGCTTATCAACCCCGATTGTTTGCGCAGCTTTTCAAAGCTTTTCCTGACCTCGATTACTACAATTCAGATATACAACTATCGTTGCGGCATGCTGCTCTCTTTAACACCTTTCCGCTAGCTCGTTGTGAAATTGAATACGATGCTGCTGGCACGATCTCTCATTTACGCGTCTTGGATTCTCCGTGGGAAACAGATCCCCAAGTGGTGCCCCTGCGAATTCTGAACCTCGATTCAGACATCGATCCCCAATATGCTCCTCCCCAATCTCTTCTTGTATATGACAGCGATAAATTGGGCAAAGAGCTGCCACTCGATAACTCCAGGAAATTGCTCGACGATCTCGCTGAAATTCTCACCAATTACGATCCGGATATTTTGATCACCGCTTATGGAGACAGCTGGATTTTGCCCTATCTCATAAAAATAAGTGATGAGCTGAATTTTTCCTTACCGCTCAACCGTGATCTTAGTCATAAGATCATCCGAAAAAATGAAAGATCATATTTCTCTTATGGGCATATCGTGTTCAACAATCAACAAATTCACTTATTTGGCAGGCTGCACCTGGATAAGAAGAATTCTTTCTTATTTAAAGACTGCGGTCTGGAAGGTGTGCTGGAATCTGCCCGGGTCACCGCGCTGCCGATTCAAACCTCTGCCCGTACCTCCCCTGGTACCGGGATCTCTTCGATGCAGGTGCTCACTGCGCTCAGAAACCAGATTCTGGTCCCCTGGCACAAACAGCAAGTGGAGCACAAGAAAACCGCAGCGGAGATGATCTCTTACGATCAAGGTGGTCTGGTGTATCAGCCCAAGATTGGCCTGCATCACAACGTTGCTGAGCTGGATTTTATTTCAATGTACCCCAGCGTGATGGTCAAATGCAACATTTCTCCCGAAACCAGCCGCCCAGACCATCTCGGCTCAGATGCAGAACCGGGTCTGGTCCCATTGACCTTGAAACCTCTTCTTGATAAACGGGTCAAGATAAAACTGGCCTTGGGCTCCATGCCGACGGCAGACCCTCGTTACAAAAGGTATATGGCAGCTTCGGCAACCTATAAATGGCTGCTGGTCACCTGTTTTGGGTACCTCGGATATAAAAATGCAAAATTTGGCCGTATTGAATCGCATGAGTCCGTGACCATGATGGGCCGAGAGGCATTGCTGACCGCGAAAGAGACTGCTGAAGACATGGGGTATGAAATCCTGCACATGTATGTGGATGCTTTGTGGGTCGTCAAAGATGGGATCTCACGCCCCGATCAACTCAACCCGTTGCTGGATGCGATTTCAGAAAGGACCGGCCTTTCGATTGCCCTGGATGGAATTTATCGCTGGCTGGCCTTCCTGCCCTCGCGCGCGGATGATCGGGTTGCTGTTCCCAACCGCTATTTTGGCGTTTTTCAAGACGGCAGCGTTAAATTCCGCGGGATCGAGGCGCGACGCGGAGATATGCCGCCTTTTATCACCGACACCCAGATCGAACTGGTAAAAATATTAGCCTCGGCCAAATCTCCTGTCCAACTGGATTATTCCATCCGCCGTGCCGAACTTTTCTTACAGCAAAGGGTCCTGCAGTTACGCCGCGGACAAATTCCCCTGAACCAGTTGGTCATCAGCCAGCGATTGAGCCGCGAACTTTCAGCTTATAAATCCCCTTCCCCCGCCGCCCGGGCCCTGAAACAGTTGCAATCCATTGGCCAGGATAAAAAACCCGGGCAGAAGGTCCGTTTCCTCTACACTCTGACCCAGGAGGGAGTACATGCCTGGGACCTCCCAGAAAAACCTCTATATTCTCAAATTGACACCCCCGAGTACGAGAAACTTTTACAGCGGGCAGTGCAAACAGTATTCTATCCTTTTGCGTATCGTCCATCCCTTGTAAAAGAAACCGCTTATCAAGAATGCTTGTGTTAGTCTGCAGCGCCGGCATACGCGCATTATTCTGCTAGGTGTGAAGCGGCGCTCCGCCCGATTGAAATCAATTTACGCAACGCCCCGTCGCAAGGAATCACCCCCGCTTTCCCTCCTGCCCCGCACTCACTGGCGGCCGTTGTCCGCGCCTATAAATCTGCGGTTACCTATGCCATCCATTCTCTCAATGATTCCCGCGGCTCGGCGGTGTGGCAGCGGAATTATTAAGAAATCATAATCAGATCAGAAAAAGAAACTCGGCGAATTCAGTCCTACATCAAAAACAACCCTGCCCACTGGGTGGCAGATCGCGAAAAGGGATAAATGAGAAACGTATTTGACCGTGAAACGGGATCCATCCCCAGGCGTTGCGAGGTAATGCCCGGTCATCTAAAATGATTTCACCGAATGCCACCCTGTTCTATTTACCTGTCTTTTACTTGATTACTGCAAATTAAGCGCCTTCAAGGCTGCATAGACCAGAAAGGCCGGCCAGACCAGCGCTTTGAGAACGCCGAGTACGCCCAACCAGAAAGTAGCTGCCTGACTGATGAAATAGATGGCCGCGCCGATGAAGCCCAGCCCGTAGACCGCGTCCGCGGCGTGAGTGCGGCAGACCACTTTCTTTTCTTTGACTGCAAATGTACCTGTTTCGTTTGACATCTTCTCCTCCAGTTTTGAAAAACACTTTAATTCATATACGTTTGCCTGAGCCATTCGTTGCGGCGCCTCGATCCCTCGTGCTGCCGCAGCGGCCCCATTGAACATGAATTTTTTAGTTAATGGTGCTGGCCTACAATCTGTTGCTCCCATTCCCCGACGCCTGAGGTACCGGCACAGGCAAAATGGACTGTGCATACCGTTATTCCCCCATCATTTGCACTTGAAGTCACCATTTCCTATGCCTCCAAATTGTAAATTGGACCGCCAAAAATGCGGTGCAATTCAGGAATCCATGTTAACCTTAATTGAGTTCAGCCATGACCACCACCCTTCGGGGGCGAAAATGTTGGTGAAAAAATATCTGATGTAGATTTTCGTAAAAACAAGAGGATTTTTTTAGATCGTCTGCAACCCTGCTTCTATCCTGCGCGTAAAAACAGAAAGGTCTCAGTCGATGAAAAGAATCACCACCTTATTCATGGCACTTCTTGTCATAATATTTCTCCTTTCGTCATGTGCCCAACCGGGTACTGCAACTCAGACTGTCAGCACAACTGAGGTCGTCACTCCAAACTTACCGACAGCAACTCCAACAATAACAGCTACCCCCACCCTGCCGTGGACTTCATTTCCTGCCCCAGCGGTACCCGCTGTATCCGCTCCGATCTCTGAAGCAAACATCGGTCAGTTCACCCGCCTGTCTTCGTTAGGCGAAGGTGATCTTTTGAGTACACAGCTCTCACCGGATGAAAAATGGATCGTTTTGGGTACCCGAAATGGCATTCTGGTGATCGATTCTGCGACCCTGAATAAATCTTATTTCATTCCCACTCAAATGCAGCCGTATTACATCAACTTTCTGGAAAATGGCACTGAGATTTCAGCATTGGACCGCTGGCAATCAAAAGGCGGCATCTGGACCTTCCCAGAGGGAAAGGTGATTCGCGAAGTCACCCTGGCCTGCAAGTTGGATCCCACAGGCAGTAAAGTAGCAAATTACTTCACGCCAAGCAAAGATCTGCAGTATGCCTTTACATTTATTGACAACGTGGCCGGCCTTTGTAATACCGCAGATGGGCAGCCGGTCTACACCCTGAATGAGCAGTTGACCAATTGGTTTCTGGTCTCTCCAGATGAAAAAACTCTGGTTTTCTCCACAATTGACAAATTTGAAGTCATCCGGTATCTGGATGGCCAGGTGCTGAAAGAGGTCCCGGAAACTGGCATCAAGAGTTTCTTCTTTTATCCGGATAGCAAGATCTTGGCCACAGTCTACGAGAACCAGATCAAATTCTGGAGTACCGATGATTATCAACTGATCGATACGATCAAGGGAGCAAATATACAGGTGATCGGTTTTTCTCCAGATAACCGCGTTTTTGCTATTCGCTCAGGAGATCTGGTCAGATTCCTGCGCTCGGACGACCGCAAACTGATCAACGGTATTAGTGGAAAATCATTCAAGTACACATCAGATGGTCAGGGAATTCTAGTCACGAATGGAAAAAGTTCAGCGAGTTATTACCAGTTTTCTGACGATCGATCCACGTTGACGCTGGTTAATTCATTCACTGGCTGGGGGGTTGGCTATTATCAATATGATCCGGGGTTCCTCTCAAATGATAACAGCCAGATTTTGTTGGGCAAGCATGAAGGAGATCGTGTTAATGGCTGGCTGACCGAAATTGTTGTTTATGATATTGCTTCAGGTAAAAATCTTAAGTATGAAGTTCCTCTTACAGACAATGCTGAGTTGGAAGATGCGGTATGGCTGCCGAACTTGCAGACCTTCGCAGTGCTTTTGGGCAGTGCATTTGACCGCACCACCCTCTTTCTGCTTCAACCCCAAACGCAAACATTATCACGCCTATTGGGAGGAAGCACGAATATTAAAAACTCTGGGATCGTTTTTACTGAGGACAGCCAATTAATCATCTACGCGCGTGGCGGGGTAGTGACCGCCTGGGATTTTCTGCATGATCGATACGCTGTTTTGCCATCCCATGAGAATCTTTATAATGATTTATTGGAGAAAAGTTCTTACATCCACTCAACCCCCGATCAGAAATTTACCATCACCTCTATCAGCCAGCGACCAAACCCAGGGTATCGTGATTCAGTGGTAGTGTCAGTGAACGGTGCTGAACGGGCAGAGTTTGACGGATACACCGATATGGACCTCGAATTTTCTCCGGATAGCCAGATGCTGGCCATCAGCACCTTCAGCCTGCTGGGAGGGATCCATATTGAGATTTTCGATTTAGCCAGCGGTAATAAATTGTTTTCCACTGGTGAAGACTATGTGGAAGGGGATTTTGCACCAAAAATTGCTTTTTCGCCTGACGGCAAATATTTTGCAGTCCTTCCAGAAGTCGGTTATCCGCAAATCTGGGGAATTCCACAATAAAGTATTTTGTACGATACGAAACGGGGCAGCAAACGATGTTTGTCTGCCCCGTTTGAATTTCTAGTTTCTGCCTTCACTTCTTTCCCATGCAACTCTTGACCGGTTGCTGCGGATTGCAGCGTTTTACGCCTGAGTTTCATTCATTCTCTTTTGGGAAGCACTTCGGGACCCTCTTTGGCTAGATAGTTTCGCGATACTGAGAATATTGCCCATCAGGTTGTGCAATCCCTTTCCGTGAAGGGTTCTTCTCTTGTACTGCCGGCCCGCTCCCATGTAAAATGAAAGCATGGAAAAGGAAATCATCATCCTCGGGGCCGGGCCGGCCGGCATGACCGCGGCCCTGTTCGCCGCCCAGGCCGGGGCGCGGGTCACCCTGGTGGAGCGCAACGCCCAGGTCGGGCGCAAGCTGCTGGTGACCGGCAGCGGACGGGCCAACCTGACCAATCACGGGGTCGCCCCCGAGCGCTACTTCAGCACCAGCCAGGCGGAGCCCTGGCTGGCGGCCGTGTTCGCGCAATTCGGGCCCACGGACCTGGTGCAATGGCTGCGCACGCTGGGGCTGCTCACCTACTCCACCGCGGACGGCTGGGTGTATCCGCTCTCGAACTCGGCGCAAAGCGTGGTGCAGGCCTTTGCCAGCGCGCTGGAACGCGCCGGGGTGGAAGTGCTGCTGGAACACCGTTTATTATCTATACGCAATATTAAAGACGGCTTCGAACTGGGTTTCGAAGGGCAGTCCTCACTGCGCTGCCGCAAACTGCTGATCGCTGCGGGCGGCAAGGCCTACCCCACCCTGGGTTCACAGGGCGACGTCTTCCCGCTGCTGCAAAAACTGGGGCATGCGCTCGTACCGCTGGTACCCGCGCTGGGGCCTGTGGCCTGTGACATGCGCGCTTATCAGAAGCTGCAGGGAATCCGCCTGGACGCGCTGGCTACCCTGCTCGATCATGAGCAGGTGCTGGCCCAGACGCGTGGCAATCTGATCTTCACCCAGTGGGGCTTGAACGGCCCGGCGGTGATGGACCTGAGCCACCGGGTGGCGCGGCACGCCGGCGGCGGGCTGGAGCTGCGCCTCAATTTTCTGCTCGACCACGAAACGGAACTTCGCGCGCTGCTGGAAGCCCAGCGGCACAGCGATCTGCCGGTGGGAGTACTGCCGGGGAGCAGCCTGCCGCCCAAATTAAGTGCTTTTCTGCTCGAGCGCTGCCGGTTACCGGCAAGTCTGCCGCTGCGCGAATGCAGCGACGCCCAGCTCGCTGAACTGTGGCGCTGGTGCACGGCCTTCCCGCTCAGCGTAACCGGAGTGCGTGACTTCGCTACCTGTCAGGTCAGCGCCGGCGGCATCCCGCTGGATGAGGTAGACCCGCAAACGCTGCAATCGCGCCTCGTCACCGGCCTGTACTTTGCCGGTGAGGCCCTCGACGTCACCGGTCCGTGCGGGGGATACAACCTGCAGTTCGCCTTCAGCACCGGTGCGGTGGCCGGTCAGGGAATCAGCCAGTAGATTTTATTCGTTATAAATGAATAAAATAGGCTATTTTTATTCATTGACAATGAATAATTAAGTTATACAATGAATATATGGCAGATTCTCCCTGGAAAAACCGCTGGTCAAAAGACCAAATTAGAGCGCTTTTGCTCGAACAAGCCGATTCCTTCTGGAAAAGCGACATCGGTACCCCCCGAGAAGCGCTGCAGAAGATTACCCAGGCAGCTTCCTCTCCGCACGCAGTGATCATCTCAGGGCTGCGGCAGGTGGGCAAATCCACCCTGCTGGCCCAGTTTGCCCATCAGATTGATCAAGATACCTTTTATTACCTCAATTTCGAAGATGACCGCTTTTTGGGGTTCACTGCCCTGGATTACAACGACCTGTATGAAGCACTTGTGGAGACTTTTGGCCAAAGGCAGATCTTCATCATCGATGAGATCCAGAACATCCCCGGCTGGGAACATTTTGTGCGCCGCTTCATGGACCAGGGCTTCAAGTTCTACATCAGCGGTTCCAACGCTTCTCTTTTAAGCCGCGAGCTGGGAACACGCCTGACAGGGCGTTACATCCCGATTGAGCTTTTTCCATTCTCATTCCACGAATACCTGAATTTCTACGGCTATCCCCTTCCCGATTTTTCCCGGATGAAAACCGCTGACCACGCCAACTTGAATGCACAACTGAGCGCTTTTTTGCAGAGCGGCGGAATTCCGGTCGCATTGAAGTACCCGGAGTATTCTCACCTCCCTACCCTGTATAACGACGTACTCTATCGAGACATTGCCACCCGATACCAGATCGAGGGCGTGGCCCAGTTACGAGAGTTGAGCGCATTCATCATGGCCCACCCTGCCAGCACAATCTCCTTCAACAAGCTCAAGGAAAGGCTGCAAATCAAAAGCCTCAATACCGTAAAAAGTTACCTGAGCTACCTGGAAAATAGCTGGCTGGCATTCACCATCAACGTTTACGATTACTCTCTCAAGCGCCAGCAAATTGCCCCAAAAAAAGTCTATTGCATCGACAGCGGACTTGCCAACGCCGTCGGCTTCCATTTTTCTGCCAATAGCGGGCATCTGCTCGAAAACCTGGTGTTTTTGCAGCTGCGGCGTTCAACGCAGTCGGTGTACTACCTGAATCTGGCCAATAATGGGGAAGAAATCGACTTTTATCTGCCTGAAAAGAAAATAGCCATCCAGGTTTGCCTCGACCTGAACCTGCCTGACACGCGGGAAAGAGAAATTCGAGCGTTGGTATCTGCCCAAAAAGTCTTCCCGATCGAGAGAGCCTTGATTCTGACCCATGCCAACGAAGAAACCATTTCCGCGGATGGATTGCAGATCGAAGTATGCTCTATCAGCCACTGGTTGCTCGAATCGGGTAACTAATATTATTCATCGGCAACGATCATTCATTCGCTTCATCCGCGGGTTCGGAGCTGCGCGGGGTGACTTTCCATTGCTGCTCATTGAAATATTCTTTCATCTGGGCCACCCTGCCGATCAGGTTCTTGAACTCGGTGTAGAAGAGCGAAGAAGCGAAAAGATATCCCCAGAACCAGCGTTTGTGCTGGCGAATCTCAGGGGCTGCCACCAGGTAGCCAAACAAGGTTTGGCCCGGACCGACGCTCAGGGTAAACAGGGTCGCCAGAACGAATACCGGGATCAGCCAATCCAGTTGAGACAGCCCGTGATATTTCACTGCCCAGAAAGCGATCAAGGGGATGACCTGCATCGAGATCCAGGGGTAGATCTCGCGCCACCCCAACAGCCAGAACAACCCCAATTTTTGCCGGGCAGAAAAATTCTTCGAGAACAACCCGCGCCAGAAATGCTGGATCGAGACCTGAAACCAGCCCTGGGCCCAGCGCATGCGTTGATGCCAGAGAGCAAAGAGATTGACCGGTGCCAGTTCACGCGAGTACAGGCGCGGATCAGAAACGATCTTAGCCCCCATTTCCAGTGCTCGCATCGATGAATCGATATCCTCGGTCAGCATGTATCCGCGCATGCGCGTCTGGCGCAGCAGCTCGGTCTTCCAGTAACCATTCGAACCGCCAAAGATGCCGAATTGATGCCAGCGGGTTCGGCCAGGGTGGCTGCTGCCATAGATCACTTCGAACTCGACCGCCACCAGCCGCGAGATCAGAGTTGCACTGCCATTGCGCACCAGACAATGTCCCTGTACCACATCCACCCCATTTGACAGCCACCGCCAGGCACGTTGAAAACACTGCGGCTCCGGCTGGTGATCCGCGTCGAAAATGCCAGTGAACTTACCGGTAACCCTTTCAAGTGCAGCATTCACGTTCTGGGCCTTCGAAGTACTGCCTTCCACTTTGAGCAATTCAAGCCGCGGATCGCTTTGCGATCTGAGCAGCAGTGTTTTCTCGATGGGAAGATCCCCTGGAGTGTTGTAAGCCAGGAGAATCTGCAAAGGCCCGGGGTAATCGATCTGCAGAAAAGCATCGACTGTATCCAGTATGGTCGCTGCCTCATTGGGCAAATACGCCGCAATAATGGCGCTGGCGGGGGGATAAGGACTGCCGGGTTCTGCCGGCGGATCGATGTGCTTGAGGGAGAGAAAACCTTCTACCCAGATAAAGATGCCGGTAAGCACCAAAGCTGCCACCACGATCAGATAGACTTCGCGTGAAATATCGAAGTGCAATTCATCCAGCACCAGATATACGAGAAATGGCAGCAGCCAGCCAATCACGTACGTCAATACAATCTCACCGGGTAGAGCCGCCCAACTCATGAAGTTCTGCCCTTTTTGTTTGCGGTCAGTCTGAGTCGACCGCAAGGAACCCATCGATGGTGTATATTGGCGCGGATGCAGATCAAGGTGACGTACGGATTGATCCAGAGCAGTCAGCGCCTGGTCGAAGGCTTCGTCAAGAGAAATCTGCCGGGTGAATTCGCTAAAACCAACCGCCGGGGTCAGAGATAGGGTCTCCTCCCCAATCTTAAAAGCAGAAGAAACGATGGTGGTGGAGATTGCTTCCAGTTTTTCCTGGCTGGGGCCGGCAGCACTTTCAGGGAACAACAAAGCCACCCGCCCCGCGGAGAGTCTGCCAATGAGATCGAGAGAGCCAAGCTGCACCGTTGCCATCTGGCTCAGTTGGCGCAGCACCTGCATCTCTCCCTGCGGGCCAAAACGGTTGAGGACCTGCTGCCAACCCGCCAACTGGATATAGGCCAGACAGCCGGGGGTTCCCCCGCGTGAAACCCGGTTCATTTCTCGCTGTACTTCTTGATTGAAATTCTTCTCGGATAGAACCCCGGTCTGAGGATCAAAAGTCAGCATATCTTTGGGGACAGGAGGACGATCCAGTTTGGCTTGCACCCTGGCGCAAAGTTCCTGCAGGTTGAACGGCTTGACCACAAAATCATCCGCACCCATTCTGAAAGCGCTGACGAGCTGGTCGATCTGCCCTTGAGCCGTCACCAGAATCACCGGGATGCCGCGAGTAGCAGGGGAACCGCGCAACTGGGTCAGCAAGCTGAGCCCGTCCAGTTCGGGCATCATAATATCCGAAATAATGAGATCGGGGGAAAGAGATTGCAATTGCTCCAGCGCATAACAGCCGTTTTCTGCCGCAAGCAGGGTGTACCCTTCCCGCTTGAGAGTCTCGACAATCAAAGTGCGAGTCAATTCATCATCATCGATCACAAGAATTGAAAACTGGGAGTTTTCAGCCATCGCTCATCCTTTTCCCGCCGGTTGTAACGATGAAGCTGTTATGTAATTATGATTATAGGGTTTTTTTACCGTAATTCATCCCCCTTCCTGCGCCTGCTTCAATCACTTGCCTCTCTCTGCCAGGCGAAGTGAGCCGTCCAACCGATTTTATTCATTGCTAATGAACAAAATAGCGGTAAATTATTCATTTGAAATGAATAATTTACCGCCTGACTTTCTTGCTGCCAAATACTAGATCACTAAATTGAATAAATAACCGGTAATGATGATGGCCAGGGCAACGATGGCAATGAAAATGGCCAGCAGTTTGGGCTTCAGCACGCGGCGCAGAATGATCATCTCGGGCAGGCTCAAGCCTACCACGGACATCATGAACGCCAGCACGGTGCCCAGCGAGGCGCCCTTTTCCATCAAAGCGCTGACGATGGGGATGACCCCGGCCGCATTGGAATAGAGGGGCACGCCGAGTAATACTGCCGCCGGCACACTCCACCAGGCCTGTTTGCCCATGATCTGGGCCATGGCCTGCGCGGGGACGTAGCCGTGGATGGCTGCGCCAACGGCGATGCCGATCACCACGTACAGCCAGACCTTGCCGAAGATCTCTTTGACCGATTGCCAGGCGCGCTGAATACGCTGCGCCCAGGTCAGGTGTTCCGCTTCGTTGCTGGCCTGCATCTGCACCTGCCAGACGAAATCTTCCACGCCCGATTCCAGGTGCAGCCGACCAATGACCCAGCCAGACAGGATCGCAATGATCAAGCCCGAAGCGACGTACAGGCCCGCCACCCGCCAGCCGAACAGGCCCAGCAGCATCACCAGGGCCACTTCATTCACCGTCGGCGCCGAGACCAGGAAAGAAAAGGTCACTCCGAGGGGGATGCCGCTTTCGACAAAACCGATAAACAGCGGCACCGCCGAGCAGGAGCAAAACGGAGTCACCACGCCCAGCAGCGCTGCCAGAACGTTGCCAATGCCCTGCCGTTTGCCGCCCAGGAACGCGCGGGTGCGTTCCAGCGAGAAAAAGGTGCGCAGCAGGGAGATCAAGAAGATCATGCCCGAGAGAAGCAGGTAGATCTTGGGAACGTCGTAAAGGAAAAAAGCCAGCGATTCGCCGAGGCGGGAACCCGCCGGTAGAGCAATCAATTTATAGGTGAGCCAGTTCGCCAACGGCTGGATCAAATTATAGGCGGCTACCCAGGCCGCCACAGCAATACCCACGATCCAGAACCAGCGCGAACCGCGCGGCCCGGAACCTGATTTAGGGGATGTGATTTCTGCGGTCATGAGTTCAGGCTGCCGTCAACCAGCCGGCCACCTCGTCTACCGAAGGGACACGACCCGAGCAAACTACTTTTTCATCTACCACTAAAGCCGGGGTGCTCATGACCCCGTATTTCATGATCTCGGCAAAATCCTTGACATCCTCGAACTCTGCCTCGATGCCTTTCTCAGCCGCTACCTGACGGGCGATCTGTTCCAATCGTTTACAATTAGCACAGCCGCCTCCGAGAATCTTGATCGATTTCATGGTACATCCTTTCAAAAAGAGAATATAATACATTCATGAAACTGAATATGTCAGATTATACACCCGAAATCAACCCTGTTGCCGAATCGTTTTCATTGCTCAGCCAAAGCTCACGGCTGCTGATCTTGCTGGCCATTGGTGAAAACAACGCCTGCGTGTGCCATCTGGAAGCCGTGCTGGGGATGCGCCAGGCTTACATCTCGCAGCAACTGATGCTGCTGCGGGCCGCCGGTGTGGTCAAGACCGAACGCAATGGCCGCCACATCTTCTATTCGCTTACCGATCCGAGCTGGTTGGGGCTGATCCAACAGGCAGCCAAACTGAAGGGAATCACGCTGCCTGAATTCGAACTTCCGTGTATCGAGGGGTGTGTCTACACCCCACCAGATCAATCATGATTCGAGGAGAAACTGAATGAGCAATGTAAGTACGCCGCAACCGCACTTGAAAGTGCTGGACCGCTTCTTGACCCTGTGGATCTTTCTGGCCATGGGGATCGGAATTTTACTGGGATTTCTATTACCGGGAGCGAAAGATTTTATCAACCAGTTTTCTGTCGGGACGACCAACATTCCCATCGCCATTGGCCTGATCTTAATGATGTACCCACCACTGGCCAAAGTACACTACGAGGACCTGGGCAAAGTATTCCGCGACCGCAAAATTCTGGGGCTGGCGATACTGCTGAACTGGATCGTGGCTCCCCTGCTGATGTTCCTGCTGGCGGTACTCTTTTTGCAGGATAAACCGCAGTACATGATCGGCCTCATCATGGTCGGCATCGCCCCATGTATCGCGATGGTCATCGTCTGGAACGACCTGGCGCACGGTGACCGCGAATACGCGGCCGGGCTGGTGGCGCTGAACAGCTTGTTCCAGGTGTTCTTTTACAGCGTCTACGCTTATCTGCTGGTCACTGTGCTGCTGCCCGCCTTCGGGCTGCAAGGTTCGGAAGTGAACATCACCATCGGGCAAATTGCCAAAACCGTCTTCTTTTATCTGGGCGTGCCTTTTCTGGCCGGTATGCTGACGCGCTTCCTTGGGCTCAAACTCAAAGGCAAGGAATGGTATGAAACCCGCTTCCTGCCCAAGATCAGCCCGGTGACCCTGATCGCTCTGCTGTTCACGATCATTGTCATGTTCAGCCTCAAAGGCGAAATGATCGTCAAAATCCCGCTGGACGTGGTACGCATTGCCATTCCGCTGCTGATCTACTTTGTGATCATGTTCGTGGGCGGATTCTGGCTGAGCAAACGGCTGGGAGCTGCCTATCCGGAGAGCACCACCATCGCCTTTACCGCTGCCAGCAACAACTTCGAGCTGGCCATCGCCGTCTGCGTGGCCGTTTTCGGCATCAATTCCGGGCAGGCCTTTGCCGCGGTCATTGGTCCGCTGGTAGAAGTGCCGATCATGATCAGTCTGGTCAACCTGGCCTTCTGGTTCCAGAAACGCTGGTGGAAAGTTCCTTCCACCGCCGCATAAAAAGTTCAGCCGCAGGAGAGTTTCTCCTGCGGCTTTTTCTAGTATTCTCCCGTCTGGGGATAACGAGTATAATTCGGAGGCGCGGCGATGGAGTCCGCCCTTAAATGCCTAGCGCTGATGACTCCTGCAATCTTTCAACAGGAGTTACTGGTATGCGCGATGTTCTGCTTGTCGGCGCCGGCGGAGCCATTGGTGCCATGATGCGTTATCTGGTGGGAGTATTCACCTCACCGGTCAAGGACAAATCCCCCCTCCCCCTATCGACCCTTCTGGTCAACGTGATCGGCTGTCTGCTGATCGGCGTGCTGGCCACCCTGGCTGAAGAGAAACACATGCTCAGCCCTGAAAGCCGCAATTTCTTGATCGTCGGTATTCTGGGAGCGTTCACCACTTTTTCCACCTTCAGCTATGAATCCATTTCGCTGCTGAATAATGCCAGCTTTGGGCACTTCGTGGGCAACTTGATGGCCCAGCTGCTGCTGGGGTTGGGAGCCGTGTGGCTGGGGATGAACCTGGCGCGTCTTTTCGAACGCTGACCCCAATTGAGTAAAACCAAAGAGAAGATGGCCCTGCCCGCGCAGGGGTACTTCTGATTATTCCTTTTCCCCCGAAAACTCAGCCAAGTACCATTCCTCTTCTTCGAGAATGCCCGACTTGACCTGATCCTGCGGCGTGAGCGGATCATCCATGCGCACTTGCAGCGAGATGCCAGCCGTGCGCACCCCGTTCGAGGTCATGACGCGGCGCACCCGATAGCGCAGGAAGTAACGCTGCACCAGGTCATTGTTCAAGACTTCCTTGACCGTGCGCACCGAAACCGCCGCGCGATCGGCCAGTTCCCCCATTTCAGTCTCGACCACGTTGCGCAGCTCCCCGGTCATGGGGTTCCAGTAGCACAGCGAACGGGCCGCCAAGATAACCGCAAAAGCGGAATGCCCAAAGAGGGGCAGCCAGTTCGAGAAGAGATAACCGGTCAGGAACATGCCGCGTTCCGGCTGGACGATGCGGGCCCGCTCGCTGCCGTAAGCCCGCTGCAGCATGACCTTGCGGGTACGCGGCTCGGAAGAATCCTCTGTTTCTGCTGGCTCCGCCGGGCGCGGTTTGGACTGTTCCGGTCGGGGTGCCTCTGCGGGCGCAGGTTTCGTTTCCGTGCCGGCGCTGCGGTTGAGTTCGCCCAGCCCCTTATAGAACGTATTGGAAACCGATACCTTGAAGGTAACCGGTTCATTGTACAGCCCTTCGAGCAACTGGGTGATGCGGCTGCCCAGCCGTTCTTCTACCCACGACTTGCCGTACGAGTTATAGGCCCCCACTGTATACACATGATTCTGATAGCTGATGGGTCGCAGCGGCTGCACCCAGGTATCGAAGAGTGCCCGCGACATCTCACTGCGCAAACTGCCGAGCACCATTTCCCAGGCCGCTTGATGGTCGGGTAAATGGATGTTCAATGCAGGGTCTTGCTGTGTATGATCCATCCCGCTCTTTCTTCCGGGAAATCGCGCCCCGGTTCGTTGTGGCTTTCTGAGGGTAGTTCCTCTGCCACGCAGGATCGCATCCCCAGAAGATTATATAGAACATTTGCGCTATATAATCTACCGCAACGTCAACAAAAAATCAACTTGCCAAACTGGCAACTTTTTGCCCGAAAACTTGCCGATTTGGCAACTTTTGGGCGGCTATTAAAGGCTGTTTCCGGGCGAATTATTTCTACCCTAAAAAGCCTGTTTTTTGGTAGAAATAATTCACTTCCGGTCATCGTTCACCAGCCGTTCTACCAGTTGAGCCAGTGCCTTAAAATCCTTCATCTCGCCAATGTTGCGATTGAAGCGAGCTGAACAAATACGCGTCAAAATGCCAACGGTTTCACCCGCCGAAACGCTACGGTGCAAAAGCTCAGAAAAACGCTTCTGCCACACTTCGATTTCCGCCATTTCACCATGCGAGAGGGTCATGCCCACCTTACGCCGCGGGACGGTACCGGGCGGCCGCCCCGGGGAGCGGACTTCCTGTTCGCTGGGGACGCGCCGGGCTTCATACAATTGCACCCAGGCATTCTTACTTGATCCGGTTCCAGTTGCCATAGCTAAAATACCTCTCGTGCAATCTCGACATTGATCATGGTTTCGTCACCTTGCAGCAAACGATCCATGGAAAGGGCGCACAGACGAATGATTTCGCGGGGCACACCCTGAGACTTCTCATACAGGACTTCGAAAGCGTCATCGTTGATCATGGGCTCGGCGCGGCCGGCCACGCGCAGGCGGAAGAGCACCATCTGCAGCGCACTGGACAGGGTAAGGGGAGGCAGGGCCAGGCGCACGAAAACGCGGGCGTTGACCGGTTTGTTGGTTTCGAACACCGAACTCATCTCGGATTGTCCAAACGCCAGCACCTGCACCACTTTAGCGTCGTAATCGAAGTTATACAGGCGGTGCAGCACCTCGAGGGCTTCCGGCTCCATTAACTGGGCATCATCCAGCAGCACCACCACGTTCTTATCGTTGGTATAAGCATCCGCCATGAACTTCTCGAGGCCTTCCATCTGGCGCTGAAAAGAGCGCTGCAGGGGTACATTGAGGCTGTTCGAGATCTGGCGGGCCGCGTCCATGGCCGACTTAAAAGCCGCAGTATGGATATAACAAATATCCATATTCTCCTCAGACGCATAAACATCATATAATCGTCTGGCAAGAGAACTTTTTCCCATGCCCATATCCCCGGAAATCAGGGCCAGCCCGCGGCGGCGGGAGATGACACCCTGGGCCTGACGATAGACCGCCAGGTGTTCCGGGCCGAGATAGAGGTAGCGCGGATCAGCCGAGAGCTTGAAAGGATCTTCCTTCAGCCCTAAGCGATCCAGACGGACGAGCCGCCACTCTGTATCGTTAAAAGAATCCACCACTTTTACTACCTCCGTTTCTGATTATGACACGAAAAAGAATCAGAAGCAATAGAATTGCGCTAATTAACCTATTTATGAACCTAATTTAGCACAATTCTGTTGAATTTACAAGCGATCTATGCTAATATTTGATCGGAACAAAATAATAATCAGAAATCGTCGAGTTTCCGCAAAAATCCGGCTAATTAATCTCTCAACCGGGTTTTAGAAAGAGAATTTATGGCCATTACCATCACAATTGCGAACGAAAAGGGCGGGGTCGGCAAAACGACCACTGCCGTCAACCTGGCCGCTGGTCTGGCGCTGCGCCTTGAAAATGAAGACGGTCCCGCCGGCCGCGTTCTCGTCGTGGATATGGACCCGCAGGGGCACGCCCTGCTGGCCATCGCGTTCGATAAGCACAAGGACGTCTTTCCGGTCAGCCTGTCGGCGCTGCTCACCGAGACCCCACCGCCCTCGATCCAGCGCATGATCCAGCACAGCGATCATCACGCCAATCTGTACTTCATCCCCTCCGATCACACCGGCATGATCCGCGCTGCGCGGGAGCTGCCTTCCTTAATGGCCAACGAGACCCGCCTGCAGAAAGCCCTGGCCCAGGTGCAGAATCAGTTTGCCTACATTGTGATCGACACCCCGCCAAACACTGGTGATCTGCTGGTCAACTCGCTGGTCGCCGCCGACCTGGTGGTCATCCCGGTCGAAACCAGCTATCTGGGCGTTTCGGGCCTGATCGAACTGCAGCGCACCATCGAGCAGATCAAGACCCACTTCCGCCCCGAACTGAAGATCTTCGGCTACCTGCCCACCCTGTGCGACGAACAGCGCGCCGAAGCCCAGGAGATCCTGACCGAGCTGCAGCAGCGCTACAAAACGCTGATGCTGCCCCCCATCCATAAAGCCACGGACCTGGCCTATGCCCACTCCGCGCACATGGACGTGTTCACTTATAAGCCCCCCCGCGTTCACTCCACCGAATCCATTGCTTCCAGCTCCCGGGCTACCCAGGAGTACAGCGGGCTGGTGGAAGCGGTGCTGCACGAAACCCGCAAAAGAAACAGCTAAGAGTACCCAGTAGGGAGATTGGATTATGCCTCCTAAAAAGAGATTCAGCGCTTTCGATGACTTCACTTCCGGCGAAGACCAACCGGAGAAGCTCAAGATTCCTGTGCCAGATATGGGGGTCAGCCAGGAGGAAACGCCACAGGTGGAGCGTATCGAGCGCTTAAAACCCAGCCAGATGCAGCCGGATCGGTTCCAACCGCGCCGTCTGCTGCCTCCTTCCCTGCGCGTGGCCTTCTTCTCCGGCAAGATCACCTGTTATCAGGCCGCCATGGAGTGGCTGGACATGGCCGCCAACGACAATGGCATCCGTCAGGAAGTCGACCGCCTGCTGGCAATGGGCTCCTCCTTTGGCGAACACGGCCAGATCAAATCCATTACCGGTTCGTGGCAGCCGCGCACCGACGGTGATTTCGTCTTCCAGATCGAGACCGGCGAACGCCGCTTCTGGGCCGCCTGTCTGCAGTACGCCTCCTCCGGCGCCCAGGATGAACCACTGCTGCGCGTCGAAGTGGTGGCCCACCCCACCCGCCAGCGCCAGGTACTGGAAAACCGCCATGCCGAACCTCCTTCAGCGGTGGAGCAGGCCTGTGAAGTTGCCTCCCTGATCCTGGCTGATCTGGGCGTCCTGCCCCCGGCCGAGATCGCCGATGATTACGAATTCTTCCGCATGGCGCGCAATCAGCGCATGCCCGCCGGGCTGTGGGACCGCCTCATGCCGATCATGCAGCTGACCCGTCCGCGCATGGTGCAGTTACTCAATATCCTGCAGCTGCCTTCCCCGCAGCTCGATCAGGCCGACCGCTACCGCCTCTCGGAACGGGTACTGCGCGAAGTCCTAGCCACCCCGCGTGACCAGTGGGAACGCATGATCCGGCTGGCCATTCAGAACCAGCTCACCTCGGACGAAGTCGCCGAGATCGCCACCACTCCTGCCCCCAGCAGCGAACCCGCCAGTGAACGACGCATTTCCACCCCGGTGCTACCCGAACCCGGGCGCCAAGCTGGCCGCGCTCTCAAGCGCTTCGTCACCACCCTGAGCGATCTGGATGATTACGACCGCGACCAGGCCCTGGATGAAATCGCCGATACCCTCGTCACCCGCGGCAACGGGGCCGCCACTGCCGACCTGCTCGAAGAACTGGCCAACCTCATCCGCGCCCGCCTCGAATAAAAAGAAATCCATTCCGCAATCAACGACACCCACTGGAATTAAAAGCCAGCGGGTGTTTTGTTTTTACAGAGAAAAAGTGTAACCACGGTAACACTTTGCCAACACCAATTCGTGACGCCGCGGTGCCCCCCTTGCACTGCCTGACCTTTAAAAGCGTAACCACGGTTACACTTTCTTTCTTCACTCAATACCCATCACGACCCGGCCGCGCCGCTGTTCTTTCACTCTCCACAACACAATTGCGGACCCGGTATTCATGCAGTCCAAAGGGATTGCCGCGGGGCCGCGGTCGCAATCTTTGCCGCACCCACCAGCAAAAAAACCTTTAAAAAGAAGTCCTTTTTAAAATAAATTTTTTAGGCCAGTGTTTCCTCACCCCGCTTTTCCTCCCTCCCCGGCCCACCCGACAGGGCCCATTTCCCGGCGGCGTCCGGTGCGGCAAGCCTCTCGGGAAAAGTAGCGTCAATGCGGCTTGCCGCGCCGGACAGGCAAATACTCATGTGCGGCAGGTTGGAGGCCTTCTCGGCTTCCCTGACGAATCTAGAGGCGACCCTTATTTTTGCTTCCGATTCTCCCCAGGGGCGACCCTTGTTTGAGGGGACTTTTTCGGTATAATTGGCAGAGGCGACCCTAACATTAATAAGAAGTGATTTTTTTGCTTCCGGTTTTCGGGGCCGTAAAATGGAAAGTGTCATGCAGGTATTTGCCTTTGCCAATCAAAAAGGTGGGGTCGCCAAAACGACCTCTGCCGTGACCCTGGCCGCCGGACTGGCGCGGCGCAATCACCGCGTCTTGCTCGTCGACCTCGATCCGCAGGGACAGGCGGCGCTGCTGCTGGGCTTACCCAAAGAGCCCGGCGTTTACCGCTTCTTCGGGCTGGAAGAACCGCTGGCCGACCTGGTGCGCCCGGCCCGTCCGCACCTCGATCTGCTGCCCGGCGATAAGAGCAGCGAGAAAGTTAAACGCCAGCTGACCTTTCTGGAAAACAAAAACACCATCCTGCAGGAACATCTGCAGAACTGCGGCTACGAAGTCGTGATCCTGGATCTGGCCCCTTCGCTCGACATTCTGCACCTCAACGGACTGGCCGCCAGCGACTGGGTCATCATCCCGACCCGGCTGGACCGGCTCTCGATCGACGGTGTCCAGGAAATTCTGCTGACCCTGGCCGAGCTCAGCCAAGCCGGAAAGTGTTACCGCGGTTACACTATTTTGCCGACTTTCTTCGAACGCTCGACCAAAGAAACCTTGCTGCAGTTCCGGGAGCTGGCCAACACGTTCTCGGACCACCTGTGGCCACCGATCCCGCAGGACGCCGCGGTGCGCAGTGTGTCAGCACAGGGAAAAACCCTGTGGGAAGTGTCCCGGGCCACCCCGGCAGTTAAGGGCATCAAGAGCGGCCGCTCATACCTGGGCGGATATCTGCAGGTACTCGACCGAATGGAGGAATTGCTCGATGGCCAAGAAAAATGAAAGCCGCCCCATTACCCTGGACCCGGCCGTAGCCGAGCTGCTGGCCGGCATGGAAAAGCGCCAGGCCGAAGCTCAACTGCCGCGCCCGGAACGGGAACGGCTGCTCAAAGAACGTATCAAGATCCAGGCCCGCCGCGAACAAAGGGCTACCTACGATCTGCCGCCGCAGCTGCGCAAGGCCATTCAGGAACTGGCCGAGGAATTACGTCTGCCGCAAAGCCAGCTGGTTACCCTGGCCTTGATCCGTTTTCTGCAAGCGTATAAAAATGAAGAGGTCGATCTAGCTCAATTCAAAGAACCTTCGCGAAGTCCGCGTTATGATTGGAACCTGGTGCTGACCAAAGAACTGCGTTCACTGGAAAAGAAAAAGAAGAGCGGGGATTAATCTCTTCAGTCGTTTAAGTCGTTAATTAAGTAGTGAATAGAAACAGGTGCGATTTCTGCATTCAGGAGACGTGCGTCTTTTGCACTCTTCTGGTGGGCGAACTTTGCACCCTGGCCGCCTTAAAGAAAATATTTCCGGCTGGCCTGTGGGCAGGTTAAGCATCCCGGCCAGAAAGCGGATTTTGCCTCTTGGCCTGATAGAGATTAACGCATTCAGGCCAGAATGTAAATATTGCCTGCAGGCCCGAATGAAAATTCTACCTTCTGGACTTCACCCTGAAAACAGGGCATCATGAAAAAAATGAGTCCATTTAAGGAGCGAATGCGCTCAATATTATTCCATCTGGCAAAAACAAAAACGGGGGGGGATTGGGGTACGCTGGGGAGTTTCACATCTGAGTTCATGGCTGCCCGTCGAGCGCCTGTATGAATCTGCTACCGTGTTGGCCTTCTACCACCCACGGCCGGTTTATCCAGTGCATGTGTTGATCGTTCCTAAACAACCAATCAAATCGTTGCTGGATCTTCATGAGGGCCAAATGGAACTAATGAATGAGGTATTGCTGGCTGCGCAAGCGGTGATTTGCCAGCTAAACCTCGAAGAGTCGGGTTATCGACTGATCGTCAATGGGGGAGCCTATCAAGAAGTCGAACTGTTGCATTTTCATTTGATCTCAGAGGAATCTATAAAAGAGTAACCGCGGTAACACTTGCCGCGGTTACTCTTTGTGGAAAGAAAGGAATTTAACCCTGCGACAGGGTCACTTTCGCAAAGATGCGCTTCTTTTTCTGCAGGCGCGACAGGGCGCTGGTGATGCGTACGGCGGCGCCGTATTTCTGATCGAAGAGGGACCTGACGGCGGCGATGGTCTCCGCGGATTCGACGAAGGAGACTTCCGCGTCGTGCCAGTCACCGGTAACCTCACCATTCATGCGGCAGGGAGCCACTTTGGCGGTGTTGTCGCGGCGCAGGCGCTTGACCTTGCCGGAATCGGAGCGGGTCAGGAAGAAGAGCAGACCGCCAGATTCGACGAACCAGACCGGCGTGCGGATGGCTTCGCCGGAGCGCCGGTAGGTTTCGAGGCTCATATATTTTTCTTCATTGAATGCAGAACTGGGAAGGGTCGTTGAATTCATAGAATCCTCCTATAGGTTCTTTCCTATAATACAGGCATTTCACTGGAATTTCATTAGAAATGCGACCAGTTTTGGGGGATTCACAACCAAAAAGAGAAACCGCGTATATTGCGTATAGATTAATAACTTCTCAAACCAGAATGCCGCGCAGATAGATCTCGATGCTGTCCTGCAGGGCCGCGTTCGATTGATCCGTAGACTCGGGCGGTTTGCCGAGCAGCATCTCGTTCATGTGGAAGGAATAAAAGAGGCCGAAGAAGGCACGCAGCAGGCTTTCGCTGGAGAAGGTCTTGACCACGGCCGGGTCCCGCTGCAGGCGCTGGGTGAAGCTTTCGAGGCGAGCGCTGACCTCGGGGTAGGCGGCCTGCAGGTGCCTGCCCTGGAACTCAACGACATCGATGAACGTCAGCTTAATCAGATCGGGGCGGGCTGAAAGGGCCGTCACCAGACGGCGGGCCGCAGTACGCACCAGATCGGCGGCACTGCCGGCCTGAGTGTTTTCGAGTGCCAGTACCAGGATGAGGTAGGGGTTGTAAGCCTCGAAAACGGCGCGAAAGAGATCGTCCTTGCCGGGGAAGTAAGTGTAGAGGGAGCCCAGCGCCATGCCGGATTCTTTCGATATCTGCCGCATGGTGGTGCCGTGAAAACCCTGTTCAAGAAACAGGCGATGGGCGGCGGCCACGATTGCCTTGCGGGCATGGTCCGGGTTGGGGTGTTTGGTTTCTGAACGTTCGTTCATTGTGGGCTCCAGTTCTCGATAACTTATCCTCAATAAAGAAAGATTAAGTAAATTATAATCAAGAGAGGAATTGAATGGAGGAATTATGCAGATGAAAAAGATGAAAATTTTAGCTGGAGTATTGTCTCTGGCTTTGCTGGCCGGGTGTATCCCGGTGGTGGCCACCAGCACCCCCGCCAGCCACGCGGTGGATGAACCGACCCAAACCCCGCAGGTGATCGTGGTCACCTCTACCCCTGAAACCCCACAGGTGATCGTCATTACCGCCACCCCGGAACCGGCAACTGCCACCCCTGAAGTGCCCACGGCTACCGCGACGACCGCGGTGCAGACCACTCTCAATATCACCAGTGTAGCTGACAGCGGCAACGGCAACGTGGTGGTCAACTGGGACGCCAGCGGTGACTTCCCGGCGGGCTTCCAGGTGGTCTGGTCGAGTACCAGCCAGGAGCCGAGCTTCCCGACGGATTCTTCCACCTACGTGAGCGATCCGAACGCTCGTTCGGCCACATTCCACGGCAGTGCGAATACGCTGTACTTCGTGCGCGTGTGCCGTTACGCAAACAGCGTCTGCGACGTGTACAGCAACCTGGGCTACGTGGCCGTTTTTGCGCCGACGCTGGCCCCCACCGCCAAACCGGCAGTGCCTTCCAGCGGCACCCCGGTGTCTATTTCTCCGTACATTTACATCACCTATATGAAGAGTGCCGGCTACGGTGCGGCGGTCATCTACTGGAAGGCTTACGGCACGTTTGACCACGGTTTCAAGATCCTCTATGGCACCAACCCGGATAATCTCTCTTATGGTGAATCCAAGTCTTTCGATGTAAAGAACGGTACCTTCCGGGTCTTCACTGTGACCGGGCCTTACTACACCAAGTTCTACTACCAGATGTGCCGCTTTACGGGCACCAGTTGTGACCTGTATTCCAACGTTTACTCCTTCACCCTGAGCGGCCCCAATTAGATTTCTGATCTGTTTTTCAGAGGCCCTTCGGAGACGTAACCCCGAAGGGCTTTTTTATTCCAGCCCGGCGCGGGGATAGGTATAATCGAAGGAACGAAAGAGGTCATTGCCATGAGTATTGATCCGAGGACAGGTTTGTATTTCGAAGAGTACGGGCAGCAAAATCCGCGCAGCATCGTTTTTCTGCACGGCGGCGGCATCGCTGGCTGGATGTGGCGCTATCAGGTGGAATACTTCAAGAGCAGCTACCATTGTCTGGTGCCCGATCTGCCCGAGCAGGGACAAAGTACCGGGGCGGGTCCATTTTCGATCGACGGCGCCGCGGATAGCATCGCCGAATTCATCCGCGGTCACGCCCATGACGGCCGGGCCAACGTAGTGGGTCTCTCAGAGGGAGCGGTGGTGGTCGTGGCCCTGCTGAGCCGCCATCCCGAAACGATCGATCACGCCGTTTCGAGCAGCGCCATTTTGCGGCCGCTGCCGGGTGGGGGGCTGTACAGCGAAAAGGCCCTGCGCTGGACGTACCGCTGGTTTATGGCCCCATTCAAGAATAATGACGGCTACATCCGGCTCAACATGCGCAGCTCGGCAGGGGTGGCGGAGGAATTTTTTACCGATTTCAAGCGAAGCTTCCAGCAGACAACGGAAGACGGCTTTGCCAATATGCTGAGCAGCGCCATTAGTTATCGGCTGCCGCCTCATCTGGGGGAAGCCAACGTGCCGGTGCTGGTGGTGGTGGGTCAGCGGGAGTACCGGCAGATGATCGATTCTGGCCGCGACCTGGTGCAGGCTCTGCCTCAGGCGCGCGGGGTGATGGTCACGCTGGGAAAGGGCTCCTCGCTGGCCAAGGAACACAACTGGGCCATGACGGCCCCGCAGCTTTTCAATGTCACGGTGGGGGCCTGGATCGAAGATCAGCCGCTGCCGGCGGAGCTGCTGAATCTGGAATGATCAGGAGGAGAGCTATGAAGCACACTTTACGCTGGATTACTTTAGGCAGTCTGTTCTTCTTTATGACCATTGCCGCTGGGGCAGTGATTGCCATGGCCGGCGGTCAGCCGCTGCCTATGGCGGTGACGTTTGTGAGCACCCTGGCCTGTTTTCTTTTTTCCCTGCTGCACGCCGGTCAGCATCTGGGCTGGCGCCCGGCGCTGGTTTTGCTGGGACTGTGCTTTGCCATTGCCCTGCTGTTCGAGAGCCTGGGGGTCGCGACTGGTTGGGTGTACGGCCCTTATCATTATTCCGCGCAGTTGGGACCGAAATTCTTGGGGCTGGTGCCCTACCTGATCCCGCTGGCCTGGTTCATGATGATGTATCCGTCTTACCTCATGGCCCGGCGGCTCCTGCCGCTGCTGCGCCTGCGCCGCGGTTCCGGGCTGGCCCTGGCCGCTCTGGCCGGCCTCATCATGACCGGCTGGGACATGACCATGGACCCGCTGATGGTGCAGAGCGGGCGCTGGGTTTGGGAAGTGAATGGGGCTTACTTTGGCGTGCCGGTGCATAACTTCATCGGCTGGTGGGCCACCACCTTTGTTACCTTTGGGCTGTTCCTGCTCCTCTTCCCGGCGCAGAAAGAAGTCCCGGCGCAAGCCAGCCAGACCGACTGGGAGCGCTGGGCATACCTGAGTTATTTCGTGACCGGTGCCAGCAATGCTGCTGCGGCGGCCCTGTCTGGGTTGGGCGGCCCGGCGCTGGTGGGCGTCTTCAGCATGGCTCCCTGGCTGCTGCTGGCCTGGCGGGTCTCCCTGCCAGAAAAGCAAAATAATCCTGATCGGTAGATTGGAAAATGTCATGAGTTTGAATTTTGCCCGCCTGAACCCGAAAGCCATTGTGCCCACCCGCCACCATCCGCAGGACGCCGGCGTGGACGTTTATTCGCTTGACGATACCTTCGTCTGGCCGTTCAGCTACCGCAACATCCATACGGGCATCACTGCCGAGATCCCTGCCGGGAGCGTGCTGCTGGTGCGCCCGAAGGGGAAGAACAATCACCTGGTGGGTTCCGGGGTCATTGATGCCGGTTATCAGGGGGAGATCGTCATCAAGGTAGTCAATTATTCCTGGAAGTTCCTGCGCATCCCGTCGGGGATGGCTATCGCGCAGCTGGTGCACCTGCCGGTACTGTGCGAACCGGTTCAGGAACTGCCGCTGGAAGAAATCCATCTGCAGAAAAGCGCCCGCGGCGGCAGCGGCGGCATCCATTCGACGTGAAAAAGATTTATTTCATTTTTACGCCAACTTGCCTATAATTAACTCGCGCAATCATTTTGCAACAGGTGAATGTTCCTGTGAAATCCCTGAGGTGGAGGAAAGGTTCTATCCGTCCGCGAGGGGAGAAATTGTGCGCCAACCCAATAGGGACGCGATGAACTGCTGGCGGTAATCTGGTCGCTTAGCCACAGGGAGCGAATAGCGAAACCGGCCCCCGCTTCGAGGAATTTCTTCGAAGTGAATTCACATTATTGAAAGGGGAACGGGAAATGCTTTTCACTCATTCAAGAAATCATCGCTGGATTCAATTCATCATTACTGTGCTTTTTATTGTCGGGCTGGTTGTACCCGCCAATGGACTGGTGCGTGCCGATGATGGCAGCAGCGCCACCCCCACGGCGGCCGCCACGACGGCGGATCTGCAGACGACCGCGGAAGCCACTGAGGAAGCGGCTGTCACTCAGACCACTGCTCCAACGGAAGAAACAGCGGCAGCAGCTACGGAAGCGGTAACTGCCACCGCAGAGCCGACCGAGGCAGTCACGGCTGCCGCGACCGCCCTGCCGACAGGAGAAGCTACCGCGGCGGAAGACGCAACCCCGCAGGTCGAGCCGGCCACGGAATTACAGCAGGCCGTGGCAGCTCTGGCCGATGCCGACGCCGTCCTGGTGGACGCGGATGGCAACCCCATGCCGATGGCATCTCAAGAGGCCGCGCAGGCGCTGAGCGACAGCGATCCGTGGTTCGATGCCGGCGGGGGCGTGATTGTGGGCTACGTGGCTTCCGGGTCCTGCCCGGCCTTCGTCACTGAATGCCACGTAGGCGCCAACCCCATCCAGAGTGCGATCAATGACGCGCGCTCGACCGACAATACCATTCACATCGAAGCCGGACTTTACAGCGAGCAATTGACCATTACCAAATCGGTGACCCTGACCGGTGCCGATGCGGCCACGACTACCGTCAAAGCCCCTTCTACTTTGTCCAGTGATTCTTATGGCAAGAAGAGCATCATCACCATCGATGGCGTGGGAGTGGTGGTTGATCTCAGCAATCTGACCATCAGCGGCCCCGGCCCGACCGGCTGCGGCAGCATTAACTATGGGATCTTCGTCAGTGGTGGAGCGACAGCGTACATCCATGAAAATAACATCGTGTCAGTCCGCGACAGCACCTTCAGCGGCTGCCAGAACGGGGTGGCCATCGCGGTAGGCACCACCGCAACCAGCGGCAGCGCGGTGATTGAGAACAACGTCATCAGCGACTACCAGAAGAACGGCATCGCAATTGCCGGCGCGGGTTCCTCGGCCACGATCACCGGCAATACGGTGACCGGCGCTGGCAAAACCAGCGTGACCGCCCAGAATGGCATCCAGATCTCGTATGGGGCCACCGCGACGGTCGATAACAACACCGTCTCCGGGAATTATTACGGAGGTGATTCGTGGACGGCAACCGGTATTCTCATCTATAATGCCGGGGCAGGGGTCCAGGTGGAAAACAACAATTTGACCAGCAGCGGGGATATGGCCAGCCAGATTGGTATCTACGTGCAGGGCAGCAATGACGTCACCCTCAGCGGTAACCGGGTAGCCAACACGGTGCTGGACGGCATCGATCTCATCGCCTTGACGGGCGCAACCGTGACCGGCAATCAGATTGCCAATGCCGGCTACGACGGTTTGTTCATTGGTGGCGTCAGCGGAACTCCGATCAGCAATGTGACAGTCAGCGGCAACACGTTCACTAACAATGCCAATGGCGCGCCAAGCGCCAGCGATGGTTATGCCGCCGCAATCCATCTAGGGGCTTACGCTCTGCCGCTTACTGTGGTGATCCATAACAACGACTTCAGCGGCAACAAGAACGGCGTGACCAACCAGAGCGGCAGCGGCGATTGGGTGGATGCCACCTTGAACTGGTGGGGGGATGTGACTGGCCCCTATGAAGTCGTGACCAACCCGGCAGCTCTGGGCGACGCGGTCTCAGATTATGTGACCTATGCGCCTTTCCTCCAGCAATCTTCTGGGGCGGAAACCTCTCGCAGTGTCTTTGCTGACGATGACGAAGACGGTGTGGGTAATTCCAAAGATAACTGCCCGGCGCTGTATAACCCCGATCAGGCTGACCGCGACAATGATGGCATCGGCGATGCCTGCGACCCGATCGACAACCCCGCCGCGGCCGCAAAACCGATCCCCTTGACCGGTGCGGTCAGTGAAAAGTTCAGCTGCTCCGATCAGACCATCCTGCGCCTGCCCAACGGTGATTTCGTTGTGGCCAGCAAGGATCTGTGTAATTTCGACGGCGTTCTCACATCTCTTGTGGAAGACGCTGTATTGACGGATACCCAAACCGAGCAGCTCCCGGCGGGAGTGTACGGCAGCGCCATGAATCTGGACGTGCTCAACGGCACCACCCCGGTCAAGCTGCTGAGCGGCGACGCCCGCCTGACCTACTCGTTCAAGTTGACGGACGAACAGGCCCGGCAGTCGCTGGCCGTGTATTTCTGGGATGAAACCGCTCAGGAAGGCAAAGGCGACTGGGTGCTGCTGCCTGATTATCAGGAAGAGAATGACACCCCGGTGGTGTCCCGCCTCTACCCGGATAAAACGGACGAACTGCGCACGATCTACTCCGGGGTCAAGCAGACCGAAGATACTCACTTCGTGACCTTCGCCACGAACTTTACCGGTCTTTTCCTCTTCGTAACGAAATAATCTGTTGAGTAAAACGCATGATTACAGGGCTGCCCGTCGGGCAGCCCTGTTGTTTACAAAAATGCAGGGTAATTCCTGAAGAATCCGTTCTATAATGAGAAAATGGAGTGAGATTCTACGGAGGGGTAGAGATGAGACGAAGACTTTTTTGGGCGATTGGTTTGATGTTCTTCCTGGCTGGATGCACGGCACTGCCGGCAGCGCAAAGCGCACAGCCGGGTGGAAATGACGCGGCAGCACTTGTCCCTTCCCCCACTTACACTCCAAACGTGATCTACGTTACCGCGACCCCCAACCCGGCGGAAACGCAGGTCTCCGCGGTGGGATTTGAAGTTGCCGAGACCCCTGTTTCGGATTCGAGCCTGACCATCACCGGCATCGATGACTTGGGGGGCGGACGGGCCGTAGTGCACTGGGATGCCAATGGCTCCTTCCCGTTCGGTTACGTGATCACCTGGACGGAGCAGACTCAGCGCCCGGTCTTCCCGGGGGATAATTACAGTTACGCGGTGGATCCCAACTCTCGGTCGGCGCTGGTCACCCTGCAGCGGGATAAAGTCTATTTGCTGCGGGTGTGCCGTTTTACCGGCAGCCGCTGCGATGTGTACAGCAATTTGAGCATCTTCACTTTGAAGATCGTCAAACCGGTTGCTTATTTCACCGCGATCCCCTCCAGCAGCGGTGGGTACACCACCATTTCCACTTCGCAGTCAAGCTCTTCCTATAATGCCAGCGGCACCCCGGTCAGCTTCGGCAGCGATATCGTGCTCACCGGCGTCTCGGCGGCTGGCACCGGCAAGGCCAAGGTGGCCTGGGCGGCCAATGGCAGCTTCAGCCAGGGCTTTGCCATCGTTTATTCCACTTCTACTACGACCCCTTACGTAGGCGGGTATCCTTATTACGTGGTGGGCGACTCTTCGGCGCGCTCCGCTTACGTGGATGGCACTCCCGGTACGGTGGTTTATTACCGTGTCTGCCGTTATACCGGCAGCAGCTGCGACGTTTATTCCAACACTTACACTTACCTCTTCCCGGGCAGCCTCGTGGCGACGGCTACTCCCGACCCGGCGACGATCGTGATCAACAGCGTGGCCCCGACCACTACTCTGGGGCAGGCCAGCATCACCTGGACGGCGACGGGTTCCTTCCCCAGCGGGTTCAAGATTCTGATCTCCAAGACCAACGCTGCCCCAACGATCTCTGCTTACGACCAGTTGTTCGTGGTCAGCAGCGGCAGCGCGACCAGCACTACTTTCACCGGGGACCCGGGGGCCAGCTATTACGTGCGCATGTGCAAGATTGTTGCGGGGACCTGCGGCAATTATTCCAACGTGGCCACGGTCACCTTTACCGCGGATACCTCCACGATCTCCAATTTGCAGGTGAGTGATGGTTCACTCAGCTATGCCAACGTGACCTGGGAAGCCAGTGAAGATGCACCACAGGGATTCAAGATCTTGTTCTCCACGGTTCATACCACCCCGACCCTGCAGGATTCGTGGGTATACGTCAGCGACGGCAGCCTGCGCGCGGGAACTTTTTCAGGCGATCCGGGGTCTACTTATTACGTGAGGGTGTGTCGCTACATTAATACCTCGTGCTCGGTATATTCGGACGTGGTCTCGATCACCCTGGATGCAGGTACCACCCCGACGGTCACCATCGAAGGCATTTCCGATACCGGGGAGGGCACGGCCATGCTGCGCTGGTCTTCGACCGGGGAATTCCCGGATGGCTACCGCATCCTGGTCTCCGAAACCAACGATCCGCCGCTGGTCAGCGATCAGCAATCCCTGGCCTCCAGCGCGGATGCGCCCATGAAGGAGATCACCGGCACGCCGGGGACAGCCTATTACGTGAGCATCTGTCGCGTGGAAGGCAGCGGCTGCGGTGTGACCTCGACGGTGTGGCATTACACCTTTGGCAAGATCACTCTGGGCAGCTTCACGTTGGATGGCAGCGGTAATGCCACTCTTGCCTGGACCTACACTGGCAGCAACACACCGGCAGGTTTCTCGGCGCTGTTCTCAACGACGAATACCAGCCCGTCGATTGCCGACCACGAGGTTCAGGTGGACGCGGGCAGTTCCAGCACCTCGGTGAACGCAACCCTGACTGCAGGGGTTGCCTATTACTACCGGGTGTGCAGCGGAGATGGCACGGCCTGCATCATTAATTCAGCCGTAGGGAGTTATACTCCGTGACCAGAAAATGGCGCGAAGATTGCAACACTCCCTGACGTAAGGGAGTGTTGTTTTTTGTAGACAATGCGCCCAGTAGTTGCTTTTAACAAACGTTTTGATGTACAATGAGCCTGGAAATTCGTGTATCCGAATAACAGAAATGTTAAGAGGGGGGAGCGGACGGCTCTCTATAATAGAATTACTCGCATTGCGAGAATCGGAGGAGCAATGTCTAAGTATCTGAAGTACCTTTTCTTGCTGGCGCTGGCGGTAATGCTGGCAGGTTGTATCCCAACCGCGACAGCTACCACGGTCCCTGTGGAGAACCCGACCCAGGCACCGGTAGTGGATACCCCAACGAGCGCACCACAGGTGATCTACATCACCGCAACCCCATCCAATCAAACTGGGGTGGAAGTGGCATCCACCGCAACCCCGGCAGCGCTCGAGGCTACCCCAACCCCAACCCCGAGTGACGCCAGCCTGACCATCTCAGGCGTGGACGATCTGGGCGGGGGAAGGGCTGTTATCCACTGGGCTGCTACTGGCAATTTCCCGACTGGCTACATCGTGGTATATTCCGACACCAACCAATCCCCGACCTTCCCGGTGAACACCTATAATTATGCCGGCGACCCGAACGCGCGTTCGGCCATGATTACGGTCGAAGTGGGCAAGATCTACTACGTACGAGTCTGCCGCTACACCAATAATACTTGCGACGTCTACAGCAATTTGGGCGTCTTTGCTTTGCAGAACGTGGCACCGACCAGCTATCCCAATTCTTCCGGTTACTATCCTACCGCTACCTCTTCTTCGATTGCCTATAATTCCGATGGCGAGGTGATCTCTTCTTCAAGCACGCTGGCGATCACTTCCATGAATGCCACCGATACCGGCAAAGCCATCATCCGTTGGACGGCGAGCGGCACTTTCAGCAAGGGCTTCGCTATCGTTTTTTCCACTTCATACACCAAGCCTTTTGTAGGCGGGTATCCCTATTACGTGGTTGGGGATTCGGCAGCGCGTTCCGCTTACGTGGACGGTACACCCGGGAGCACTGTCTATTACCGGATCTGCCGCTATACTGGCACGACCTGTGACATTTACTCGGCCCCGTTCACTTTTACCTTCCCGGGCACGGCGCCCACGGCTGTCCCAGCGACGCCAACTTCATCCACCCCCACGACGGTGACCCCGGTCACTCCTACCCCGGCTACCGCAACTCCGACCCCCACAGCCACAGTGACCTCAACCCCGGTGACCCCCACGGCAGACCCAACCGCGGATTCTTCGACGCTAACCCTCGACAGCGTTACCAATAAGACCGATTTAGGGGCAGCCACTGCAAGCTGGTCGTACACCGGTACCTTCCCGAGTGGGATCCTGGTGCTCTATTCTTCAACCAATTCTGAGCCGACGATCAGTGACACGACGATTCTGGTTTCGAATGTTGGTGACGGAAGCAAGGATATCACTGGAATCCCGGGCACGACCTATCACGTGCGGCTGTGCAAATACGATGGCGCCGCCTGCCTGTTCTACTCCAACACGCAGGATATCACCTTCACGGCTGACACGGCCACGATCTCGCTGGACAGTGTTGTGGATACCACAGATGACACGGCTACCGTGTCGTGGACGCCGACTGGCGATTTCGCGAATGGCTACCGACTGCTGGTTTCGGAAACGCATAACCCGGCGGACCTGAGCAGTGAGATTGTCCAGAACATCACCGATCCGGCGACGCATACGGCCACCTTCACCGCTGTCGCAGGCTCGACCTATCACGTGCGGGTGTGCAAGATCTTCGGAGATAGCTGCAGCGTTTACTCGAATCAGATCGATTTCACGAAGGCACAGATCGCCCTGAACAGTGTGACGGACGTCAGTTCCGGCAATGCGACTGCGGCATGGACGGCAACTGGCACTTTCAGCGATGGGCTCCTGGTGGTCTACTCTGCCTCGAACACACTGCCCACTGAGTCGGATACGACTGTCAGCGCAGCTTCAGGAGCCACCTCAGCCGCCATCACCGGCACCGCTGGGACGGCGTACTACGTACGCGTCTGCAAGCTGAGCGGCTCGACCTGTGTGGTCTACTCGAATGCCATTGCCTTTACGTTTGCCAAGATTACCCTGGGTGACTTCACCATGAGTACAACGGATGAAACAGAAGGGTATGTGGGGGTAACTGCCGCAGGGAATTATCCCAACGGATTCATGTACCTGATCTCGGCCAGTAATGACACCCCTTTGATCACGGATTCATCAGGCACACTTTCTGGTCACGTCGATGGAGATAATACGATCACATCGGTAACGATCACTAATCTGATTCCTGGCGGAACTTACTATTTTCGCCTCTGTCAGCAGGCCACATCCACTCCCAGCTGCCTGATTTACTCAGATGTCAAGACCCTGGATATCCCGAGTTCGCTGGTGCTGGACACACCGACGGGAGGAGAGGGTGCGGTTGAATTGACCTGGGGTACCCCAGGTTCTGGGTTCCCCGCTTTCTCGACTTATCAGGTCATGCGCGTCAGATCGGACGAAACCACTTTTACAAGCTTAGGTTCAGTGGCGTCTTCAGTGCATAGTTATTCAGATACCACAGCGGTCAGCGGCGCAACTTATCATTATTCGATCTACGCCTACAGCGGTTCTAATCTGGTAGGTACCTCCAACGAAGAAGTGTACGCTGTCCCGTAGTGCAGATTTCGCTCATCATGAAACAACTCCCGCGTCAGCGGGAGTTGTTGTTTAAGCTCACTGGGTGGCGCCATAGCGGGCGTTGGCCAGGGGAATGACGTTGATCACCGGTTCTTCGTAAGGATGAACGTCGCGGACCGCCTGGATGGCTTCCATCAAGTATTTTTCGCGGCAGTTGACCTCGATCTTCACCTCGCTGCCGTAGAACATCTTGCCCACCTCGCCGATGGCCGGCTGCGCCCCTTCCAGCGGACGGTACGTGCCCTGCACCGGGGTGATGCTGGAGCAGTGGTCGTAGTTGCCGATCTCGCCGGCGTGAGTGGCAGCCAGGGCAGCGAGGATGTCCTCCACTGCTTCGGCCGGACCGAAGATTTCCAGTTTGAAGTACGGGGATTCGTCCATAACCAGTGCTTTCCTCCTTGGGGATGAGATCAAATCAATCATACGGAATAACTCGCTTTTTCGCAAGAATTGGATAAAATGGATTTATTCATCCTATTCAAACAGAGGAATCATCGATGGCTGATTTTCATCATTTTCCGGTAAGCACGTTGGCGAACCCTTACTTTTCGCTGGATTATCTCACCACGGCCGGGCCGCGGCTGGTGCGCCTGGTGCCGACCGGGGAGAATTTCAATCTTTTCGCGGAAGTGCCGGACGTGTTCTGGCCGTCCCCGAATGGGGATTGCTATCCGCTGGGCGGGCATCGTTTGTGGGCGGGCCCGGAAGTGCCGGCGATCACCTATATCCCGGATGTTGATGGCGTGGAAGTCGAGCCTACCGGCAATGGGGTGATCCTCAGCCGCGAGGACCGCTCGCCGGACGTGCATTATACCCGCCGCATCGAAATTCAACTGGCAACCGACGCGCCGCAGATGAGCCTGCTGCATTCGATCCAGAATTTGGGCGAGAAGAGCATGACGGTCATCCCCTGGGCGATCACCCAGTTTCGCCTGGGCGGCCGGGTGGTGATCCCGCAGGCACAGGTGACCGCGGCGACCGATCCGCTGCTGCCCAACCGCAACCTGGTGCTGTGGTCGTACACCCGCCTCGATGACCCGCGTTTGCATCTGGAGCATAGCCGCTACGTGGTGGAAGGAAAGGCCGGCGAGCCCGCGCTGAAGATCGGTGCCCATGACCCGCTGGGCTGGAGCGCCATTGAGTTTGCTGAGGGCTACACCCTGGTGAAGCGCTTCAGTGTGGAATCTCCCGAGAGTTACGGCGACTACAACAGTAACGTGCAGTGCTACGTGCACGATGCTTTCATTGAACTGGAAACTCTGGGGGCCAGGCGCGAACTGCTGCCTGGGACAGAAGCCCGTCTGCGCGAGGACTGGGAACTCTACCGCGGCACACTGGCGGAGTTGAAGCTCTTCTAAACGAAAAAAAAGAAAAGAAAACCGGCCTGCATGCGCAGGCCGGTTTGTTATCGAAAAGAGAGATGATTTCAGGGCATCGTTCCCGACAGCCATTCGTCGGGGTCTACCTGAACATCGCCTACGATCACGTCAAGATGCAGGTGCGGACCGGTGACGCGGCCGGTGTCCCCGATCAGACCGATCTGCTGACCAGCCTTGACGGTATCGCCCTGTTTGACGTCGATCTCGGACTGGTGGTAGTAGCCGGAGTAGACGCCGTGGCCGTGGTCGATGAGGGTAGTTCCGCCGCGCACGTCGAGCTGGCCGGTATACACGACCACGCCATCTGCCACGGCAAAGATTTTATCGCCAACGCCGCCGCAGAAATCGATGCCGGAATGGAAGTAGCTGTAATCGCTGCCGTTGAAGGAGCGCAGCTTGCCAAAGGTATCCGGGCGGCAGTTAGGGTTGACCACCGGCGGGGTGAAGATGCCGCTCCACATTTGAGTGGCCGTCGCGGGGGCAACGGTCTTGAAGAGGAAATCGTCCTCCGGGCCGGTGATGGCCGGGTCCACGGTTTCACTGGGCACGGTCAGGGGAGCGTCATAGCCGTAATCGACCTTCTTGACGAGCAGATTTTGCTGGAAAGAATAAGTGCTGCCGTCGGTCTGGGTAACGGTCAATAGCAGACTGACCGGGCCGGGGACGGTCATGCGCGGGATGCCCTGCAGGGCCAGCGTCGAACCGTCAGATTGGGGGAAAAGGTTAAGCGTATAGCCGTCGAGGCTGCCGCTCAACTGTACGTCACTGCTGACCTGAGCGCTGAAGATGGCCGTTTTGCCTTGCTGCAGGGTGTTGATCGAGAGATCGGTGACGCCGGGCAAAACCTGCTCCGCAGCCTGGCCGGCTGAAGAGGGCAGGTAAAGAATGTCATTGGGCAGAACGTCCCACGCACCAGACAGGGTATTGGCTACCAGCGTCGTCCAAGGATTGACGCCGTTCGTGACAGAAAGCTCGAGGGCAGTCTGGCCGCTGCTGACCGGAACGCGTACGTCCGCGCTGGGGGATTCCGAAGTGAGGGTATACATCTTATACCCGACGGCAATCGCATCCGGGTTGGTCAGAAAGTTGAGGCGATAAAAAGCGGAAGGGTCGGAATGGCTCTGGCGCATCAGGCTGAGGGGAGTCTCTCCCACTGCTACCGTAGTTTGGGTAAGCAGCCCGGAGAGGTCATCGAAACCCGGGATGTAGAGGCGCGTCCCTGGGGCCAGAAAGTTGACGTCGGTGATGTAGTTGGCCAGAGCGATCCGCGCCGGGGTGGTGTGGAAGTTCTGGCTGATGCTGGTCAACGAATCGTTATCCTGCACGATATAGTACACCCCGCCTGATTGAGCGGCAACGGGATGCACCGGCAGACCGGTAAAGAAAAGGGGGATGACGAGAATGAGGGCGACAACGGGGCGAAGGAAGCGTGCTTTCATAATGGTTGATTGTAAACGAAACTGAATCAATTGGAAGGGCAAAAATACAGCTTTTTTTCTTGCATGATGCTACAATGCAGAGGAAGTCCTTATCTTAATTTTGACGGAGGTTCTATGAATCAGCCCGAATTGACCCAACAGGCGTTGGGGATTCTGCGCAGCGGCGCGAATTTCCAGTGGTACGTGATCTTCATGTTTGCTGTGGTGGTGTATATCTACGCCAATGAATTCACCAAGAAAAATTACAAAGGGATCGCTGCCGGTCTGGCATTATATGGGGTGCACTGGTTCTACGAGATCCTGAATGGCCTGATCCAGCATTTCAGCGGGCACGCCCTGTGGACGGTCCCCACCGGGACGGCTTTCTTGCTGCTCATCGGTGTCGGGGTCGAGTTGAGCCTGATGTTCTCGGTGGCTGGCCTGATCATGTCGAAGTTCCTGCCTGAGGACCCCAAGAAGAAGATCCTGGGCATCAACAACCGCGTTTTCTACGCCATCGTCAACGCTGCTGGCTTCTCCATTTTTGAGATTTTCCTGGCCAAAACGCCGGCCTTCCACTGGGTATACACCTGGTGGGGTGCCATCCCGGTGTTCATCACCGTCTACATTCCCTTCTTCCTGGCGGCTTTCTTCTGCTACGACTGGCAGCCCAAAGTGCAGAAGCGCTTTTTGGCGGCGGTCTGGGGCATCGATGCCGCGGCCATTCTCGTTTTCGCTGCCATCCTGCACTGGATCTAATCGATCCTTTCGTCGCACGTTCTTTTGCCTCCTCTGAATCTTAGAGGAGGCTTTTTGATTATGAAAATGGGTAAGAAGTAATATGGAAAATTGTGGAGAATGAATTGCAATTTTTGTTGAGCAAGATATAATGGGCGTATGGCAAAAGAAATTCGTTACCCCCGTCGCCGCGTCATTCGCCACGTTCTTAAGAATGGCATTGCGACAATTTTTCGATTAACGGCAAATTTTAGCGTAGAGGGAACAGAGAATATCCCCAGGGGCGGACCTTTACTGGTGGTCGGCAATCATTTCCATTTTCTGGACCCGCTGGCCTTGATCTATGCCACGCCGTGGCCGCTGGAATTCGTCGGTGGGGCACAAACCCCCAACGCACCCAAAGCAGTTGGCTGGATCTCCAAGCTCTTTGGGGTCATCCCGACTTACCGCGGGACCGGCTCGCGCGAGACGCTGCAATCTTCTGAATCGGTGCTCAAGCAGAAGGGCGTGCTGGCGATCTTCCCCGAAGGCGGCAGTTGGGCCACAGTGCTGCGCCCGGCCCGTCCGGGGACGGCGTTTCTGGCTTATCGCACAGGTGCCCAAATTCTTCCGGTAGGGCTGGATGGGCTGGTAGGGTACGTCGGCAAAATTCAGCGCGGAGAACGCGTGAACGTGAATCTCCGGTTTGGCAAACCTTTCGGTCCCTTCACCGGGTTCAAGGGTTCGCGCCCGACCCGCGAAGAGATGGATGAGGTCGGCAATGAGATCATGCGCAACATCAGCGTTTTGATCCCGCCGGAGCGGCGCGGCTTTTATTCAGACGATCCGACGATTCGCGAGGCAGCGCGGGGAACAGAGATCTATCCCTGGGCCGGGCAAAGCGAAAGTTGATCCACTCATTCAAGTAGATATTTTCCTCCCTTTCAGTTATGATGAAAGGGAGTTTTTCGATTATTTTCGCGGAGGCCCCCATGAAAAAGTGGATGATCCTTGTTCTTGTGGCAATTCTTCTGGCTGCGTGTAACCTTCCTTTCTCGATTACTTTCAATGCGAATCCAACGGCGACCCCCGTGGAGGCTACGGCTCAGGTGATCGTGGTGACCGCCACGCCTGAGGCTACCGTGGCTCCCCAGCCGCTGCCGACCTTAACCCCCGAGGGCAACGCCAGGAATCTGGGGGGAGTGTACATGGTGATCCCGCCCTGCCTGGCGGCGGATGCCAATGGGGTGATCATCCCCGAATCGAACCCGGGTGATGACGGCCCTGTTTTCATGGCCAACCCGGAATACCGCAAGATCACGCTGACCGGCTATCCGCTGGCCGGGACGTTCTGGGAACCGCTGGTACAGGTATACCCGGTGTAGCGCTTCGTGGAGCTGGCCCCCAACCTGAGTGATACCGTGGCGGAAATGCAGTCGATCCTGGCCGATCAGCCGACGAGTTTTGCACACAGCATTCCGCTGCTGCCCATCGCCAATGCGGCCCAGGTCTTTCGGGCGCAGATCAGCTACATCAACTTCCAGAATGGCAAGGGAATTGGCTTTTTGACCGAGTACGCCCAGTACTATGCCCCCGTCAATAATCACGATCTTTTCTACACTTTTCAGGGGTTGACCAGTGACAATAAATACTGGGTGTCAGTTATTTTGCCGGTCAACGCGGCTTATCTGCAGCCGACCAACAACGACTTTACCGTCCCGGCGGATGGCATTCCGGTTCCGCAGGATATCAACTCCCCCAGTTTTTCGACGGATATGGAAGCGTATTACGTCGCCATGGTGCAGAAGCTGAATTCCACTTCGCCGGATGCCTTCTTGCCTACCTTGAATTGCATGGCCTCATTTATTCAAACCCTCAACGTGGGGGATTGAACAGGCCGGATCATGAATGAAATAATCCCCTCTTCTAGATGAAGAGGGGATTTTGCTTACCAGTAAAGACTGCTGAAATCTCAGTCGCGGTCGGTCTCGATTGATTCGAGGGCCTTGTCGGCGGTTTCAGTGGGGTTGAAGAGCAGCACGATGGCAATGGGCAGCAGGATGATGCCGGCAGCAACCACCCAGAACCACTGCATGGTGGGGAAGAGGTTGAGCAGAAGCGCTACCAGAAGCGGCCCGAACACGTAAGAAATGCGGGCGGCAGTGGTCGTCCAGCCGATGCAGGCGCCACGGCGCTCGGTGGGGAAGATCTCGGGAATGTACACCACGATCCAGGTATAGGTGAAGGAGGTGAAGAACCCGATGAGGACGGTGAAGATGGGCAGGAAGATTCCCTGGCTGAAAGCCAGGCCTACCAGCACCAGTGAAAGCCCCAGGTAGCCCATGACGAGGGTGGGTTTGCGGCCGAGTTTATCCATCAGCCAGCCGCTCAGATAACCGCCGCCCATGGCCACGATCAGGGTGATGAGCAGCACCGTAGACCACTGGGTCAGGGTATATCCCTTGAGGGTCATGAAGTAATAACCCAGCCAGTAGTAGAAGAACTGATAGGTCAGCCAGCACAGCCAGATGGAAGAGGAAATGATGATGTATTTGATGTCTTTGCGGTCGATCACGCCGATGCCAAAGAGGTGATTCTTGCGGATGCCTTCGCGGCGTTCTTCTTTGATCGCCTCGAAGCGTTTGGTCTCTTTCATGAACAGCCACAGCACCAGCAGTGGGATCATGAACAGGCCCATCGCGCCGTACATCCAGCGCCAGTTGAGGTGCAGGGTATCGATGATGAGTATGGGCAGCAGCGACTGCAGGGGGATCAGGCCCAGAATGTACACCAGGCTGACGTATTTGGCCCGTTTTTCATCCGGCGATTCTTCGCTGATGGGGATGGTCCACATGTTGGAGACCGTGCCAAAGATGGTCAGCGTGTAAAATGCCATGAATACGTAGAGGTTGCTGCTCCAGAAGACCACTCCCAGGGAAGAGAGGCCCATCAGCAGCACCAGCACCAGGATGGAAAATTTCCGTCCGATGCGGTCGGTGAGACCATTCAGCAGAAAAATGAAGAAGGTCGCGATGAAATAAATGCCTTCGAGCGTGGAAAAGCGCGAGGGCGTGATCTTGAATTCATCCAGAAGATACGGCAGGGCAGTGGTCTTGATGGTGGAAAGATATTGATCCATCAAGGCGACGAGGCCCATGAAAATGATCAGATAGATCAAATAACCGCGGCTGCGCGGTTTGTGAATTGTTTCGCGGGCGGGGGAGTGTTCAACGGCGCTCATTTTTCACCTTCTTTGTGGGGGGATTAAGAACTGACTTAATTATAAACACGAAAAGGCGCGCTTGGGTGTGAATCTGGGGTGGATGAATTATAATTTGAGCATATCGGTTGTTTTAAGGGCCTTGAAATCCTCGGATTTTTGGGCCAACAGCTAAAGGCAACGTGAAACTATGAAGCAAACTGACGAAAAAAATTTTCTGCAAGCCTTTTCCGATCACTTTTCGCAGGGATCAATGACAACGGCCATTGCCATCCGGCTCAGCCAGGCATTTCCCCCTTCGTTGGGGTACCCGGCCGGCAAGCTGATTGCTACGGTACTGACCAACCGCTTCTACAGCCCGCTGGTCAAGGCAGTCCGTCTCAACCAGTGGATGATCCATGACCGCAAGATAACGCGCCGGGAACTGAACCGGGCCGTGTATCAGGTGTTTGCCCATCAGGCACGCTCCCTCTACAACTTCTACCGCAATCTCGATACTCCTGAGCAGGTTCAGAAGCTGGTACGGGTCCACCCCTCCATGCAGCGGATGATGGATTCCGCGAACCAGCCCGGTGGACGCGGTACGATGATGCTTATCCCGCACATGAGCGGGTTCGATCTGGGCGGATTGCTGCTGGCCCGCCAGGGATTCAGGTATCTGACCCTGTCTTACCCCAACCCGCCGCACGGCTATGAATGGCAGAATCAACTGCGCAATGACCGCGGCGAAGAGGTGATGCCCATGTCGTTCCAGTCGACGCAGCTGGCGCGCGAGCGCCTGCAGGCCGGCGGAACGGTGCTGACCGGCGTGGACCGGCCATACCCGGGCACGGGCTACTTCCCCACCTTCTTTGGCGAGAAGGCCGAAATGCCGGTGGCCTACATTAAACTGGCCATAAAAACGAAGGCCCGCGTGTTCGTGGTGGGCTTCATGACCCGCCCCGACATGACCTATGAGATCGAAGCCTCCGATGAGATCGAAATGCAGCCAGATGCCGATCCGCGCCGCGAGCTTGAATCTAACGCCAGCCGCGTTTTGGGCGCGTGCGAGACTTTTATCCGGCGCAACCCGGCCGGCTGGGCCATGTTCTACCCGGTCTGGCCGCAGTTGACTGCCCAACCTTCCTGACCGATGAAACGCCTTTATTTGCTTTGCCTTCTATGCGGCCTGCTGCTGGCCGTGGTTTCGTGCCGGCCAGTCGTGCCGTTCACCGCGGTTCCTCCTACTTTGACTGCAACGGCGACACTGCTGCCGGTCACGGCTACGCCTGCGCCCACTCCGACCCCCAGTTGCATCGCCGCGCGGGGCACCACCGAACAGCTGGTCATCCCCTCGCCCACGCTGGGCGAAAAACTTACCTTCACGATCTATCTGCCCCCCTGCTACAGCGACCAGCGCAGCCGCGGCTACCCGGTGATCTATCTGTTCCACGGGCAAAACCAGGATGATACGCTGTGGCCCTCGCTTGGGGCGGTGGATATGGCGGATCTCCTGATCGATCAGGGGTCTACCCCCTTCTTGATGGTTTTCCCCTATGAAGTGCACAACTGGGATCCCGCCAGCGAATCGAAGTTTGGTGACGCGGTCATTGATGATCTGATCCCGTACATCGAAAGCCATTATCACGTCTGTACCGAGCGGGCCTGCCGTGAGATCGGCGGCGTATCGCGCGGCGGGGGATGGGCAATGCACCTGGCCCTGACCCACCTCGAGATGTTCCACGCGGTCGGCGGGCACAGTATGGGCTGGTTTGCGGGGGATCTTTACCGCGTCGAGAACCTGCTCACCACGTATTCCCCGGCGGATTTCCCGCTGATTTACCTGGATCGCGGCGATCAAGATTATCTGCGCGACAGCATCGATCTTTACGAGCAGAACCTGACTTCCTGCGCCATCCCGCACGAATACATCATCAGCCCGGGCCAGCACAGCACCACCTACTGGAGTTCCCAAATCCAGAAATATATGCAGTGGTACGCTGACGGTTTCAACGATCTCAAGTAATTCCTGAAAAATAAGAACGAACCAGTAAAATTATCCAATAATTTGACTGGTTGACTAGTCAAATTATTGGATATATTATAGAGATAAGCTATTTTGTGCTTTAATCGCATTGAAGCATTTGGCTTGACTTTTTGCAGGGAACAGGAGCAACGGATGGCAGATTCACTTTTCAGACGTCTGGTGGTAGATGAAATAGAGCGCTATTTACCTACGAACGACATCATCATTCTCCACGGCGCAAGGCAGGTGGGGAAAACCAGCATTCTGATGTATCTGCAAAAGCAGCTTGAGGCCGGTTCAGAGAAGACGCTGTATTTTGATCTGGAAGATGGGCGTATGCTGGGTTTACTGAATCGGGGAGTGGATGATTTCGTGACTTACTTACGTGAAAAAGGTTTTTTTCAAGAAACTCTGGAACACGATGGAAAAAAGTTATTCGTGTTGATCGATGAAATTCAATACCTGGATAACCCTTCTTCTTTTCTAAAATTGCTTGCTGACCATCATCGCTATTTGAAGATCATTATCTCTGGATCTTCAAGTTTTGCCATGAAGAGCAAATTTAAAGATTCTCTGGTAGGGAGAACCGTGAATTTTGAAATATTTCCGCTATCTTTTGCAGAATTTCTGGTCTTTAAGGAGGTCCCGTTTGTTCCCGCACCGACTTACACGCCAGAGAAAAATGAAGAGCTGAAGAAGTTGTTCTATGAATATCTCCTCTATGGAGGATACCCCAAGATCGTTCTAACCCCGCAACTGGCAATGAAAGAACGCTATTTGCAGCAGATTGTGGATACGTATATCCGCAAAGATATTCGTGATCTGGCTTCGATTAAGAACGTCGAGAAATTCAATCGGTTACTTGAAATTTTGGCTTCTCAAAGCGGCAATTTGTTAAATATTCTGGAGCTGGCCAATACCTGTTCTCTGGCCAGGGAAACCGTGGAAAATTATTTGTTCCTTTTGGAGCAGACTTATGTGATCCGATTGGTTCATCCTTTCAGCCGAAATATTCGCACCGAACTGACCAAAACCCCCAAAGTATTTTTTTACGATACGGGTTTGATGCAAATCGTCTGGTTGAAAAAATTGCAACAGGTAGTAATGGGTGCGGTCTTCGAGACCGGAATCTATTCCGAATTGGTCAAGCATTATGGTCCAGAACAGGTCAATTACTGGCGCACCCAGGATAAAAAAGAGATAGATTTTGTCGTCAGGTTTCCCACTGCATTGCTCCCAATCGAGGCCAAATTGCATTTTCCGAAAGATGTGCCTGCTGCTCTGCAAACCTTTACCGCTACTTACCCGATCGTCAGTGGATTTGAGCCCGGATACCGTCTGGTGGCACTGGAAGGGGAGCCAGGTTCTGATGGAATGATCTACCCCTGGCAGATATGACCGGGGGCGGTTTTCTGCGCTGGCCTTGATATAATTGAATCATCTTCAACCTTTCCAAGGAGTGCTATGCCTGTCTCTGACCTGACCCCTTTCTTTGAACCGGCTGGTGTTGCTGTCATCGGTGCTTCGGCGAACCCGCACAAACTTTCCCACGGCATTTTGCGCAATCTCATCAACTCTACCTACTCGGGCGGCGTATACCCCGTCAACCCGAGCGCGGAAGAAATTCTGGGCAAGCCCTGTTACACCGATATCACGGCAGTGCCTGACCCGGTGGAACTGGCGGTGCTGGTCATTCCGGCGAGAGCCACCCCGCAGACCCTCGAAGCCTGCGGTCAGCGCGGCATTCATGCGGCCATCATCATCTCGGGCGGCTTCAAAGAGGTGGGCAGCGGCGGCGCGGACCTGGAAAAAGAGTGTCTCGACATCGCTCGCCGTTATTCCATGCGGCTGATCGGGCCGAACTGCGTTGGGGCCATGAACTTGCATAACGGTCTCAACACCACCTTCATTAATGGCATGCCCGAAGAGGGTGGCATCGGCTTTCTTTCGCAGTCGGGGGCCATCTGCGGCGGGGTCGTGGACATGGTGCACGGCAAGAAAGTGGGCTTTTCTCATTTTCTCAGCCTGGGCAACGAAGCCGACGTGACCGAGACGGACATCATCGAATATCTGGGCGCCGATCCGCGTACGCACGTGATCGCAGCCTACGTTGAACAGATCCGCGACGGGCGCCGCTTTCTGGAAGTGGCCCGCCGTGTTTCACAGATCAAACCCATCGTGCTCATTAAAGCCGGCCGTACCAGCGCCGGCGCGCGGGCCGTTTCTTCTCATACCGGGTCACTGGCGGGTTCGCATACTGCCTATCAGGCTGCTTTTCAGCAGGCCGGAGTGATCGAAGTGCAGACCTTTGCCGAACTTTTCGATGTGGCACTGGCTTTCGATACCCAACCCATCCCCGCGGGCAAGAACGCGGTGATCATTACCAACGCCGGCGGGCCAGCGGCGCTGGCCTCCGACAGTCTCTCGGCCAATGGATTTACGCTGGGCGACCTCAGCGAAGCCACTCGCAGTGAGCTGCGGGCGCACCTCAACCCCAGTGCCCAGGTGAGCAACCCGATCGATATGCTGGGGGGAGCAGAGCCGGCAGACTATGAACTGGCAGTCCGCACCGCGCTGGCCGATCCGCAGATCGACGCGGTGATTCCGCTGCTGGTACCCCAGGCGCTGGTCAGCCCGGCAGGGGTGGCACAGGCTGTGGTTGATGCGGCGCAGGGAGCGCAGAAGATCGTGCTGGCCTGTGTGGTCGGTGACGAGAGCGTGGGGGAAGCGCGGCTGATCCTGCAGGGCAACCGCATCCCTATGTACACGGTTCCTGAAACGATGGGGCGGGTGCTGGCTGCCATGCGGTACTATCAAGACTGGCGCGGTCAGGATCATTCCCAGCCGGCGGAGAGTCACGCCGGCGGGTTTGCCCGCGCTGAAGCCTATCTCAAGACGCAGGCCGGGGTTTCTGCCCTCGGCGAAGCGGCGGCCCGTCCGCTGCTCGAGGCCTATGGGTTCCCGGTGGTCCAGGCAGAACGTGCCGGCAGTGCCGGCGAAGCTGCCCGGGTGGCCGAGAAAATCGGCTTCCCGGTGGTGATGAAGGTGATCTCCCCGGATATTCTGCATAAATCCGACGTGGGAGGGATTCGCCTGGGGCTGAATTCAGCCGCGGAGGTCGAAGCGGCTTATGCTGCGATGCTGCAGGGGGTGGCTGCCAAAGCTCCCCAGGCCAGGATCGAAGGCGTGCTGATCGAGCAATCCGCCCCGCGCGGGCAGGAAGTGATCATCGGCATGAAACGCGACCCGGGTTTTGGCCCGCTGCTGATGTTTGGATTGGGCGGCATCTACGTCGAGCTGTTCAAGGATGTCTCTTTTCGCGTTGCCCCCATCGGGGAGCGGGAAGCTCTGGAGATGATCCAGGCCACCCGCGCTGGCCGGCTGCTGACCGGCTTCCGCGGCCAGGCGCCGGCGGATGTGGCGGCCGTGGTCGATTGCCTGTGCCGGCTGAGCCAGCTGGCGCTGGATTTTCCGCAGATCAGCGAGATCGAGGTGAATCCGCTGCAGGTCTTTGAGGCAGGCCGGGGAGTCCTGGCGCTGGATGCCCGCGTTCTCTTTTAATAAATAAGAAAAGGTTAAGATTCTCATAAAACCCAGGTTAATTTTCGAAAAACCTGCAAAAAAACCTTGCATAAAAATCGACTTCAACTATAATAAGCATCGACCTCCTCCCGGTTGCCCCCCTCAACCGGTCGGAGGTCACTTTTTTGCCCGGATGAATTTCAGGCATCCCCAACTTTAATGAATTTCATACATTTTGTTAGCAGTCCTCTGATCTGCACGGGCTACTATTAATCCTGTAAGCAAAACAAAAGGTGTTTTGACAGGAGGCTCAATATGACTACCAATCTTCTTCCTTTAAAACGCCGCAGCGACAAATTAGCCGTCCGGCGTGATTACGATAACCCGGTGCTGGCGATTCAGGACGAAATGAACCGCATGTTTGATCGCTTCTTCACCGATCCATTCGATCTGGCGCCTTATGACCGGGAGTGGGTGTCTGAGTTCAACCCGAAAGTGGACGTGAACGAGACCGAGAAAGAGGTCAAGGTCGTGGCCGAATTACCGGGTATGGATGAGAAAGACATCCAGCTCAGCCTGGAACACGACACGCTCGTCATCAGCGGTGAAAAGAAATCTGAGAGCGAGGACAAAGGCAAGAACTTCCATCGTGTCGAACGCTCGTTTGGTTCTTTCAGCCGGGTGATCGCCCTGCCTTCCGAAGTGGAGGCGGATAAAGTGGAAGCTGAGTTCAAGAAGGGCGTCTTGACCGTGACTTTGCCGAAGCCGGCTTCAGCCATCAAGACAAGCAAGAAAATTCAAATCAAAGCCAGTTGATCCTCAGAGGGATGACCCTCCCTTGATGAGGAATTCGAAGGCAGCGTTGACCGATTGACGTCGCGCTGCCTTTTTTCGTTAATGGCGAAAGGTTAAAGAAACGGGGTCGAAGGCCGCGGCAGCCTGCAGCAGTTCCTGTAGTGCCGGCCAGGGGGCCTGTTCGTAAGCGGTCAGACGAATTTCTTTTTTATAGCGGGCGGTACCCGTAAGCAGGTGATGGGGGTCGGGGAGGAAGGTGCCATGGATGAAAGACAGGATCACGACCTGGTTCTTGATACTGATCTGGCATAACCCGCCTTTGATGTTTTTGATAATAAATAAGAGGGGGGAGGAGAAGAAGGGGAGAAGGTCAGGCAGGGGGAGGAGCCAAGGTGTTGGCCACGGTGGGGGAAGATCCCCGCGGTGCGGAAGGTCAGAATGGCCCCAGCGAAGACGAGCTGGGGCTTTTTGCTGAGCCGGCAGGCCGGTGGGGTGCAGCAGTCGGTGAGGCCGGCAGCAGCAGTGCCAAAGCCAGAGTCAGAGGTCAAAGGTGGCCCCTGTTGGCCGTTGCACGGCCAGCAGAGAGCGGGCCGCCAGGTGGCGAGGCAGGGCAAAGTAGGGTGGGTGCCCCGGCCTGGCCAACACAGGCCGGGCGCACCCGCCCCCCGCGCCACCCTTCCCCTTCCCCCCGCCCAAACCCACCCTCCCAACCCCTGCACCCGTAGCGGTGTTTGGAACATGGGCGGGGGGAGCAAGGGGCACTAGGGTGGCGCTGTCCCAGCCAGAGGCGGGGTGATGATCATGGGGGCTGCGCCCCCACTCCCCCCTGTTCTATAATAGAACAGAAAAAGGAGGGTAGAAGTATGTACATCATCTTGAACAAATGGCAGGTGTTGCTGGGGCTGCGCGAGCTCAGCGAAGAATGGCACACGGTGGAGAACCGGCGGGGGGAAGTGACCTTTCAGCGCAGATCGATCGTCATCGATATTCTGCAGCTGCTGCGTCTAACAGACTGTGCCTCATTTGAAGCGGTGTTCGGCAAAGGGGAAGGGTCCCGCATGTGGAAGGCAGAGCAGTGAGCCGGCTCAAGCTGTACCCGCGCAACATAGGGCCGCATGGGCGGCTTTCACCGCGGCAGAGAGAGGTGGCGCAGCTGATCGCCAACGGGTACACGTGCGAAGAGATCTCTTCATTGCTGGGGATCGAGAAGCGCACGGTGCAGTACCATCTGCACGGGGCCATGGAACGGTTCCGGACGGGGACGGTTCCCTTTCTGATCTACAAAATGATTCGCTGGGGGGAATTACCGCCAGGGCGAGAGCTGACAATAGAGCAGATACGCGAGCTGAGGGCGGTACCTTATGCCTACACCAGCCCAGAGATGACCGAGCGCATATTGGCCGGCTTTGCGGGCAATGGGGAAGAGTAATTCCCTTCATCACAAGCGGGGGGTAGGTAAAACTGCAGGTTTATCAGCCTCGCCCAGGGCAAAAACCAAAAAGGGCACGGCTGCTCCTGCTGCGCAGGGCAGCCTCGAAGAGCACCGCCCGCCGGCCAAGCCGCCGGGCTTGAGCCCCCTGCCCTCAGTCCCGCGGCCCCCCAGGGGGCCTACCCCTGCGAGCCTTCACGCTCGGTCGCTTGACGGCCCCGAAGAGCGGGGCCTGCTTCCTCGCAGACGTTCAGGCGCGCGCCGCACGCCGAGGGCCCCCGTTCGCGGGCTCATGAGCCCGCTCACTCACTGGCGGGGCAAGCAAGGGGGTACCCACCCTTCCTTGGCGCGGGGCTGCGCCCCGCGTCCAATCGGGCGGGTACCAACATCCGCCGGCGGGGCCCTGCACGACCTGGTTCTTGATACTGATCTGGCATAACCCGCCTTTGATGACCCCGCCGCGGGCCGGGTCGAAGTAAGCCAGGCCTTGCCAGACGTGTTTTTCGGCTGCGGAGGGGAGAACACGCACGATCAGATTGCGCAGCTCGTGCACGATATCGAGCAATTCCGCCGGCTGACCGACAAAGATTGCATCCACTTCACGCAAGGGGAGCATCATCAACTTGAAAGCTTGCGCACCTCATCCATGCCCAGCAGGTGCCAGTCATATTCCGGGTTCTTGCGTTCCGGTTCGACCAGCAGCACACAATAGCCGTCTTTGAGCACCGGGCGAATCCATTCGCCGAGCAGAACCTTTTCATCCAGGCGCGGCGTGCGCCCGCGGAGGGGTTCAAGACGGTCGATGGAGGTTGATTCGAGCAATTCAGAAACACGATGCACTCCCTTGAGGTTCTGCATGTTGGGCAGCCAGAGAAAACGGCCGTCTTCCCCGCGGAAGCGCAGGCCGATGGCTGCCAGCGCCCCAATGACCCCAGCTCCGCTGCCGGTCAGGCCGGCAATGGCAATGCCGGCAGAGCGGGCAATCTGAATGGCTTCTTCGCGCTGTACCCGCTGCCCTTTGGCACTTTGGGCCCAGGTAAAAACTTCAGGGGTAACCTGCACCCAGGCGCAAAAGGCAAAGCCGGCATTGGCCCCCGGGCTGTACTCGCGCAAAATAAAAGAGCGGCAGGCCATTTCGATCTCGCTGCGGCGCGCGGCTTCCCCTTCGAAGGTCAGGCAAATGGCTGAGTTGTTCGAGGTATGCAGAATTTGCGGGCTTTGCCAGAGCTGGTGGCGGGTAATGGATTCTGCGTGGCCCAACTGTTTTTCTTCGAGATAACCACAAAGGCGTTGAGCCAAAAAGCCCGTGCTGGACGTTTTCGGGTTATCTGTATCGTCGATTCCGATGAGAAAACGCATGATTTATTTTGCTCCAATGTGGGGTAAAGACGCCTGACTGATATTAGCGAATTCCCGGAGCATTGTCAATATTTTGATTATGATGAAAATGCCCTGAGGATTATCGTGATACCATTAAGGTATGCCTTCCCGATTCCGACAACTTGTCCATTCTGTGTCCGTTTTTCTGCGCTGGGAGAGCCAGGACCGCGAGCTGATGCAGTCCATTTCGCGCAAGGTCATGGGCACGACCATCGGCACCTATCTGATCTGGCACATCATCGCCACGCTGGTCTGGCCGCAGGTGTTCAGCCCCAGTCTGTACCTGGTCACCCTGATCATGATCCTGACTACGGTGGCGGCTTATTTCTTGCTGGAGCGCTTCTACTTGCTGGCGCAGATTGCCTGGTTCGCCGGGCTGACGGCGGCCCTGATCACTTCGTATGGGCTGTATCAGCATGCCGAAATCTTGCTGGGTTTTGCCTTTTTGCCCTTCATGGGCGAGGTGATGCTGGGGATCCGGCCGGCGCTGGTGCTGGATGTCTTTCTGGCGCTGCTGACCCTGGTCTGGTCGCAGATCGATTTCATCGTGCCCTTCCCGAACGGATATCTGGTGGTGATCTACCTGGTGCTGGCGGTCTCGACCGCGCTGGGTTGGGGCATCATGGATAACCTGATCTCATCAATTGAAGCGGCGTCTTATCATTACCGCGAAGCGGTGCAGCGCCTGAACGAGGCGCGCGAACACCGGGCTGAGATCAGTGTGCTGCTCAAAGACGTGAATCGGGCCAATTATCAACTGGAAAACCTGAACCGCATGCTTATCTACGCGCGGGCACAGGCCGATGAAGCCCGCGAGGAGCGTGACCGCTTTGCCATGGCCGTCAGCCACGAACTGCGCAGTCCGCTGAATTTCATCATCGGCTTCAGCGACCTGATGGTCAATTCGCCGGAAACCTATGCCAAGGTGACCAACTGGCCCAGAGGGTTGTACGATGACATCCGCGAAATCTATAAAAGCAGCACCCATTTGATGAGCCTGATCAACGACATCCTGGATATGGGCAAAATGGATGCGCAGCAGATGGTGCTTTTCAAAGAGAAGATCGACTTTGCGGTGGTGATCGAGGACGTACGCCAGATGGTGCACTCGGCGGTGGAGAGCAAGGGGCTGAAATTGATCGTGGATGTGCAGCCTGATCTGCCGCTGGTTTACGTGGACCGTACCCGGGTGCGCCAGGTACTGTTGAATCTGGTCACCAATTCGCTGCGTTTTACCCGCAAGGGGAGCATTACCCTGCACGCTTTCATGGAAAACCCCGAAATTATGCGTGTAGAGGTAATTGATACCGGGGTAGGCATTGCCAAAGAGGATCAATCGAAGGTATTCAAGGAATTCCGACAGGTGGGCAATCAAACGTACCAGCGCGGCGAGGGCAGCGGCCTGGGCTTGTCGATTGGGCGTCGCTTCATCCAGATGCACGGTGGCGACATGGGGCTGGAAAGCGAGGTGGGCAAAGGCTCGACCTTTTATTTCACCCTGCCCATTCATCAACAGGTGGAGACTTTCGAGTCGGATGCCCTCGAAGACAAAAAAGAAGCTCTGGCCAAGCAGAGCCAGCAGGGCAGCGACCGGTCACCCACTTTACTGATCCTGACTCAGGACGCTTTTTCGGCGCGCGTCTTTGCCGAGAACATGCACTCCAACCGGGTCACGCTGATGACCGACCCGGCACAGTTGTTCATGGCGGTGGCTTCCTCGTATCCGCGGGCGGTGATCATTGATGAACCCCTGGCCCAGCAGCCGGTGGTGCGTAAATTCATGCAGGATCCCCCGTATGACGTGCCGGTCTACATTTTCAGCCTGCCGCTCAGCCGCCACGACCGCCGCTCGAACCTGCCTGCTGGCGTCAGCGACTATCTGGTCAAGCCGGTACCGCGTCAGGTGATGATCGATACCATCGCCCGGCTCGAAATTCATCCGCACACTGTGCTGGTGGTGGATGATGACCCCAGCATGGCGCGTTTCGTGATCCAGTCCTTGAAGACTTCAGCGGAAGATTCGGTGCACCTGCCCGAGGACCTGAACATCCTGACCGCGCTGGATGGGCAGGAAGCACTGCGCTTCTTGCAGGCGCTGCCGGTGGGGGTAGTGCTGCTTGACCTCGACCTGACGGATATGAATGGCCTGACCCTGCTCAACACCATCCGCAACGACCCGGCGTTGCACAACATCCCGGTGGTGATCGTCTCGGCCAGCGATCCGCCGCCCAGTTTCGATACGCGCGACGAAGGGGATTTCCACATTCACATGAACCATCCTTATTCGCGCAAAGAGCTGATCGATCTGCTGCAGGCGATCTTGAAGAGCACCGAGCCGGTCTTTAACCCTCAGGAGGTAGTGCGGGTCAAGGAAAATGAAGAAGAAGGTGAAGACTAAGAGTGGGGGAGAACCTGCTCGATGGCTTCAAGCAGCATCTTTTGCGTGACCGGTTTTTTGAGGAAAGCCGCAGCCCCCAGCGTGCGCGAAAGATCGGGGTCATCCCAGGCAGAGCAAATGATGATCGGGATGTGACTGGTGTGGGCGTCGAGCTTGAGCGTTTGCAGCAATTCCCAGCCATCCATTTGCGGCATCATTACGTCGAGGGTGATCACGGCCGGCTGCAGGTGCTGGGCCAGTGAAAAAGCCTGGCTGGCCTGCTCCACCCCTACCGGATAGACGGCACTCTGTGAAAGGTAGCGCTTGAAAAGATTGAGGACGGCCGGCTGATCGTCGATGACCAGCAGAATGTTCTTGCTGGCCAGGGGAAGTTTAATGAGCCATTCGATCTGTTTCTGGCCATTTTTCTGGCTGACTTTTTCTTGCAGTTCGGCGTCGATGAAGCGGCACCAGTAGCGGACGGCGTTGAGATCGTCATCGATTTCTTCTTCGCTGGCTGATTCCCAGACGGAGCTGACCGGGGCGGAAATGTCGATCACGACGGCCTGCTCTTCATTATGAAAGTGGATGCTCAGAGAATTGCCGTTTTGGATGTGGAGGCTTTCATTAAAGATGCCGATGAGTGCCTGCCGCAAAATGACACGGTCGGTGACCACGACCGAGAGGCTCTCGGCAGGGGTAATGGAGACGGTGATCTTCTTTTCGTCAAAGCGGCGCCGCAGTGTTTTATAGACTCCGTAGGCAGTATCTACCAGATCGACAATCTCTTTGTGAATCTCGATGGCACGGCTGCTGGGAGGCTCGGGTTCATTCTCGGCAGTGGGGGTGACGAGCTGATATTTCGACCACAGAATCTCGGTCAGCGACAGAAAAGCGCGGTGGTGATCGCGGCGCATCTGGCGTGGACTGATGGCCAGTTGGTCAGAGAGTTCCTGCACGCCCATACCGTCGACGTAGCGTTTATACAGAATGTAGTAAGGCCGCCATTCGGGTGAACTGATGGATTCTTCTTTGCGCAGCGGTTTCAACTGGTTGATCGCTTCGAGGATCAACTGGCGGATGTACTCCCCCTTGCTGCCTGTATGCCCCGCCGGAATCTGCAGGACCGAAAAGAGCATGGGGTGAGTCTCAATGGCAGCCGTGTCGTAAAGGTTCCCCAAAACGTCCTTGATGATTTCGTTAAAAGTAGATCGATCGACCATTATGGATTCCCTGTGTCCCTGTCCCTTTAATGTCCGCTCAATGTCCGTTAAACAATTGTTTCACCGGGCGGTTTTATTATAATGAAATTAATGGATATTGGCACACGGATGTGCCAATATTGTGTCCCAATCCACAACAATCTAGAAGGAGAAGATAGCAATGCCCAAGAAGAGTATCACTCTCGTAATTGCAGTTATGGTAGTCGTCTCGATGCTGCTGGCGTCATGCGCCCAGGCAACCCAGGCTCCCGCTGCAGCTGCTACCACTGCGGCTCCCGCAGCCACAGAGGCTCCGACCCAGGCTCCAGCCGCAAAACAGCAGCTGGAAGTTTTCTCATGGTGGACAGGTGGCGGTGAGGCCGCTGGTTTGGAAGCCATGATCAAGATTTGGAACGCAGAAAATCCTGACATTGAATTCATCAATGCTGCCGTTGCCGGTGGCGCTGGCTCCAACGCGAAAGCTGTGTTGGCGACCCGCCTTTCCGCTGGCGATCCCCCCGATTCTTTCCAGGGTCATGCCGGTCAGGAATTGATCGGTACCTATGTAAAAGCCGGTCAGTTGGAACCGTTGGATGACCTGTACAAAGCCAATGGCTGGTACGATGTCTTCCCGGCTACCTTGATCCCCTTGATCTCCCAGGATGGTCACCCCTATTCCGTGCCCGTGAACATTCACCGCGCCAACGTCCTCTGGTACAACCCGAAGGTCCTGGCCCAGTACAATGTTGCCGCCCCGGATCCCACCAGTTTCGATAGCTGGATCAAAGCCATGGACGACCTGAAGGCCGCCGGTATGAGCGCTCCTCTGGCCCTGGGCGAATCCTGGACTGAAAAACAACTGTTCGAGACCGTTCTTCTGGCCACCGTCGGTGCTGATGAATACACCGCCCTGTGGCAGGGCAAAGCCGACTGGGCTTCTGCCGATGTCACCACTGCTATCGCCAACTTTGCCAAAGTCATGAGCTATGCCAACACGGATTATGCTTCTTTGACCTGGCAGGATGCCTCCAAACTCGTGGCTGACGGCGACGCCGCCTTCAACGTGATGGGCGACTGGGCTGATGGTTACTTCGAAGGTGATGTGGCTGGTGGCAACCTCGGTTTGACCGCTGGTACCGATTTCGGCTACATGCCGGTTCCGGGCACCAAGGGTATGTATGACTTCCTGTCCGACAGCTTCGTTCTGCCGGTGGGTGCCAAAGATCGCGATGCCGCTATCAAATGGCTGACCCTGTGCGGTTCCAAAGAGGGCCAGGATGCATTCAACCCCGTGAAGGGTTCCATCTCCGCTCGCAGCGATTCTGACGCTTCCCTGTACAACGCTTACCTGCAATCCGCTATGGCGGATTGGAAGACCGACGTTGTAGTGGGTAGCCTTGCCCACGGTGTCGTTGCAAACGATACCTGGAACACCGATATCATGACCTCCCTCGGCCAGTATCTGGTTGACAACGATGCAGCCACTTTCCAGGCTTCACTCGTCAGCCTGTGCTCCACCGACGGTCCCTGCACCAAATAAGTAAGTTATAAGCACCTCAATCATCGGGGGAGAAATCCCCCGATGATCTTAAATAGCAAGATTTTTCTCGATAAGCTATCATTCATTTATTCATAGAACGTAAAATTTCGGCGAAGAGGAAGTCTCATGCAAAATAAAAAAGAAAAATGGCAGGCATTTTTGCTGGTTTTCCCCTCCATCCTGGCGGTGGCCATTTTTGTTTATGGCTTTATCGGCTGGACAGCACGCGTGTCATTCACTCAATGGAAAGGATTGCTGCCCGATTACACCTGGGCGGGGCTGTCGAACTACATCAACCTGTTCACCAGTGATGGACGGTTTGCCATCGACATCCGCAACACCTTTATCTTCACGTTCCTGTTTGTAGTGGGCACGCTGGTGCTGGGGCTGATCATGGCCCTGCTGCTCGATCAGGGATTACGCGGCGAAAGCTTCTTCAGGAGCCTGTTCCTTTTCCCGATGGCTATTTCTTACATCGTGACCGGTGTAGCCTGGCGGTGGCTGATGAACTCGGCGGCTGGCTCGCGCATGACCGGGTTGAACCTGCTCTTTTCGAAGCTGGGCATGGACTTCATGTTCAGCAACTATACCAATACTCCCATCTGGGGCATTGCCTACATTGCCATCCCGGCCATCTGGCAGCTTTCAGGCTACTGCATGGCGCTGTATCTGGCCGGCCTGCGGGCAATCCCGGATGAGCTGCGTGAGGCGGCCCGGGTGGATGGGGCGAGCGAGTTCGAGATTTTCCGCTACATCATCCTGCCGCTGCTGCGGCCGGTTACTTTGAGCGCCATGATCATTCTGGGGCACATGTCCCTCAAGACCTTCGACCTGATCATCGCTACCGTGGGCAAGCAGTACCCGCTGGATATGCCTTCCGTTTACATGTGGCAGGCGACTTTCGATGCGCACACTTATGGCAAGGGTGCGGCTATCAGTATCCTGCTGCTGGTCAGTGTTGCCGTGCTGATCATTCCTTATCTCTTTATCACGTTACGCAGTGAGGTCAAACAATGAACCGAAGCCGAACTCGTTACCTCAGTTATATTCCGCTGATCTTGCTGTCGATCTTCTTCTTGCTGCCCATGTACGTCATGCTGGTGACGGGCTTCAAGAGCGGGGATGAAGTGGGTTTGAAATACATGTGGGATCTGCCCAAATCATTCTCTCTGGTCAACTTTCAGGTAGCCTTTACCCAACTGGCCCCCTATTTGTGGAACAGTTTGAACGTCGTAATTCCGGCGGCGGTGATCTCGTCGATCTTGGGTTCCTTGAACGGCTACGTGCTGGCCAAGTGGAAGTTCAGGGGCGCGGACGTGATCTTCCCGCTGATCCTGTTCGGCATGTTCATCCCGTACCAGTCGATCTTGATCCCGCTGGTGGATTTCATGCACAAGATCAACCTTTACGGCAGTCTGCCCGGTCTGGTGCTGACTCACATCATCTACGGTATCCCGATCACCACGCTGACCTTCCGCAACTACTACGCCAGCATTCCGAACGAACTGGTCGAAGCGGCGAAAATCGATGGCGCGGACCTGATGAGCATTTACTGGAACATTCTGCTGCCCATTTCCATCCCCAGCTTCGTAGTGGTGCTCATCTGGCAGTTCACCCAGGCCTGGAATGACTTTCTGTTCTCAGTGGTGCTGACCAGCTCCAAGAACTGGACGGTCACCGTGGCGCTGAATAACATGGCCGGCAGCCAGATTGTGGCCTGGAATATCCAGATGGCGGCATCCTTGATCGCCGCTCTGCCGACCCTGCTGGTGTACATCCTTCTGGGCAAATACTTCCTGCGCGGTATGATGGCAGGTTCCTTGAAAGGCTGACGACTCCTTTTCTCCTCTGAAACAAACGGTCCTCATCTTCCCCACAGGTGAGGATCGTTTGTTTTCAAAAAAAGAAGCGGCGCAATCAGCGCCGCTTCGACTTAAGCAAGGGAATTCTTTTTAGGATGCCTCATCAGAATTGAAGTCGGCGTAGCATCCGGGCAAGAAGACACGCCAGGTATAGCGGTCAGAAGAGAAGCGGAAGACCACTACCGGGTTGAAGGTGACCAGGGTATGCCACACCCCGGGGACAGGTTCATTTTCCTCGGAGAGGGTAACCACTCCTGAACCGGAGAGGCCGGAAGTGAAACTCCCAGGCGGTTCCACATTCAGGACCTGAAAAGAGACGGTGGTTCCCAGCGGGATGGGAAAGTAACTGTAGATTTCACCGACTGACATTACCCAGCCCGTGCCTGAAACGTAATGCAGATCATACGGATAGGCGTAAGCCATTTCCCCGCAGGAAGGGGGATAGTAGGCCACGAGTTTGCTGGAATCTGTCACCCAGGCCAGCAGCGCATAAGTGCCGTCGCCGGCGATCGTGGCGCAGGCCCAGGAGATTGTGCTCTCATTGGGGGTATCGAACGTAGTGGGCAGTAATTCCCATTTGGCGCCATTCCACGAAGCTACCTGGCCGCCCCAACCTTGATTGAGGGCAGTGATCGGGAAGCAAGCCTTGGCAGTGCTGGGAGCCAGTCCACTCACGGTGATGGCCTGCCCCTCGAATTGCTTCTCGCCAACGGGGAACCCGGCCGGGAGGAGCAGATTGCCGCTGCTGACGACACTGGCAGCGGGCAGGGCAGAGACATCCACAAAAGAGAGGCTGAAGGGAGCGTTGCCACTGAGCAAAGTGACGGTGGGCTGAGATTGATTGGCCAGTACCGTTCCGCTGGAGCTCAGCAGAAGTACCAGAACCAGAATGACGCTAACGGCAAGAGTACATCTTTTTTTCATATTGTCCTCCACAAGATGTATGTGTGGCGTCGGTGAAAAGGGAATGATCACATGTTGCAATTAATATAGCATAAATTTGGAGTAAACGTTCCAATATTAGCGAACTTCTTTTTGCGTGATAGAATATCCCCCTGTACTTAAAATTACTCAAGGATCTCATCACCCATGCCCGATTTTGCAAAATCCATTGCCAAAGCACTTAATCTGCGGCCTGAACAGGTTGCCGCTGCCATTGAACTACTGGATGAAGGGGCCACAATCCCATTTATTGCCCGGTACCGCAAGGAACGCACCGGTACGCTGGATGAAGAACAACTGCGCCAGGTACAGGCACTGCTCGAAAAGGGCCGCGCTCTGGAAGAACGGCGCGCGGCGGTCATCGCCTCGGTCGAAGAACAGGGTAAGATGACCCCCGAGCTGCTTGAAAAATTTCAAGCGGCCGATAACATGACCGCGCTGGAAGATCTGTATGCGCCTTACAAGCCCAAGCGGCGCACTCGTGCCTCCATTGCCCGCGAAAAGGGGCTGCAGGGCCTGGCGGACATGATCCTGATGCAGGCGCGCACCCCCGGGGATGCTGAGAAGATGGCCCAGGGCTTCTTGAACGAGCAGGTGCTGACCACCGAGGATGCTCTGGCCGGGGCCCGTGACATCGTGGCCGAGACCATCAGCGATCACGCTGAAGTTCGTGCCTCGACCCGGCGTAAGGCCATGCAGTGGGGCCTGTTGAGCGCCGAAAAGATCGAAGACGCCAAGGATGAAAAGGCGGTCTACGAGGTTTACTATGAATTTTCCAGCCGGGTCGACCGGCTGCGTCCGCACCAGGTGCTGGCCATCAACCGGGGTGAAACCGAAAAGGTGCTGCGGGTGAAGGTCACCCTCGAGCAAAAAGACTGGAAGGGCTCCATTGTGGATTACTTCCGGCCGGACCTGCGTTCTCCTTTCTGCGGCCAGCTCGAGCTGGCGATTGAGGATGCCGCGGAACGGCTGTTGCTGCCGGCCATCGAACGCGATGTGCGCCGCGAACTGACTGTTGCCGGTGAAACCCACGCCATCAAAGTGTTTGCCTCCAACCTGCGCGCCCTGCTGGGGCAGCCGCCGCTGCTGGGGCAGACTGTGCTGGGGCTGGACCCTGGGTTCCGCACGGGCACCAAACTGGCCGTGGTCGGGCCGACTGGCAAGCTGCTGGATACCGGCACCATCTATCCGCACGAGCCGCAGCGCAAATGGGAAGAATCCAAGGCCAAGCTGAAGGACCTGATCGCCAAACACGGCGTAACCCTGATTTCCATCGGTAATGGCACGGCTTCACGCGAGACCGAACAACTGGCCGCCGAACTGACCCGCGAACTGAGCGGGGTGAAATATATCATTACCAACGAGGCAGGTGCCTCGGTGTACTCTGCCAGCCCGCTGGCACGTGCGGAGATGCCCGATCTGGACGTCTCGATCCGCGGGGCAGTCTCGATTGCCCGCCGTGTGCAGGATCCGCTGGCTGAGCTGGTCAAGATCGATCCGCGCTCGATTGGCGTAGGGATGTATCAGCACGATGTGGATCAGACGGCACTGTCTGAAGCACTGACCGGTGTGGTCGAAGACGTGGTCAACCGCGTTGGGGTTGACGTCAACACCGCCAGCCCGGCGCTGCTGGGCTACGTTTCGGGTATCGGCAGTAAGCTGGCCGAGCGCATCGTCGCTTACCGTGACGAAAACGGCATCTTTGCTGACCGCGAGGCCATCCGTCAGGTACCCGGGTTGGGGCCGAAAGCGTTCGAACAGAGCGCCGGCTTCCTGCGCATCCGCGAAGGCAAGAATCCGCTGGATGCCAGCGCCATTCACCCCGAAAGTTACCTGGTAGCGGAGGCGGTGCTTAAACTGGCCGGCGTCAGCGCGGATGCCACGCTCGAGCAGCGCAAAGAGGCGGTGACCCGCCTGCAGCAGCAGCCGGTGCACCAACTGGCCGAGCAGATCGGCTGCGGCGTGCCGACCCTGCAAGATATTTTGGAACAATTGATCCGCCCGGGCCGTGATCCGCGCCAGGACGCACCCGCGCCGATCCTGCGCTCGGACGTGCTGAAGATGGATGACCTGACCCAGGGTATGCGCCTGAAGGGCACCGTCCGCAACGTGGTCGATTTTGGCATCTTTGTGGATATCGGCGTCAAGCAGGACGGCCTGCTGCACCGCACCCAGATCCCGACCGGGATGACCCTGCAGGTGGGCGACATCATCGACGTGACCATTCTCAAGGTGGAAGTGGAGCGCGGCCGCATTTCGCTGGGCATGGAAAAGCAGTAGAACCGGCTTGCCGCAAAGCAGCCTGAAAAACATTGAAAACAGCAGGGCGCTGATCTCCAGCGCTCTGCTGTTTTATAATAGAAAGGACTGGTCAGGAAAGGGGAGAGGAAGCAACTTTATGCTGGGATAGGCGTATATAAATAGAAGCAGAGAAGCAGGGGAACTCTGCTACCGGATCATTCAAACTGGAGAGAATTATGTTCGATATCAGTACCATTTTAAAACGTGCCTGGCATATTTTGTGGGATTACAAAATATTGTGGATCTTTGGTTTCATCATGGCGCTTACCGGGGCGGGCGCCACTTCCGGCAGCGGTGGAGGCGGTGGACGGGGCGGCTTTACCGGGAATTACAGCCTGGGGCAAAACGCGTCGAGTTTTGGCGAGCGCGGCGTTCCGTACTGGCTGAAGAACTGGTTCGACGTGAACTTTGCCCGTTTCTTCGCGACGCCGGAACAGACCATGACGACGGTTTTGTGGGTCGTGGTGGGGCTGGTGCTGCTGGGTATCGTGATCAGCCTGCTGCTGGCCCTGTTCCGTTACCCGGCCGAGACTGCGGCCATCCGCATGGTCAATCAGCATGAAGACGACGGCAGCAAAGTGGGTTTCAAGGCTGGCTGGAAGCTGGGCTGGAACCACCGGGCTTTTCACATGTGGCTGCTGGATACGATCCTGGCCATCCCGAATTTCTTGCTGGGACTGCTGATGCTGACCGGGCTATTTTTCATCTTCCTGCCGTATCTTAAGGCGGAAGCCTGGCCGCAGGTCAGTACGTCGCTGATCGGGGCGGTGGTGCTGGTTTTTCTGCTGCTCATCCCGATGGCATTGATCGGCATTGTGATGGGCATGCTGCGCCCGTACGTGGTGCGCGTCAAGGTCATCGACGACGCGGGTATCGGTGAATCGCTGCGCCAGGGCTGGAAGCTGTTCACTCATCAGTTCAAGCACACTTTCTTGATCTGGCTGGTGCTGCTGGGGGTCGGTATCGCGGTTGGAGTGGCGATGATGCTGGTCTTCTTCCTGCTTATTCCGGCGTACGCCGTCATGGCGATTCCTGGGGCACTGGTGGCGGCCATCCCCGGCGGGATCGGCTATGGCATTACCTACGCGATCGACCCGGTCGTGTGGCCATGGGTCATCGGTGGGCTGCTGTTCCTGCCTTTCTTCTTTGCGATCACCTTCTCCCCGCTGTCTTTTGTGAGCGGATTGGTGGCAATCTTCTACGAGAACGTGTGGACGATCACCTTCCGCCAGGTGCGGGCCATTGAGAACGGCACGGCGCTGCCTCCGCAGCCGCCTGTCATGGCGATGCCATTGCCTCCGGTTCCACCGCAGGCATAGACGAAAACGCGACAGCTGCCCGCAAGGGCAGCTGTTTTTTTATGGGTAAGGGGGAAAGGCAACGTCACCAGAAGAGAATCGAGTTCCGTCTGGGGGAGGAAGCCCTATTGACTTAAAGATAATTGCATGTATAATGACATATAGATGTATATACAGCATAACATCATAATGAGTAGGTGCGATTGATGATCAACAATCCCAATCCTTTTTCGATCGATCAACACAGCCGGGTACCGCTTTATGAGCTGATCGAGCAAAACTTTCGCCAGATCATTACCTCGGGGGTATTAAAGACAGGTGAGATGGTGCCCTCTGAAGCGGAGCTGTGTGAATACTATAAGGTATCCAGGCTGACGGTCAGACGCGCGATGGATGAACTGGCCAGGCAGGGATGGATCATCCGGCGGCAGGGGGTGGGTACTTTTATCAAGAATCCCAAGAACGCCCAGATTACTCCCAGCCGGTTGAGTTTCACGGAACAAATGAAGGCGATTGGCAGAGTGCCTTCCAGCCGACTGATCAGTGAAAAAGTGATCCCGGCAACCGCTGAAATTTCCAGAAATCTCGACGTTCAGGAAAATGAACCGGTCATCGAAGTGATCCGCATTCGTATGGCCGATAATGAGCCGATCCTTCTTGAAACGACCTATTTATCCAAGCAGCGTTTTCCGGATTTTGAAGAGGCATTGGAGCTGGAACATGGTTCTCTGTATGACCAGCTTCAATCTCATTACGGGGTCACCATAGCGACGATGAATCAGACGCTTGAAGCAATCATGCTGACTGAAAAAGAGGCAGCGTTTTTGGGGATTCAGGCGGGGGTCCCTTCTTTGTTGTCTGAGGTGGTTGCCTTTGATCTCGATGGAAAAACAGTGGAGTATTCCTGGTCCATTTCCAGCGGAAACAAATCGAAATTCTATTTTTCGTTTCACCGAAAAGAAGAAAAGGTGTGACAGCGGCACCTATAAGTGCCCGCTCGAACTTCGCGCTGAAATTTCTGGCGAAGTCAGAATGAGCACGGGTCAATGCGGCAAAGAGGAAGAAGGTTTGTGAGAAATTCAATTCAGGCAAATCAGATCGAGGCCAGGCACGTAATGGAGAGCTTCGTTTTCAACCCCCAGAATGAGGTGAAGGAATGTCTTTACAAAAAGCGAATCTGAACGGAAATTATTTTTCGAAATCCGGGCACAACTTTCTTGCCGTGGGTGCACACTGGATCCCGGCAGTAGCTGGCTTGCAATGGCCCCTTCAATGGAATGCGGCCAGCGTCGAAGAAGATTTCAAGATCATGAAATCAATGGGCTATAACACGGTCCGTTTTGATTTATTCTGGGCCTGGTTTGAGCCTTACCCCGGTGATTACAACCCAGAAGCTTTCGACCAGTTGAATTATTTGATCCAGCTGGCGCATAAATATGAGATTTACCTGCATCCGGCCCTGTTTATCGGCGGTGAGGTAGGGGAAGCGTTTTGGGATGTGCCCTGGCGGCGCGGACGTCATCTGCATTCTGACCCCGAGATGCTGCGTCTGCAAACGAATCACGCCGCGGAATTTGGCCGTCGTTATGCCGATGAGCCGGCCATTTTAGCGTGGGATTTGACCGATGAGCCGCCGTTTTGGATTGAGTTGAAGAGCACTACCGATGCGATGGCCATCAACTGGACGCGTCTGATCGCGGGGGCCATCCGCCGTTATGACAAAAATCATGCCATTTGTGTGGGAACTTCGATGGAAGACATCGGGCACGGACCTTTCCGCCCGGATAACCTGAAGGAAGAAGTCGATTTCTACACTGTGCATCCTTATTCTATTTATGCTCCCTGGCTTTTCCCGGATGCGATGGTTTCGCTGCGTCAGACCTATTGCGGCGAATTCCAGACCTTGCTCTCGGGCGGTGCCGGGCATCCCGTGATGGTGCATGAACTGGGGGCCTCATCAGCGCAGTATACGCCCCAAAACATTGCTGCTTTTGACCGCACCACGATGTTTTCATCGCTGGGGATCGGGGCCAATGGATTCCTGCTTTGGTGCTATACCGATGCCGCCCCGGCCCTTTATGCCAAGGCCCCTTATTTGAGGGCGCCGCATGAAACCCAATTCGGTTTGACTACCTGGGATCACCAGATTCTTCCCCAGGGTGAGGCGTTTACAGCGTTTTCGAGAGTTACAGGGCAGATGAATCTGGATGGAGTAACCCCGGCGAAGGCTGATCTGGCGATCATTGTGCCGTATGAATGGCAAAAGCCGGCCGGAGATTTTTCGAAAATGGGGTTGGCTGGTTCAGAAGCGACCCCTTACACGTCAGTTTACGACGGCGGAGCGGTAGAAGGTGCCGAGCCGGCCAAACACGAACAGGAAAATGCGTGGCTGACCGGAAGCTGGCTCAGTTCCATGATCCTTTCTCGACAGGCGGGTTACAAACCTGAATTTGCCCGCGAATATGAATCCCTGGAGACGAACCGGGCGATTGTGCTGCCTTCGCCGCTGACCAGCACCGAATTGCCTCTGGCGCACGTACATTCGTCTTTCTGGAAAGAGGTGGCGGCTTACGTTCAAAAGGGTGGGGCTGTGTATGCGTCGGTCTGTGCCGATGCGGCCATCCCCGAAATGTCAGAAATCTTTGGCGCTCGCCTGGCCGATCACTCCCCGGTCAGCGAAGTTACCTTGAAGGTCGTTCGCCCGTTTGGCTGCCTGAAAGTTGGGGATACTTTCCACTATCAGGGCATGAGCAGCGAACCACGCAGTTGGGGGGCAACCCTTGATCTCGCAGGTGCAGAAGTCGTTGCCGAAGATCAAAATGGGGCCCCGGCGATTGTTTGTTACCAGGCCGGTAAGGGAAAGGCGCTGTTGTGTGCTTATCCGATCGAGGTCTATCTGGCCTTTGAACCTGCGGCATTCGAGCACGAAAATCTGACTTATAAACTCTACCGCGCTTTCATGGAATGGGCGGGGATCCGGCCGCAGGTCGAATCGAATCATCCGGCAGTAGAGACTGCCGTACTCGACCGCGCGACCGGCGGCTATGCCGTGTTTACCAACCATTCTCCGCAGGCAGTGGAGATCCAGGCCACGACCTTGATGCAAGGCAGTGAGGCATTTCTGCTCACGGAAACCGGCAAAACAAAAATTGCCTGGGAGAAGGGCATCTGGAAGCTGCAGATCCCGGCCTGGAACGGTTGTATTGTCGAGTGGCATTGAGATGGCAAAACCATCCGCAATCTGGATGATCAAAATTTTTTCAAGGAGAAATCAATGACTAAGAAATTAGCTCCCATCGTTGCATTGCTCTTGATTGTGGCAATGCTGGCTGGATGCAGCGGTTCCGCACAACCGGCTGCTACAGAAGCTGCTACTACCGCAGCGGCAGGAACAGAGGCCGCCGCTACAACAGCAAGTGGAACCACGGATACCGAACCCGTAACCATCACCATCTGGGATTATTACGGTGAGGCGACTCCGGTCAAACCTTTGATCGAGGGGTTCGAAGCCGAGAATCCTGGCATCAAAGTGGATCTCCAATCTCTGGATTGGAACACGACGCTGGAAAAATTGAACGTCGTTCTGGCTGGCGGCGATGCCCCTGATCTGGTCACGATCGATATGACCTGGCTGCCCCGGTTTGCAGCATTGGGTGCTTTTACTGACCTTTCTACTTATGCCAATGGCGAACTGAACGGTGTTCCCCTCAGCGAAGCATACTCTGAAGGTGCTATGAAAGCCATGACCTATGGCAACACTCTGCCGACCATCATGTGCGATTTCGATACTTACGCTTTGTACTATCGCGCTGATCTGCTCGAGGCAAAAGGCTTGACCGTACCGACCATCTGGGACGAGCTGGAAGCAACTCTTTCGAAACTGGTGGAAGGCGATCAGTACCGCTATCAGTTCCTGGCCGATACTTTCCACGGTGCCCAGTTCATCTATCAGAATGGCGGTTCACTGCTCAACGATGATAATACCAAGGCTGTGTACAATTCCCCCGAAGCTGTCGCTGCCATTCAATTCGAGAAAGATCTGCTGGATAAAGGCTTGGCCATCAACTGGACGGCTGATCAGGGCGAACGCATCCAGGGTGTCAAAGATGGACGTATTGCCATGTTCTCGGATGGCCCCTATTACATGGGCATCATGAAATCCTCCGCTCCTGAGATGTCTGGTGAGTGGCGGGTAGCCATCCATCCGTATCAGACTGAAGCCGGCTCCTATCTTGGAGGTACCGGGCTTTCCATCCCCGTGAATGCTCAGCATAAAGACGCCGCCTGGAAGTTCATTGAATACATGATGCGCACCGAGAACCAGATCGAACTGTACAAGACCGCTGGTGCTGCCCCTGCTTTGACCGCGGCTTTGAATTCGGATGAGGTCAACGTAGAAGATCCGTATTTCGGCAACGAAAAAGTATTCTCTGTCTTCCTCGAATCCATGAAGACCGCTCGCCCGTTCCCGTATGTGAGAAGCTGGAGTGATATCGATGCTTCTTTCGTCACCGCCTTGCAGAATATTTCGTTGGATCAAATGAGCGTCAAAGATGCACTTGATGCCTCAGCCGCAGAAGCAGATTCGTTCCTGTCACAGCAATAGGCAAGTTTGATTGTTTGTTCAAGCACTGACGAGTTTTCTCGTCAGTGCTTGAGGTATCCGGAGGAAAAATGCAGCAAATTCTGAAGCCGGTGAAAAGGTTCTTTCGCAAATACGGGGTTGCATATGCTTTCATTGCAGTTCCGGTGATTTCGATGCTTTTGTTTATCTTCATCCCAATGGCGATCTCGTTTTACTGGAGCCTTTGTGATTTTTCCGGTATTCAGGCTCCCCGGTTCATTGGTTTGGATAACTACATCAAACTATTCACAGTTGACAAGATATTCATTCAGGCGCTGAAAAATACTCTTCTCTTTGTTGTGTTGAGTATGTTCATCGGTCCAACCCTGGGTTTGCTGACTGCGTTGATGCTGAATCAAAAAGTAAGGTTTCAAGGTTTATTTCGGACCGCGTATTTTCTACCTGTGATGACTTCAATGGTGGTCGTTTCGACGATTTGGAAAATGCTTTATAACCAGAACGGTATCTTCAATACAGTTCTCACCAACATCGGCTTGTCGCCGGTAAACTGGTTGTCTGACCCCGACATGGCTTTGATCTCGGTGGTGATCGCTTCTGTCTGGCAGGGATTCGGTTTTGAGACAGTGATTTTTCTGGCTGCGCTGCAATCCATCCCGAAAGAACTCTACGAAGCCGCGGATATCGATGGCGCCAATGGCATCAATAAATTCTTCAGTGTGACCCTGCCGTCGCTGCGCTCCGTGATCACTTTTGTCTACATTTATGGGTTGATCGGCAGCTTCCAGACCTTTGACCAGATGTACGTCATGACAAAGGGCGGACCGGTGTATCGGACGACCACGATTGTTTTATATCTCTTCGATAAATTCCAGGATCTGCGCTTGGGCTATGCTTCAGCCATTGCTTACGTTCTGTTTTTCATCTTGGTGATCCTTTCATTTATCCAGTGGAGACTCCCTGGCAGCAAGAGCACGGAGGCATAACATGCGAAAAATCCAGAAGATTACAGGAAGAACGATCCTTTATATCGTTTTGATCGTTACCTCGCTGATAATGTTCGTTCCGTTTTATTGGGCGATCACTTCTTCGATCAAGATGGAGCAGTTTATCTTTGCTTCACCTCCGCAGTGGTGGCCTTCCCCGATCACCTTTAAAAATTACCTTGGCATGTTACAGCGGGTGCCTGGGTTCCCTCGCTATTTCTTGAACAGTGTGCTTATCGCAGGGGCAATCACGTTGGCCCACGTCTTTTTCGATACGCTGGCTGCCTATGCCTTTGCCAAATTGAAATTCCCGGGGCGGGATGCGATCTTCTTTATGATGCTGCTGGGGTTGATGATTCCTTTTCAAGTCAACATGATCCCGATCTACCGTATCCTTTCTTCTTTGAAGATGGTGGATACTTATGCCGCGCTGATCGTCCCCAACATGACCAGCATCTTTGGTATCTTTTTGATGCGGCAATTTCTGATCAGTATTCCCAATGACCTGCTGGATGCAGCTCGCATCGACGGCTGTGACGAGCTGGGCGTTTTTGCCAGAGTCATTTTCCCGTTGACGCTGCCTGGTCTGGCTACTCTGATCGTATTTATCTTCATGAATGCCTGGAATGACTTCCTCTGGCCGCGCATTGTGTTGAACAGCGATAAGATGCTGACACTGCCGGTTGGTCTGGCACAATTACAGCTAAAAAATACATCGAATGAAGCGCAGATCATGGCCGGTACCGTTCTGACCATGCTGCCGATGATCCTCGTTTACCTGTTTATGCAGAAGCAATTCATTGAAGGAATGACATCTGGTGCTGTAAAGGGTTAAATTAATGAGCATTGATCTATTCAATAACGAGTATGTGAAAGATATACTTTTCCAGCCCACCGCGATGGCGGATACCTTTGCGTATCTTGATCAAGAGGGGCAGGGGATATTCGCCGGGCCGCAGTTAAGCATTGATCATTACAAACGGATCGTGTTGACCGGCATGGGGTCTTCTTATCACGCGCTGGCTCCGCTTTATTACCGTTTGATTGCCGCGGGTTTAACGACGCACTGGATCGAAACTTCTGAGCTGATCTATTTTGCCGAGAGCTATCTTACCCCGGATACTTTGCTGGTAGTGGTTTCGCAATCCGGGTCGAGTGCCGAGGTCAGCCATTTGCTGAAAACAGTGGGGCATCAGGTCGACGTGATTGCGGTGGTCAACGATCCCGAGAGTGAGCTGGCGCAAAAAGCTACCTGGAAGGTCCTCACCCGGGCCGGCAAAGAATTTTCAGTCTCCTGCAAAACCTACCTCTCTGCTTTGATGGCTTTGAACTGGTTGGGCGATCACCTGCTTCCCCAAACTGAAGCTCTTTTCCCGGCGCTCGCGGAATGTATCCCCTGGACGACCGCTTACCTGCAGCACTGGCAAGAACACGTCGAGGAGCTGAAGAAACTTTATTTCGGCAAAACCGATCTGTTCTTGATCGGGAGGGGCGATTCTCTGGCGGCGGTAGGTACTGGCGGTTTGATCTTGAAAGAATCAGCCCATTTTCATTCTGAAGGGATGAGTTCAGCCGCCTTTCGGCATGGGCCGAAAGAAATGCTGTCGCCGTCAGTTCAGGTCGTCCTGTTCGAAGGGGCAAAAAAGATCCGGCGGTTGAATCATCAAATGGCCGAAGAAATGCAGGGGCAGGGATTCAATGCCGAGTTGATCGCCGAAGATTCCCGTATCGATGCTTTCCGGCTCCCTGCGGTTACCGAGGGCTGCCGTCCTCTCTTGGAAATGCTGCCGGTGGAAATGTCTTCGCTGGCTCTGGCGCTTTTGCATGACCATGAGCCTGGAGTATTTTCAATCGGGACGAAGGTGACCAATATAGAGTAGTGTGGGGGTTCAGAAAATTACAGAGAACCTCAAGTATTGCCTGTAATCGGGGCAATGCTTGGGGTTCTATTTAACCCAAATGAGTATAATTAAAGGATACTTCAATCTAACACAGGTGAGGAAATCAGTGACTCAATATTCTGAGTGGAAAACTCTTCTAAAAATCGACCACGATCAAAAGATCTCTTTGTATTATCAGATCGTCCAAAATATTATGACTCTTTATAAACAAGGGATCCTGAAACCCGGGTTGATGCTTCCGTCAGAATGGGAACTCACCGAGATCTATTCGGTCAGCCGATTAACGGTTCGTCAGGCTTTGAAAGAACTCGAAAGTGAAGGATACATCAAGCGCAAACCCGGGGTCGGGACGTTCTTCTCGGCTCCCACCTCTACCAATATCTATCCGAGCCGGCTTGGCTTCACCCAGAAGATCATCAACCTGGGCAAAACTCCCTCAAGCAAGTTGATTTCTCTCAAGCGGATGCCCGGCACGCCTGAGATCGAGCAGAAACTTGAGCTTTCGGAAGGCAGTCAGGTGATCGAGATATTCAGGGTGCGCTTTGCGGATAATGAACCGATCATGGTGGAGACGGCTTATTTATCTGCTGAAATGTTCCCTGATCTCAGTGAAGAATCTCTGGGCGGACAATCCCTTTATGATTATTTAGCCGAAAACCATAACATCCTGATCAACTCGGTCGAGCAGGAATTACACCCGGTGCTGTTAAGCAAGCAGCAGGCAGCTTTATTAAACTCTGAGACTGGGGCCCCTGCCATGCACAGTGAGGTGGTGGCATTTTCAAAAGAGCTTCAGCCGATTGAATTCAGCATTTCCATTATCAGCGGCGAGAAATGCAAATTCTATTTCCACTTTCGCGAAGAAGGCAATTAGTTATTGATTCATGTGCTTGACGAAGCGGGCAGTGATCTCGGCCGGACGGGTAATGGCGCCCCCAACGATCACGGCATAGGCACCCAGATTCAGGGCTTCCTTCGCCATCTCTGGGGTGGTAATGCGCCCTTCTGCCAGCAGGGGATGACGCAGGTCTTGCGCCAGCCGGCGGATCAATTCAAAATCGGGGCCTTCTTGTTTCGGGCTGTAGGCGGTATATCCTGAAAGCGTCGTCGAAATAATGTCTGCCCCAGCCGCTTCGGCCAGAAGACCCTCTTCGTAGGTCGAAATATCCGCCATCACCGGGCATTGAGTCGAATCCTTGATTTCGCGAATAAATTGATCCAGAGTCCGATTTTCGGGGCGCAGGCGGGAGGTTGCATCGATGCAGACCACGTCGGCCCCCGCCGCGTAAATTTGCTGGGCGTGTTTTAAGGTGGGGGTGATATAGACTTCGTAACCGGGAAGGTTATCCTTATATAATCCAAAGATCGGCAGATCGATCATCGCCCGGATGGCCCGGATATCCGCAGGGGAATTGGCACGGATGGCAGCAGCCCCGCCGAGCTTGGCGGCCAACGCCATTTTGGCCATGGTGGCTGATCCAAAGAGCGGCTCGCTGACCAGAGCCTGACAGGATACGATGAGATTTCCTTGCAGAGAAGAAAACCAGGAATTTTTGGGAAGAACGAGAGAGTTTGTCATGATGGCCTGAAAAGTAATCTCTTAAAAAATGATTTCATGTATTGTTGTATATATGTCATAACATTATAATTGATTATATCTCAAATTACTCAAATTAGCAGAAGTGAGGAACAATGATTGGTGCAGTGGATATCGGCGGGACGAAAATAGCAGTAGGAATGGTCGACGATGCGGGTCAGGTCGTCTACTCGAGTGAATTTGCCACGGAGCAGGTCAAGAACGACCCGGCTTCAGGGATTGCGAAAATAGCAGAGATCATCAATCATTCTTCCTATCCGTGTGAAGGAGTTGGCATTGGCTGTACGGGGCCAGTGTTTTCTGATTCAGGCACCCTGGGCTACGTCGAATTTCTGCCCGGGTGGACCGGCATTCACCTGGTTCAGGAGCTTGAAAGTGCCTGTCACAAACCGGTGGTCCTTGAAAATGATGCGAATGCCGCCGCTCTCGGGGAATGGGCCTGGGGAGCTGGGCAAAAAGCGGATCATTTTATGATGGTGACGGTTGGTACCGGGATTGGGGTGGGGGTGATCCTGAACGGAAAAGTATACAGCGGCGCCGGAGGGTCACATCCAGAAATGGGGCATCAGACCATCTTGGCTGGGGAAGGCCCGGTTTGCTTTTGTGGCTCGCGCGGCTGCTGGGAAAGCCTGGCCAGTGGGACCGCAATGGAAAGGTGGGCGCAGGAAAACCACCCAGAGCACAAAAAATTATCCGGGCGCGAGTTGTGCGGTCTGGCTGAATCAGGCGACCCGTTTGCCCAAAAAGTGGTGCAGCGGACGGCAAATTTTCTGGGCATCGGCCTGGCAAATCTGGTGACCATCTGGATGCCGGAGCTGATCTGCCTGAGCGGAGGCATAATGAAAGCCAGTCACTTGTTTTTACCCGAAATTCAAAGGGTCATTAAACAGAATTGCGGTCTGGTACCCGCAGATCAGGTGAAGATCTCGCTCGCGAAATTAGGTTCGCATACCGGGTTGATCGGCGCCGCACAGGTTTATCTGCAACAGAAATAAAAAAAACAAGGCCGGATGAAATTTTTTCATCCGGCCTGATTTTAGCGTTCGCCGCGTGCCAGCGAATCCATGTAAGCCTGGCGCAGTTTTATGCCTCGTTCTCCGGCCAGGGCCGAATAAAAATAGGGGACTTCCCAGGAGATGATCTTTTCTCCCACCTGGTTGGCGTTGTAAAGCTGGTAAGCCAGCCGGTCGAAATCCGCGGGAACGAAATCACTCAGGGTGTTTACGTCAGCCCGTTCGAAAGATTCAACGTTTACCCACAAATGCATGCCCGTGGCCTGGCAGACCTTTTCCCAGATCTCGAAAGACGGACGCAGATAGCGCAGTTGATTGCCGAAGACCCCGATTGAATCTTGCGGGGCCATGTAATCCATAGGGACGTCCTTGAACAGGGCGAGCAGAAACTCATAGATTTCTTGTTCATAGCCGGGGAAATAATAAGTCCCGGGCGAGGCCAGAATGGGCAGCCCGGGGCACAGGGCTTTCACACCTTCACATACCGATTTGAAATAAGTATTCAGTTTCGATTCGCGTTCGGGTTGACGCTGGCCCGGGAAACCCGTTTCCGGGCTGAAATAGAAGCCGTGGAACCCCCCGCGATAATCCAGCAGCTCAGTGAAGCAGGCCAGTTGTTCTTCACAATCATGTGCCAGGGCTGCTGCGCTCACGTTGGGGTCGAACCCGATCATATTGCCCAGTCCACCCATGTAGAGGGTGAAGCCTTCCGCTGCGACTGCGTCACACAACGGTCCAAGCGAATCCCAGGTCTTGTAAGACTTGAACATTTTGGAAGGATAGCTGCTTTCCCGGATCTCTGACCAGACCGCTGCTTGATAGATCACGGTGTCGAGGCCCATTTGCTTCATTTCCTGGAGCAGGGATCGCCAATCTTGCTTTGAAAAGTGCAGGGTTGGTCTGCCGATATAGTCAGGCGGATGTGAATAGATAAAAGAACCTGTGATCTTCCCTCCGAAGGGTTTGTCGGTCAATTGATCAAGGAGGCGTCTATTTTCTTTGCTGCCCTCGGCCATCATCCGCCGGCACTGCTCTTCGGCGGCCTTACCCGGGGTGACAAGCGTAAAGTCGTCGTACGGGATTGTATCCATACCAGCTCCATAATGTATTGATGTTAATACATATCGAGTATATGCCAGTTTAATTCGGCTGTCAAATAAAATTAACGGTTCCCCAAGAGAAGGCCGTTGGCAGAGGCTAAACCGAAAGGCTCTCCAAGACCTCTGGGGGGAGAGTATAATCACCGTGGATGAGATGGGGGAAGTCAGTTTGTTGTTTTCCCACCGCTAAAAACATGGGGGCAAAAAATGTCGGGGTATATTTATGCTTTCGAGCCCGGAGGGCCGAAACGGCTGGAGATCGTGTATCGGGCACGCTGGAAGAACAGTCCGGTGAAATTGGATGGGGTGCAGATCGGGGCGATCCCAGGGATCAAGGAACTGCGTGAGGGAGTCAAATTAAAGACGCCGGATGGAAAAGAGCTGGAGATTCACTGGCCGGCAAAATTTCAAGCGTTTGTGGTGACCTGCGATGGGCAGCAGTTGCCAGAATCCTCAGAAAATGCAGTTCCCCTCTCTCTTTTGTGGTTGGGCGCATTTAGCCTGTATTATTTGGGCATGGGGCTAAAAGACGTTTTTCTGAAAGAGGAAATGCTGCAGATTACTGGCGCGGTCGATATCCTCCTCGGACTCTTTTTTGGATTCACGGCTTATTTAGTGCACAAATCGAAAAAGGGAGCTTTCGAGGCCTTACTGGTCTGTGATCTGCTGATTCTCTGGAGCCTGTTTCAGGTGGGCAAGACGTTGTATGCCAACGGGCAATTCAATTGCCTGATCGGGGGCGTCATGGGAGGGATCATGCTGGGAATAGCGATCGATATTCCTCAGGTGCTGCGCTGGAAAAAAGAACGAATGCTTTAATTGTTATTGAAATACCAATACAAAGTTATTTATCTCAATACCAAATTTATTGATCAAATTTATCTATTTGAAATTGTATTAATTGATAAATATATACAATTTGTCGTATCAGAATTGGATTTAAATCCAATTTTGACATGATTTGGCTTGAATCGATGTTAATTAAGGCAGGATGTGATTCCCGTAGGTCGGACCTTCAGGCCCGATTTTCATCGCAGTCGTAGGTGTAACATATTATCTTTGTAGGGGCACGGCATGCCGTGCCCCTACAGTGCTTTTTTGTTTGTTAGCCCTCAAAAATGGGTTCGATATATTTTTTGATAAGCTCGATTCTATCCTTTGCGGTCGGTTTGAAAAGCGAAGCCATGGCCACAACCAGATTTTTTGCCGGGTTGACGTAGATCACGTTGCCGCCGTCTCCCAGAGCAGCGTAACTGTGCTCGTCCTCGTCAATGATCCACCAAAGATACCCGTAGAGCAGCTTCCCCCAGCGGCTGTGCGCGGACGTACTTTCGTCGATCCATTGGGCTGGGACGAGCTGCTTACCGTTCCAGGCTCCGCGGTTCAGATACAGCTGCCCGATTTTTGCCATATCAATGGGAGTGATAAAAAGTCCCCAGCCCGCCGAATTTACCCCCTGAGGGTCGATCACCCATCCGCTTTCGTGCCGGTCTTTCATAATGGAGAGCTGTTCTTCTTTGGAGTGAAAAATCACATTCTGTGGTATCTCAATCCCCAGCGGAGCAAACAGACGATCCTGGGCGAATTCACGCACGGACTGCCCGGTCGCGTTTGTCAGGATTCCCGACAGGATGTCTGGCCCAATGAGGGGCGTATACCGGAAAGTGCCGATCTCTCCTTTGCCCCCGAGAAGATCAAGGGCACTCTTTACCCAACTCTCGCTTGAGAAATACCGGGTGTACGGCGCTGATTTGTATTTGAATGGGGTGGTCATGGTCAGCATATCCCGTATCGTGACGCGCTGCGCCGTTTTTTCGCCTCGTTTGAGCGTGTATTCCGGGAAAAAGTCCAGTACTCTTTGCTCGATGCTGCGGATGTACCCTTGATCGATGGCAATGCCCATCAGTGCTGAAAGGATGCTCTTCGTCACCGAGAATACATGGAAAGCGCTGTCGCAGGAATAACCGTTGAAATAGTTTTCGTATCGCTTCGTGCCATCTTTTTGAATGACCATCCCCGCGATATTGCTGTACTCGCTGCGGATCGTTTTTTCAAGAGCTTTGACGTTTTCTGGATCCATATCCTCTCCTTGAGGTGCTCAATGATCTTCCTTGCCCCAAGCATACTTTGATTAAAAATTGATTGCAAGAAGATTCACGCTTTTTCGTTGCCGAGGAATTTTCTTTGGAGAAAAGGAGGATTTTTTCGCTTTGCGTTAACGCTGGCATTTTTGTCTTTTGGCAACCCTGAATGGACAGCGCATATGATCTCAGTCCGGGCACGGCACGCCGTGCCCGAACCATTTTTTTGTTCCTGATTCGTGTTCATTCGTGGGCAGCTATTTTGATCTTTGTTTTCAGCATTTATTCCGGTTCTTTTCGCGGTGAGTTTTTTTGAGTTCTTTCTCTCTTGATAAACCACAACAGTTGTAGCAAATTGTATTTATTAATAAAAAATTACAATTTACCGTATCAAATTTGGATTTAAATCTAGTTTTGATCCAGTTTGGCTGAACCGGTATCGATTATGGAAGAGTGATTCCCATAGATTGGGCCTTCAGGCTCGATTGTCATATTATCTTTGTAGGGGCACGGCACGCCGTGCCCGAACCATTTTTTTGTTCCTGATTCGTGTTCATTCGTGGGCAGCTTTTGATCTTTGTTTTCAGCATTTATTCCGGCCTTTTTCACGGTGATTTTTTTTGAGTTCTTTCTCTCTTGACAATCCAGAACAGTAGTACGAAAATCGAATTACCCGCGCCATCCAAACTGAGAAGGATCACTGGCGTAAAGTGTGATCCCTTCGCATTGCGGGCATTATCTCTCGCCTGACCTGCCGGCCTCCATTATTCGATCGGTTCCGATCAGCGCGTTTTTCTTGCCTGCGGGCAGGAACGTGCTGATCTCTTCGAGCCCTTCCCTCTTGCCTACCAGCGAGCGTGTATGACTCGCCTGGCTTTTTGTGAAGAATTGTCTTATGTCTGAAAACACTGCTGAATTTACTCTTCCGATGAAATATGTTACTGACCGGCGCTCTCCATTGCGCTGGGTATTGTCGCATACGCTGCGGCAGTGGCCGATCGTGCTGATCGCGACGCTGGGAGCGTTTGGCAACGCTGCCTTCATGGCGGTCACCCAGGTAAGCGTGGGGGACGCTTTCAACGTGGTCTCGGCGGCCCAGCCGGACCTGAAAGCGCTGCTGCACATTGCGCTGGTGATCGCGGCGGTCAACCTGGGCCGCGGCATGCTGCAGTTTGCGCGCAACTTTGGTTTTGAACTGATCGCGCAGCGGGTGGAAAAGAACGTCCGGCAGGAGATCTACATCAATCTGCTGGGCAAGAGCATGACCTTCCATAACCTGCAGCCGGTGGGGGATACCATGTCGCGGGCGACCTACGACGTGCGCGAGGTCAATTACCTGTTCAGCCCGGGGATGAACATGGTGGTCGGTTCGCTGAATTTTTTGATCTGGCCGCTCATTCTGGCCTCGAATTACCATCCCTCTTTGATCATTACTCCGGCCATCTTCACGGTGCTATTCTTCGTGCTGCTGCGCTATCACTTGAAGAGCCTGGAGCCGGTGACCGAGGAAGTGCGCGATTCGTTCGGCAAGTTGAACACGCGCCTGTCAGAGTCACTGGACGGCATCGAAACGGTCAAGGGATCCGCTCAGGAAGCGCGCGAGATCGGACTGTTCCAGAAGAACGTGGCGCGCTACCGCGACGCTTCGGTGAAACAGGGCTTCGTGGAAAGCCGCTTTTTGCCGCTGCTGCTGTATTACATTGCCCTGGCGGCCGGGCTGCTGCACGCGTTGCTGCTTTTCCGTGCGGGGCAGATCAACATCGGCGACGTGGTGGGCTATTTTGGCCTGCTGATGATGCTGGACTTCCCGACCTTTTCGTCGATGTGGGCCTACTCCCGTATTTCGCTGGGACTGGCCGGTGCCAAACGCATTCTCGAACTGATGAACCGCGAAAATAATCTGGACCAGAACGTCAATGGCTATACCGGCCCGATGCGCGGCGAAGTGGAATTCCAGAACGTGACTTTCCGCTACGAAGCCGCCGAGCCAGCGCTGGAAAACGTCAGCTTCAAGGTGGCCCCGGGGCAAACCGTGGCCATTGTGGGGCAAACGGGCTCAGGCAAGACGACCCTGGCGCGCCTGATCAACCGTACCTACGACGTCAGTGCCGGGAAGGTGCTGGTGGACGGCGTGGACGTGCGCGATTGGAACCTGGAAGCCCTGCGGCGCAACATCTCGATCATCGAGCAGGACATCTTCTTGTTCTCGCGCTCGATTGCCGATAACATTGCCTTCGGCAAACCGGGGGCCAACGAAGATGAAATTCTGGAGGCCGCGCAGGCTGCCCAGGCGGAAGAATTCATCGATACCCTGAGCGAGGGCTTTAAGACGGTCATCGGCGAACGCGGTGTCACCCTTTCGGGTGGGCAGCGGCAGCGCCTGGCGCTGGCACGGGCCTTTTTGACCGATCCGCGCATTTTGATTCTGGATGACTCGACCTCGGCCATCGACTCGGCCACCGAGGATAAGATCCAGCGCGCTATCTACGCGGCAGCCAAGGGACGTACCACCTTCATCATTACCCACCGCCTGTCGCAGATCCGCTGGGCGGACCTGATTTTGGTGTCACGCGGCGGCAAGCTGGTCGCTGTGGGCACCCATGATGAATTAATGAAGACCTCTGAGTCTTATCGGCGCATCTTCAGTGAGTAAGCGAAGAGCAATGGGTTTGTGGATCATACCAGTGAAGTGATATTATGGGCTTTTTCGAAGGATTAGACGCAGAGAAATACGACCGTACTTATTCAGACCGGGAACTGTTCCGGCGAATTCTCAAGTACTTTAAACCCGAGTGGCACCGCCTGGTGGGGGTGTCGCTGTTTACCCTGTTGATCGCCGGGGCAGGCTCGCTGCTGCCGGTGGTCGTGTCGAATGGGGTCAATTTGCTGCACGGCGTTCCGCAGTTGGCATCGCTGATCACCATCGGCCTGATCGTGCTGGCCATCGGTTTTGTGATGTGGTTCAGCAACCTGGCCTCCCGGCGGCTGATCACGCGCTCAATTGCGAGTGTGGTGGCCGCGCTGGCCATGGATACCTATCAGGCCGCGGTCAGCCACGACCTGTCGTTCTTTGACGAGTTTTCTTCGGGTAAGGTGGTCTCGCGCATTACTTCAGATACACGCGATTTTGGCGACCTGATCGGCCTGGTCACGGACGTGGCCGCCCAGTTTGTGGAGGCCTTCATCCTGGCCATCGTCATCTTCAACATTGAGTGGAAGCTGACCCTGTATGTCATGGCCCTCATCCCGATTGTGCTGGTCTTTGCCATCGTCTACCGCACCCTGGCCCGCAAAGTGACCCGCCAGGGCATGCGCGCCATGGCGAACGTCAACTCGACCATTAAAGAAACGGTCAGCGGCATCGCGGTCGCCAAGAACTTCCGTCAGGAAGGCAGCATTTACGGCGATTTCAATGACGCCAATACCACCTCGTACCACGTCAACGTCAAACGTGGACTGGTGCTGTCGATTGTGTTCCCGGCGTTGAACGCCCTGAATGGGTTGGCCACGGCTTTCATGGTGTACGTGGGCGGTATGAGCGCCATCCAGGGGATCGTGAACGTGGGCGCGTGGTACCTGTTTTTGCTCAGCCTGGATCGCTTCCTCTTCCCGGTGATGAACCTGACCTCCTTCTGGACCAACATCCAGAACGGCTTATCGGCGGCTGAACGTGTGTTCGCCCTGATCGATACCCCGAATCGGGTCATCCAGACCGGCGATCAGCGGGTGCCGGCGCTGAAAGGCAAGATCGTCTTCGACCACGTGTACTTCCACTATAAGGAAAGCGAGCCGATCCTGCAGGATTTCAGCCTGACCATCGCGGCCGGGGAGAACCTGGCGATTGTGGGTCACACCGGCGCGGGCAAGACCTCGATCGCCAAGCTGATCGCGCGCTTCTATGAATTCCAGGGCGGACGCATCCTGATCGACGGCAACGACATCCGTTCGTTCGATCTGACTGATTATCACCGCCATCTGGGCATTGTCAACCAGGTGCCCTTCCTGTTCTCGGGAACGGTAGCCGAAAACATCCGCTATGCGCGTGAAGAAGCCACGGACGCTGAAATCCTGGAGCTGGCGCGGAAGATCGGCGACGGCGAGTGGCTGGATACGCTCCCGGACGGGCTGACCACGCAGGTAGGTGAACGCGGTGCCAAGCTCTCGATGGGGCAGCGGCAACTGGTCTCGCTGATGCGCGTGCTGGTGCAGCGACCGGCGGTCTTCATCCTGGATGAGGCCACCGCATCCATCGATCCCTTCACCGAATGGCAGATTCAGCAGGCCCTTAACCTGATCCTGTCACAAACCACCAGTATTCTGATCGCGCACCGCCTCTCGACGGTGAAATCCGCGGACCGCATTCTGGTGATGGAAAACGGCGCCGTGATCGAAGAGGGCACGCATCAAAGCCTGCTCACCAACGGCGGTCACTACGCTTCGCTGTACAATACCTACTTCCGCCATCAGTCGCTGGAATACGTGGAGAACGCGCACAAGATGCTGACGGAAGAGTAGCTTCACGCCCGGACATTGGTAAATCAATTACAACGGATAGGGAAACCTGTCCGTTGCTGTTTTAAGGAAAAAGAAAATTGATCTATTGACAAATTAATACAGTTTATTTATAGTTAATCATATTAATTTAAATCGAGAAAAAATGAGCACAAAACGAAATCTGGATTTGCAGGCTATATTGAACGTAGCGGCTGAACTGGCAGAAGAGAAGGGGCTTGAGAACGTTACCTTGCTGCAGGTGGCTGAGAGATTGGGGGTGAAGTCGCCGGCACTTTACAATCACCTTAATGGGCTCAAAGAGCTTTCTTCAGGCATCGCCAGCCTGGCGGTGAATCGCCTGGCGGATACCCTGCGGGCTGCTGCGGTGGGCCGCTCGGGTGCGGAAGCCCTTCTGGCTATGGCGCGCTCTTACCGCCAGTTTGCCAAAGAGAATCCTGAATTGTATAAAGCCATTCTGCGCTTCCCGACCTGTGCTGATCAGGGCGTGCAGGAAACCGGGCACGCTGTGGTACAGATTCTCTATCAGGTATTGGAACCCTGTGCCTGCAGCCGGGAAGAAGTACTCCATTTTGCCCGTGGCTTTCGCAGTGTCTTGCATGGCTTTGTAGCGCTTGAGGAAGCCGGGTTCTTTCAGGATGCCGCGGCCGATGTGGAAGTCAGTTTTGAACGACTGGTCTTGCACTGGATATCGACCCTGACCGAAGCGAAGGCTGCATAACATGATCCAGTACATTTTGCTGCCAATCGTCGGCTTTTTAGTGGGACTGCTCATCATTTCTCTTGGCGGCGGGGGTGGGGCGGTGTATGTTGGAATTTTGACGGCTTTCTTCAACATTCCGCCGGCCATCGCGGCTTCCACCTCGCTGGCGACGACGATCCCGACAACGGCGGTGGGTACTTTCAGCCACTGGAAGGCCGGGAATGTGAACTGGCGGTTGGGGCTGACAATGCTGGTCGGTGGGGTGGTCGGATCGATCATCGGTTCGCTGTTTTCGGGATTGCTGCCGCAGAAACTCTACAATAAACTTACCGGGCTTATTTTGCTGCTGCTGGCCGTACAGATGCTGGTTTCGTTTCTGAAAAAGAAGAAGGCTGCGGCAGAGACATCCCCCGGTAAAACGGTTTCGCGTAGGGACATGGTCAAAGCGATTGGCTTTGGCCTGTTGGGAGGGGCGATGTCAGGGCTGGTAGGGTTGAGCGGAGGCGGCCCAATCGTCGCCGGACTGATGATTTTGGGCTGCCAGGCCCTCGAAACGGTAGGCACCTCGGTGCTGGTCTTGCTGGGCATCGCGGTTACCGGGTTCGTGGCTCACCTCAGCCTGGGAGACATTAACTGGACCCTAGTCGGGCTGCTGGCGGTGGGCACCATGTGCGGAGCATTCGTCGGCCCATCCCTGCTGAGCCGTGTCGATAAAGCCAAACTCGAGAAAGTCCTTCAGCCGCTCCTGTTTCTGATGACCCTGGTCATGGGTGGGATCCTGATCTTTAAATAGAGGGGGCAGCGTATTACCACTTGTTCTGATCCTGGCCAGAGAGTAGGCTGAATTCAGGGCGGCCCTAGAAAAATCGTAAAAACGCTGCCTTTGCCCACCTCGCTTTTCACCTCGATCCGGCCATTATGCAGCGCCACGATGTGAGCGGTGATTGCCAGCCCCAATCCTTTGCCATCGTGGTTGATGACTCTGGTCTCGGCGCGGTAAAAACGTTCAAAGATGTGCGCCAGTTGATCTTTCGAAATTCCAATGCCGCTATCCTGAACCTCGATGATGACCTGGTGCTCCGTTTTCTGAGCGGACACTTCGACGAAACCACCCGGATGGTTATAGTAAAGTCCGTTCTCGATCAGGTTGGCCAGGGCCCGGTGGAGCAGCACGGCATCAGCAGAGACCGTCAGTTCGAGGTCACCGCTCATCTTGAGGTCAATGTTTTCTTTTTCGGCGATGGGCGCCAGTTCTTCGAGGATGTCCTCGAATAACACCCCCAGCACAACGGGACGACGGTAGATTTCTTTTTCGGCTTTTGCCAGCAAAAGCAAGTCTTCGACGAGATGTTCCAGTCGGGTGATCGAACGACCGGCGATGGCAGAAAAGGTTTGATAATCTTCCAGTTTGGCCTGCGGGTTGGAATTCAGTACTTCCAGGTTCATACGCAGAGAGGTCAGAGGAGTGCGCAGTTCGTGCGCGAGATTGGAAATGAACTCGCTTTGATCTTCGAAGTTCAATTGTAAACGTCCAAGCATGCGATCAAAAGAATCTGCCAGGGTCTTGATTTCGTCACTTTCTCCCTGGTAATTCAAGCGCTGATCCAGGTTGTGGACGCTGATCTGTCGTGCCGTATCGCTCACCAGAGCAACCGGTTTCAGGGATTCTTTGGCGATCGCTCTGGCAGCAAAAATGCCTGCTGCGGTGATGAGGATCAGACCAACCACAGAAAGGATCCGTATCACGAACAGGGGGTCGGCTCTTATGAACCCCGGATCGTGCCAGATCGTATACCCGGCAGGCCCAGGAGTTTCAGCCAGGATAGTAATGGGGTTGCCGCTGGCATCCACCGTGTTGATCAGGATCTCCGTATCGGGAGAACCTATTTCGTGGGTAATGAAAATTGGGGCGATCAAGTTGACGAAAAGGACCAAAAGCAAACCAATCCCGAATACCGCCCCGCTGGTCAACCAGACAATGCGCTGCCGCAGACTCATTGATTCCCACTTCTTTTTACTCATGAGGGCTCCCTTTTGAGGATTCTGATTCATTGGGGTGAGGTTCTGAAGAAATGAACCGGTAGCCGGTACCGATGACCGTCTCGATGTACCGGGGTGTTTCACTGTTATCCGCCAGTTTTTCGCGCAGGGATTGAATATGCACCCTGATGGTATTGGAAAACACGTTAGTCATCGTGCCCCAGACATGTTCCAGCAGTTCTTCCTGACTGATTACTTCATTGGGATGTCGGAGCAGGTATTCAAGGATGCCGAACTCTTTGCGGGTCAATTGAATCCGGTGGTCCGATTTCCAGACCACTTTTTCTACCGGGTCTAAAGAGATATTTTGTGCTTTGAGTATTGGTTCACGTGCTCGCAGGTCACGTCTCAATAACGCCCTGATTCTGGCCAGCAGCTCCTGCAGATGAAAGGGTTTGATCAGATAATCATCCGCGCCGTAGTCCAAACCGGTAATGATATCTTTTTGTTTTCCGCGGGCGGTTAGGATCAAGATCAGGAGCGCGGGATGTTTTTCACGGGCCAGACGACAGATATCCAGACCATCCATATCGGGCAGATTTAGATCCAGTATCAGCAGGTCATACCCATTGACCTCGATGTCTTCGAGCCCCTGACTCCCGGTTTCTGCAATGTCGATGGCATAACCGTTCTGGGATAGGCCGCGAGACAGGGCATCTGCCACATCTTTTTCATCTTCCAGGACTAATAGTCTCATTTTTGGTCACCCATTGAGTATCCCCATGAAGGATGTTCTGATCATCCTCCCGACTTTCATCCTAATGATACCCTTTGGAAGGTTAAATCTTAATAAAGTTTCGACTTCAGTGCAATATTTAGTTCATAACCATGAAAACATTACAAAGATTTAACGCCTGTTTTTGTATTCTAAAATAAACTATCGTACTTACGTTCGTTTGCTTTAATCGCAATGGTCATTTCTGCTCACACCACTGAAACGACTTTTAGAATGACCACCGATTTTTTGCAGAAAAAATTATGAAAAATAACATCATTGAAGCGGAGCACGCTGCCCAGATACTGGGAGGCCGTGCTGTCCTATCCAATATCAAGGATCAATATTTGGAATTTTGGGATAGACTCCAGGGCTGCTTTATCAAGTGCTCGCTGGTCTACCGAAATTATGTAGAGACCGAGAGAGGATGTGATGATGCAATTGCATTCTCGTAAAGTGTTGCTCATTAGCATAATTGGGATTATCCTTTTGGGATTATTTCTGATCTTGAGGTTTGTGAGTATTTCTGGAATCACCAAAGCCAATACCAACCTTGCGCCTGAATACTGTATCCCAGTTGAACTTCAGGCGATCAACGCCGAATTATCCAAAGACTCTGGCGCGGCAAATGAACTGCTGATCGAGAAAAAAACTGCGCTGGAAAAATCGATGAAAGAATGTGCTGCGCTTGCCGCTTCTCTCCCTCCTGCGGAAAAGCCAAGTAACCTGATCAGCGTTATGCAGCCTACTCCCTCTCCATTGCCAACAGCACAAATTATCCCTGGCATTCAAAAAATGGTCTTACTTCCAAATGGAAATTTTATTCCGACGGGTGAGGCACAAAACAATTATTGGGCAGGCGTAATAAAGGGCCAGACCATTCAAATTCTCGCGGGAATTCTCCGAGATCAAGATGAATCGTGGCGTGAAGATCATCCAGAATGGACGAATGCTGGCCCACAGGGTGCGGTTGAGATTCTTGATGCCAACTGGTCAATAGTCGCCATTGTACAAACACCAACCAGAAATGGATACATTCAGTTTGTAAAAGAATGTGATTCGCTGCTTTTGTTACAAGCAGAAGATGGGACAATGTTTGTTTTTGACCCGGCTAACTTAACTTTTACCTCGAACGATTTACAAAATTATAGTTCCTCACATGGATGTCGATAAAACGTGATCAGATTTAGTAATTATTTTGCTATTACGTCATCGGGTATTTGAAGAATTGGGGGATAACTTTTTTCTGAACAAGAAACTGACACGGCAGTTCACAGGTACAGCGCATTAACACGGTTTGGGCACGGCATTGCCGTGCCCAAACGAAGCTCTTCTTTTCGAGAGAATTCGTGCAATTCGTGGGCAGTTCTTGGGGTTTTCCCAGTCCCCTCTCATATGTGGGTTAGGTCTGAAGGCCCGACCCACGGAGCTGTGACCCAACACTTTTTTCCGGCGCGCGGCCTGCTGAAAAATATCCGGGCGCGGCACGGAGATAATCAAATCCATTATCAAGTAACCGACACGGACGAAGGCCCGGCATTCAGACGCGGCTGTAAAATATATTTTTCTGGCATACCTGAATTATGTACCTGTCCGATCAGGATCGAAGGGCCTGTTCCCGCCTGCTACTGATTGATAGGTTCGTGATCTTTAATGGCAAGATATTTTTCGAATATGGCATACATTCTCAAGGTTTCGTCGTTGATGTTGGTCAACTCTTTTTTGAGATTTCCTGTCTGTACCAGCTCTCTTTTATGCTGTACGTCCGAAAAGATCGTTTTGATTTTTCGATAGTCTTCCTTTTCGATCAGGAAACTTAATTTTCTGAATATCTTCTGGGCTTCATCCAAATTCATCTCGATATTATCCCCTGTGAACATATCATTGAGAGCTTTATCGATTGCATAGTAAACTTCAAATCTTTCTGTGAACAGATCCAGTTTCGATTGGCGGATACGGTCTTCCTGCGGAACAAGAATTGCAATGACAAGGGCTGCGAAGGTAAAGACCATTACTATGATACCGGTGATGGCTGACACCGCGTTCCAATCGATGACCTGGTCCAAAGTACAAAAACTTTTATATCCAAGGATGGCAAAGGACAGACCTAAAACGAGAACGATCAAAACATGGATCAATAACTTAAATATAGTTTTACTTTTCATTTTCTTCTCCGAAAGATGATATGAGGAATTTTCTTACAGGCAATTGCAGTATCAGCCGCCCCGCTGCATACCCTTTTTACATGCTTTTCTCTCCCAGTCATTACAGAAGGGATAGTTTGGATATTAACAATTCTAGTTTTATATTTCTGCGAGTATGCCTAGAACCATGTTACTTTTTTTGAAACAGCGTATCCCTGTCCGATAGCCGCGTATTTTTCAAGGGAATTCGCGGATGGCTTTTTTGAATTCCCTTACATCTCTTCTCATCCATAGGCGATCAGATACCGGTTGTATAACTTTTGATGTACTTATTCGAATCGATTGGGCGCAGGTAAATTGAGATTAAGTTCCCCAGCCGGGTAAAAGTTGCAGGTAGATGTTATTCTGCGGATCACAGATCACGCCAAAGGTCATGTACTCCCTTGCCCATGATCTGTCGTTATAAATAACTGAACTGATTTCCATACTTGCCCACATCGAATAATCTTGAGGGATCACCAAAAAACTTGTTTTTGCAATTACGCAGTAAGCCCTGTCATTTTGGGTAACCGGCATTATGGTGATTTTTTCGATTGTGAAGTCTTGTATTGCATCGATCCCTTCTGAATATTTGTACCCTTCCAACCATTTTGTAACCAGAATCCTCACCATTTCTTCGGCAGGAGTGACTCGGTAATCATGGCTTGCATCCATTGCCACAGATGTAATTTCTGTGGCAAGAGTGGAGGTTGAAGCTGCCGCGCTGAGGAGTGGAGAATCAGTTGATTTAAGGATCGATTCCGTAGGCGAGGATTGGCAGCCATTCAGAAACGCTACGTTTCCCAAAATAAGGAGAGCAATTATGAGTGTCTTCCAACTAAATACGGACATATATTTCATGAGTGTCTCCCCGTTGAAATAAATACAATCACTTCATAATTTCACTATAGCTCAAATAGATTAAATCTTTGTAAAGATAGCTATCTGCGAAAGCTGAGACAGAGCAGTTCATTATTATGTAGGAACGCGGCATTGCCGTGCCCAAGCGAGGTCAGCTTTTCTATGGTTATCGAAACCATGAGCAGCCGGTTTACTGCATCCATTTCCATAAAGCCTAAACAATTTCTCCACAATTGCAGGTTATAGTTGATGATTGCAGGAACCTTTATTGATGGAAAAGAATATCGATGGCCGCAAGGGCCTGGAGGAAAGATGAAAAATGGAATGAAGGGATTTTGGAAATATTTTATTTTACTTGTCGTTAGCGCGCTGATCAGTCTGGTTGGCGGGATCATCGGAAAGACCGTGGTGGGCTACATCCTCTTTGGGGTAGGGCTGGCGGCTGCACTGGCTGGGCTGGTCTACTGTTTCATTAAAACGGAGTATTTCAAAGCGGACCGAAGACGCCCCTTGATCTTGGGCTTGCTGCTAAGCGTGTTTCTGGTAGCAGGTGTATTGCTGGTCACCAGCAGCAGCCGGGCGGCTGCCAGTTTCCGCAGTACGGCCGAATACATGCAGTCTGCCAATGGAACCTCTGCCAGCGGCACCACGTCGAATAATGGTAGCTTCAGCGGCAACTTCTCTCAAGGAAATTTCGGCGGCAATGGTACCGACTCACGCCAATCCGGGAATAATGGATCCACAGGCAACTTTGGCTCCTTCTCGGGTCCCACGAGCGGGTATTCTGGCAGTTCTCGGAATACCACAGGTACCGGCACGCGAGTGCTGGATACCGTGTTGGGCGTGATCTTTCTGGCGGCTGGCGGCATCATGCTGCTAATCGCCTTAATCCGCTTCCTAACCCACAAGGTTGACTATAAGGAGCACCGCTGGCAGACTTTGCTGGCTGGCGTGCTGGTAGGCGGCCTTATGGCTGCCTCGGTCACCCTGATGGTGACACATACCACTGTGCGGGCCATGGGCACCTTCCCTACGGGCGAAATGCCGGGTATGGCTGCACAGGGCACACAGTCGGCTGTTGAAGGCACCGCCAGTGCCACCCAGTCTGCTGCTGAAGGTACTGCGGAAGCCACTGCGACCGCAGTCGTTACCCCCACAGCGACTGCCACCCCGGCCCCTACTGCCACCGCTACCCCTGAAACAGTGAGCAGCCTGGTCGTGTGTCTGGACCCGGATTATCAATGGGGCATTAATATACGCAGTGAACCGAGCGACACGGCTAAAAATATTGGTACCATCCCGGCGGGCGGCTGCTTTACCCTCGATGGGCGCTCTGCTGAGAACGCGGGCTGGTACGTGATGGCCTCCGGGCAGAACGGCATGGGCAGTATCGTGATCAACGCGGATGATACTCAGCAGCTATTGTGGGTCAGCGATCAGATCTTTGACATGAGCGATAGCCTGAGCGAATTTTTGGCTGAATTGCCAGTGGTTGAAGCCAGCAAATAGGCGAAACAAAAATTTATTCGAACCGGTCGGAGTGCATCCCGGCCGGTTTTTTGCTGTACGCTTCCCTTAAAACTCTCCGATAAGGCTTGATGAATATTCTTGGTGCCAGATATAATCTATCTTAGAATTATCTTAAATTTTTTAAAAAGATTGTTGAGGAGAATGGAATGAAAGCAAAGAAATTTTTGCTGATCGTTGGCATTCTGGTGCTGGCGTTGACATTGATGGCATGCAATTTGACCAGCCTGATCTCACAGGTGAGCAACGAGGTGAAGAACGGCGTCAGCAGCAATGGTGGGGAGAGCACCAGCAACGTGCTCTTTTCGGATGATTTTTCCAAGACCAGCAGCGGATGGGATCGCCTTTCGGATGAATACGGCGAAAATGATTACGTGGATGGCACCTACCAGTTCCAGATCAACGCGGCCAATTACGATCTGTGGGCCAATCCCGGCAAAAACTTTACCGATACCGTGATCGACGTGGATGCCACTCTGGTCGATGGCCCGGAAGATAACGATTTCGGGGTCATCTGCCGCTACACTGATTCCGAAAATTTCTATTTTGCCGAGATCGCCAGCGATGGCTATTACATCATTGGCAAATACGTTGATGGTTCCATGAGCCCATTGGGCAGCGAACAGATGGTCGAGACCGATCTGGTCAACGGCGGCAACACCACCAACCACATCCGTTTCGAGTGCAACGGCTCGAATCTGGCCCTGTACATCAACGACTCCCTGGCCGATCAGGTCACTGATACCGATTTGACTTCTGGTGACGTAGGGTTGATCGCCGGCGATTATGACACTACCGGGGTAACGGTTGCCTTCGATAATTTTGTGGTAACCCAGCCTTAGATTCTGATCCTTGAAAATCAGCTCACTGGCGGCCATTTGATGGCCGCCAGTCAGTTTTTAAATCCAGTGAATTGACACGACAGGGGGAGAGCAGTAGAATACCTTACTTACTAAAATACTTTTATAAAGTATTGAAACAACGAGGAATACCGATGAGCCTGAGTGGAAATGCCCTGACCATGCGAGAAGTGAACCTCAATTTGATGCGCCGGACGCTGAAAACGCACCGGCAGGCGACCAAACAGCAACTGGCTGCCTGGACGGGGCTGAGCCTGGTGACCGTGGGCACCCTGATGCAGCAGCTGGTAGAGAGCGGCGAAGCCTACGAAGCGGATCAAGTGCCCTCGAATGGGGGGCGGCCGGCACACCAGTTTTGCTTCAACGAAGCGTATGCCCACGTACTGACCCTGTTTACTCACGAGCACGCCGGGCACGACTTTCTCTATCTGCGCATAGCCAATTTGTTGGGGGCAACGGTTTGGGCCAGCGATGAAGAACTGGAGGATATCCGGCTGGAAACGTTTGCCCCGCGGATCGAAGCCTGCCTGGAGCGGGTACCCACGATCCGGGCGCTCGGGTTCGGGCTGCCGGGTTTCGAGGTGGGCGGCAGAATCGTGGCTCTCGATTATCCGGCGCTGGTAGGGGAGCGGTTGAGTGAGTATTACGCGCAGCGCTACGGGCTGCCGGTGGTTTTTGAAAACGATGTCAACGCGGCGGCGCTTGGCTATTGCCAGCGTTATACCCTCCCGGAAGGTGAAACGGTGGTGTACACCTACTTCCCGGTGCGCTATCCGCCGGGAGCCGGCATTTGCCTGGAGGGCCGGCTGTATCGGGGCAGCAGCAATTTTGCCGGCGAGATCAGCTGTCTGCCGCTGGGGGTGGACTGGCACGACCCGGCACTCTATCGTTCTGCCGAACGTTTCGTCCCGGCTCTGGCACGGGTGATCACGGCCGTGAGCAGCCTGCTCAACCCGCAGCGCATCGTGCTGCACGGTGAATTTCTGGACGAAGCGGCACTCGAGACGATCCGGCAGCTCAGTGCAGAGACTCTGCCGCTGAGCGCGCTGCCGCGGCTGGCGCTTTCTGAAGATTTCAGCGGGGATTATCAGGCCGGGATGATCACCGAAACACTGGCTTGCCTGGAACCGACCCTTTCACTTACCCATTCCGCATAGAGGATTCATGGCTACCTTCTTTTTGATCTTGATTTACTTTGCGTTCATCAGCCTGGGCTTGCCCGATTCATTGCTGGGGGCTACCTGGCCAGTCATGCAGCCGGGCTTTGCCGTGCCGTACAGCTATGCCGGCATTGCCTCGATGGTCATCTCAGGGGGAACGATCGTGTCGAGCCTGCTGAGCGGACGGGTCATCCGGCGTTTTGGCACTGGCAAGGTGACCTTCGTCAGCGTGCTGATGACCGCCGTGGCCCTGTTGGGGTTCTCGCTGGCCCCCTCCTTTGTCTGGATTCTGGCGCTGGCGGTGCCGCTGGGGTTGGGGGCTGGAGCGGTAGATTCGGGCCTGAACGAGTACGTGGCCGAGCACTATCAGGCGCGCCACATGAGCTGGCTGCACTGCTTTTGGGGCATCGGTGCCATGACCGGCCCGTTGATCATGGCGCAGTTGATCGCTCACGATCATTCCTGGCGCAGCGGCTATCAGATCATCGCCATTCTCCAGTTCGCGCTGGTGGGGGTGCTGTTCTTCAGCCTGCCGCTGTGGAAAAAGGTCGGCTCGGCGGTTGGGGACGAGGCGAAAAGTGAGGCCCCGGCGGCTGAAAAAACGCACGGACTGCTCTTTCCTCTGCAAATCCGGGGGGTCAAGATTGCCCTGGTGGCCTTCCTGTTCTACTGCGGCGTCGAAGCGACCATGGGGCTGTGGGGCGGCAGCTATCTGGTGCGCGCTCGCGGCCTGGAGCCGGCCACAGCAGCCGTCTGGGTTTCAGCCTTCTACGGCAGCATCACCCTGGGGCGCCTGATCGCGGGTTTCGTCACCCTCAAAGTGAGCAACCGGGCCCTCATCCGCATCGGGCAGGGGATCATCGTGGGTGGGGTGGTGGTACTGTTTTTGCCGCTGCCGGCTATCTTCGCCCTGATCGGCTTCCTGTTGATCGGGCTGGGGTGCGCCCCGATCTTCCCCAGCATGCTGCATGAGACCCCGGTCCGCTTCGGCAAGGAAAACGCACAGATGGTGATGGGCTTTCAAATGGCCGTGGCCTACATCGGCTCCACTTTTCTGCCGCCGCTTTTCGGCTTCATTGCCAACGCGACCAGCCTGGCCCTGCTGCCGCTGTTCCTGCTCGTGTACGCAGCCTTGCTGCTGTTCAGCTCTGAGCGCGTCAACGCTTTGCTGGCGACACCGGTCCACGCGCGCGAGGCAGATTCACCGCATCTTGCATAAGGGGAAGAAAGCAATATCTTGCTTTAAATCACCGCCTCATTTGAGGCGGTTTTCGTTCTATTCTGGCATTCTTGATGAAAAAGGAGCATTTTTCGCTATAATTTAAGCATCGGACGCAGAGAGGAGGCAGCATGCAGCAAAAAAACCGTCTTTCCCGTAAGATTCGAGTTCCTCTCATTTATGGTGTCTTTTCCATTCTGTGGATTGTGCTGAGCGATCGTCTGACCCTGCACGTTGCCAGCGATATGCAGACAGCGACCTGGATTGCCATTGCCAAGGGCAGTGCGTTTGTACTCTTTTCAACTTTGCTTATTTATCTGCTGCTGGCGTTTGATGAACGGCGCGAGAAGGTACTGGAGGTCGAGATTGCCCACGTGCAGGAGGGCTTTTCGAGCCTGTTCGAGGATAACCCCGAACCCATGTGGATTCTGGATGTCGAGACGATGGAGTTTCTCTCGGTCAATCGTGCCGCGCTGGAGTTCTTTGGTTACAGCCATGAAGAGTTTTTGAGTTTAACCCCCTTCATGCTTTTTACGGAGGATCAGACCGATCTGCTGCGCAGACACTTCGATTCGCACGAGGAGGGCATCCGGCGCACGGGCCCGTGGCGGCTCACCTTGAAATCGGGGGAAACGCGCTATGCCTACATCGTGGTGGTGGATGTCGATTTTGCCGACCGCCGCACCCATCTGGCGACGGTGGCGGATATCAGTGAGCAAAAAGAGATCGAGGAGAAGCTCAACAAGACCACTTCAGAGCGGGATAATTACGAATCTTTTGGCTTCTCGGTCTCGCACGACCTGCGGGCCTCGCTACGTGCGGTGGATGGCTACAGCCAGATCCTGCTGGAAGATTACGGTAAGGCGCTGCCGGCTCAGGTAGTGGAATACCTCGAAAAGATCCAATCGGCGGCGGCCAACATGCAGCTAACGACGAGCAACTTGATGACACTGGCGGGAATCTCACGAAAGAGCGTGAAACCATGCCAGGTGAACCTGAGCGACGTCGTCCATGAAATCCATGAGCAGTTACAGCGCATGGATCCCGAGCGGCGGGTGGAAGTGAAGATTACCCCCGCGGTCTATGGCTATTGCGATCCGGAATTGATCCAGACGGTGCTCTTCGATCTGTTCGAAAATGCCTGGAAGTTTACCTCCAAGACCGGGCAGGCGCGCATTGAGTTTGGCAGCCTGACGACCGCTGAAGGAGAAAAGGCATATTTCGTGCGCGATAACGGCGCCGGTTTTGACCCCAGCCAGACGCAATTGATGTTCACCCCCTTTGAGCGCTTTCATCCTGCCACGGATTTTCCGGGCAGCGGCATTGGGTTGAGCGTGGTGGCGCGCGTCATCGAGCGGCACCGGGGACGGGTGTGGGCTGAGGGACAGGTGGGGCAGGGGGCCACGTTTTATTTCACCCTGGGTGAGCCGGCTTGAAAGTTGGCCTGAACCTTGCACCTTCTTGCATGATGCTGAAATGAGGAAGGTGAAAGGTGATGAATTCACGTTTGCGCTTCAAGATCATTGGTGTGCTGACCCTGTTCGTGCTGGGAGCGGCCCTGAGTGGCTGTAAAGTTGCTCCCAATACGCAGGTGGGCACCTCTGCTCCGCAATTGCCGCAGCCCAAGACCCTGTCGGACCCGACCTGGATCGCGCTGGATCAGGCCATCCATCAGGATATCGGCGGCCGCGAGGACGTGCTGGCCTACCTCATCTATAACATCAGCATCGATTCCGTACAATTTTCAGACGATGGCAGCCTGGCCCTGGTGTGGATCTCGCTGGTGGATAAGACCACCGGTTTGGTCCAATCTGGCGAGCCCGGTCTGGTCATTGGGCACAAGGCTGCTGACGGCAGTTGGAGCGTCGTGCTGCAGGCAGACCCGACCTTTGCCGCCGAATTACAGGCCGTGCCAGAAAGCCTGCTTTCAGCGGAACTTAAGACCGAATACATGCCGGCCGTGCAGCAATCTTCCAAGGACGGTACGGTGTATACCGGCTACCGGTTACCGTGGACAAACGGGCAGGCGAAATACCTGACCGGCAGCATCGGCCACGTCTTTACCTATAAATCCTGCCCGAGTACCTGTCTGTATGCCTTCGATTTTGCCGACGGTACCCAGTTCCCGATTGCCGCTGCCAAGGCGGGCGTGGTCAAATACGCCGTCTGGCAGTACGAGAACGGCAATACCAGCAATGCCAATTATCTGGTGATCGAAGACGATACCACCACCCCAACCACCTACATGGTGTACTTCCATTTGGCCCAGAACAGCATCGATACCCGATTGCGTACTCCCGGGGCCAAAGTGTATCAGGGACAATTCCTGGCTAATGCCGATGATACCGGTTTGAGTACTGGCAATCATCTCCACTTTATGGTGCACGCCAACCCCGATTCTTACTGGGGGACTTCGGTCGATATCGTGTTCGACGAAGTGAGCGTCAACGGCGGGCGGCCGCGTACCTGTGCCGAAGCGCAGGCTTACCCTGAGTATGGTTCACAGTGCATGCCCAGTAATCTGTATACCTCGCGCAACATGGATGATTTGAATCCATCAGGCGGGTTGACCCTGCCGGCGGCAAATACGGTGATCTCGGCGCCGAATCTGACCGTCAGCGGCTGGATGCAGGATGACGTGGGGGTCAAGAGCGGGCAGCTTTATTACAAGACCGGCAGCAGTTGGGTGGCCCTGGGTGACCCGATCACCGATCAGCGGTTTACCGCCAGCGTTAATCTGTGCAGCGCCTCTTTGCCCATGGGGAAATTCTCGTTGGGCCTGCAGGTGACTGATCAGGCCGGGCATACTTCCAGCCTCGACAACTCAGCCGTGGCGCTGGATTTTGAATACGATTGCAGTACCCAGCCGCCGGATTGCACCCCGGGCGAGGGGCAGGCGACGCTGTATTCCGCGGCCAATTTTGCGGGCAACTGCCAGGTGCTCGATAAGGGCGATTACAACGATCTGGATTCACTGGCGAACGTCCATAACGGCGAAGTGCGCTCGGTGCTGCCCGGCAGCGGCGTCTCGGTGCTGCTGTACGATCAGACCGACTTTGGCGGCACGGAAGAACTGCTGCAGAATGGCGACGGTGACCTGAGCGACAACCTGGTAGGTGCCAACGCACGTTCGGTCAAGGTGGTTGATTTTCTTACCCCGCCGGCCGCGCCGATGCTGTCCCTGCCGGGATCCGCTACTACGGAAGACTCCCTGACTCTGAGCTGGAGCCAGCAGGACGGCGTGGAAACGCGCGCCAGCCTGAGCGGCCCCAGTGATTTTGCGCAGACGCTAGACTGGCAAAACGGCGGCAGCTGGGAAGTGGGTATGCTGGCCGCGGGTGAGTATACCCTGACCATCGAAGCCCGCAACATTGCCGGCAATACCCAGATCAGCCAGAGTTTTACCGTCAGTGAACCCAAACCCCTGCCGGCGCTCACCCTGGATGCTCTGCCGGAAACCACCACCAGCACCCTGATCCCTTTGAGCTGGACGGTGACGAGCGGCGCGGATAACCTGGACCATTTCGAGATTCAGGTGAGCACGGATGGCGGCGATTGGGTGGATTGGGCCACTCAGCCTGCCGGCGAGGACCGCTCAGCCGGTTACAGCGGTGAACTGGGGCACAGCTATGCCTTCCGCGTTCGCGGTGTAACCCCCACCGGCAAAACCGGTGAGTATGCCCAATCGACCACGGCCACCGTGGTCAGTGCGGGCTGCCAGGAAGATGAATACGAGGGAACCACCCCCGGGGATGATGACATCAGCGGCGCGGCGCCGCTCGAGATCGGCACGGCCCAGCAGCATAACTGGTGCCCGGCGGGCGACGTGGACTGGGTCGCTTTTCAGGCGACGGCCGGGCAAAACCTGCGCCTGACGACCTCCCCGGTGGATAGCGGCACAGGGGCCATCGAGATGCTCTATGATTCCGACGGCGTCACTTTGCTCGGTTCTGCCAGCCCCGCGGACGACGCCTCCGAGGCATCGATGGATTGGACGGTGCCGGCCGATGGCGTTTATTACGTGCGCTACACACCGGTCAATGGGCAGATCGCCGGCTCAACCACTTATTACCAGGCGCTGGTGCAGGCGCAAAGCAGTCTGCCAACCAGTCCGCTGGTGTGCGGCGGCATCGTGATTCCGCTGGCAGCCGGCGGGGCCTATCTGGTCTCGAGTAAGCTGCTGAACCGCAAAAAGACGGCCAAGCGGCCGGGGTGGAAATAAGCAGAAAATGTACAGGTCGGGTACAAAAGCTCGACCTGTTTTTTTACCCTGGAAACTGGCTCTGGATAGTCGAAAAGGGCACGACCTGTGGGGGATCAGGGAGATGCTCGCCAATAAATTTTTCCATCCAGACCATGTCGTACCAGCGGCCCATTTTGTAGCCGCAATTGTGAAAGTGCGCAACGGTCTGGTATCCCAGATGTTCGTGGAAGGCGATGCTGGCCGGGTTGGGGTAGGCAATGCAGGCGTTGAGGTTGAGAATATTTTGCTTCTGCAGCATCTTTTCGAGAAGGGCATAGAGCGTATGGCCGATACCGCGGCCGCGGCTTTCCATGCTGACGTAGATCGAGGTTTCCGCGGCCCAGGAGTAGGCGGGGCGCTCGTGGAAGGGGGAGACGTAGGCATAGCCGACGATGGAATCTCCGCTGCAGGCGACGAGGTAGGGGTATCGCAGCAGGGTACGCTGAATGCGCCGGGTGAACTCCTCCAGGGAAGGCACTTCGTATTCGAAAGTGATGGCTGTTCCGGTCACGTAGGGGGCGTAAATTGCCAGAATTTCGCTGGCGTCTTGTTCTGTCGCCAGCCGGATCGAGAGAAGTTCTGCATTCATGGTCGTTCTCCACACACAAGAAGGATGGGTTAACTATAGCTCCGTTTTTGAGAAAGGAGCACGACGCGCTGTGCTCTTCGCGGGATTGTTTGCGGGATGTTGAAGAAATGTTCACTCGCTGTTAACCACGGGGAGGTATAATTGAACTGAAAAACTGCTGACCAGAGGGCTTCAGTTCGAGAGAAATTATATATAATACCTGAGGCTCTCATTTTTCTGCATCGCGACCGAAAAGAAAAGTTTGGCAGTTCTGATCTCATTCCCCCCACAAGGAGACTTTTCACGCATGGCCAACCCCAAAATGAAATCATTCAATTACGCCGTCGGGATGTTCGGTACCTCCATCCCGATCAACATGCTCAAGACCTACGCTGCCATCTACTACGTTGACAGCCTGGGCATGACTACTCCGCAGTTTGCGCTGATGCTGCTCATCTACACCTTCATCGATGCCATCGATAACCCGGTGTACGGCTTTTTGTCGGACCGCACGCGCTCGCGCTGGGGACGGCGCCGTCCGTGGCTGGTGATCGGTGCGCCAATGCTGATCCTGGCATTCATCATCTTTTACAACCCGCCGGCTTTTCTGGCCGGACAGTCGCTGGTGGCATACTGCATGTTCTTCTACATGCTGACGGGTACCCTCGATTCGGTTATCAATGCCAACTACGGCGCGCTCTTCCCGGAGCTCTTCAAGACGGATGGGGAACGGGCCAAGACCAATGCCATGCGCCAGGCCTTCCAGCTCGTGGCGATGATCATCAGCATTGCCCTGACCCCAATGGTCACCAAGGCGTTGGGCTATGGTATGACCGCTATCGTGTACGGCGTGTTGGGCGGCGCGGTGATCCTCTACATGGCCCTGACCAGCCGCGAAGTGCCGGTGACCGAAGAAGAGATCAAGCCGCAGCTGTGGCAGAGCCTGAAAGACCTCTTCGTCAACAAAAAATTCTGGATTTCTGGCCTGGCTAATGCTTTCTACAGCGCGGCCATGTCGCTGGTCATGTCGGCGCTGCCTTTCTTCGTCAAATACACCCTCAACATTCCCAGCAGCCAATCGACCATCCTGTTCGCCTCAGTGCTGATCATTGCCATTGCCGGCGTCTCGGTATGGGCCTGGCTGGTGCGCAAATATACGCTCATTCCGGTATGGCGGGCCGCTCTGGCGACCCTGGCTGTGGCGTTCATCCCGCTGTACTTTGCCAATTCGCTGGTCACTGCCATTGTGGGCAGCGTGCTGGTGGGGTTTGGTTTTTCCGGCGTCATTACCACCATGGACCTGATCGGGGCCAAGGTGATGGACGAGGATACTGCGCAGCATAACCAGCGCCGCGAGGGCATCATCTCAAATGCGCTGGGCTTTATGAACCGGCTGAACGGATTGTTCACCAGTGCGGCTTTCTCGCTGGTGTTCGTGCTGTATAAATTCGAGAGCGGCAACAATCCTGGCCCGGAACCGCAGAACGCGGCGCGTTTCTTGCTGACCATCTTCCCGTTTGTGATGATGCTGATCAGCTTTGCTTTCTCTTTCTTCATCCACTTTGATCAAAAACCGGCGGCTGCGGAAGCCCTCCCGGCAGAATAGCAGAAAGGACAATATGGCATTTTTACATCTGGAACATACTCCTGAGACCACTCAGGTCTGTCAGACTCTCAATCTCATCCTGCCCGACCCCGGGCGGATGAAGGGCATCCCGGTGCGTGAGCGCAAGGTGCTGTATCTGCTGCACGGATTGAGCGACAACGGCAGTGCCTGGCAGCGCTTTACCAACATCGAAACCCTGGCCAATGATTACGGACTGGTGGTGGTCATGCCTTCAGTGGGGCGCAGCTTCTACACTGATCTGCCCAACGGGCAAAAGTATTATTCATATATCGTCGATGAATTGCCGCAATACCTGGCAGATGTATTCGACTTGAAGCCGAGCCGTGAAAATACCCTGCTGGCCGGCCTTTCGATGGGTGGGTACGGTGCCTTCAAGGTGGGGTTGGCTTATCCAGAGCGCTTCAGCGCGGTGGCGAGCTTCTCGGGGGTGCTTTCGCTGGCCGGGTTCAATCCGCACGTGGTATCGGAAGCACGCGCAAAAGAATTCGGCCTGATCTTTGGCGACTTAGATCAATTGAACGGCAGTGAGAACGACCCGGCAGTCTGGCTGCAGCGTGCCGCGGCGCATCCGCAGGATCTGCCGTATCTGTACGTTGCCTGCGGACGCCAGGATGATCTGTATCCGATGAGCAAAATGTACGCCGCGGCCTGCCAGAGCGCCGGCATCCAGGTGGAATATTTCGAGGCGGACGGCCATCACGACTGGTACTTCTGGAATGATCAGATCGAGCGCTTCTTGAAACTCGTGCTGGGAGAGCGGCCATGAGCCCGGCAGAAGCCAATACGCTCACGATCCCGCTGCACATCGATCATGAGCGTGAGGGGACGTATTTTACCGTGCCGTTTACACTACCACAGAATGTGGCCCGGCTGGAGCTGCGCTATCGCTATGCGCGCTTCCACGAAGCCGCCGCGGAAACTCCGGTCGGCACTTTCAACAGCCGGGTGCTTGAGAACACGATCGATCTGGGCCTGATCGCCCCGGACGGCACTCAGGTGGGGGCTTCCGGCTCGGATAAGAGTGAATTCTTCGTCAGCGAGACGGCAGCCACCCCCGGTTACCGGCCGCACGCGCTGGTGCCCGGCGAGTGGCACATCCTGGTGGGCGCCTATCACGTGGCGGCGGCCGGGGTAGACGTGACCTACGAACTGACCTTTGTGCCGAAGCAGCGGCGCTGGCTGCGCGGCGACCTGCACGCGCATACGGTGGCCTCGGATGGGGTGCAAACTGTCGAGGAACTGGCACGGCGCGCGCTGCGCCACGGGCTAAATTACCTGGCCATTACCGATCACAACCAGATGCTCGCGGCCGAAGAACTGCCGCACGTCGAGGGCGTTACCCTCATCCCGGGCATGGAGTGGACGCATTATCGCGGGCATTCCAATTTTCTGGGCTGCGCGCGCCCTTACGACGGTTCCTTCATGGCCAATACCCCTGAAGAGGTGAAGGCGCACTTTGTCAGTGCCCACGAGCGCGGCGCGACCATCGTCATCAATCATCCTTTCGATGAGGGCAGTCCCTTCCTGTTCGACCTGCAGGAGCTGCCTTTCGACGTTATGGAAGTGTGGAACGGCCCCATGCGCGAATCGAATCTTAAAGCAGTGGGGGTGTGGCACAGCATGCTGCTGGCCGGCAAGAAGATCGCGGTCAGCGGCGGCAGTGATTTTCACCGCGATACGCCCTTCTTGTTCCTGGGCGGGCCGACCACCTGCGTGTACGCGGATTCGGATGCGCCGGCGGACGTCTTGCGGGCCCTGCGCGGCGGGCGGGCTTACATCACCTTCGCGCCAAACGGCCCCGTACTTGAAGCCAATGCCGGTACGTCCACTCTGGGCGACACGGTGGATTGGAACCACGAAAAAACGCTGCACCTGAGCTTTACCGGTCTGCTGGCAGGTGACGTGGTGCGCGTTGCCACCGCCCGCGAGACCCAGGTCCTGCTGCAGGCACCGGGCAACGGCCGTTTCGAGATGGATTATCCCATCGCTGCACCGGGATTTGCCCGCGTTGAACTGCTGCGCGCCTTTTTCCCGGGGCTGCCGCTGCTGCCGGCGCTTTTGAGCAATCCGATCTATTTTGAAGGGTAAAGAAAAATTTTGAGAAGAGAAAACGACCTCAGACTGAACTGCACCCCAAAAGTTGGACACAACCAACAGAAAGGGTGCAGTTTTATTATGAGCAAGCATAGCAAGGAAAAGAAGATCGCAGCAATAAAAACAGTAGAGGCAGGAGAAAGTATTGCGGAAGCAGCCAGACGATATGGGATAAGCAATTCGGTGCTGAAATGGGAAGTAAGGAGCTTTAGAGAACACGGGGGAAAAGGACTTAAGAACCATGTATATGGTTGGACGGGGAAGCAGAAATATGAAGTACTAAAATACATGCATGAGAACCAATTGTCTTTCACTGAAACCGGAATATTATTGGGAATAAGACATAGCACAATCCTAAATTGGGAGCACAGATACTTGGAAAACGGGATTGAGGGATTAGAAAACAAGAAAAAAGGCCGGAGGCCAAGGGTTCAAAAACCAAAACCGCCCAAGACCAGGGAAGAAGAGTTGCTGGACAGGATTCAATATCTGGAAGCAGAGAATGAATACCTAAAAAAATTGAATGCCTTGGTTGCAGAGCGGGAAAAGCGCGAAAGAGAGAACAGATAGTTGTAATCTCTGGACTGAGGCAAAAATACCCCTTAGCATTGCTCTTGAAAATAGCGCACCTTCCCAGGAGCAGTTATTACTATCATCTACGCCATCTGTGTGAACCTGAAAAGCATAGTAACGAGCAAGAAGCAATCAAGCAGATCTGTGTGGAGAATAAAGGCCGCTATGGTTACCGGCGAGTCACGCTTGAACTGCATCATAGAGGGTTTCAAGTCAATCATAAGTTGGTGATGAAACTCATGAAGCAGGCTCATCTTACCTGCATGTTGCGGGAAAAGAAGTACCGTTCCTATCGAGGTGAAGTGGGCAAGATCGCTCCCAACCTCTTGCAGCGAGATTTTAGAGCTGTGAGACCTAATTTAAAGTGGACCACAGATATCACAGAATTCAAACTATTGGGACAGAAGCTCTATCTTTCCCCGATCATGGACTTGTTCAATAGTGAGATCGTTAGCTTCACTCTTTCAAGCAGCCCAAGTTTCCACCCGGTTACTGAAATGCTCAAAAGTGCCTTCCAGAAGATACCCGACAATACCCAATTGATCCTTCACTCAGATCAAGGTTGGCAATACCAAATGCGGTCATACCAAAAAATGTTGAAAGACAAAGGTGTCCGCCAAAGCATGTCCAGAAAGGGCAATTGCTACGATAACAGTGTCATGGAGAACTTCTTTGGTATTCTTAAAACTGAGTTCTACCACCACCGGAAATTTTCCTCCGTAGAACAATTCTCAAAAGAGTTATCTGAGTACATTGATTACTACAATAATCGCAGGATCAAGATTAAACTAGAAGGACTGAGTCCTGTTCAATTCCGAACTCAGTCCTTCATTCCTACTTAACTTTTGTCTAACTAATGGGGTGCATTACAGACGAGGTCGTTTTTTTGTCGTTATTTACACAGTTGGCAGGGAGGCTACCGAAGCACGCTCGATGAGCGAGCAGGGCAAGATCAGGCAGTGCTCCTCCACCTCTGTGCCCTCGACCAGTGAAAGGAGCATGCGCGCACTTTCGCGGCCGATCTCGGTATTGGGCAATTGCACGGTGGTCAGGGGCACGGGCAGGTAGCGGGCAATCTCCCGGTTATCGAAGCCGATGATGGAAAGGTCCTGCGGAATCTTGAGCCCGGCCTGCTGGGCGGAATTCAGGCTGCCGGCGGCCATCAGATCGTTCATCACGAAGATGGCGCTGGGGCGGTGAGGCAGGGTGAGCAATTGCTGGGTCAGTCGATAGCCCGATTCGTATTCCCAGTCGCCGTAGCTGACGAATTCCGGATGGACGGGCAGGCCAGCCTTTTCCATGGCAGCCACGAATCCCTTCATACGTTCGTGGGTTGGGAAAGAGTCGGGGTGGCCGGCGATGACCGCAATCTCGCGGTGGCCGTGCTCGATGAGGTAATTGGTGGCGTTGATGGCGCTGTCGAAGTTGTTGTAGGTGACGTAGTGATCGTTGCAGGTGCCGTGTGAGTAGGCAAACACGAAGGGGGTGGTGATGGGGTTGATGATGGTATCGATGTGGCGATCGTGCAGCCCAACGTAGATGATGCCGTCCACGTGCGAGCGCAATATCAGCTGCACGCGGTCATTGATGTATTCCTTGAAATCCTCGATCTGATCATACTGGTTGTACAGCTTCTCCAGCATGTGCAGATCGTTGAGGATCATCTGGTACCCTTTTGTCTCGAGGTAATCTTCCACCCCGTTGACGATGTCGGCGGTAGGCAAACCGCGCACATCCTCGACCAGTACGCCGATGGTCTGGGTTTTGCCCATGCGCAGTGATTTGGCCAGGGTGTGAGGGGAATAATTGCTCTCACTGATCGCTGCCTCGATCCGTCGGGTGGTCTCTTCGCTGAGCTGTTTCTTGCCGTTGATTACGTAAGAAACGGCCGCGACGGATACGCCTGCCTGTTTAGCGATATCTTTTAGGGTTGTCATATCAATATTCTATCCGAGGTTCTGTATTTTGATTCGATGAAACTCGAACCCTGGCGAACTTTCAGCAGGATTTCCCAATTCTAGCATAATCCCTGGAGGCTGCCTGCTCTTCACTGAGGGAGTTTTCTCTTGGATTGATTTTAACCCAAATTTAATTTAAACGATTAAATTGGTTATTGACAAGGCTCAAAAAAGTCTATATAATTTGAAAGCATTGAGTTAAACGATTAACCTTTCCCAATTAACGGAGCTTTCCCTGATGAAATTTATCCCTGCCGCTGATGTCAAGATGGACGATCCCTTTTGGTCGAAGCGTTTTACTTTAGTGCGCGACGTCGTCCTGCCGTACATGTGGGAAATCCTGAACGACCGGGTAGAAAACGCCGTCAAGAGCCACTGCATCGCCAATTTCAAGATCGCGGCGGGACAGTCTGATGAAGCCTTTCATGGCCCGGTCTTTATCGATACCGATCTGTACAAATGGATTGAAGCTGTTTCATATCTCCTCTCTGCCGAAAAGAATATGGAACTTGAAAACCTGTGCGACCAGGCGATCGATCTGATCGCCTGCGCACAGCAGGCCGACGGCTATCTGGATACGTATTACACGGTCAAAGAGCCGGGCAAACGCTGGACGAATTTGATGGAAGGCCACGAGCTTTATTGTGCCGGACATTTGATCGAGGCCGGGGTGGCTTATTTTCAGGCGACCGGCAAAGACCAGTTGCTGAACGTGTCACGCCGTTTTGCGGACCTGATCGCCGAGACCTTCGGGGAAGGCAAGCGCCGCGGTTACCCGGGGCACCCCGAGATTGAACTGGCTCTGGTGCGGTTGTATGAAGTGACCCGCGCGGAGAAATATCTGGCCCTGGCCAAATACTTTATTGATGAACGCGGCACCGGTGAATATCTTTTCGAGAATGAATGCCGCCGTGAAGGGCACCGCTTCGTTTTCCCGGAGATGATGTATTTCAAAGCCGATTACTTCCAGGCCCAGCAGCCGGTACGCCAGCAGACCCAGGCCAGCGGGCATGCCGTGCGCGCCATGTATCTCTACAGCGCTATGGCTGACTTGGCCCGCCTGACGCATGACGACGAACTGGCGGCAGCCTGCGAACGGCTGTTCGACGACACGACCACCCGGCAGATGTATGTTACCGGCGGGGTGGGGGCAGCCAAACGCGGGGAACGCTTTACCACCGATTTTGACCTGCCTTCAGACAGCGGTTATTCTGAGACCTGTGCTTCGATCGGCCTGATGTTCTTTGCTCAGCGCATGTGGCTGCTGAACGGTAAAAAAGGCTGCTACGACATCTGGGAGCAGGCGCTGAACAACGCTGTGCTTTCGGGCATGGGCCGCGACGGAACGCACTTCTTCTACGTCAATCCGCTGGAGGTGGTGCCGCAGACGGTGCAGCACAACCCGACCCTGGCGCACATCAAAACGCAGCGGCAGAAATGGTTTGGGGTGGCCTGCTGCCCACCCAACCTGGCGCGAATCCTGACCTCGATGCGCGGTTCGCTTTACGCATTGGATGATGATCGTTTGTATATCCTGTCTCACATTGGTTCTTCTTTTGAACAAGGAGGTCTCTATGTAAAGCTCATGCGGCAAGGGAACGAATATACACTGACGATTGAAGGGACCGCGCGTGAAATTTATCTGCGTCTCCCTGAAAACTCAACGCTCGTCGGCGACCGTTATGAAAAACGGGAAGACGGATACTTCGTTATTCATCACGCCGGTGGCAAACAGCAATACGTTTATACGCTTCAGCCGTCGATCCGGGTATTGCACGCCCATCCTTCCATCTCCGCCCTGACTGGGAAGGTGTGTGTGCAACGCGGCCTGACCACTTATTGTGTGGAGGGGATTGACAATTCTGAGCCGTTGAGTACACTCCGATTGCCCGCGGACGCCGTGTTCACAGAAGAAAAAGCGGATTGGCTGGAAGATGATCTGCCGGTTCTGCGAACAGCCGCACTCAGTGTGTCGCAAAAAGATTGGGAGCATACCCTGTACCGTTCTCAACCTGGTGTATATGAGTCCAAGGAAATCACCTTGATTCCTTACAGCCAATGGGGCAATCGTGGCGAACATGAAATGCGTGTGTGGTTGACTGAAAAATAACGAGTGAGTAAGCCAAACAAATTCGAGAAAAGGAGTTTCAAGCGATGAAAAAGGAAAGATTTTTGTCTGTTCTTGTCGTCATGGGTCTCGTGCTCGGTGTCTTAGCCGGCTGCGCTGCCCCTGCGACCGCTACGGAGCCCGCTGCTGCAGCGACCACTGAAGCTGCTCCTGTCGTGGCTGCGACCACGGCTGCTGCGAGCAATGCCGCCCCGACCGATCTGCAGATCTGGTCCTTCGTCCAGCAACACCTCGATTTCTACCAGAAGATGGCTGGCATCTGGAACCAACAGCATCCTGATGAGCAGATCAACCTGATCCCAACTTACCTGGATTGGTCCGCTATGCACGATAAACTGTACACTGCCATGGTAGCCGGTGAAGGCGTTCCCGATATCTCTGATGTCGAGATCAGCAAATGGCCGAACTTCATGAACGGTGAAATCCAGTTCCTGGATCTGACCAGCTACATTGCTCCGTACAAAGCCGACCTGGTTACCAACCGCCTGGATATCTACAGCAAAGACGGCAAAGAATATGGTGTACCTTCTCACGTGGGCGCCACAGTGATGTATTACAATACCGAGCTGCTCAATGCCGCTGGCATTGATTACACCAAGATCATCACCTGGGACGATTTCGAGCAGGCCTTGAAGACCTACCACGAAAAGACCGGCAAATACATGACCTACAGTGAAACCTATGGTTCCTACCAGTTCACTGTGCTCATGGCTGAACAGGGGAAAGATCTCGTCACCGATGATGGTATGCCCGATCTCAATTCTCCCGAAGCTTTGAAAGCGACCCAATTACTGCGCAAGTGGGTGGATGAAGACATTGTTGGTTTCATCCCGACCGGCAACGCTGATACTGATGAAGGTAAAGCCGCCGTCGCTAATGGTGACGTGGCCGCCCTGATGTATCCGCTGTGGTACATGAGCCGCTTCACCGATGTCATGCCGAACCTGGCTGGCAAGATCGCCATCGCTCCGTTACCCGTCTTCGATGACAATTCCTACAAATCCGTGGGTTTGGGCGGTACCGGTACCATCGTGTACAAGAACAGCCCGCACGCTGACCTGGCAGCCCGCTTCATCACCTGGGCAAAACTGAGCGTGGAAGGCAGCACCACTTTGTGGACGGACCTGGGCTTCGATCCCGTGAACAAGAAGGTTGCCGAGAATCTTGACGTGACCCATGATCAGGGCAACAAGTTCCTGGCCTACTTCGAGACCAATCCGTTCGATGTGCTGGCAAAAGTTCAGGATAAGATGTTCACCGTCAAGACCATGCAGAATGCCGGTATCATCAATGATTACCTGAGTGCCACCACCTGGAACCGCATCTACGTCAACAAGGAAGATCCCGCGACCGTGTTGAAAGAGACTCAGGATGAACTGATGTCTCAGGCGAAAAAGTAATTTTCTAAAAATCAAGTAATGGGATGGGGCCCTTGCTATACTTATGACAAGGGCCCCTTTTCCCTGATAATGCCCTGCTTTACCGTAGTTTTCAAGAAGCCAGATCAGATTGTGAAGGTTGAAAAATGACAAAAAAGAAACTGGATCTGAACTCACCCAAAGTTGCGCCTTATGTCTTCATTCTCCCCTTTTTCTTGATCTTTGCGATTTTTTTCGTCTACCCCATTTGCAGCACCTTTGTGATGAGTTTCCAAAGTGTCAACATTAATGAAGTTCACTTCGTTGGGCTGGCCAATTACAAAGCACTTTTCGGCAGTTCCACGTTCCCGATTGCCATTCGCAACAGCGCGATCTATACTCTGCTGACTCTGGTCATTTTGATTCCCTTCCCGATCCTGCTGGCGGTCATGCTCAACAGCAAAGCAATGCGCGGCAGCGGTTTCTATCGTGCCATACTCTTTTTACCCATTCTGTGCAGTGTGGTGGTTGCCGGCATGACCTTCCGTTTCATGTTCAACGAAACCGATCAGGCGCTGGTCAATAACATTCTCATCAATCTCTTTGGCGGTGAGAAAGTGCGCTGGCTGAGCCTGCGCTGGCCGGCCATGGGGGTGATGGTCACACTGGCGACCTGGCGTTGGACCGGGATCAACGTGATCTACTTTCTGTCGGGGCTGAACAGCATCCCGGTGGAGTTGTATGAAGTAAGTGAGATTGATGGGGCAAACTCATGGCAGAAATTCCGTTATGTAACGGTGCCTTTGCTTTCCCCGACGATTGTGTACGTGCTGACCATCAGTATCTACGGCGGTCTTTCCATGTTCGTCGAGAGCCAGATGCTGTGGGCCGGCAAGACCTCGCCGATGAACATCGGCCTGACCATTGTCGGGTCGATCTACCAGAAAGGCATCAGCCAGGGTGAACTGGGATATGCCTCCGCGGCCGGGTTGTTCCTGCTGGCGGTGGTACTGATCATCAACCTGGTGCAGCTGCGCCTGACAGGCGTTATCGGAAAGAAGGAGGCATAACATGGAAAATACTCGACCTACTCACAAACCCGGTCAACGCACAATCGATACCGTCCTGTTGATCGCCTTCTTTACCGCGCTGGCTTTCATTATCTTGGTGCCATTCATTTCGATTGTGCTGACCTCATTCAAAGACAGCAGCCAGATCATCCGCAACGGCTTCAACCTGAACATCGACTGGAAGAATCTGACCCTGGATAATTACCGGGCCGTCTTTGCCGGGGATAACGAATATTTCAACTGGTTCAAAAACAGCCTGATCCTGACCGTGGTGCAGACGGTGGCTACCCTGTTCATCAGCGCCTGGGTTGGCTTCGGTTTCGCTTTCTACGACTTCAAGGGCAAGAACTTCCTGTTCGTGTGCGTCTTGATCGTCATGATGATCCCCTTCGAAATCCTCATGCTGCCCCTGTACCGTGAGATCATTGCCCTGAACCTGACCAACACTTACATTGGCATCATGCTGCCGTATCTGGCACATCCCATTGCCATCTTCTTCTTCAACCAGTATTTGCAGGGGATTCCGCGCGAGATCATCGACTCGGGCCGCATCGACGGCTGCAGCGAATATGGCATTTTCCTGCGCCTGATTCTGCCCATCATGAAACCTGCCCTGGCCGCCATGGCTATTTATGTGGGCATGTTCTCGTGGAATAACTATCTGTGGCCTTTACTCGTGCTGCGAGATACGGCAAAATATACCTTGCCGATTGGTTTGACCAGCCTGATGAGCCCCTATGGCAACAACTATCAACTGCTGATCGCCGGATCGGTCTTATCGGTGCTGCCCATCATGATCCTGTTCTTCAGTGCGCAGAAATACTTCATCGAAGGCATGACCTCAGGCAGCGTCAAAGGATAACTGAAAAGGTGGTGTCATGAGCGGAAAAGAGATGAAAACAGCCAGCCTGATTCTGGATCGAGACTTTGCCATTGCCCCTGTGGATGAGCGACTGTACAGCTCGTTCATCGAACAACTGGGGCGGGCCGTGTACGGGGGGATCTACGACCCGGGCAATCCTAATTCGGATGAGAACGGATACCGTCTGGACGTGCTCGAAAAGATCCGGGCGCTGAAGGTGCCGGTGATCCGCTACCCCGGCGGCAATTTCGTCTCAGGCTTCCGCTGGGAAGACGCTATTGGCCCGCGCGATCAGCGGCCGCGGCGCCTCGATCTGGCCTGGGCAACCACCGAGACCAACGAATTTGGCCTGCACGAGTTCTGCGACTGGTCTAAAAAAGCCGGCAGCCAGGTGATGTATGCCGTCAACCTGGGTACGCGCGGACTGGACGCAGCGCGCAACGTGGTCGAATATGCCAATCATCCCGGCGGCACTTACTGGAGTGACCTGCGCCGCCGCAATGGGGCTGAGGCGCCTTTCGGCATCAAACTGTGGTGCCTGGGCAACGAAATGGACGGTCCGTGGCAGATCGGGCAAAAGACCGCCTACGAGTACGGGCGGGCGGCCAACGAAGCCGCCAAGGTCATGAAATGGGTCGATCCGTCGATCGAACTGGTGGCCTGTGGCTCTTCCGCGTACGACATGCCCACCTTCGGTGCCTGGGAGCTGGAAATGCTTGATCTGTGCTACGAGAACGTCGATTACGTCTCGCTGCACCGCTATTACACCAATCCGACGCACGACCTGAAGAACTTCCTGGCCAAAAGCCTGGACATGGATGCTTTCATCAAGACCGTCGTGGCACTGATCGACGCCGTTGGCGGCAAGAAACACAGCCACAAGAAGCTCAACCTGTCATTCGACGAGTGGAACGTGTGGTATCACTCCAACGAGCAAGATAAGCAGATTCAGACTGAAAACCACTGGGGCCAGTCACTGCCTTTGCTTGAGGATATATACAACTTCGAGGATGCTTTGCTGGTGGGCGGCATGCTGATTACCTTGCTGCACAATGCCGACCGGGTCAAAATTGCCTGCCTGGCCCAGCTTGTCAACGTGATCGCCCCAATCATGACCAGCGAGCGCGGCTGCTGGGCCCAAACGACTTACTGGCCATTTCTGTATACCTCGCTGTACGGGCGCGGTACCTCGCTGCGGCCCATCCTGAAATCCCCGCAATACAGTTCGGCTGAGTTCGACGACGTTCCCTTTATCGACGCGGCCGCAGTGGAGGGTGAGGATGGCTCACTGACGATCTTTGCCCTGAATCGCAGCAGCGACAGCGATTTTCAGCTTAGCTGTGACCTGCGCGCGTTCGCAGGGCTGCGCTTCGATACGCACATTGTGCTGCATCACGAGGATATTGCGGCTACCAACACCGAGGCTGCTCCGAACACTGTAGCGCCTGTCACGCGCCACGAGTGCGCTCAGTTGGACGGGCGCTTTACCCCGGTGCTGCCGGCTCTGAGCTGGAACGTGATTCGATTTATCAAAGAATGAATTAATCCCCTTGCACAGGCAGGGGTTAAAGGACTCAAAAATGACGGACCGGGGAAAAGACGGTAAACAAGAGCTGAAGAAACTTTTTTTAGGGATCGAGTTCGGTTCGACACGCATCAAAGCCGTGTTGATCGATGAGAAACATACTCCCCTTGTTTTAGGCAGCCATGATTGGGAAAACCGCTACGAGAATGAGATCTGGACCTATGGTCTGGAAGATATCTGGTCAGGTCTGCAGGATTGCTATCAAGATCTCAAGAAGGCCTATTCTGCCAGGTATCAGCGTCCCCTGACAGACCTGGCCGGGATGGGGTTCAGCGGTATGATGCACGGTTACATGGCATTCGATGGGGCAGGGACTTTGCTTGTGCCTTTCCGCACCTGGCGCAACACCATGACCGGCCCGGCCGCGGAGGAGTTGAGTGAGCTCTTCCAGTTCAACATTCCTCAGCGGTGGAGCATTGCCCACCTGTATCAGGCGATCCTCAATGGTGAAAGCCACGTTAAAAAGATTCGCTCTCTGACCACCCTGGCTGGCTACACCCACTGGAAGCTGACGGGCCGTCAGGTGCTGGGAGTGGGCGAAGCCTCGGGCATGTTCCCGATCGACAGTCTGAGCAACACTTATGATTCTTCTTTGGTCGAGAAGTTTGACCAACGTATTGCGGGGGAAAAACTCCCCTGGAAGTTACTGGATATTTTGCCAGAGGTTCTGGTGGCAGGGGCGGACGCCGGCCGGCTGACCGCCGAAGGGGCCAGATTGCTTGACCCCAGTGGCGATCTGTCGGCCGGGATTCCGCTGTGCCCGCCGGAGGGGGATGCCGGCACGGGAATGGTGGCGACCAACAGTGTGGCCGAACGCACCTGCAACGTCTCGGCGGGGACGTCGATCTTTGCCATGGTCGTTCTCGAGCAGGCGCTCTCGCAGCGCTATGCCGAGATTGACCGGGTGACGACCCCCACAGGTAAACCAGTGGCTATGGTGCACGCGAATAACTGTACTTCCGATCTCAATGCCTGGGTGGAACTCTTCCAGGAATTGACCCAGGTGCTGGGGGTTAACGTCAGCACCTCGCAATTGTTCGAATCTCTCTTCAATCACGCGCTGAAAGGAGAGGCGGACGGCGGTGGACTGTTGGCCTACAACTATTTCTCAGGTGAACCGATCACGGCACTTGAGAAAGGTGCTCCTTTGTTCGTGCGGACGCCTGAGAGCCATTTCAGCCTGGCGAATTTCATGCGTACTCACCTGTATGCTGCGCTGGGAACCCTTAAGATCGGCATGGACATCCTCTTTGACCAGGAACACGTCAAAGTGGATCAGGTGCTCGGTCATGGAGGGTTCTTCAAAACTCCCGGGGTGGGGCAGCGCATCATGGCGGCGGCGATGAATACCCCGGTTTCCGTGATGAAGACTGCCGGTGAAGGCGGCGCCTGGGGCATTGCCCTGCTGGCCGCCTATTGCAGCAATCACAAGGATCGGCAGTCGCTCGAAGATTATCTGAACGATGAGGTCTTCTGCGGGGAAAGTAGCGTTACCCTGAACCCGGACCCGGAAGACGTCAAAGGCTTCGCTGCCTTTATGAAACGCTACACTCAGGGGCTCGCGATCGAGCGGACCGCTGTTCAGACAATGGAGTAACCCACACACGCAAATCGATCAACTTTTTGCATACTAAATTGGAGTTAGAAATGATAGGAATGAAAGAACAAGAAATCTGGTTTGTAGTGGGATCACAATCGCTCTATGGCAAACAAGTGCTGGATACCGTTGCCAAACGCGGTCAGGAAATGGCCGAGTACATCAATGCGAATCCCAATATCCCCTGCAAATTCATCTATAAAGGGACGATTAAATCGAACGAAGAAGTGACCCAGATCATCAAAGAAGCCAATTACGCAGATCAGTGCGCCGGGATTGTGACCTGGTGTCATACTTTCTCGCCTTCCAAGATGTGGATCAATGGTCTGGCGCGTTTGCAGAAACCCTTCTGCCATTTCGCCACCCAGTACAACGTCGAAATCCCCAACGAAGAGATCGACATGGACTTCATGAACCTTAACCAGGCCGCTCACGGCGACCGCGAGCACGGCTTTATCGGTGCCCGCCTACGCCTGCACCGTAAGGTGGTGGTCGGCCACTGGAAAGATGAAGAAGTACTGCGCGAACTGGGCGAGTGGATGCGCGCGGCCGTGGGCTATCAGGTCAGCCAGAATCTTGCGGTCATCCGCTTTGGCGACAACATGCGCCAGGTGGCCGTCACCGAAGGGGACAAGGTCGAAGCCCAGATCAAGTTGGGCTGGCAGGTCAATACCTGGCCGGTTGGGGACCTGGTCAACGAGATCGATCGGGTGAGCGAGGCTGAGGTCGATGCCAGGGTCAAGGAATATAAGGCGGAGTATGAGCTGAAAACGGAAGACGAACATGCGGTACGCTACCAGGCCAAAGAAGAAATTGCCATGGAACGCCTGCTGCAGCGCGAACATGCTTCAGCCTATTCCAATACCTTCGAAGACCTGTGGGGCATGGAAGAATTGCCCGGCATCGCTTCGCAGCATTTGATGGCAAAGGGCTACGGCTACGGCGCGGAAGGCGACTGGAAAACGGCGGCGATGGTGCACATCATCAAGTCGATGACCCAGGGCCTTTCAGGCGGCAGTGCCTTTATGGAAGATTACACGTATCATTATAAAAAGGGCAGTGAATATTCACTGGGCGCGCACATGCTTGAGGTGTGCCCCTCGATCGCGGCGCAAAAACCGCGCATCGAAGTGCATCCGCTGGGCATCGGCGGCAAAGAGCCCCCGGCTCGCCTGGTTTTCGAAGGGCACGCCGGCCCGGCAGTCGTGGTTTCTCTCATCGACATGGGTGATCATTTCCGCCTTATCGTGCAGGACATCGAATGCGTCAAACCCATCATGGATATGCCCAACCTGCCCGTGGCGCGCGTGATGTGGAAGATCAAACCCAACCTGCGTGAGGGCATCCGGCAGTGGATCACCGCTGGTGGGGCCCATCACACTGTGTTGACCTACGATGCCAGTGCGGCCATGCTCAAAGACTGGGCCGAGATGATGGATATCGAGTTCGTCCATCTCAGTGAGTCCACCACCACTGAAGCACTGGAAAAAGAATTGCGGGTCAACGATCTGCTGTATAAGCTGAGGTAATATGCTCGAAGCACTCAAACAACAGGTGTTCGAAGCTAACTTGCTGCTGCCCAAATATGGGCTGGTCACCTTCACCTGGGGCAACGTCTCGGGGATCGACCGCGAACGTGGCCTGATCGTCATCAAGCCCTCCGGGATGAGTTATGAGACCATGACCGCGGCGGATATGGTGGTACTGGATCTGGCGGGAAACAAGGTGGAGGGCGATCTCAAGCCCTCCTCGGATACCCCGACCCACATCGAGCTGTACAAAGCTTTTCCGACCATCGGTGGGGTAGTGCATACCCACAGCCGCTGGGCGACGAGCTTTGCCCAGGCAGGGCTGCCGATCGAGGCGACAGGGACCACGCACGCCGATTCCTTCTACGGCGCCATCCCCTGCACGCGCTGTCTGACCCCGGCCGAAATCGCCGCCGGTTACGAGCGGGAAACCGGCAAGGTCATTATCGAGACTTTCGCGAACCTTGACCCCGAAGCGGTGCCGGCTGTACTGTTCCACAGCCACGGACCGTTCTGCTGGGGCAAGTCCCCGGTGAAGGCAGTCGAGACAGCGGTCGTGCTGGAAGAAGTGGCTTTCATGCAGTTCCATGCTCTGGCGCTGAACCCCGGGTTGGGACGAATGCAGCAGGAATTGCTGGAAAAGCACTATCTGCGCAAACACGGTAAAGATGCCTATTATGGCCAATAGGACAAAAAAGGTATTTTAAGGAAAACGGTGGTTGCACCGGGTGAAAAATCCGGTACCATAGGCATATAAACCTCTGGAGGAAAAAATGAAACTGACACCACCGAAACGCGTTACTTTTTGGATTGCCCTGGTACTGGGCATTGCCGGTATTGCCGGCCACTTCATGGTCATTCCCTTCGTCACCACCTATGCCTTTGCCTTGCTGGTCATCGGCTTTGCGCTGCTGGTGCTGGGGTTGATCGTCAAAGGGCTGTAGAGCTTTCTGCGGCCAAAAAGAAAGTAAGAAAGGGGCCTGACACTGTCAGGCCCTTTTGCTTTAATCCCGTTGTTTTTTGTCAGTGACCGAAAGCGCGTGCTCTTATTCCAGCTTGATCTTGTCGTTGGCAATGGTATTGTCTTCGACGTAGCGGCGCGGCATGGCCAGCGACGACCAGCCACCGGCTTCCTGCAGCGTGAAGGGATCCGTGCCGTGGCGGGCCGCGGAAGTAGCCCAGAAATGGCGGCAGTCGTGGGCCGAAAGGCCGTTCAGTCCCAGTTTTTCACCTAAAAAGCATACCCGGCCGGTAATGGCCCGTTCGCTCATGCCGGCCTGGCTCAATTCTTCGTTTTTCTTGCTGCGCCGCAGCAGCAGCCCGCCGGCGATCAATTCCCCGGCATCCAGACAGGACTTGAATGCCGCGGCGGTGGCCGGGCTGAGGCGGTGTACCTGTTCCTTGCTGACCTTGGGGCGGAAGAAGCGCAGCGTCGAGTCACTCATGTCGAAGTCCTCGACCTTGAGCAGGGCGATCTCGCCCACGCGCAGTCCGTGGTCGAGCAGCAGACACATCATCAGACGATCGCGCCGTCCCTGAGGGGTCTCGGGCTGATCTTTGAGGGCAGCGGCCTGTTCCGGGGTGATCTTGACCGGTTCGGCCTTTTTGAGCCCGATGCGGCGCACCGGCCGTTTTTGATCGATGCGAGCCTGCTCGCGGTAGGTGTATCCCTGAACTGCACGAATAAGGGCGTACTCCTGCGGCGTCAGCGTGCCCACCTGCATGGCCAGGCGCGCGTAAGTTTTGATGGTCGACAGGCGCACGTTGATGCTGGGAATGGCATAGCCGGTTTTGAGCTGCCATTTGACGAAAGCCTCGACCAGCCCCCAGGTGACCGTGCGCCAGGCGGCAGCCTCGCTGGCCAGTTCGCCAGTGTGCATCCCGGCACTCTCGAGAAACTCGCGGAAGAGCAGCAGATCGGCTTCCTGGCGGCGCAGTGTCTGTTCGGCGCGGCGCGCGCGGTAATCGGCAAAACGCGAGCGCGCCGCAGCGGCATTGGCTTGCTGGCCTAACGTTTGTGCCAGCTCACCAGGCAGCAGCGGCTGCAGGGCATTTTCATCTGTAGAAACAACGATTCCACGGCTTTTCGGCATGTTAAAGATTGTACACGAAAACCCCCCTCCCCAGAGACCAATTTGACAATCTTTTCTTCTCTTGACAGTCAAAAAATATCTTGTAAAATTTGACCAGAAATAGAGAAATGGTCAAAAAAAATGGACCCTGAAAAATATCAGCAACGGAAACTGCAGCGCCAGAAGCGCATTCTTGACTCAGCCGCGGAACTGATCCCTCGCCTGGGTTACGACAAGGCCAGCATGGAAGACATTGCCTTTGGGGCAGAGGTATCAAAGGGAGCGCTTTATCTCGAATGGGAAAGCAAAGAGGCGCTCTTCGATGCGCTGCTGCGCCGCGAGATGGGCGAAATGCTCCGCGAGCTGCGCGATCGGCTGGCCGCCGGGCCGGCTGAAGCGGGGCTGGCGGCACTGTATACCCAATCGGTGCTGGTGCTCGAAAGACGTCCGCTGCTCAAGGCGCTGTACACCCTCGATAGCCGCGTGCTCGGGGATTTTGTGCGCCGCCAGGATCCGCAGCGCTATACCCGCCGCCTGCTGCTGAGCACGGAGATGCTGCAGCGGATGCAGCAGGCCGGCCAGCTCCGCGCGGACCTGGACCCTGAGGTGATGGCCTATGTGTTCAGCCTGCTGGCACTGGGGTTTATGACCATTGGCGGGATCGTTCCCGCGGCGCAGACGCCGGCGCTGGAAGAAACGGCCGCGGCTATGGGGGCCCTGGTCGAAGGCGGGTTTATCCGTACAGGTTCCGGCGGTACCTTGAGCCGGGCAGGGCTGCTGACGATGCTTGATTTGATGCTGCAACAGAATGGAGTAAAGAATGACCCTCAATTTAACTGAAAAGACACTGGAGCGCGAAGGCTGTACGCTGCATTACTGGTGCGGCGGAGATCCCGATGGGGTCCCGCTGGTGTTTTCGCATGGGGCCTACATCGACCACCGCGAATGGGAAAACGAGCTGGCGCTTACCGCGGCAGCGGGGTATCGCTTGCTGTGCTGGGATATCCGCGGGCACGGGCAGTCACGCCCCGGTGATTTCACCATGCCGGCAGCCGTGGCGGACCTGATCGACCTCCTCGACCGCGAAGGGATTCAAAAGGCCGTGTTCATCGGCCATTCGATGGGCGGCAACCTGCACCAGGAAGCCATTTTTCATCATCCAGAACGTTTTCTGGCGCTGGTGACCGAAGACAGTACCTGGAACTTTCAGAAGCTGACCCGGGCGGAAGAATGGGGCATCAAGCTGGGAGTGCCCCTCATCGGATGCTATCCTTATCAGACGCTCATTCGCCAGATGGCTGCGGTTTCCGCGGCTGGCGAGGCTTCCCAGGCCTATCTGCGCGAAGCGATGTCTCAACTGCGCAAAGAGGAATTCGTACAGGTGATGCGCGAGGCTACCCTGTGCCTGCACGAGGAGCCGACCTATACGCTGCCGGTACCCAATTTGCTCATCGTCGGCGAACGCGATACCACCGGCAACATCCGCAAAGTCGCGCCGCAGTGGGCCAAACGCGAACCGCTGTGCACGTACGTGGTCATCCCCGCTGCCATGCACTGTGCCCACATGGACCAGCCGGAAGCGTTCCATAAGCTGCTGCTGGAATTTCTGGCGAAAGTGACCGGTTAAACAAAAAAAGATGTCCGTGAATAAAATGGACATCTTTTTGCTTGTATCGATTGGGTTACGGCTCTGGGGTCTCGGTGGGGGCGGCTTCAGTAGGGAGTTCAGTTGCTTCGATAGCCGTTTCTTCGATCTCAGCTTCATCAGTGGCTTCACTGAGTGAACTCGCGGTGTGAATAACGATCCCGTTTGCGGTCAAGGGGCCGCCGGTAACGTCACGCGGGCAAATGATGGTGACCAGCACTCCCACCTGAAGCTGGTCCAGTTGGTCCGCCGGCAGAATCTTGGTGGAGTCGGTGAGGAGGAAGGTAAATTCCTGGCCCTCTTTATCGGTAATGGTGATCTGCTCTCCCGCGCTATAGGCGGAAACGGTCCCGACGCGGTGGACGAGCTGCGGCTTACCCGGAATCACGGATACCGAAATGGCCGTGAGAACCTCCTCCTGGTTCTGACGGGCGCGCACAATCACATTCTGCCCGGTCAGCAGGCTTTCGGCTGTGCTGGAATTCCCCAGTGTGGGGACTTTTACCCGGGTATCGGCATCCAGGGCAAAGACGACGCTTGAACCATCGCTTGTTTCGAGGGTAATGGCGTCCGCGCTGACCGCCGTGAGGGTTCCCCGATAGTTCTGGGGCTTGTTGTCTTTCCCGGCGGCAGAATTTTGCTGGCCATTTCCATGCGGGGTGATGGCGTTTTGGGTTGCCTGAGCCCCGGGGGTTTTATCGGGGTGCGGATTCGCGTCAGTGCTTGCATAAACGGTCATGGTGGATATCAACAGCAAACTGATGACCAGGAAGGTTAACCCAGAAAGTTTTTTCATGAGAGACTCCTTTAATCGGTTGCAACGGTAATATTGATCACCAGATCGATTTCATCTCCTGCGGTATCGCTGGCAATGATCTGGAGAACGTTTACGCCGGGATTCAGCGTAATTGGCTGCTTGAACGCCCCGGCCGGGAACTGAAAAATATCCTCATTGACCGATACCACGGCATCGGCAGAAACTGTGCCTGTCAGGTCAATGGAAGTCGCCGAAACGACGTCCCCATCATGGGGAGAATCGATCTGAAAGGTAAACGGGATTGCTTGAGCAGGGGCGGCTTCCGTCGCTGTATCAGCAGAAGCTGCGGTTACCGGTGGAACGGCCGAAGAAGCGAGAATTTCTTCAGTCGGTGAGAGCGTGGGGGAATTGCTGGGACTGCAGCCATTAATCAAGAAGGCAAGGACTGCCAGCAAGGGAAGGACTTTTTTCATTCTTCTCCGATTTTACGCATTTTTTATATCTTACTGCTCTTCGCGGAATCCGTCAAACTGAGAATGAAAATGTAATGAAAATATAGAAAATTGGTAATGGCCGGTTGGTTTTACTTACATTTGATCTTGAGCAGTGCCGCGACAGGGCCTGCCAGCTCCTGCAGGTCCGCGGCGGAACTGGCGTAGGTGCTGCGGGCGCTGGCGGCGTCGCTGACGTCGAGGAAATAGGCCAGCTTCCAGGTGCCGCCGTCGGGGACAAAGACGTAGGCGCCGGCGAAAGAGGCTTCCGGGAGCTGCTGAATCAGTTTTCCCTTTTGATCGAGCTCCATGCGTGATTCGGTCACGCAGGCCAGAGCGGTGATCTTCGCCGCGCTGGCATTGACCAAACTGACCTGGCTGACCTGTGCGTCGGTCACGATGCGCCAGGTATTGCTGCCGTCCAGCGCAGCGAAGTAACTGTTCCATTCGTCCAGCAGGGTACCCGCATAGTAATCCGCGCGCAGGGCGGCGCTGCGGTACACGTTGATGTTGTGCGCGTTCCGTTCGAAATTATCGATCAGCGACTCCGCCTGCAGAGTCTGGGCATCGCGGGTGGCCTGGACGGCGGTGGCCGTGGGCGCGCTGGCGGCGGAACTGTCGGCTCGGCTCCCGCGCAGCACCACGCAGAGCAGGGCAGCCAGGCCAAGCCCGGCGATCAACACGATCCAGTAAAGGAACTTCCCGGGCAGCCGGTTGGGGGAACGTGAAGTGAACATGTTTTCATTTTAGCGCAGGGCAGGCCGCGCAAATGTGGAAAGATTGTCGAGATTTATTATGCGCATAGCCATTATCTATGTATATAAAAGAAGCTCCAGATTACCCAGAAAAGGCAACCTGGAGCTGATGGTCAGAAGCTGCCGCAAATTATTTAATGATGACTTGGGTGGCAGTGGGAATGATGATGAAGAAGCGCTTGCACGAGCAGGTGCTGCTATCCCAGAAGGATAAGAAGGGGCAGGTCTGTACCGGGCAGCTTCCCGAAACGGAGGTGGGGGCCGGGGTGGCGGTAGGTTCCAGAATGGTACACAGGTTGGCGAGCTGGCCCTCTTTGGGGGTCTCTCCAAAGATCCACGAACAGGAGTTATCCACGTCCCAGGTCTGGTCATCCTGGCTGCGGTCGACCACTTCGAAACCGGCCGGGTTGAGCTTGCCAATGCCGGTCCAGGCCCACCAGCCAAAGACGTTGGGGTTGGGCAGGACGGTGGCCTTGAGGGCGAATTCGATGATGGTCGGGTCTTTGGGCGAAATACGTACCCAGGCCAGGTCCGGGTCCTGACCGACGCCGCTGTCGAAGAGCTGGGTATCATAGCCGTTGCTCTGGTTTTGATCGAAGGCAAACGGCTTGCTGCCGCCCACGTCGCCGTTGCTGTCTTGCCAGACCTGCACACCGTCGGTGCTCCACTGGGTGGATTTGGGTTCGCTGGCCAGCAGCAGAAAGTCGCCGCGTGAGTCGAGGTTGTCGTCCAGCTCGAAGCCGGCCTGGTAACCGGCGGGTTCATCCACCAGACTGGTCACCTTGATGCGCAGGAAGATCCACGGGGTGGACTTGCCCGTCTGGCTCCACAGGATGTCGAGGGCGGGGATGTAATTACCGTCCGGGCCATCCGCCGGGCGCTCCAGAAATTCGCGGTTCCAGTAATCGCAGCCCGAGACGACCACCTGAGTGGAACCGGCGGCGAGGCGTGCCCCGGTGTTGCAGTCCACGGCGACCTGGGCCGCCACGTAATAAGAATCGGTGGGGACGCTGGTGTGAGTAATCTGGGCCGGGGCGGTGGTGGCCTGCGGAGCGGAGGTGACGGCCGCAGGTGGCTCAGTTTCGGCCGGGGCCGCCGTGGTTACGGCGGTCATGGGTTCCGTGGCCGCGACAGGGGGCTCGGTGGGGGGAAGTGCGGTGGGAACGCTGGTGGCTGGGGTGTTGGGGACGATTTTAAAGGGGAGGTTGCATCCAGAGAGAACGAAGGGAACAATAATGAACAGAAAAAAAACGAGAGAGGTTACTTTCTTCATTTGAAATTCTCCTGAACCTGTCTTTAGAATACTGAATTGAAGATTAATGAGACAAATTCAATCACATTATACAGAGGTCAGGGGAGGGTTTCTCGACGGGCAGCTTAAAGAATCATGGGGAATCAAAGAGAGCTACAGACAGTTGAAGGAGGTCAGTGAGATTTGCTGTGCACTGAGAAAAGCAGTGATTTCGGGGTCGGTGAGAATCGCCAGCTCTTGCTCCCGTGCGGCGGTATAGGAGGAGACCTGCCTGAGCAGCGGATCGACAACGGCGGGGTGGGCCATGATCTCCCAGACTTCGAAGTTTGAGTCGGCGATATGTTGCAGGCACCGCCGCATTTGTTCGGCAGTGGCCTGCTCGCCGTAGAAATCCAGGCACAGGGCGTCTGGATGGAGCACGGTCGAGGCAGCCAGTAATTCGTGGTTCAGCCCTGCGTCGTTTGCGGGTGCGCGGATGGGGCAATCCAGTTCGCGGGCCAGGGTGAGGAGGGCCTCAAGCAGCGCCGGGGAGGCATACGCGCTGTGGTGGTGAGCGTCCAGGTGATCAGGGCGGCGGCCGGTGACCTGAGTGAAGAGCTGCACCTGCGCGCGCCATTCTGCCAGGGCCTGCTCCGCCGCGATGTCTGCAAGGTGGGCAAAGAAATACTCCTGGTCCCAGAAGCGGCCGTCCGGGCGTACCAGGCTGGGGAGCTGGGCCGCGGGCAAGAGCGGGAACCCGGCGGTGAGGGTGAGATGCACTCCCAACCCCAGCGCCGGGCAATCCTGTAACAGTGTTTCCAGCTCCCGCGCGGCGGGAGGCTGGTTCATCATCACCGTCGTCGAACGGACGATGCCCTCAGTATAGGCGCGGCGAATCCCCTCTGAAACCCCCGGGGTCAGGCCGTAATCATCCGCATTGACGATCAGACGTTTCATATCACTCCGCTTTGGGGCGTTTGGGGTTGGGAATGGTGGCGATCAGCCGTTCGCGCACTTCCAGCGAGGGAGCCACCCCGGCGGCCTGCATGCCGAGGAGGACTGCGCCAACCACTGGCGGTTCGTGAGTGCGGATGATGCGCGCCCCAGGGGCAATGGCGTGGACGGCGGTGCCCAGCTCCTCGGTGAGGAGGGGACTGCCTTCCCACATGCTGCCGATCTGCACCAGATCGAAATCCACGCTTTCGAATTCAAGTTGGCGCACCACCGAGCAGACCATGGCGCCCAGCTCTTGCCCGGCCCAATGGACGAGCTCGAGGGCCTGGCGGTCGCCCTGGCGGGCGACTTCAAAGATCAGTGGGGCATCCGCGGCGCTCAGCGAGAATTGACGGCAGATCAATCCCTGCAGCAGTTCTGCGAGGTCCTTGACCTGATAGCGGCGGCAGAAGGCTTCGACCAGCGCGGTCGGCGGCCGCCGGCCGGCATATACCTGCCCCAGAATTTGCCCGGTACGAAAGACCAGTTCCGATGAGCCGGCGAATTCGCCGAATTCTACCCCGCCACCAGTGACCCGGCCAAAGCGGGTGCGTTTTTCATTCCAGCCGCGGCAGTTGCAGCCGGTGCCTGAGACGACAGCCACGCCCCACAGGCGCGGTGAGCCAGCCAGCAAGCCGAGGTCGGTATCATTGACCAGTTCCACGGCGCCCCCCAAGTTCAGGGCCGAAATGACGGCCAGGGTTGGGGTTTTCTCGATGGGCCAGTCGTAACCGGCCACGCCGAAACCGGCGCCGTCGATGCGGTCGGCACTCAAGCCGGCGCTGTGCAGGGCCGCGCTGACCGCGGCCTGCAGATTGTGCTGTACGGCATCATAGCCGACGGCTTCGTGATTGCCGGGGCCCCCCTCCCCAAAACCAACCACGCGGCCGTTCTCGTCAGCGATGCTTACGTGAGTTTTGGTCCCCCCCAGATCAGCTCCCAGAAAAAAATGCGGCATCAGCAGAGTCTCCCTATTCTTTGAAGAAATTGGGCAGATAGCGCCGGTGGGTCTGCAGCAGATCTTCCATGACGGCCTCGATGTCGCCCATTTCCGGTCCGAGCGGATGGGCCAGCAGGGCCTGATACAGCAGGTTGCGGTCGCCGCTGACGGCGGCGCGGGCGGTCAGGATCTCGTAAGACTTGACTTGCGCGATCAGGCCAAAGCACACATCCGGCAGAGGTTCAGCCGGCAGGGGAGTTGCCCCGTTCTTGTCGATGCGGCAGGGCAGTTCGAGCACCCAATCGGCTGGCCACGATTTGACCGCGCCATTGTTGACGGTGTTGACCACGTGGGTCTCGCCCAGATCGTTGTAGTGGGCGTTCAGCAGTTGGGTGGCCACGGTGGAATAGTAGGCCCCGCCGCGTTTCATCAGATCGGCCGGGGGCTCGCTCAGGGCCGGGTCGCTGTATTCGCGCAGCAGGTCCTTCTCGATGGCCATGACCTCTTCCGCGCGGGAAGGCGGCCATTTTTCCTGGGCTGCCAGTTTGGCGTGGGTGTTGTAAAAGTATTGCAGGTAATAATTCGGGATCATGCCCAGATTTTCGATCAGATCAGCGGGGAATTCGGGGCTCTCTTCTTTGCGGATTTCCGCCACGTAATTCTGCAGGATCGGCCCCCACATTTCTTGACCGTTGACGGTGAAGCCGCGGTGCCAGGTGAGGTGATTGAGCCCCAGCGTATTGAGCTGGCACTGGGCCGGGTCGACTTTTGTGCCCAGCACTTTTTCGAGGCCTTCGATGATCGACATTTTGGTGGTGACGGCGACGTTGCACACACCGAGGGCGTGGATGTCGGGGGCGAACATGCTAAGGGCCTGGGTGTTGAGCCCGGCCGGGTTGGTGAAGTTGACCAGCACGGCTCCAGGGGCAACCGCGCGGATGTCCTCGACGATCTTGAGCAGCACCGGGATGGTGCGCAGGGCTTTGGCCATGCCGCCGATGCCGGTGGTTTCCTGGCCGATCAGTCCGTGGCGGCGGCCCAGATATTCATCCTCGCGGCGGGCGGGCATTTGCCCCACGCGCAGTTGGGTGACGATATAAGACGCTCCGCGGATGGCTTCGCGCTGGTCCGTGCTCAGGGTAACTTGAAAAGGTGCCCCGTGCCGCTCGACGATGCGTTTGGCAAATCCGCCCACGATCTCGAGACGAGCGGCATCGATATCCATTAAACACAGTTCAGAAAGCGGAAAAGTGCTTTTCCGCGCCAAAAAACCGTTGACTAATTCGGGAGTATAAGTGGAACCCCCGCCAATAACAGTGACTTTCATGAAAACCTCCTGTTTTGATGAATCAATCTTACTTCTCAACACCGGTAATCACAATGCCTTGCATGAAGAAGCGCTGGCAGAAGAGGAACAAAATGAGCGGAACTACCAGGGCCATCATGGCGCCGGCCTGGATCAGGGTGGGGTTGGTGGAATGGATGCCATTGAAGCGCGACAACGCGACCGAGATCGGCTGCATTTCGGGCTTCGTCGAAAGGTAGATCAGAGGCCCGTAGAAGTCGTTCCAGGCCCAGACGATGTGGAAGACCGAGACGGCCACCAGCACCGGGATGGACTGCGGCAGGACGATCGACCAGAAGATGCGCAGCGGGGAGGCGCCGTCGATCATGGCAGCTTCATCCACTTCGCGCGGGATGGTCATGAAGAACTGGCGCAGCAAGAAGACGTCGTAGGCGTTGGCAAAGAAGGCCGGGACGATGAGCGGCAGGTAAGTGCCTACCCAGCCGATCTTCAGGAAGAAGGTGTAGGTCGGGATGGTCGTCACCGCAGAGGGCAGGAAAATGGTCGAGATGAGCAGGGTAAAGAGGAATCCGCGCCCGGGGAAGCGGAAGCGGGCGAAGCCAAAGGCCACCAGCGTGCACGAGAGCAGGGTACCGATCTCGGTCATGATGGCCAGAAAGAGGGTGTTGCCCAGCAGGCGTGGAAATTCGATCAATTGCCAGACATCAGCGAAATTCTGCCAGTGCGGCGCCCATTGCCAGGGCTGTTTGAGGGTGCGCCAGGAACCTTCCCAGGTGATCTTGGCCCCGTTGGGGTCGGCTGGGTCGACGAAGATACTCTGCGCGCGCCCGGGCTTGAACATGGCCAGTTCGCGGGTGGTGCCGTCGGGCAGGGGCACGTAATAGAGTTTCAGTTCCTCGCCGTTGTAGGTGAAGGTTGCCTGGCTGGCCGGCCAGATGGGAGCGTTGGAGGTGGCCATCTGGCTTTCCGATTTGAGCGAGGTAAAGATCATGAACAGGAAGGGCGAGAGGAATAGAATCAGCAGTACCAGGCTGAGGCCGGTCACGCCGAGAACTTTCCAGAAGGTACGGCGTCGGCGCGGCACGGCAGCGGGGTGAGAGGTGGGGAGGGAAGTCGAAATCGTGGTCATGAGTCTCTCCTTAGCGGGAATTGTCGCCGGCGTAGTACACCCAGTATTTGGCGGTCTTGAACAGCACCAGGGTGACGGTCAGAATAATCACGAAGAGCAGCCAGGCCATAGCGGAGCCGTAGGCCATATTCTGAAAGACGAAGAAGGTCTTGTAAAGATAGAGGTTGTAGAACATGGTGGCTCCCCCCGGTTCACCGGTGCCATTCTTCAGCACCAGCGGAATCTGGAAGTACTGGAAGAGGTCCACGATGGCCAGCACCAGGGTATAGAAGATGACCGGCGAGATCATCGGGAAGGTGACGTTGAGCAGCGTCGAGAACCAGTTGGCGCCATCCACCTTGGCGGCATCGTAAAGCTCCGTGGGCACGTTCTGCAGGCTGGCCAGGTAGATCAGCATCCCGTTGCCGATGCCCCAAATGCCCAGAATGACGTAGGCCGGGTACACCCACTGCACGGAATCGACCCAGTTGGGCGGGCTCTTCACGCCCAGCCAGCGCAGCGTTTCGTTGATCCAGCCCGATTCGGCGTTGAGCATGCCGCCCCAGATGAAGACAGCAGCCACAAAGGGGATGATGTAGGGCAGGTAGAACAGCGAGCGGAACACGGCCTGAGCTTTGAGGTAGCGGCTGTTCATGAGAATAGCCAGCAACAGCGGAATAAGCACGCTGACCGGCAGGGCAATGGCTCCATATTTGAGCACGACGAGCAGAGAAGAACCGATCTGGGGATCTTTGAATAATTCAAGATAATTTTGAAAATGATTCCATTGGAGCGGCCCATCCATGGTGAGCTGGATGTTGGTCAGTGAAAAGACCAGCGAGGCCAGCATGGGCAGCAGGGTGAAGATCAGAAAGCCGACGATCCAGGGAGAAATGAAGGCATAGCCTGTCAGCGCTTCGCGTTTGGCTAGCGGGGTCAGTTTATGCAGGTGTACTGTTTTTTCGCGCGAATTCTCGCGGTTGAGCAATTCACCGATGGCCATGAGGTTTCCTTCCTTGAATGAAGACAATTAGATGAAAGGGCCGGCCCGTCCCCGTGGAACGGGCCGGTATTTTGCCTGAAAGCTATTTCTGCTTGTCGTAAATGATCTGCAAATCTGATTTGAGTTTGGCGATCTCATCATCCATGTTCAGACCGGCAGTGGTCTGGATCAGGGTGGTGAATTCGTTGACCACGCGGTCGCGGGCTTCGAGGTAATTGGGAATATAGGCCTCAAAGGAGGGATTATCCGCGTAGGCCACCCCATCGACAGCCACCTGGAAATCTGGCTTCCACGGATACTGCGCTTCGACCGTGCTCAGGTAATCAGCCTGGTCCGCAATGCGGGCCGGCATGGCGCCGTAGGTGTTAAGCAGCTTCAAAGAGGCATCGCCCAGCAAATAGGTGAGTACCTCGAAGGCAGCATCGGCATTCTTGGTAGTCTTCATGATGCGGAAAGTATCCGCGTTGAAGTTGGCGGTGGTTTTGCCGTCATAAGCCGGTACCGCGGCCATGTCCCAATCTTCGAGGGTGATCTCGGAGTAGTACCAGGTATGCGTCAGGGCCATGCCCACGCGGCCGCTGCCGAAGGTGTCTCCGGCGCCCCAATCAGGGCTGTTGATCACGGTCCAATCGGGGATGAAATGATCGGTGAAAGTGCCGTTGTAGATCCACTTCCAGGCGGCGGCCCATTCGGACGGAATCTGCGCGGTCTTGCCATCGGCGGCTACCAGACTGCCGGCGCCGAAGTAAGAACCCATCGCGCGCGCGTCTTGATACTGCGGCACGTAGCCGTACTGAACAATGTGATCCGGGTCGAAATCAGGACTGGTGGCATCGTTGCCGTTCTGGTCCACGGTCAGGATCATGGCGATCTGGCGTACGGTGTCATAATCCCAGACGGATTTCGTGCCATCCGGCCAGACGTACTCTTCACCATATTTGTGCGGCGGATAGTTCAATCCGGCTTCGTCGAAGAGAGCTTTGTTGTAGTACATCACCGACGGGTAAATGCCAAAGGGAATGCCCAACTGGCCTTCGCCGCCGGTTTTATAGAAGTTTACAGCGCCTTCGTCATACTGGGTCAGGTCATAGCCGGTTTTCTCGATGAGTGGGGTCAGGTCCAGCCACTGGCCGTGGAAGGATTCCGCGCCATCGACGCCCATAGGGCCAACGATATCGGGCGGGTTGCCCGAGGCCAGTTCTGTGGCCAGCGTATCGAAGGCGGAAGTATAGGTGACGATCTCGGTGGTCAGGTGGATGTTGGGGTGGGTGGCATTGAACTCATCGACCACTTCCTGCTCAGCCGCCAGTTGATCGGGGTCGGTGCCGGTGCCCAGGCCGATGAACCAGCGGACTTCAACCTGACCGGGTTTGAGGGTCGCGGTGGGGGTGGGGGCTGCCGCATTGGCGGCGGTTGTCCCTTCCGCGGGGGCGGTTCCGGCAGCAGCGGTGACTGCCGGTGCGGCGCAGGCTGAAAGGACCAGGGTCAGCGCCATAACGATAACCAACAGGGTGATGCTCTTCGATCTCATTGTCTCTCCTTCTGATTAATTGAGTTTATTAAGAAATCGGAATGAATAGGGGGAGGGCCCCCTGCCAGAGAGTACGAATTTTATTCGCTGCAGCCGCAGGAATGGCGCAGCACCAGTTCGGTGGGCAGCAGCGTGATGGAAGCTACCGGTTCCTTGTGGATGAGGTGCAGTAAATGCTCGGCGGCCAACATACCGATCTGCATGGTGGGGGCGTGCACGGTGGTCAGGGTCGGCGCGAGGAAAGGCGCTAGGCGCTGGTCATCGAAACCGACCACGCTGACTTGTTCGGGGACTTTCAGGTCAGCCTCACGCAGCGCCTGCAAGACGCCGATTGCCGAATCGTCATCCGCGGCAAAGACCGCGTCGAACTGGACCCCGCGCTGGATCAAGGCTTTCAGGCTGGCCAGGGCGGCGTAGCGATCATATTCACCGTCGGCTACCAGCTGCTCGTCGAAGGCAATATCGTGGTTCGCCAGTGCTTCGCGATAGCCCAGCTCGCGCCAGTGCGAATCTTCGTTGCCCTGCGGGCCGCGCAGAAAGACGATGCGGCGCCGTCCGTGTACCTCGATCAGGTGATCGACTTCCGCGCGCGCGCCGGCCTTGTTCTCGATGGTCACCATCGGGATTTCGATCCCAGCGGGGGCGGATTGCTGGATGAGTACCATCGGGTGGTGAATTTGGGCCAGACTGCGCAGGCAGTCTTCTTCCAGACTGTCGAGAAAGACCATCAGCCCATCGGTATTGCCCGGGCCCAGACGGTTGAGATTTTGTGTGCCGGGTGGGTCACCAGTGAAGATCAGCAGGTTGTAGCCATTTTTCTGGGTGACACTGACCATGCCGTCGAGCAGCGGAGTGAAGAAATCGCCGCCGATGTTCTGCATGACCACTCCCAGATTGTTGGTACGGTTTGTAGCCAGGTTGCGAGCGGTCAGGTGCGGCGAGAAGTTCAGCTCGTCCATGGCGGCCTGCACGTTCTGGCGGGTGGTCTCAGCCAGCGGCGCGTTGTGGTTGATGTAGCGGCTGACGGTGGCTACCGAGACTCCGGCCAGCCGGGCCACGTCGCGAATTGTAGGGGAAGTTTTTTCTTTAGTCATGGCAGAGATCAAATGTAACCGGTTACTGTAACCGGTTACATTGTACTGATTCTTGCTACCTCTGTCAATAGGCAATTTCTGCCGAATTCAGGCGGGTAAATTTCGCCTTTTTGGTTGATTTGTCGGGCAATTTCTTGTTAAAAGGTTGATTTTTGCAAGAATTAGGTTAATATTAAGTAAGATTTATTAAAATATCTTAGGAATTGTTGTATTCTCGAGCGAACGTTGCTAAAATGTTTTTTTAATATACCGCGGTTCATTCTGGTTGATTAACCTGCATCTGAGCCAAACCATAGCGTAACCTCATTAAAGTGAATTACCGTCGTAACCACAGAAGGTGTAAGCAACCTGTCTGTTTTACTTTTTTTATTATCTGTTTGCCTCACCAACAAACAGTTTTAATAACAACCCAATAAGGAGAAGAAAATGAAATCGAAGAAAATGCTTGTCGTACTGATTTCGGTCCTCGTGCTGGCCAGCCTTGTGCTTTCAGCATGCCAGTCAAAATCGACAGCCAATGACCCAAGCGTTATTGTCATTGGTACGACCGATAAAATCGCCAGCCTGGATGCCGCGGATGCCTATTCCACCCATGACTGGGAAGTCATCGAAAATGTCAGCAATGGTCTGGTTGCCTGGAAACCGGGTACCACTGATCTTGAACCGGCCCTGGCTACTGACTTGGGCACCGTTTCGGATGATGGTTTGGTGTACACCTTCACCCTCAAAGACGGCATCAAATTCGGGGACGGCACTGAATTGACCGCCACCCTGTATGCCCAGCAGTTGAACCGCTTGCTGACCATTGGTCCTTCCTGCCCGAACGATGTGGCGGATGCTCTGGCTGTTCCTTACATCAAGAGCATTGAAGCCCCAGATGCGAAGACCATCGTCTTCACCCTGACCACCCCGATCGCTTACTTCCGCAACATTCTGGCGACCTCTCCGTTCGTGGCAACCAACCCCAAGACCTTCCCCACCGATCAGTGCGTTCTCTATCCGAAGGCCCCGATCTATGGCACCGGCCCCTGGTACGTTTCGCAGTTCAACGCCGACGAACAGATGGTTTTGGAACCGAACCCCTACTACACGGGTAACTACAAACCCCAGGTCAAGAAGATCATCTATCGCTTCTACTCCGATGCCAATACTCTGGCTTTAGCGGTTCAGAGCGGTGAGGTGGATATTGCCTGGCGTATGCTTTCCACCGATCAGATTTCTGAGCTCGAGAAAGTTTCCGGTCTCAAGATCGGTACCATCCCCGGTGGTTCCATCCGCTTCCTGACCCTCAACCTCACCATGGCCCCCACGGATGATCCCAATGTCCGCAAAGCCATTGCTTACTCCATCGACCGCAATGAGATTGCCGATACTGTTTTCGGCGGCAAAGTTTCTCCGTTGTACTCCATGGTTCCCCCTGGTTTCCTGGGTGCAGAAGATACCTTCGATACCATGTATGCTTCCCCCAACCTGGACGAAGCCCGCAAAGCCCTTGAGGCTTCCGGCTATTCTGCTGATAAACCCCTCGAACTGGACCTGTGGTATCCGCCTGAACATTATGGCGCTTCCACCGCCGCCTGGATGCAGATCATCCAGAAGCAGCTTGAAGCCACCGGTGAAATGAAAGTCACCCTGCAGGCTCAGGAATGGAGCACCTATATTTCTGCTCTGACTCAAGGGAAGTCCTACCCCGCGGCTGTTGAAGGCTGGTTCTTCGATTATCCTGATCCTTCCAACTACCTCGATCCCTTTACCTATAATGGTGGTATGGGTAACAACCTCACTGCTGCAGTCAAAGGCAGCACTACTGGTACACCAACGAATGATACTGTTGCTCAGTTGGTCGAAGTGTTACAGAAGGCAGATGTCGAACTGGATGACACCGCTCGCGTCGCTGAATACAAGCAGGCTCAGGAAATGGCCGCAGATTTGGCCGGGAACATTCCTCTGTTCTTCGAGGCTGAGCACGTGATCTACCGCGATTCCATCAGCGGTAATGCCAACTTCAACTCTCCGGAAACCCTGAACATTGGTGGGAATGTCTTCTTCAACTACTCCATGCTGACCAAGACTGTCTCCGGCAAGTAATTCAAAATAAGACTCGTCATTTCAAATAGGGCGGGAGCGATCCCGCCCTATTTGGAATACTCCCAGATAAATCATGCCTCCTATTACACTTCTCGCGATTATCATCGGAGTCCCGTCCATTCTTTTGTTGGCGTACGTCTTCATTCGAGGCACAACGGGGCTAAGACGTTATATTTTGACCCGCATCGTCCTGACGGTGCCGATGGTCTTTATTTTAGGCTCACTGGTTTTCTTTATCATGCGAGTCTTGCCGGGTGACCCGGTCTCTTCAGCTCTGGGTCCCAAAGGTACCCCAGAAATGATCCAGCAGATTCGCACTCAGTTGGGGCTGAACGACCCAATGATCGTGCAATATGGCCGTTTTCTGGGACAAATGGTGACGCTGAAATTTGGTAATTCCCTCGTGGGCGGTCATCGTCCGATCATTGACGAAATGAGCGAACGGTTCCCGGCCACGCTGGAATTAATTATTCCAGCATCGATTTTGGCACTGGTGGTGGGGATCTATGGGGGGACCCTGGCTGCCTCCAGGCGCAAGAAAGCCACGGACTATGCGTTTCGTATTTACGCGGTGGTGATCTACTCGGTGCCAATTTTCTGGTTGGGTTTGATCCTGCAGTTGTTCTTTGGCGTTAAGCTGGGCTGGCTGCCGATCTCGGGGCGTATCGATCCGATCATTGGTACGACACTTCAGACCCATACCAACCTCTACTTCATCGATTCGCTCATCACGGGCAATTGGTCCGCGTTGGGATCTGTCGTGCTACACCTGATCCTGCCCACCATTACGCTGGGTCTGATCCAGTCGGGTCTGTTTGTGCGTATCACGCGTGCGAACGTGATCGAAACCCTGCAGGCGGATTACATCGCCGCGGCCCGTGCCCGCGGGATCCGCGAAAAGGTGCTGATCTATGGTCACGCGCTTAAGAATGCCATGATCCCGGTCATCACGTTGATCGGTTTACAGGTAGCCATTTTGCTGGCTGGGGCCGTGTTAACTGAAACGGTCTTCTCCTGGCCAGGCATGGGCAGCTATCTGGTGGAACGGATTTCTGCCCGTGATTACACGGCTGTGCAAAGTGTGATCACGGTGTTTGCCATGCTGGTGGCACTCATCAGTCTGGCAGTGGACGTGATCTACTCGCTGGTGGATCCTCGTGTGAGGTACTAATGGATACGAATATCGAAAAAATCCCGACTACCCCTCCCGATGAGATCACCTGGGAGGATGATCTGAAAAAAGTAGGTTTGCTGCGCCGGTTGCTGCGTGCCCGTAAGTGGTACGGGGCGGACTGGTGGTTTGTGGCCATCTCGTCTCTGGCTGTGCTCTTCTTTATCCTGGTGGCCATTTTCCCGAGCTGGTTCGCACCGTACACCCCGGATACCCTGGTGGGGCCGCGCTTTCTGGCCCCGAACGAAATTCCGGCAGTATCGGTGTTGATTGCTCCCTCAGACTCGACGATCTCTTCATTAAAAGACCTCGCCGTGGATGAAAATGCGGACCGCCCCAAGGTGGCCGTGGTCATGGGGGCATCGACCTCAGGGGATCTGAATGATACGGCCAAGCAGATTGATGCGGATCTGATCAGTGAAGGCAACGGCTTGCGCCTGCGCCCGGTGATCGAGCGCTATGATTCTCTGGATTCGGCCCTGCAGGCCGTTGCCGATGGTACCGATGCGGTGGCTGTGATCGAGAGCACCGAGTTTGCTGGCGTTTCACAGAACTATACCAGCCTGCGCGAAGCCGGCTCTTTGACGGGTGAGGTGGTTTCCACTTCGACTAAGGGCTTCGTCATGGGCACCAATGACATCGGCCAGGATATCTACAGCCGCCTGATCTATGGAACGCGCATTGCGTTGATCATTGGCTTCAGCTCTTCACTGCTCTCCCTGTTCCTGGGGGTACCCCTGGGGTTGCTGGCTGGTTTCATCGGCGGAGCACTCGATCGCCTTCTCAGCCTGGTCATGGATAGCCTGTATGCTTTCCCGGGCCTGATCCTGGCCATCGCTATCGCTGCCGTGCTCGGCCCCAGCATTCTGAACATCATCATTGCCATTTCTGTGCTGTACATCCCGACGTATTACCGTATCGTGCGCGGTCAAACGCTGACCGTGAAAGAAGAAGTGTACGTCGAGGCCGCCCGCAGCATTGGGGCGCGCCGCTCAGAAATCTTGGGCCGTTACATCTTCCCCAACGTCATCCCATCGGTGGCGATCATCTTCTCGGTCAACGTTGCGGATGCCATCCTGACCGGTGCCGGGTTGTCCTTCCTGGGTCTGGGCCTGCCGCCCACGATCGCAGATTGGGGCATCGATCTGGCCCGCGGCCAGCGCTTCATCCAGACCGCCCCGTGGATGATTACCTTCCCGGGTCTGGCGATCTTGCTGGTGGTGTTGGCCTTTACCTTGATGGGCGAGGGGTTGACTGAAATCTTCAATCCCAAATTGAGGGATCGCTAATGACAGACGACATTCTTTACTCTATTCGTAATTTAACCGTCGATTACAAGACCCGTGCTGGTATCGTGCACGCGGTGGATAACGTTTCACTGGATATCCGCCGCGGCGAGATTCTGGGTCTGGTCGGCGAATCTGGCTGTGGAAAGTCCACCTTCGGCAAGGCTCTGCTGCGGCTGCACGATGGCCCGGCCAGTATTCCGGCCGGGGAGCTGTGGTTCGATGGCCGCGATCTGATGAAGGTCCCCATGAAGGACATGCCCGAAGTTCGCGGTGCGGAGATCGGCATGGTCTTTCAAGACCCGATGACTTCGCTGAACCCGGTGCAGAGCATTCTCGAGCACCTGACCGAGACCATCCAGGCCCACGAACCCGGCACCAGTGACGCGGCTGCCACGGCCCGCGCCGAGGAATTGATCGAGCGCCTGGGCATTCGCCACGAACGCCTCAACGAGTATCCTCACCAGATGTCTGGTGGGATGCGCCAGCGCGTGATGATCTCTCTGGCCCTGGCCCTGCGTGCCAAGCTGGTCATCGCTGATGAACCCACTACTTCGCTTGACGTGATCGTGGAAGCCAAATTCCTCGATCTGCTCAAAGAGCTGCAGGAGGAATTTGGCCTGACCATTCTGCTCATCACCCATAACATTGGTGTGGTGGCCGAGGTCTGCGATCGGGTGGCGGTGATGTACGCTGCCAAGATGGCTGAGGTCGGCACTGCGGAAGAGGTCTTTGCGGCCCCCAAGCATCCGTATACCCAGGGGCTGCTTAACTCCGTGCCGAACATCGACATGGACGAGATCGAGCTCTACAAGATGGGCGGCGAGCCGCCCAGCCTGCTGCACCCGCCCAAGGGCTGCCGCTTCCATCCGCGCTGCCCGCAGGCGATGGAAATTTGCGGCCAGCAGGAACCCAGTTTCGAAGAAATTGCCAACGGCCACAGAACAGCTTGCTGGCTTTATCAGGCTCATGAGGCGGCTGCCCGGGCCAAGGAGGCCGCCAATGGCTAAGTTAAATGAAAAGAACGAAGCACAGCGGGTGGCGACCGACGGCCAGGACTTGCTGGTAGTCCAAAATCTGGTCAAGTACTTTCCGGTGCAGGGCGGGCTGATTGCCAGCATCCTGCACAAAGGCAAGATCCCCGCGGTCAAGGCCGTGGACGGGGTTACCTTTACCATCAAACGCGGTGAGGTCTTTGGTCTGGCCGGCGAAAGCGGTTCAGGCAAATCGACCATTGGCCGTCTGGTGCTGCGCCTCTACGAACCCACCCGCGGCAAGGTGATCTTCGATGGCATTGATCTGCTCAAGCTCAAGCCCGAAGACATGCGCCATATCCGTTCGCGCATGCAGCTCGTCTTTCAAGACCCGCTGGCAGCGCTGAACCCGCGTATGACCATCGGACAGGCCATCGATAACCCGGCGGCGATCCATCTCTCGCATCTGAACGCCGATGAACGCCGTCAGGCGGTGCTGGATATTTTGCATCAGGTGGGCATGAACCCGCCTGAGGCTTACTACAATCTGTATCCGCACCAGATTTCGGGCGGCCAGCGCCAGCGTATCGTGTTGGCCCGCGCTCTGGTGACCCATCCTGAGCTGGTCGTGGCGGATGAACCGATTGCCATGGCTGACGTATCCGTGCGTTCCATCTTGCTGGATTTGATGCTGAAGATGAAGCAGGAATTCAACCTGACTTATCTCTTTATCACCCATGATCTGGCCACGGCCAAATACATCTGTGACCGCATTGGCGTACTGTATTTGGGTAAAATGTGCGAGATGGGCGAGGTCGGGGAAGTATACGAATATCCGCTGCATCCCTACACCCAGGCATTGCTCGCGGCTGTACCGGTGCCCGATCCCAAACGGCGCCGCACCACCAAAATGCCCGAAGGCGAGATCCCCAATCCGATCAACCCACCGACCGGCTGCCATTTCCATCCGCGCTGCCCACTGGCACAGGCGATCTGCAGCCAGAAGGAGCCGGAGATTCGTGAACTGCGCCCTGGTCACACGGTGGCCTGTCACTTCGCGGAGAACTTTTTACCCAAAGAGTGATCAGCGTGATGCTGACTTTGACTCGCAATGGTGCAGCGCTGCCATTGCGAGTTTTTTTTGTGAATTCGGCGCCGGCCCGTGCCTTTTGAGGGACTGCAAGACGTGTTATAGTTAGGCCACGGAGTGAGAACTTCATTCTTGATCGTCATCTGAGGAACCGAACTTATGTCCAAATCTGCCCTGGGAATGACCAAAAAATGGGTGCTGGCCCTGTTTCTGCTTGTGTGCTTTGCCGCTGCTGCCGGGATTCGCGTCTACGATCTAACCGATCTGCCGCTCGATTTTCACCCGGCCCGCCAGCTGCAGTCCATGCTCAAAGCCAGAGGCATGTACGCGGCCACAGGCGATGCCACACAGTTCAGCGCGGAGCAGATTGACATTGCGCTCAAACAATGGCGCGGTCAGCCCACCCAGGAGCCGGAAGTGATGGAGCACCTGGCAGTGTGGACCTATCAGATGATTGGCCACGAAAACCTGTGGTTTCCGCGTTTCTACGCCATCCTTTTCTGGCTGATCGGCGGTCTGGGTCTGTATTTCTTCCTGCGTGATCTGACCGGGCCGACCGGGGCGGTCATTGGCACCGTTTTCTTCCTCTTTTGCCCGTATGGCATTTCTGCCAGCCGGGCCTTCATGCCTGACCCGCTGATGGTGGCCCTGCTCGTCTGGTCCGCCTGGGCACTGCTGCGCTGGAGCCAGAAACCGGGCTGGGGCAGGGCCGTGTTTGCCGGCCTCTTGAGTGGATTGACCGTGTATGTTAAGCTGACCGCGGTCTTCTACATTGCCGCCCTGTTCTTCTGCCTGATGATTTCTACTTATGGCGTCGGGCGCATGTGGCGCCGGGCGCAGTTCTGGCTCATCGGCGTGCTGGCCGTCTTGCCCGGGTTTCTGTACAACTACTGGGGCATTTTCGTCGGCAAATTCATCAATTCAGCGGCGACCGATAATCGCATTCTCCCATCCATGCTGGTGCAGATGCTGTCTTACGTGCACTGGAATGAAATGGTGGTGAGCGTGACCGGCATCGTGGCCTTCTTGCTGGCCGTGGCGGGGCTGTTCGTCATCCAGAAAGGCCAGAAACGTGCTGCAGCCCTGGGGCTATGGATTGGTTACTTCGTGTATGGCATTGTCTTCATTTATTATTACACCACCCATGATTATTATCATCTGCCTCTGATCGTGCTGGTGGCCGTTGGGCTGGCCGGGCTGGCCGAAGCCCTTCTGCCGCGTCTGCTGGAGCTGATCCATCCAGTGTGGGTCGCTCAGGCCCTCTTGCCGCTGCTGGTGCTGCTTGGGGTGGGCGAAACGGTCTGGCAGGTACGCAGCGATTTCAAGCGCGTCGATTACCGTCCGCAGGCCGAGTTCTGGGCCGAGCTGGGGCAAAAGGTGCGCACTTATCACATCATGGCACTGACCGAAGATTACAATGGCCGTCTTTCTTATTGGGGTTGGCAGGATGCCGCCTATCTGCCGGCCATGAATGAGCTGGTGCACCGCGAGCTGGCCGGTCATGGCGGGGACGCTATGGCGACCTTCCAGGCGATGGTGCAGGGCAATGATTTCTTTCTGGTGACCCTGCTCGATGACCCGACCATGTCGGGCGGGCTGATGGATCTGCTCAAGCAGACCTATCCGATCTACGACCAGGGCTCCGGTTACATTATTTTCGATCTGCGTCCGCAAAAATGAGGTTCGTACGTTTCAGGGAGGGAAAAGATGCTCGAGATACCCGAAAGTGCAGTGGTGGCCCGACAGGCACGTGAAACGCTGCTGGGCAAGACGATAACCGCGGTACAGGTCAACGCCTCTCCGCACAAATTTGCCTTTTTCTTTGGCGACCCTGATCGTTACCCGGCTTTACTGATCGGAGCAACCTTCACGGACGGACGGGCCTTTGGCGGGCAGGTGGAGCTCAGTGCCGGCGATCTGCGCCTGGTTTTCAGTGATGGCATTAACCTGCGCTGCTTCTCCCCGCAGAGCGCGGTCCCGGCCAAGCATCAGTTTTGCCTGGGCCTGTCGGATGGCAGTCATCTGGTGAGCACCGTGCAAATGTACGGTTTTCTGGCGGCTTTTTACGACGGCGAGAACGATAACCCCTATTATCAGGTGGCCCAGGCCAAACCCAGTCCGCTGACGGATGCCTTCGATGAGGCTTATTTTGACGCTCTGTGGAGCGCGGGCCCTGCCAACCTCAGTCTCAAAGCTTTCCTGGCCACCGAACAGCGCATTCCAGGCCTGGGCAATGGTGTGCTGCAGGATATCCTCTTCGTCGCCCGTCTCAATCCGCGCCGCAAACTGGCCGAGGTGACGGAGCCGCAGCGGCAAGCGCTCTTTCGCAGCATCAAAGAAACGCTGCAGGCCATGACCCGGGGCGGCGGCCGCGATACCGAAAAAGACCTGTTTGGCAACCCCGGCGGCTACGTTACTCTGATGAGCAACAAAACTCTTGAGCAGCCCTGCCCGGTTTGCGGCGGCGCGCTTACCCGCCAGGCTTATCTGGGCGGCAACGTGTATTTTTGCCCCCATTGCCAGCCAATGGAATAGATATCTGGACAAAGCAACTTACTGTGCCGAGCGGAAAGGCAAATCTACCGCTTTATTGGCCTTTTTTCTCGATCCTGATGTAATCAATCGCAAATTCTCCTCTATTATCCAGAGGGTCCAGGCGAATTTGCGTGACGATGTCGTTCCACGTCGGCACTGCCGACAGGTCGATCATGTATTCATGGTATTCGCCGTCTCCCGTTACCGCGAAATGGATCGATTGCTGTTCCGACCAGTCGGGTGAAGACAGGGTGGTAAAAAAGATTTGCCCCTCACCGTCAGCCGAAGTTTTCATTCTTATGACCATCTGTGAAAAATCAGCTCCAGGAATCGCGAGGTTCTCCACGCCTAAATAAGGGTCGTCACCGCTGGCGGAAAATTGGAGTGCATTGTCTTTCACGGTGAGGGGAGTGATCTGATTCCAGGCAGACCAACCGTCGTTGTTTGGCGCAGAATTGAATTCCCAGGCATACCGACCGGGAATGACTTTAATGAGGCTGATGGTCAGAGCGGTTGGTTCTGAGACGGAGAATCTCAGTGCGGTAATGGTTCCTTCTTTCCACAGGGGAACTTGTGCCAGCGAGAAATCGTAGGGGGTATCTGACCCGGCAGTGAGGGGAAGGCAGGATTTTTTTTCATCATTCCATTCTGGGCTTTGCTGGGTTGTGAATTGCAGGCAAAGATCACCAGAAGAAGCGCTGCTTGTGGCTCGCATCTCGACAGAGTCAGCACCGCTGCCGTAAAAATAGAATCCGCCTGGGGAGGTAAGCGGTGCACTCGCAGAGAGCTGCACTGTCAGTCCACCCGGGGCCACCGGCACGGTTGGTGTATTATTTTGCCATCCCAGCGCTGAACCCAGGGTGAAATCCCAGTTTGTTTGCAGAAAGGGGTCAAAGCTCAATTGCCGCGGGAGAATACGCAAATAATCAATGCTAAAGCTGCCCGCAGCGTCAGTCGGATCGAGCCGCAAAGTGGTGATCTGCCCTTTCCACGTTGCCAGGTCAGCCAGGTTGATCTCATAATCATGGTATTTTCCATCGGCAATGATTGGAAAAGACTGTGAGTTTTCTTCGATGTAATTTGGCTCTGCCTCAGTGGCAAAGAATATTTCCCCAAAGTTCCCATACTCTACTTTCATGCGCAATTGCAGGGTGGAGTACGTAGCAGCTGCAATTCCCAGGTAGGGCGAGGTCATATAGGGGTCCTCAGAAGTGCTGTTGGCGGTCAGGATGGAGTCTTGAATCTGGAGCGGCGATACGTCATGCAGCGCTACCCAGCCGTCTGTGGTTTGGAGGTTGTCGAACTCCCAGCCGTAATATTGATGGATCACTTTGATCCAGTCGATGGCCAGTGTGCTGGCGGGGGTTGTCTTCAAGCGCAGCCGGGTGATGAGGTTTCCCTGCCAGGCTGAGTTCTGCGAAAGGTCGAATTGGACCGGCTGGGATGGCTCCGTATTCATGGGGGAACATACCATTTTAGTGTCATCCCAGGCCCAATCTTTTTGGGTCAAGAATTGCAGGCACAGCGGTAAGTCCGCTGACGTTTCCTTCAATTGCACCTGGATCGTTGCTGCCTGTGATCCATACAGATCGAGAGGTGCTGCTGAGGTAAGCGGTTCATCTTCTGAGACCACGGTGGTCAAAACCCCATCACTCACTTTAAGCGAGTCGTTTCCAGTGCTCCAGCCCTCGGATGAATTCAGGTCGAAGGTCCAGGAGGTGTGTGGGAGCAGGTCGTAGATGATGGCGCGATTCTTCTCGATATTCCCGGGGATCAGGTAGAAATGCAGATCGATAACGGCATCGGGCTGTGTTTCAAAATAGGCGATCGGAGCAATGTACCCAATCGGGGCGGGCGAAGCCCCGCGCAGGAAGATATCCTCCCATTGCGGGGTCAGGTACTTCTGGTTGGGTACCACCAGACTCAAGCCGATCCCCTCCTGGTTGCCAAAGGCCAGCCAGTTTTCAGAAGGGATCAGTGGGGGGTTGGTTGCGGTGCCCAGGTCGTAAGTATACGAATCGTATGTCTGGATCGGTGCTGCACTGAAAGGCTCGCTCCCCGTATATCCATATTGGATCGGGAGGGCCTTCCCAAAATAAGCCGCCGGGAATTCGGCGCTGGCTAACTGATGCGTATCCTCGCCAGTGTGATTCAATCGGATCAGAAGCTCAAAATAGTTTGTCCGCTCCCAGGCCCAGGTTTCGAAGATCACGTCGGCATATTGGCTCCCGTGCCCCCAGTTTACCGCCTGGGTCTTGATATACACGCTGTCATTTGTGCGGCGGTATTCGAGTACCTTGGCCGGGAAAGAATCCACAGATCCGGTTTGCAGCGGGTTCCATCCCCAGGTCGTGAAACAATTATTCGGCTGGCAAACGTATTGGTCCCCGCCATCGTAAGGCGAGAAATTGAAGTAACGACCGAAATCGGCATCATCAATCATTTCGAGGCCGTGGTAAAGCAGGCTGCCAATGCCTCCCCCGGCATCCATATTGAAGCCAAGCGCCATTGTTTGCGGGTCCCCCAGATAAACATACCCCGAGGGAATTTCCTGGATTTCTCCTATCGGAGCGATCGTTGCCGTGGCAGTAGGCAGAGGCAGTGGCGTGCGCGTGATCTCGGCAGTGGCTGGTAAAGGGATGGATGTGATTTCTTCGGTTGGTGTGCTGATGGAGTGCGTGCAGGCTGCCAACAGAAACAAACAGAGAACTGGCCCGCTGAATCGGATGATTTTTTTCATGATTCCCTCACTGTGCGATAGGCTTCTTTAATTCTATAACAGGAAATGAGGGGCCAGGCGGGTTTGAAGCCAGGAAAAAAATAAAAAAAATTCAGGGTGATCGTCTCACCCTGAATGATTTTGGATCGCATACTCAAAAAAAATCATCCGCCGATGGATACGCCGATCAGACGGCCGATGCCAAAGGTGACCGCGGCGGCCAGCAGGCCGAACAGCACCATGCGCATCCCCGAGAACCAGATCGAACGGCCAGTGAACAGGGTGATGACTGCCCCCAGCAGGAACAGGCCAACGGCTGAGACGGCAATGCTGACGAAGACCGCCGTCATGCCGGTGAGGAAGAAGAAGGGGAAGAGCGGGATGATAGCACCCACGGTGAACAGCAAGAAAGAAGTGATGGCTGCTTCCCATGCCGAACCGCCCAGTTCTTCAGGGTCGATGCCCAGTTCTTCGCGTGCCAGCGTTTCGAGGGCCGCGTCTTTGTTGGCCAGCAGTTGGTTGGCCATGCGCTGTGCTTCTTCTTCACTGATGCCACGGGTCTGATAGATCAGCGCCAGCTCCTGGATTTCTTCTTCAGGCGATTGCTCGATCTCTTCCTTCTCCGTGGTGATCTGATAGTGGTACAGCTCCCGTGAGGACTGCACCGAGAGCCACTCGCCCAGTGCCATTGAAATGGCCCCGGCCAGCAAGCCAGCGACGCCAGCCACGAGCACTTCCTTGCCGCCCATGGTCGCGCCGGCTACACCCATGACCAGACTCAGATTCGAGACCATACCGTCATTGGCACCCAGCACCGCTGCCCGCAGCGAATTGCCGCCGGTGGAGCGGTGGCGTCCTTCGAGCTGGGCCACTGCCGCACCCGAAAGCCCGCCTTTGCTCGTCTTCATGATCTGATTGATCAAGCGCGAGTGCGATTGTTCCTCGCCTTTCATCACCGTTGCCCCGTCCATGTTGGAATAATCCACCACGCCAGTGCGTTCCATGTTCTGAACGGCGGGCAGCACCATGCTGGGGCCGAAGCGGCGTGCCAGATGGGCCAGCGTGCGCGTACGCCAGTCGGGCTTGAACTCGGGCAGTGTCAGCCCTTTTTCGGCTGCCTTCGCCTTCCACTTTTCGGAATGATGGATCTCCGTTTTGGCAATGCGGGCGTAAACCTCGGCCAGGCGCGGATCTTTTTCGACTTCGGAAAGAGCTTGATACAGGTAAGTGCTGGCTTTCTCATCGAGATAAGCTGCAATGATTGGGTCTTGTTTTGCCATTATGTTCTCCTTGTAATTTCTACACTGTAAATTGTACGTCGAAATGATTAAAGCAGAGAAAAAATTTGGAAAGAAATTTCAGAATTGACAGAAATTTCTCCTCGCCGCATAATGAAGACATTGAGGTGAAAAATGACCGAGGTTTTTGACGTCTTGCTCCTGCTGGCGCGCCCGGCTGCCGGGAAAAGCGAAGTGATCGATTACCTGAAAAAGACCCCGCTCGCCGAGCGTCAGGAACGCTTTCACGTAGGGGAGCTGGCAGAGGTGGATGACTTCCCGATGCTGTGGACCTGGTTCGAGGAGGATGCCCTGCTGGCCCGCATGGGCCAGCAGCGCCTGCACACCGACGCAGAGGGCTATTTTCTGCATCAATATCTGTGGGATTTGCTGATCGAGCGTATTTGCCTGGAGGTGAAGAAGGCGGATCGCGACGTGCGGCCGGGTGACCCGGCGCGTACCACCCTGGTGGAATTTTCACGCGGCACCGAGCACGGCGGATACTGTTCCGCGTTTGCCCACCTTGACCCGCAGTTGCTGGGGCGCATGGCCGTCCTGTACATCGACGTTACCTGGCAGGAGTCGCTGCGTAAGAACCGCCGCCGCTTCAACCCCAGCCGCCCTGACAGCATCCTGGAGCACGGCCTGCCCGACGCCAAACTGGAACGCCTCTACAAAGACATCGACTGGCCCGAGGTCAGTGCCGCTGACCCGGCGTACCTGTCCATTCAAGGGCAGCGCGTGCCTTATGTCGTCTTCGACAACGCAGATGACGTCACCACTGCCCGCGGCGCCGCTTTGGGCGAGCGCCTGCAATCTGTGCTGGCGAAGCTGTGGCAGAGAGAAATGAATCGCTGACCCGGGTCTGCCAACCCCAAGCCCCCAGATCTGGCGGGGAGTGGACGGTGGGGGTGCGAACCCCAGGTGAACAGAACTGGCTGTACAGGTTCGCAGTTTTTTATCGACTTTTGCCTGCAGATTTGGGTAAAACTGAAATCAAAATCGTTGAGAAAGGAGAAAACGACCCCGTTTTGGGGCATAATCTGGGGAATACCCCCACAGGTTGCCGTCGCTCCCCTCGTGGGAGCGTGGATTGAAATCCGGCGGTCGATGCTGTGCCGGGTGCCCTGTGGCGGTCGCTCCCCTCGTGGGAGCGTGGATTGAAATGCAATCGAACCATTGGTTATATGTCGGCAAGGCCAGTCGCTCCCCTCGTGGGAGCGTGGATTGAAATTGGCAATAACCAATTGAGAGGAATCGTTATCAGCATAGTCGCTCCCCTCGTGGGAGCGTGGATTGAAATTCGGCACTGACTTCCATTTGCTCCATGATGTTGTCGCTCCCCTCGTGGGAGCGTGGATTGAAATTGTTGGCTGTGCATATCTTATCCCTGCGTGTGTCGTCGCTCCCCTCGTGGGAGCGTGGATTGAAATAATGGTAATCGATATGGTTGAACAGACGTTAGGTCGCTCCCCTCGTGGGAGCGTGGATTGAAATCTGTTGGCACGTTTTACAAAAAAACAATAATCCCCTCGTCGCTCCCCTCGTGGGAGCGTGGATTGAAATATATATGTCCGGTTATGGTGGGTCGGCTATCCCTGAGTCGCTCCCCTCGTGGGAGCGTGGATTGAAATGCTTACCCGAGATAATCTTTTCGGCGACATGGCCATGTCGCTCCCCTCGTGGGAGCGTGGATTGAAATCAGACAGATCATATCCGTTAGCGTAAACGCGGGTGTCGCTCCCCTCGTGGGAGCGTGGATTGAAATATCTTTCGCCACCCAACCAATCGTGGCTGATTGGTCGCTCCCCTCGTGGGAGCGTGGATTGAAATTGAATTCGATCCCGCAGAAAATGCGAAGGGTTGCTCGTCGCTCCCCTCGTGGGAGCGTGGATTGAAATGCGGGCCGAAAAATCTCTCAAAGCGATGAGTGAGAGGTCGCTCCCCTCGTGGGAGCGTGGATTGAAATTTGCCTGCAATGGCACTCGAGGACTCGGCCTACCCCGTCGCTCCCCTCGTGGGAGCGTGGATTGAAATATGACTCGGCGGAGACGCTGTTTTACGTTGACCCGGTCGCTCCCCTCGTGGGAGCGTGGATTGAAATGGGATCACGCAGGACCCGCTTGATACGGATAACGGTCGCTCCCCTCGTGGGAGCGTGGATTGAAATATCTCCTAGGCTCCAAATGCGATCCAGTTGACCTTTGTCGCTCCCCTCGTGGGAGCGTGGATTGAAATGCATCGGATAAGCAGCGCGCCTATGTCATGGCGATGTCGCTCCCCTCGTGGGAGCGTGGATTGAAATACCTGGGCGTTGTCCACGGCCGTCACCTGGGCGTGTCGCTCCCCTCGTGGGAGCGTGGATTGAAATTACCACATTAGTTTATCACCCGCAAGATCGATGGGTCGCTCCCCTCGTGGGAGCGTGGATTGAAATGAAACCATCATCCGATTTCTGGCAGAACGCGGGTATGTCGCTCCCCTCGTGGGAGCGTGGATTGAAATTAGTAGGCCTTTTTGGATTATGGCTTTGGTCGGCTCGTCGCTCCCCTCGTGGGAGCGTGGATTGAAATGATCCATAAAGCAGAGCGATAAAACACAGGCATTGTCGCTCCCCTCGTGGGAGCGTGGATTGAAATCATATCCGATCGAAAATGAACCAGCATCCAAAACGTCGCTCCCCTCGTGGGAGCGTGGATTGAAATTTTCGGCGCCGGCAGTCCCATAAGTAGATGCAAGTCGCTCCCCTCGTGGGAGCGTGGATTGAAATAACGGAATCGGCTCCATCGAAAAAGTAATTTCAGGTCGCTCCCCTCGTGGGAGCGTGGATTGAAATCTAACAACGGCGACTTTCGCCTTTGTAGATAATGGGTCGCTCCCCTCGTGGGAGCGTGGATTGAAATCATCTGCCGGAGCCTCAGGCACGACATCCAGATCGTCGCTCTCTTCGTGGAGCGTGGATTGGAATCTCCGTACGGGCACGGCATGCCATGCCCCAACCATGTCGCTCCTTTCGTGTCCATTCGTGGAATTCGTGGACAGTTTTCGCTTTTTTATTCTGGCCTTTTTAGCGGGAAGCTTTTTCGAAGCGAGTTCATGGGCGGGGCGCTGCCTCGTGTCAATCGTGAAATTCGTGGATGGTATTTGTTCGGACTTGCTGCCGGGTGTATAATTATAGTAGAATATTAATTCTATCTTCGAGACTTATGCTATCAATCTAGTCATTCTCCCCACTATCCGCTTTTTTTATTGAAGAAGGCCTATTCGAATCGATTCGTTCCCGCAGTTATCGAAACCATGACCTGGATGATCTGGGTGGCAGGCGTGGTGCCTGTGGATTGAAATCCTTTGAGGCTGAGTGGATCCAGGTCTGATGAAACCGTTGGCCAAAAATCAGCCGGCCCTCAAAGGAAATAAAAAAGCAGGGTAGCCGGTAGGTATCCGGTTGCCCTGCAGGGTCAATTTTGCAGGCAATTGATTTTATTCGCCGACGATTTGCACGCGAACGGTGCGTTGGCGCGCTCTCACCTGATCGAAATCAGCAAAATAAATCCGTCCAAATTCGCCCAGAGTCATTTCTCCGTTCACAACGGGGATCGTAACAGAGCGTCCCAGCAAGACGGAGCGCAGATGGGCGTCGGTATTGAGTGACCAAAAAGCTTCTTCATTGCGTCCGGCGGCTGCCTGAATATGTTTGGGCCCTGGATGCAGGTATTGGCCTTCTGTGCGGCAGGTGGGGATGATCTTTTCAAGTACGTTGACCAGGTCCTGCATCAGCAGTTCGGTCCCATAATAATTGACGTCATCGGCGGCTTCCTGGATAAGTACGCTGCAGGTGGTGTGCTGTGAATAGACGACCAGAATGCCATTCTGAATCTTTGATTTCTGGAGCGCGGTGACTACCGAGTCGGTCACGTCGTCGAACGTCGGCCGGCGGTCGGATTGGATTTTGAAAGTATCGTGAAAAGTAGACATACATTCCTCTCTTTTATGCGGGATGGGTTTCATCCCAGGCTTTACGAACGTTGCAGATCATTTCTTCTACCATGGCGCAGGGGTTGGCGGCTTTGATGATGCCGCTGGTCGAGCCGGTAGCTTGAGCCCCCAGTTTAATGATTTCATAGACATCTTTGCCGCAACTGATTCCGGCTCCATGCAGCACCCGAATGGCCGGGTCGACTTGCCAGACGGTTTGATTGATCTTTTGAATGGCCAGCATGTCTTGTTCACTGCGCTTGCCAACGCCGATCAGTTCAGGCGCTTCCGCCAGAACGATGTTGGGGTGCATCTCAGCCACGGCTTTGACCTCATCCAGATTGCCGGCACAAACCAGTGTGGCCAGCCCCACCTCATCAGCCCGGGCCACCGTGCGCCGGATTTCATCCAGCGGAAGGGGTTTTTCGGCGTGATTCAGCAGCACGCCCCTGGCTCCGGCGGCCTGGATGGCTTCCGGCAAGATAGAGCCAATGCCGCGCCCAATGGGCAGTGAATCCATGTGCTGGGCGAAAACCAGCAGATGCCGGGTTTCGTGCACGATCAGAGGGATATCGACCGTTTGAGGAGTGAAGATGATCTGCACGTGATAACGTGCACTGACTTCATCTGCGCACCTGGCCAGTTTGAGAACTTCCTCTCCATAGAGATAGGCCTTAGGCCCGATTTCAAAAAAAGGCGGATTCAGTTGTAAACCTGAATACATAAGACAACTCCCGAAAATGGGTAAACTTCACCTTCTCCTGTCGGTCGAACGGATAGGAGAGATTCAGTACTCTGATTTGGGCAGCTTTGAACGATTACACCAGTATTACTTCCACGCCTTGACTGCGGATGGCTTCCACGATATCCGCCGGTGCATCTGTATCGGTCAGGAGCATTTGAAAAGCACTGATCGGCTTGATGGGCACAAAACCGATCCTGCCAAGTTTGCTGCTGTCGGCAACGAGGACGGTTTTGCGTGAACGCTCAGCCATCAGGCGATCCACTTCGGCCATCAGAATATCAGCAGTCGTGGCTCCTCCCTCGATTGTCAATCCATCGGCGCCCAAGAAGGCCAGATCAGCCGCCAAACCCTGCAATTGATCCAGTGTTTGCGGCCCGGCGGTGGCCTGATAATCAGGCAGATAGATCCCTCCCAGTACGATCAGGTTGGGGGAGGGCCAGGCAAGTACTTCCTGCGAGACAGGAACGGAGTTGGTTACCATGGTGATGGAAGTGCTCAATCGCAGGTCTGCGGGGATCTGTTTGACGATCTGCAGGGTGGTGGTGCCAGAGTCAAAGAGGACGACGTCATGCGGCTTGATCATTTCTGCGGCCGCTTTTCCGATCCGCTGTTTGGCGTTGTTGTTCAGACGCATCTTTTCTGTGAAAGAATGGGAACGTGAACTCCCCGAAACTGAAACTGCTCCCCCGTACACGCGTTTTAGCTGGCCATTGGTCTCTAGAATGATCAAATCACGCCGGATGGATGTTTCAGTGATCTGGAATTGCTCAACCAGGTCGGTTAAATAAACTTTCCCCCTTTCCAGGACCATTTGCGCAATCAGGTTTCTTCTTTCGGCGGCGCTCAGATCATTTGCTTTTTGTGCATCAGCCATTTTTAAATCATTCCTTCCAGTATTCTTTCAGGTTTTTATCAACAAATATTGTTAATTCATTCTACATTCAATTTGTTACATCGTTCCAGCAGAATTTCGACCTTAATTCTCTTAACAAGCCATCCATTTTATTTGAAACTGCCCAAAAATCAAGGTTTTTAAATTTCTACGTACTCGAAGCCTGCCATTTCAGCCAGTAATCTCAGCTTTGCACTAAGATGACCATAAGCAAGGGCCATGTGGTGGGGTGAGCCAGCTTTGCACCAGGCATCACACCAGTCTTCGATGCCGAGATGCGCCGGTTTGAAGAGCATCTGCGGTGCTGAAACGGGACGTGGTTTGATGGCGACGGATTCCCCTTCGGCAACGATCAGACGCCAGCGGGCCTGTCCCAGTGAGACCAAAGCCAGATTGGTAACGGGGCCAGGAGCATAGGCAAATTCGAAGCCGGCTCCAAACCCATTGACGCCTTCATAGTAAATGCTGTGCTTTACCGAGACATCCGCGGGACGAGCCGCCATCGCCGGATTGCCGTGACCATCGTGAGAAAGCATCATCGCAGACCGTTTGAAATCGATCACATAGTTTTCCAGCAGCGTTGCCTGCCCGGCCAGTTCCTGCAGGATGATCATGGCCGTCAGGGTGGTGATATCCGCTTCTGGCGCGGCAGGCAGGCCAATCTCGCAGAGACGTCCTGTGCCGTAGGAGGGGATGATCCCTACGCGTGGATCAGGCAGCCAGACCTGGTCGAAGGAAGCCAACGCATCGAACTTTCCGTCGCGCAGCACTTTCTCAAGCGCCAGCGCCAGACGGCAGGAACGCTCAAATTGCTGTGCATCCATATCGACGTGGTAGCGGGACTTCTCTTGCTTGACCAGTTCTTCCACCTCAGATTGGGGCAGATTGACCATCGCCTGCGCGACCTTTTCAGGCTCGATCGGCCAGCAGACCGGGCCAACGAACTGGCGCAGGCTCAACTGATCGACCATCAGATCGGTCATTCCCTCGAAGGCATGCCCGGCAATGGCGATTCGGGCACTCTTCAGGCGGCGCATGACCCCGGCAATCTCGATGTATTGGGCCAGTTTTGCCTGACCGGCTTCATCCTCAAGGCGGGAAGTGACCATCCAGAACGGGCGGCCAATGCGCTGCAGGGCAGAGGTCATTTCAGGAACCCCGCACATGCCCGAGTTGATCATGATCAGATCGAAATCAGCGTCTTCGGGCAGAAATTCGATCTGCTGGGTATTCCAGACCAGTACGGGAGCGGTGGTATTCAAAAAGCAGCGGGTGGGGACGATGCCTTTGGTGTAGGCAATTTCAACGGCTACGATCAAATCTACTCCGGCGGCATTGAACATCAAGGCGGCTTCTTCCGCCTGCTCCTCGGTTTCGACCAGTTTGGGACAAACGGTATCCGCAAATTTGGCGATCACACTGCCAATGTGGTCGGCAGATTTTTGGGCCATAGGTCGAACGTGAGCAGTCTTGTTGTAATCGTCCTCCAGTAATGCCATTACCAGTACGCCAACTTTTGGTCTCATGATTTAGTGCTCCTTTCTCTTAAGCTTTCGAGTAATTTCTCTTGAAATAGTCGAACAAAGTTTTATCCAGGTCGCAGTACCGCTGGTAAGCACGCTCGTATACCGCTACATCCTTTCCCGGCTGGATCGAATGTTTGATACGCACCATCGAGTGCACCCCTTCCGCGATGGACTGAAATACGCCACAGGCCACTCCGGCCAGAATGGCATCGCCTACCATACCCGTGTCTTCATTTTCGAGCAGAACCAGCGGCCGATTACAGACGTCGGCTTTGATCTGATTCCAGAGGATGCCGCGGGAACCCCCGCCGGTACTGCGAACTTCACTGATCTTGACCCCGGACTTCTCGATCAATTCGAGGTTCCGCCGCAGCATGAAGGCCACGCCTTCTTGAATGGCACGGACGAAGTGACCGCGAGTATGATGCAGGGTGAAGCCACAGAAAACGCCGCGAGCATCGGGGTTACTTTCAGGGCTGAAGGAGCCCATCAAATGGGGCAGCAAGAGCAAACCATCGCTGCCGGCGGGAACTTCTTGGGCGAGCTGGTTGAGAAGGTCGTAGACGTTTTCCCCTTCCTTCTCTGCTGTCTCGGTTTCCGCTTCGCCAAATTGATCTTTGAACCACTTGTAGGTCATCCCGGCAGTAGGGCATACGGGGACAAAGAGATACTCCCCGGGTACACTGTGTTCGTACACCGGGGTGCGGCAGGTCTTGTCGATCATTGGATCTTCAATACTGGCCTGAATGGCCAGCGCGGCACCGGTGGTTTCTGAAACTACCCCGGTTCCAACGTTGCCGGCCCCGATGGCCCCTACGGATTGGTCCATGCCTCCGCAGACTACCCGGGTTTGGGGGGTAAGCCCCAATTCGCCGGCAGCTTTTGCGGTCAAGGTCCCCGCAACGGAGCCGGGCTGCAGAAGGGTTGCCAACTGATCGGCAGTGATCCCCACTGCACTCAGCGCTTTTGGCCACCAGCCATGCTGGATAATGTCGTAGAAGAGGGTGGTGCAGCTGATCGATCCATCGGTGACGAAATTCCCGGTCATCTGGTAGATCAGGTAATCCTGAACGAGCAAGATCTTGTCGATTTTTTCGAAGATTTCTGGTTCATTTTCTTTGATCCAGAGCACTTTGCAGGCCGTCCAGGTGGGGACAATATCGGGAATGCCCGTGTGGGCGTAAACCTCTGGCTCCAGCTTTTGTTTGAGGGATTCAGCCTGGTTGACTGCGCGGTTATCCAACCAGACCAGCGCCTTGCGCAGCGGCTGACCGTTTTTGTCCAGCACAATTGTGGTCTCCCCCTGGCTGGAGACTGAAAGCCCGACCACCGCTGATGGGTTTACCTGGGATTGTTCCAGTACCGAGCGAATAGTATGGCAAGCAGCCTGCCAGTAGGTAAGGGGCTCCAACTCTGCTTCATCAGCAGAGTTGGAGATCAGACGGTATTCTTGCAAGTCAGATGCCAGGCAGCGGCCATCCGGTTGGAAAAGGCCTGCTTTAACCGAAGTCGTACCGACATCCAGAGAGAGAAGGAACGCCATTTTAGTCAAGTCCGTATTGTTTGGCTACCGTATCTGGAGCTTTGTGCAGTTTGACCACTTCCTTAAGGGCATCGAGTAATTTTTCTGGGCTCTTTGCCTGCAATACGTTGCGCCCGAAGACGATACCGCGAGCACCTGCCTCCATGGCGTCGGCGGCCAGGCGTAAAGCATCGATTTCTCTGGGGGTCTTTTTAGCGCCAAGGGCCAGTACCGGGACGGGGCAGGCTTTCGTGACCTCGCTGAACTGCGGACCGGTGTAAAAGGTTTTTACCAGATCGGCCCCTAATTCAGCCGCCATACGGCAGCCAATGAAGACGCTCTGCTGCAGATCGGCAGGTTTTTTGTCGTCACCGCCAGTGGGGTAGACTTCGCCGATCATGGGGATACCCAGAACCTTTTTCTCTTCGACGCATTTCGCGAAGATCTCGACGTTGTGGGCGTCTTCGAATTCATCCGGGTTCTGCATGGTCAAACTGCCAATGACCAGATCAGCTCCCTCGCGAACGGCACCGGCCACGTCTGTCATCCAGACGCTGTGTGAATGCTTGTAATTCCACTGGGCGGCATAATTGGAACCCCAGTTCAAGCGGATGATGAGGCGCGGAGATTCCCGTTTGTAGAAAACTCCCTGACAATGAGCCGGCATTCCTGGCCCCATCAAGATGCCATCTGCCCCAGCGATCGAGTGAATTGCTTCCGGTAAATTGATCATGCCGGGAAGCGGTCCAAAATACAGACCGTGGTCGACTGCGACAATGACGATATTTTCACTTCCGGCAAAAAGCCTCTCTAAACGAATTGATTCACCTGTTGTTGCCATGACGTACTCCTTAACTTTTTGAGATAGATAAAAAGCGAATGAAAACGCTTTGAAAACACGAACTGCACTCCACTTTTCTTTTGGGGATGGAGAGAGTACTCTCTCCATCCCTGAAGAAGAAAACTTATTGCTTATTGCGCGATGGTTGCCCAGCCATCAGCGATGTCAGTACCGGCTTTATCCAGCGCTACGTAATCTTTCGGGAAACTGACAGATTTGTAGGCGTCAGCGGAGGGGAACTTTGCCTGCAGATCATCCGGCAGGCTCACATCAGAGCGAATGGGATGAACGAAGCCCTGTGCGTAGGCCAATTGACCGGCGTCAGAGTATTCGTATTCCATCAGCAGTTTAGCGGCATTCGCATGAGGTGCCCCAGCAGTAATGAACTGGATGTACAGCCCGGCAACAGTACCATCAGAGGGAATGACCACCTGCAGGTTCATGTTGGGGTTCTGATCTTTGTTGCTCAGCGCATCGAAATCCCATTGGATAGTGATGGGGCATTCACCCTTGGAAATATTGGCAGAAGAGGGCGAAACACCGTTGAGGATCTTGCCGTCGATCATTTTCTTGAAGAAATCGATACCGGGCTGGACGTTACTTTCACTGCCGCCATGCGCGTAGGCAGCGGCGAGGACGATCATCTGGGCAGTTGCGGAAGAACGCGGATCCTTCATGCAAACAGTACCCTTGTACTCGTCTTTCAAGAGATCTTCCCAAGTTTGGGGAACGTCTGTGACTTTGTCGGCATTGACGAGGAAGCTCATAACGCCGTAATAAGCGGCAGACCAGCGACCTTCCGGATCTTTAGCGTAGTCAGGGATGTCTTCCCAGTGAGAATTCTTGTAGGGCTGAGAAAGCTGTTCATCTTCCACAAGTTTGGCGAAGGCTAACCCCAGGTCAGTCGTGTCTGCGACTGGGGACGAGGCTTCTGCCTGCAAAGTGGAGATGATGGTACCGCTATCCATGTCGGTATCTTGATGGGTGATGTTGTATTCGGCGGAGAAGCCCTGATACAAACCACCATAGTTCACCCAATCGTCTGGTTCGCCGTAAGAAATGATGGTGCCTTCTTGCTGAGCTGCCTGGACCAATTGAGTCATTGCATCTTCAGTGGAAGCAGCGGTGGTGGGCGCTGAGGTGGCAGGCGCGTTTGTCGCTGTTGCCGGTGCGGCGGTCGGGTTGGATGTGGCGCATGAAGCCAATGCCATCGAGACCACAATCAAAACACTTACTACAACGAACATCTTACGAGACATTTTCTCCTCCTGTAAAAGTGGAAGTGCATGATTTTGAAAACCCCTTCTGATTGCTCATAGGGTTATTCAACAGAGTAGTGAAGTGCTCTTTCTTTGAAGCGTCCACTTTCTCAACCAGTAATTTCCACATCGTTATGGTCATGAAACACTCGTAAAACATTAAGTTCAGAATCGAAGGACCATCCCCGACTCTTCTCATCACGAGAGGTTAACTCAGGCAATTCCCGATTCCCGCTCCGTACGTTCTTGGGCTTGAAGGTCACACGCAGTACCTGTTGGCCAGTAGCCTGGAAAGTGTGGTACACGATCTTTCTGGGCTGATACCCGATGTGAGTGATCACTCCACTGCTCGAGAGCAGATGATCCTGATCGGCGGGGGCCAGCTGTGGAAGAGCTGCCATGCAGTCGATGAAATGGGGCACGTAATCAAAATATCCATCCGTAAACCAGCACTGGTTGTAATAATCCGGCCGGTCGATGCCTACGGTGACAGTGCCGTTCTCCGCTGCCATGTAAGTGGCCCAGTTCAAGGTGTGAATGGCTCTTTCGGCATAAGTGCGATTTCCACTCCAGGCGGACCATTGCGCGCATAATGAGGCGTAACGAGCTGTATGACTGCCCATGACAAAGAAGCAGTATTTCTGCTCATGGATTGGCTCCGCGGAATAGAAGGAAGGGCCGCCCAGCGTGCGTTTGACCCACTCGATCAACCCGGGGACCAGAGTTTCCCAGTTCAGATCTGCCGGCTTCTTTTCAAGTAAATAGCGCGCTGTTTCGAGAGCTGAAAGCTGGTCACGATTGCCATTTTCAGGGTCGATGCGAATGTCTTCGAAATAGCCTTTCCACCGGTTATTGCGCAGCGGATAGGTTTCGATCCAGTTCATTACCTGGCGTGCTGGTTCTTGATATTCAGCAAAGCCCAGTTGATCTAATTCTTCGAACAGGCGCACCAGCGGGATCATGTCACTGGTATATTCCTCGAGTACGGCCCCGGAACGGACATCCACTCGGAAGGGGACGGGAGAGTGACTTTCATCTCCCGGGCGGAGGTGGGCAACCAGAACGTCCGCGCAGCGTTTGCCGGCCAATAAATAACGTTCTTTGCCGGTCAGTTCGTAGAAGTCGACCAGAGCACGGCCTACTTGAGCTACTTTGTCCGGTTCGGTTGCCAGGGCGCCATCAGCGCGCGCACCAGAATAGCTGGCCGTGCCCGGTTCTGCCGAGGCATACAACGCTCCGGCCCAGTTTTCTTGTTCTGGAACGACGTAGAGCAAAAGATGGTCAAGCATGGCCTGGGTAATATCGATAAAGGAAGTATCTCCGCTATACGGGTAGTACTTGAGCAAGGTCGTTACTGCCCAGGCAAATTTCCCGGCTGGGTTATCCGGCCAAATAGTGGGGCGGAGGGGATCAGTCCAGAAGCATGAATACTGCAGATACCAGGCAGGCCGTTGTTGGGGTCAACTGGGCAATGCTTAATAAAGTCCATTGCCAGCCGGACGACCCTGTCATACGAAGTCCAGGGCTCCAGACGCTCTTTAGAATCCAGGCGGATTTCATGCTCGTTGATGAAAATCATTTTGACTACTCAGCCATAACCTGACAGGTTTGCGCGGAAAAAGCCAGCCAGATGTTTTGATTCAGTACCACGCTTGCAGCATTTGCGACGGTGATATCTGCAGAAACCCGCTGGCTGCCGATATTGACTCCCAGACGTGTCACGGCACCGTGGAAAGTGATCGTTTCGACTTTTCCGGGGATGACGTTGTCGTTTTGCTCCAGGGGTTTCTCGGTCTCGACGCGAATATTTTCCGGGCGGACCAGTACCAGAACTTTTTTGCCCAAGTGAGAATTCTTTGAGGTCCCCAGTTTGGAGCCGGATGTTATCACATGCAACGCAATTGCCGTCGCTGGCTACACCGTGGAACTGATTGGCAGTGCCAATAAAGGTGGCCACAAAGCGCGTCTTGGGCGAGCGGTTAGATTTCTTCGGGCGCGCCCACCTGTTCGATATTACCTTTGCTCATCACGACGACACGGTCCGAGATCGAAAGAGCTTCTTCCTGGTCATGGGTCACATATACGGTGGTAATGGCCATCTCCGTTTGGATGCGGCGAATCTCGGCCCGCAGTGCGACGCGTACTTCTGCGTCCAAGGCAGAAAGCGGCTCATCCAACAGGAGTACCCGAGGACGTACTGCCAGTGCGCGTGCCAGGGCAATCCGCTGCTGTTGGCCGCCGGATAACTGGTGGGGGAAGCGTTTGGCCGTATCCTCAAGACGAACCATTTCTAGGACTTCACTGACACGTTGTTTGATCTCGGCTTTGGGGGTCTTTCTCATTTTCAGACCGAAAGCGATGTTGTCACTTAACTGACATGTTCGGGAAGAGGGCCATAAGATTGAAAGACCATCCCAATATCCGGCGGTTGGGCGGGATATTGCTGATATCCTTGCCGTCAGATAGATGGTTCCGCTGTCGAGCAGCTCGAACCGGCGATCATACGCAGGGTAGTTGTTTTTCCGCAGCCAGAAGGTCCCAGAAAGGAAACCAGCGATCCCTTTTCGATTTCCAGAGTGAAATCGTTGACAGCGAGAACATTTGCGTAACTTTAGAAACATTTGTAAGTTAAGATAGGCCATGAGATTATCCTTGTTACCGAGCTCGTAGTGTTTCAGTGGAGGAACCGACACTCTTGCTGCCGACCCACAAGATCAGGATCGAGGCCAGCCACGCGATTGTGAAGGAAATCACTGAGAAGGTTGCTGCAACATTTCCGTTGATGCGGGTGTATTCCACCAGCAGCAAGGGGAACGTTTTGAATTTGGCGCCGACGATCAAGGACGTTAAGGTATATTCCGCAAAGACTGTAGAGAAGACCAAGAGGCTGCCGCTCAAAATGCCGGGCAGAATATTCGGAATGATGATGCGAGTCAGAACACCCACGGTGTTGGACCCCAGACTTTGCCCGGCTTCGGTCAGCGTGTTGGCATTAATGGCTTGCAGGGGCATTGGCCACGGGGCGGTACATGAACGGCATTGCGTAGATCACCATGGCACCCATTAAAAGGAAGGGAGAGCGGGCAATGGGGCGGAAGTTGTAAATCTGCACCAGTGAGAGGGCCAGTACCACCATCGGAATGCCGAAAGGAAGGATCATCAATACGTCCAGAAGTGGTTTGGCACTGGTCAATCGTGTTTCCACCCAGTACACGGTGGGGACGATGAGAAGGATGATCACGATGACCGTGGAAATGGAGAGGATGAAGGAGTTCCGCAGAGTGGTTCCAAAGTACGAAATCTGGAAAGCCCTTTGGTAATATTCCAGTGTGTATCCTTCAGGCAGGATCGAGCGATCCCAGCGGGTAGCAATCGAGAACAGGTAGGTCGACAGAATCGGCACCAGCATGTAGAAGAGGAAGATCACTATGGTGATGATCTGCCATGCGGCTGGTCGTCTGGCTTTTTCATCGTTTTTCTTGGAAAGTTCACGTTTATTGTTCATGGCTAGTTCCTTATAACGGCTTCGACTCAGCGTTTTGACCAGCGTTGTGCGCGCTGCATGGCAAGTTGGTAGATCAAAATTCCCAGGCTCATAATGATCAGTGAAAGGACGGCCATTGCCATACCGATCCCTACATCCTGACGAACTTCCCCGGCGATCATGTAGCCAATTTGCAGCGTGACCAGCGATAACTTGGATTGGACCAGGGTGTAGGCAGTGGCGTAGGCCCCGAAAGCATTAGCGAAGAGAAGTGTCAAACCCGCAATCATGGAAGGCATCAAAATGGGCAGACCCACATACCACCAGAACTGGAAGGTATTGGCCCCCATCCCCTGAGCAGATTCTTGCCAGTCTTTCTTGATGCCTGAAAAAGCCGGCAGAACCAGCAGCACCATCAAGGGCAGCTGGAAATAAACGTAAGCAAAGACCAGGCCCGAAAAGGAATAAATGCTGAAGTCGGGATAGAGCTTGTAATTGAAGTATTTCAAGATGAATTGGGTGACGACGCCATTCATGCCCAGGATGACCACAAAAGCAAAGGCCAGTGGGGCTCCGGCGAAGTTTGTGGTGACGTCTGAAAGAGCAATCATTGTTTCGCGGAAGCGTCCTTCCGGCCAGCGGTAGATGGCATATCCCACCAGGGTGCCGAGAATAACGCCGATCAGGGCGGTCAAACCAGAAAGTTTAATGCTGTTCCAAAAAGAATTGATATAAAGCGGATGTCCGAGATCAATGTAATGCTGAAGGGTAAGCTGCCCGGTTGACTTTTCAACAAAGCTCCCTCGGATCAAAAATAGAACTGGGACAATCTCGAAAATGAGACAGAATAACAAGAACGGCAGAAATCCCAACCATGCCGCTCGGGTCTTGCGACTTTTGGCATTGTTTGTCATCGGTTCCACCTGCTTGAGTTTGATAAAAACATTATACAGATAAGTTTTGAATAATGCAAGGTTAAAGTTATGATTTGTTATGTTTTATATTGGTTTTGTGTTTGTGTGATATAATGTTTTTCATCGCGTAATTACAAATTAATTATTCATGACCGATAAACTTTTTCAGGAGATTCCGATGCAGATGAATACCTCTCAAGATGTTTCTTCCGATGTTCAAAAATTCATTCGCCAGGCGCACTCGCTTGTCGGAACAATTTTCGAGGCAGGCCAGGAGATTTATGTAAACCGCGCTCCGGGCCGTCTAGACCTGATGGGGGGGAATGATGATTACACGGGCGGTATGGTCTTTGAGACTACCATTCCCGAAGCGACTTTCTTTGCAGCCCAGTCGCGTTCGGATGCTCACTTCATTCTGCATAACCCTTCTGTTAAAGCCATTGGCTGGCAGGAAACTCTTGAATTCGATCTGACTGATTTTTCTGGAAAAGATACTGTGAGATCTCTTGAAGAGGTACGTGCCTGGATCAATGCCGACCCTAAGAAGAGCTGGTTTGCCTATATCCTGGGAAGCCTCTATTTTCTCAGAATGCACTTTCCTGAAAAAACCCAACATGGGTTAAATCTGTTCATGGATTCAGAGATTCCGCTGGGGAAGGGGGTCAGTTCATCTGCGGCACTGGAAGTCTCTTCGCTCAAAGCCTGCGCGGCTGCTTACGGGATCGAGGCCAAAGGGATCGAACTGGCAGAATGGACGCAATGGATCGAGAATTCCATTGCCCAGTCGGCCAGCGGGGTGATGGACCAGTTTGCCGTTATCATGGGGGATCGGGATTCATTTACGCCGATGCTGTGTCAGCCCTGCATTCCATATCCACTGGTGCGCCTGCCGCAAGGGCTGCGTATTTGGGGCCTGGATTCGGGGATCAGACATTCGGTTGCGGGGATCGAGTACGAAGCTGCCCGGGCAGCCACGTTCATGGGATATCAGTTGATCTGTGAATGGGAAAACTTGCCGGTTACTCGCGAAACGAGTGGCGTTTTGGAGCGTTTCACCGATCCACGCTGGCAGGGATATCTGGCGCGCCTGTCTCCCAGCCTTTTTCGCGGCAATTATGAGTACCGTCTGCCCGTGACGCTTAAGGGTGCGGAATTCAGCCAGAGCCACAAAACACATTATGACCCTTATACTTCCGTCCGCCCGGAAGTGGCATATCCGGTGCGCCTGGCTACCCGGTACGCTGTCGAAGAGAATAACCGGGTTCAGCTATTTTGTGAGGTTCTCAATTCTGTCACTGCCCCAGTTTCAAACCATTCACTGGAGCTGTTAGGTGAGTTGATGTATGGGGCACACGCTGGTTATAGTGATTGTGGGCTGGGCTCTCCAGAAACAGACTTGCTGGTGTCTCTGGTCCGCCAGGAAGCCGGCAATGACCTCTTTGGTGCCAAGATTACCGGGGGGGGTGCCGGCGGTACGGTGGCGGTGCTGGGCAGGGATACTTCGCGGGCGCAAATGGCGTTTGCCCGGGTTGTTTCAGCTTATCGAGAGCAAACGGGTATCGATCCGTATATCTTCGATGGATCGTCTCAAGGAGCAGATGCTTTTGGCATTCTGAAGATTTGAGGGTCCCAGGGGATGAACAAAATTGAGTGCTAGACTATAATTATCCGCCAGAAAAAGTTTCTTCTGATTCGATTGAGGAATTAGCTGGTTTGGGAGAAGCAAATTATGTTTACAATTTTCAGGAAGCGTCAGAATATCTTTATCAAACACATGCACGATCAGGCAGCGGCAACGTTGGCCGGATTGGAACAACTGGTGCTTTATTTCAATGATCAGAGCCCTGAATCTGCTCAGAAGCTGACGGCTCTGGAGAAAGAGGCGGATGAATACCGCCGTATTTTGATTTATGAACTGAACAAAACTTTCATTACCCCTTTTGACCGGGAAGATATCTTTGCCCTTTCGCGCACTGTGGATGATGTGCTCGATTATGCTTTCAGTACCCTGCAAGAAGTGGAATTGCTCAAAGTGACCCCCACTACTTATATGAAGAAGATTGCTGAATTACTGCGGGATGCTGCCAATGAGTTGCTTCTGGCCGTTGACCGCTTGCAAGACTATCCAGGGGTTGCCAACGAACACGCCCAGCGGGCCAAGGCCAATGAGAACAAAGTGGAGATGCTCTACCGTGAAGCCCTGGCCGAGCTTTTTGAAGGCTTCGACGATAACGAACATATCATGAAGGTCTTTAAATATCGTGAAGTGTATCGACATTTAAGTAATGCCGCTGATCGAGGGGATGAGGCAGCTAATGTAATTGCCAGTATTGTTATGAAAATGGGCTAGGTCAGCATGACCACAGCAATGGTTGTTTTGCTTTGCCTGTGTCTGGCCTTCGATTTTTTGAATGGTATCCATGACTCAAGCAACATTGTTGCCCCCATTATCTCTTCACGGGCACTGCCGGCGCGTTTGGCCATGACGCTTACTGCATTGGCCACTTTCTCAGGGCCATTTATTTTTGGCGTGGCAGTGGCTAATACAATTGGCGGCTCGATCGTATTGCCCAGTGCGGTGAATATGTCAGCGATTATTGCTGCTGTCTGCACGGCGATCTTCTGGGGACTGCTAACCTGGGTATTGGGCATTCCCAGCAGCGCCTCTCACGCGATCATTGGCGGTTTGATTGGCGCTGTGGTCGCCAGGGCCGGGTGGAGTTCGATCAATCTGGGCGGGCTCTTAAAGGTTGTCATCATTCTCTTTGCCTCACCGATCATTGGCTTCTTCGTGGGTTATCTGGTGACCCGTCTGGTCGTGCTGTTGAGCTGGAATGCTACCCCCCGGATCAACACTTTTTTCAAGGGGGGGCAAATTGCCACCTGTATTGCGCTCTCGTGGAGTTATGGAGCAAATGACGCACAGAAATCCATGGGCATCATCACCCTGGGGCTGGTGACTTCGGGTTATCTTTCCACTTTCAAAGTACCCATCTGGGTTGTGCTGATTTGCGCCGGCATGATCGTATTGGGAACATCAGTGGGGGGGTGGAAATTGATCCGCACGCTTGGGGCAAAGTTTTACCGGATCCATCCCTTGGACGGTTTTTGCACCCAGATCAGTTCTGCTCTGGTGATCCTCAGTGCGGCTCTCTTTGGTGGGTTGGTGTCTACCACTCAGGTGGTCAGTGCCTCGATCATGGGGGTTGGCAGTGCAGAACGGGCAAATAAAGTACGCTGGGGGGTGGCGAAAGAGATCGCTCTGGTGTGGCTGGTCACGATCCCTGCAACTGCTTTGGTGGGTATGCTTCTTTATCAATTGGTGAGCTTGATCTTTCATTAATTGTCTTTTACACGGCAAACAAAAACAGGCTGGCGGAGGTAATCCTCTGCCAGCCTGGAATTTTCTTACAGACATTCTCCGTTATCACAAAGACCATTTCCGTTGCTGTCGATGTAGCGCCGGCACTGCCCCGGGTAAGAACAATGATGATTGCAGCGCACATAACACACAGTTGCCGCCGTGGGTTGTTCAACCACAACTTGGGTCGGCTGTGCGGTTGCAACAAAATCTGTTGGGGTCTCCACCGTGCTTGCGGTTGTGGATTGAATCTCCGCGATGTCAGTTTCTTGTTGCAATGTGGCGGTTGGTTCTGCAGAAGTGCTGTTCTCTTCAGCGATCTCATTTGTTGTGGCCTCCTGCGCAACGGGCTGAGAAATCTCGCGGAGTACCGCTGAGATTGCCAGCCAGGAGGCCAGTCCGGTCACGCCCGCCACTGCCAGAAAGTCACGTCGGCTGATCATTTTTCCGCCCGAGAGCTGTGGAACTGCCCCTGTGGGAGCGCGATGGAGGGGCGAGGGGAGGAGAGCAGGTCGATGGAAAAGATTGCGGATAGCCGTACCGATCCAGCGCCAGTGCAACATGGTTTTAATGACCAGTACTACCAGGGTTTCAATCGAAAATGCTATGTGCAAGTTAAACCAGATCAAGTAATTTCGCAGGGGCAGGTTGAGCCAGGTGGAAAGGATCAGACCGGTTATCAGTATGCCGGTGAATCCAAATGCCAATCCGACATCGACGAAGAAAGTGATCAGCAATTTATCGGATAAAGCGGCGAACCGCTGCAGGACGTTTTTGACCCAGGCACTGTGCCACAACAGATGAATCAGTGACCCGGCAATTACTGCGATTCCCAGCCACTGATGATTGATCACACCCGTCCAGTCCAGCAGAAAGGCAATGATGAAACCGGTAAAAAGGGAAATATCGAAAAGAAGGTGAAAAGTTTGTTGGTTATTTTTCATGCTACACGTCTCAATGAATGTATAGAGCTAAATATAACGGTAAGGTTTGAAGAACTGACGAATATTTCGTTGAGGAAATATTGAGAAATCCCCAAGCGCTTTAATACAATTACTTCTGATTTGTTTAAATAATCAGAAGTAATAATTAGATGAAAAATAATCTTTTTGAAGGTCGGAAAGCTATTTGATTCTAAATAAGTCGAAGTTGAACCAAAATTGGTAATATGCGGGCAGTATTTTTTCGACAACGAACTGCTCATGGTAAGGAAAAGTTTTCCTCTCCCGAAACGGCAGGATGAGATACAGCCCAATCAGGGAGAACACTGTCTGGAAGGCAACTTTAGCATGATAGAGGCGAAACTTGAGGTCGCGGGGTTTATTCTGCTCTGATAAACCGCGAATGTATAGCAGCGCTTTTGAGAAAGCGGTCCATTTTCTGCGATGGTAGAAAGCCTGCAAATGGTATCGTCCTTCCTGGATGTGATGGCGAACCACCAGTTGAGGATAATAAATTTGCTTTCCGCCTTTTTGGACGGCGCGAAAAAGGAACTCGGTGTCTTCCCCAAAGGAATGGCGTACCGCACCCACGTAACCCAGTTTTTGGTCAAACAGCCCGGTGTTCTTAGCAAGCGTGGTGCTGAGGATCAAATTTCCTCCCCAAAGGTATTTTCCTGATTCAAGCTGCCGGGTTTCTGACCCTAAATTGATGTTGAAATACTGATTTTTAATCCAGATGGGTTTTGGACCATCGAAGACAGCTTCGTAGGGGCCGCCAAGGATGGTGTTTTCCTCTGACTTGCCCAGCAAAGCCAGTAAATTTGAAAGATAGTTTTCTTCCAGTTCTTCATCATCATCGAAAAAGACCAGCCATTTTCCACGAGCCTTCTCAATGCCTAGATTGCGAGCGTGGCTGACTCCCTTGATTGTTTGTGAGGAGAACTCAGCGCAGATCTGCGAAATGAGTTCCTGATCTTCTGGAGCGTTGTTGATGATCAGAATTTCAGAATCTTCCAAGGAATCGTGCTGCTGAGCTAGTGACTGTAGAAATAGTTTTACCCCTTCCGGTCTATGGAAGGTTGGCACAAGAATAGAGAGCAAAAGTTGAGTGGTCATGGGACGTCCCCCAAATCCTTTTCTGCCATAATTATACGTAATTTGTCTACACAAGTTGGGAAGATTAACACATTCTAACCCAAGCTGCTCTAAGAGGTTTTCATTCGATCTTCAAGTGCTTCGCGTACTGGTGTGCTGGCCCGGAACACTCCCAGCACTTCAATGGACTCAAAGACTTCGTGAGCCAGTTCTGGTGAAACGTCATCGGCAATGTGCAGCAATCCAATGGCTTTGATGGCCAGATGTTCCTTGTTTGCGCGCAAGCTCTCCAGTTCTCTCCGGTCGTAGGAGAAAACCCCGATAGCCATAGCTTTACGGGTAACGGCCTGCCGAACTTCCTGGCTGTGAGTGCTCAATTGATTGCGAATGGCGGTGCGAATGAAATCAGTGCGACTGGAATAGAAGCCTTCCTCGACAAGCAGATCCACCTGCCCCAGGTCAACGACGCTCATATTAATGGTGACTTTCTCGGTATCAGCCACGTTTTTCCTCCGGATCTTTCAAGATCAAAGCGCCGACTACGCGCAGTTCGACGGCTTCTTCCATTTTTTGCGGCAGGCGCAGAAAGGTATAACCAATCGACGTGATCACCTTGCGTTGGTAACTTGACTCTTGTTTCACGGGTAAATTTTGATTTTCCATCTGTTTATCCTCTATATACCATCTATATAGATGGATTATATCATCCAATTAGTGGTTTTTCAAGCCCCTCACTAAGAAAAGGGCTAATTTTGTTTGACAGTTTCCGGTGGCGGGTCTAGAATATTGTGTATTCCCCTAGGGAACTATGTTTTTATCTTAATAAATATTGGAGTGAGTTTATGGAAGCTGCACAAGCACAAGAAACCCGAAGTCCAATGAATCGCACGGCCAAAACGACCGTGATCATTTCTTCCTGTTCATGCTGCTGCACCAGACGGATAAGCTGCTCATTGGACCGTTGCAGACGGACATCATGTCAACGTTCCACATGACCTATACGCAGTGGGGCTTCATTAATTCTGGGGCCCTGATCGTGGGCACGCTTTCTACCCATTGTGGGGCTGGTTGAGCGATAAATATAATCGTGCTAAATTGCTGGCAGCAGCTTCATTCATCTGGGGCTCGACCACCTGGTTAAGCGCCCTGGCCCCCAACTTCCATAAACCCTCCTCGTTTCAGTGATTTCATGATCACCCGCTCCTCGACTGGTATCGATGATTCAGCTACCCGGGGATGTACAGTCTGATCTCGGATCTTTTCTCGCCCAAGGTGCGCGGTAAAGTTTATGGTATTCTGCAATTGGACGCAGCCGATTGGTTATTTGATCGGCATGGTCATTGCTTTGATGTTCACCGCAGCTTTAGGGGGTTGGCAGCACGTCTTCTTCTTGACCGGTTCGCTGGGGATTGTACTCGCCTTCGTCATTTACTTCGGCGTCAAGGACGTCCCGCGCGGCAGCGGCGAAGAAGAGTTGCAGGGTGTGGAAGGAACCGGCTATAAATTTAGCTGGAAGTCTCTCAGTGAGATCTTCAAGAAGAAAAGCCTGTGGATGGTCTACTTGCAGGGCTTTACTGGCGTTTTCCCCTGGAATGTAATCACCTATTACATCTTCGGTTTATCTTGAGAGCGAACGTGGTTACGATAGCACCACTACTCTGCTCATCATGGCGCCGGCGATCTATTGATGGCCGCGGGTTACCCGGCAGGCGCTGGTTGGGGTGACAGACTGTTCAAGCGCAATAAGGGTGGTCGCCTGATCGCCAGTGAGATTGGTATTATTCTTGGCATGATTGGCCTCTTCCTGGCCATGAGTACGCCGAATAGCCAGGTTCTCCTTTTCGGAATTCTGTTGGCAGTGACAGCTTTTCTTCCCTTTGCCTCACCGAACATCATTTCCACCATGTATGATGTGACTTTGCCAGAGGTACGTTCTTCTGCACAATCCATCGAAAGTTTGATTGAAACCGCTGGTGCCTGGACCGCGCCGATTCTTGCCGGTTTGATCGCTGATGCCTTCACCGTCGGCTTTTCAATCAAATTGATTTGCACGGTAGCCTGGGGCCTGTGCGTGATCTTTATGCTCTTTGCTATCTTCTTCATCCCGAAGGATATTGAGAATCTGCATAAAGAACTTGAAGCCCGGGCTGCGGCGGCCAAAGCCGAAGCTAAATAGTTCGGTAAAGTGTTCATCCCCTGCCCCAACGACAGGGGATGAATTTTTAACATCGTAAATCGTGCCTGTCGAGCCGATGTGTTTGATTGACAGTTAAGAGTTGCGATGATAGACTGAAACTACTTTCATTTTTCCTGGGCGTTGTCATGAGAAAGATCAATAAACAGCCAACAATTTATGATGTTGCCGAGCACGCGGGGGTAAGTATTACCACTGTTTCGCGCATGTTGAATGATTCAGAAAAAGTAAATACCGAAACTCGTAAAAAGATCCTGGCTTCGATCGATGCTCTAGGCTTTGTCCCCAAAGCAGAAGCGCGGGCACGTGCAATGCAGCGCAATGGACGAATCGGCGTTATCACTCCTTTCTTCACCGCGCCTTCTTTTATTCAACGTCTTCGCGGTATTGCTGGTGCTCTTGCACCGAAGAATTATGAATTGGTTATTTTTACCATTGAGTCAGTTGATCAATTGCATCGTTACCTTTCTACACTGCCTTTGACAGGTAACCTGGATGGGTTGATTATCCTTTCTTTGCAGATTGATGACGAAGAGGCACAGCGTTTAGTTGATCATAACTTGCCGACTGTGCTGATCGAGTTTCCTCATCCAAATTTAAATTGTGTGGAGATCGACAACATTGAAGGTGGCCGTATGGCAGCGGCATATTTGTTGAAAAAGGGCCATCGGCGCGTGGCTTTCTTGGGTGATTCTGATTTGCCAGAGTACTCAATCCACCCCGTGAGTTTGCGCTTGAGTGTTTTCGACAGCGATTGAATGAGGATGGTATTGATTTGCCAGATGTGCTGGTGCGTTTGGCTCCCTATACGCAAGAGCAAACCCGTACGGTCGCAAAAGAATTACTGAGTCTACCTGAGCCACCAACTGCCATCTTTGCTGCCACAGATTTCCAGGCATTGGGTGTTCTTAAGGCAGCTCATTACTTGAATGTCAGGGTTCCTGAGGATTTGGCTGTGATCGGATTTGATGATCTGGATATGGCCGAATATGCCGAGTGACACGATCTGCCAAATTGATGAGT